>Ga0307428_1000001_pt1 | contig 628194 bp, 627 predicted proteins | sample SalMarWE160240MG_FD_202161 | JGI IMG/M metagenome (GOLD analysis project Ga0307428, IMG submission 202161) | Salt marsh sediment microbial communities from the Plum Island Ecosystem LTER, Massachusetts, United States - WE1603-240 | ecosystem: Environmental > Aquatic > Marine > Intertidal zone...
TCCCCCTCTCCTTTAAAGGAGAGGGGGAAGAGATTCTAGAGGGGGATTGTGTCCCCTCTTTAAAATATCCCTTGTTTCAATCTTCAGTAGGGGGCGTCTAAGAGGGGCGGTAGCCCCTCTATTAGAATCTCCCCCTTCCCCTTATTAAGGGGAAGGGGGACAAAGGGGGATGGGGTTAATAAACACTCTATAGATAGGATAGCTTTGAAGGCAGATTTAGATATGTTACAATAATCTCGATACTGATGAATAGTGAATTTCGTCGCCTGCCTAGTGTGGATAGACTTATCTCTGAGAAACGGATTAAGCAGCTTGAGGGTATTTATCCGCAGGAGTTGCTGGTAAACCTGGTCAGACAGCATCTTGAGCGTGACCGCCTTTCCATCGCTGCTGGTAATCCATGTCCTTCTATTGATGAGATAGTAGAATCCATTTGTGCCCAACTGCGTGAGCTGGGGAATCCCAGCCTGCGCCCTGTTATTAATGCTACCGGGGTAATACTTCATACTAACCTGGGTCGTGCACCGCTTAGCCGGGAGGCGGCAGCGGCTATGGATACTGTCGCTAAGGGCTACTCCAATCTGGAGTTCAACCTTGATAGCGGAACCAGGGGGTCTCGCCAGACTCATATCGAGCAGATTTTGTGCCAGCTAACCGGGGCTGAGGCAGCATTGGTGGTAAACAACAATGCCTCGGCGGTGCTACTGGGCCTTACCGCATTAGCCAAAAGAAAAGAGGTAATCGTCTCCCGGGGTCAGGCTGTAGAGATTGGTGACAGCTTTCGCATCCCCGATGTAATGCGCCAGAGTGGAGCGAAGCTGATTGAAGTAGGAACCACCAATTGCACCTATATTAGTGATTATGAACAGGCAATTAATCCCCGTACAGTAGCACTAATGCGGGTACATTCCAGTAATTTCCAAGTGGTAGGCTTTACCCATTCTGTCACTCTTGAGGAACTAGTAGCTCTCGGTCAGCAGTATGACCTTCCGATACTTGATGACCTGGGCAGTGGCTGTTTCCTGGACACAGCTACCTTTGGTCTTGCTCCAGAACCTATGGTGCAACAAAGCGTGGCTATCGGTGCCGGGCTGGTATTTTTCTCTGGAGATAAGCTGGTGGGTGGTCCTCAGGCCGGGATTATCGTGGGTAAGAAACAGCTTATCGGCAAGTTAAAGAAACACTCGCTGGCTCGAGCGGTGCGAATTGACAAGATAAGGCTGGCTGGTCTGGCAGCTACCTTGGTTCACTACTTAAAGGGCGAAGCCGTAAAGAAAATCCCGGTGTGGTCTATGCTCTCGGCACCGCTGGAGGAGATTGACCGGCGAGCCAGAATGTGGGCTGAGGCTCTTGGTGGCTTGGCTCAGGTGATAGAAGGGGAGAGCATGATAGGAGGCGGCAGCCTGCCGGGGAGCACCCTGCCGACAAGACTGGTGGCCATTGGTGGAGGGGGTAAGAGAAAAAGCCAAAGCACAGCACAAACTCTGGCTCGAAAGCTGCGAAGGAGTGGAAAATTCCCGATTATCGGTCGCATCAGTGGTGATGTTCTGCTCCTCGACCCACGCTCTGTTCTGCCCGAAGAGGACCAAATTGTGCTTCCGGTGCTTCGGAATTTGGCTGCCATTTGAAAAACTTCTGAAGGAAGTTAACGCTGCCAAAGGGGGAATACGATGTTTGTGCTGGGCACTGCCGGGCACATAGACCATGGTAAGTCAGTTCTGGTGCAAGCCCTGACCGGCATAGACCCCGACCGACTGCGTGAGGAAAAAGAGCGGGGTATGACTATTGACCTCGGCTTCGCCTGGCTAAAACTGCCTAGCGGACAAGAGGTGGGGATTGTTGATGTTCCCGGACACGAGAGATTCATTAAGAACATGCTGGCTGGAGTAGGTGGCATTGATTTAGCCCTGCTTATTGTTGCCGCCAACGAAGGAGTGATGCCACAGACTAGGGAACATCTGGCTATTCTGGACCTGCTCGGAATACAAAGAGGCATTGTAGTCATCACCAAGAAGGACCTGGTGGATGAGGAGTGGTTGGGCCTGGTCAGGATGGATATAGAGGAGCTAATCAGCCCCACCAGCTTGTCTCAGTCTCCTATCATTGCCGTTTCGGCGGTAACCGGGGAAGGTTTGCCTGAGCTGGTTTCGGCTATGGACGAGCTTCTAAGCTCTACCGAGCCGAGGAAGGATACTGGCAGGCCAAGGCTGCCAATAGACCGGGTTTTCACCATCGCTGGCTCTGGTACTATAGTCACCGGAACCTTGATAGACAGCTCGCTCTCTCTGGGACAGGAGGTAGAGATTGTCCCTCCCGGCTTAAAGTCGCGTATACGGGGGCTACAGACGCATAAAGCTCGCCTAAATACAGCCACTCCTGGGAGTAGAGTTGCTGCCAATCTGGTCGGTATTGCCACCTCCCAACTACAGCGCGGGGATGTGCTCACCAAGCCTGGTTGGCTGATACCGACTACTATGCTAAGTGTGCAGCTACGCCTGCTTCCGTATCTCCGCCGTCCCTTGTCGCATAATACTACCGTTAGCTTTCATACCGGGGCTGCTGAGACGATGGCTAAAGTCCGTTTGCTGGAGAAGGAGAAACTTGAGCCGGGTGAGATTACCTGGGCGCAGCTAGAGCTGAGTAAGCCGGTGGCGCTGGTCCAGGGTGACCACTTTATTATCCGTTCGCCTATGGAGACCCTGGGTGGCGGCAAGGTCGTTGATTCCCACGCCAGGCGCCTTCGCCGTTTTCGCCCTGACATCATTCAAAGCCTGAAAGTTAAGGAAGAAGGCACGGCTGAAGAAGTTATTATGGCGGTGCTGGAGACAAAGCAATCCCTGGAGCTACCAGCCCTCTTAGCTCGATGTAACCTGCCGACCAGTGAAGCCCGGTCAGCGGTAGAATCTCTCGTCCAGCAAGCTAGGGTAATAGAGATAGGTCAGGGGGAGCATTGCCTTCTATTGACTGCACCCGGCTGGGAGCGTTTGAGTAAACAAGCAACCTCCATACTCCAGGACTATCATCGGAGGTTCCCGACTCGTTCAGGTATGCCTAAAGTGGAACTGGGGAGCCGTCTAAAGCTGGGTAAGCACTCCCCAGCGATTTGGCAAAGGCTTCTTGATGAGGGTGTTTTGAGTGAAGAGGGGTTGGCTGCTCGCCTTACTTTACATAAAATACAGCTTACCCAGGCCCAGCAGGCAAAGATTGATGCCTTTTTACAATCCTTGGTGAAAAATCCCTATGCCCCCTCTGGCGACCTCATCCCTGAGCCTGACTTGCTCAATTTGCTTGTTGAGCAGCAACAGGTGGTTAAAGTCAGTGACAGCGTGGTCTTTTCCGCTTCAGTCTATAACGGGATGGTAGAAAAAGTTACTTTCCATATAAAGGCTCAGGGTAAAGTGACCCTTGCCGAAGTCCGGGATTTATTCAACACCAGCCGCAAATATGCCCAGGCTTTCCTGGAGCATCTGGACGAAAAAAAGATAACCCGCCGTATCGGGGATGAGCGGGTGCTATACTGAGTTGATGGGGCTTCCAAGATAGCTGAAGCATGGCAATGGAGGGGAAATATGCCAATAAGCAAAATATATATAGGTGAAAATGTGAATCGACCCTTGCTCTATCTCTTGCTTTTGTTAATCTGGGGTGGTTCCGTAGTGGCTTCTAGATTCGATTGCTGGGGTGCCATAGTAGGCGGCGCCGCTATTGCAGTATTTGGTTGCTACCTCAACCAGCGCTCTATAAAGTGGGTGACAGAAGGCAAGAAAGGGAAAGGTCGTGTTTGTATCGAGGAATAGAAAGGAGGAATCGGAAATAACAACCCAACATTCCAGAGAAGAAATTCTGAGCCAGCTTGACGAAAAGGCAAGAGAATACCTGAGAATTTCAGGCAACTGTGCGCAATCTTCTTTTAAGACACTGAGTGAACAGTTTGGATTAGGTGATGGCACAACCCTTAAGGCGCTCACACCGTTTCCCGGCATTGCTCTTAGGGGTGAGACCTGTGGCGCCGTAGTTGGCAGTCTTATGGCACTGGGGATAGTCTTTGGGCGCGACAGGCTAGATGACCAGGAGGGGTATCTCCGGTCGCTACGCCCCTGCCGAGCATTCTGCCGCACCTTTGCCAAGGAATTTGGTGGTACTATGTGTGATGATGTCATCAGGTTGTTCTGTGGCAGGACTTATAACCTGGCAGACCCGGCCGAGGCGGAGGAATGGCGAAAGTCTGGCACTGCCGAGCATTGCCTTGATGTGGTGGCAACGGCTTGCCGCATAGCCGCCGAGCTAATAATGGATAGGAAATAACAGGTTTGTGCTATCGGTGACGAGTGGGTGCTATACTAGGTCAGCACGCTTCGGGGATTCGTTGAGGCTCTATTCTGCTATCGTCAGGTGGTATAAGTGAAGTAGATAGGGGTATTGCTTCTCTAGTGTTGTGGTTGACACTGATATTTATTTTTCCTATAATTGTTCAGGTCTAGCTTTTCAGGAGAGTATCATTAACGTAAGTAAGATTACTGATATCCTGCTTGCTCTGTTGCTGTCAGTCATAGTCTGTGTTATGGTTTTGGTTTATCTTGGGGAACATCCATATTACCTGATACTCGCTGTTGCTCTATCAGTAGTAATCAATGCCGTTTATATACCCCTCAAAATAAGGAGTGGTAAGCCCCCAGCCCCCCCACCCCCACCCCCACCATCGCCACCGCCACTACCACCACAACCGCCATCATCAATACAATCGCCACCACCACAACCGCCATCCTAATCCTTATTGGTGCCACTTCAGTTTAGTCTGGTGCTTACCAGCAAGGGAGAATATATCCGTTGTGCCTATCTGTAATGCTGGGCAAAGTGTGGCGGGAGCGCATGGGAGTCGAACCCACCAAAGACACTATTAATGCCCCCCAACGGATTTGAAGTCCGCGAAGCCCACCGGGACTCATCCGCTCCCTAACCTGTAGACAGGCCAAGTATATATTATTGACTCAACAGGCGCAATAATTAGTACTGGTTCGTATGATTAGTGACACATCACTTGTCATTGCGAACCGAAGGTGTGGCAATCTCGTTCCTCTCCCCAGATTGCTTCGTCGCAAAGCTTCTCGCAATAACACTACCTAAAGGAAGGATATCCTTGTACCTTGAAGTGTCACCTATCTATCTGAGCGAGAGTATAATCCGATTACCTGTGAGGCGTCAATTGGTTCAATTTTTAGTGATTGTGAGATAATAGTCATCCCCTTTCTTCTCAATTGAAACGGTGCAGCTGTTGCCTTCGGCTAAGCGTTTAACATTATCCCGGGCGGCTGCGTTGTCAACAATGGTTACCATAGTCCCCTTCTTCAACTCTCGTAGCACCTTATCTGTCTCTATGACTGGTTGGGGGCAGGTTAATCCACGGGCATCTATTTCTTTTCTATCCACAATTCCTCCCTTGAAATGTAAATTTTATACTCGTCGGCAGCCTTCTCTACTTTATAGGGGAGTTGCAACGCTCGGGATGCCCTGATAATGCTGTCCCGAGCGCCACCCTCATCGGCCAGCACAACAATAAGTTCCCCCGCTTTTGCCTTGCGGATGGCTTGAATTGTCATCTGCTGCGGCATCGGGCAGGATAATCCTCTCGTATCTACGGTTATGGACATTCTTAATATCCTAGAGGCTATTATTTCCTATACTTATTTCATGCTGGATGTCAGGACAATCGCACTCGCATCAGAAAACCCAGGCAGATGGCAATTGCTAGACCCAGGATAACAGTCAGTGGGCCGAAGGCTGAAGGCCCGGCACCGCTGCTTGCCAGACCAAAGTTATGGGCAAAGGCAGCTCCGGCGAGCAGTCCCAGAATGGTTATCCCGGCGTCGGTATCGCCCTCTCCGGACAGTGTCAATTGTCGTAGCGGACAGCCACCTACCAAGGTAGCCCCCAGTCCAACTAGAGCCATGCCCAGGAAGTTCCACAGGTGATTGCTGTGAGCCGCTGGTTGCCCATCAAAGCCTAGGTGGAATTGACCAAGGATAAGATTGAAAATCAGTGCTCCCACAAAGCAAGCTACCACGGCACTCATCAGATAGCCGTCCCTGATTAGGAAAATATCACGCCAAGCTCCGACAAAACACATCCTGGTTCTCTGAGCCAGGAATCCAACTAGTAGCCCTACACCCAGAGATATGCCGAGAATAGCATGTTGTGAGCCAGGTCCTTGCTCGCTGGAAAAGATGAAGCCCGGCTGGAGAATAGCTAAGAGAAGCAGGCCAATCATAGCCAAAGGAACTATCCAGCCAGCAGCAGCCGGTATTCTTACGGCTCTGCCAAGATTATAACCTCGTTTAAGGAAGTAAATACCAGCCAGGGCACCGATGGCAACACCGGCTAATCCAGTGATGCCATTGAGGTCGCCGCCGGCCAGTCTAAGCGTAGCACGAATAGGGCAGCCGAGGAAAACCAGTGTTCCTATCATTACCAGGGCCCCCAATAGGAAACGAACCAGCGGAGAGGAGCCACCCCTGGCTCTAAATTCACCGAAAGCGTAAGCAGCTATAAAGCTGCCCAAGACGAATCCTAAAATCTCGGGACGGATGTACTGGACGGCCCCAGCACGATGCAACCCAAGCCCGCCGACTATGTCTCGTATAAAGCAGGCGATGCATATCCCCATATTCGGCGGATTTCCCCATTCGACCAACAGAGCCGCCAGAACTCCCATGACCAGTCCAGTGAGGATAATCCATTTCTTTAGTGACCAGAATCGACTCAAAGTTTTTTATCCTTTCCTGTTTACCAAGCTCCTTTTAGTTAGTTTTGAGTAATAAAAAAACGATGGCAGAAGAACTCCAAACCATCGCTTGACTGGCTTTCCTAAAGCGCAGTAGTTAGAGTGTCACAGCATTATCTCGAGCGCTTTTAACCTCTCTGGGGATGGAGGAGTCTTCGAGCAGATGACCGATGCAGAACCTGCACCGAGCTGTGCAGCTCGGTTTCAGGTGAAGTTCAGACCAGGTAGCCAAGTCACTGCCCTCACCTCCTTCCCCTTTGCTTATTTCCGATTATTGTCCGAAAGTCAGCGCTATTTTATTCCATCTATTACCTTTTAGTCAAGGCTATGATGCCGGTGATGATACAGGTGTATCCACAGCAGGTTCTTTTTTATAGACAAGCTTGGCCAGCCAGATGCTCATCTCGTATAGAACAACCAGTGGAACGGCGACGAGGCTCTGATTTATGGGGTCAATGGTAGGGGTAATTATGGCAGCCAGAATAAAAGCCAGTATAATGGCTGTCCTTCGCTTATCAGCCAGCCACTTCGGCTTGATGATACCAAGCCTTGATAGGAAGGTTGTCAGTACCGGCATCTCGAAAACGAGGCCAACGGCCAGTAGCAGCCTGGTCACGACGTTGATATAATTTCCAATCCTAGGCTGGGGAGTGGCTATACCTGGGGGCCAAGTAAGCAAGAATTCTGTTACCCGTGGTATCAGGATGAAATAGGCAAAGACGACACCGGCGGCAAACATCAGTGCTATCCAGGGGAGAATCAGGTAGACATACCTCTTTTCCTTGCTGGTGAGTGCCGGAGAGACAAACATGATGAGTTGATAGGTCAGGTAGGGCATAGCCAGTATAATACCGCTGACGAGGCACACCCTCATATAGGTGCCGATCATCTCCGTCATCTCAATGTAGATGAGATTGGTGCCTTGGGGCGCGGGAGAAATGAGAATGTCGAATATCTGCTCGGCAAAGATGAAGGCAAGAATCGAAGTAATTACTACTGCGATTACACTTCTAATTAAGCGCTTTCGTAGTTCGGCAAGATGTCCGAGGAAGGTCAATCTCTTTTCGTCACTACTCATATTATCTTATCACTAACGCCTCACTGGTCTTTCGGGCTGGCTACCTCGCCGCTATGGGGTTCTGTCTTATTTACATCTGGGGGTTCCTTGGTCTTATCGCCGCTTTTTGCCTTTGGCTGAGGCGGGGAATCTTTTTCTTCTAAGCTTATTTCCTTGGTCACCGCTGCTGTAAAGTCGGAGGTGGATTTCCTTAAAATACGCATTGCCTTGCCTAGCGTTCTGGCAATCTCTGGTAGCTTTCCTGGTCCCCATATTATCAGGGCTACGACAACGATTAATAATATTTCCATTGGACCCATATCAAAAAAACCCATTATCCTCGCCTCACTGCTGGCTGTTTCACAACCAAGCCAAAAGATGAATCAGCACAAAGGAAAAGTTGAACTTAGCCAACTTCTATTTGCACCAAGAACGATTCTCGCATATATTATAGGAGCTTAAGTGGAAATCTTCAATCTATGGAAATCAATTTGCATTGACAGCGGGATAAGCTAACCAGGGTGTTCGGGGTTTATTCGGCTAAAATTTACCAGTAATTAAGCTGTCAAGGTTTTTTAACAAAATCATCCAATTTTTTTAACAAAATCATCCAATTTTCTCGCAATTATACTTCACAGTGAAGTATAAGGTGCAGTATAATTATGAAGAAGAGGAAGGTTTATGAAGGTCGTTTTTCTTCAAGATGTACCCAATGTGGCTAGAGCCGGCGAGATAAAAGAGGTGGCTAATGGCTACGGCAGGAATTTCCTCATCCCCCGAAAGTTAGCCCTACTAGCTAGGCCAGGGTCTGTAAATACTATGGGGGCGCAGCTTGAAATGCAAGCCCGCAGTCAGGCTCAAACAGAAGCTGAACTAGTTGAACTGGCTAATCATATAAACGGGAGAGAGGTCATTTTGGAGGCCCGGAGTGGGGTCAAAGGTCGATTATATGGCTCAATCACCGCTGCTGATATTGCCGCCGAGCTAGAGAGCATCACCGGGTTAGCTGTTGATAAAAGAAGAATTGAACTAGACGAGTCAATTCGCCAGGCTGGCAGCTATGAGGTGGTTATTAGACTAGCTAAGGATATAGTACCCAAAATAAAGGTTACGGTGACTGAAAAGGCCGCTTAGAAGCAAGTTTTTTCAGCAGTCTAAAGAGGAGACGGGCTAGGGTTGAATGCCGAAAAATTGCCACCACATGATATTGATGCTGAGGAAGCGGTAATCGGTTCGCTACTGATAGATGGTACGGCAATCTACAAAATTGCCACTTTCCTTCAGCAGTCAGACTTCTATCATGAACAAAATCAATGGCTATATGGGGCATGCCTCGCCCTTTATCAACGCAGCGAGGCTATAAACCAAATTACGGTAGCTCAAGAGCTAGACCGACAGGGCAAACTGGAGGCGTGTGGGGGTGCTGCCTACTTAAGCCATCTAGTATCTATAGTGCCTACCTCGCTTGATATTGAGCACTTTGCTCAAATTGTTTATCGCCTGGCAATTAGTCGCCGTTTGATAGGTGCTGCTCGGCAAATTGAAGCTATTGGCTATGAGGCAGACCCTGATGTCGATACTAGCCTAAATAAGGCGGAGGATGTCCTGTTTAGGCTGCGTCATGGGCAAAGCCCCCGAGACTTCGTCCATATTCGCCAGATACTGGACAAATACTTTGAAGAGGCTGCCCCCAGTCCGACTCTCGGAGTGGAAGGCTACGAAGAAACACTCCCTTATACGCTCTCTGGCTTTACTGGACTGGATGAACTTCTGGGCGGATTTCAGCACTCCGACCTCATTATTGTCGGTGGCAGGCCAAGCATGGGTAAGACCAGTCTCGTCCTTAATATCGCCAGAAACGCTGCTGTGGAGCAGGGGGCTTGTGTAGCCTTATTTAGTCTGGAGATGGCGCGAGATTCGCTGGTGTGGAGGCTGCTATCCGGCGAGTCGGGGGTCAATTTGAGTCGCATTCGCCTCGGGCTGCACACTGAAGAAGAGGAAAAAAGGATTATGGAGGCCACTGGCCAACTATCTGAGGCATCGATTTATATTGATGATACTCCTCAACTCCGAATGGTGGAGATGCGGAGCAAGGCGCGGCGACTTCACCAAGAACATCATATTGACCTCATTATCCTTGACTATATGCACCTGATGCAGACAGATAGTAGAACAGAAAGTAGGGTTCAAGAGCTCAGCCTCCTCTCTCGTTCCCTGAAGGGATTGGCTCGCGAGCTTGATACGCCGGTGCTGGCGGTGTCACAACTTAGCCGGGCCTCTGAATTCCGCGCCTCACATGTTCCCCAGCTTTCCGACCTGAGGGAAAGTGGTAGCATTGAACAGGACGCTGATGTTGTCGTCTTTGTCAACCGCGACGAATTACATTATCCGACCAGGGAAGCCTGGGAAGTTGCCCACTCGGGTGAACAATACCCCCCGCCGGCTGATATTATAGTTGCCAAGCACCGTAACGGTCCTATCGGGCAAATAAGTCTTCGTTTTGTACCGAGAATAACTAGGTTTGAAAATATTGGTAGTGAAGAGCCAAGTTTATTATGAAGCAGTTTAGTGGGTTCCCAGCCAAGATGCAGTTTACGTCCATACCTAACATTTTTTTCAGCAGGCTGCTGCCACAAATCAGCGACATTGCCGAGTTGAAGATAACCCTCCACATTTTTTGGTCACTTTATGGCAAACGGGGCTACCCTCGTTTCACCACTTATCGGGAGCTGTTGGGCAATACAAGCCTGATGAGCAGCCTCAGAGAGGGAGAAAAACCGCCTGATGAAGTGCTGGGTGATGCCCTGGAAATGGCAGTTAAACGGGGAACAATCCTGCATCTAGTATTAGTAATAGACAGGAAGCCAGAAGACGTTTATTTCCTCAACACTGAATCCGATAGACGGGTTGTGGCTAAAATTCGGAATGGTGAGCTTGTCCTCGCCGGACTGAAAGCTGGAGGACAGGCTTATCCTGATATTGAGACCGAGCCGCCGCCTGATATCTTTACCCTTTATGAACAGAATATTGGTATGCTGACCCCGATGGTTGCTGAAGAATTAAAGGAGGCAGAGAAGCTCTATCCTCAAGACTGGATTGGGGATGCCATCAAAGAGGCGACCAAGCAAAGCATACACAAGTGGAGCTACATTTCGGCAATTTTGGAGCGCTGGTCAACGGAAGGTAGAAGCGATGGAGCATATAAGCGAGATTCTAAAAAAACAGACCCGGATAAATACAGCAAACAAAAATATGGGCACATCTTCAAACGTTGAAGCGGGAGAGGTTTCACCGGAGTCAGTTTGCCCTATTTGCAAAGGGGCGGGATTCGTTCATCCTCTTCTGGCCTCGGGGAAACCGGATTTCAGTCGGGTTGTTCCCTGTCGCTGCACTCAGCAGGAACTAGATGAGGAACGTCAGGCTCGTTTACAGCGATATAGTAACCTGGGCTCGCTGACTCACCTCACCTTTGATAACCTGCTCTCTCAAGGTAAAAGCGAGAGTCCTATCAGTCAAGAACAGTTTAGTCGTGCCTACGAGGCAGCCAAGGCATTTGCCGCCGAGTCTAAAGGATGGTTGGTCCTGGCTGGTCCCAGTGGCTGTGGCAAGACTCATTTAGCCGCGGCTATTGCCAACCATTGTATAGCAAACAATCATCCTGTTTTCTATATCACAACTCCAGACCTCCTCGACCACCTGCGCTCTACCTTCAGCCCAAGTAGTGAAATGCCTTATGATGAGTTCTTTGAACAAGTGCGCAATGCTCCTCTACTAATCTTGGATGATTTAGGTGCTCAATCCGGCACACCCTGGGCTAAGGAAAAGCTGGACCAGTTGCTGAATCACCGTTTCAATAATCAGCTACCTACGGTAATCGTTTCTATTGTCCCCGTTGAAGAGCTGGAGGATAGAATACGCACTCGCCTGATTGCTGCCGACCTTTGCCAGATATATGCCATTGATGAAAAAACGCCGGCGCTGTTTACCTCTAGCTGGGCTCCTGAGTTTGAACTGCAGAAAAATATGACCTTTGACAACTTTGACTGGAAGCGGGTTAATCTGCCGATAGAACAGCGTCAGAACCTGGAGGCAGCTTACCGTTTAGCCCTTGACTTTGCCAAGTCCCTCGATGGCTGGCTGGTGCTTCAGGGTGAAAATGGTTGCGGCAAGACCCACTTGGCGGCAGCCATCGTTAACTATCGCTATCAAATGAAAGAACCAGCCCTGTTTATCGTGGTGCCAGACTTCCTTGACCACCTGCGTTCTACCTTCAGCCCGGAGAGCAAGATATCCTACGACCAGCTTTTTGAAAGCGTCAAGAATGCCCCGTTGCTAGTTCTTGATGACTTCGGCAAGCAGACAACGACCCCCTGGGCAAAGGAAAAACTCTATCAGGTCATTAACCATCGCTATAATGCCCGGCTGCCGACCGTAATTACTACTAACTGCTCAGCAGATGAGCTGGACAGTCCGATACTCTCTAGGTTTGCAGACCAGCGAATAAGCACACCTTTTACCATCATAGCCCCTGATTACTTTGCTGGTCGGCATAGTTCAAAAAGGTCACGCCGCAGCAGCTAAAAGGGGCGCTAAGACTAAGGCAAACATCAAAGCTTGCAAGAGCAAAAGTTTTCTAGTAGAATGAGCAAGGTTTTGTGTAGAGAGAAGATTCGATGATGATAAACCTTCCCGTCCTGGTGCTAAATCAGAGCTATGAGCCACTTAACATTTGTCGGGTCCGGCGAGCGGTAGTATTGCTTTATCAAAATAAGGCCGATATGCTGGAAAATGGCTCAGGCTTTATTCATTCAGTCAACTGTGAGTTCCCGGTGCCCTCGGTAATCCGGCTGGCTTCTATGGTTAAGCGCCCCTATCGGTTTGACAGAAAGATGACCCGACTTGAGGTTTTCAGGCGTGACCGATACACCTGCCAGTATTGTGGTAAGGAAACTCGACAGCTTACCTTAGACCATATCATCCCTCGATACCGGGGCGGACAACATACCTGGGAAAATGTAGTTAGTGCCTGTGTGTCCTGTAATCGTCGTAAGGCAGGTAGAACCCCGCAGGAGGCCAGGATGAAGTTAATTCGTCAGCCTTCCCGGCCACGCGGTAACGGCCTTTTTTACATCCCCGCTCACTACCCACACATTCGGGATGAATGGCAAAAATACCTCCCCCAGTGAGATTATTTATCTTTGATGAGCAGTATTAGAGGGTCTATGCTAGAGTTTTGCTGGTTAATCAGTTGAAGGGGGAGCATAGGGTGGCTCTTTGACCAGGCGTTCAAGCACTTCGTACCAGGTATAATCCACCAAGCATACGGCGTTTGAGCCTGGGGCTCGTACATAAAAGGCATTACCACCTGGCGTCCTATCGCCTACTGCAATATTCAGGATACTCCCGTCCTCTAAGGTTAAAGTTATTTCCATTTGTGGTTGAGCTAAGCCGAATTCAGCCAGTTTTTCTTCCGTTGCATTTTCGGAAATTATCCTATCTGTTCCGGGGCCGCTTAAAAGAAGCGGTATGCCTCCCCCCCATCGCTCCACATCCACATTAGACCTTTGGGGGTCATCAAAGTACCAAGGGAACTTATCTTCTTCTTTTACTTTAATAAATGCCTCGCTTTTGTCCTCATGGGGGAGCCGTATCTCAATATGTTGTATTTCATCCATTTCAATCAACCATACGAACAGCTTTGGCTCTGGCTCTGGAGCAGGCTCAGGAATGTTGGAAAAGTAAAAGTATCCTCCTAGAGCAAGGAGAATAACCAGCAGAATAAGGATATTTCTGAGTCTCAAGTGATTTCCTCTCCAAGATAAGCCTGTCTCACTACCTTCTTCGCCACCAGATGATGCCTCCTACCAACAACACTATTAGCGGTAGCAGACAGATACTGGAAATCCTAATGAAATTGGCTGCCTCTGCGCCAACAATTAGTCTGCGGAAGGGAAGAACCTTGCGTTCGATTGAAATTAGCTCCTTCCCTGCTGTAAGAAGCTCTACTGAGTTAAGAAAGAGATTGCCGTTGTCGCCGTTGTAAAAATGCTGGTTGGAAGCGAAGTCAGAATCACCAATGATAATCAAGCGGGTCTTTTCACTTTCTTCAGGTGATTCTTCTTCAGCTCCCTCAGCTGGGACAGTAGCAATGAGAACACCGAGGGCCAGGGGACCCTCCAGGTCTATTCCCTCATCAAATTCAGGCTCTTTCAGGGGGTCGAAATCCCTTTCCAGCCAGCTATCCTGGCTCGTATAGAGCAGTGGGAGCAAGATAACATCCTCCGGGTAATCATCTTGAGGAATGATTGCGGTAACTCCGGGAAAGTAGGTCTCTGACAGGCCGAAGTAATTTCTAGTCTTGGGCACGATAGGGCTATCCATACTGGGAGCCACGTAAGACGATGGGTCGATAACAGTTCCATCCTCAATATTAACCCACCAAGCAGAGAGCAATTGCTTAATCTCTGGTGGAGATTCAGGATTGGTTAGAATCATTAGCCAGCCATCATTTTCAAGGTAGCGCTCAATAATCTCAATCTCACTGCTGGTTAGCGACTTCTGCGGCGCCGCAATTATCAGGGCGGCGCAATCCTCAGGTATGCCGGGAGTATGCATGAGGTTCAGTGTCCCTACCTTATAGAGGTTATCGAGCAGACCTTGCCTAGCTCTACTATAGCCATTAGGGGCGGTGGAGTTAATATTGCTCTCACCGTGCCCGGTGAGGAAATATACCTTTTTCTGGACAGTCCCGGTAACCTCCAGAATGGCGCTGGTAAAGGCGTGTTCCGCTTCTACAGCAACGATTTCTTGCCCCTCTAGTACTAGAATCTCCTGTGGCCATACCAAGCGGCGTTGGGTCTCGCTTTCAAAGACAACTGTCGAATATAGCTGTACACCATATTGTCTAGCCTGGTCTGGATGCTCATCAGGGTCAATATATTCTACCTTCAGTTGGTCGGTATAGTTTTGGTACTCGGTCAGTAAGTTAGTGACATAGCTATTAAGGCCACCATAGGGGTCAACGGGGGTAAAGAAGCACAGAGCCTGCACCGGTGTTTCCAGCTCGCTGAGAGCTTCCTTTGTTTGGGAGGTGAGAGTGAATTGCGCCACACCGGTGAAGTCAAAACGGTGATAGTTTCCGATGCTAATAGCATTAACTAGAATGAAAATACCGATGAAAATTGAAACCATTACCGTGGTGCCAACGCCGAACCTGCCGCGACGGCCAGTGAGGGCGCTACTAACTCGCCGGAAATCAATGATAAAGGCTATGGCCAGCAGTATTACTCCTAGTGCCAAGATACCCCAGGCTGCGTATTGGATACCGGGCAGCACCAGCATAACTATGAAACCCACCAGCAGGGCTAGCAGCCCGAGCACGGCGATTAGCCCAGAAGACCTATAAACCTTGGGGTTAGTCTGCATTTAGCTCCACCTGCTGTTTTCAAGAGACCTTATTGCCAGAAACAGAAACAAGGCGGTGATACTTAGATAATAAATTATGCCTCTGGTATCAATTACTCCCCTCATAAGGTCAGGAAAGTAATAGGAGAGTGAGAAGTAGCCAATGGCTTCTCCTATGGCTTCGGGGAGTAAGTTGGCGACCATGCCGGTGAACCACAGGGCAAAGAGGATTCCTCCGGCAACCACTGCCGCCACTATCTGGTTTGAGGTCAGCGATGAGGCAAATAATCCCACTGCCAGGGAGGCACAACCCAGAAGAAAGAGTCCGAGGTAACCGGTGGCAATGGGCCCCATATCAGGGTCACCAAAACACATTAGGAGGATGGGATAGTAAAAGGTGAGCACTAGCATTACCACAAGGATGCACAGGCTACCCAGGAACTTCCCCATTATTACTTCGCTGTCTCTTACCGGTGCCGTGAGCAATAATTCCAGGGTGCCCATTTTTCTCTCTTCAGCAAGCAAGCGCATGGTCAGTACCGCGGTCAATAATAACAGAAACAGGATGCCCCAGAATTCCCAAAGACCCCTGATGCTTGTTTCAAGATAGGTGGTAGGACTGATACCGAAGAAGACACCGGTAAGCACCAGAAAGATACAAATCACTATGTAGGCCATAGGCGATGCCAGGTAGGACTTGAACTCCTTGAGGGCGATGGTTGTCGTGTTTCTCACTGGCTTGTTTCCTCTTCAGCGGTTAACTTAAGGAAGATGTCCTCAAGGCTCATTTCTATGGATTCCATGGAGAGCAGAGTCCAACCACCCTGGACTATGGTTTCCATTATCTTGCCACGAGGGTCCTGCCCTGCAGAGCATTCGACAACGTAGTGAGAGTCTTGGTAGCTGACCCGGAGAACACCCTTGATTCGCCTTAGACGCTCGGCCACTTGCTTAGAGGGGCCTTCTACTTCCAGGCGGATACGCTTGGAACCACCTATCATGGAGGAAAGGTTCTCAATACGGTCCTCAGCCACAATCCTGCCTTCATTTATAATAATCACCCGCTCACAGGTCATGCTTACTTCAGAGAGGATATGGGTAGAGAGAAGGACGGTGCGCTCCTTGCCCAGTTCCTTGATGAGCTGCCTGGTCATAGCTACCTGAATGGGGTCGATGCCTATCGTTGGTTCATCCAGAATTAGTACCTCCGGCTCATGGATTATCGTCTGAGCCACGCCGACTCGCTGCCTGAATCCCTTCGATAGCTTGCCAATAAGCACATCGATATATTCTTCAAGGCGGCATATATCTACCACCTCTTCTATTCTGGTCTTTATCCTGTTTTTGTCTAAACCCCTGAGTCTGGCTGAGAAGTCAAGGTAGGAGCGGACGGTCATATCGGTATATAAGGGTATCACCTCTGGGAAATAGCCAATGTGCTGACGTGCCTTCGGGGAATGGCTTAGTATGTTGTAGCCGGCGACCCATACATCACCCCTGGTTGGTGCCAGAAAGCCGGTAAGGATGCGCATCGTAGTCGTCTTTCCCGCCGCATTGGGGCCGAGGAAACCTACGACTTCCCCCTTTTCTACATTGAAGCTAATATTGTCCACGGCGAGGCGGTTTCCGTAATATTTGGTTAAATTTTCAACCCGTATCACTTTTCTCGTGCCTACCTTAATATATTATCAAATTAATCAGAGCCGCACGATACCTGATAGCAGCTGCGGTTATTTTTTCGACAGTTGCCAATTTAACCAGGCATAGATTTCAGAGTTAAAGTTAAAATTTATTTCATGGAGTTTTGTTTCTTCTGAAAGCCAGCCCTCAAGTACCCTGTCCCTCAGCCTTTGGAGGGAGTCCTCATCCAGCTCTCGGGCATCAGCCTTCTCTGAAACCATAAGGAGGTAGTAGCTTTCTTCATCTGGTTGGGACTCACTTGTATATAGCTGGGGCTCGCTTACATCACCGGGACTGAGGCTAAATGCCACATAGTCGAAATTGGATTCCATAACGCCGCGGGGCAACCAGCCAAAGTCCCCTCCTTTTTCCCTGGATAGCTCATCCACTGATGCTTCCCGGGCAAGGTCAGCAAAATCTTCTCCTGCTTCCCACCTTGCCCTTATCTTCTCCGCATCCTCATACGTTTCAAATGGAATGATGTGAAGGTGAACCTGCTCGGCTACTGTGGGCACTCTTTCGGCTAGATACTCATGGAGGCGAGCGGCTAGTAAACTAGTGTGCATAATTTCTCTGTATTCAGACTCTGAGAAGCCGGTTTCATTAAGCTGCTGGCGGTACCATTCCTTAAATTCGCTCTCAGAAATAGTTTCGCTCCCTCCCCGGGCTATTCTCCTCAACTCCCGCTCAATGTCCTCCGGGGTGGCTTCCCCAACATACCGTGGTGCTCCTTGTTTAATCAGCAGTTCATTGGTGAGCGTGTCAAGCATAGCGAAAGGGTCAGCGCTAGCCAGCCGGGTTCTCTTCAGGAAGTAACCCATGTCGATAGAGGTGCCATCCACTGTAATTATGGTGCGGCGAAAAGGTGCTACATACTCCTGATTATAGAAGAAACCAAATATTATCAGGATTACGGCGACAACTACCGAAGCAATAATAATATATGTTGTCCATCTCCCTTTCTGGTCTCTATCTGTAGCTTTGGAACCTGGCGCCTTCTCTGCTGGTCTGTTAGCCGTTCCCTTCTTTTTAGACTGAGACATCTCTCACCTTCATCCAATAGGATATTCTAGGGCATCTGTTAAGCTTGATTCAATAGGCAATTCTAGGTTATTTACTACGGGAGGAACAAAAGGGTTATCAACTGGATAGGCAGTCTCTCTCTTCCTCTGTTGATAGTCAGGCTCACCGGTTTAGCCAAACATCAACAGTCTAGACTCGGTGACAGGCTACCCAGTGCTCACCACCCATGTTCCTTAATTCTGGTACGTGCTCCTTGCAGGAGTCGATTGCCCTATGACATCTGGGGTGAAAATTGCAGCCACTGGGTGGAAAGACCGGGCTGGGCACATCACCGGTTAGCAGAATCCGCTTTCGCTGGCGGTCAACCACCGGGTCAGGTATCGGAACTGCTGACAGTAGCGCTTGGGTGTAGGGGTGAAGCGGATTATCATAGAGTTCATCACTATCTGTAATCTCTACGATTCTACCCAGATACATCACCGCCACCCGGTCGCTGATATAGCGGACTACCGAAAGGTCATGAGCGATGAATAGGTAGGTCAGGTTAAACTCCTCGCGGAGCTTCATCAGCAGAATGATGACCTGTGCCTGGATTGAAACATCCAGTGCCGAAACCGGCTCGTCGCATATGATAAGGCTGGGTTTCACCGCCAGTGCTCGAGCTATGCCGATGCGTTGTCGTTGGCCACCACTGAACTCATGGGGGTAGCGGTCTGACATCCTGGGCTCAAGCTCCACCATCCTAAATAGCTCGGCAACCTGTTCCTTGTATTCTTTGCCCTTGGCTAGGTGGTGAACCAGCATTGGCTCACCGATGATGTCACCAGCGGTCATACGGGGGTCGAGTGAGGCATAGGGGTCCTGGAATATCAACTGCATATTCCGCCGCATACTTCTCATCTCGCCAGCCTTAAGTTTACAGAGGTCCTTTCCCTCGAAGAACACCTTGCCTGACGTGACCTCATAGAGCTGCAGGATACAACGCCCGGTGGTGGTCTTGCCACAACCACTTTCACCCACCAGCCCAAGGGTCTCTCCTCTCTTTATATAAAAACTTATCCCATCTACTGCCTTAACGTTGGCTACCTTCCTCTGTAGGACACCCGCAGTTACCGGGAAATACATGTGAAGATTCTCTATTTCGACTAAAACATCGTCTCTTGCCACTAGTAAGCCCTCACTTATTTTTGTAGCTCTCCACTTCTAAAGCAAGCCGAGTAGTGGTCCTTCCCTACTTTTTTTAACTCCGGCTTCTCCTCATTACACCTACTGATAGCATACTCGCAACGAGGTTGGAAGGCACAACCCTTCGGTAGACGGGCAAGATTAGGCGGCAAGCCCTTAATAATGCTCACCTTGCGTTTTCGAGACAAGTCCAACCGCGGCACCGATGCCAGAAGCCCTATGGTATAGGGATGCATTGGGTTGCCATATAGGGCATCTGTCGTTGCTGTCTCTACAAGCTGCCCGGCGTACATCACATTTACCCGGTCGACATAGCGGGCGACTACTCCTAGGTTATGGGTTATAATAATCACCGCTGTGCCGAACTGGGACCTGAGGTTGGCCATTATTTCCAAAAGCTGCGCCTGCACAGTAACATCAACCGAGGTGGTGGGTTCGTCGGCTATTAGTAGTTCGGGATTACAGCTTAGCGCCATAGCAATCATTATCCGTTGTTGCATCCCCCCGCTAAATTGATAGGGGTAGTTTTCTAGCCTCCTCTCGGCATCCGGTATGCCCACTAACTTTAGTAATTTGGTTGATTCCTCAGCGGCTGTGTTTTTATCCATCCCACGGTGCAGCTCCAGCGATTCGGATAACTGGCGTTTGATGCTGAGTACCGGGTTTAGAGATGTCGTCGGCTCCTGAAAGATCATGGCTATTCGGTTACCTCTAGTATGGCGCATTTCCTTCTCACTAATCTGGAGAAGGTCCTGCCCATTAAAGATAACCTCACCGCCGACAATAATGCCCGGAGGGTAGGGAATAAGGCGCAGGATAGAAAGAGCGCTCACGCTCTTGCCACAAGCACTCTCACCAACGAGGCCGACACTCTCCCCTTTGTTGATATAATAAGACAAGCCATCAACGGCTTTTACCTCGCCTTCTTGGGTGTAGAAATAGGTTCTCAGGTTTTTTACTTCAAGTAGTTTCTCTGCGATATCTACTCACCTCTTCCTGTCATGGAGTGCTTTAGGTCCTGGTCAAGCCAAATATAGACTAGGCACTACTTCTTGTCAATACCTATAATAAGGCAAAAGACGCCCTTTGTATCCGTAATGGCAGCGGAGGGATTTGAACCCACGACCAAAGGCTTATGAGTCCTCTGCTCTACCACTGAGCTACGCTGCCAGTAGGCAGAATATAGCATAATCCAAGTTAAACTGTCAATTCTGTCGGCTCATTGCCGGGGGCGTCTATCAAGGAAAATTTGAAGGGTTAATAGAGCCTACAAAGGTGGATAAGCAATCTCCCGCGTATTTTAACTTGACGGTAACACAAGCTCTCTGTTAGAATTCAAAGCGTATTTCCCCATTCGGTCAGGTTATAACAAAGCCCGTGTGAGAGGAGGTGATATCTTCTAAATAGGATTGCAATTTAAATAGACATCATCAAAAAGAAATTATAAAGGGAGGTATATTAATGGCTGTTGATTATGAGAAGGAAGGTAGAATTGCCATCTTTACCATTAATCGTCCTGAGGCAAGGAACGCACTAAGTATGCAGGTTCGTAAGGAGTTAAATGATGCACTGTTAGATTTTCGGGATGACCCTGACCTATGGGTTGGCATCATTACCGGGGCTGGCGATAAGGCTTTTTCGGCTGGCGCTGATATAAAGGAATTCCGTCCCGGTCCGATGGTAGTGAAAGGAATGGTTGCACCAATACGTCCTGACCAGATATGGAAGCCATTTATTGCTGCTATCAATGGCTTCGCTCTGGGCGGTGGCTTGGAACTGGCCATGGAATGTGATATAAGGATAGCTGCCGAGCATGCTCGCCTGGGCCAACCGGAGGTAAACATTGGCTTCATGCCGGGTGGTGGTGGCACCCAGAGATTGCCCCGATTCGTTCCCCGGGCTATGGCAGCCGAAATACTACTTACAGGAGAACCCATAGATGCCCAGGAGGCATACCGTATTGGTCTGGTCAATAAGGTTGTACCGCTAGACCAGCTGATGCCTACTGTCAAGGAGTGGGCGGAGACTATTTGCCGGAAAGGACCCCTGGGGGTTATGGCAGCCAAGGAAGCTATGGTCAGGGGTTATAGCATGACCCTAGGAGAAGGCTTACAGCTGGAAAGAGATTTGGCTAACCGTGTCAGAACCTCCGAGGACTTCATGGAGGGAGCCAGAGCCTTTGCCGAGAAGAGAGCGCCTGACTACAAGGCAAAGTAACTTGCCTCAATAAAAGGGACGTCTTTAATAACAGAGGGTTTATTGACTGTGATGTGCCTGTCACCACTGCGTGCTTCCCTTATGAGCAGTTGGACCCTGACCTCTATGTCCATAGGGTGGAGACATTGAGCGATGGCATTGTTATCAGGGGAGCCAAGGTGCACAATTCGTATGCTCCAGTTGTGGAGTGGATTCCGGTAATACCCACCAGGCGGCTAGTAGAAGACGAAGGAGACTGGGCAGTTTCCTGTGTTGTCCCCGCTGATGCTGAGGGTGTGAAGCTAATTGTTAGCTCCACCCAATTTAACACCCATAAGAAGCTGGGGGCACCCGGACCTTATGGGGGCGCCGATTCCCTGACGGTTTTTGACAACGTGTTTGTTCCCTGGGAGCACGTGTTCCTGAATGGTGAGTATGAGCTTGGTGGGCGATTGGCTCTTTTATTTGCTCTCTACCACCGCCATAGCTACACTGGCTGTAGGCCAGCTATGACCGATGTGCTTATGGGAGCTAGCGCCTTGATGGCTGAGTGCAATGGCATACAGAGGCGGAAGAGGGATAAAGGACTGGTATCAATTGTAGAGAGAAGGTGGTGCTATCTTCTCTTTTGGTAGTAGTCTATCAATTTTCTGGCAGCTCTGGCTGCTCGCTCGATGGTTGGATAAAAGGGGATATTAGCAGCTATAAGTTGCATTCTCACTTGGTGCATCAGCTTCCCACTCCAATCGTCATTCTCATCGATGCCCAGACCCCCATCCGCCAGCACGGTTAGTAATGGCTTCTGTCTACTCTCTTTTAGTCTATATTCCTCAACATAAGTTTCAACCGACATTTCTTTGTGCCATCCGTGATATGGCCCACGGATAATGGCGATGAGGAGGTCAAAATTTTGATTCCTGCCCATCATCTCCAGCACAGCGCCAACACTGAAATTATCATCCTCCCTGATCGACATATCTGCCGGGTTTCCAAGCCAGTCCCAGATGGTGACACCCTTACTCCTTAATTCCTCTCGGAAGTCTGCTGGTAGCGGGATAACATCGAGCCCGGCTTCTTCACATTGGTCGGCAGCCAGGACGCTAGCTCCCCCAGCTCCCCCAGCTACGCCTACCCTCCGACCTCTAATTGGAGGTAGAAAATAGAATGAAACAGCCATGTCTATCAATTCATCAAGGTTTTCAACAGAAATAGCCCCTGCCTGAGTGACAGCGGTTTCCCATATCTTCACAGACCCGGCTAGGGAGGCAGTGTGTGAAGCGGTAGCTCTCGCCCCCGATTTTCCCCGGCCGCCTTTTATAATAATGACAGGTTTGGTCGAGGCTGCACGGCGCAGTGAATTAAAAAATCTTTGGCCATCCTTCACCCCTTCAACATACATCAGAATTATCTTTGTCTCCGGGTCCTGGACAAAGTAATCGAGATAATCAGACTCATTGAGATCAATAGCATTCCCATAGCTTATGGCTTTGCTGAAATAGACGCCCCTCAATGTAGCTGCTTGTATAAGCTCTCCAGCTACATTACCACTCTGGGAGGCTAGTCCTGCTGACCCTGACTCCTTGGGTAGCCCATCTCTAAAGGATATTCCTTGCCGGGGATAATAGACGCCCATGCAGTTTGGGCCAATGAGGCGGATACCCTGTTTTCTTGCCTGCTTCAATATTTCCTGTTCGAGGTCAGCAGCCTCTGGACGTCCGGTCTCACTGAAGCGGGCAGTGAAAAGATGCACACCTTTGACCCCCTTTTGGGAGCAGTCCTTCAGCATATTTAGAACCTCCGGTGCTGGAACAGCGGAAATCACATAGTCAACGGAATCGGGAATCTCTCTGAGATTGGGGTAAGTCTTCATACCCTCAATCTCGGAGTACTTAGGATTCACCGGGTAGATTTTCCCTTTGAACCCAAGCTCCAGAAGAGGTGAGAGAAAGCCGGAGCCCCGTCCACCACTACCAGAGGCTCCAACCACAGCAATTGATTGTGGATGGAGGATTTCTTCTAATGGATGAGTTGACATCAATGACATCTCCTGTAGTTATAATTAGTCAGTAATGCTATTTTCCTCACTTTTCAGAGTCAGGGCAGCAAGCATCGTTGAGGCGTGCTGAATTATGGCACGTCCCACGCTGACCCCATCTATAATTACCACAAAGGAACATGTTTGAGGTGCCAGATTGGTTCTGGTCAAAATACTATGAGGCATGTATGAATATTAACCTGGTTACATCAATCAGTATATCAGGTTAGGTGCTATCTGACAAGAAGTGTGGTAAAATGTAGAACGTAGTCAGCTCTAGTAGTAATTCAACTCTATTGAGAAGGATAATTTGCCATGACCATTTCTCAGAAAAAGAAGAAAGAGCAGCCGTTAAATCTGGAATCGCTTACCTGGGGCAACCTGACCTGGGTCAACATTGAGGGACCGACGGAACGGGAGACAGAGTATCTGACGAAAAATTATCCCTTCCACCCCTTGGATTTGGATGATTGTCTCAGTCGAATACAGCGACCCAAAATAGACGAATATAAAGACTATCTGTTTTTAGTCTTCCTCTTTCCTCTATTCAAAAAGGAAACACGGGTAACTACCTCCAGCCAGGTATCGGTATTTATCGGCGAAAACTACCTGATTACCCTGCATAAGGGTGAGCTTAAGCCGCTGGTAAAGCTTTTCAGGGAATGCCAGATTGATGAAGAATCGCGGCGAGAGCATTTCGGCCAGGGCTCTGGTTATCTACTCTACCGTATAATTGATAGGCTGGTTGATTATTGCCTGCCGATATTGAGTAGGATTGATGATAATATTGAGAAGGTTGAGGAGGATATCTTCTCAGAAGAGATGCCCCGGGCAATAAAGGAAATCTCAATACTTCGGCGTGATGTCATTTCCTTTCGCCGTATCATCTGGCCGATGCGAGCTGTTATCGGCAGTCTGGAATCCAGGATACGCCGCTTTACCAAGATGGATTTGGCGGTTTACTTCGGCGATATGGTTGACCATGTAGATAAGATATGGGATGTTTTAGATGAGTGTAAGGAGATAATTGAAGGGTTAAATGATACCCATGATTCGCTGGCTACTAATCGCACCAATGAGGTCATCCGAATGCTGACCATTATTGCTACTATTTTGCTGCCTATTACTGTGGTGGCCAGCATCTTCGGAATGAACATCCCTTTGGGTCCTCTTGGGAATTCTGACTACTCCTTCCTCTATGTGTTCCTTATCTGCCTGGTAATTATCAGCGGCATGCTTTACTTCTTCCGTCGCCAGCGCTGGATTTAGTAACATGTAGCCAGCAAAGGCTTTAGTAATGAATGTCTCACGCCGATTTGTGATTGTAACCGCCATTTTCGTTACCTGCCTTATCACCGCCAATATCATTGCTGTAAAGGTAGTAAGCCTCGGTCCCGTTATTCTGCCTGCCGCCATATTCGTTTTCCCCTTGAGCTATATCTTTGGCGACATCCTCACCGAGGTCTATGGCTATCGTTGGGCAAGAAGGGTCATCTGGCTCGGCTTCATTTGCAATCTCATTTTTGTCATCTTTGCCTGGGTGGGGCAGATTCTGCCCCCAGCTCCTTTCTGGGAAGGGCAGGAGGCTTATGTGCGTATCTTGGGCTACACGCCGAGACTGCTTGTCGCCTCCTTCTGCGGCTATCTTGTCGGTGAGTTTGCCAATTCTTTTATCCTGGCAAAGATGAAAATTCTGACCCGGGGTCGCTGGTTATGGAGTCGGACTATCGGCTCTACTGTAGTGGGGCAAGGGCTGGACACCCTGATATTTATTACCTTAGCCTTCATCGGCACCCCTTCGTTTGTGCTGATAATGGTTTTGTATCACTGGCTGGCGAAGACTGTCATCGAAGCCGTGGCTACCCCATTCACCTACGCCATTGTGAACTTCCTGAAGAAAAAAGAGGCAATTGACACCTATGACTATGAGACAAACTTTAACCCCTTCTCTGTTTCAGATTAGGAAAAGGAGGGCTAGCGGGAGAGCAATGAATATCAAGGTCTTGGGAGCACACAACTGCGAATCGCAAAATACAAAACTCCTCAGCCTGTTAATTGACGATAGCCTGGCTTTGGATGCCGGTGGGCTTACCTCCAGCCTATCCTTCCCAGCCCAACAAAAACTTAAGGCAATACTGCTCACCCATCAACACTACGACCATATCAGGGATGTTCCGGCTATTGCCATGAGTTTTTACCTCTCGGAGGCTACCATTAATATCTACTCCACCTTACCCGTGTATGATGCCCTTACTGCTCACCTGCTGGATGGCGAGCTTTACCCTAATTTCCTGGAACGGCCGCAAGGGAATCCGGCAATTAAGTTCACCGTGATAGAACCACTCAAGACTGAGCAAATTGAAGGCTATAGCATCCTGGCTGTCCCGGTGAATCACTCTGTGCCTGCCGTTGGCTACCAGATTACCTCTCCCGATGGTAAAATAGTGTTCTATACCGGGGATACCGGACCAGGCTTAAGTGGATGCTGGGAGCAGGTATCGCCCCAATTGCTCATCATCGAACTTACTGCACCAAACAGGTTTGAGGAATTCGGCAGAGAGTCAGGACATCTTACTCCCAATTTACTCAAGCAGGAGCTAATTAACTTCCGAGAGCTTAAGGGCTATTTGCCACAGGTGGTTGCGGTTCATATGAACCCCGGGTTAGAGGAGGAGATAAAAGCTGAAATAGCCGCCGTGGCTGAAGATTTAAATAATCCAATCACCCTGGGTTACGAGGGGATGGAGCTCCACTTGTAAAGACTAACTATAAATAGGAGACGGCAAGGGAAGGGGAGAAGGTTTAAGCCCTACCTCTTCGCTTGAAGTATTATCTAAAGGGGATAGGGTTAATACACAATATGAAATTCATAGTTGACAACAATGTGGGTAAGCTAGCCAAGTGGTTAAGGATGATGGGGTATGACACCCTGTTCTTCACTGGTGATGACGACTGGCAGATGATAATTACTGCCCTAAATGAGGGCAGGGTGATACTAACCAAGGATACCCAGATTATGAGGAGAGGGATAATAACTAGCGGGCGGCTCAAAGCCGTTCTTATTGAGAGTGATGAGCCTGAGCGACAAATGCGGCAGGTGGTAGAGACCCTGAACCTGGACTGTCAATTTAGACCATTCGCTATCTGCCTGGAGTGTAATCAGCCTCTGGAGGAAAAGAGTAAGCAGCAGGTGAAAGACCTGGTGCCACCCCATGTTTTCCAGACCCAGAGTCAATATATGGAGTGTCCTGCCTGCCACCGAATCTACTGGAGGGGAACACACTGTGAAGCAATGACCAAGAAGCTGGAGAAATTTATGAAAAGTTGACCATAGTCTAGCTTATTGCTACACTTCAAATTACAAAGTTGCCCTGAGGGTTTTTGCATGAAAATTGTAACTGCTGAGCAGATGCAGCAAATAGACCAGGAGTGTGCCAAGATTGGCTTGCCGACAAGTGTGCTTATGGAAAATGCCGGCAAAGCTGTGGCTGAAGAGGTAAGACGAATCCTGGGTGCTATCGACAAGCAACGGCTCTTAATCCTAATCGGACCTGGTAATAATGGCGGGGATGGATTGGTGGCGGCTCGCCACCTTCACGACTGGGGGGCGGGAGTCAGCCTCTACCTTTTTGGTCAGAGACCACCGGGGGACCCGAACCTTGAGCCGGTTCGGCAGCGCGGCGTAACCTGTGTTGAAGCAGCCCAAGGTGAAAACCTGGACGGCCTTGATGACTTGCTGTCATCAGCTACTGCCGTTATTGATGCTCTATTCGGCACTGGTAAGAGTCGCCCGCTTGGTGAGAGTTTACGGCAAGCATTGGACAGGGTGAGTAAAGCCAAAGAGAGGCAGCCAGGTCTCCGCATCATTGCCTTGGATTTGCCATCGGGGCTTAATGCCGATAGTGGAGCTGTAGACCCTGCCTGCCTTTATGCTGATAATACTATTACCCTTGGCTTCCCCAAGCCAGGCTTGTTTAATCCTTCTGGAATAGACAGAGCCGGCAAGATAACTGTAGCTGATATTGGCATACCATCATATCTGGCAGAACAAGCAACTAGTGAGCTTATCACTGACGGCTGGGCCAGGTCAGTTCTCCCCAAACGTCCGCTTGGGTCTAATAAAGGAAGTTTTGGCAGAGTTCTTGTTGTTGCTGGCTCAATCAACTATATTGGTGCCGCCTATTTAGCTTGTAGTGGTGCCATACGAGTTGGGGCAGGATTGGTAACACTGGCAACGGCGACCAGCCTGCAGCCTATTCTAGCATCAAAGCTGACCGAGGTAACCTATCTCCCCTTACCCGAATCCAGTCCTGGCATCGTTTCTCCACAAGCAGTCAGGCTCATACATCAGGAGCTCAGTCATTGCGATGTCCTGCTTCTAGGCTGTGGACTGGGACAAAGCCAATCAGCCATAAGGTTTATTAAGTCCACCCTTTTCCGGTTAAAGTCAGCACCATTACCTCTGGTCCTTGATGCTGATGCTCTTAATACCCTGGCTCAAACTCCGAACTGGTGGCAGCAGTTAGCTGGTGATGCTATACTTACCCCGCACCCCGGTGAAATGGCAAGGCTGGCCGGGGTATCTATAGACGAGGTGCAGTCAGATAGGGTAGGCATTGCCAAAAAGGCGGCTATGGAGTGGCACAAAACAATTGTCCTGAAGGGAGCCTGTACCGTTATTGTTAGCCCGGATGGTCAGTCCAGGATTAGCCCTATAGCTAACCCGGGGCTGGCGTCAGCCGGAACCGGTGATGTCCTTACCGGGGTTATCGCTGGACTGGTGGCGCAAGGTCTAACCCTGTTTGATGCTGCTGCCTGTGGTGTCCACCTCCATGGTGAAGCTGGTGAGATGGTTAAAAACATCATAGGTGATGCTGGCATGATTGCTACTGACCTCTTGCCAGCACTGCCACTGGTTATTAAGCAACTAAAAGAAGACCTGACCGGTTAGGTAGGAGGAGGAAGCTCATGTTACTGGTAATTGATATTGGCAATACCAATATTGCTTTAGGGGTCTTTGAAGGCGAGCAGCTTCGTGCCACCTGGCGGATAGCTACGGGTGTTAACCAGATGGCGGATGAGTATGCTGCCTTACTGCTGAACCTGCTGCATCACGAGGGTCTAGATACATCGGATATTAAAGAGGCATCCTTGTGCAGTGTTGTCCCGCCTTTACTAGGTACTTTTGAGGAGCTATTTGAGCGGTACTTTCATATCTCGCCACTGGTGGTAGGACCTGGGACTAAGACGGGAGTGCGCATCCGTATGGACAACCCCAGAGAGGTTGGGACTGACCGTATTGTGAATACCGCCGCGGCCCATCACCTCTATAGTAGTCCGGTAATTATTGTTGACTTTGGCACAGCCACTACCTTTGATACAGTATCCAAAGAAGGCGACTACCTGGGAGGGGCTATCGCCCCTGGCATAGTTACGGCTGCTGAGGCCCTGTTTACCCGGGCATCAGCGCTGCCCCGGGTAGAATTAGTCCATCCCGAGCATGCTATCGGCACCAATACTATTGCTGCCATGCACTCAGGGATTATCTTCGGCTATGTAGGGCTTATTGGGGGTATTGTGACTCGTATCCAACAGGAATTAGGGGAAAAAGCTATGGTGGTGGCTACCGGAGGTTATGCTGACCTTCTAGCTAGAGAAACAGCGGTAATTGATACAGTAAACCCTGATTTGACACTGATAGGATTAAGGCTTATCTATCTGATGAACAAAGTCTAGCCTGATAAGGAGATAGTGATGTTAACTAATAAAACTATAGTGTTAGGTATAACCGGAGGTATAGCTGCTTATAAGGCGGCTGATATCGCCAGCAAGCTGGTTCAGGCAGGGGCTAATGTTAGGGTGGTTATGACCAAATCAGCTACCGAGTTTGTAAGTCCATTAACCTTTCACAGCCTTACCAATAACCCTGTAGTTACTGAAATGTTCAATTTAACCTCCGAGTTCAGCATTGAGCATGTAGCTCTGGCTGAGGCGGCTGATATAGTGGTTATCGTCCCGGCTACAGCTAATATCATTGCTCATCTGGCAGCCGGTTTGGCTGATGACATGCTCACCTGTACCGTGCTGGCTACTACAGCACCAGTTGTTGTAGCACCAGCGATGCATACAGAAATGTTTGAGAACACTATCACTCAAGATAACCTGGCTAAACTTAAAGCCAGAGGTTTTACTATTGTTGACTCTGCCTATGGTCGTTTAGCCTCAGGTAAAATGGGTCTGGGTCGTCTGGCTGAGGTTGAGACAATCATCGGCACTATCAAGCAGGTATTGGGCAGGAGCGGTGACCTGGCCGGTAAAGGCATCGTGGTTACTGCCGGTGGCACTCAGGAAGCTATTGACCCTGTGCGCTATGTTGGCAATCACTCCTCAGGCAAAATGGGTTACGCTATGGCTGAGGCAGCCAGGGACAGAGGGGCTAAAGTTATACTAATTACCGCTCCAAGCGCTCTTCTCGAACCAGTAGGGATGGAGGTCATTCATATTGAAAGCGCTGTTCAGATGAAGGAAGCAGTGAGCAAGGCTATTGCTCAGGCTGATGCGCTGATTATGGCGGCCGCTGTTGCCGACTATCAGCCTAAGAGCACAGCTAAAGGGAAAATTAAGAAAGAAGCCGCCGCTGGGCTAACCCTGGAGCTGGTCAGGACGCCGGATATTCTAACTGAGGTAAAGGGCAATTTTCTCAGGGTTGGCTTTGCTGCCGAAAGCGAGGATATGGTAGCCAATGCCAGGCAGAAACTTGAGAAGAAGCAACTTGACATAATCGTAGCCAATGACATTACAGCCGCTGATAGCGGCTTCGGCGTCGATACCAATAAAGTAACCCTGATTGATAAACAGGGCAAAGTGGATAGCCTGCCCCTGCTAACCAAAAGAGAAGTAGCCGACAGGATACTGGACAAGGTGGTGGAGCTTTTAGCTAAGAAGGAGAAATGAGAGGGGGCGAAGCCCCCTCTCCAAAACCCCTCCCCAAAATGAAAGAGGCGCTAAAAGAGAGTTAAAGAGAGGCGAAGCCTCTCTTCTATATCCCTCCCCCTCTCCTTCCTAAGGAGAGGGGGATAAAGGGGGAGAGGTTCAACAAATAGTCCACACGAAAGGTAACTATGGCAGAATCAACACCAATTCAACAAGAAATGCCCAAAGCCTACGAGCCGGGTAAGGTTGAGCAGAAGTGGTATCAGTTCTGGCTTGAGAATGATTACTTCAGGGCCAGGATAGACCCAAAAAAGAAACCCTTTGTCATCATTATGCCACTACCCAATGTTACCGGTGAGCTTCATATCGGGCATGTCTTGTTTGTTACTCTACAGGATATAATGACCCGCTGGCATCGGATGAAGGGCGAACCGGCGCTGTGGCTGCCCGGTATTGACCATGCCGGTATTGCGGCGCAGGTGGTGGTGGAGCGGCTACTGGCTGAAGAAGGGCTAGACCGACATCAGCTCGGCAGGGATAAATTCCTGGAGGGAATGAGGCAGTGGGCGGAAAGCTGTCGTCAGACTATTACCGAGCAGCACTATCGACTGGGTGCGTCCTGTGACTGGAGTCGGGAGGCTTTTACTCTGGACGAGGGTCCGAGCCGGGCAGTGCGCACCGCTTTTGTCCGCCTGTATGACAAAGGGTTAATCTACCGGGGGGAGCGAATTATCAATTGGTGCCCCCGCTGCGCTACTGCTCTCTCCGACCTTGAGGTAGACCATAAAGAAGTAAGCGGGCATCTATACTATGTCCGCTACCCTCTGGCTGAAGGCGATGGCTTTATCACTGTAGCCACCACTCGTCCTGAGACCATACTGGGAGATACTGCTGTAGCCGTCAATCCCGGCGATGAGCGGTTCAGAGCTATGCTCGGCAAGAAGGTTATCCTGCCGGCGGTGAACCGGGTAATACCAATCATTGCTGATGAAGCTGTTGACCCTGCCTTTGGCACTGGAGCAGTCAAAATAACCCCGGCTCACGACCCGGTGGACTTTGAGGTGGCTCAGCGACAGGAATTGCCCTTGATAAACATACTGAACCCGGATGCTGGTATGAATGAGAGTGCAGGACCCTATGTTGGACTCGACCGGTTCGCCTGCCGTGAAGCCATACTGGCCGACCTGGAGAAAGACGGGCTTCTGGAAAAGGTTGAGCCCCATATCCACTCGGTGGGACACTGCCTGCGCTGCCAGACGGTTATTGAGCCTATAGCCAGTAAACAGTGGTTTATCAATATCAAACCCTTGGCTCAACTGGCTAGCAGTGCTGTCTTAGACGGACGCATTACCATTATTCCCTCCCGCTTTACCAAGGTTTATCTTAACTGGATGGAGAATATTCGTGACTGGTGCATCAGTCGCCAGCTATGGTGGGGACACCAAATCCCGGTGTGGTATTGTCAGGACTGCGGTGAGCTAACAGTAACCGTTGAGGATGCCAAAGCCTGTAGCCATTGCGGCTCGACCAATATAGAGCAAGACCCGGATGTCCTTGATACCTGGTTTAGCTCAGCGCTATGGACGCACTCCACTCTGGGCTGGCCTGATGATACCGAGGACCTGCGCTACTTCTACCCAACCACGGTAATGGAGACTGCCTATGACATCCTTTTCTTCTGGGTAGCCAGAATGATTATGATGGGGCTTGAGGATGTCGGGGATATTCCCTTCCACACCGTTTATCTTCATGGTCTGCTGCGTGATGAGTGGGGGGAGAAGATGAGCAAGGTCAGGGGCAATGTGCTCAATCCGATTGATACCCTGGAAGAATATGGCACTGATGCCTTGCGCTTTGCTGTAATCACCGGTACATCGCCAGGGAATGATAGCAAGCTGACCCCGGCCAAGCTGGAGGCTGGTCGTAACTTTGCCAACAAACTGTGGAATGCCACCCGCTTTATGGTTAGAAGCATTGAACCAGGCCGGGCTGCTCTGGAAATCCAGTGGGACTTGCTCCCGATGGAAGACCGCTGGATTCTGAGCCGGCTTAATCGCACCGTATCCAGTGTAACCAGCCTGCTGGAAGATTTCCAGTTTGCCGAAGCCCTGAAGCAAATCTACGAGTTCCTATGGGGTGAATTCTGCGACTGGTATATTGAGCTAGCCAAGATTCGTCTGCGCCCTACTGAGGAAGTGCTATCGCCCGTTCCGGTGCTGGTTTATGTTCTGGAGACCTCGCTTCGTTTGCTGCACCCCTATATGCCTTTTGTCACTGAAGAGCTATGGCAGAGCCTCAACCGTCGCTTACCTTCAGAGTGGCAAGCCGGTGAATCCATAGTGGTAGCCCCTTACCCTGAGTCTGATGCTAAAGCAGTTGACCCCGGGGCAGAGCGAGTGATGGAATCCATAATAGAAATAATACGCTCTATCCGCAATGCCCGGGCTCAATATAATGTAGAGAGTGCCCGGTGGATTGAGGCGCAAATCTATGGTGGCAAACTTACACCAGCTATTACTCCTTATTCTCAAGCTATCCAGACCCTGGCTAGGGCAAGACCAGTTACCTTCCTGGATAGCAGAGAGGAAAGACCACCAGGTGAAAATGCCCTGGTATTGGTGCTGAAAGAGACCGAGGTAGTCATACCTATGGAAAGCATGGTAAATCTGGAAGCTGAGAGGAAACGGCTGGAGAAAGAGATAGAACAAATCCAGGCTGAAATTGTCCGCCTTGAAGCCAGGCTCAATGATAGAGCCTTTCTGACCAGGGCGCCGGCAGCTATCGTGGACAAGGAACGAGATAAACTAGGGGTAATAAAGGATAAGCTGGAGAGGCTGAAACAACAACTTACCCGGCTTCAAGCTTGACCGGGCGGCGTGGAAGGCAATATATCGATAAATTCTAGCTTAAAATCGTGCTTATCCAGTCGTCTGGAAAAACCCTTGCTATTCAACCAGTTTAGTGCTTTCTTGGTGTCACTGGCCACCCTTGCCTTATCACACCGCATCAGCCGATACTTGAATAGCCAGTAGGTGAACTCCTTTAGCTCGGTTAGGCTGATAGACTTGAGCTGTGGGTAACCCCTATCCCGTCTAAAGCGCCTGAGCAACACTGCTTTAGTAGCGCCATATATTCGCCGGTAAGCTTCATTAGTAGTATCACGCTCCTTGTAGTAGCCTGAAACCCACGTCTCCTTGCGCACCTCTTCCTGCACCACCAGAATTAGAGCCTCCTCCACAGTAATGCCGTAAAAGTAGTTAAGATATTGGTGATACTTGGCACTACCGATAAGCTCCTTGAATTTCCCTGTGGGCAGGTTAAGTGGTGGCTCGCTATAAAAGAGGAGGGCAGTCTTCTCATTATCTGGCAGCAGACCATCCACTGCCTGGCACAGGCGCTCAGCTAGCAGTAGCCAGTCAAAAGCTTCGCCGGCGATAAGATAACCATAGGCGCGTCCATTATGGGTTTCCTCAGCAGTATCCCACAGCCCGATAGCCTCAAGTAAGGCGATATACCAGTGCTTACCGCCGGTGATTGCCTGCTCCAGATGTCTTATTGCCACGGCATCTCCCAACGGGGTCAACTTAGAGGATGGTAGCTGGTTATCAAGTTTGGTCATTTTTAACCTCAGCAAGTTCAGCTTTGAGCTTCTCGTAGTATTCCAGATAGCCGGTAGTTACCAGCTCATTAATTTTTTTGTTGATAGCCTCCCCCACCCCCGGGATTTCCTTCAGCCTGTCCTCCTTGACCAGTTGCTCCACATCTACTGACAATTGCTCCATGGAGTCAGCCGCCTTCTGGTAAGCCCTTATCTTAAATGTATTGTCCTTTTTGACTTTCAGGAGGTCGGCAATATCCTGAAATACCCTGGCAATCTCACTATTTTTCACTGGCTTTAATCTTCTCTCTTATCCAGTCCCAGTCTGGATGTTGTTAGGTCGTTCTCAGTTGGTCCCAATAAGAATCCCAATCTTGCTCAGATAACGTCAACATGTCAAAGAAATAGTTGTGTCTAATTCTTCGCTCTGGTGTATGACTAGTGGAGCGCGATAATGTATCATGCAATTCTTTTAAACCATGGGGAATCTCTTCTTGTTTCAGTGCTTCATCGATGCTGAACATTCTTTGACATAACTCCAATCCTGATTGTATATCATGTGGTCCACTGCCATTGGGAATCCCTACCTGAGTATCTACCACAGCAACCATCAAGCTATAGAACCATGCTAGTCTGCGAAATCGGGTAATTCTTACAGCTTTTAAAAGATCCTCAGTAACGAAGGATAGAGTCGTTCTAAAAGTTGTCATTACATGTTCCTTGTTTGGGAACTCTTCATCTAAGCCGGCATATGCTTTACGGATATCAGTCATATCAGATATTCCTCGTATAATGGCAACCATGATATCGGAGGTCATCTCTACCTCTTTCATTCTGGCTATCTGGCGATCACTAAAAACGTGGAGTTTCTCCCATGAATCTAATGCTTCTTTTTCAGCGGCCAGTTGGTATGCTGCTTTTTTAAACTGGCCAAAATATCTGGCATTTAGTCTCTCTTGACGATTGAGGGTCAAAGTATAAGTGTTTAATCGCTCGAACAGTTCCCAAATCTCCGGATCAGTTGCTCCGTCAATCAACTCGGTCGAGATCTCATACTCCATAAACTCTCGTTGAATTGGGTCTAATAAATTGGCGAAGGTCGTATCACCAAAATCCGCATTGTGTTTCTTGCGTAATATTAGATTCCCCTTGCGGAAATCAATAATGGCACGAAGGCGCTGCTGACCATCTACCACCTCATAAGCAGTGAGCCCCGTGTCTTCGTTAACAGTCCGTCTAAGATATATCTTAGGCATGGGTAATCTACGAACAATACTGTCAATTAGATAAGAACGTGCAGCTTCTTCCCAAGCGGCACGTCTCTGAAATTTGGGCTGAAGAACCACCTCACCCCTGTCCCACAAACGAACGATCTCGCCTATATTAAGTATGGTCCTAGTATAAGTGGTCATGCTTCATTTATACTCCATGCTTTTTGAATAGTTCGGTAAATGTCCATAGCAATGAATTTATGCCTAGGGATGTGTTGCGCACCTATATCTTCAACTACTGTGTTTACATCCTGAGTCGACTCGACTATTACATATTCAATATCCTTCCAATCAAAAACGAGAGACTTAGGCAAACGCCATTCACGCTCGTGTAGCCAGTCGAGTTTAATGGGTGGATTCATTACCCCATCAGGGTCAAAGGGTGCTAAAAAGGGCACTATTTCTTTAGGTATGTTTTGCTGCGTAAGCTTTTGAATGTCGCCTCTTATGTATAATGCAGGGCCTCCACCTTTTTCGAAAATGAGACGCTTGGAAAAAACAACCCCATATGGACTGTATCGCTCAGCATGACCAATTAGTGCATTCCATGGGCATTCAGTGAAACAAACTGCTTCACGATTGCTTGGCAAGAAGGGCATAGGAGAAGCGTGTATTGTATTTGATTCCAAAATATTTATCAGCCTTTCAATTGCTTTTTTATTTTTGTACGGAAACAGAGGGTGAGAATCATTTATGTAAACGTCGCCTACCATTCTACGGTCTGGCTCCCTTGTAAAATGGACTGCCAACGGGGAGTAATCCGGCGTTTTTCTTGTGTAATACGTGCTCATTTTATGATCCTAATGTCCCGTCTATAAATCAGCTATTCCAAACAAACTCCGCTATTTCTTCTGAACTATGATTAGATATTTGAATCCTCGCAAGTAAAAATTCAATCTTCTTGAACGGTTTATCCATTCTTCAGTGTGTGATGATTGCCCTCTTCTGGCAACGCAAATAATATCTACTGGTTTGAAGTGTTTGGAGAGATGTTCATATGTCTTGAACCCTACCGGTGTAAATTCATTTCCTATCCATTGATCACCAATCAGCCATGCTAATATCTTACCCTTCTTCAATATCCTGTACGATTCAACGATCACTTTTTCTAATTCATCATAGTATTCTTCGGAATCACTGGGGAGCTTACCTATATTACCCTGATGCTCGTTGTATTTGATATTATCCCCATAAGGAGGATCAACAAAAACCATGTCTACAGTCTCGTCTTCAAGTGGTATCTTTCGGGCATCGCCTTGTATTATGTCCTCTCGTACGGGGGATATGTCGTAACCCAACGCCCTTCGCTTTTCTGCCGTGCAGACATCTATGGTAGTGCCACTTCCGCACATCGGGTCGACGACTAAATCACCTGGGTTCGTGTATTTCCAGATTAGATTATAGATTACTGGAGCAGGCGTAACCCCAGAATACTTGTAATCACCCTTTGGATTTGCGCCGTAACTTTGTTTGGGGAAATACCAAAGTGTTGTAGCCTCAATGGCAGGGACTTCGCTCTCATAGTCATTTCCATTGATTCCATCACTCAGTACCAGCCTTCGTTCTGAAAGTAGCCTCCCCATAGATGAAGCTTCATAGGCAAATTTATCCAAAATGTACGCAAGCCTATCACCACTCAAAATAGTGTTAGAACTCCATTCAACCTTCCTTAAGATTTTCTTCGCATTACTTAACTCAAACGTACTTGTTGGGATCTCAACCCTTACTTGGTACGGATATTTCCCATGCCAAGCCTCTGGCTGTATATTTAACCCCCCGTCTGAAGCTGCTCTATAAACCCCATATAAAATGTCTTTATCTAAGTTGTTTAATAGCAAGACGTCCCCTCTCTTGATTCTTAGGACTGCAGGACCATAAGCCTTTCCAGAACCAAAGAGAGACTCTTTGAAACACTCTGATTCCGTATTCTTACTACAAACGAATACGTAACCGTTGATAGCTTGCTTGCTTTTCATCTCTTGCTTGCTACCTTCCACAACAGTGTTTGTATTTTTTGCCGCTGCCGCAGGGGCAGGGGTCGTTGCGCCCTATCTTTCTACCTGCTCTTTGTGGTCGTGCTGTGCTGCCACCAGCCCGGCCGGCGGCAACCTGAGCCATGGCTGACGGCACTCGTTGAGGGGTTGCCTGCTTGACGAGGCTAACATGGTATATGGTATGGACTACATCATGCTGAATGGTGGACAAAAGTACCTCAAACTGCTTATAGCCTATATTCTTGTAAGCATCCACCGCTTTCACCTGGCGCAAAGTCTGCCACCCCGCCTCCAGGCGCATATCTTCCATCCTGGTAAGGTGCTCTACCCACAGGCTGTCTATGGTGCGCAGCATTACCAGGCGCTCCAGCATTCTCATGTCCTCTGAACCTAATTCCTGCTCCCGCTGCTCATACAGAGCCTCTGCCTGCTCACTCAGCTTCTCTTCAATCTGCATGGGCTTGAGTGAAGACAGGGTTTCGGTATTAAGCTCTGGCGGCAAGGGCAGGATGGTGGAAGCTTCAGCCCTTAAGCCTTCTATATCCCAGCCATCGCCGTGCTCATCCCCAATATGAGCGGCAGCTATACCCTTTGTCTCTTCCTTGACCATTGACAGGATATTCGCTTTGAGGTCGGCACCGCTTAGCACCTTCTTTCGCTCACCATAAATAAGCTCGCGCTGCTGGTTAACTACATCGTCATACTCGACCAGGTGTTTACGTACGTCGAAGTGGTAGCCTTCTACCCTGGTCTGGGCGCTTTCAATAGACCGGTTAACAAGTTTATTCTCGATGGGAGTATCCTCACCCATACCAGCCCATTCCATAAAGCCCTTGATTCGGTCACCGCCAAAGCGCTTCACGACATCATCCTCTAAGGAGACATAGAAACGAGAGCTGCCCGGGTCACCCTGCCGTCCGGCTCTACCCCGAAGCTGGTTATCAATTCGTCTTGCCTCGTGACGCTCGGTGCCAACTATACGAAGTCCCCCGAGCCTAACTACCTCTTCGTGTTCCTGCTGCCACTCCTTTTCATTTCTCCCCTCAGGATTTCCACCCAGCACAATATCGACGCCACGCCCAGCCATATTGGTAGCCACGGTTATCGCCCCCAACTGTCCTGCCTGAGCGATGATACCAGCCTCTTTCTCGTGGTATTTGGCATTAAGCACCTGGTGTGGTATACCTCTTCTCTTTAACAGGTCACTCAGGGTTTCCGACTTCTCGATAGACACCGTGCCGATTAACACTGGTTGTTTTGCCTTATAAAGCTGCTCAATCTCACGCACCACCGCCCCGAATTTAGCCCTCTCATCGCTATAAATGCGGTCGGTAAAGTCCTGGCGAATCATCGGTTTATTAGTGGGGATAACTACCACCTCAAGCTTGTATATCTTGTGAAACTCTTCAGCCTCGGTAACGGCAGTACCCGTCATCCCGGCTAGTTTGTTATACATTCGGAAGTAGTTTTGAAAGGTGATAGTGGCAAAGGTCATGCTCTCCGGTTGAACCTTGACCTTTGCCTTGGCTTCTATTGCCTGATGCAGCCCCTCTGAGTAGCGACGCCCAGGCATTAGCCGACCAGTGAACTCATCGACAATAATGACCTGACCATCCTTTACGACATACTGCTGGTCTTTGTGATAAGACTCCTTAGCGGTAATAGCGTTTCTCAGGTGCTGTACCAGAATAGCATTATCATAGAGGTTGCCTGATTTTAATATCCCTTCTCGTCTTAATATTCCTTCCGTATTCTCATAGCCGGATTCGTATATCTCGTCCACCGAGCGTCCCTTTTCACTCATCTTGTAGTCACGGTTTGGATGCAGTTGAGCAGCAATCCGGGCAAAGATTTGATATTCCTGCGGCGATTCTTCCCGCATGCCGCTGATAATAAGCGGAGTGCGCGCTTCATCAATCAGGATATTATCTACCTCATCGACAATGGAATAGTTCAAAGGACGCTGCGCACACTGGGCTAGGTCTACAACCATATTGTCCCGCAGGTAGTCAAAACCGAACTCGTTATTGGTGCCATAGGTAATATCAGCTTCATAAGCCTGGCGCCGGGAGACGGGGCGTAAAAAGTTCCATCTTTGGTCTTCTGATTCATAGGTGGGGTCATAAATGAAGGCGGCTTCATGCTGGATGCTGGCTATAGTAATCCCCAGGGCGTGGTAGATAGGACCCATCCAGTGGTGGTCCCGTTTGGCCAGGTAGTCATTAACCGTAATCAGGTGGCAGCCCTCACTGCTCAGGGAGTTGAGATAGAGGGGGAGGGTAGCTACCAGGGTTTTACCCTCACCAGTTTTCATCTCAGCAATTTTGCCCTGGTGAAGGACAATACCCCCCATTAGCTGGACATCAAAGTGGCGCTGACCTATAGTCCGCTTGGCGGCTTCACGAACAGCAGCAAAGGCTTCAGGTAGAAGCTCGTCAAGTGAACTGCCAGCTTTAAGCCGAGTCTTAAACTCATCAGTCTTAGCCTGAAGTTTGGCATCGCTAAGTCGCTCAAACTCAGGCTCCAGCCCATTTATGCTATCTACTAACGGTTGTAAACGCCGTAGTTCTTTCTCATTAGAATCAATAAATCCACCCAGCCACTTAAACATAATTCACTCCTGCTCAAACATAGCTCCTATGGATTGCCCGCTATGAATGCGGTGGATGGCTTCACCCAGTAGCGGGGCTATAGGCAGAACAGTAATTTTATCCAATTTCTTATCACCGGCGGTAGGAATAGTATCGGTGACTATCACCTCTTTCACCGGGGATGAGGTTATCCTCTGGATAGCTTGGTCAGTAAATACCGGGTGGGTGCAACAGGCATATATCTCCTTTGCACCTCGCTCCATTAGGGCAGAGACAGTATTCACCAGAGAGCCAGCGGTATCTATTTCATCATCTACAGTAAGGGCTACCTTGTTCTCTACTTCCCCGATAACATTGAGCGTTTCAGTCTGGCCAACATTGTCCAGGCGTCTCTTTTCCATAATAGCCAGCGGGGCATTAAGCTTGGCTGCCAGGTCTCGGGCTCGTTTGGAAATGCCGATGTCAGTGGCAACCACCACCAGGTCATCAAGATTCTTCTTCTTAAAATAATCGCTCAGCAGGTAAAGGGCGGTCAGTTCGTCAACGGGTATGTTAAAAAAGCCCTGAATCTGCTCCGCATGCAAATCTACTGTCAGCAAACGACTAGCCCCAGCCACGGTGAGCAGGTCAGCTACTAACCTGGCTGTTATCGGGACGCGGGGTTGGTCCTTCTTGTCGGTGCGACCATAGCCATAGTAGGGAACTACGGCAGTAATGCGCCCGGCTGATGCTCTCTTCAGGGCATCAATCATAATCAATAGCTCAACCAGACTTTTATTGACCGGGGAGCAGATGGGTTGAATAACAAAGGTGTCTCGCTCGCGAACATTGTCCAGGATACGAACGAAGATATTCTCGTTGCTGAACTCAAAGACCTCAGACCTGCCTAAAGACATACCCAGATATTCAGTAACCGCCTGGGCTAGGGCAGGGTGGGCATTACCGGTGAATACTTTCAACTCATCCATAATTAACTATTACCTCCCTTGAAATGGAGACTTAGCTCACCTAGATACATTATATCACTATTTGTTATCTACCTCACCCCCTTAATTCCCCTTTCCTTTAAAGGAGAGGGGGAAGATATTAAAAGAGGGGCGCCAGCCCCTCTTAGATGCCCTTTTGAGGTATTTTTTCTTCATTAGCTATCAATTCCAGGTACCGGGAAGCGAGAGCATATCTGGCTAACCTCCTGGCTCACCTGGTTCTCGATATCTGGCTTGCCAATGTTAGTGATTACTTTGACAATTAATGAAGCGATGTGCTTCATTTCTTCCTTGCCAAAGCCACGGGTGGTAACCGCTGGCGTGCCCAATCTAATACCGCTGGTTGCCAGCGAGGAGCGCGTGTCAAAGGGTATGCCATCGCGATTAGCCACGATGCCAGCTCTACCCAGAGCTTCCTCAGCCTCTTTGCCGGTTATTCCTAACTCGGTAAGGCTTATTAACACAAGGTGAGTATCTGTTCCGCCGGATATCAGGTGCAGGCCCAACCTATTCAGTTCACTGGCCAGAATAAGCGCATTATCCAGTATGGCGCGTTGATATTCAGCGAACGCAGGTTGCATTGCTTCATAAAAGGTAACTGCTTTAGCAGCAATGATGTGCATAAAGGGACCACCCTGCATTTGGGGGAATACAGCGGCATCTATAGCTGAAGCTAACTCTTTACGACATAGAATGAATCCGCCCCGTGGACCGCGCAAAGTCTTGTGGGTGGTCAAGGTTACCACGTCGGCATAGGGCACGGGGGTGGGATACAGCCCGGCGGCAATTATACCGGCCGGATGAGCCATATCAACCATCAGTCTGGCCCCGACGAGGTCAGCAATATAGCGAAAACGCTCAAAATCAATAATCCGGGGATAAGCACTGGCGCCGGTAACAATCAACCTGGGCTTGTGCTTTAAGGCTAGTCTTTCTATTTCCTTATAGTCAATTCTTTCTGTGTCCCGGTTAACCCCGTACTGGATAAAATTATATGATTTGCCAGAGGAGCTCACCCTGTCACCATGGGTAAGATGCCCACCGTGAGCCAGGCTCATGCCCATTGCAGTGTCGCCATACTCCAACAGGGCATAATATACCGCCGTATTAGCCTGAGCCCCGCTGTGCGGCTGGACATTGGCATGCTCGGCATGGAATAGCTTTTTTGCCCGCTCTACTGCTAGTTCCTCCACTGTATCCACGTTCTCACAGCCACCGTAGTATCGCTTGTGCGGATAGCCCTCGGCGTATTTGTTCGTCATAATCGAGCCTTCAGCCTCAAGCACAGCCCGGCTGGCATAGTTCTCGGAAGCGATGAGGTTTATTGTCTCCTTTTGCCGCTTCCTCTCCAAATCAAGGGCATGATTAATTTCCGAATCAGTTTGACTTAAAAAGCTCATTTTCCCCTCCTGTTGAAGTCTACAACTGTGCCCTTTTGCTGTCAATAACCATCGAAGTTTTTTGTTAAAGAGGATACAGTGATAGGGTTAATAGACAGCCTCTCTAAATTGACTTGATATATTAGTCGTGTTATCATAGGCAAAAGGCTGGTTGAACCTTCCTAATTTGAGTGACTAGGCTTACTAGGGTGAGATATTGGCACTGAGTGAGCTTTATAAAGAAATTGCGCTCTGCCAGCAGTGCGAAATAGCTAAGTTCCGAACCAATGTGGTACCTGGGGAGGGGGCAGAGGACGCTGATATACTATTTATTGGAGAGGCACCAGGCTGGCATGAAGACCAGCAAGGACGCCCTTTTGTTGGTCCGGCAGGACAATATCTGGATGAATTGCTGGCTTCTATTAATTTGAAGCGCCAGCAAGTCTATATCGCCAATGTGATTAAGTGCCGGCCGACAGGAAATCGTGACCCCCTGCCTGTAGAAATACAAAACTGCCGTAAGTGGTTGGACCGCCAGATTGAGATAATTCGCCCCAAGATGATTGTAACCCTCGGGCGCTACTCTATGGTAATGTTCTTTCCCGGCAAGAGCATAAGCAAAATCCATGGCACCGCTCAAAAGCGGGATAATGTCATCTACTATGCTATGTATCATCCGGCGGCGGCTCTTCATCAGCAAAGCTTGCGCCAGGCGATAGAGACCGATATGCTTAAGATTCCCTCACTCTTAGCCGAAGCGAGGAATATCGTTGAAGCTGAACCGCAGCCACAGCAATTAAAGATGTTTGAGGTTTAAAATTATGGCTAAGCCAAGACTCAAGATAATCCCCCTCGGTGGGCTAGGTGAAATCGGCAAGAACATGATGGTGATGGAGTATGAGGATGACATCATCATCATTGATGCTGGTCTTATGTTCCCCGAGGAAGGGATGTTTGGCATTGACCTGGTAATCCCTGATATTAGTTACCTGCTAGAGAAACGGGAAAAGATAAGAGGTATAGTAGTTACTCATGGTCATGAGGACCATATTGGTGCCCTGCCTTACCTGCTGCCCCAGCTTGATGTGCCTGTCTATTCCACAAAGCTTACCCGAGGTCTTATCTCGGTCAGGCTTAAAGAGCGAAAGGCACTCACGGGAGCTAATCTAAGAGTGGCATCGTTTGGTGGGAAGATTACACTGGGGAAATTCATGGTCGAGTTCTTCCCCGTTTGCCACAGCATACCCGATGCAGCCGGTCTAATCATACATACACCGGTTGGCACTGTAATTCATAGCGGAGATTTTAAGCTTGACTATACACCGGTTGATGGTAAACCAACCGCTCTGTCTCGGCTGGCTCAGCTAGGAGGGCAAGGGGTTTTGCTCCTTCTCTCCGACTCCACCTATGCTGAGCTACCGGGCTATACTCCATCGGAGAGGGTAGTTGGTGAAACCCTAGACCGTGTTATAGCTGAAGCACCGGGGAGGGTGATTATAACTACCTTTTCATCGCTGATCTCGCGTATTCAGCAGGTTATTGATGCTGCCGCCAGACACCAGCGTCGTGTCTTTATTGTCGGACGCAGTATGAGCGACACGGCACGGATGGCACTGGAGTTAGGCTATCTTCATGCACCTGATGGGATACTGGCTCGGCTGGATGAGCTGCGTGGCTTGCCCCATAACAAAATTGTATTCGTCACCACCGGCAGCCAGGGTGAGCCTACTTCAGCCCTGGTTCGTATGGCTAACCGGGACCACCGCCAGGTTCATATTCTTCGCGGTGATACCGTAGTTATTTCAGCAACTCCTATTCCGGGCAACGAAGGGGTGGTCAACAGGACAGTGGACAACCTCTTTAAGCAAGGTGCGCAGGTATTATATGATAAGGTGGCACCAGTTCATGTTCACGGACATGCCAGCCAGGAGGAGCTGAAACTATTGCTAAACTTAGTCAAGCCAAGGTTCTTTATGCCTATCCATGGCGAATATCGCCACTTGAGTTTGCATGCTAAACTAGCCCAGTCAGTAGGCATCCCAAAAGAAAACACCTTCGTGCTTGAAGACGGTGATATCCTTGAGCTTAATCCGCAGGCAGGTAAGATAACAGGTAAGGTCACTTCAAGCAATGTGTATGTCGATGGTCTAAGTGTAGGTGATATCGGAAGCGTTGTTCTCCGGGATAGAAGGATGCTGTCCAAAGATGGGATAGTCATGGTGATTATTGCTATTAACCGTCAAACAGGTAAGCTAGTAGGGCGTCCAGACATTGTATCACGAGGTTTTGTTGATACTAGAGAATCCAAGGATATGCTGGATGAAAGCCGCGACCTGGTAGCCCGGGTCTTAGACCATGGTGGTGCCCGTCCGGCTGATTGGGGCTTTACTAACACCAAGGTTAGAGATACATTGAACAAGTTTTATTATGAACAGACCAGACGTCACCCGATGGTTCTTCCCTTTATGGTAAGGGTATAGCTTAAGATAGACCGCTGAAAAACTGTGTTTTTCAGCGGAGTTAAAGCTGAGTGTAGCAGGGGTTGGGTTTGCTGAAAAAGCCCCGAAGGACTTTTTCAGCAGTCCTTTAGAGCATGCCAGCTCACTGAGGATTATATGGCTAAGAGGCAGTCTAATACCAGAGATAAATCCGGAAAACCTAAGAGAAGGTCGTTGTGGAGAGGGCTATTCCGTTTTGTTATGCTGCGACCGGTACGGTGGTTTATACTGGCGGTCATCATTGTAGCACTCTTATACTGGCAGTGGGCAACTCTGGTTTCATGGGCTACCGGTGTCTGGCAATTGCTCGCTTGGGGGCTAGTCTTAATAGCCATAGCTATCGGGGCTCTGGTCGTGGCGGGCTGGCGGCGGAAGCTGTCCTCGTTCATCTACCGTGGGAATCTTTGGCTGGGTGGTATTGCTTTCGGTTTAGCTGTCTGGGGAATATTAGCTTTCTTCCCGGGAAAGGGTGTTCTCAGTGGGGTTGGCCTGGGGGGTAACTTTGGGCTGAGTGTCATTGGCTACCCAGCCCCCGACTTTATAGGTGTCCTTATAGGTGTCCTTCGCATACTGGGATTAGTCATCATAGGCATTATTGTAGTAGCCCCTAGAGCTTCTTTCCGTCTGGCATCTAAGTCAATTGCATGGCTGAGTAAACAATTTGAAAGGCGGCAGGCTCCCAGACCGGCCCGTGAGCAAAAACTGCCACCTCCTTCAGTTACAGTAACCCCTGAGCCTCTGGAGATAGAGCCAGAAAAGAAAGCAGTCACCCCAATAGTGGCTCCTACGCCGGCTCAAGAGGAACTAAAGCAGGTGGCTCAGGAGGTATGGAAGAAATACGGTGAATCACCATCGTTAATCACCGTTGATGGTTGGCGGTTACCGCCCATTGATATTTTGGATATAGCTCCCGAGGTTCAGTTTAGTCAGGCTGACAATGTGCAGAGAGCCAAGCTTATTGAGGAAGCTCTAGCCAGTTATGGCGTTGAGGCTAAGGTGGGGCAGATAAACGCCGGGCCAACGGTTACCCAGTTTGGTGTGGAGCCGGGCTGGGACAGAAAGATGAAGGAAATAAAGGAAAAAGATAAAGACGGGAATGTTAAGGTAAGGTTGGAGGAGGTATCTAAAACGAGGGTTAAGGTAGAGAGAATTAGCTCCTTAGCTAATGACCTGGCTCTAGCCCTGGCGGCATCCAGTATCAGGATTGAAGCCCCGGTGCCGGGTAAATCGGTAGTAGGCATTGAAGTGCCTAATACAGTTTCAAGCCTGGTTAGCCTGCGGGGAGTAATAGAGACTAGCGTTTTTCAGAAAGTGGAGGCCAGGTCCAAGTTGAGCCTGGCGTTAGGTAAAGGGGCTGGCGGCGAGGCGGTAGCTGCCGACCTGGTCAGAATGCCACACCTGCTTATTGCCGGGGCTACCGGAAGTGGTAAGACTGTCTGCTTGAACTCTATTATCTGCTGCTTGCTACTTTATAATACCTGTAACGATGTTCGGTTCATTATGATTGACCCCAAGAGGGTGGAGCTGACCATGTTCAATAGCATTCCTCACCTGGCTGTCCCGGTTATAGTTGATACCGACAAAGCCTTGGACGCACTGCGCTGGCTTAGCCAGGAAATGGACAAGCGGTATCAAAAACTGGCGGCTGCCGGCATCCGCAACATTGAGATTTATAATAGAAACAGGCAGGGAGACGAGAAGGTGCCCTACCTGATACTAATCATTGATGAGCTGGCCGATTTGATGATGGCTGGCGGTGATGAAGTGGAGCATATTCTATGCCGATTAGCCCAGCTGTCTCGGGCTGTCGGTATTCACCTTGTGGTGGCTACTCAGCGTCCCTCAGTAGATGTAGTTACCGGCTTAATCAAGGCTAACTTCCCGACCCGCATTAGCTTTGCTGTTACCGCTCAGGTAGATTCACGCACTATCCTTGATGGCGGCGGCGCTGAAAAGCTACTGGGTAGAGGAGACATGCTCTATATGCCTACTGAGGCAGCCAAGCCTAAACGCCTCCAGGGGTGCTTTGTCTCTGATGCCGAGGCTGAAAGACTTGTCTACTTCTGGGGAAGCCAGCAGAGGGAAGAGACAGCCCCACTAAAGATTGAACAGCTTATCCCATCCCACGCCACTGCCCGAAAAGGAGGTTATCCTGATGACCCGCTCCTGGTGGCAGCCAGACGACTGGCACAGGAACACAAACATATATCTGCCTCTTTTCTACAGCGACGTTTGCGAATTGGCTATCCTCGCGCTGCCCGCATTATCGACCAGCTTGAGGAGGAAAGCGCCAAGGAGGAAGAGGAGTAGGCATGGCTACAGGTTGGAACAGAGGTAAAAGAAAGTGAAGAAAAAATGGATTGTTGTAATAGTTCTAGTTATTGTAGTTGTCGGTGTAGCTGCTTATTTTATCGGTCAAGGTGGTTTCAAAAGCGAAGAGGAGAGGCTTATAGAAGAGATGACAAAGCCCTTAGACGTCTCAGTCCCTAAAGGTTATTTTGTTGACATGCCCCCAGAAGTAAGAGATGGCAGGATCAAAGTAGACAAAGCTAAGGTTGATGAAGAAGCTCTTGGACAAGGCACATTTGATTTTGAGGTTGAAGTAACAAATCAATCTAACCAGGTTCTAGAGTATGGTGAGTTGGCCTACACAATTTATGACGGGGATGGACAGCCAATTGGAGAAACAAATAGGGTTAGGCCAGGTACAAAAATACGCAACCTCGGGCCTAGAGAGACAATAATGCTTCATTCTCAAAGCGGGACAATAGGAATAGGTACATTTAGAGAGGTTAGTAAATTTGAGTATACTTTAAGAAACCTACAGTGGTCTTCTGAAGAGAGTGCTTCTCTGCCAGAGCAGGTAGAAGAGGGACAGATAGAAGAAGAGGAGCAGCCAGAAGAGAAGAATGTTTATACTGCCTCAAACTATCCCAAAAACCCGCAGACACCAGGAGAAGTAGTAGTAGCATTTGCGTTTCTTTGTGACCAAAAAAAATACACTGAAGCAGAGAGATTCTGCACTCAGGACTTTCTTGAAGATTATGGTAGGCCAAAACAGGCTTGGTCATATATTTCTCAGGGGGAAGATCTCAAAACTGTAAAGATAATAGCAGTAAATGAATTCACCTCTAATCCCAATAAAGTAGATGTAGCTGTAAGATTTTATTTCAAAAGCGGAAGATCATTTGACAGCAACCCTCAATTAATAAAAGAAAAAGGGGAATGGAGACTGAATAAATAGACAGAGAAGCCAAAAGAAAAGGCGCCGTTCTAGAAACAGTGCCTTTTTTGTTCAACTTACTTTATTGGCAAGACAGTTATAGAACCAAAACAGCCCGTATTATCGACCAGCTTGAGGAGGAAGGTGCCAAGGAGGAAGAACAAGACTTTTAATCAGGGTGTCGCAGGTCCGAGACCTGTACGGCCTACCAGAACACAGATTGTCCCCCGACACACTGTACTACTTAACATTCGAAGGCGAGGCAAGGAGCGAAGCGACGCAGAGTTTCGAACCCCGCCATAATTCAAAAAGTATTTCCTATCCGAGAGCATCTTTTATCTCCTTAATAACTTTTGGGTTCTGTTCTTTTGATAAGGCTTCTTCAAGTATTTTTCTTGCTTTCTTGCTACGTATTCTCCCTAATGCCCATGCAGAATAAGCTCTGACCTGGGGTTTAGAGTATTGCAGAGTTTCTTCAAGCGCACTCACAGCAGTAGGGTCAGCAATGTTTCCAAGGGCAATGATTACATTTCCCCGAATTATCTCTATCCCTGCCCCTCTAGGAAATGCAGAGATTACCTTTCGGTAGTATTCTGAATCGCCCGTTGCCAGTGGGATGAGTTCTGGGCTGTCACTCACTCTTTCTAATGGAATAGGATATTCAATACGGGGTTTAAGATGTTCATTCTCGGGACAAGCCTTTAGACATTCGGCACAACCAAAGAGACGCTCCTCCTGTTTTTCACGGAGCTCGACTGGAATAAACGTTCCCCAGAGCCAGTCTGTAATACATCTTGCCCTGTTTAACTTAAAAGGTGCATAGATTGCCTGTGTAGGACAAGCATCAAGACAAATATCACACTCCCTACAATCGGAGACCTCCACAGGGTGGTCTTTATAATCCAGGGGGGCATTACTTACCAGACATTCAAACATCACCCAAGAGCCCAGTTCCTTAGTAAGGACTACTGCATTTTTACCGTACTTGCCTAAGCCTGCACGCACCGCCGCCACTTTTGCAGGAACCTGTGCGGAAGGGGTGGATTCAAATCCATTTTCCCGAAGAAACTGCTGAGCGACCTCCCGGCAGTAGGTACGCATCGGCATATATACCCCATTTCCATAGGAGGAGAACTTACCTCGTGGCTTGCCGGGTTCGGAAGGCAGAATATCAAGTGTATTATAGATGAAGAATCCTAGCACAATAACAGACTGGGCATCTTCAAGTATCTCCTTCGGGTCGATACGTCTTTCTTTTTCTCCTTGTATTTTGAAAGGCTCTGTAGATGTTATGCCAATAAGATCTATCCCGGCGGATAAAACCCTTTTCTTAAGTTCCTGGGTAAGAACAGTTTTCTTATCCATAGTTATCCTTCCTATTGGGGTAAGGTAAGAATTGGCCTGCTACTCCTCCGTGCTGTTACTTCTTTTACTAACGTTGCTTCTGCTTGTCAATTCTTAGTTTTTTTATCCGCTTGAGAATAACTTCCTTGTATACCCTGGCCAGATTTCGCCCGTGCTGACGCACGCGCTCTCGCTTTTTCTTGAGCTTCTTCTCCCGGCGTTCCTGTTTAGTCTCTAACCTATTATCGTTCACTTTTTATCTCTGCGTAATCGAACTCTTTCCTCAGCTCAATGATGCGGTCTCGGAGCAGTGCTGCCTTCTCAAACTCCAGGTTTCTGGCGGCTGTCTTCATCTGTGATTCCAGTTCTTTAATTAGACGAATTACATCCTCTTTAGCGATAGGCGCAGCAACATAGGGAGTGCGAGTTTCGGCTACAACTTTCACCCGTTCCGTAATATCTTTGATTGCTTTTCTTATCCCTTGAGGGGTGATGCCGTGTTCTCTATTGTAGGCTTCCTGAATCTGGCGGCGGCGTTGTGTTTCCTCCATAGCGGCTTTCATTGACCTGGTGATAGTGTCAGCATACATAATGACATGCCCGTCTATATGGCGGGAGGCACGCCCCATAGTCTGAATTAATGCCCCCCCCGACCTCAAAAAGCCCTCCTTATCAGCATCCAGGATGGCTACCAGGCTTACCTCGGGCAGGTCTAATCCCTCCCGGAGCAGGTTGATGCCGACTACTACATCATAAACACCAAGGCGAAGGTCACGCAGTATCTCCACCCTCTCAAAGGTATCAATCTCAGAATGAAGGTAGTGGGTCTTTATGCCCAGCTCTATTATATAGTCGGCCAGTTCTTCTGCCATCCTCTTGGTCAGGGTAGTTACCAGGCAGCGCTCGCCCTTATCAACCCGCCTTTTAATCTGGTCAATGAGGTCATCAATCTGCCCCTTGGTTGGCTTAACCTCGACGGTGGGTTCAAGCAGACCGGTAGGTCGGACTAATTGCTCCACCACCTGCTGACTGTGCTCATACTCATAATCTGATGGGGTAGCTGAGGTGTAGATAACCTGGTTGATGCGCTGCCCAAACTCGGTAAAGCTTAGCGGGCGATTGTCCAGAGCCGAGGGCAGACGGAAGCCATATTCCACCAGGGTTTCCTTACGGGAGCGGTCGCCATGATACATACCGCGAAGCTGGGGTAGGGTCATGTGCGATTCGTCAATAAACAAGAGGAAATCATCAGGGAAGTAGTCCAGCAGCGTCCAGGGCGGACTCCCCGGGGCACGCCTTGATAGGTGGCGGGAATAGTTTTCCACACCGGTGCAGTAGCCGGCTTCCTTGAGCATTTCAATATCATAGTTGGTTCTTGTCTCCAGTCTGGCTGCTTCTACCAGTTTCCCTTGCTGCTTAAGCTCGCTTAACCTCTCCTCCAGTTCCTGTTTGATATTTTCAATAGCCAGCATCAACTTTTCCTGCGAGGTAACAAAGTGCTTGGCGGGGTATATATCTACCGAGTCCAGCTCGGTCAGCAGCTCGCCGGTAAGCGGGTCTATTTTCACAATACGCTCAAGAGCATCACCGAAGAACTCGACCCGCAAAGCCAGCTCCTCATAGGCTGGCTGTATTTCCAGGGTATCGCCGCGAACACGGAACTTGCCCCGGGTAAAGTTGGTATCGTTACGCTCATACTGCATATCTACCAGCTTATGCAGGAGCTTGGAGCGGTTATAGCTATCGCCCTTTTTCAGATTTAAGACAAAGCTATAATATTCCTCAGGCGAACCCAGACCGTAGATGCACGATACCGAAGCCACGATAACCACATCGCGGCGCTCGAAGAGGGCGCGGGTGGCGGCGTGGCGCAACTTATCAATCTCTTCATTTATATCGGCGTCTTTCTCGATATAAGTATCAGTGCGCGGAATATATGCCTCAGGCTGATAGTAGTCGTAGTAGCTGACAAAGTATTCTACGGCGTTATTGGGGAAGAACTCCTTGAACTCGGTGTAGAGCTGGGCGGCTAATGTCTTGTTGTGGCTGATAACCAGGGTGGGCTTCTGCGCCCGCTCAATAGTATTAGCCATAGTAAATGTCTTGCCGCTGCCGGTAACCCCCAGCACTGTCTGGTGCTGATAGCCGCGCTTTAGCCCCTCGGCCAGCTTCTCCACCGCCTGGGGCTGGTCACCGGTCATTCTAAAATCAGAAACTATCTCAAACTGTGGCATGGTGTTCCTGCGAAAAATGGTCTATACATTATATTATATATCTCTTTACTATGTCGCCTTCAATTCTGAAGATACTTTTTCTACCTCACCCCCTGTGTCCCCCTCTCCTTCAAAGGAGAGGGGGAGGGATGAGAAGAGGGGTGAAACCCCTCTTAGACGCCCCATAAATTAAAGAGAGGTCTTTGTCAGGGCTTCTCCCTTTCTTAAAGGGAGACCGAGAGGGATTTTAAATCCCCCTTAATCCCCCTTTTCAAAGGGGGAAGAAAAGAAAAAAGAGGCTTCGCCTCTCTTCGCCTCTCCTTACATAAAGCAGTTATGGAAGGAGTGTTAGAGACTACTTCTTTAAGAAAAATTCATAGCTATGGGGAGTTTTAGAGAGGCTATATTCCTCTGAAAAAATTACCCTTCCTTGGTGCAAGGCCTGACCTGACGGGTGTTGAAGAGGGGCGCCAGCCCCTCTTTATGAAAATCTTCTCCTTCCCCTTGCTAAGGGGAAGGAGATAAAGGGGATGGGGTTTTATAAATAATTCTAAAATCAGAAACTATTTCAAATTGTGGCATGGTAATGTAAAAGTGGGGGGATTTTCTAGTTTGTCAGATATTCTTCCTTTTCCTCAAGAAGTAGCAATTGAGCTTCTACATTTCTTTTCTCGTAGCGTTTTAATCTTAGTTTATATACTTCTTCAATTCGTCCCTTGCTTAGCCTATCGAGAATCATCTGATAATATTTCTCGTCAACTTCAGCAGAGATATATTGCCTGTTAAGCACTTTGCATACTTCTACTTCAGAACCGCTTCCACCAAAGAGAATTAGGACGACATCACCTGGCATAGTGCAACTTTTTATCAGTTGCTCAGAAAGTCTTTGAGGAATTTGGCAAGCGTGAAACGTTTTCTCCTTACTCACGTTTTTGACCAGGTTGAAATAAAACCAGTCATACGGCATCCTCCCTCTTGACCCGTTTGCCAAGTTTCTTAGGATCCGCCTATCCGTTGGATTTTGGTAAGGAACCGCTACATTATCTTTGTAAAATTTATTGTTTTTTGTCTTTCGGCAATGCAAAATACTTCTATGGGCAGTAGTGAAGCGGTTATGAGTATGCCCTACATTTGTGTTATATACCCAAGCATAATCGGAAACGTCGTAGCATACCTCATCCAAATATTTTACTCTTAAATAGGCGTTTTGCTTAGGGTAGTTCACCAGAAACATATTTCCAGTGTCTTTTAGAACTCTCAAGGATTCTCTTGCCAACTCAATATACCACTCAGTATATTCATCAAATGTTTTTTTGTAGGATTTATCACCATATTTTACCCCAACATTGTAGTCAGGGTCGCCATAAACCATATCAACACTTCCATCTGGTAATTCTTTGAGAAGGTCAAATATATCTTTTAAGAATACTTTGTTAAGGTATTTCTCAATATCCATCGTGTTTAGACCTCTTTTAGGAAGTTATATAGCTTTGCCCGCCCATCATAATTCCAATAAACAATGTCTTCCATAATAAACATCCATTTCAAAACCTTCAAAAGAACAGTAACTTGCGCTCCATTTTGAAATGATGCCTGTAAATTAGGATATTTCTTTAGAACTTGGTCAACATCATTTTCTGAGCCGCTATATATTTCCTTCATTGCTTCTATCAATTTCTCGAACTCTTGTAGATTTTCTTGCTTCTTATTCCTTAGGTCGGAGGCGATTGCATCGTGTGTTCCTTTTCCGAATCCTAATTCTGGCGTTACATTTACTTTAAAGTCGAAATTCCATTTTTGCAATCCGCCTGGTCTAAAGATAAAGAGTCTAGTGTCTTCCACTAATTGTTGTAAACTGCTAGGTAGTTGCTCCACAGGGTACCAAAATTTTACTCCGCGGCCTCTTTGCTCGAATTCAGTATTTATGAAGGTATTAACAACTTTTTTGACTATTTCATGCCTTGTCATCGAGCCCTTTATCTCAATTGGGCTACAAATTACTTGCTTAGTCATCTTCTTAGCCATATTTCACCCCCTCTTTTTACTTCCTCCCAAAACATTATAGTCCTAGCTTAATCTTTTCCTCAAGGCTCATTTTGATACTCAATTTCCTCGGTGTCAATGTGCTCGGCGATGCCTATCTTTTGCACTGACAGAGGCACATAATTGACCATCTTATCATCAATCAGTTCCTTCAGTTTCTTTTCATCCTCGGTTAAGCGCGCCTTGCCCGTCTTGACCTCAATAAAATCAACACCTTCACCGTATTTAACGCCAACAAAGTCGATGGGTTCCCCCAGGTAGAAAAGTCGGTCATACTGGGTTAACTCAAAGGTGGCAAGAAGCTCGTTCAGCTTGCCTGTCCTCCTGCCCAGGCTATGGGTTATCGATTCCAGAAGGTCGTGAGGCAAATCTTCCAGGATATTTTGAATCTCCCTGACCGAGTCGGCTGAAGCTAAAGCAAACCTGAGCTTGGCTTCCAGCTCTTCTATAGCCGGAACCTTTATCTTCCTCGGTCTGAGAACTAGCACCAGGATTACCACCAATAAGGCAAAAATTATTACATATAAAGCAATTTCCACGATACTCTCCTCTTATGAGATTGTTTATCAACCCTTCGGGCTTGAGCCCTCTAGGGCGAAGCCTCACCCCCTTTATTCCCCTCTCCTTCAAAGGAGAGGGGAAAATGTAGGTTTTGAAGGGGCTTCGCCCCTTCAATCTACCCTTAATAAACGACCTCCATTTACTTAGTAGTGAAAAACTGTAGCGCCAGCTTAATTCTTTCCTCAAGGCTCAGGTCTGAGGAGGGGGGCAGGGTGGTTACGGCACGGCTGGCTTCAGAAACCGAGTAGCCCAGAGAGGTCAGGGCGGCTATGACATCGGCGTTTTCCTGAGCCAGTTGAGCCGCCGGGGTGGCTATCAAGCCGGCACCTATTTTATCTTTAAGCTCCAGGATGAGGCGTTCCGCCATCTTTTTGCCTATTCCCGGGATTACCGTCAGCAGGTCAACACTACCGGTAGCAATAGCTATACTCACTTGCTCCACATTCATCGCCGAGAGCATAGCCAGTCCTAGCTTAGGACCTAACCCGGATACACCAATCAGGGTTTGAAAGAGCTCAAGCTCCTCGGCTGTGGTAAAGCCATAGAGGGTGGCACTATCCTCCCTCATCACAAGATGAGTCTGCAGGTGCACCTCCTCGCCGATGGTGCCCAGTGTGCTCAGGGTAGAGGTAGGCATATATACCTGAAGACCTATTCCATTAACATTGATAATTGCCCAGTCACTACCTAATGATTCTAATCTGCCGTGAAGACTGCCTATCATTTTCTCTCCTTCATTGCTGCTTGGCCAGCAGATTGCTCAGGTGTATCTCACTAAGGTGACAGAGAGCTACCGCCAGGGCGTCAGCAGCATCGTTTGGTTGTGGAACCTGAGATAGCCCAAGCTGAAGCCTGACCATCTCCTGAATCTGCTCCTTTGAACTGGCTCCGTAATTGGCTACTATCTGCTTTATCCGGGTTGGGGTATATTCATAGGTTGGGACACCCTTATTAGCCGCTGCCAGGATAGCTACTGCCTGAGCCTTGCCTATTGCCAGTGCCGTTTTTGGATTTTTCGCCATAAAAGGTTGCTCTATGGCTACCGCGTCAGGCTGATAGCGTGAGACGATTTCCAGGAGCTGGTTATACAAATAGCTCAAGCGCTCCCCAATTGGGGAGCGCGCTGGAGTGGTTAGGGCACCACAATCAATCAGGGTTACTTTATCATCTCTAGTCTCTATCACCCCGTAGCCCATAGCTATTGTGCCTGGGTCAATACCTAAGATTCTCATCATTAAGCTTAAACTGTCTGGTATGAAGAGAGGGTGAGAGCGCAAAATAACATTAAACTTGCGCTTGATACTTCTCTAGAACAGAATCGGTGAAATCGACATTACTGGATACATGCTGGACTTCGTCCAGTTCCTCTAATTTATGTAGCAGCTTTAGTGTTTGTAGGGCTGCCTTTTCTTCAAGCTCAAGGGTAGTCTTGGGCGCCATGGACAGCTCAGCCGAGGCTATGGGTATATTGTCTTGCTCCAGTGCGGCTCTAACTGTCTCAAGTTCCTCAGGCTTGGTATAAATCTCCACACAATCAGTCTCTGCGTTAACATCATCAGCACCGGCATCAATAGCCTGCAGGGCTAATTCCTCGGTATCTAAATTATTGGTCTCTACCATAATCAGTCCTTTTGAGTCAAAAAGCCAGGCTACACAACCACTTTCTCCCAGGTTCCCGCCGTGGCGCGCAAATATGTTCCGAACATCCTGTAAGGTTCGATTGCGGTTATCACTTAGAGCTTGCACCAGAATAGCCACCCCACTGGGCCCATAACCTTCAAGAACCATTTCTACCAGGGTAACCCCCTCTAGCTCACCGCTACCTCGCTTAATTGCCCTTTCTATATTCTCCAGTGGCATGTTGCTATCACGGGCTTTCTGTACAGCTAACCGCAGCCGAAAATTTGTGTCGGGGTTGCTCCCTCCCTGGCGCACGGCCACTATAATCTCTCGGGTCAGTTTGGTAAAAAGTTGACCTCGCCTGGCGTCAGTTACCCCCTTCTGATGCTTAATTGAAGCCCACTTAGAATGTCCTGACATTGCTAATTCTCCTTAGCCAGCCAACAGACTCTTTTCTAATTCTATCATCAAACCTGCTTATGGTCAAAAGAAAACACCCCATTATTGAGATTGTTTATTAACCTCACCCCCTTAATCTCCCTCTCTTACTTACATCTCCCTTCCCTTGTTAAAGGGAGGAGGTCAGGGGGATAGGTCACTAAATGGTCTTAATTGTTGTCTTTACAGGTAGGTTGCATTATACTTCAAGATTGAGTAAGGTAAATGGTTTTTGTTTTTTTAGAGCGGGGATAGGAAGGAAATGCATCCAGCGCTAATCGTAGTATTATCTGCACTAGCTACGGGGTTTCTTTTAGCCTTGGCGCTGTTCATTGAAAGCTGGGTATGGAAGCATGGGATTAAATTTCATCTAACGGTACCGGGTTGGGGTGGGAGTGTCTGGAGCAGGGTGCTGTCCAGTATTTTGGCACTCGCTGTCTTGGGTGCCTTAGGCACGCTAGGTTATGTTATAGCTACACCCCATGCAGGGGAGAGGTTTACCGAATTTTACCTCCTGGGCTTAAGTGGTGAGGCTAAAGACTATCCTCGTCTGCTGATGGTGGGAGAGGAGGGGAAGGTTGTGGTGGGCATTATCAACCGGGAAGATGAGATAGTAACCTACCGGCTGGAGATAAGGATAGATGGAGTTATAAATAACGAGGTGGGACCGGTAACGCTCGAGCGTGGCGAGAAGTGGGAGGAGATAGTAGGTTTTACTCCAGCTAGGGTAGGGGATAAGCAAAAGGTAGAGTTCTTATTGTATAAGCAGGGGCAGAGTGAGGTTTATCAGGGGCTTTACCTTTGGGTGGATGTTCGGTGAAATCCGCTAAATTGACATCTAGATACACGAGGGTTAAAATCAATCCATCATGGGATTATTTGGTACGTCTGGGATACGGAGGGTTGCCGATAAGAGCCTGGTTGAGTTGGCGCTGAAGGCTGGTCTGGCGGTAGGTAAAACCTATGACAATGTAGTAGTGGGCTGTGATACCAGAACTTCTAGCAACGCTGTAAAACATGCCTTCATCTCCGGGTTACTGGCGGCTGGCTCAGAGTGTGGCGATGCTGGAGTCATGCCCACGCCAACGCTGGCTCTGGCTGCCGGGGAATTTGGTGCCGGGGCAATGATTACTGCTTCGCACAACCCTCCTGAATATAACGGTATAAAGCTTCTGAACCCGGATGGCTCTGCCTTTGATGCTAATCAGCGAGAGCAGATAGAAGACATGATTCTAAGTGACTCTCTTTCTGTCGCCCTATGGAGTGAGATTAAGACCAGTAGCGTTCATAATGGAGCTGTTGAGAAGCATATTGAGCGCATACTGCAAGATTTTCCCGGTGAATCAAAACTTAAGGTAGTGGTAGACTGTGGTTGTGGTGCTGCTTCAGTGATTACTCCTCAATTATTAAGGAGGATGGGCTGTGAAGTGGTAGCTCTAAATTGTCACCCCAGTGGCTTCTTTCCCCACGCTATTGAGCCAACCGAGGCCAATCTAGAGGAGCTAATACGGGCAACAAGGGAGCTTGGTGCTGATTTAGGTATTGCCCATGACGGGGATGCTGACCGTATGATGGCGGTAGATGATAATGGCAGGTTCATACCGGGAGATAAGCTGTTGGTACTTTTCGCTCAGCAGGCAGGGGCAAAAGAGGTAGTTACTACCATAGATGCCTCTATGGTAATTGATGAAATGGGTTTCAGTATTATCCGAACCCCGGTTGGAGATACCTGCGTCTCTGAGGAACTCAAGAAGGGTGGGGATTTCGGTGGTGAACCGTCAGGAAGCTGGATTTTCCCTACTAGCTCGCTGTGTCCCGATGGCATTTATGCTGCCGCCCGACTGGTAGCTATAGCTAGCCATCAAAAGCTATCACAATTAGTTGATAGCATACCCTGTTACCCGCTTCTCCGGGGCAGCGTCACTAATAAAGGAGTCGTGGTGTCTGATATGGAAAGACAACTCTTGGCTATGGAGCCATTATCGGTAAGCAGTATTGATGGCATTAAACTGAGCTTTGAAGATGGTTGGCTGCTAATTAGAGTCTCAGGCACTGAGCCCAAGATAAGGGTAACGGCTGAGGCAATGAGCGAGGCACGGGTGCATCAACTATATGACAGTGGTGTTAAGGCAATCAAGGGGTGCATGAAGGGAAGTAAGGAGGAATAGGGTGAAGGCAGTTATTTTAGCTGCTGGTGAAGGGAGCCGGATGCGTCCTCTCACCTATACCAGACCTAAGGTAATGCTACCTATAGCCAATAAGCCTGTCCTGGAGCATTTGCTCATTGAGGCTGGGAAGGCTGGTGTTAGTGAGTTTATTTTCATCGTTGGCTATCACGATGAGCAGGTGCGACATTATTTTGGCAGTGGTGACAAATGGCGGGTAAGCATAGACTATTGTACCCAGCGTAAGCAATTGGGCACGGCTGATGCGCTTAGAATGGTTGAGGGCTTGGTAGATGGGAATTTCTTAATGATAAACGGGGATATTATTGTTGACCAAAAGGACATCGGTAGCTTAGCCAAAGGAAGCGATAATACCATAAGTGTGGTTGAGGTTAAGGATGCTGAGGATTTAGGCTTGGTTGAATTGGGGGAAGGCAAGGTAGTTCATATTTATGAGAAGGTAGAGAAGCTCCCTTGTTATATGGCAAATGCTGGTCTATATCTGTTCACCTCGGATATATTTGCCGCCATATCTCAGACGTCAAAATCGCCGCGGGGGGAGTATGAGATAACCGATTCCCTGCAGTTGTTGATAGACCAGGGACAGCGTGTTTCATATCAGAAAATCGACTACTGGCTCGATTGTAGCTATCCGTGGGACTTACTGCCAGCCAATGAATCTCTACTATCAGGGATTGAGTCGCAGAACCTGGGTGAGGTAGAAGAGAATGTAGTAATCAAGGGTGTGGTTGCCATTGGGAAGGGTACGATAGTGAGGTCAGGCTCCTATATAGTTGGTCCGGTGATGATTGGGCAGGATTGTGAAATTGGTCCCAGCTGCTATATTCGTCCTCATACTGCTATCGGCGATGGCTGTCATATAGGCGGTGCTGTGGAGGTCAAGAACTCTATAATCATGAGTGGTAGCAAAATCCCCCACCATAACTATGTGGGGGATAGTATTATTGGTGAGGGGTGCAATTTAGGTGCCGGCACTAAGATTGCCAATCTTAGGCTTGATGAGAAAGAGATATGGGTAGCTGGTAAGAACACCAAAAGGCGCAAGCTGGGGGCTATAATCGGGGACAGGGTTGAAACAGGGATTAATGCCTGTATTAACGTGGGTGCTGTGATTGGTAATAATACCCATATTGGACCAGGGGCTATAGTCAGTGGGGTTATTTCGCCGGACTCAAAGATATTTTAGGAGTGAACAATGAAGCAGGCAGTGATTCTAGCCGCAGGCGAAGGGCAAAGGCTTAGACCATTTACACTTACCAAGCCAAAGGTGATGCTTTCTATAGCCGATAAACCAATACTGCAGTATGTGGTTGAGTCGTTAGCTCAGAATGGCATTCGCCATATTGTCATAGTGGTTGGCTACAGGAGGGAGCAGGTATTTGATTATATGGGCGCCGGGGAGCAGTTTGGTGTTGAAATAGTTTACATAACACAAGAAAAACAACTAGGGACAGCTCATGCCCTGTCACAAGTTAAAGATGTAGTCGAGGATGAATTTCTGGTTCTGCCTGGTGACAACCTAATTGAAGCTGATACCATTGCCCAGTTTGTTGCGATGAAGCCAAATGCTGTGCTGGTGAAGAAGGTAGATGACACGGCGAGATATGGGGTGGTGCTCACTGAGAAGGGCGTAGTGAAGGATATTGTGGAAAAACCCAAAGAGGCTAAAGGTAATATAGTTAATACCGGCATTTATGCCTTTAGCCGAGAGATTTTTGACTTTGTTGGCGCTGAGTTGGATATTCCTGATGTCCTAAACGGTATGCTAGCTCAGGGACATGCTATTAGTGCTCAGGAAACAGATGGCATCTGGCTTGATGTTGTCTACCCGTGGGATATATTAAACCTTAACGATGCTATTCTCCACCGAATCCCGGCTAGCTTGGGGGGTACTATTGAGGCGGGTGCTTCAGTAAAAGGGCTGGTCTCGGTGGGGAAGGATACGGTGATACGGTCGAACTCATACATAGTTGGCCCAGTAGTTATCGGGGAAGATTGCGATATAGGTCCCAATGTACACCTCCTGCCGTCTACCAGTATTGGTGACAACGTAGTTATTTCGCCATTTAGTGAGATAAAAAATAGTGTTATCGGCGATGATGTTAGTATCGGACCGGGGTCTATTATGCAGGATTCGGTTATTGATGATGGCTGTGTTATGAAAGGGCACTTTACTGCCTGTAGTGGTGAAGCCGAGGTCAAGGTTGATGGTGAATACCACCTGGTGAATGTAGGGGCGATGCTCGGTGTGGGTTGTAAGCTGGGGAGTAGTGTGGTGGCTCAGGCTGGAGCTATTATAGGTAACTATAGCCAAATTCAAGCGCTGAAGCTGATTAGTGGAAAGCTGCCTGATAGGAGCTTTGTGGTATAAAGACCACTGAAAAACATGGTTTTTCAGCGGAGATTAAAAGCGAAGCGGAAAGGGAGAGATTTTACTGAAAAGTTTAAAGGACTTTCAGCAATCTAAATTATGTGTGGCATTGTAGGCTATATTGGAGATAAACAAGCTCAGTCCATACTGCTTAATTGCCTAAGGAGGCTAGAGTACCGGGGTTACGACTCCTGCGGCATAGCTGTGGCAGTCGGTGGCATTAAGGTGTATAAGGATGCGGTCAGGGTGGAGGCGTTAGGAAAGATATCACCAAGGTTTAAAGGGACGACAGGCATTGGTCATACCAGGTGGGCAACTCATGGTGAGCCGTCTCAGGTAAATGCTCATCCTCATCTTGATTGCACAGGCAAAATTGCTGTGGTGCACAATGGGGTGATAAGTAATTACCAGGAGTTAAAACGCCGACTAGCCAGTGAGGGGCATAATTTTGTTTCTGAAACAGATACTGAGGTAATACCCCACCTCATTGGCAAATACTATGATGGTAGTTTAGAAAAGGCGGTAGAAGCTGCCTTGCGTGATGTAGAAGGTTCCTACGCCATCATAGTATTGATAGCGGGTGAGCCTAAATTGGTAGCTGCCAGAAAAGACAGCCCATTAATTATTGGCACAGGTGATAGAGAGAACTTTATCGCCTCAGATGTGCCGGCGATACTGGATTATACCGGTAGAGTTATCTACTTAGAGGATGGTGATATTGGGGTTGTTACCAAACATGACATAAAGATTAGAAGAGACGGCATAGAGGTTGCTCGGGAAGAGCATGAGATTTTGTGGAGTGTGGAAGAGGCTCAGAAGGCAGGCTATGAGCACTTTATGCTCAAGGAGATTCATGAACAGCCCAGGGTGATACGGAATACCCTCGGGGAATATACCCGAGAAACTGAACCAGTAGTCGATTTAACAGTGATGAGAGACGCAGGTGTCGAATCCATGCTTATGGTAGCCTGTGGCACTTCCTATCATGCTGCCCTGATAGGGAGATATATTGTGGAAGAGCTGCTCAGAATTCCGGCGAGGGTTGAGATAGCCTCTGAATTCAACTACTATAGCTATACCCTGGCCAGAACTGTTGCCCTGGCTATCACCCAGTCAGGTGAGACGGCCGATACGCTGAAGGCTATGAAGAGGTTAGGGGAGGCAGGGTGCCGGGTGATAGCCATTACTAATGTGGTGGGTAGCACTGCCAGCCGAATTGCCAACCAGACTATTTACACCCGGGCTGGCCCTGAGATAAGTGTGGCTGCCACCAAGAGTCTTGTGGCTCAGCTAATGGTGTTATACTGGCTAGCAATGTCATATTCTAAGGCTGATGCTAGACAGTTAGCTAGCCTGCTTGTGGAGTTAAGGCAACTGCCGAGTAAGGTGCAACAGGTATTGGATGATGAAGCTAAGATTATGGAGTATGCCAAATATCTGTCAGGGTATGAGGATGTGTTCTTCATAGGTAGAGGCATAAACTTTCCGGTAGCTCTGGAGGGGGCACTTAAGCTAAAGGAGATTTCCTACATTCACGCCGAAGCCTATGCTGCTGGAGAGATGAAGCACGGTCCCTTTGCCTTACTGGGCAGTGATACGCCGGTCATTGCCATTGTAGCTAAGGATAACACCTATGAAGCTATGCTGACCAATATTAAGGAAATCAAGGCTAGAGGGTCACCCGTGATAGCGCTGGCTGAAGAGGGGGACGAGGCTATTGAGGAATTGGCTGATTGGGTCATTACCGTGCCGCAAGTTGATGCCATATTTTCCCCTGTAGTTAATACAGTAGCCTTACAGCTACTTGCCTACTATACTGCCAAAGAGAGGGGCTGCCCTATAGATTTCCCACGCAACTTAGCTAAAAGTGTAACCGTAGAATAGGGGATAGGGTTGACAAATCATCTCACCAGATTACTTGACTTCTCACCAAGCATAGGATATACTATCTAGGGTAAGCGCCGATAACCGGGTTTATTAAGGCTGAGTGCTTTCCCCAAAAGTCTCAGCTTTAATTATGTCAAAAATAAGATTTTGATGAAGATTGCTATTAGCGGCAAAGGTGGAGTAGGCAAGACTTTATTGGCGTCTGTGCTTTCCAAGATATTCGCTGAGTCTGGCTATTCTGTTATTGCTATAGATGCTGACCCCGATGCTAACCTAGCTGCTACTCTTGGCTTTCCCCAGGCTGAGGAAGTAACCCCCATATCGGAGATGAAAGAGCTTATTGAAGAAAGAACCGGAGCGCGACCTGGCCAATCCGCACCATATTTTAAATTAAACCCCAAGGTTGATGACATACCCGAAAAGTATGCCCTGAGACAAAACGGAATTAGATTAATGAGGATGGGGAGAATTAAAAAGGGTGATACTGGCTGTTATTGCCCCGAGAATGCCTTGCTAAAAGCCTTGCTGGCCCACCTGCTTGTGGCTAGGAATGAAGTGGTTATCTTGGATATGGAGGCGGGAATAGAGCACTTGGGGCGGGGAACAGCCAAGGCAGTAGATAAACTGATTGTGGTTGTCGAACCGGGTAGACGGAGCATTGAGACTGCCCTTAGCATCGAGAAGTCGGCTGCGGAGATTGGTTTGCAAAATATCGCCGTGGTAGGAAATAAAATCCGAAGCCAGTCGGAAAAAGAATTCCTAATTTCTAACCTACCCGGCTTTGAATTCCTCGGCTTTATCCCCTATGACCAGGCAATAGTAGACGCTGACCTTGCCAATCTTCCCATTCTGGACTCCAGCCAGCAGATTATTGCGGCGGTGAAAGATATCTATCAGGCTTTGCTATCTACTGCGTTAAGAATTGAAACGGAGAATCATTAAGTCAAAGATAAATTAATAATAGGAGGTTTCTATGGCTTACGATGCGGTAAAGATGAAGGATTGGCAGATTTCCGAAGCTGCTGAAGAAAACATGCCAACCCCTGATGAATGGAGAGAAAGGCTGAATCTGCAAAAAGATGAGATTATTCCTTACGGGAGACTATGCAGACTCGATTTCATGAAAATCATTGAGCGCCTCAAGGACAAGCCGGATGGTAAGTATATTGAGGTAACCGCCATAACCCCCACGCCGCTGGGGGAGGGGAAAAGCACGACCGCGTGTGGTCTTATGGAAGGCATGGGCAAGCGAAATCTGAATGTGGGTGGCTGTATCCGCCAGCCTTCAGGTGGGCCAACGATGAATATCAAGGGGACTGCTGCCGGTGGTGGTAATGCGCTGCTCATTCCCCTGTCCGAGTTTTCTATGGGGCTTACCGGCGACATCAATGACATCACTAATGCCCACAACTTAGCTATGGTAGCCCTTACTGCTAGAATGCAGCACGAGCGTAACTATGATGATGAGCGTCTGGTCAAGCTTACCAGAATGCGCCGCCTGGACATTGACCCCACCCGGGTGGAAATGGGCTGGGTTATGGACTTTTGTGCTCAGGGCCTTCGCAATATCATCATCGGTCTCGGCGGACGTATGGATGGCTTTGCCATGCAGTCCAAATTCGGCATCACGGTGAGCTCTGAGCTAATGGCTATCCTATCCATTGTCAGAGATTTGGCTGACCTGCGGGAAAGGCTGGATAACATTACTGTAGCCTCCGATAAGAAGGGCAATGCGGTTACTACGGGTGACCTGGAAGTAGGCGGTGCTATGACTGCCTGGATGCGCAACACCATCAATCCTACCCTGTGTTCCACGGTGGAGTATCAGCCCTTAATGGTGCATGCCGGACCATTTGCCAACATTGCCGTGGGACAATCATCCATCATCGCCGACCGCATCGGTCTCAAGATGTTTGACTACCACGTTACCGAGAGCGGCTTCGCCGCCGATATCGGCTTTGAGAAGTTCTGGAATGTCAAGTGCCGCTATAGTGGTTTGAAACCTCATGTATCGGTGCTCACTACCACTATCCGTGCCCTGAAGATGCACGGTGGTGGGCCTAGGGTAGTGGCCGGTTTAGCCCTGCCTGATGCTTACATTAAAGAGGACTTGGGACTCTTGGAGAAAGGCCTTCCCAATATGTTGCACCATATCAATACCATCAGAACATCCGGTATCAACCCGGTGGTGTGCATCAACCGCTTCCACACTGACACCGATGCTGAGGTTACCATGGTCAGGAAGGCAGCTGAGGCAGCCGGGGCACGCTGCGCTGAAAGTACTCATTGGGCTAACGGTGGTGATGGCGCCCTGGAGCTGGCTGATGTTGTCAAGGAAGCCTGCGAAGATAAGAACGATTTCAAATTCCTCTATCCCTCGGAGATGAAATTGAGGGAGCGGGTCGATAAGATTGCTAAAGTAGTCTATGGAGCTGATGGCGTGGCCTGGACGCCTGATGCCGAGGCTAAAGCCAAGAAGTTCGAATCTGACGCTAAATATGATGATTACGCTACCATGATGGTGAAGACTCACCTGAGCCTTACCCACGACCCGACAGTAAAGGGTGTCCCCAAGGGGTGGACTCTACCTATCCGTGATGTGCTGGTTTATTCCGGGGCAAAATTCCTCTGTCCCTGTGCTGGAACCATCAGCCTGATGCCAGGAACCAGCTCCGACCCAGCCTATAGAAAGGTAGATGTAGACGTAAATACCGGTAAAGTGCAAGGGCTCTTTTAGCTAGCAGGTAATCAATTAAAGCGGAGGGTAACTGTTTGAGTTTCTCTATTGCTGTGGCTGGAAAGGGTGGCAGTGGCAAGACATCAATGACAAGCCTTGTCATTCGCTACTTGGAAAATAACAAACTGGAGCCAATTCTGGCGATTGATGCTGACTCTAATGCCAACCTGGGGGAGAGCTTGGGATTGGAGGTAAAGCAAACGGTTGGCTCAATGCTTGATACCTTTCAAGGGGATAAAATAAACATTCCTCCCGGGATGACCAAGGAGACTTATCTAGAGTATAAATTAAACGAGGCTCTGGTTGAGAGCAAAGGGCTTGACCTGCTGACAATGGGCAGGGGTGAGGGCCCGGAATGCTACTGTTATCCCAACCTTATGCTGAGGAAATTCGCCGATTCCCTAGCTGGTAATTATGCCTATGTGGTTATGGATAATGAGGCAGGGATGGAGCATCTGAGCCGAAGAACCACTCAGAATATTGATGTGCTACTAATAATCTCCGACCATTCGGTGAAGGGCGTCCGAACTGTGGCTCGAATCAGCGACCTGGTCTCTGAACTCAAGTTAGTGGTGAATAGGCAATCGGTGGTTATTAATTTTGCCCCTACCAAGCTAGCCCCTCTGGTCAGTGAAGAATTGGCTAGACTGGGAATTGAGCCCACGGCTCTAATTCCTGAAGATGAAGAGGTATATAAATATGACCTTGAGCTTAAGCCACTTCTAGATTTGCCCGATACCTCTAAGGCGGTGCGGGCAGTTGATGGTTTGATGGCTAAGCTTCTTAATAGACACTGAAATTTAGATAAGGGGGTAGAAAAATGACGGCCCAGATTATTAGTGGCACCGAGATTGCTAAACAGATTCGCGAGGAACTAAAACAGGAAATCGCTGGACTTAAAGAGAAACATAACCTGGTACCGGGCTTAGTCACTATCTTGGTGGGTGAGGACCCGGCTTCCCAGGTCTATGTTGGGCAGAAGGAGAAGACATCCCAAGTCTTAGGCATCTATTCAGAAAGGCATGACCTGCCGGCTGATACCGGTCAGGAAAAACTCCTCACCTTAATTGACAAGTTGAATAAAGACCCTAAAATTCACGGTATTTTAGTCCAGCTACCTCTGCCCAAGCATATCAATGAGACCGAGGTTCTTTATGCGATTGACCCCAAGAAGGATGTTGATGGCTTTCACCCGGTGAATGTGGGCAAATTGATGATTGGGGAGCCAGATTATTTACCCTGCACTCCCCACGGGATTCAGCAGCTCTTAATCAGGGCGGGGGTCAAGATTGAAGGGGCGGAGGTAGTGATTGTCGGTAGAAGCAACATTGTGGGCAAACCAATAGCCAATATCCTGCTCCAGAAGAAGGAAGGGGCTAATGCTACGGTTACTGTGTGCCACACCAGGAGCCGGGATATTTCCTTTCATACCAAGAGAGCTGATATACTAATTGTGGCGGCAGGGAGACCCAAGGCTATCACCGCTGATATGGTTAAAGAAGGGGTGGTGGTCATTGACGTTGGTGTCAACCGTATTGGGAAAACAGCCGAAGGCAAAGCTATTCTGGCAGGGGATGTTGATTTTGATGCAGTTAAAGAGAAGGCTAAAGCCATTACCCCGGTACCTGGCGGGGTAGGGCCAATGACTATAACTATGCTTATGATGAATACGGTGAGAGCGGCTAAATTGGCTGCTGGACTGGCTTAAAAAGGAGGGAAATGTATGGAATACAAAGTTGAGAAACAGAGTGCGCCGGGCAGGAAAGAGGTAGAGGTGCTAGGGGCAACCTTTGAAGAAGGTAGACCCGAGGGCGAGGAACTTGGAAAATGGAGACAGAAACTGGGGAGCAGAGAAGAGAAGCTTAAATATCTGGAGACCGGCGAGAGGTATTGGTATGGGAAAGAATGGTTTGGTAGTGAAAAGAGGAAGAATCCGGCTTAGCAGGGGAGGTAAAAATGGCATTTGAGATTCCTAAAACACCATATAGCGGCAAAATTAAAGAGATAATGTTGGGTAAAGGGGATAAAGCGGTAACCGTTGGTGGAGAGACAGCTTATCCCTTTTACCTTTTTGAGGGCGAGATGCCCCACCTGCCCAAAATAGCTATGGAGGTTTGGGACTGTTCGCCTGAGGATTGGCCTGAAGCGGCTCTTGAGCCTTTTGCCGGGGTAACTGATGACACTGTTGCCTGGGCAAAGAAGTGCATCGATGATTATGGAGCCGAGATGATTGCCCTGCAACTGGTGAGCACTGACCCCAATGGGCTTGACCGCGGGGCTGACGAAGCCGCCGAGGTTGTCAAGAAGGTGGCTGATGCTATTGATGTTCCCTTGATTGTCTGGGGGACAGCTAACCATGATAAGGACACCGAGGTTCTAAGAAAGGCAACTGAGATTTGCCAGGGGAAAAACCTGATTATCGGGCCGGTTGAGGAAGGAGACCATAAAAGGATTGGCGCCTCAGCTCTGGCTTATCACCATACAGTGGTTTCCTCAACGCCTATAGACATAAACCTGGCTAAGCAACTTAATATCCTGCTGGGGAATCTCGGAGTATCTGATGAGCTGCTTGTAATAGACCCTACCGTCAGCGGCATAGGTTATGGCATTGAGTACTGTTACTCGGTAATGGAGAGAATGAGGATGGCTGGGTTAACCCAGCAGGATGAAAAGCTCCAATTCCCTATCATTTGTAATATAGCTAAGGAGGTGTGGAAGACTAAGGAAGTACACATTCCAACGGAGGAAGACCCTACGCTCGGAGATGCCAAAAAGAGGGGCATCTTAATGGAGGCAATGTCGGCTATGGTTCTGCTTTTGGCTGGAGGCGATGTGTTAATTATGAGACACCCAGAAGCAATAAAGTTGGTTCGAGAGATGGTGGCTGAGTTGACAGCTTCCTAAAATAAAATTAAAGACAGGGAGGATAATAAAATGGCAGATGCAGAAAGTAAGAGTATTGACCAGGGTACTATTGAGTTGATAGAGAAGGCAGCCAGTGACGGAGTCAATACCGTTTTTGATAGGGCTGAAGCGATGAAGCCCTGTCCCATAGGCGCCGTGGGCAGTTGCTGCAAGAACTGCGGGATGGGACCCTGCCGGGTGCCACTGCCTAAAGGCAAAGAGGAAACACCGGAGGACAAGCTAAAGAGAAGGGGCATTTGCGGGGCGACGGCTGAGACCATTGCTGCCCGTAACTTTATCCGCATGGTAGCCGGCGGGGCAGCTGCTCACTCCGACCATGGTCGGGGCGTAGCTGAGCTTTTCTTGGCGGTGGCTAAGGGAGAGGCACCAGGCTACGAGATAAAAGACGAGCAAAAGCTGCTGCAGCTAGCTCTGGATTGGGGCGTGGAGATTGGAGACCGCAGCAACAATGAAATAGCTATTGATGTTGGCGAAAAGGCTCTGGCTGAATTTGGCAAGCAGGAGGGCGAACTTATAACCTTAAGGAAAGCACCGCTAAAGCGTCAGGAGCTATGGCGGCGAGAGGATGCTGCCCCACGAGGCATTGATAGAGAAATTGTTGAAATAATGCACCGAACCCATATCGGGGTTGACCAAGACTATAAAAACCTGCTTAAGCAAGGAGTCAGGGCAGCTATAGGTGATGGCTGGGGCGGTAGCATGATTGCTACCGAACTTCAGGATATCCTCTTTGGCACCCCGGCGCCGGTCTTAGGAAAGGTAAGCCTAGGGGTGCTTGAGCGAGATGAGGTAAATCTCGTTATCCATGGTCACGAACCACTGCTCTCTGAGATGATTGTGGTTGCCGCTCAAGAGCCTGAGATGGTAGAGCTGGCTAAGTCCAAAGGGGCTAAGGGGATAAACCTGGCTGGGATGTGTTGCACCGCCAATGAGGTATTGATGCGCCATGGCGTGCCAATAGCTGGGAATTTCCTGCAGCAGGAACTGGCTATAGTAACCGGGGCGGTGGATGTCATGGTGGTGGATATTCAGTGTATTATGCAATCTATAGCCACTGTAGCTGAGTGCTACCATACCAAGATTATCACCACCTCGCCCAAGGCTAAGATTCCTGGTGCTATACATATGGAGTTTGATGAGCATAATGCTATGGAGTCAGCTCGGGCTATAGTCAGGACCGCTATCGAGAATTTCCCCAATAGAGGGAATAATATTCGTATTCCAGAGGGAAAAACTGACGCCATCGCTGGCTTTAGCCATGAAACCATTAACTACCTTCTGGGCGGCTTGTTCCGTGCCTCCTACCGACCGCTGAATGATAATATCATCAACGGCCGAATAAGGGGGGTGGCTGGTGTTGTCGGTTGCAATAATGCCCGGGTTAAGCACAATGAGGGCCATGTTGCTATGGTTAAGGAGCTAATAAAGAACGATGTAATTGTGCTTACCACTGGTTGTAATGCTATCGCCTGTGCCGAAGCCGGGCTCATGGTCCCAGAGGCAGCCGCCGAATATGCCGGTGCGGGACTGGCTGAAGTATGTGAGACGGTGGGTATCCCCCCAGTATTGCACATGGGTTCCTGTGTGGATAATGCCCGTATCTTGATAGCAGCTACTGCTATGGTTAAAGATGGCGGCTTGGGTGATGACATCAGTGACCTGCCTGCCGCCGGTGCTGCTCCTGAGTGGATGAGTGAGAAGGCAATCTCTATCGGTCAGTATTTTGTTGCCTCAGGAGTATTCACTGTATTCGGCGTAACCTGGCCTACCACGGGCAGTAAAGAGGTAACCGACTTCCTGTTTGAGGAGATGGAGGAGCTGTATGGCGGCATGTGGGCTTTTGAACCAGACCCGATTGAAGCTGCCCACCTTATGATTGAACATATTGACAAGAAGCGCAAGGCTCTAGGCATTGACAAGGCTAGGGAAAGGGTACTCTTTGATATGGCGATGAGGCGAGAGCTGGAGGCGGTGTAAGCGCTATACTAACAAAAATATAATAGGAGGGCTTAAGAGATGTCTAAAATAATCGCATCAGCAGCAATTAGAGGGGCTCATAAGATTGTAGACCAGGCTGAGAAGAAGTGGCAGCAGGCGATGGATAAATGGGGAGCCAACGAACCGGTAGGTTTTCCTAATACTGCCTATTATCTGCCAGTAATCTACGGTATTCTAGGTATCCCAGTGGAGAAGCTGGGTGATATGGAGCAGGTGTTAAAAAAGTGCCAATCCATGCTGCCACCAATGGTGAAGGAGACTCACCCGCTCCCCTATCTGGCACCAGCCCTTGATGCCGGCATGATAACCTTCTTCGCCGAGGAAATCATTGAAGCCATAAGGTATCTGGAGCAGCCAGATTTCTATACTAAACAGGAAGACCCGACTGATAGTAATATCTGGTTGGGTGCTGCTGATGATGTCATCCTCAGAAGCAGAGGCATTGAATTTGTTGATGGCACTGCGCCAGGCTTTGCTGCTATCCTTGGTGCTGCGCCTACCACTGAGATAGCAGCCAAAATCGCTCAAGAACTTCAGGAGAAGACCATTTATACCTTTATGTCGTCTGAGCATAACGGGAAGAAGTTCGCCGAGCAACTTGTAGAGGCAGGGGTGCAGATTGGTTGGCCAACTCGTCTGGTCTCATTTGGTCCTGATGTTACAGCAACTGTATTTGCTGCTGGTTTCGCTATCAGGGTAGGCTTTACCTTCGGTGGTATTGGACCCGGGGAATACAGGAATCACCTTATCTATCAAAAAGACCGCACCTTTGCCTTCGCCCTGCCCCTTGGCTATGTTACCGATGAGTGGTATGCCAATGCCGCCGGGGCAATAAACTTTGGCTTCCCTACTATTGCTGACACACCAATACCTGAGGTTTTACCTACGGGAATCTGCACCTATGAGCATGTCGTCTCTAATGTCCCCCACGATGATATAGTAGCCAGAGCGATAGAGGTGAGAGGGCTCAAGGTTGCTATAGCTGAGGTTCCAATTCCAGTAGCTTTTGGCCCCGCCTTTGAGGGCGAGAGGGTTCGCAAGGGAGAGTGGTATCTAGAGTGTGGTGGCGGCAGGACACCTATGGTGGAGTGGGTTACCAGCAAGCGGATGGATGAAGTAGAGGATGGAAAGATTGAAGTTATTGGGCCTGAGATAACCGATGTTCCTGAGGAATCTACTTTACCCTTGGCCATAGCTGTTGAAGTCGCTGGCAGAGAGATGCAAGAGGACTATGAGCCTATCCTGGAGCGGCAAGTCCACCATTCCATAAACTACGCTCAGGGGGTATGGCATATAGGCCAGAGGGATATTGCTTGGCTGAGAATCACTAAATCAGCTTTCGAAAGAGGCTTCAGATTGCATCATATTGGCGCTCTCTACCATGCCAAGATGCACCAGGATTTCGGCCGAATATTTGACAAGATGCAGGTCAAGCTCTATACCGAAGAGGACAAGGTAAAGGAGATAGTAGAAGAAGCCAAAGCAGTGTATGGGAGTAGAGATGTCCGAATTGAAGGCATGACCGACGAAACCACCGACATGTACTATTCATGCACCCTGTGCCAGTCCTTTGCTCCAAACCATGTTTGCGTTATTACCCCGGAAAAAACTGGGCTTTGTGGCTCCTATAACTGGATGGACTGTAAGGCGGCTTATGAGATTAACCCTACCGGACCCAATCAACCGGTACCCAAAGGGGGAGTTCTTGATGCCAAGCTGGGACAATGGAAGGGGGTGAATGAGTTTATATTCAGTGCATCTCGTGGAGCTCTGGATCATTATAATATGTACAGCATAGTCAACGACCCGTGGACTACCTGTGGCTGCTGCGAGTGTGTCGCTGCCGTCCTTCCCCTGTGTAACGGCGTAATGACCGTTAATCGCGAATATACTGGAGAAACCCCCTGTGGGATGAAGTTTACCACTCTAGCCGGGACTGTTGGCGGTGGCGTGAGCACTCCTGGCTTTATTGGTCATGGCAAATATAATATCTGCCAAAGAAAGTTCATTTCGGCTGATGGTGGCTTGTTAAGAATGGTCTGGATGCCCAAGATGCTGAAGGAGGAGATTGCCGACCGACTTAAGGCTAGAGCTGAGGAGCTTGGTATTCCCAACCTGCCTGACATGATTGCTGATGAGACGGTGGGCTCCACTGAGGAGGAGATTCTTTCTTTCCTGCAGGAGAAGGGTCATCCTGCCCTTACTATGGACCCAATACTAGGCTAGGAGGCAAGTAACCAAACTGATGACACAATGATAACAGGCGCCATGCCCGCTCTTATAAGGGTTCGATAATGCTTAGGAAAGGAGTATGAAAGAATGCCGCTTACTGGAATAGAGATATTTAAGCTACTGCCCAAGACGAACTGTGGCGAATGTGGAGTGCCCACCTGCCTTGCCTTTGCTATGAGTCTAGCTGCCGGAAAAGCAGAATTAAGTGCCTGTCCCCACGTCTCGGAAGAGGCGAAGGCTCAGTTGCAAGAGGCATCAGCACCACCGATTAGACCGGTTACTATCGGCGTTGGCGACAGGGCGTTGAAGGTTGGCGGCGAAACAGTTATGTTTCGCCATGAAAAGAGGTTTGAGAACCCTTCTGGTTTGGCTCTCCTTATCAAGGATACTATGGAGGATTCTGAGGTTGATGCCAGGCTGGAGAGATTCAAGCTTCAGTATGAGAGAGTAGGGCTTACTCTCCGTCCCGAGCTGGTAGCGGTAAAGGATGAATCAGGAGATGCCAGTAAATTTGAAGCACTGGTCAATAAAGTCAAGCAAAATAGTGATTGCTCCATTATTCTGATAAGCGATAATCCCGATATCCTGGCTGCTGGCGTAAAGGCTTGTGCTGACCGAAAACCACTGATATATGGTGCCAACAAAGACAACCTGGACCGCGTGGTCGATTTGGCTAAGGAGCATTCTTGCCTGGTAGGAGTAAAAGCTTCCGGTCTGGAGGAGCTGGCTGAACTGACTACTAAATTAACCGAGGCTGGGGTAAACGACATCGTTATCGATTCTGGGTCAAGAACTGTTCGCCAGGCATTTGAGGACCAGGTAATCATCAGGAGCGCTGCCTTAGCTAAAAAATTCCGTCCCTTAGGCTTCCCCACCATTGTTTTCCCCTCGGAGATGACCGATGACCCGATGAAGGAGGCGGTAATTGCCTCTATGTTTGTGGCTAAATATGGCGGCATTATTGTTCTCTCCGATTTTCAGGGAGAAAGCCTGTTTCCTTTGCTCGTGGAAAGGCTGAATATCTATACCGACCCCCAGCGACCACTGGCTACCACCGAGGGAATCTATGAGATTGGTGACCCTGATGAAAATTCTCCGGTGCTTATTACTACCAACTTTTCGCTCACTTATTTTATTGTTTCTGGTGAAATGGAATCCAGCAAGGTTCCCAGCTATCTTCTGGTCATGGACACTGAGGGGCTCTCAGTTATGACCTCTTGGGCGGCTGGGAAATTTGTTGCCGATGCCATTGCTCCCTTTGTCAAGAAGAGCGGGATTATGGATAAGGTTAAGCACCACAAATTGATAATCCCGGGTTACGCTGCTGCCGAAAGTGGCGGTTTAGAAGAGGAGTTAGGTGATTGGGAGATTCTGGTTGGTCCCCGGGAAGGGGCTCACATCCCAGCCTATCTTAAGGCGTGGAAACCGTAAGGAGGAATAGATGATCCTTATCGCGGAAAGTATAAATGTTATGTCCCAAACCCTCGGTCCAGCAATGAAAGAGAGGAACCCCAAGCCTATTCAGGAAATGGCTAAGGCTGAGGTTGAAGCCGGGGCGGATTATCTTGACATCAACATCGGTCCTGCCCGGAGGAGTGGAGATGAGTTGATGCAATGGATGGTCAATACGGTGCAGGAAATTACCGACCTGCCATTGTCACTGGATACAACCAACCCGGTGGCAATGGAAGCCGGGTTGGAAGTTTGTAAAAGCAAAGCCTTGATTAATTCTATCTCCCTGGCTAGGATGGAAGAAGAGTTACCCCTAGCGCAGAAATACAATGCTGACTTTATTGGGCTCTTGTGGGGACGAGAGGGAATGCCAAGGGATGCTGACGAGAGAGCGATGATAGCCGTTGAGCTTATGACTACGGCGAATGGGATGGGTATTCCCTGTGAGAGTATTTGGTTCGACCCTATTGCTACTCCGGTGGTTAATATTGAGTCAAACCAGGCTAAGCCATGTCTGGAATTCATGAGCTCGCTTGAGGACGTCGTTCCAGGGTGTAGATCCGTGGTGGGCTTGTCTAATGTCTCTAATGGTGCACCTACTCGCCTGAGGCCTGTGCTTAATCGGACTTATCTGATAATGCTTATGAGGTACGGACTTCACTCAGCCATAGCCGATGTCTTTGACTCTGAGCTAATAAAAATAGCCAGAGGCGAGATACCAGAGATTGTTGACTTGGTGCATCGGGTAATGGATGGCTACAAACCTGACCTTTCCTCGCTAAGTCAGAAAGAAATGGAATATGTGAAAACGGTCGGGGTTCTTACTGGCGAATCACTCTATTCGCATTCTTGGCTTGAGATATAATATCAACTCTCTAGAAAGAAGAGGCGGTTCAGTGGTTAAAGAAGTTCCATTAGTATGGCTGGCAGCATCCGCATGTACCGGCTGCAGCATTTCGTTACTAAATTCAGCTAGTCCTACCATTAAGAATATACTGATTGACCAGATAATCCCTGGAGTGCATATAAATCTGCGATTCCACGCCACAATAATGGCTGGTGCCGGGGAGCCAGTAATTGAGGTTTTAGAGGATACGGTTGCCGAAAAGAAGGGGGAATACGTTCTGGTTGTTGAAGGAGCTATTCCTACGGCTACAGATGCCATGTATGGCGCTATTGGGGAAAGGGACGGTAAACCAGTCAGTATGGAAATCAGGCTGGAAGAATTAGCCAGGGGTGCTCTGGCTATTCTGGCGGTGGGAACCTGTGCTTCCTTTGGTGGAATCCCTGCCGCTGCCCCCAATCCTAGCGGATGTAAGTCGGTGAGGGAGATACTTGAGGCTAAAGGCATTACCAAACCACTAATAAATATTCCCGGCTGTCCTCCTCATCCTGATTGGTTTGTGGGCACAGTAGCCAGTATTCTGTTAACCGGACTGCCTAAAGCTGAAGACCTGGATGATAACCTGAGGCCGTTAGCCTTCTACGGTAAATTAATCCACGAAAATTGCCCTCGCCGCGCCTACTTTGATGAAGGCAAGTTCGCCAAGAAGCCCGGTGATGAGGGGTGCCTATATGAGCTTGGCTGCAAGGGGCCAATAACCTACGCCGACTGTCCATTGAGGCAGTGGAATAACGGGACTAACTGGGTCATTGGTGCTGGCGCTCCGTGCAATGGTTGCACCCAGCCTGAATTCCCTGACCTGATGTCACCTTTCTATGAAAAGCTTAAAGATGTTGAGCTACCTGTTATCGGTGCCTATTGGTCATCTAGTAAGGGGGAGAAATAGTGAGCAAAATAGTAATTGACCCGGTGACCAGGATTGAAGGGCACCTGAAGATTGAGACTGTGGTGGAGGACGGTGTAGTCAAGGAGGCACGAAGCACCGGTAACCTTTTCCGGGGGATTGAGCTCATCTTGAGAGGCAGAGACCCCCGGGATGCTCAGGTGATAACCCAGAGGATTTGTGGGGTTTGCCCTCAGTCCCACGGCGTAGCTGCTGCCTTGAGCCTAGATAGTGCCTTGGGCCTTAGTGATAAGATACCAGCCAATGCCCGAATTATCAGGAACCTCATCCAGGGAGCACATGTTGCTCAAGACCACATCCTCCATTTTTATCACCTAGCCGCCCTTGACTACGTGGACATAACCGACGTTGCCAAATACGAGGGCGGAAATTCCGCCCTGAATTCGGTAAAGGATTTTATTTCCCGGGGCGAACTGGGCCCGTTTGTGCCGCGCTATGAAGGGGATTACCGTCTGCCGCCTGAGGTCAACCAGCAAGCGACAGCTCACTACCTTGAAGCCCTTGAAATCAGGCGCATCGGGCACGAAATGGTCAGCATCTTTAGTGGTAAAGTCCCCCATAGTGTGGGCATTGTGCCCGGTGGAGTCACCGCCAGACCTAGTGTGGATAAGATAATCTCTTTCCTGTGGAAATTACGGAGGTTGCAGGATTTCATTGATAATACCTATATCCCCGATGTGTTGGCTGTGGCTGGTGCCTACCCCGATTACTGTGAAATTGGGACTGGTTGTAAGAGCCTTCTGTCCTACGGAGCCTATGACCTGGAAGCGGGTGGGGCAGATGTAACCCAGAGGAAAAGGCTGTTTACTCCGGGCGTTACCTCGGTTGACCTCAAGCCGGGTAAATTGGATATAAGTAAGGTAACCGAGAGTGTAAAGCACTCCTGGTATCAGGATTCCCCATCAGCTCGGCACCCCACCCGAGGAGAAACCAAGCCAGATTATGATAAAGAAGGAGCTTATTCATGGGTAAAATCCCCTCGCTATGAAGGGAAGGTTTATGAAGTTGGTCCGCTGGCTAGGGTAGCTGTCACTTATGCCAATGGTGACCCGGTAATGAAGAACCTGGTCGATTCTGCGTTAGCTCAGTTGAAAGCCCCACCTTCAGTCCTCTTCTCCGTCATGGGTCGCCACCTGGCGCGAGCCTTATCTGCCAAGTTCATCGCTGATAGTATGGAGAAGTGGCTTCTGGAGTTAAAGACAGGAGAGCCGACCTTTGTTGAGTATACTATCCCTGAAGAAGGTATGGGGGCGGGATTGACTGAAGCCGCTCGAGGTGCTCTGGGCCATTGGATAGAAATAAAAGAGCAGAAGATAGCCAACTACCAGTGTGTGGTGCCAACTACCTGGAACGCCTCCCCCAGGGATGATAACGGAAACCCAGGCCCTATAGAACAGGCTATAATTGGCACCAGAATAAGGGATAAAAGCAATCCCTTTGAAATCGTGCGCATCGTCCGTTCTTTCGACCCTTGCCTCGCCTGTGCCATCCATTAATTACCTAATGGGTCAGGATTTAGGCTGGTTCTGGGCTACTTGGACTTTGAAGGAGGAGAGATGATTCTTTCGAAGCAAAAACCGTGGGAAGAAATTTTGAGTTACTTAGATGGGGAGAATAATGTCTTCATTCTGGGTTGTAATGGCTGTGCCCAGGCTTCTGGCACTGGTGGCCCTGAACAGGTAGAGGAGATGAAGAGCAAGTTGGAAGAAATTGGCAAAAAGGTTACCGGTAGCGCCGTCATTGATTTTCTCTGTGAGAAAGCCCTGGTGAAATCGAGATTAAGGACTAGGGTTGAGCAGCTTAAGACGGCTGATTCTATATTGGTTATGACCTGCGGTGTTGGTGTCCAGGCAGTAGCTGCCTCAGTAAACATGGCCTGTCACCCGGCTTGCGATACAGTCAATTTGGGCGGCAGTAGAGGAGAATGGAAAGGCAGTGAAAGGTGTGCGGAATGTGGTGAGTGTTTACTTGAGTACACTGGAGGAATATGCCCGTTGACCGCCTGTACCAAGGGATTAATTAATGGCCAGTGTGGTGGGGCATTTCAGGGGAAATGTGAGCTTAACCCGGAGAGGGATTGCGGCTGGGAATTGATTTACAAGAGAATGAAGGACTTGAACCAGCTGGATAAACTGAGGAGATTCATCGCTCCCAAGGATTATAGTAAAATGATGCCCGACGTTGAGATGATGTCTACATCCCGTTGGGCACTGGAACGAACTGACTTGAAGGAAAAGGAAGGAGCAAGTGGATGATTGGACAAACGCAAAAGCCCATTGAGGAGATTCTAGGATTCCTAGACGGCAAGGAGAAAATAGTCTTAGTTGGGTGTGGCGGTTGTGCCACGATTTTTCATACCGGGGGCGAAGTAGAGGTAAAAGAAATGGCGGATACTCTTTCCAAGCACGGAAAGAATATTCTGGCTGCTATAGCACCCCCGTTTGGAGAGTTCACTTGCTACGCCCCTTGGAGCAAAGCACGCCTAGAGCAGTATCGCAAGGAGATTGAGGATTGCGATGCTATTCTGATGCTAAGCTGTGGCGACGGACTTCAGGTGGTGCGAGAGTTGGTACTAGAAGATGAATATGGTTTGACGAAGCCTATCTATCCTGGAACTGATCCGATAGGACATATGGGCGGGGGTCCTAGCCTGTTTCGGGAGAAGTGCCAGCAGTGTGGTGAGTGTTTGCTTGGTCAGTATGCTGGTATTTGCCCGATGACCCAATGCGCCAAAGGTCTTCTTAATGGTCCGTGTGGAGGCTCAAAGAATGGTAAGTGTGAGCAAGAGCCTGAACATGACTGTGCCTGGATTTTGATATATGAACGGCTAAAGAAATTGGGCGATCTGGACAAGATAAAGGAGTTCGTTGCCCCCAAGGATTACAGCAAGATGAAGAGGCCACGCCAGATAGAGGTTGCTCCACTTTAAGTAGTGGTGCCGATTTATAACGAACTGACTAGAAGGAGAGGGATTAAAATGAGCTTGCAATCAGTCCTGGAGTCAGGGAAATTTGCTGTCACGGCTGAGGTTGGTCCATTGAAGGGAATTGATACTACGGAGATTACTGAGGCAGCTGAGCTTTTGCGGGGGAGGGTAGACGCTGCCAATGTTACTGACCAACAAAGCTCCGTGATGAGACTCGGCTCAATGGCTATCTGCCACCTGTTACAGGAAAGAGGGCTTGAGCCTGTATTCCAGGTGACCTGTCGAGATAGAAACCGGTTAGCACTACAATCGGACCTGCTGAGTGCCTATGTCTTGGGGATTAAAAATGTCCTGGCTATCACCGGTGATTTGCCGGTACTCGGTGACCATCCTCAGGCCAAGCCTGTTTACGATTTGGATTCAGTGCAGCTTCTATGGGTGATAAGTAGGTTAAACGAAGGCTACGATATGGTCGGTAATGAGCTTCAAGGGAAACCCAGTTTCTTCCCCGGGGCAGTAGTGAACCCTGGAGCCGATACCGAGGCTAGCTTTGAATTACAGCTAATTAAAATGGAGAAAAAAATCAATGCCGGTGCTAGGTTTTTCCAAACCCAGGCTGTCTATGACGTTGATAGTTTTGTCAAATTCATGAAGAGGGTGGAGGGATTTGAGGTGCCTGTCTTGGCTGGAGTAATACCCCTGAAATCGGTTGGTATGGCTCGATTTATGAATAAGAATGTCGCCGGTGTCTTCGTGCCTGAGGAGCTGATTAAAAGAATGTCTGAAGCCGAAGATAAAGCCCAAACCGGCATACAGATTGCGGCTGACCTAATGAAGGAGCTCAAGGGTATCTGCCAGGGGGTACATATTATGGCTATCGGCTGGGAGAAAAAGGTGCCCCAAATACTAGACGCTGCTGGACTTTAATGGAAAACAAACGTTTGACATTGCCTGGGCAGAAGCACTATAAATATGCCTACGAGCTTGCTTATAAGCTTGCCTGTGAACAACTAGCCAGGATTGATGATATTGAACAGCAGTGCCGCAAGAGCGGTGCTCAATATCAGGTAATAGATTCAAAAAAGGCAATCGTCATCCAATATCTAAACCAATCGTATCTAATCACTCTTCCCGATATTGAGATTTCATTGATGGATAGTGCGGAGGAGGTTCCGATAAGGGACAGGGTTCTCATACTTCACTATTTCACCTCGGCAAAAGGCACTCCTGCTGCCAATAGATTGATTTCCTTCAGGGAACTGCCAGAAGGCGGCGGCTACTCTCCAACATTTTCCAAGAGGACGGTCAAACCTCTTGTGGAGCACTTTAGCAAGGAACCCTATCTCTTAGTGGACGCTGGTGAAAAGTTAGGTGCTCATAAGGCAGATTATGGTGATATTGCGGTAACCATTAACGCTTTCAGCCGTGTGCCGATAACTATAATCTTGTGGCGAGGCGATGACGAGTTTACTCCTCAAGGAAGCGTGTTATTTGACGCTACCATTTCTGATTACCTTCCCACTGAGGATATAACCGTGCTTTGTGAAACCATCACCTGGAGGTTAATCAGAGATTTAAGGAGACCCTAGGATTCCTTATTTTGGAAAGCTTGAGGCAGCAGCGTTCCGTTTACTTTCATAAAGAGAGAGTTACAAGAGAAGGAATAGTCAGAGTATAAATCTAATTGGTGGGTTGAGTGGGTGCATGGAGGTAACATCTATTGTTCTGGCTGGCGGCAAGAACCTGCGGCTAGGCAGGTATAAGGCTCTAGAGACCGTCTGCGGTAAAACTCTAATTGAGCGTGTTGTCGAACGGCTCAGGCTGTTAACCGACCGTATCCTGGTAGTGACCTCTCAAGAACAGCCTCCTCTTACCGTTACTGGAATAGAAGTCTTGGTAGACGTTTATCCTGGCAAGGGTCCCCTTGGCGGCATATATACCGGCTTGCTGGCTTCCCGGTCTTTATACAGCGTTGTAGCTGCCTGTGATATGCCTTTTCTGAATACCGAGCTGCTGCGCTATATGATTGAGCTATCCCCTGACTTTGATATAGTTATCCCCCGATTAGGAGAAGAAATGGTGGAGCCGCTCCATGCTATATATTCCAGGAACTGCCTGGATAATATAAAAACGCAGTTGGAGCGTAACCAATTGAGAATTAACTCCTTGCTTAACGCAGTGCGTGTTAGATATGTTGAACGGGCGGAATGCCAGAGATTCGACCCTCAGCTTTTGTCCTTCTTCAACATAAATTGTCAGTCAGACCTGGACCGAGCTAACATGCTTGCCACGGAAGGCAGAGGCTGACCGGAAATTGACATTGCCCATTAACTTTGATGCCGATAATTTGAGTAACGAACCATTGCCGATAGGGTCTTGATTGCTCTCTCCGGGATGGTAAAAGAGGGTATCTCGCGCCTAGTCAGCAGGCTCATCCCATCTCTATACTCGTTAGGATGGCCCGGAACAATAAAAATGGGCTTTCCCATCTCGTCTATCAAACTTCTTATCTCTTTGGCGAAATAATCATCATGGACTGCATAACTTACCATCACTATAGTATCGACTTCCTTTAACATAATCTGTGAACATTGCCTAAGCAGCTGAACCAACTTATCATCATAAGAAGGCCAAACGAGGTCCACTGGATTTCTCGGACTGGGGAAGGGTGGTATTATACCCTTAAGCTTGTCCACCAACTCTTTCTGGGCTTCAGCAGATAGAGTTGGTACTTTGAGGCCTAGTTTATCAGCAGCATCAGCACCAGCCACAGCGGCGCCGCCAGCCTCCACCAGCAGCCCGATTTTGTTCCCTCTGGGTAAAACCGGGCAGGTGAAGCCTACTACCAGGTCTATAAGCTCCTCTAGGTTCTCTGCGATGGCTATTGCGCCTTGCTCAAGGGCAGTATCAAGAACAACATTATTACCAACCGGAGAGCCGGTATGTGATGCGGCAGCTCCAACACCGATTGCAGTTCTACCTGCCTTCCAGGCTATTATTGGCTTCTTCTTAGAAATCTGCCTGGCTAGTTGGAGAAACTCCCTCCCACGTTTTATGCCCTCAATATGAAAGGCGATGACCTTGGTGTCGGCATCGCCAGCAAAGTATTCAAGCAGGTCTTGAAAGGTCAGGTCGCTTTGATTCCCAATACTAACTACCTTGCTAAAACGCAGCCCCCGCTCATAGCCCCGCTGAATGACATTTTCAGTAACCCAACCACTCTGACCCGCGAAGGCAACCGAACCAACTTCATCTTTAGGGACAGACAGGGAAGTGATAGTGTTGATGTGAGCCTTAGGGGAATAAAGCCCCATACAATTGGGACCAATGATACGAGTACCACCCTGCCGGGCAAACTTAAGCATCTCCTCCTCCAGCTTTTTCCCTTCAGCGCCCAACTCGGAGAAACCAACACTGTGAACCACGGCAAATCTCACGCCCTTCTGGCTGCACTCAGCTATGACCTGGGGGACAGTCTTGGCTGGGACAGTCACATAAGCCAGGTCAACCTCTCCAGGGATATCCAGGACGCTGCGATAATTTCTAAGCCCCATAATCTCTGATTCCCTAGTGTTAACCGGGTATAATTTACCCTTGAAGCCACTGCCAATAAGACCTTTTAAGAATGTCCCGCCACTTTTGTTTTCGTCTTTTGAGGCGCCTATCACAGCTAGTGAAGACGGGTTGAATAGTCGGTCAAGCTCTTGAATCCCTTCCAACTTGTGCCTCCCTTTCTATTTAACGTAGGTTATTATAGACTATTTCTACTCCTAAAGTAACCCGCTGGCTACGTTGGCAGGTTGGGTATCCCCGATTACTGCTGAACTTGATATTCCAAGTTACATCAATTAGCATTAGGTTGTTGGCGTAAATGATGGAGCATATACCACTTTTAGTTGCCTTCGGTGCCGGGCTTTTATCCTTCCTGTCGCCCTGTGTGCTGCCCTTGGTGCCGGTATACCTTGCCAGCGTGTGCGGACCGGAGATTCTTGACTCAAGAATAGCCATCAGCCGTATCTCCATATTTCTTCATTCCCTCAGCTTCGTGCTTGGCTTTTCCTTAGTCTTCACTGTGATGGGTGCTCTGGTGGGGCTGGCCGGGATTGTCATCAGTCCCCATTCACCACTGGTTCAAAAGGTATCCGGTAGCCTGCTGGTAGTGTTTGGCTTATTTATGCTGGCTGCCCTGAAGGTGCCGTGGCTAAATTACGAAAGGCGTCTAAATCCGTCTCTAAGCAATACTACCGGCTATCTACGCTCCTTTCTTATTGGAGCTATCTTCCCCGTAGCTTGGATACCTTGCACCGGTTGGGTACTGGGGGCTATCCTTATGCTTGCTGCGGTATCAGAAACAGCCTGGCAGGGAGCTTACCTGCTATCTAGCTATTCGCTGGGCTTGGGACTTCCTTTTTTGATAATGGGAGTCGCATTTGGCTTTATCACCCCACTACTGAAGCGTATCCACCGCTACTCCAGCCTGATATATATTGTCAGCGGTGTTCTGCTTGTAGCTATGGGTGTGCTCATCCTGACTAATAACCTGAATTGGCTTTTGAGTGCAGTTTAGAGATAAAATTATCTAGGGGATTTAATTTATGAATAAAATGCCCAAGGCAATACTGCCAATAATACTGGCTTTGGTTCTATTGCTTGCCGGGTGCTCGGCTGGCTCGGAACCACCTGATGAAACAAGCCCAACAGCTCCTGTTGAGGGCAGCCAGGTAGCTACCTTAGCTCCTGATTTTCAACTTCAAAACCTTGATGGGCAAGATATTTCCCTCAGTGACCTCCAGGGTAAGCCGGTGTTGATTAATTTCTGGGCAACCTGGTGTCGCCCCTGCGTCTTTGAAATGCCCTATCTACAGCAAATATACGAGGAATGGTCAGGTAGGGGGCTTGTGCTGCTGACTATTAACATAGGTGAGAGCCCTCCCCGGATAAAGGAGTTTTTAGAGGCTTATAACCTTTCTCTGCCGGTGCTCCTTGATACTAAAAAGAATGTAGCCCGGAAGTATAACATCACTGGTATTCCGACTACCTTCTTCATCGATAAGGATGGTATAATTCAGGAAAGGATAGTTGGTGCTTTTCCGAGCAAGGGGGCGATAGAGAAACACCTGAGCCAGATTATTCCTTAGTTAGTTCAAGCTTGGATTCCCCCAAGCTAACAAATGCTAAGGCAAGAGGGGGTTAGATATGGGTGATGTCTTAAATGAAGCCTATGGTGTAGTCCAGTGTAAGGAGTGCCCGTGGTATAAATCTTGTGCAGTGCCAATGAGGTTCACTGCTGAGGACATCCGCCGGCAGCTAGAATCATCAGCACCAGGAATGAACGCTTCGCCACAAGTTGACATTAGTATGCAAAACCTTTTGTCCAGTATGGCAAGCGCCGCTCAAAACTCACTGCTGGAGGGTTGCCCCATCTTCATAGACCGCTTGCGCAACAGTCCTGAGCTTGCCCAGCGCATAAAGGAGATGATGCGAAACTGGGGCAAGGAAGAATAAACCCTTACAATCAAAGAAGGGATACATTCAGAGGGAAATTAGACGGGCAGCTTGTGATTTTCAGACCTCTAATGGGCTTTTATATTTGGAGGGGCGTTACATGCAGAGTACAAAAATACGGGTGTTGATTGCTAAGCCTGGCTTGGATGGACACGATAGGGGGGCAAATGTAGTAGCGCAAGGTTTAAGGGATGCTGGGATGGAAGTGATTTATCTCGGGTTAAGGATAACGCCAGAGCAAATTGCCGAAGCAGCTATACAAGAGGATGTGGATGTGGTTGGGCTGAATTGTCTGCCAGGGGCTCATATGGCATTATTCCCGAAAACAGCGAGGCTTATCAAGGAGAGGAGTGATAAGAATATTCTGTTCATAGGTGGCGGAATCATACCCAGGAAGGATGTGCCTAAACTAAGGAAGGCTGGTATTGCCCAGACATTTGGTTCGGGTACACCTATCCCTGAGATTGTTAATTTTATCAAAACAACCTTAGAGAGGGGGAGTGATGATAACCAAGATTAACCATATTGGGATTGCCGTGAATAGCATTGATGAGTTAATTGAATCAACTGACCCGGAGGGAATGATTGCCAGATATATTGAAAGAAGGGGGGAAGGGCTGCATCATCTGGCTTTAGAGGTCAGTAACATTGAAGATGCTCTAGGAACGCTGGTAAGTAAAGGGATTGCACTTATTGATGAGAAGCCAAGGCGTGGCGTGGAAAATACTGATATAGCCTTTTTGCACCCGAAAGGGACCAAGGTATTAATCGAACTAGTTGAGCCGAGGAAGTAATATGATGTCAAACGAAGATAAACAGGTAAAGGACAAATTACTGGCTGAGCTAGAGCAGCGCCGGGAAAAAATAAAGGGGATGGGCGGAAGGGAGCGTGTGGAAATGCAGCAAAAGAAAGGTAAGTTAACGGCGCGTGAGCGAATAGATACCTTGCTGGATAAGGGAACATTCCGCGAAATTGGAATGTTTGCCAAGAGCAGAGGTGCCGCTTCCTACGGGGAGGTACCGGCAGACGCAGTCATTACCGGCTATGGGGAAATTGATGGCAGGAAGGTATATGTCTTCTCCCAGGACTTCACCAGCATGGGCGGGACCTTATCTGAGATACATTCACAAAAGATTTGTCGTGTAATTGATAGCGCAATGAAAGCTGGTTGTCCAATCATAGCGCTGAATGACTCTGGAGGAGCCAGAATCCAAGACGGCGTGGATGCTCTATCCGGTTATGGTCAAATTTTTCGCAGAAATACGTTAGCCTCCGGAGCAATCCCCCAGATATGTGCTATCCTGGGGCCAACTGCCGGGGGTGCCGTATATTCTCCGGCACTGATGGATTTCACATTTATGATTAAAGGTATAAGTCATGCCTTTATTACTGGACCGAGGGTGGTCAAAACGGCAATGGGACAGGAGGTTAACGAAGAAGAGCTTGGTGGCGCTGTTGTTGTCCAGAAAAAGGCAGGAGTTGCTTGCCGCTCTGAAGATAGCGAGGTGGAATGCTTCCAAAGCATGAGGGAGCTACTAAGTTATTTGCCATCAAGTAACAGGGAAAAGCCGAAGAGAGTTGATTGGGGAGATGCCCCAGACCGTAGAGATACTTCCCTATTTGACATTGTTCCCTCGAATCCAAGCAAGCCGTATGATATGCATAAGATAATTGAAGGGGTTTTTGACCGGAGGAAAGAGGGCAAGAAAAACTATTTTGAGTTGTTCCCCATATTTGCTACTAATATAATCACCTGTTTCTCCAGGCTGAATGGGTGGTCGGTGGGTATAATAGCCAATCAGCCGTGGTCAAAAGCAGGATGTCTGGATATTGATGCCTGTGATAAGGCATCCAGGTTTATCAGATTCTGTGATGCCTTTAGTATCCCCATTATCAACCTGGTCGATGTGCCCGGATACCTGCCTGGAACAGACCAGGAGTGGGGTGGAATAATCAGGCACGGAGCCAAGATGCTTTATGCCTATTCGGAGGCAACAGTACCCAAGCTGACCGTTACTATTAGAAAGGCGTATGGGGGCTCATACCTTGGAATGTGTAGCAAGGATTTGGGGGCTGATGCTGTATTTTGCTGGCCTAGTACTGAACTGGCGGTGATGGGGGCAGAGGGAGCCGCCCCAATAATATTCAGAAAAGAGCTGGAAAAAGCAGATGACCCGGAAAAACTGCTACAAGAAAAAATAAAAGAATACAGGGAGGAATTTGCTAATCCATATAAAGCCGCCGAGCATCTACATATTGATGATGTGATTGACCCGGCAGAAACCAGGCCGAGGTTGATAGAAGCTTTGGAAATGGCAACGAATAAGGTGGAAGAAAGACCTAGCAAGAAGCATGGCATTATACCCACATGAATTCAGAGGCAAACCTTGTTGTATATATTATCAGGTCAGGATGATTTTTCCCTTGCCCAGTCGCTCAAAGAGATAAAAGGAGAGATGGGCGACCAGGCAATTTTAGCGGTTGGTACCACCATGCTTGATGGCCAACAGGTTACCTTAGACCAATTAAGAACTGTTTGTGAGACGGTGCCCTTTCTAGCTGGAAGGCGCCTGGTCATCATTAAGGGGCTGCTGGAGCGCTTTGAACCCAGGGGTAAATCCCGCCGTCAGAGGAAAACCACCCGTGTGACTGACCGGCAAAACGAGTATAAATCACTGAGTGCCTGTATTGGTGAGATGCCTGATAGCACAATATTAGTGTTAATAGAAAGTAGAATAACAAACAATAACCCTCTGTTTAGCGAACTTGCGGACAAGGCGGTGGTAAAGACCTTTCCTCTACTGAGGGATGCTGAGCTGCGTCAGTGGGTCCAAAGGCGTGTGAAGGAGGAAGGTGGTAGCCTATCTCCCCAGGCAGTAGACTTACTGACTAAACTTGTGGGCAGTAATCTATGGATTATGACCAGTGAGATTGATAAACTAGCCCTGTTTACTTCAGGTCGCCGCATTGAGGAAGAGGATGTTAAGGCAGTAGTAAGCTATGCTCAGCAGACTAATGTTTTTGCTATGGTTGATGCTATCGTTGAGTTCAAAGCTGAGCTAGCCGAACAATTGCTACAGCAGTTGCTGCAGAGGGGAGTTGCCCCGGTCTACCTTCTGTTCATGCTATCACGGCAGATGCAGATGATAGTTAGAGCCAGGGAGTTAAAAAAACAGGGAAAGACTAGGATAGAGATTCAGCATAAGCTGGGTTTAACCTCGGGGTTTGCTTTAGGCAAGACATTAGAGCAAGCCAGCCGGTATTCTTTACCGCGGCTTAAGGAGGTGTATCACCGACTTTTAGAAGCCGACCTGTCTATTAAAACAGGGAAATATGATGCTGAGCTTGTCCTCAATATCCTGGTGGCTGAGCTATGCCGGCGACGCAAGGCCTATGTAACTCAGCCCAGACAGTACGCATAATTCCTGCCCAGCAAACCCTCCTTAATAAATCGCTGCTCATTGACAGCTATAGCTGCTTACACTAAAATCGTATGTAACTCAGACCGCTGAAAAACTATGTTTTTCAGCGGAGGTTAAAGTTGTTATTGGAGGACAAAGAGTAATAAGTGACTAGCGATGAAATTCGGGCAGCATTCCTGGGCTTCTTTGAGAGTAAAGGGCATAAAATTATTCCCAGCTCCTCTTTGATACCTCAAGGTGACCCCACATTATTACTTACCAGCGCCGGCATGGTGCAAATTAAGCCTTACTTCTTAGGCGAATCCTTACCGCCTGGCCGCCGCTTGGCATCGTGTCAGAAGTGCTTCCGCACCACCGATATTGAATCGGTAGGTGATTCTACCCACCTTACTTTCTTTGAAATGCTGGGTAACTTTAGTATTGGTGATTACTTTAAGCAGGAAGCTATTGGCTGGGCATGGGAATTCGTTACCCAGCGGCTAAGACTGCCGGTTGAGCGTTTGTGGATAAGTATCTTCCTTGAAGATGATGAGTCTTTCCACTACTGGCGGGAGCTAAATGTCCCAGAGGAAAGAATATTAAGATTTGGCGAGGAAGATAATTTCTGGGGACCAGCCGGCGATTCTGGACCCTGCGGACCGTGCAGTGAAATTTACTACGACTTCGGTGAGGATGTCGGCTGCAAGCGGGCTTCCTGCGCCCCCGGTTGCGATTGTGGTCGTTTTTCTGAAATTTGGAACCTAGTATTTACTCAGTATAACCAGGATAAAGACGGGCACCGCACTTTATTGCCCAAGCCTAACATTGATACCGGTATGGGCTTGGAGAGAACGGCAGCCGCATTGCAAGGTAAAACCTCCGTCTATGAAACTGACCTCTTTGCTTCACTGCTGGATAATATCTCCAAGTATGTAGGGAAGAAGTATGGTTCTGACGATGAAGTAGATAAAGCTATGCGGGTGGTAGTTGAGCATGGACGTGCCTTAACTTTTCTTATCGCCGATGGCGTGATGCCCAGCAACGAGGGACGGGGCTATGTGTTGCGCCGGTTGCTGCGCCGCGCTGCTCTCTTTGGAAGGAGGCTGGGACTGGACAAGCCGTTCCTTAACCAGATAGCTGGTGCAACGGTCGGTAGTATGGCTAAAATTTATCCTGAGTTACAGCAAAGGCAGAACTTCATTTATCAAGTTATAGAAACTGAAGAAGCTCAATTCCGACAAACTCTCAATACGGGTCTGGAATTGCTAGACGGAATTATGGAGGAAGCAGCCAGCAAAGAGAAAAATAAAATCTCTGGCGAAGAGGCGTTTAAGCTCTACGATACCTATGGCTTCCCGGTAGAGTTGACTATGGAGATTGCTGCTGAGCGTGGCTTCTCCGTGGATTTCAAAGGTTTTGAGAAGGAAATGGAGAAACAGCGGGAGAGAGCCAAAGCCAGCCATAAATTTGAACTGGCTGCTCAAGTAGGACTTAAAAGTGAACTTGACATAAAGACAACCACCTTTACTGGCTACAGCAACCTCAAGAAAGAAACCACTATCCTTAGCCTTCTGGTTGATAATGACTCTGTAGGAATAGTTCAGGAAGGACAGGAAGCAAGCCTGATTTTGGAAGATACTCCCTTCTATGGTGAGATGGGGGGACAGGTAGGTGATACCGGTGAAATACGAGGTCCTGCGGGCAAGTTTAAAGTAACCAATACTGTTCGGGTGCTGCCGGATATCGCTGTCCATCAAGGGCATGTTACCGAAGGCAGTTTAGCGGTAGGGGATGAAGTAGAGGCTGAGGTTGATAGGGAACGGCGGCTGGATATTGCCCGTAATCACACTGCCACCCATTTACTTCAAGCAGCTCTCCGCCAGGTACTGGGTGAGCATATTCAGCAAAGGGGTTCACTGGTAGCCCCGGACCGCTTTAGATTCGATTTTTCCCACCTGACAGCCATGACCAGAGAGGAAATAGGTGAAGTGCAGCGTATTGTCAATGATAGAGTTCGTCAGAATCTGGCTGTATATGATGAAGAGATTCCGTATAAAAAGGCCATAGAGGAAGGGGCTATAGCCCTGTTTGATGAAAAATATGGCGATATGGTTCGTGTGCTTAAAATCGGCAGACCATCGATTAGTACTGAACTATGCGGCGGCACCCATGTGGCTACCACCGGGGAGACAGGTTTCTTTCAAATTATCAGCGAAGGTAGCATTGGAGCTGGATTGCGCCGTATTGAAGCTGTCACCGGTAGGGGAGCTGAGGGGTATATTGCCCAGCACTTATCGGATTTGGGAAAGCTTGCCGAATATCTGGATACTGAACCAGATGATGTTCTGGATAAGGCGCATAGTCTATCTATTGAACTGAAGAACGAGCGCAGGCAGACCCTGGCTCTGGAGAGGGAACTATCCAGGAAGATAGCTGAGTCTTTGCTAAATCAGGCAGAGGTAGTTAATGGAGTAAGGGTATTGGTAGCCAGAGTTCCACCTTCTCGAATTCAGGCTTTACGAGAGATGAGTGACTTGCTCAGGGAACAACTGAAGAGCGTGGTAGTAGTTTTAGGTACAGTTTATGAAGATAGACCTGTTTTCCTAGCCGCAGTAACCCCTGACTTGGTGGCTAAGGGCTATAACGCTGGCGAAATAGTGAAGCAGGTGGCGGCAGTGACCGGGGGTGGTGGTGGGGGCAAGGCGACATTGGCTCAGGCTGGTGGCAAGTATAAGGATAAGCTGGACGAAGCTCTTCAAGAAGCAGTGAAGTACGTAAAAGAAAAGCGTTCTTCGTAAGGGGTAGATATTACGCGCAGCTTGGGGCTTGATATTGGTGATAAGAGGATTGGGGTGGCGCTTAGTGACCCGGGGGGCATATTGGCCAGCCCGTTTACTATTATCGACTGTAGAGGTGAGAGGCAAGCTCTTGAGGCTATTATTGATATTATCAACCAGCATCAGGTCGAGCAGATTGTGGTCGGCCTGCCGCGTTCTATGGATGGTAGTATAGGCAAGCAAGCGGGGAAGGTAAAGGCTTTTGTTCAAAAACTATGCAGCCATACTGAGGTGCCTGTGGAGTTCAGGGACGAGCGTTTGACCACGGTATTGGCTAAACGCTTGATGCAAGCTGCTAACACCAAAAAGACCAAGAAAAAAGCCAGGGATGATGCTGTAGCCGCTGCCCTCATTCTGCAAGGTTATCTGGATGAAACACAGAACAGCTAGCAATTACATCGAGGTATTGAAGCCTCGCGCCAGCAGCCTGTTGACCTTCATCGGTGTTTGTGCCGCTATCATAGCTGGCGATGGACACCTATCCCTGGAATTGCTGCTTATCGCCCTGACGATTTTATTAGCCAGCGCCGGTGCAAACGGGCTGACTAATTATTTGGACCGCGATGTTGACGCCAGGATGCAACGCACCAGGCACCGAGCTTTACCCTCAAAACGCATTAACCCGCCAGAAAAGGCTTTGCCATTAGTCATAGGCTTGGTTATTATCGGTTTAGCTCTAGCCTGGCAACTACACCCGCTCTGCTTTCTAGCTGACTTAATCGGCACCACCGCTGCCCTAGTCTGGCGAAAGAGGGCGACCTGCGTTTTCCCTCAGGGTATGCTCGCCGGTTGCGCTCCGGTTCTTATTGGGTGGTTTGCTATCAAACCTGCCTTTAGCTGGGAAATATTGCTGCTATGCACCCTTATTGCTGTCTGGCTACCGCTTCATGTCTGGAGCGTCATGATTGCTAACCGGGAGGACTATATTGGCGCTGGACTGACCTACTTCCCAATGAGCCGGGAGGTGGTGGAAGCGGTAAAAGTGCTGCTGGTGTTTAGCTTGATGCTTTGTGCTGCTTCCATTGCCCTTTATTTCGTAGGTGGTTTTGCCCTGCTCTACCTGATAGTAGCCAGTATATTGAGTGTCATAGTGGTCTATGCCAGTTCACGGCTGGTGATTTCTAGCACCTCTAATGATGCCTGGAGGCTATACAGGCTATCGGCTTTCCCCTATCTGGGTTTGATATTCCTTGCCATGTGTCTGGACGTCTGTCTATTATAAGACCGCTATTGCCAACCCACTCAATATGGAGAGGTCGTTTAGTAACCTATCCCCCTAACCCCCTTCCCTTAATAAGGGAAGGGGGAGTGCAGGTAAGAGAGGGGCGAAGCCCCTCTCTAAAGTCTCTTCCCTCTCTCCTTGAGAAGGAGAGGGGGATTAAGGGAGTGAGGCTTCGCCCTAGAGGGCTCAAACCCGAAGGGTTGATAAGCAATCTTAATATGGAGGATGTTTATTAGGAATTGATGAACAATCTTAATAAGTTTCATTTGATAAAAACCTGCCCTGATAGTAAAGCTCGCGCCGGGGAATTGATAACGCCGCATGGTGTAGTGCCAACGCCAGTATTTTTACCTGTAGCCAGCCAGGGCACAGTTAAAACACTGACCCCCGAGGAGGTTAAGGGTATCGGGATAGCTATGGTATTGGCTAATACCTATCACCTCTATCTCAGACCAGGCATTCCCGTAATTGAAAAGATGGGGGGTTTGCATAAATTCATGGCTTGGGATAGAGCCATTCTTACTGATAGTGGCGGCTATCAAATATTCAGCTTAGCCTCACTACGACGGGTCAGCAACGAGGGAGTCATATTCCGTTCCCATATTGACGGGAGTCAACACCTGATTACCCCTGAGCTGGCTATCCAGTTCCAGGAAGCCCTTGGCGCAGACATTATTATGGTTTTAGATGAATGCCCGGCTTATGATGATAGCTATGAAAAGGTGCGAGAGGCGATGAACCGAACACATCGATGGGCAGAGAGATGCCAAAAAGCCCAGAAGTGCAGTGACCGGGCTCTATATGCTATTGTCCAGGGCGGGGTCTTTTCTGAACTCCGGCACCAGTCGGCTAAATACCTCACTTCACTGGACCTTCCCGGTTATGCTATCGGGGGCTTGAGTCTTGGGGAACCCGGGAAGGTAACCCTGAGCATGATTGAAGAAACGGTAGCTTTGTTGCCTGAGAACAAACCGTGCTACCTTATGGGGGTTGGCTCTCCAGAAGGTATTATTGAGGGTGTGGCTAGAGGAATTGACATATTTGACAGTGCCCTGCCTACTCGCGTAGCTAGAAATGGCGCTCTCTTTACCCGCCTGGGGCGGGTGAATATTCGAAACGCTGTCTTTACTCAGATGGAACAGCCTATTGACCCCGATTGTGACTGCTATACCTGCCGCACTTTCTCAGCAGCTTATCTACATCACCTATTTAATTGCCAGGAGCTATTAGCCTATAGGTTAGCCACTATCCACAACCTAACCTTCATCAGCCATCTAATGGATAGAATAAGAGGCGCAATCCAGAATGGCACCTTCGGTTCTTTTAAAGACGAGTTCCTGGCAGGTTACCAGCCTACAGATGAGCAGATACGGCTTGACCAAAAGCAAAAGTGGTTGAAAGCGAGAGACCTGAGCCGATAACTCAGGTCATTCATCCACCGATTTCTATATTGTGGAGGCGCTGCACAGTGAGCTTGGCTTCACTAATAATGCCATCAATAATCTCCTTTACGCTAGGTATGTCGTGTATTAGCCCCACCACACCCGCAATAATACCCTTGGTATTACCGCTAAGAACCGATTTTCGCCTTCATTGATTTCAATATCTCTTCAGCTTCGGCTACAGTTCGCTCAATCACCTCAGCCACAGTGGGGATATCATGTATCCGCCCCATAGTCTGCCCACTATGTAAAAGCCCCCTTGGGTTACCGTTTACTACAATTGCCTCCAGCAGGTCTGTCCCGGCTGCAAAACGAATTAATGATTGTATACTTCTCTCCTCTTGTTGTCTCAATGACCAAGCAGCACGAATAAGTTCCCCGAATGACATATTCAGTAGTCGTTTCATCCGGAGTGCACCAGTTACCGCTCCTACTACAGGCAGCCGCTTCTTAAGTATCTCATCGGCTACTTCGCTCTTGATTACCCTGCAGTTTATCCCGTCAAAGCGATCAGAAATTACGGTATCTTCCTCAGTGCCCTTAACCCAGAGCTGTTTGGCATATTCGTGAGTTTCAGACTCTTGAGTAACAGCAAGTCTGGTGCCCATGGCTATGCCTTCAGCCCCTAAGGCCAAAGCTGCTGCCAGCCCCCTGCCATCAGCGTAACCGCCGACGCCTATAATAGGGATTTTCACTTGCTCAGCAACTTGAGGTATTAATACCAGGGCACCAACATTGCCTGAATGCGAGGCTGCCTCGTAGCCAGTAACACTGAGCATATCAGCGCCAAGTTGCTCTGAACGGAGCGCGTGTCTCAGCAGGGCTACAGTGCCCACAACCTTACCGCCGTATTCATGGACTGCCTGAATAAGCGGAGCAATCTCGGCAGGTCTCCCCAGTGAATAATTTACCACGGGGACTTTTTCCTCAAGGAGCACCGGTATCGCAGTCCTAGTCTCGGGTGACCATAGCATAACATTTATCCCAAAGGGCTTATCGGTGAGCGATCTAACCTCTTTGATAGCCTCTCTAAGCGACTCTCTTTGCTCAATTCTAGCTCCCCGTCTCGTCTCCGGAGTATATGCGGCACCACCCAAAATACCAAGTCCACCAGCGTTAGAAACGGCTGCTACCAGCTTGGGTGTCGTCGCCCAATTCATTCCGGCTAACATAATAGGGTGTTTTATCCCGAATAGCTCGGTCATTCTTGTTTTCATTGATAACCTCCTTCTGTGAAAGCATAGCGCAGATTCTTAATCAACCAGTTTTTGTTTACATTGTTCTCCTTTCTCTGTTCTGGTTATAGGTAAGCTTTATCCGCCGATTCCTGCACTGTGGAGACGCTGCACAATGAGCTTGGCTTCACTAATAATACCTTCAATAATCTCTTTTACGCTAGGTGTATCGTGTATTAGCCCCACCGCCTGACCGACGCTTATTGTGGAATTGCTAACATCGCCGGTAATATAGGCATTTCTCCCCCTCCGACCGCTTATCAGGGGTAGTAGCTCTTCCAGTGTGGCTCCCTTCTCCTCCATTTCCAGTACCTTTTGGGCGTACTCTGTCTTTACTACCCTTGATGTACTCTTTATAGAGCGCTGAATCAGCACCGTATCTGCTTCACCGAGTTGCAGTAACCACTCCTTAATCTTAGGGTGCATATTACATTCCTTACTAGCCATAAAGCGAGTGCCCATCAGCACACCCTCGGCACCTAGGGCTAGGGCGGCAACAAAGCCCCGAGCGTCAGCGATACCTCCAGCCGCAATAACCGGAATCTTCACTGCGTCTGCGGCTATAGGGATTCGGACTAAGGAGGTTACATCTTCCATCCCAGGGAGCCCGGCAGCTTCAATGCCAAGGATAGTTACCGCATCCACCCCGACCCGCTCCGCTGTTCTAATATCCCTCGTCCTTGTTGCTCGATGCATTACCTTCACCTTGGCGTCCTTGAGCAGCTTCATATAGGGCTCAGGGCTTCGCGCTGAGGTCTCAATGATATCTACTCCTTCCTCAATAGCGGCAGCAAAATACTCTTCGTAATTTGTCTCCCGGATAATCGGTGCCAGGGTGACATTTACGGCAAACGGCTTATCGGTCATGCTTTTCGTCTTCTTAATTTCCTCCCGAAGCTCTTTTGCTGTTGGCAGGGTAACCGAAACAAGGATACCCAGCCCTCCAGCATTGGAGACTGCTGACACCAGCTCAGCCTGCGATAGATACGCCATTGGCCCAGCAATTATAGGGTACTCTATGCCAAATAATTCAGTAATCCTGGTCTTAAACAATAACCTTGCCCTCCTTCTAGTGCTCTTGTAATGCTTCAATCGTTTTGAGATAAAATGAGGCCTTCTGAATATTAGATTCGGCCCCCTGTTTTGTCAAGTTAAACAGTCTGTTTGCTGCCTGCCGCCTGGCGGTTAATGTGCCTGACTCTCCCCTTTTCAGCCCTCTACTATATCGCCAACGACCGGGTCAACCCTTACCCCTTTGCTAGTCACCCAGGCGATACCATTTAAATGACCACAATGCTCACAATTTGGGTCCCTCTTGACCGCAAGCTCGGTGAATTTCATATTAAGCCCATCATAGACTAGTAGTCTATTAGTCAATAGCCTACCAATCCCTACGATATACCTTATTACTTCTGTCGCCTGGATACAGCCGATAACTGCGGGAGTAACCCCAATCACCGGGAATTTCTCTTCAGGGATAAGTCCCCGATGCACACATCTCAGACAGGCTGTTTTGCCCGGGATTATAGTCATAGCCCTTCCTTCAAGGCCATAAACTGCCCCATGAATGAATGGGATATGGTTCTCTACTGCCGTCTTATTTAACAAAAATCTAGTTGGCAAATTATCCATGGCATTAACTGGCGATTTTAGCTTGTCTTGCAAATTTTTACTTCGCCCCAAAGCCCCACCTGGTCGTCCTTAATGATTAGCAATCCCTTTAACCCTTCAATACCCTTAGCCAGTTCAATCCCACTCGGGATATCTCCTGGTTGCTTAATCAGATTGCCTATAGCTGTGGCGGCAGCATCAGCCAGGGTGGCTGATTGAGCAAGCACTACTACAGCGTCGGTCTTTCCATAACTCAGCGAATGTCCTACTGTCCCGGAAGAGGTGCAGATTCCTAATGGTGTTTCCTCCCCCTTAATTTCCAGACCGATTTTGCCGGTTAGCGGCGATTTGCCGGCGTATATACCTACTATCCTTTTCCCCAAGCTCTTTAGAAATATGTCGCCGCCATTTTCTACAATTACCTCTGGTGCAAAGGCTAGCAGCTCAGTGCCAACAAATTCAGTTATAGCCCCTGCTACTGAAGCCATGGGACCAACTCCAGCTTTCATCGCCGACTCTAACATCGACTTTACAATGTGAGGGGCATCATCACTAACAGGGAGGGGGTCGAGTGAGCTTAGAAATGACGGGTGTCGCTCGATATACCTTTCCAGCGTGTCACGATATCTAAGTACCAGTTTAAGGGCTTTGCTTTTAAGGTTTCTTGAGGCACGAATGTATAAATCGGTCTCCTTTACTACTACATTAAAGGAGACCAAGCCCTTGCCTTTAACCCAGTGTCGATAGGTTCTAGGCTCATACATTAGCTAAAAATGCAACTCCATCGCTCTTGGAGGGCAAGCCTTGATACATAGTCCACAGGCTAGGCACTTTTCATTATCAAATTGAACCTGTCGGGTTAAAGGGTCGAGTTCAAAAGCACCGGTAGGACAAATAGTTATGCAGGCACCACAGTGAGTGCACCGCTCCTCATTCCGAGTTACGTCTTGGCTGAGTGACTGGATTCTCACTCCGGTTTTAGTTAAATAGCTAATACCTTTATCATAGTTATCCTGTTCTCCACGCAATTCCAACACCATGAGGCCTTCTTCGTCCGGAGTGACCGAAGCCTTTAGAATATTAAACTCAAGGTCGTAGTCCTTGATTAATCTGTAGACAATAGGTCTGTCTACCAAGCGCCTTGGGAAACGTAGAACTATTCTTTTTGAAACAGCCATGCCTATCACCTCTGGTAAAACTGGTCTTTACTGTAATATTCCTTCTTATTCATTAGCAAGAACAACAGACCTTGCCTACCTACCCTTGAACACAGGCTCTCTTTTCTCGACAAAAGCTCGTGAACCTTCCTTATGGTCTTCTGTTTCAGTGCAGAAAGTGAAAGCTAAAGCGTGCCACTCATCCCACTCATGAAGTGGCATGTTGAGACCACGACGAACGCCTTCCTTGGCCAGTCGCACTGATATAGGTGGTTTACTGGCTACCTTAGCTGCCAGTTCCATCGTTGCTTGCATCAGCTCTTCATGAGGCACAACCTTGTTCACCAAGCCGATACGGAATGCCTCATTAGCGTCAATAATATCAGTGGTCAGAATAAGCTCGTAAGCCTTGGCTAGACCAACCAATCTTGGCAATACAAGCATTGCCTGGTCAGGTATCAGCCCTACTCTTAGAAAGGCCTCTCCAAACCTGGCTTTTTCTGAAGCTACTCTCATATCACACATCAAGGTAATATCACAGCCATAACCAACAGCAGCCCCATTAACTGCAGCAATAGAAGGCTTGTTAATGGTTAATAGTACTGCCCCACCGCCACCCAAGAGCTCCTTCCCCTGTAAACGCCCCAACATTGTTTCCTTTCCTTTTAGCTCTTCCTCCTCCCCGGCACCTTCACCAGCCCCAAAGATAACCTTTACGTCATCGCCAGAACAAAACCCCCTGCCGGCTCCAGTAATTACAATCACCCTTATATTGCTATCCTTGTCAGCCTCCTCAATTGCTTGGCGTAATTCAGCGTGAGTTTTGTGAGTCAAAGCATTCATCGCCTCGGGTCGGTTTAGCGTGATAACAGCTATATTGTTATTCTCTATAGTGTAAATAATCTCTTCGTATGCCATTATGAGCCCCTCCTTTTAACTTAATCAATGGAGTGAAACTGCCACAATTACTTTACAGCTTCACTTTACTTAATAGCCTCCCACACAGTTCTACTCCTCTATCGGGCGCTCTTTCAGAGGCTTAAAAGTTATGCCTGACTCCACACCGGGCAGAGGTGCCACTGGTTCCGTTAGCAGGAATTTACCATTTAGTATCCATTCCTTTAGAGTGTTGGCAATTTCTAACGCCCGTGGGTAACTAGATAGTGAAGCTGTGGGCACCTTCTTACCCCGAATCGTTATCTTGCCGCTCTTTAGTTGGGCATAGCTGACTTCACCAAGGATATCGGGTTTCATCTGGGGATAAGCCTGTGAATAATCTATAACCGGAGCATAAATATCAGCATCAGTCACAGTAGTATATTGTAACATTTCTTCAGAGAGTATAGGGATAGGGATGCCAATGCCCACACTGAGGTTGCAGCCGTAGCCCAGCATACTCGTTCCTACCAGCCACTGTGGCTTCATCTGCTTCAAGTCACCTATTACCGCCAGTGTCCCGGCACTCCTCCTGGGTACCCCATTCTCAGAGCGGAGCACATCAGGGTTATGCTGAGTGCCTTGCCAGGCGACAAAGCCTGTGCCGCCGCCCAAGAATATTTTGGTGCCTATGCCAATGGTCTTATAGTAGGGGTCATTAAATAGGGGTGAGAGCTGCCCGGCAGAAGAATAGTTGGCATTACCTAGATTTGGCTTTAATACACCCATATAGGTATAGATTGTCTTATCGGAAAGATTTGCTGCCACATTATAATTCTGGTAAGCGTTCCTGGGGTTAAATAGCACCGCCTCATTAAGGTCTTTGATATTAATCCAGGTTTCAAGCCTTCTCCTTGGGTAACAATCTGTGCCGTAAGCAGTGGCTACCAGTCTTATGTCTTTACCGGCGACAAGTTCCTCGATTACATGTCCGCCACCGTAATTGAATTCACCGGGATGAATTCTATTTCTGGGGTCATCATCAGGGAGGGCACCAGCGCCAATGAGTATATCCACTGCAGCTATTCCGGTATAAGCCAGTACATCATTGAGGTAGACTCGGCCACCACCTAGCTTTATTCGTGGGCTGGTATGTCCAACATTAAAGTAGGCGCTGGATGAACACATCGGGCTAAAGGTGCCGGTAGTAACTACATCTACTTCCTGCGCTGCTTTTTTCACGCCCTTCTCTTTGACAAGGTCTATTATCTCTTCAGCAGTAACTACTAGCGCCTTGCCCTCTCTTATCTTATCGTTTATTTCCGCAATTGTTTTTGCCATATCTTTAATATGATAGTATTAAACTCTGGATGTGTCAATTTACCTTATCTGACCCAAGTTGAAGAGCACCATCCTTATACGCTATAATCAGCTATTAGCAAGGCTAGACTTTCTCTGTCAGGAGGCAGCTTTTGCTCAAAACTCACAGTTGTGGCGAGTTGAATAAGAAGCATGTCGGTGCTAAGGTAACCCTGGCTGGTTGGGTAGACCGCCGTCGGGACCATGGTGGATTGACGTTTATCGACCTGCGTGACCGGGAGGGCATAGTTCAGGTAGTGTTTAATCCGGAAACATCAAAAGTGTGCCATGAAATAGCCAGTGAGATGCGTAATGAATATGTAGTTAGCATTAGTGGTGAGGTTGCCCTCCGCCCTCCGGGAACTGAGAACCCTCAGCTGCCTACCGGTGAGATTGAGGTTATCGTTCAGAATACCACTATACTTAATCCATCAAGGACACCGCCTTTCTATATCAATGAGGACACCGAGGTGGAGGAAAGCCTTCGCCTCAAGTATCGCTACCTTGACCTGCGCCGGGCTCGAATGCAGAAGAATCTAATCCTTCGCCACCGAGTAGTAAAATTTATTCGCGATTTCCTGGATACTAGGGAGTTTATTGAGGTGGAAACACCCGTCCTGATTAAGAGTACCCCTGAGGGGGCGCGCGATTATCTGGTGCCTAGCCGCCTTCATCCTGGCAAGTTCTATGCTCTACCTCAGTCTCCACAGCAGCTAAAACAACTATTAATGGTAGCCGGCTTAGAGAAATACTTTCAAATAGCCAGATGCTTTCGTGATGAGGACACCCGTGCTGACCGCCAACCCGAATTCACTCAGCTTGACCTTGAAATGAGCTTCGTTGAGGAGGAGGACATCCTCAATCTGATTGAAGAGCTTCTTACCTCTATGGTAGAGGTGATTAAACCTGAATTGCGGCTGATAAAACCTTTCCCTCGCCTTAGCTACACTGAGGCAATGGAGCGTTACGGTACGGATAAGCCTGATTTACGCTTTGGTCTGGAGGTAGGAGACCTATCAGATATTGCTGCCCAATCTAGCTTCTCTGTTTTCCGTTCGGCTATCGCTGAAGGGGGAAAAGTGAAGGGTATATGTGCCCCCGGCTGTGCCAACTATACCCGCAGTCAGCTTAATGAGCTGAATAAACTGGTGCAGAGTCTTGGAGGTGGGGGTTTATTAACTATCTCACTGAGCAACTCGGCTGGTAGCTTGGACGATTTAACTCTTGAAATGATAAGGTCTGTAGCAGCTAAATATTTAACCTTAGACCAGGTCAAGGAGATGGCCAAACGCTTAGGCGCCAATATGGGAGACCTTCTGCTTGTCATTGCTGGTGAACATAGGCTGGTTGATATGGCACTGAGTGAACTACGCCAGAAGATGGGTCATCGGCTTAAGCTGGCTGAGCCTGAGCTTTTTGCCTTTGCCTTTATTGTGGATTTCCCGCTGTTAGAACAAGATAAAGAGACAGGACGGTGGGAGCCAATGCATCATCCATTCACCGCGCCAAGGGATGAGGATGTCCCCTTATTAGATAGTGCTCCGGAAAAAGTACGGGGCAAACATTACGATTTTATATGTAATGGGTATGAAATTGGTGGTGGCAGCCTCAGGATTTACACTAACGAGCTTCAAAGAAAACTGTTTAGACTGCTGGGTTACAGCGATGGAGAGGTTGAGGAGCTTTTCGGCCACCTGCTAGAGGCTTTTAAGTATGGTGCTCCGCCTCATGGTGGTATAGCCCTCGGTATTGACCGTATTGTAATGCTGCTGGCAGGAGAGGAAACCATCAGAGAGGTAATTGCTTTTCCCAAGAATCAGAGTGCTGCTGATTTGACCTTTAATGCGCCTTCGCCAGTTACCGAGGAGCAACTGGCTGCATTACACCTGCGGTTGCGGGAGGAGTAGTTACCGACTGCTGGAGAAATAGTGAAAGTAACCAACGAGAAAATAGAAAATAGTCAGGCGTTCCTGACCATTGAGATGGAGCCGGCTGAGGTAGAGGAGTCCCTGGAGGGGTCCTACCATCGTCTGGTTAAGAAAGCGAAGATTCCTGGTTTCCGTCAGGGGAAGGCACCACGGGCTATATTGGAACGCTACATAGGTAGAGAAAGCCTCCTTGAGGATGCGCTAAATAATCTGGTTCCTCAAGCTTACGAGAAAGCCATCAAGGAACAAGAAGTTGAAGCTATCGCTCATCCACAGATTGAAGTAACTCAAACCGAGCCTCTGGTGTTTAAGGCAATAGTGCCGTTAAAGCCTAAGGTTAAGCTTGGTGATTACCAGCATATTCAAGTTACGCCAGAGCGTGTTAGAGTGACCAAGAGTGATGTTGGTGAGGTAATAGAACAACTGCGCCATCAGCACGCTATCTGGGAGCCTGTAGAGCGTACGGTAGATTTCGGTGACTTGGTAGTTTTTGATGTTGAGAGCAGTATTGAAGATAAGCCTTTTATAAACCAGAAAGGAGCTCAATATCAGGTTCTTCATGACCTATCCTTTCCTGCGCCGGGATTTGCCGAGCAATTAGTCGGGATGAACAGGGATGAAGAAAAGGAGTTCAAGCTCCAGTTGCCCTCAGACTATCCTAGAAGCGAACTGGTTGGAAAGGAGCCTTGGTTCAAGGTGAAAGTTGCCGAAATCAAACAGGAGATACTCCCCGAGCTAAATGATGAGTTTGCCACGGAAATTAACCCTGACTTCAAGACCTTGGACTTACTCCGAAAAGGGGTCTCTTCTGAACTGAAGCTCAGAGCTGAGGAGAAAGCCAGGACAGATTTTGAAGAGCGGGTAATTGACACTGTAGTTGGACTTACCGAACTGGAGTTTCCGCCAATCTTGGTGGAAGTGGAAATTAACCGAATTCTTAGCCAGCGCTTCCAGCGAGGTAACCAGGAACTGGAGGAGTATCTTAGAAATATTAAGAAGACAGAGGAGGAGCTACGTGAAGAACTACGCCCATTAGCTACTAAGAGGACTACCCGGTCTCTTGTGTTGGGTAAGATTGTCGAGGAGGAAAAGATTGAAGCCAGTGACTCTGAGATAGATACTGAGATTGCAAACATTAAGAAAAGTGCCACTGAGAATAAAGAGGAACTGGAGAAAGTTCTAAATACTCCACAGGCGCGTGAGTCGATTGAGCAAACATTAATTACCAGGAAAACTATACAGCGACTGGTAGAAATAGCTAAGGGCTCAAAGGAAACCAAGACAACACCAAAGAGAAAAGGGAAAAAGGAAACCAAGACAACACCGAAGGAGGAAGGAAAATGAACACCTATCCGATGAATGTTATACCTGGAGTGGTTGAGAGCGGGCCAAGGGGTGATAGATTTTGGGATATATATTCTCTACTGTTAAAAGAGCGCATAATTATGTTATTTACACCGATTACTGACCCGGTGGCTAATACTATCATCGCTCAGCTCCTCTATCTGGAACGAGAAGACCCGGATAAGGACATCAACATGTATATTCAGGGTCCCGGTGGGCTTATCAGCTCTGGGCTTGCCATTTATGACACCATACAGCTTGTTCGCCCTGATGTGTCTACCATTTGCGTTGGGATGACGGCTAGTATGTCAACGGTGATTCTATGTTCTGGAGCCAAGGGTAAACGATATGCCCTGCCTAACTCCACTATTCACATGCACCAGGCAGTAGGAGGTGCTCAGGGGCAGGCTGCCGATATCGTGATTGCTGCACGTGAGATTGCTCGGCAACAAGATATAATTAAGGATATTATCGTCGAGCATACCGGACAGCCGCTGGACAAGATAACCCATGATACCGACCGGGACTTTTACCTTAACGCCGAGCAGGCAGTAGAGTATGGGATTGTGGATGAAATCCTGACCAAACCGGCCAAAGAAGAAGCCAAGAAGAAAAAGTCATAACCCCTTATCATAAAGCTCTCGGTAGCGCTGGGACAGTTCATCAAGGGTGGGCAGTCCCTCCCTTGCCCCTATTTTAGCACTAGAAAATTGAGCGGCAATATCACCGAGAAGGCCACACTCTTTAAGGTCTAACCCTTTCAGTAGTCCATAAAGGAATCCGGTGGCGAAAGCATCCCCAGCACCAGTGGCATCTACGGGGGTTAATTCACTCTGACTAGGTGCCTCAATTATATACTTGCTCTTGGCATCTCTAACATAGCTAACACCAGTAACTATTGTCGGAGTCGGCGTCTCACGTTGTATTTCCAGTCCTCTTCCTAACGTGACCACAATCATCCGGCAGCCTTGCTCGAGACATTCTTCAGCACCCGTTTCAAAATTCATCCCGGTCAGTTGCTGCATTTCATCTCGGTTAAGAAAAAGAACATGAGTCCTGGCTAGTATCGGGGAAAGAGCCTTCAGTCCCTTAGCCGCATATAGTGCCCCGGGAGCAAAACTGACCTTCACTGATGAATCCAGCCTGTCTGTCAGCTCCAGTAATACTTTGAACTGCCTATCATCGGCAAAGGAAGAAATATGGAGCATCTTTGCCCGCTTTATATAGCTCAAATCCAGGTCGTCTATAGTCAACAGGTTATTAGCCCCGGGCAAGACATAGAGAGAGCGCCTGCCCAAACTATCACTAAGGCACAATACCGAGCCTGTTCTTGCCCTGCGCTTTACCCTGATTTGGCTGGTATCTACCCCGATTTTTTGAAAATCACGAAGTGACTTTTTGCCCTCAATATCACCGCCGATAACGCCGGCAAAGCCGGTATTTACCCCGAGCCTGGCTAAGCCATAGATGGTATTGGCGGCTGAGCCGCCGGGGGAGGATATTGACTCATTGACCACTGCCTCTCCGTCATTAAGGATACGCTCTACCTGATAGATATGGTCTATATTTAGTGCCCCCAGCCCGGCTACTTCAACATTGTTCATTGAACCCTATCCCCCTTAATCCCCCTTCCCCTTGCCAAGGGGAAGGGGGAAGTAATTTCTTAAGAGGGGCTTCGCCCCTCTTTACTCTCCCTAATCAAACTCCTGCGCCATCTTTTCCCAAACCGAGCTAATATACCTGACCATATTCTCTAAATATTCTTTGCAAACGCTAATATATTTAAGTTTTGTATTTCCTGCCTTATCTGTGCAAAAGATAGACACCGTATGCTCGTTATAATCCAAAGGTTCCTCTCCAAATCCTGCTTGACTGGAAGCTAACGGAACGATGTAGCTATGAGTTGCCAAATTTCTTAGGGAACGAACTTCACACAACCAATCTTTCTCTCGTTCTTCTTCAACACGGTCAAAAATTTCTTCGGGTAGCTTCTTCATAAATTTATTCTTGTTTTTATTATTCCAGCGGACATTTTCGGGCTTTAAACCTAAATCATATGCATAAACGATGTTCAATTCCTGTAATATGGTATCGTAAGCTGATACTAATTCAAAAAAGAGTGCCACTAAATACCACTCCAACAGCCGGTGGGCTAATAATGGTAGCCCTAAATCATGTGGCATACTGGCTGCACCAAGCGCTTGCCGGCAGAAATAATCAGCTCCGTCTAGCTTGAGTCTGGTAGCAAAGTGAAAGATCTCCCATTGTTCAGTCTGCTCATTATTTTGGTTCTTAAGCTTGCGAGGTTTGTAGGAACGATGCTTAGTCTCCGTCAGAGGGTCTTGCAGCCAATCTTTATCGTATAACGTAGGCATAAGTAATTCCTTTTCAAAGATTCATAGAGATAGCGTCACCCCAGCTTGCCGGCTTCCTCTCTGACCAGTCGCCTTATTCTCTTGTGAATCTCAATGACCTCGTCTATGTTTTCTCTACCGGATAGCCAGTGAAAGTAGCCCCTATCTTCTCTACCTCCAGTTTTTTCTTTTTCCTTTACTATTTTCTCTACTGCCTTTCGCTGACCTTTTTGCCATGCTTGAAGCACCTCGGTCAGGTCGCTGATGAATGTGGAAGCCAGGCTCATAGTTGAGTAGGGCAGGGCATACTCGTTGGCGTTAAAGGCGATGGCTAGTCCCCCTGCCTCCTCTACTGCCTGGAGCATTCTGGAATCGGTAATGCTATCGCCCACCACTACCCATTTGGATAAAGGCTGGTTATGAGCCTCAGCAAATCTGTTTAAGGTAGCTACCTTGCGCCGTCCGCCAACCGGCTTTACCTCGCTTATTGCTGTGCCTAGCTCAGTGGCTGGCAGCTTCTCCCAGAAGAAATAATCCAGGCTCTGCTTAATCCGGTCATCATCAGCAACCGGGCGCATGGTCAGTATTTCTTCCTCAGCCTGCTGTAACAACTCAGAGTCTTCTTTACATAATGTCTTATGGAATTTGTCTAGAGGGAATAGTGTGCAGGCAACCTTATGGGAATAGATACCCAGCTTTTGGGTGATATGGATAGCATATTGTTCATAGGTGGTGGTTATGCAAAATATCTTCCAACCGCTGGCCTCAAGCCGAGAAATCAGGTCAGCCGCGCCGCCGGTTAGAGTAGCTTTAACGGCCAGGCTGGCAATATCAGCCTCCGAAATGTTGTGGAGGATTAAGAAAGGGACTATAAGAGCCAGGGTATCTCCAGGCTCATAGTCCTCTCTTTCTTCCAGTGTCAGCAGGTCATCGTAGCGGCTGATAACCTCAAAAATCTTGTCGCCATTGGGAAATAGCTTCATTAACTCGTAGGCGTTATCTTGAGGCGATAGCGGTCCTTCAAGGTCAAAGGCTATAAAGTTTGCCATTATTTATCTACCTCACCCCCTTCAATCTTCCCTTTTACTTGCCAGTCTATCTCATCGGTCAGATTATATCCTTTTATGGGTTTCCCCTTGGAATCAACGACTTTTTTGTCGGCGGTTATCTTAATTTTACCCTGGCTAAAAGCCTTGAGGGTAGATATTATTAGGGGGAATTCCCTGGCCAATCCGTGTTGACGGATGAGCTTGAACAGGGGATTGTTCTTGCCTTGCTTCTCTTGAATCTCTGCAAGAGGATGTCCCTCTATCTCCTGCCAGTATCTGTCAAATGGTTCACCCCTGATAGAGAAGGTGCAGTAGGCTACCGGTGGTCCTTTGTCCAGCTCAGGGGTTACCAGATTCATTAACACCCCTGTCTTCTTAGCCTTGCTATCAATTAGCTGCCAGATAACCTCCTGCCAGGTTCCAACGGGACCGCCCGGAGCCGCTGGGTGAAGGTTAATCATATTATACCTTTGGCACATCTCTTTGCCAACAATTAGCATATAACCGGCAAGCACACACAGGTCGGGATGGAAGTCCTCTAGTCGCTTCATCACCTCTCTATCGTAGTCCAGTCGCCACTGTGGCATGGGTTCAGAAGGTCTAGGATTGTGCCCACCCCTCGCCTTCTTGTATTTCTGATAAGAAAAACAGACCAGAGGAATATGATAATCCTCAACCAGTTTAATGAATGAATCGCTCTCTTTTGATTCACCAGGCTCACGGGTGCAGAAAACAAAGGCTATCTCAGCCTCAATCTCTCCCCGCTTGATGCTGCTGTTTACCACTGTTAGCAGGTCTCTGGCAGCTTCGTCTCTACCTGTGGAAAACCAGCCAAGCTTATAGGGATTAATTAACCTCACCCCCTTAATATTTATTTTTATTAGGTAACCCTATCCCCTGTATCCCCTTCCCCTTAGTAAGGGGAAGGGGAAGATTTTTCTTAAGAGGGGCTTCGCCCCTCTTTGACTCTCCTTTTGTATCTTTCTCCTTCAAAGAAGAGTTAGAATGACTTTTTTAGTCTTGTCCAAATGCTGCTAAAGTGAACCAAGGGACTTGACCTGTGTCTGGAAATCGTGCCCTTTCTCAAAGCTTGGAGAAAGTCGTCCTTACCGTTAAATTCAGGCATCTCTACATAGGTATTGCCTATTTCGTTAAGAGTATGGGCATCGCTGCCGGCAGTTTCAGGGATGTCATATTTCTTAGCAAAAGCTCGTGCTTTTGCTGAATCTCGACGAAGAAGGCTTCTGGCATTAAACACTTCTATAATATCAAGCTGCTCCGCCAGCTCTTTTAATCTCTTGCTGTCTAGTCTGAGTCCTCTGAATGGGTCAAAGGGGTGGGGTAGAGATACCAGAGCGCCTTGAGCCTTGATGCGGGACATTACTTGCTCAACAGACAGACCGCTGGGTATGCCTTCTTTAAGAAACATACCCATTATCTCGCCATGAGGGGTTAGAATTTCCTCGGCCACAATGACCGGGAAGGGAGCTAAGTTTTGCATCTTTAAGGCACCCTCGATAGTACCGTGGTCAGCTATGGCAATGCAGTTAATCCCGGTCTCCAGACAGCGGCTGATTATATCCTCTAGAGATGTATTGCAATCCATTGAATATTTGGTGTGAATATGAAAGTCAGCCTTCAGCAATTTAGTCAATTTTTCAAACTTTCCAGCTATCTATTGCTACCAGTCTCAATTTTAAGTAACCCTCCCGGGTAGCCATTGTTAGTTTAAGAGGCCCTCTCCAGGTAGCTGCCGTCGCGAGTATCAACCTTGATAATGTCTCCCTTGTTGACGAACAGGGGGACCTGGATTGTAATGCCAGTCTCCAGCGTAGCTGGTTTATTGCCGGCGGTGGTGGTGTCCCCTTTAAAACCAGGGCCGGTATCAGCTACCTGAAGTTCAACAGTGATGGGCATCTCAATACCCACCATTTCACCTTTGTAACTAGATACCTGTAGAGACATACCTTCTTTCAGGTAGTTAATGGCATCACCTAGCTGGCTGGCATTAAGAGGCATCTGCTCGAAGTTTTCCTCATCCATAAAGTAATACAAATCCCCATCATTATAGAGGTACTGCATACCCCGAAAGTCAAGACGTGCCCGGGTGAATTTCTGGTCTGATTGAAAGCTTTGCTCGATAGTGTGGCCAGCCCGAATGTCACGAAGCTTTACCCGAGCCAGGGCGGTGCGCTTCATCTTAATATGCCGGTAGTCGATAACCTGGTATAGCTTGTCGTCCAGTTCAATAATAACTCCCTTTCTTAGCTCACTGCCGCTTATCATATTTGACTCCAGTAGTGTTTATTTTTTGGCTTTTGAGAGCACCCTGATTTTACCATTTTCCATCACTACTAAATCCTCAATCCTCACCCCTCCCCAGCTGGCAAGGTAGATACCGGGCTCAATAGTGAACACCATGCCTGAGCTAAGTAGCTCGGTTGAATTCGGCCCAAGGCGTGGCTGTTCGTGTGGGGCTAGCCCTACACCATGGCCCAGAGCATGACCAAAGGCTTCACCATAGCCTGCCTGTTCAATGACTGTCCTTGCCAAACTGTCAGCCTCATCACCGCTCATACCTTCCTTAATTATAGCCATAGCTGCTAGCTGTGCCCCAAGAACAGTATCATACACCTTGTTGAAGGCATCATCCGGCACGCCAAGGCAAATGGTGCGGCTTAGGTCGCTGGAGTAACCCTCAAACCTGGCTCCAATATCAATTAATACCGGCTCCCCGGAATTGATTTGGCGTTGAGAAGGCTTGGCATGGGGTAGGGCAGAATTTGGGCCTGAGGCAACAATAATATCAAAGGGTAGCGCCTGGCTACCGTTCTGACGCAGGAATTTCTCTATCTCCCAGGCTACTTCTGCTTCGGTCATACCGACCTGAACCACGTCTTTGATATATTCAAAAGCTGTATCGGTTGTTTCTGCAGCTTTGGTAATAAGTTCGATTTCTTCAGGCTCTTTTATCGCCCGGAGTGACTCTACCAGTCCATCTACAGGGACAAGCTTGAGCCGGGACTGAGCTTTATTCAGTAAATCAGATAGCTGTCGATGCATGGCAAAGGTAATATGTCCGGCTTCGAAGCCTAATCTGTTCAAGTTTAGCTCAGCTACCAGCCGTGGAAACCAGTCTGGCACATTATTAGTTATCTGAAAAATCTGGTAGTCGGGGGCTTGCGTCCTGGCTTGCTCTATGTAGCGAAAGTCGGTGGCTAAAACTGTATTTTGTGATGTAATCAACAGGTATCCAGCCGAACCATCAAAGCCGGAAAGGTAATACCTGTTCTCTGGTTGTGAGACAAAAATGCCATCAATCTCTTTTTCAGCCAGGTCTTGGCGCAGTCTTTTTAGTCGGTTAGCTGTGTTCAGACTCATTTTTTCATACTACCGTCATCTATTTTTTAAAGCATCTTTGAGATTATTTTATAACCCCATCCCCCTTAATCCCCCTTCCCCTTTTTAAGGGGAAGGGGGAAAGAGATTTCTGAAGAGGGGATTCGTCCCTCTTTCTTTTTTCTCCCCCTTTAGCAAAGGGGGACTAAGGGGGATTTAAAATCCCTCTCTATCTCCCTTTACGAAAGGGAGAAGCGCGGTCTCAGCATATTTAAGGAGAGGGGGATAAAGGGAGTGAGGCTTCGCCCTAGAGGGCTCAAGCCCGAAGGGTTAGTAAACAATCTCTTAGGTGGCTTCAGCCGATTCTCACTCATTTTTAAGCTCGTCCTCTCCCTCTTTAGCCATCGGGTGAGCCGATAGATATACCTTTTTCGCCTGGCTCTTACTTACATGGGTATAAATCTGAGTGGAGGACAGGCTGGCATGTCCTAGAAGCTCCTGGACTACCCTTAAATCAGCCCCGCCATCAAGCAGGTGGGTGGCGAAGGTATGACGCAGCATGTGGGGGTGAATCCTTTTTCCTATACCAGCCATATCAGCACATTTCTCTAAGGTGCTTTGCACACTTCGTTCTGTCAGCCGTTCCCCGTAGCGGTTAAGGAACAGGGCACTGCTCCGTTTGTTACCTAATAGCTCGAGTCTCCCCTGGTTGAGGTAGGCAGTCAGAGCTTTAGCGGCTGGCTCGCCCATTAGCACCATCCGCTCCTTAGCCCCCTTTCCCCAGACCCGGATTTCACGGGAGTTAAGGTTAACCTGCTCCAGTTTCAGGTTAGCCAGTTCGCTTACTCTAAGACCGGAGGCATAGAGCAGCTCCATCAAGGCGCGGTCGCGCTGCCCCTGTGGTGTGGATAAGTCAGGGGCTTCCAGAAGTCGCGTCACCTCATCTGTGGTCAGAAAAGAAGGTAAGCGTCTATCCAGCTTGGGTGAAGAGGTGGTGGCGACCGGGCTGGTGGATATTATTTCCTCCCGCAGCAGGTAGCGGTAAAAGGAACGAATAGCCGATAGCTTGCGGGCAATGCTTGCCTTGACGAAGCCCTGCTCTATAAGGTGCGACAAGTAATCACGCAAAACATGCTTATCTACTTCTCTCAGCGACTCAATCCCTCTCTCTTTAAGGAACTGAAAGAAGCCCAGCAAATCGGTAGTATAGTTGCGCACGGTATAAGGTGAAGCATTCCGCTCCACCTCAAGGTAATTTATGTATCTATTAAATATTTCTTGCATAGGATTAGTCCTGCTGGAGTTTCCCTCTATGCCCACATTTAATACATCTTGACCATTTTCCTCTATATAGGGTCATAAGGCTGCCGCATTTGGGGCAGGGTAGGGGGAGGGGCTTAAAATTGGTGGCGAATGTGCAATTCGGGTAATTGCTACAGCCATAAAAGGTGCGCTTCCTTTTATTTACTTTCTCCACCAGCTCACTGCCGCATTCCGGACAGCTAACACCAGTCTTAACCTGGAAGGACTTGGTAAATTTGCACTCAGGGTAACCGCTACAGGCTAGAAACTTCCCGTAACGCCCGGTCTTGACTACTATCGGCTTACCACACTGTGGGCAAATCTCCTCGGTTACTTCATCGGCTAACTTTACCTTTTCCATAAGCTGGTGAGCATTATCAAGGCTTTTCTCAAAGGGTGTATAAAAGTCTTGAACAACACCCACCCAATCCCTTTTCTCATCGGCTATTTCGTCTAATTCATCTTCCATACGGGCGGTGAACTCGATGTCAACGATATCCGGAAAATACTGGCTAACTAAGTCGTTGACCACAATACCTAGCTCTGTGGGCTGGAAGCTTCCGCTAACCTTGGCAACATACTCGCGCTCCTGGATTGTCGATAGGATTGGGGCATAGGTGCTGGGACGCCCGATACCCCATTGCTCCAGCATCTTAATCAGGGTGGCTTCAGTAAAGCGGGGTGGGGGCTGGGTAAAATGCTGCTCGGGGAAAAGCCCTAGCAAGCTAAGTTCATCGCCCTTTTCTAATCGGGGGAGTAAGGACTGCTTTTCTTCTTCAGCCTGGTCTTTCTGCTCAGTATAGAGAATGGTAAACCCGGGAAAGCGACTGACCGAGCTGGAAGTTCTTAAAAGGTAATCGGTTTTAGAATCCGGGCATCTGGCTTCAATATCGACGGTAGTGTTATCGAATAGAGCCGCTGACATCTGGCTAGCCACCATTCGCTTCCAGATGAGCTCGTAAAGCCTGAACTGGTTAGCCGTAAGGTATTTCTTAATCAGGGATGGTTCCCGCCGGATTCTGGTGGGACGAATAGCTTCGTGTGCCTCCTGTGCTCCTTTGACGATTCTGGTGAAAGAACGGGCGTGAGGTGGAACAAATTCAGCGCCATACTTACTACTGATAAATTCTCTGGCTTCAACTATGGCTGAGCGAGCTACCCGGGTAGAATCGGTGCGCATATAGGTAATAAGTCCTACGCTCCCCTTATTTTCTATAGGCAGACCTTCGTAAAGCTGCTGAGCAATAGCCATCGTCTGCTTAGCAGTGAAGCGGAGCCGGCGCCAGGCTTCCTGTTGTAAGGTGCTGGTGATAAACGGCGGGGCTGGTTGGCGAGCTACCTTTTTCGTTTTTACCTTAATAACGCTGTAGCTAGCCTGTTCAAGTTCATTTTTAATCTCGGTTGCTTCTTCCTGGCTATGAATATCCAGCTTAGCGCCTTTGACAAGACCAACCAGCATGGCACGGAAGGCTACTGCTTCGTCAGTCGGCACTTTCTTGGTTAGCTCAGCTTCAATAGTCCAGTATTCTACCGGAATGAATTTCTCAATCTCTCGCTCGCGGTCAACGATAATCCTTAGCGCCACCGATTGAACTCTGCCTGCCGAAAGACCTCTCCTTACCTTCCGCCACAGCAGCGGGCTGATTTTGTAGCCGACCAATCTATCCAAAATCCGCCGTGCCTGCTGGGCATTAACTAACTGCATATCTATAGAGCGGGTATGTTTAAAGGCATGTTCAATAGCCTCCCTGGTTATCTCATGGAAGACAACGCGGCGGTAGGGCGTCTTGTTTGATTTCATCACCGTGACCAGATGCCAGGAGATGGCTTCTCCCTCACGGTCCGGGTCGGTAGCCAGATATATGGTGGATGCTGTCTTAGCTGCCTCTTTAAGCTCCCGCGCAATCTTACTCTTTGCCCTGGGTACCACATAAGTAGGCATGAAGCCGTTTTCTATATCTACTCCCAATTTACTCCTGGGCAGGTCTCTTACATGACCCAGGGAAGCTTTGAGGCTATAGCTGCTACCCAGAATCCTGCTCAGCGTCCTAGCCTTAGCCGGTGATTCAACTATAACCAGTTTTTTCTTCATAGCTACTATTCTACTTTTACCCTGTATTCCTCTCTTACTTCTCTAGCCAGGGCATAATTCATAGCCCCCACCTGCTTGACCAAGCCCTTAAGCTCCATCATAGCCAGAGTGCTGCTGACCGTTGATATTGATAGACCACTTGAGCGGCAGACTTCGTCAATATGAGTAGGCTCGGCGCCCAGTTGCTTTAGTAACAAAGACTCGGTGTCAGATGTCGGCATAAGTTCTTTCATTTCTACCTGCTGAGCAACAGCCGTCAGGTTCAATTCCTCCAAAATATCGGTATAGTCACGGACTAATTTAGCTCCTTCCTGAATAAGGTGATTGGTGCCCCTGCTAGCTGGCGAGAGGATACTACCTGGAATGGCAAATACCTCTCTATTTTGTTCCAGTGCCAGATGGGCGGTAATCATAGCTCCACTGGCCTTTCCAGCTTCAACAACCAGGACCCCGAGACTGAGTCCGCTCATGATGCGGTTACGCCGGGGGAAATTATCAGCTTTAGGCCTGGTGCCTAAGGGGTATTCACTTACCAGGGCTCCCTGCTGCATAATACGGCGAGCCAGCTCAGCATTTTCACCGGGGTAAACAATATCAAGCCCACAGCCAAATACAGCGATAGTCCTGCCACCTGCCTCTAAGGCACTATGATGGGCTACTGAATCAATTCCTTTAGCCAGACCACTGACAATAGTGATTTTGCTCCGAGCCAGGTCGGCTACTATTTCTTCGGTTACCTGCCTCCCATAGACAGTAGCCCGGCGGGTCCCCACCACTGCCAGGCACCACTCATCCTCAGGGAGCAGGGAACCCCTGACATAAAGTAGTGGCGGATAGCCATATATTTCTTTGAGCCGGGATGGATAGTCCGGGTCATGGCAGGTAAGCACCTTTACCCCGTAGCGGTCTAGCTTTTCCATCTCTGCTTCCAGAGAAATCTTGGGCCGCCAGGAGGTAATAGCCCGTATTGAGCCGCTATCCAGTCCCGAGCGCTTTAACTCAGCCGGAGTAGCCTTCCAGGCATCCTCCAGATTAGTAAAATAGTTCTCAAGCTGGGTTAGTCTGACACGACCAATGCCCGGTATAAGGCTAAAGCCTACCCAGTATTTGATGTCTCTCTTACTCACTTCCACGGTAATGCCATTCTAGCATAGAGGCAAACTACTGACAATTAAGATTATTTGTCTACCTCACCCCCTTAATCCCCCTCTCCTTCAAAGGAGAGGGGGAAATAATAAAAAGAGGGGCGAAGCCCCTCTTAAACTCCCTTTTTTGCTTAGGTGAAATGCCAACCTCTAAGGGAAGTTTGAAGGGGTGTTAGCCCCTTCAAAAACATAATTCCCCTTCCCCTTGTCAAGGGGAAGGGGATAAAGGGGATAGGGTTACCATAATATTGTGGCGGAGAGGGTGGGATTCGAACCCACGGTAGCCAAAGGCTACACGCGCTCTCCAGGCGCGCCTGATAGTCCACTCCAGCACCTCTCCACGATTTGCGGGTCAAGTCTAATGGTCCTTGGCTGGCGGAGAGGGTGGGATTCGAACCCACGCTCCACTAACGCGGAGACCGCTTTTCGAGAGCGGCACCATCAACCACTCGGACACCTCTCCTTGGTAGCTATTTTACCGTAAATAGAAGTGAAATAAAAGGATAGCAAACCCTTTGAGCCGCAAACTTGATACGATATTATGATATAATGAATACACCCCGCCGAGGTGAGAATAGGAGCCCCAATCTTTGGTTTGGTTAAAGTTTATCCTGTGTCTCGTCGTCATCCTGTTTGCTGGGACAAAGCTAGCCCGATACGGGGATGCTATTGCCGAGAAGACAGGTTTGGGCAGGCTATGGATAGGTCTGGTGCTCTTGGCTATCGTTACTTCTACGCCTGAGCTGGCTACTGGAATAAGTGCTGTTGCCCTGGTTAAGCTTCCTGACCTAGCCTTGGGCACCCTCTTTGGCAGTTGTCTTTTCAATCTCCTTATCCTGGCTTTACTGGATGTGCTATATCGTCATACCCCAATTTTGAGCAAAGCAAGCCTGGGCCATATGCTATCGGCGGGGATGGGGATATTACTTATTGCTCTGGCTGCCGGGAGTATCTTTGCAGGGGAAAGGTTTTCCGGATTGACCCTGGGATGGGTGGGCATCCCAAGCATTATTATCTTTCTACTGTATTTACTGGGAATGTGGGGGATATTCCACTATGAGCGTAATCGACGTCCACCGTCATCACTAGCTTCTCCTCTTCAATATGGCGAGGACTCCATGAGGGGAGTATGGTGGAAGTTTACATTGGCGGCAGCAGCAGTGATTGGTGCTGGAATCTGGTTAGCATTTGTTGGTGATGAGATTGCTGAAACCTACGATTGGAGTGCCAGCCTTGTCGGGACTTTATTTTTGGCAGTTACTACCTCAATGCCTGAGTTAGCGGTTACTGTGGCTGCCCTACGTTTGGGTGCTATAGATATGGCGGTAGCTAACATACTAGGCGCGAATATGATTAACATCGCCAAAATCATCGCTATTGACCCTTTCTACAGTGAAGGCCCTGTTCTCTCTTCAGTATCAAGTACTCACCTCATTACCGCTATGGTGGTAATAGTAATGAGTCTACTGGTTATTGTGGGACTTAGATTCCGCCAGAAACGTAAGACCTTTATCGTCATCAGTTGGTATGGACTCCTGTTAATCGGGCTCTATATCTTTGGTGCTTATGCTATGTTTACTTCGGGCATAGGTATGGGGTGAGCCTCTGTTTAACTGGTTCTCTCCTCTTTTGCCAAGAGAGGAGTCCTGCTATAATAACGGTGTTTTTCGTTTGAGTGTGCTGTTGGTTGTAGGGGTAATGTATGAAAGGGTCTTCTAAATAAATGCTAGAGTTGAGCCAAATCGCTGCCCTTGTCATCTTCGTGGTTATGTTTATTGCCATTGTAAGTGGCAAGGTTCACCGTTATATTCCCGCCCTTATTGGGGCTGCTCTTACCATTATAGTTGTCTTTCTCATTGTCCTAAAGAGCCCGTCGGCAATTTCTAGTGTTTTGAACCTTGAACAGCTCGGGCAGTTTAGGTTCTGGATACCAGGTGAGCAACATATAGAATCCCATGGCGTAAACTGGCAGACCATCATCTTTATTGGCGGCATGATGGTTATGGTAGAGGGTATGGCTGAAGCCGGCTTCTTCCGTTGGCTATGCCTTTATGTAGCCAGGATGGTTCAGTACAAGCCAGTTCTGATTTTGATTGCCTTTATGCTGCTCTCCGGCTTCCTGGCAATGTTCATCGATAGTATTACAGTTTTATTATTCTTGGCCACGGTAACTATTGAACTGGCTCGCCTGCTCAAATTTGACCCGGTTCCAGTAATAGTTGCCGAGATTTTCGCGGCTAATTGTGGGGGTAGTGCCACCATGTCTGGTGACCCGCCTAACATAATTATAGGAACTGCCTTTGGTTATACCTTTACTGACTTTGCCGCTAATACCGGCCCGGTTGCCTGGCTGGGAATGCTGGTGACCCTAGCCTATTTCTGGTTCATCTTCCGTAAAATCCTGACTTCGTCTCAGCAAGACAGTTCTTCACATAACCATTACCCTGAGCCTGGTGAGGCTATTGTTAGCCCTGGGCTTTTCAGGATAAATACCGGCATCTTCATCTTGGTGGTGGCTTTGATAGTTACCCATGCTGAAACCGGGCTCTCAATGGCTTTAATAGGTTGTATTGCTGCTTTTCTTACGCTAACTGCGGCTATGAATAAGGTCCTCCATATTGTCCGGAGGGTGGACTGGCGGACGCTTCTTTTCTTTGTCGGTTTATTTATCACCGTGGGTGGACTGGAGGAAACCGGGGTGCTAAAGATGATAGCTGAGTATATTGGGGAAGTGTCAGAAGGGAATATTCTACTGGTGATACCTATCATCATATGGATTTCTGCCTTTGCTTCGGCTATTGTTGATAATATTCCCTTTGCTGCCACTATGGTCCCTGTAATTAAGCAGCTCTCATTGTCTCAAGGGTTGAGCCTACCAACATTAAGCTGGACTTTAGCCCTGGGAACAGACATTGGTGGTAATGCTACTCCTATCGGAGCTTCAGCTAATGTAGTCGGGACGGCAATTGCTGAGAAAGAAGGTTATCCTATTGGTTGGGGTAGGTTCCTCAAGTATGCATTCCTACCTATGATTATGATAGTTGCCCTGTGCTGGCTCTACCTGATTATAAGGTATGCCTAAGTAAGGAGTAGAAGGATGTTTAAGAGAATTCTTGTTTCGTTAGATGGCTCGGAGCTGAGCGAACTGGCTCTTCCCTACGCAGAGGAACTGGCTGGGACTTTCAATTCCGAGGTAGAGTTGGTATATGTCTGTGAGTCTGGGGAGAGTCAGTATCGCCATATGTATCACCTCTATATTGAGCAGATAGCTGAACAGGTGAGGAGTCACATCAAGGCTTATCGCACTGGAGAGAAGAGACTCACAGCCAGAGTCAAGCCGGTAGTCTTGGACGGTGACCCCGCTGCTGAAATCATTGACTACGCTGAGAAAAATGACATTAGCCTTATTGTTATGGTATCTCACGGTCGCTCTGGTGTGATGCTCTGGGTAATGGGGAGCATAGCCACTAGGGTAGTCCAAGGGACAAGTAAACCAATGCTATTCATCAGAGCCGGCACCCCTGGTCTAAAAGTAGGCAAGGGGGAGATGTTTAGCAAGATTCTTGTCCCGCTGGATGGTTCTGATGCTGGTGAAGTAACACTGCCGTATATTAAGGAACTCACTAACAAGCTAAAATCAGAGGTTACCCTCCTTCAGGTAGTGGAACCTGGCCAATATGTTCATACCGTCGGCGGATTGAATTATATCCTTTTTTCTGAGCAGCAGGTAGAAGCGATGAAAGCAGAGACTAAACAGTATCTTGAAGGGGTAAAGAGGAAGCTAATAAATACAGAGGCTACTTTAAGGTCTGAGGTGAAGACAGGCAACGCTGCCCAGGAAATTATTAAGCTCGCTGATGAAACAAGTACCCGTTTGGTTGCTATATCGACCCATGGGCGTTCGGGGGTTAAGCGATGGGTTTCCGGTAGCGTTGCCCATAAGGTTCTGCAAGCCGGTCATACACCTCTTTTATTGGTGAGGGTGCTAGGGGGGTAAAAGTATAGCTATTTGTTGCTTAAGCAGTCGCTATAGGGTATTATAACTAGACCACCTGCCCCTGTAGCTCAGGTGGATAGAGCACCAGCCTCCGGAGCTGGGTGCGAGCGTTCGAGTCGCTCCAGGGGTACTTTTTATAATAGGCTGCTGGAAAACGTAGTTTTTCAGGTTGTGACTTGGGAGACCAAGGTGATAGATAAAACCGAACTTATTGAGATTAGGTGGCATGGTCGTGGGGGTCAAGGTGCGGTTACCTCTGCTGAACTACTGGCGAAGGCGGCTATAGATGAGGGTAAGTACGCTCAAGCCCTCCCTGCTTTTGGCGCTGAACGGAGGGGAGCACCAGTCCTAGCCTTTGACAGGGTAAGTAGTAGAGAACCTATCAGGATAAGAGCTGAAGTTGCGGAACCTGATGTAGTAGTAGTGCTTGACCCTGGACTATTGTGCATTGTCAATGTTACCTCAGGGCTTAAGGAAAAAGGGGCATTGATAATTAATACTGGGAGACCCCTTCAGGATGTTGAATCTGAGTTTGGAAATAAATGGCAGCTAGTTGTAGTTGATGCTACCAAGATTGCCCGAGAGCTGCTGGGAATCCCTATCGTCAATACTGCTATGCTAGGAGCTTTGCTGAGAGCGACTGGAGTGGTTAAATTGGAGTCCCTGTTCGAGCCGCTAAGGCAGCGATTCGGGCATCTGGCTGAAAGAAATATCGATGCTATGAAAAAGGCGTTTGAAGAAACCGTAGTTAAGGAGTAGGGGAGTTGGCTGAGATTGAAGGCGAACTAGCCTGGAAAGACCTGGAAATCGGTGCAATAATAGCCGAGCCAGGGAATACTGTTCAATACAAAACCGGGGATTGGAAGTCACAAAGGCCGGTCTTTGATAAGAGTAAGTGCAACAAAAAATGCACCCTCTGCTATATCTTCTGCCCTGAGGGATGCATTGAGCGAAAGGCTGATGGATATTTTGAAGCCGATTTATCTTACTGCAAAGGGTGTGGCATCTGTGCTACGGAGTGCCATAGAAAGGCAATAACCATGGTAGAGGAGGAAGAATAATGGCGACAAGGATAGGAATGGAGGTTTCATTGGCTATTGCCGAAGCAGCCAAACTAGCCAATGTTGATGTTGTGGCTGCCTATCCTATTACGCCGCAAACACATATTGTGGAGCACCTTGCCCAGCTAGTAGCTGATGGTGAGTTAGACGCAGCCTATACACCGGTTGAATCTGAGCACTCGGCGATGAGTGCCTGCCTTGGAGCCGCAGCAGTCGGGGCTAGGGCATTTACGGCTACTGCTGGTCAAGGATTGGAGCTTATGCATGAAGTGCTGTATGTTGCCTCAGCTATGCGGCTACCAGTAGTTATGGCAGTGGCTAACCGAGCTTTATCAGCGCCAATAAGTATCTGGGGCGACCACTCCGATGTTATGGCTGTCCGAGATACCGGCTGGATTCAAATATTTGTCGAGAATGGCCAGCAAGCTGTGGACAATGTGCTCTGTGCTTTCCGCATTGCTGAAGACCACAGAGTTTTGCTCCCGGTGATGGTTCACCTGGACGGGTTCCACCTGACACATGTAATTGAACCTGTGTATATGCCGGAGCAGAGTGAGGTTGACAAATTTCTCCCGCCATATCAATACCCCTTGCCTCTAGACCCTGATAAACCGTTAACTATGGGGGGTTTCGGACCGCCTTACATATATACCGAGACAAAGAAGGCGCAGGAGGTAGCTTTAACAGCAGCTAAAGAGGTAGTTCTTGAGTGTTGGCATGAATTTGGTGGCGTCTTTGGTCGCCACTACTCCCCGGTGGAAGGCTACCACAGTGAGGATGCGAAGGTTCTCCTGTTGACTATGGGCAGCTTTAGTGAAACAGCAATGGATGCTATAGATAAGATGAGGGGAGAAGGCAAAGATGTTGGGCTAATAAAGCTTCGCCTATGGCGCCCTTTTCCCTTTAAAGAACTCCGTCAAGCGGTTAAGAAAGCGGAGGTTCTCATTGTGCTGGATAGAGCTATTTCTTTTGGCGGGCCTGGTGGGCCAGTTTGCTCCGAGATTAGGTCGGCCTTATATCATGAGGACAAGAAGCCAAAGGCAATAAGCATTGTTGGTGGTTTGGGCGGTAGAGATATTACCGTGGCTGGATTTGAGTCTATAGTCAGTAGAGGTATAGAAATCTCGCAAACGGGAAGCGAGCAAGAATTTGAGATGTTTGGGGTGAGGGAATAATGGAAGAGCGCCCTATTTCTCCGTCTCAATTGATTGCCGCTGAGGAACTCTTTGCCCCGGGACACCGGGCTTGTGTCGGTTGTGGTGAGGCTCTGGCGGTAAGGCTAGCTTGCAAAGCATTGGGGCGGAATGTGATAATCGTTAACGCCACCGGCTGTATGGAAGTGGTTTCATCACAATTTCCTTATACTGCCTGGCGTGTTCCCTGGATTCATACCCTATTCGAAAATACGGCAGCAGTAGCTTCTGGCATAGAGGCAGGTTTGAAGGTGATGAAGAGGAAAGGAAGAAGGTCAGACCAAGATGTACACGTGGTAGCTATGGCGGGTGATGGCGGAACCAGCGACATCGGGCTTCAGGCACTATCTGGGGCATTAGAAAGGGGTCATGATTTTCTTTATCTTTGCTTTGACAACGAAGCCTATATGAATACAGGGATTCAAAGGTCTTCAGCTACTCCTTTCGGTGCTTCTACTACTACCTCCCCAGCCGGGAAGAAAAGCATCGGGCAGGTTACCTGGAAGAAGGATATGCCAGCTATAGTTGCTGCCCATAATGTCCCTTATGTAGCTACTGCCTGTCCCAGCTATCCTTTTGATTTGATGAACAAGGTGGTAAAGGGGGTAACAAAGGGTGGTCCAGCTTATATCCATATCCTATCCGTTTGCCCCACTGGTTGGAGGTGCTCTCCTGAATTAACAGTCAGTATAGGTCGCCTGGCTGTAGAAACAGGGATATTCCCTCTATATGAGATAGAAGATGGCAAGCATAAATTGAGCGTTCACCTCGCCAAACTTAAACCTGTGTCAGACTATTTGAAATTGCAGGGAAGATTCAGGCATCTATCTGAGGAAACGATAGCCGAGATTCAACACAGGGTGGATAAGGAATATGCCAAACTTATGGGGAAGGTAGGTATAAATACGGGAGTGAGGTAGTTGTAAGAGAAGGTAGCTATAAAAGAAGGCAGGGTTAATACTTTTGATAGCGGGGTGTGGCGCAGGTGGCTAGCGCGCAGCGTTTGGGACGCTGAGGTCGGAGGTTCAAGTCCTCTCACCCCGATTTAATTGAAGTAAAAGAGACAGGCTACATTTCAGGGAAGATGAGAATGGCAATGCTCAGGTGGAGAGCTAGCGAGCAATAGCTATTGACAGTTCCATAAATAAAGGTTAAACTCAAGTCTAAATATGTGAAGTGAGCTCAAACAGATTATGGTTTGGGAGCTGAGGCGATGAGATAAGGGCACTAGACCGCTGGATAGAATAATGGTGGATGGTGGCTTTTTTTGGTTTCAGGCGAATTAGGCCAAGGCGGAGTTCGTATATTTCGCTGCTAGCACATAATTTGGGTAAGGATAAGGGAGGAAGAAGGTAAGACTGAGGGTGGAGAGGTATTATGGAGAGCCACAAGCCAAAGGTGCTCAGCTATTAAGGGAATAATATGCGTGCCTACATAATCAGAAGATTACTGCTAATGATACCCACCCTGCTTTTGGTAACCATTATAGTCTTTCTCCTTGTCCGCTTCATTCCTGGCTCGTTGATAGACCTGATGGCGTCCCAACAAGTGGGCGAGACGATGGCGAGTCCAGAAGAGATAGCGGAGCAAATCAGGCATGACCTGGGACTGGATATACCAGTCGGGAAACAGTACCTGCGCTGGCTGGGGGCGTGGCAGCAGGAGGATGGCACTTTTTCCGGTATCCTCGAGGGTGACCTCGGGGACTCACTCTGGACACAGCGCCCGATACTCGGTGAGATAGCCGGCAAGATTCCGATTTCCCTGGAGCTCGGCATTATCGCTGTAATAACGGCGTTGCTTATAGCCTTCCCCATAGGCATATACTCGGCAATACGGCAGGATACCGCCGGCGACTATGGGGGGCGTACCTTTGCCATATTATGTATGTCCGTTCCAGGCTTCTGGCTAGCGACTATGATTATCGTCTTCCCCTCGGTCTGGTGGAGCTGGACACCCCCTATGGAGTATATCCCCATCACCGAGAATCTTGCCGAAAACATAAAGCAGTTCATCTTGCCGTCGATACTCATGGGGATGGTTATGTCCGGAGTGACCATGAGGATGATGCGAACCATGATGCTGGAGGTGCTGAGGCAGGACTACATCAGGACTGCCTGGTCCAAGGGGCTCACGGAAAGGATAGTCGTCATGAGACACGCTTTGAAAAACGCCATGATTCCGGTGATAACTATCATAGGGCTCCAGCTACCCATTTTAATCGGCGGCACGGTTATCATGGAGCAGATATTTAACCTGCCCGGGATAGGCCGGCTCCTGATTGACTCCCTTTCGCGGAGGGACTATTCCGTAATCTCGGGAGTAAACTTGATGATGGCTGGCGTCGTCATGGCGGCCAACCTGCTGACCGACCTGACCTACGCCTGGTTGGACCCCAGGATTCGCTATAGATAGATAGTGGGAGAAAGCAGAAAAATGGATGACATTGCCAGAGATGCATCTTCAGCAGTGGTGAAGGAGCCAAAGAGGCACTCCTTCCTGGTTGACTTGTTTATAAGGCTTGTCAGGGAGAAGCCACTGGGCACGGTAGGTGGGGTCATCGTTCTGATACTGCTCCTTGTCGGTATCTTTGCCAACCTGCTAGCCCCTTATGGATACAACGACACCTGGGTTGGCGGCAGGTTGGGTGCATCAAGCATGGAGCACTGGATGGGAACCGACCAATCAGGAAGGGACCTGTTCAGCCGTATCATCTATGGGGCTCAAATCTCCATGTATGTCGGACTGGGAGTCAGTGTCCTATCTACTATTATCAGTACCCTCATCGGCCTCATCTCGGGTTACCTTGGTGGCAAAACGGACATGGTAATTCAGCGATTTGTTGATGCCTGGATGTGCTTTCCCGGTATATTTATAATGATAACACTGATGGCCCTGACAGGGCCAGGTATCCCTCAGGTAATAATTGTGCTGGCGATCCTTTACGGCATCACCGGTTCCAGAACAATAAGAAGTGCCGTTATTGGCATCAGGGAGAACGTCTACGTAGAGGCCGCCAGGTCTATCGGCTGTCCCACCGGGTCACTCCTTATCAGGCACATCCTGCCCAACATCATGGCCCCCCTGATTATCGTATTCACGTCACGTATGGGGGCGGCCATTCTTGCTGAGGCCACTATCAGCTTTCTCGGCTACGGCATCCCGGAGCCGTTCCCCAGTTGGGGCGGTATGCTCAATCGCGGACGCCCATATATGCTCGAGGCGATGCAGTTAGCCGTATGGCCCGGCCTGGCCCTGAGCATCGTCGTTTGGGGGATAAACATGTTGGGCGACGCACTGAGAGACCTGCTCGACCCAAGGCTCAGGGGTGGTGTCGGACGCTATGGATTGAAGGTGGAAGCAAAAAAGGACCGGGATAAGAAGTGAGACTAAGCTCGAAAAGTTGACAAAACAGTAAGAATAGACTAAAAATAGACTACGAGATAAGAAGTGAAATCTTTTGAGATGAGGAGGGACAAAATGTGAGGCTAAATGAGATTTACCGAAACCATTGCTCAATAAAAGGCAAAAGGAGATGACAAGAAATGAAAAGGAAGATTGTATGGTTGGTGGTGAGTTGCTTGATGGTAGCTGCCCTGTTGCTGGCATCTTGTGCCCCAGCCGTAGTTGAAGAGGAAGAAGAGGTGGTGACACCGACACCAGAGGAAGAGGAGGAGGTGGCACCGACAGGGCCGCAGTACGGGGGAGTAATCACGCTCGCCAGACAATTGGATATTACTTATTTTGACGAAGTCACTGGTGGCAACTACGGAGGTCACGTTTATGCTCCCTCCACGAAATTAACCCACAATGAGTTACTGCAGGCTGACTGGGCGAAGGGACCGGCCGGCACCGATGAGACCGATTGGATCTGTGGCGGCGATAACCGCATGGACCAGAAGGCAGGCTGCCTGGCAGATAGCTGGACGGTACCGGAGCTCGGGACAATCATCTTCCACATCCGCGAGGGGGTCTACTGGCACGATAAGCCGCCGGTAAACGGACGGGAACTGACTCCTGAGGATATTGAGTATTCCCTGAAGCGGACAATGAGCGGCGGGTATTTCAAGATGTTTTATGCCCAATTGTGCGAGACTGTGGAGATAACAACCGATAGTGATGCGCGGACGGTGACTATTACGGTTCCCATAGACCAGTGGGTCAACGCGGTAACCCTGTTCCCCGACTATACCTCGATAGTAGCGCGCGAAGTAGTCGAGGCATACGGAGGTGAGACGGACTGGCGAAACAGCCTCGGCACCGGGCCGTTCATGCTGACCGACTTTGTCCCCAACAGCTCGGTCACCTTTGTCAGGAACCCGAACTACTGGGAAACTGACCCAATCGGCCCGGGGAAGGGGAACCAGTTGCCCTACGTGGACAAAGTCAAGGGGCTGGTCATGGTAGACCCCTCCACCAGGACAGCAGCATTTCGCACCGGGGCGATTGACCGGCTATTTCAGGTCAACTACAACGATGCCAAACCCATCCTCGAGGACTCCAGACTTTCTGCCATGGAACAGAAGAAATACATAATTGATGGGTGTAGTGGCGTGTTCTTCAGGACGGACTTGCCGGAGTCACCCTTCAGCGTGAAAGAGGTCCGGCAGGCAATGATGCTGGCCATAGACCACGAGAAGGTAAAGAACGATTACTGGCAGGGTCACGCCACGATTTTGAGCTGGCCGCTGATGCCCACCAAAGCCTACATGGATGCCTACTGCCCTATGGAAGACCTGCCCGAGAATGTCCAGGCGCTCTATGGGCACGATGTGGCCGCGGCCAAGGAGCTTATGGTCCAGGCTGGCTACCCCAATGGCTTCGAGTTCAGCGTCATCACCTGGAATACGCCCGTATATGTAGATATCCTCTCCATGTATAAGGACATGCTGGCGGACATCAACATTAACATGAAACTCGATATTGTGGATTTCGCTGTCTATAACGGCATAACCCGTGCCAGGAACTTCGGTCCTTATGAGTCGGTCATCACCACCGAATCGGGCTGCGGTACCTACATGAAGATGATCGACTTCAGGGGTGCGAACTCTTACAATCCTAGCTGCATTAATGTGGATTATAGTGTAAGTCAGATCGAAGAGGCCTACGCGGAGACAGTAGAATACGCTGGTACCGACGAAGCGGCAATGATGAGAATCCACCGTGAATTGATGCCGTGGCTCCTTGAGCAGGCCTACTGCCTCCCCACTGCGGTTCCGGATTACTACAACCTGTGGTGGCCGTGGCTGAAGAACTATTATGGTACGTATTCTCCCGGCTACTACAACTATGACGGCTGGGTCAAGTATGGCTGGATTGACCAGGCTCTCAAGAAAGAGATGACGGGGAAGTAGGTAGGAATAAGCGTTAGTAAGGAAGCCCCCATAGAGTTTACCATCAGGGTGAAGCTAAAATATGGGGGCTACTTACTTTCATATAGTTGTCAGGTATCAGCGCAAAAAGGAACCCTATCTAGCACCGCACAGCTTAAGGCTTTAAGAGAGCATGCTGTTAGTGATGACCGTGGCTAGTCGGAAACAACCTCCCGTGGATGCTATCCGCAGAGATGTGGCGCTGCTAATCTGTGCTGCGCTTCAGCAGGATAACCGTGGCAAGTGGTATACCTTGGCTGGGCTGCAATGCCGGGGTTGTATGAGGTTCTCCAAAGGCGACCCAGCTAAAATGTGTCTAAGCAGGCGAGAGGGTTATCGTGGCTGCAGGTTAGTCAATAAACGGTATGCCCTGCTATCGGGTGTGAAGGATTAAGAAAAAGTCCTGTAGCAGACTTCCTAGCCCAGCTCTCTCACCAGCAGGTCGATGCGCTCCAGGGCTTCGTCTATATCCGCACCAGGGTGGGTATGGGTCAAGACTGTGATGAGGTTGCTCATAATTGACAAACTGCCATTCTTGTGTATACTTTGGGAAGGGGGTGTTCAATGCCAAAGTGTCCTAATTGTGGTCAGAAAACGGTAAGAACCGGGGACTGGGCATGCCAATGGTGTGGTTATCCACTGTTATCCGAATCTTATAAAAAGATACCAGAGACTTATAGGGAACTGAAAGAAGAGAAACTGCATAAACAGAAGCCCCTGGTGAGAGAGGATATTTCTGAATCTGCACCAGAGCTTGAGCTTGAACTAGTGGTGGAACCTGAACCTGAGCCAGTGGCGGAGCTTGAGCCAGCCCCAGAGCCGGAGCCTAAGCCTAAGCCTAAGCCTAAGCCTAAGCCTAAGCCTAAGCCTAAGCCTAAGCCCAAACCCAAACCCAAACCCAAGCCTAAACCTAAGCCTGAGGCTGAACCAGTGATGGAATCTGAACCTGAGCCAACGCCAGCCGCAATAGAGGTAACTGTTGAAGAACTGCTTTTAGCTTATGAAGCGGATGGGGCAGCAGCGGACGCAAAATTTGCCAATAAGATTCTTCAGGTAACGGGAGTAGTGAACAGAATAGAAATCAAGGATGTTCTTGGTATTTACTATATCACTCTAACTAGCGCTGAAAAAACCCTATTGTTACAGAATGTCCGGTGCACCTTCGACAAGAAATATGTACCTGAGTTGAACCAGTTGACACCAGGACAAACGGTGACGGTGCAGGGCAAATACGATGGCTCCATAATAGATATTAGTATGAGGGATTGTGTTTTAGTTCACTGAAAATATAATCTACAGTAGCCTTCTCTGAGGCTAGATTAACATTGGCGGGAACTACCCCAGGCACACTGGAGAGAGCCTCCTCTACCCGGGCAATGCAGGAAGCACAGGTCATCCCACCTACGTGGAAGATGGATTTCTTACGCCGTTATATGCTATAATTCAGGCAACAACGGATAGTATGTCAGAATTAAGACAGGACCCAACAACCAGAGAATGGGTAATAATAGCTCCGGAGAGAGCTAATCGCCCTCATCAAGCACCGAGAAAAAAGCGTGACGAAGAGCTACCCGAATGGGATGCATCCTGCCCCTTCTGCCCCGGCAACGAAGCCCAAACACCTACCGAAGTCTTCAGAATCCCCATCTCAAGCGAGGCCTCAGCCTGGGAGGTAAGAGTAGTACCTAATCAGTTCGCGGCGTTAACACCTGAAGGCGATATTACCCGGAGGGAGGATGGGCGCTTTGTCCGTAAAATGGGTGGTTTTGGAGAGCATGAGGTAATCATAGAAACCCCATCTCATAATACGCCGATGGCGTTGTTGACATATGAGCAGGTAAAAAAGGTGCTGATAGCCTACCAGCAAAGATACAATGCCTTAAAGGAAAATCGTCAACTCAAGTTCATTACTATTTTTAAAAATTACGGCTGGGCATCAGGGACATCTCTGCCACATTCTCACTCTCAATTAGTGGCTACACCCATCATAACTCCTTACTACCACCGAAGATTTAATGTCGCCGTGGATTACTACGCTGATATGAGTAGATGTCTTTGCTGTGAATTGCTCACCGATGAGCTAGGGAAAGGGAGAAGAATCATTGCCGAGACCAAGGAGTTCGTTGCCCTTCACCCTTATGCCTCGCGCGTACCCTATGAGACCTGGATTATACCCAAGAAGCATTATTCCTCCTTCGGACTGTTTCCGGCAACGCATCTCGCTGAACTGGCTACGGTGCTAAAGGATATCCTCTTCTGCTTACATCGGGGGCTTAATAATCCAGCCTTTAACCTCATGGTTGATACTGCCATTACCGAGGACGAGGAGAACCCCTATTACCACTGGCGTATCAGGATAATGCCGAGATTGACCACCATTGCCGGGTTTGAAATGGGCTCAGGTATCTATATAAATACGGCACTACCGGAAGAGACGGCAAAGTTTATGAGACAGTTAGCCAGCTCCTGTACTGAAGATGAATAGCTCTCTCCGAAGCAAAAAGTCTAGCCATCTATCACCTGAACTCAGAGGCTCTATCTAGATGAAATTAAAATACCTCAACCCTTCAATTATTCCAGCACTATATTCCCCAATAGCGTGGTAGGCATTTTCGCCCTCAAAGCTTCCCAGCTCAGCATGGGCATTACCCACGATTATCCCCTTGAATCCGGCCTTGAACATACCTAAATCATTGCCGGAATCGCCACAAACTACAACTGCTTCTCTATTGATATCAAATTTGTCCACTAAATATCTTAGCGCTCCAACCTTACCAGCTCTCACTGGCAGAAAGTCCAAGAATTCACCACCGCTGTAGATTATGTTTGCCTTCAGCTTTGCCATTTCCAGGCGGTCGGCTATTTCTTGCATAACCTCGGATTGATTTTCCCTCAGAAAGTAACTTGCCTTGAATTCTGTTTGCCACTCCTCATCTTGACGGACTAATTCCTTAATATCAGTAAGTAGCTGCACTATTTTCTCTCTCTCCCAGCCTTGAGAGATGATTTGCCTCCAGTTGTTATCCGGAATAAATACTCCTTGGTGCGCAAAATAGACCTCTGTGCCCACCTGGCATATACAGGCGTCTGCTATCTGGATTTCTTTTTCATGAATAAACTGCATCACTGAAGGGATATGCCTCCCCGTGCTGAAAACCAGCAAGATTTCCTTGTCCTTTATCATCTTCAACAACTCGTACATCGAATCATCGTCGCCAATAAATGTGCCATCAAGGTCTGTGCATAGCATCTTCTTGCGGGCAGACTGTAGAACTTCCATATCCAACCTACCACTGAGAGATTATTTCTAGCGTGTTTTCGGCAATGCGCTCCCAGGTGAACGTCGAATGTGCCTTCTCGTACCCCTTGCGTGAGATTTCCTCATGCAAGTGCTTGTCTCTAAGTAATCTGAGTATAGCCTCTGCCAGCGCCTGCGTATCAAGGGGGTCAACAATTAATGCATCCTGACCATCTACTAAAAAATCCCTCAACCCTCCTCGGTCAGTTACAACAGCTGGCGTGCCGCAAGCCATACCTTCAATGGCAACCATACCAAAGGGTTCATACGTTGAGGGTAGTGCTAGTACCTCTGCCGCATTATAAAAAACCTCCAGTTCATTAACGTAACCGTAAAAAATGGCATTGTCAGCTAAACCAAGGCTCTCCGCCAGTTGTGATAGTTTATTCCTCTTTTCCGCTTCAGTGGGCTCAGTGGAACCAATGGCGAGGATGAGCTTAACCTCGGGCATCTCTTGAGCCACATATTTGAATGCTTTAATTAAAAGGTCATAGCCCTTATAGGGGGTTATTCTTCCCACAGCGAACACGAACCGTACTGGCAGCTTATACTTCCTTATGACCTTCTCCAAGTCATTCTCTTCTATTCTATGAAACTTGTCAGGGAAGAAACCCGGGGTGATAATGACAATTTTCCCGTCGGATATCCCATATTCCTCACACATTATCTTCTTCTGTTTGGGAGTAGTTGCTATGACTCGATTAACACTCTGCATTATTGCTTTTTCAGTCGCGTTTCTCTGCTTGAAATTGAGTTGTTTCTCAAACTCTACCTCATTTATCTCCACCCCCTCCTCAGTGGCGGCTTGCCTCATTTGCATCTCTTTCCACACTCCCAGAGAATGGGGGGTGAAGATATGAGGAATATTGAAAATGCTAGCAAGTTTAATCCCCACAAAGCCAGCATCCCAGTAATGAGAATCTATAAACTCATACTTTAGATTGTTATTCTTACCATATTCAATAAACCCTTCGATTAGCTCAGGTAGATTTTCAATCAGATATTCTTTAGGAATAAAATCGTTACCACCGCAAGGAATCCTAACTATTCTGACATCCTCGGTGAGCTGTTCAATTTGGTGAAAGTCCTCAAATTTCCTCGCTAGGATATCCACTTTGTACCCGAATCTTGCCAGCGCTTTTGAGAGTTCAATTACGAAGACTATTTGTCCTCCGGTGTCCGCACGACCAAAAGAAGGCTTTGCCTCGAAATATCCGTGAGTCGAAACCATCAATATTCTTTTCATCCATTTCACCTCCCCTGCTCAGTACTTTACACTTCAGCCCTTGATAGGTCCAAGCTCATTCTTCATCACTCCTGGTGTAGCTATGTATTATACACCTATGGCATCTGACTCTCAAGCTGGCAGGAACCCACCCATGAGTCACCGTTGAACAAAAGCCCATTTACCAGCGTTATTACCGCAAGTTATGTTACTGCTTACAGTGGCTGCACTAAAATGGTCTAAGAAGATACCCCCACCGTTTCTATTCTGCGTAGCTCCCGCCACCATTCAATTCAACTCCGTTTTGACAAAATCTATTTTTGGGGGTTAAAATAGGCTCGATGTTGCGGGAGTAACTCAGTTGGCAGAGTCCCTGCCTTCCAAGCAGGTTGTCGCGGGTTCGAATCCCGTCTCCCGCTCCAGGAACCTAAGAGGGGTACCTGCTTCAGCAAAATGAGCATGGATAATTTGCTTACCAGGTATGAGCTAATAGCCAGGGCTGAAGTGGCCACAGCGCATAAAAATTTCTCACCAGTGGTTAACTTGGGTATTACTGGGAGTAAAGAGCAGGTAGAAGAGTACAGGATAGCGAACTTGACATTATCACTAGCCCATGGTAGTCTTATGAGTGAGTATTGCAATCAGTTGCAATAACTTCTAGTTGCAAATCAAAAGCCTGCTAAATGCAGGCTTTTATTGGGAAGCCTTAATGCAATGATTTGCAACTGCTAACTATTGCAGTAATCCGTACCAGCACTGAGTGCAAATGAAAGGAGGGGCATTTGAACGGTATAGATGTACTGAATCCCAGGCAGGAAATTGAGGAAGCCATAGCCGCCCTAGACTTATCGAAGCTGCTAAAAATGACCGGCATGTTGCATGGTCACTTCTGCCCCTTTGTTGCTATTGGTGTCAAGGCAGGGGTCCGAGCTGTGAAGGAGTTTGGCGTTGGTTCCACTGGCATGGAGGAGGTGATTGCCATTGTAGAAACCAATAATTGCTTCAGTGATGGCGTGCAGTTTGTCACCGGCTGTAGCTTTGGTAATAATGCTCTTATCTATCGGGATTACGGCAAGACCGCTTTTACTCTAGCCAGAAGAAATGGCGAAGCAGTTAGAGTGTCGGTTAAGGCCGATAGCAGGTTCCTGGAAGAACACGCGCCTGAAGCAGCAGAGCTATTCCAGAAGGTGGTGGTTAGATGGGAGGGGACGGAGGCTGACCAAGCAAGAATGAGAGAACTGTGGCGGCAGGCCTCGTCCAAAATGTTGGATATCCCTGATGACGAGCTTTTTGATGTCGAAAGATTGACGATAGAAGTTCCAGCTTATGCTCGAATCTTCGCTAATGTGAAGTGCTCCGTGTGCGGTGAAACTGTTATGCAACCCCGAGCCCGTGTGAAAGAGGGCAAGCCTGTCTGCATCCCGTGCGCTGGTCAGGAATACTACCAGTTGGCTGGCGACGGCATATCAATGAAATAGGAGGAGTTGATGAGCAAAAAAATGCTGAACCTGGTGCCGAAATTACTTATCCCTGTCGTGATAGTTGCGCTACTCGTTCTCCCATCATGCACTGCCGGGACACCAGAGATTAGTTCATACACCATTGCCGATAGCACCGGGGACTGGGGCTACCCGTCTCCCTACCTCCACTACGCCCGGGGGCCGGGATATACCCGCATGAGCTTTATCTTTGAAACCCTTGTCTGGAAGGATGCCTCAGGTTTTATCCCGCAGTTGGCTGAGGAGTGGGAATATGTTGCCAAAGAAACTGCCTATATATTCAAGCTGCGCAATGATGTTACATGGCATGATGGAGAAAAATTCACCGCCGAGGATGTCATCTTTACTATTGATTACGTGAAGACCCACCCTAACCCCTTCATCACATTGATAGGCCCCAGCGGGGTAAGGGAGGCAATAGCAATTGATGACTACACCGTAAAACTGTACCTGGAACAGCCTTACGCTCCTTTCCTGCATGATGTAGCGGGAACCTTGGCTATCATTCCTAAGCATATCTGGGAAGGCGTGGATGATCCCAAGAGCCTTACCGGGCCGGAGGCCGTCATTGGAACTGGACCTTACACATTAGCAGACTACAGTAAGGAACATGGTACCTATCTGTACAAGGACTATGATGACTACTATCTGGGAAAACCATTTGTGGACGAAATTAAATTCGTCAAAATAAGTGCCGAGATGATTCCGGCGGCACTGAAGGAAGGCTCAGTTAGTGCCGGCGACATACCTCCCGAAGTCGTCTCTGAAATGGAGGAGGCAGGATTTACCGTAATTACGGCACCGGTTGCATGGAATGCCAAAATGACCATAAACCATCACAAAGAACCCCTTTCTTCCAAGCAGTTCCGTCAGGCGCTAGCCTATGCCATAGACCGGGAAGCTCTGATACAGATTGCCCAGCGAGGCCATGCCATAGCTGGTAGTCCGGGTATGATGCCGCCCACAAGCGATTGGTACAACCCTGGCACTCCCCAGTATGAGTACGACCGAGCCAAGGCAAGAGGGCTTTTGGAAGGGCTTGGCTACAAGCTGGAAGATGGCTATTTGACCAAAGATGGTCAAGAGCTAAAGCTAGAACTCCTAGCTACCTCTACGTTCAGGGAGGTTGGGCAATTCGTTAAGCAGCAACTAGAGGCAGCAGGCATAAAGGTAGACTTCAGAACCATGGAAGCAAAGACGGTTGATGCCAAAATAGAGGCATGGGACTTTGACCTATCTATCTACGGGCACGGAGCTCTCTATGAGCCGTCTATCCTGAAAAGGGTGATTATGGACGAGGGCTTCAACAGTGCCCGCTACACATCGAATGAAGCACTGAACCAGCTTCTTGAAGCGCAGCTAAGTGAGATGGAAGCTGATAAGAGAAAAGACCTGGTATTCCAGATTCAGCAGATTTATGCTGAAGACCTCCCAGCGCTGACTCTGTACTACCCTAAATGGTACTGGGCCCATGATGGTACGGTGAACCTGTTCTATACCAAGGATGGTATGGCTAGTGGTATACCCATTCCTTTGAACAGACTGTCTTTTGTCAAATAACAAAAATAAAGAGAGGAGCGAATTACCAAGTGCAGGGGGATAAGAAACAGGCTAAATTACGAAGTGTAAAAGCCTCGTCTTACAAAGTCTTAATTTTTACCTGCTATGGTGGCTGCGCAACAGGGGTTGCCGCTTCTAGAGCTTGTATCAGGATATGGGAAGAAAACCCAGACGATGTCAAGATAGGATGCCTCCCCGCGGTAATAGTGCCATGGAAACTTAATGAAATTATGAGAAAATCGGAGAAGCGAATCCTAATTGATGCTTGTGGTGTCCAATGCGGTGCCAAGCTAACTAAAAGAGAGGGAATGCCAGTAGACTGTTACATCGAGCTCACCTCGGCACTCGGTATCAGAAAGGTAAAGCAACTACCTTCAAAAGACCTTGAGGTTAAGATCTACAAAGCCATCCAGAAAGAAGTGGACACCCTTTTGGGAAAAGGAGACATGAAATGATCGGGGGACAGGCAAAAAGTGATGGCAGTCCACTAATAGATATTAAACCGTATAATCCTAGCTACTATCCGGCTGAAGATGTGAAGGTAGCTGACTGGATGGAACGAATTCATCGGGAGATTGCTCAGGGAAAGTGTTGAACAGGCGAAATCTGGTTACCTATGCCATAGCCTTAGTATTCATTCTATTGCTCAATTTCTTGCTCCCCAGAATGATGCCGGGAGACCCACTCATGGCTATCTACGGTGACGAAGCACTGATTGCCATGACGCCGGAACTCAAGACTCACCTCGTGGAGCGCTTCGCTTTGGATGAGCCGCTATGGCAGCAGCTCGGTGCTTACTTTCTGGCACTGTTTCAAGGCGAGTTGGGCTACTCTTACTACTATAATGCATCGGTGTTGTCAGTAATCCTCGGACGCTTGCCGTGGACCCTGCTTCTGGTAGGCACTTCACTAGTGCTTTCTACCGTACTGGGAATAGTGCTTGGAATCGAATCGGGGTGGCGGCGTGGTTCCAAAACTGACCGTACTATGCTCGCCGGGCTGATGAGTCTGAATGGCTTCCCTGACTTCTTTCTGGGCATGTTACTGCTTATCGCTTTTGGGGTGACATGGGGAATCTTCCCTCTGGCCGGGGCACTCACTCCCTACTCTGGTTTATCAGGATTAGCCTTGCTATTAGACGTATTAAGGCACTTATTCCTACCGGTAGCTGCCCTGACTCTGGCTCATTTAGCCAGTGGCTATCTCCTTACCCGAAATACCATGATTACTGTACTTAAAGAGCCTTATATGCTTACTGCTAAGGCCAAGGGCTTATCACAGCGGGTACTCAAATATCGGCATGCCGGCAGAAACTCTATGTTGCCGGTGGTTACCCAGACAGGTATCTGGATAGGCAGGGTGGTTACCGGGGCTCTCTTTGTTGAGCTGGTCTTTGCCTACCCCGGGGTAGGTTATCTCACCTACGAAGCCCTGTTAGCCCGCGACTACCCAATCATTCAGGGAGTGTTTCTGATGGTAGCCATATCTGTACTGGTTGCCAACTTTCTTATTGACCTTTCTTACCCGAAGCTAGACCCGAGAGTGAGCTATGCATATTGATTTGAAGAAGGAGATAAAAGAAAGTGGCCCTGGTAAGACAGGACTCATTATTCTGCTACTAATGATTGCGGTAGCTCTCCTAGCGCCCATTCTAGCTCCTTATGACCCTTATCAGCAATCAATCGCATCCCTGCTTCCTCCGTCCTGGCAACACTGGCTGGGTATGAACCACGTTGGCCAGGATATCTGGAGTCAGCTACTCTACGGTGCCAGAACCTCACTACTGGTTGGATTCGGAGTGGGCATTCTATCCACATTACTGGGTACTATATTCGGAGTATCGGCAGCCCTGATTGGCGGGCTCTACGAAAAGGTAGTGATGAGAATAGTCGATGCCTTCATCGTAATTCCCATGGTGATTATTATTATCCTAGTTGCAGCTTACATTAGGCCGAGTATTCTAACTCTTATACTTCTCTTATCACTACTGAGTTGGCAGGGTGGTGCCAGAATTATGCGGGCACAAGCCCTTTCCTTGAAAGAGAGGGGGCATGTTGCCGCAGCTAGATCCTTTGGAGCTAATCACTTCTACATCGCCTGGCGCCATATAGTGCCTGACCTCGGACCTATCCTGCTGGTTGATTTCATCTACAGTGTACGCAGAGCCGTCTTCATGGAGGCAGGACTGGCTTTCCTGGGGATAACTGACCCGACGGTGGTCAGCTGGGGCATGATGATGCGTGATGCCTTGAGCTTCAGCTACCTAAACGTCTGGCAGTGGTGGCTGGTTCCTACCGGCGTAGCTTTATCGCTGACCATAGTTGGTTTGACCTTTATCGGGCACGCCGCCGAACCAGTCATTGAGCCCAGATTGAGAGGTGTTGAAATTGCTTGAGATTAAGGACTTAAGAGTCAGTTACGGTCAGGACATCATCCTCAACCGGATAGACCTCGAGGTAGAGGCAGGGGGAACCTTGGCTATTGTTGGTGAGTCAGGCACAGGTAAGACTACTCTGGGCTTGAGCATCATGCGCCTGGTGGAGGGAACTGTTCAGGGCACTATCCGCTTTGATGGGAAAGACCTCCTAGAGCTGCCTGACCGGGAGATGCAACGGATAAGGTGGAGTGAAATCGCTATGGTCTTCCAAAATGCGAATAATGTGCTGAACCCTGTCTATACTGTCCTTAATCAAATCATGGAGCCTATGATAGAGCATGGGCTAAAGAGCAGGGAGGAAGCCCGAGATAGGGCTATGGAACTACTGAGATATTTTGGCTTACCAAGAGAGCGCCTTTCTGCTTATCCCCACCAGCTTAGCGGTGGTGAGCAACAAAGAGTCCTCTTGGCTATGGCACTGGCCAATAATCCCAAGCTATTGATATTAGACGAACCGCTATCTTCGCTTGACGCTGTCGCTAGGGGTGAAGTCGTAGACTTGCTTAAAGAAATAGACAGGCACTGTACCAAGTTGGTGGCAACCCACGATTTGGATACTGCCGACAAGCTGTCCGACCGGATGGCTGTGCTTTATGGCGGTAAAATTATAGAGGTGGGGCCAACTCAAGATGTGCTCTCGCGGCCCATGCACCCATACACTAGGGCTTTAGTTCGGGCCTACCCTAATATGACCACGGTGAAAGACCTTCAGGGTATCAAGGGCCGCATGACTCGCCCCGTCGCGGGATGCTCATTTCATCCCCGCTGTACGCAGGCAATAGACATTTGCCGAACCAAGACACCACGGCTTGTGTGGACTCAAGGGCGGCATATTGCCTGCCATCGGGGTGGTATTATCACCCTGCTGTCAACTAGGAACATAACTAAATCCTTCGGCTTACTTAAAGCTGTTGACTCAGTAAATCTGTACATTGAAGCGGGAGAAACACTGGCGCTAGTGGGCCAAACTGGCTCGGGGAAGACGACGTTGGCAAAAACAATTATGGGTCTCCACCGGCCTACTGAGGGTGCCGTGTACTTTGAGGACGTCAAAGTTGATAATCGAGGAAAGGATTTCTACAATAGGGTACAGATGGTGTTCCAGAACCCTGGAGAATCTCTGAGCCACCGTCTGTCAGTACTAGAAGCAGTCATGGAGCCGCTTGATGTTCAAGAGGTAGGAACCAAGGAGGAGCGGGAGAGCAAAGCGATACAGGTTTTGGGAGAAGTGGAGATACCTCAGACCAAGGACTTTCTAAACAAGTATCCTCACCACTTGAGTGGCGGTGAAATGCAGCGCGTAGCCATAGCTCGGGCGCTAGTGCTAGACCCAGTACTACTTATCGCTGATGAACCCACCGCTTTCTTGGACGCAAGTGTACAAGCTAAGATATTAAAGCTATTGCTCAATCTACAGGAGCAGCGAGGGTTGAGTATGCTTTACATTACCCACGATATAGCTGCTGCTAGAAAGGTAAGTGACAGAATAGCGGTGATGCTCAATGGCAAGATTATCGAAGAAAGCGCCACGAGTGAAATTGTGACGGCGCCGAAGCAAGCCTATACCAGGAGCTTGCTGAGAGCCGCTTCAGCTCTACATTCAATTGAGTCCAGCGAGTGGCCTTGAGCCATTGAACCCTAGTTGGCGCTATCGGCATTGAAGCGATTATTGCCTTGAGGAAGCTCGGTGTCGAGCCTGTTTACAACTATGGTGTAACGGAGGCAGCCATTGAAGCAGCTAAAAGTGGTCTATTCCTCTTATACTCTGTGTTGATAATGAGACCCCGGGTTTAATTAGTAGACTAGGTATAGAGAACATAGACTACGAACTCATCGACTTGAGGAAGGGTGAAGACCACAATAAAACTTAGCTGCCGGTAGCTGGACGTTTCTGGTAGTCCTCACCGATGTGACAGGATGAAAAGAGAACCTGCCACGCCGGTTTTTTATTGCTCAAAAATTGCCAGGCTCAGGTATTGACACCCCCCACAGGAGGTATTATAATCAAGTAAAGTTGTGTAAAAACAAGTAAATTTTACGATACAAGGAGGTCAATTCCAATGGGTAAGATAAAAAGAAGGTTCGGCATCTTGGGTAGCCTGTTGCTGGTTTGCGCCCTTATCGTGCCGTTAATGGCAGCACCAGCTCTGGCATACGCTTCCTACCCCCTACAGCCAAATGATACTGAAGTAGCTGGTGCCCTGGGTTACCTTGAGAGTATCCAGGACCCAGACACCGGTGCTATCGGTGGCTACGGTGATTCAGCCTGGGCAGTGATGGCTATCGCCGCCGCTGGGCAAGACCCTCATGATTGGAGGGACCCATCTGTTGTTGACTACCTCAAGGACAATGCGGCCACACAGGCGGGTGAAATCAATCCGGTTACTGGCATTGCCAGGGTGATACTGGCTGCCGTGGCAGCTTGTGAAGACCCCACTGCTTTCGGCGAAGGTGATGAGACTTATGTCCCCGATGGTGACTATGTTGCCCAGTTGAAGTCATTCCATGATGGCACACAGTTCATTTACACCGGCGACATCTGGGAGCAGGACGCGAATGGAGACTGGTACATTGCCGGCACCTATACTGCCAACGATACCCTGAACGATGATATTTGGGGGGTTATGGCGCTTATCGCTGCCGGCGAGAGCCCATGCTGCTCAGAGGTCATTAATAAATCGGTGGCTTTCATTAAGAGCAACCAGAATACCGATGGTGGCTGGAGCTGGGGCGTTGGTCAGGACAGCATGGTTGATGACACTGCGGCGGCAATAATGGCGCTCATCGCAGCTGGAGAAGACCCTAGTTCAGACGCCATAGTCAATGGTTTAGGCTATCTGGCAGAATACCAAGATGTTTCTTCTGGTGGTTTTTATTCTCCTTGGGCTGGGATAAATGTGTCCTCAACGACCTGGGCGATTGACGCTATAGTGGCTGCCGGGCAGGACCCCACCAGTCCCGACTGGACCAAGGACGCAAACCCGATCGATTACCTGCTCGATCAGCAGCAGACGGATGGCTCCTTCTTACCAAATCCAGTGAGGGACACCTCTTATGCCATAGTGGCACTTTTGGGGAAACCCTATCCCGTGGCTGTTCTTGAACTAACTTCACTCGTAGACATTAACCTCGGCGTGGGCTGGCAAACCTTTTCCACCCCGATTGCCCTCTGTCCCTGTTATAATACCTGGGGCGAATTGAAGGCTTTAAGCGGGCTTGATGTAGAGATAGCCTATTACTTTGATGCCTCTAGCCAGCTCTGGAGTCCGGTACTAGATAATTATGTACTTACACCAGTGGATGCAATCTATGTCAAGATGGCCTCGGCTGGCACAGCCTACATAATCCCCAACCCGAATTTTACGTCTCCACCAACTAAGGATTTATCCCCTGATTGGAATCTGGTAGGTTTAGCCGCCTTAGATAATAGGGTAGTCGTTGATGCTCTAACCACAGTCTATGTTGTTACTGGAGACCTCACCGGGTATAGTCTAGTGATAAGTCCTCCAGTAAATGCGCCAGATAATTGGAACTACATCAGAGATGGTACTACTGAACCTTATATGATGGTAGGCAAGGGTTATTGGGTATTTATGATAAATGGGGGTGCATTGGCTGGCTTCACCTCTACACCTTTGAGACCATAGTAAGTCAAACTTAGGGGAACGATTTATCGTCTCCCTCAAGGAGAACGTGATGAAAGTGAAGACGATAATAGGGATAATGCTAATCTCCTTATTTGCCTTTTGCCCAAATCCAGCTTATGCCCAGCCCCCATTGCCTCACGCATTCCACGGCGCGCTAGAGATAAATGGTAGCCCGGCACCTGTTGGAACTCGGGTGGAGGCTAGGGGAGAAGGAGTTCTAACCGACATTGACTATAACCCTATAGTTACTAGTGAAATCGGTTACTACGGGAGTGGTGGAGCAAGGCTTGTGGTTCAAGGTGACATAACAGATGGAACTATTTTGACCTTCTATGTGAATGGGGTATCCACTGGGCAGATGGCTGAGTGGCACAGCGGTGAGATAACAAGGCTTGACTTGACCGTGACTATACCTGTATCTAGTGGTGGGGGAGGCGGGGGTGGAGGTAGCGGTTTCGACGAGGTTGAAGCAACTCTCTTCGGTGAAGCTACAGAGTTTGAAATTGACAGCGACGGCGTAATACAGGAGGCGGTAGAATCAACCTCTGAGGACGGAAAGCTGACTATTATCATCGAAGAGGACACCGTTGCTCTGGATGGAGAGGGGGAACCGCTGGAGACCCTTGAGGTGGAAGTTGACGAAAGCCTACCCGCTCCACCGGCAAATACCCAGGTCATCGGACTAGCCTATGACTTCGGCCCTGACGGGGCTACCTTTGACCCGCCGTTAACTCTTACCTTCGAGTATGAGGAGTCCGAGATTCCCGATGATGCTAACGAAGACTACCTGGTAATCGCTTACTGGGATGAAGAGGCTGAAGAGTGGGTAGAGCTTGACTGCACGGTTGACACTGTGACCAACACCATCACCGCCGAAGTAAGTCACTTTACTACCTTTGCCGTTATTGCTCGGCTAACCTTGACCGCAATCGTTCTTACATCGCCGCCCGCACTGGCCGCCTTCTCAATAACGAATCTCACTGTCCAGCCGGCGGAGGTTCAGCCTAACGAGGTGGTAACCATCACGGCATCAGTGGCCAACACTGGTGGTACGGAAGGAAGCTATACCGTGATCCTGGAGATAAACGGTCTGAGGGAAGCAGTACAGAGCGTAACGGTGACTGCTGGCAGTAGTGAGATTATTACCTTTTCCGTAACTAGGAAAGAGGCTGGAACTTACAATATCGTCGTGGAAGATTTGAATGCCAGTTTTACCGTAGCGGCGTCACCGTCTCAACCTCCAACAGCCGCACCACCCACGCCGCCGGCAAAAACACCCACCAGCTGGCTGCTCATTGGTGGCATCATAGCCGGGGTCATCGTAGTCGGGTTGCTTGTTTTCGTTTTGGTTAGAAGAGCCTATTATTACTAAATATTCAAGGCCAAATTTGTAACCGTGCCTGGTGAATCTCTGAAACATTGGTAGCGATATGAAGTGGAATAAGTTGCTGGTTCTGATTACAGCGTTGCTTCTGGTGATGGCTGCTCTGTCTGCCTGTTCCCCACCGCCTTCACCGGAAGCCGGCGTCATAACGGTAAGAGTGGTGGCCACCCGGAACTTTGGCCAGGAATTGATGTTTGACGAGACACTGGAAGTGCCTGAGGGTACCTCAGCGATGTCAGCGCTAATGAAGGTGTCTGAAGTTGAGACGGCGTACGGGGGTGGGTTCGTAAATGCTATAAATAGCGTTCGCTCTGGATTCATTGGAAGTCAGAGTATGAAGATGGACTGGTTTATCTATATTAACGGCATCCAGTCCAATACCGGCGCCCTTGATTATAAACTACGCAACGGCGATATACAGCACTGGGATTTTCACGACTGGAGCTTTCATCACTTCATTCCAGCTATCGTAGGCGACTTTCCTGAACCCTTTAGGCATGGTTACGGGGGGAAGACAAGCTCAACCATAATCGCATATGCAGATAGTCTAAAAGAAGATGCCGAGAATTTAGAGCGCAGGCTTGTCCGACTGGGAGTAAGCAACGTCAGTATCAAAAGGCTCGGCGAACTATCAGAAAATGAGAAGGAATCGTGTAATCTTCTTCTCCTAGGTAGCATGGATAGCGAGCCTCTATCAGAGTTGAACCAAGTCTGGAACAGGCTGGGCTTTTTTGCTCACTTCGAGAGTGGAAATCTAGTTGTCCTTAATACCAAGGGTGAGGTGGTTACCAAATACGATGCTGGAGTTGGACTAATTCAGGCCACTCAAAACCCCTGGAATCCAAAGGGCATCGGAGCCTGTGAAAGTGTGGTCTGGCTGGTTTCGGGCACGGACGAGGTCGGGGTAAAAGACGCCATACATGCCCTAGTTAACCGCTATACTGAATTCCAATATGCCTGCGCTGCAGTAGTGGCCAACGGGGAGATGATTAAGGTACCTCAGTGATAAGCTTTAGATATAAGGAAAAGGGGACTGCCATCCACAAGCTCAATCCTTTCTGCAAGCTGGCGTGGGTTGTCAGTATCTTTGTCCTTAGCCTAATCTTTAATAATCCTATTTACCTCCTTCTGCTATTCCTCTCCACGCTGCCCATAATAATAGCTGCCAGGGCATGGAGAGAGTGGGCTTCTCTCATGAAGTTCGCTCTCTATCTCTGTCTGGCGATAGTAATAATAAATGCCTTGGTTAGTTATCATGGCTCTCACCTCCTGTGGCAGGCTCCGTTCAGGATTCCACTAATAGGCGCTCCCGTAATAACTTTAGAGGCTATATTCTTCGGGGTGGGAATGTCCCTACGATTGCTGGCGATAATATCTGCTTTTACCATACTTACTTTCACTATTCACCCGGATGATATTATGCTAGCCATGATAAAGATAAAGCTGCCCTATAAATCGGTGCTGGTAACTTCGCTCTCCACCAGATTTATTCCCACCCTGATTGACGATGTGGAACGTATCAGCGATGTCCAGAGGTCGAGGGGCTTAGAGCTTGACCGGGGAAAGCTAACGCAAAGAATCAAAAGCCGCATGGCAATCATAATTCCGTTGCTGTCTAACTCTCTGGATAGAACCATTCAGGTGGCTGAGGCGATGGAATCGAGGGCATTTGGCTCTGGAGAAAAAAGAACCTTCTATAAAGAGATAAAACTGAGTAAGCTTGACATCCCAACACTGATATCGGGCTTTCTTCCCGTTATTCTTGGAATCTTCATGCGGTGGTGGGGACATGGGGACTACCAGTATTATCCAACACTGGAGAAGATAAGCCTTGATGGTTTTGAATGCTCTATGCTTGCTCTGCTGGTGTTCTTGTTGTGCATGATAGTGCCCCTAGCATTATTAAAGAAGAGGATTGAACTTGATTAAGATAGAGAATTTTGCTTTTTACTATAGCGATGCTGAAAATCCAGCTCTCAAGGACATAAATCTCGAGATTCAGGATGGGGAATTCGTGTTGGTAACCGGTCCATCAGGTGGGGGTAAATCGAGTATATGCCGATGCCTCAATGGTTTAATACCCCATTTCTATGGGGGTAAAGTAGCTGGCAGGGTTGAGGTGCAGGGGCTTGATACTATGAAACATTCCACCAAAGAACTAGCCACCAGGGTAAGCATGATATTCCAAGACCCGGAAAACCAGCTGGTAGCGATGGATGTAGAAAGGGAAATTGCTTTTGGCTTGGAGAATCTTGCTTTCCCCAGAGACCTGATTGCCAAGCGGATGGAGGAATCGCTGGACACGCTAGGTATTTCTGACCTTCGTCACCGGCAAGTACATGAACTCTCTGGTGGCGAGAAACAGAAGGTAGCCATCGCCTCAGTTCTCGCCTTGCACCCTGAAATTCTGATATTGGATGAGCCAACCTCCGAGCTAGACCCTAAGAGTGCTGAAGAAGTACTCTCTATAGTGCAGCGGTTAAATGATGAGCTGGGTATCACGGTAATACTGATTGAACATCGACTGGACAGAGTAATTCAGCATGTCGACAGGTTAATAGTACTCGACCGAGGAAGAGTTGTTGCCGATGGCAGCACCAGAGACGTTCTGGATAAAAGCTATCAGGAAATCGCTGAGATTGGGGTCGGTATGCCTCCAATAATTAAGCTAGCTCATGAGCTGGAGAATAGGGGTATCAATGTGAATGGAGTACCCCTTACCGTTAAAGAGGGTAGAATAATGCTCAACAGAGTTTTCCAGAAGACTTCCGGGCCACTGCCTCAACGCGATGAAAAGGGTGATAGCAAACCAGTAGTTGAGGTAGAAAAACTCTGGCACGTTTATCCTGAAGGGCCTACTGCTTTGAAGAGCATAAGCTTGAGGATAGGTGAAGGTGAGTTCATTGCCATTATGGGGAGAAACGCTTCAGGGAAAACGACGCTGGTTAAGCACTTCAACAGTCTTTTGAAACCAACGAGGGGTATGGTAACGATAGATGGAATTGATACCCGAAAGGCTACCATTGCTGAGCTAGCCAGGAAAGTCGGCTTTGTTTTCCAGAATCCTAACGACCATCTCTTTGCCGATACCGTTGAGGAGGAGATAGGCTTTACCCTAAGAAACCTAGGGTTTGAAAATGGAGAGATAAGGCGGCGGATTAACGAAATCCTGGAGAGGTTTAAGCTAAAGGAATATAGAAGGCAGTATCCTCGCTCCTTAAGTGGTGGGGAAAAACAGCGGGTGGCTCTGGCGTCCGTCCTAGCTATTCAGCCGAAGATTCTAATTCTAGATGAGCCAACCAGGGGAATGGAGTATAGGCTTAAGCGTGAATTGATGGAATTTTTGAATGAATACACAAGTCAGAGTAACACCGTGATTCTGGTTACCCATGATGTTGAAACGGTAGCCGAGTACGCCGACAGAGTGATACTACTGAGCGAAGGGGAAATTGTAGTGGATGGGAACAAACGAGACGTACTCTCCAGGGCGCTACTCTTTTCGCCTCAGATAAATCGCTTGGTTCAAGCATTTGATAAATACGGTGTCCCCGGCAATATATTAACTGTTGGCGAACTCTTACAGATGCTAGAATGAAAAAAAGTTACGTTTGCCTGGCGCTTATACTCGTTACAGGCATAGCCGCTTTTATCGCTCCCCTCTTTCCCCAGTCTCCGTTGCAAAATCTTATGAACTGGGGACTGATAGCGACCATGCTGGTTATCCTAGCTATCATAGCTTTCTTGTTCGAGTTTGAGTCAGCCGCCATAAGTTCAAAAGAGATAGCACTCGTTGCCATGCTGGGAACCATATCCGCTGTGTCAAGGGTTCCTTTTGCTCTCATACCTAACGTGCAACCGTGCACCTACTTGATAATCTGCTCTGGATATGTTTTCGGACCGGTGGCAGGGTTTATGGTTGGCGCTGTAACTGCGCTTGTCTCCAACTTCTTTCTCGGTCAAGGACCATGGACACCATACCAGATGTTTGCCTGGGGTCTGGTAGGGATTTCAGCCGCCTATTTTAGGCGATTTAAGCTTGGCAGAATATGGTTAATTATATTCGGCATTATCTGGGGTTATCTCTATGGGTGGATAGTGAATACCTGGTTTTGGCTCTCTTTCATCTATCCTCTCACCTTAAAGACTTTTGTCGTGTGCCAGCTCAATAGCCTTTGGTTTGATACCTTTCATGCTATAGGCAATGTGATTTTCTTGGGGCTCTTCGGCATGAAGACCATAGCTATACTAGACAGGTTTAAGAAGAGATTTAACTGGGGTCTTCTCGATACCGGCTTTCACCCACCTTATTCTGAATGAATGCCCTTTACTGTACATTTGTCCAAATTGTCTAACATCCAGCATTAGCTTGATTTGTCACCTCAGCCGTAACACCCTGATGATTTGTGTACATTCCGGATTCCCCTCAAGTTTTCTTGCTAGAATACCGAGTTAGCCCCCTACCTATATAAGCCTATCAATTGCCGCTGTAGGGGCTGAAGCTAGTAAGAGTCCCGATAAATTAGGGCTATAGCCTCGGCATCCAGTGTCCCTGGATGCCCCCTACTGAGCCCGGGGGTCGACTTTATAGCAAGCTCTGCTATCTCCTCAGCGCGCTCAAGCTCACAACCCAGGTCTCGCAATCGTAACCTCATCCCCACACTCTCCAGCCACTCTTCAGTAGCCAGTATTCCATCTTCCTTGCCAAAGACATTTTTACCCAGCGAGTCGAACCTATCCTTCATTGTTGGAAGAGTGAATCTCATCCACGCAGGCAGCAGAGCTGCCAGGCCCTCACCATGAATAACGTCGTAGTAACCACTCAACGCGTGCTCAATGCCGTGGCAGGTTATTGCACCTCCGCCATTTCCCCATGTAGCAAACGCTGACATAGCAGTAGTGCTCGCCAGAGAAAGCTGGCTACGAGCTTCAATGTCATCCAACCGAGCCAATACCTGCGGTAAGTACTTCACTATCATCCTCATTACAGTCTCGCGAATACCGTCGGTCAGGGGATTAGGCCTTCCATCGGTAACATAACGTTCTACTACATGAGAAAAGGTGTCTACCGCTCCCGCTACTGTTTGTTTTTTAGGTACGGTAAGCGTCACTTCAGGGTCAACAATAGCCACCTTGGCCGACATACAGGGATTAACTATCACGCTCTTAACATGAGTCTCCCAATTGGTAATTACCCCTCCCTGATTTACCTCAGAGCCGGTACCAGCCATAGTCGGTACCTGAATGATTGAGGGAACAGGAGCCTTTGCTTCAGCCATAGCTCCTGTATAGCTCCAGATTGACTCGGTGCCGGTGCTGGCTAGCGCTATTCCCTTAGCTGTGTCCATAGCGCTACCTCCACCCAAGCCGATAACCAGGTCAATCTTCTCATCACGAGCTATCCTGGCTCCCTTATCCACCGTTGAGCTACGTGGATTGGGCTCCACCTCTTCAAAAATCAAGGTATCGACCCCATTTGACTTCAGGTCTTCAACAACTCTATCCAGTAGCCCTACTCGACGAATATCGGGATAGGTGACAATCATAGCCTTTCGTCCGATTGCCTTCGCCTCCTCCCCCAACCGGACAATAGTCCCTCGACCGTAAACGATTCTTGTCGGTAAGTAGAATGTAGGCATAATGGTACGTCCTCCTTTCTCACATTGAAGTATTGCTTGTCGGATAGCCTTATGGTCCTTTTGATATTGCCCTTTTGTTCTCCTCAGTCTTTTTCACTTCTGATACTTCCTGCTTACAAGATTAGTCTGGCTCAATCTCCTTCCTCACTCCTCATCTCCCCAAGCACCGATGAGTAGCTTTCAAAAGTGGTAGAATCAAAGAGCACGAAAACTACTTCTTTGATTGGGGTGCTCTGTTCCTTGAGAAATGAAGTCACCGTCCTTATAGCCACCTTCGCTGCTTCAGCTACTGGATAACCGTAGGCACCAGTGCTTATTGACGGAAAAGAAATACTGCTTAAATTGTTCTCTGCAGCCACTTTGAGGCTCTCTTGATAGGCGCTGGCTAGTAGCTCAGCTTCTCCTTTGTTACCCCCATGCCAGACAGGTCCAACAGTATGGATGACGAACCTGGCTTTGAGATTTCCTCCGGTGGTAATCACCGCCTTACCGGTTGGCAACCGCCCTTGCCTGGATACGATTTGTCTACACTCCTCCAAAATGGCTGGACCTCCGGCACGGTGGATAGCACCATCTACACCACCACCCCCCATCAGGCTTGGGTTGGCGGCATTAACTATGGACTCAGTAGCTTGCTTGGTAATGTCTCCCTGGATTATCGATAGCATGGTTTCGCCCTCCTCTATAACTATTCTTCGCCAACTCTGAGACTTCAAGCATCTATTTTCTTATCCTTTTTACTTCCTCAACTAGGCTCGGTAAAACTTCGCCAGTTTTCCCCTGGATTAGGTAATCAGAAATTCTTTCCTCGGTTAAGGGTGTTGGCTCAGCATTCACCTCAATTATTATTGCCGCTCCTCTCTGCTTGGCTATTCTTGGCAGGTTAGCGAAGGGATAAACCACAGCCGAGGTCCCACAGATGAGCATCAAATCGCATTTCTGGGCTTCTTCTAAGCTTTGGTGAGCAACGTCATTGGGAATCGGCTCTCCAAAGCCAACGGTGTCGGATTTTATTACTCCTAGACATGTAGGGCAACGGGGAGGCAGTTGCTTTTCCCGTATCAATTTTTCCAAATCAAATTCATCTCGCCTAAATCTTAAGCCGCAAGACATGCACCTTAACTTTATAACACTGCCGTGATATTCCAGGAGGTTCTTAGTCCCAGCCTTTTCATGAAGCGCATCAATATTTTGGGTGATTACACAGTTCAAAATACCTAACTCTTCAAGTTCAGCCAAAGCGTGATGACCGGGATTTGGCATGGCTTTTCCCAGGTCGCCTAATAAACTCGGACCGGCTAGCCTTTCTTCCCACCACTTCTTGGGGTCTTCCAGAAACTCCTGATAGCTCAGATAGGCTCTTTTTTCAGCTTCAGGGTTTTTGGTCCAGATTCCTGAAGGTCCCCGAAAATCAGGAATCCCTGACTCGGTGGACATCCCGGCGCCAGTTAGGGCAACAGCATATTTTGATTCGACTAAATCCCTGGCTGCTCTTGCAATTGGTTGTTCCATAACTTTCATCCCCCTTAGTTATTTATTTATTCAGCATGGTGCAGATATTATTTAACCACCCTGGCCGGGAGAACCTGGAATTGCACTTTCGGCTATATTCCGTTATTCTTTAGAACAGGCAACAGGGTGCGATATAGTAGATTCTATTACACAAGGGTCATTTAGTCCACTCCTGACAATGCTTATCTTTCAATGTGACTTCCAGCGACCCGTCAGTAGAAGCCCCTAGCCAAAGGCAGGTGAGAGTAGTAGATACAGTTACACCAAGAAAAAGAAAAATCTTCTACGGCTGGTGGATTGTATTGGCCTGCGCCATTTTGAATTTCCTTAATGGCGGCACATTCATCTATGGCTTTACTACCTTCTTTAACCCTATAAGGAATACGTTCGGTTGGACTGCGGCAATGACATCTATCGCTTTTCTCTTCCAGCGGGTTGAGCAGGGTATGCTGAGCCCGCTAGCCGGCTTTCTGGTTGACAGGGTGGGACCGAGGAAGATGATGCTCAGCGGCTGGATTGTTGTTGGTCTGGGCTTTTTATTGATGAGCCGCATTAACTCTCTCTGGGCATTCTATGGCTCATTTCTGGTTATCGCATCAGGCATGAGCTTTGGCTCCTTTGTGACTATGAATACAGCCGTAGCCAACTGGTTTGTCAAGAAGAGAAGCCGGGCTATGACTCTTATCTATGTGGGTTTTGGTGCTAGCGGCGTTCTAGTCCCATTAGTAGCCTTGTCCATTAGTCACTTTGGGTGGAGAGAGACGGCAACCTTCGTAGCCATTGCCTCATGCGTAATTGGCATACCACTCAGTTTAGTGATGAGACATAAACCCAGTCAGTATGGATACCTCCCCGATGGCGAACCCACGACAGCAATATACGGACCAACAAATGCGCCGGACCGCTACTCATCCAGTGAGATAGTGGAGCAGGATTCAGATTCTTCAGCTACAGATTTTACGGCGAAGGCGGCGCTGAGGACACGAGCCTTCTGGCTGCTTTCGTTCGCCTTTGGTTTTCAGCACATAGCGACAGGTGCAGTTATGGTGCACATAGTGCCTTATCTGGAGAGTGTAGAGGTCCCTACGGCGATAGCTGCTACCGCGGTGACAGGTATGACCCTATTTAGCCTCATCGGAAGACTGGGGTTTGGTTTCCTTGGTGATTTCACCGATAAAAGATACCTCATAGCTATAGCCTTCACCCTGCAAACTATCGGCATTTTCATCTTCTCCTTTATGGATATGGATAGAGCATGGCTTATTATTCCCTTCCTGCTCCTCTATGCTCCTGGTTATGCTGGAGCAATCCCCCTGAGGCCGGCAATGCAAGCAGATTATTTTGGCGCAAGAAACTTTGGCACCATTATGGGATTGATGTCGGTCGTAAACATGGTGGCTGGGGTAGCCGGTCCCGTCTTTGCTGGATGGGTCTTCGACGTTAGGGGAAGCTATCGCCTGGCCTGGCAACTATTTGCCTTGACCACACTTCCGGCAATACCTCTAATTTTGCTAGCCAAGCCCCCCAGAGCCAGGCAAGAACATAACTTTACATAACTTCACACTGAGCTCAAGACTCTAGGTTTCCCCTCTGAAAGATAGCTCGGGCAGGTTGACTTCAAATAATCGGTGCGATATGATATTTACTGGATTCTCCTCCAGGGGCTCGTAGCTCAGCGGCAGAGCGGTCGGCTCATAACCGATTGGTCGCAGGTTCGAATCCTGCCGAGCCCACTTCCAAGGTTAATATTTTACTAAAGTATTTCACTCTGAAATTAAAAAATGGGGAGATACTATGTCTACTCCTTTAAAGCCGTTCAAATGGTACAGAAGACTAGCTACAAAAAAGGGACGCCTTGAAGCTGGGGCATTCATTGTAGAAGGAACTAAATCCATCAATCAGATAATCAGCAATCACCCGGATGAAATAATTGAGATTCTAACCATAGAAGAACCACTTCCTGTTTACAGTAATTATGTGGTTCGGTTGGTTACTGAGAGTCAGTTCCGATACATTTGTCAAACCAAGACGCCACAGGGAGTTATGGCCGTTGTTCGCATACCGGTTGATATTTGGTCTGATTGTCTACCTGATGATATTGGTAATAAAATCCTGCTTTTGGAAGATATTCAAGACCCTGGTAATGTGGGTACTCTTATCCGTACTGCCGCTGCCTTCAATTATTCTGGAGCCATCATGTCAGAAAACTGCGCTGACCCGCTGTCGCCAAAATGTGTTCAGGCAACTGTGGGTACCGTGTTATCTATATGGTTAAGAAGAACTACAAACTATCTTGAGCTTATTAGTGCACTTAGAAAGGGTGGTTATACCATTGCAGCCACTGACCTTAATGGTATGGAAGAGCCAGCGCTCCTTTCTCGCCAGAGTAAACTCCTGCTAGCTCTGGGTAACGAAGCCACAGGTCTTTCGAAAGCGATGCTAAATGTAGCAGATTTTCGATTGAGAATTCCAACAGTCCGGGAAAAAGCTGAATCACTGAATGTGGCAGCTTGTGGCGCAATTTGCATGTATTTGAGTTCACAGAAATGTAGAACTGATTGTTGATTGGTTCTGCTTTCTTGTTTAGGGTGCAGTAGGGGAGTAGTTAAGAAAAACTAGGTGTGATATACTATTTATCTTACATAATGGTTATAGTGCGAACCAAAATATACCAAGCTGGACGGTTTACATAAAATAGGCATCAATACACGTGGCATTCATCGAGGGCAAAGGGCAAGGAGAAAAGGAGGCTTCGGCCCGCCAATAGTTTGCTATAAATTAGTACCACGTAAAATATTACTTCTTAGTCATGTTAACAATAATCCAAATTAATATGATTGCCAAGATTATAAAAGGTACCCATGCAGGCAGATTTGCGATGGCCGTCACTATCATGAGAAGGACAAAAAGTACAGCTAAAATTATCCATATGGTTGACATGATGCTTCCCTCCTTTGCACAGACTACACACTTATGTTAATTGATTTCGTCATACAAAAAGGTGCGCTCAAATTCAAACCTAGCCTATCGGCTCTAAGGATAAGAAGAAACGGGGAAAAGAGAAGACCCCGTTAATTTCTATATTTAGGTTTATATATGCTATTGAGTTTTTCTAGTATTTCTACTACACTCCTAAAATCCGTTAAATATTCGTTAAGATTTAAACGTTCTCCGGTTTCAAATACCTTTAGTATTTTCTTTAATTCAGTTTCAACATATTTATACGGTTCACCCATTAGCTCTTTAAAATCGCTCTTTGTCTTATCCCACTGATGCACGACTGTATATTCCTCACTCATAAAAATCCTCCTTTCTAATTTATATTGTCTTATTATATCACAAAAAAGTGGACAATTGGCGAAAAGGGTGTTATGTTAAGTTATAACCTATCCCTTTGTCGGGATACCCCCGGCAAAACTGAACCGGGGCAAAGAGGAAGAGGTGTTTAAGAGGGGCGAAGCCCCTCTTTCTATTCCTCCCCCTTTGGTAAAGGGGGACTAAGGGGGATTTTAAATCCCTCTCAATCTCCCTTTGGTAAAGGGAGAATCATGATAGCTTGCGAAGAGTCCCCTCTCCATAAAAACTCAGCCGATGTTGAAAAAGGATGCCAAAAATAAGGGGACTAAACGCCCCTCGTTGCCTGAAAGGTATAATACCCCTCAAAAGAACTTTTATGCCCCTAGTTTTTGATTACAGAGCGTCATTTTGCAAGGTGTTGAACAGGAGCGACGGTTCGGGTCAGAGTTTGGCTGATTAGTTCCAAAAGTCTGGTTAATCCCCACTTTTTGGTGGATGAAATGAGTACCGTGTCCTTGCTCACCGGAACCGGCTGGTCAGCAAGATAATCCAGAGCTTCCTCCTCACCCCAGGTCCGGCCGCTATCCAGCAGCAGGTCGATTTTATTCAGTGCCGTAATTCTGGGTTTATCCATGAGGTCGAGGTCGGTAAGAATATCCTCTACTACCTGGCATTGCTCCGCGGCGTCAGGTGAAGATAAATCAACTATATGGAGCAGCATACTGGCTTCGGTTAATTCCTCAAGAGTTGCCCTGAATGCCGTCACAATAGCCGGCGGTAACTTTCTAATAAAGCCAACCGTATCAGTCATTAAGACCGCGCTCCTGTCAGGAAGGGTTAATCGCCGGGTAGTTGGGTCCAGGGTGACAAAAAGTTTATTTTCAACAAAGACATCAGCCTGGCTGAGAGCATTTAGCAAGGTGCTTTTACCGGCATTGGTATAGCCAACCAGGGCTACTATCGGAATACCGCTCTTCCGGCGCTTCTGGCGATATAGCAGGCGATGTTTCCTTACTGCCTCAATCTGTGCCTTTAAACGATGTATTTTCTGGCGGATAAGTCGCCTATCAGTCTCAAGCTGCGATTCGCCAGGACCTCTGGTGCCGATACCGCCGCCAAGCCTCTCCAGGTGACTCCACTGCCCGGCCAGACGAGGGTAAAGGTATTGGTGCTGAGCCAGCTCCACCTGTAACTGCCCTTCGCGGGTTCGGGCTCGCTTGGTAAAAATATCTAAAATTAAGGCCACGCGGTCGATAATCTTTACCTGAAGAAAGTCCTCGAGCTTTCGCTGCTGTAGCGGCGAAAGCTCATCATCAATAATCACTACATTATAGTTGGTGCTACTCTTTAGCGATAATAATTCAGCCAGCTTACCTTCGCCGAGATAATGTGCCTTTGAAGGTGCCGGTAATCGCTGGACGAGCTTTCCCACCACATCAGCCCCGGCCGTGTCGGTTAATTGCGCCAGCTCCTGCAAGGAGTCCTCTGCTGACCATCTGTCAACGCTTCCCTTAGTGGCTACGGCTACCAGGAATGCCCGCTCTGGAGATACTTGGGTAGCGATGGTTCTCCCCGTAGTAATCCCCCCATTTTACAGAGTGTATTATGTCAAGTTACCTTTTTGCCTTGAACCTGTTTTTACTATCACGCCACCCGGCTAGCCGTGACAGACCCTTCACCAATCCGGCATCAGGGATGGTTAGAGATAACCGCACGTAACCTTCACCATTCTTGCCATAGCCTACCCCGGGAGTCACTACTACCCCGACCTGCTCTAATAAATCGGCAGTGAAGTCGACAGAGGTGTAGCCTTCAGGGACCTTAGCCCAAATATACAGACCTGCCTTTGGCGGTTTGGCTTCAATTCCGATATTATTTAGCATATCAACCACCAGGTCACGGCGCCTCTGGTAAATGGCGTTGTGCTCCTGAATACAGTCCTGAGAGCCTCTCAAAGCTTCAATGGCAGCATACTGAATAGCCTGCGGAATGCCTGAATCCATATTCGACTTAACCGTCTTCAGAGCATTTACCATAGCTGCATTACCTACTACCATTCCTATCCGCCAGCCGGTCATATTATAGCTCTTGGACAGCGAGTGGAACTCCACCCCTACCTCCTTGGCTCCGTCTGCCTGCATAAAGCTAACCGCTTGATAGCCATCAAAGGCAACTTCTGAATATGGACCGTCATGGCAGACAGCTAAGTCGTGCTGATGAGCAAATTGAACTGTTCTATTGAAAAAATCAAGGTCAGCCACGGCGCCGGTAGGATTATTAGGATAGCTTATCCACAGCAGCTTAGCCCTCTTTACTATATCCTCAGGTATGCTATTGAGGTCAGGTAGAAAATTATTCTTCTCAGAGAGGGGTAGATAGTAAGGCTTGCCGTCGGCTAACATAGTACCTATCGAATAAACAGGATAGGCTGGGTCAGGCACCAGAGCAATATCCCCCGGGTCAATAAAGCACAGGGCAATATGAGCAATGCCTTCTTTGGCTCCAATAAGGGGTAATACCTCTTTATCAGGGTCGAGAGAGACGCCAAAGCGTTTCTGATACCATTCGGCTATAGCCTGGCGCAATTCCGGTAAACCCTCTGATTCAGGATAGCGGTGATTAGCCGGGTCTTGTGCTGCCTGGCATAGCTTATCAATTATATGAGGTGGCGTAGGAATATCAGGGTCACCTATGGCAAAGCTAATTACATCCTTATCCTTGGCCTTTTTCTCAGCAATCTTCTTAGTAATTTCTACAAAGAGGTATGGCGGTAGATTTTCTATTCGTCTTGCCATTCTCATTTCAAATACACCTCACCTAGAGATTATTTATTAACCTCACCTCTTGAAGAATCTTCGACCTGTATCCCCCTCTCCCTCTGGGCTTTCGCCCTTTAGGGCAAGCCTTAAAATGAGAGAGGGAAGGATTAGTCTTGAAGGGGCTGCGCCCCTTCAAGCTTTCCCCAATAGATATCTTAATTTGACCATTCTCCGGTAAACACTGTTTCCGCCGTGCCGCTAAGGAATGCCTCCCCGGCTCCTTCCCATTCCACTTCCAGTATACCTCCGGGCAGCTTTATATCCACTTTATTATCAATATAATCATATAGCTGGGCGGCAACGGTTATAGCGCAGGCACCACTGCCACAAGCCAGTGTCTCCCCTACCCCCCTTTCCCAAACACGAGCTTCTATCTGCTCTCGGTTCACCACCCGGGCTACCTCAAAATTTACTCCCGTGGGAAACACCTTGTGCTGCTCTACTTTTGGTCCTAGCCGGGACAGCGGGAAGTCGGCTACCGGCTCCTGGCAGAAGTAAACAGCGTGTGGATTCCCCATAGAGACAAGGCTCAGGCATAGCTCCCTGCCATCTATAGTAAGAGAGTAAGTTATCATTGACTTTATGTCAACTACATTTCTTTCACCCTGCCCTATTACCACCGGAACATCCTTCTCCCCAAATTTTGGTTCACCCATACCGGTCTGAACTTTGGTTACTTTACCGGCTACTTTATAAATCCTGGCTTCTCTTACACCAGCTTTCGTCTCCACTGATATTTCCCGAGCTCTAGAATTAGCCAACTCCCTATCTACAAAGTATTTAACCAGGCACCTTAGCCCATTGCCGCAAGCCTCAGCCTCAGAGCCGTCAGCATTGAAGGTGCGCATCTGAAAGTCAGCGATATCTGAAGGCAGCAACAGCAGCAAACCATCAGCGCCAATGCCGTAGTGGCGGTCACACATAGCTACTGCTGCCTTTGACCAATCATGCTGCATATCACCGGGTTTCACCACTATGAAATCGTTTCCGGCACCCTGCATCTTGGTAAACTTCATAATCACCCCATCCTTAACTACTAGAGCTTCTAAGATTCACCTTTCTAGTATAGGTGAACAGATAAAAAATAATACCATACCGTCTGGGTGCCTTTCAATTCAGAGTATTGGTGCGGTTCATTCAGGTGATATTTGCCTAGTTAGCACCAACGGTTTTGAGCATGCTTAGCAGGCAGTGGAGAGTGTAAGGGAACTAATGAACTCAGAGTTATTATTAGAGCAGTGGTGGGCCATTCTGGACTCGAACCAGAGACCTCAGTCTTATCAGGACTGCGCTCTAACCAACTGAGCTAATGGCCCATAAATCGTCTCTAATTCTAGATGAAGCGGAGATAAAAATCAAGCTTGGTCTGCCTTTTGGTTCTACTGGCATTGGGATGGTAGCTGCCTCACCCCTGACCCCTCTCCAGCCTGTGATACAGTAGCCTACCTGAGTTCTTATTGGCTGGAGAGGGGAGTATAGGGGAGAGGGGGCTTCGCCCCCTCTCCAATTTTTACCCCCGTTTCAGTGGGAGAGGATATCCACTATAAGGGGACTTTGAGAGGGATGCCAGCCCCTCTTTTAAAGAATTCCCCCCTCTCCAAACAAACTTATTAAAGGTTCCCCCAATGTAACTGTTTGGAGAGGGGGATAAAGGGGGTGAGGTTAGGATGGAGTGAGACTAGACGAAAAAGAAGGTGAGCAGTTGATTTTAACAGCGGATTATAGAATATAAGGTAAAACGCATTACTTGATGTTACTGCCAATAAAAAAACCTTAACAACTGGGTAGCGAGAGGAAAGATTTTACACTGACTGTTAGGTCAATGACCGACCTAGGAGTGATGGGTTTTTACACCCAGACTCTCCCTAGAAAGGAGGTGATCCAGCCGCAGCTTCCGCTACGGCTACCTTGTTACGACTTCGTCCCAATCGCCAGCCTCACCTTCGGCGACTACCTCCCTTCCGAAGAAGGGTTAGCCCATCGACTTCAGGTGTTGCCGACTTTCATGACGTGACGGGCGGTGTGTACAAGGCCCGAGAACGTATTCACCGCAGTATGCTGACCTGCGGTTACTAGCAACTCCGACTTCATGCAGGCGGGTTTCAGCCTGCAATCTGAACTGAGGATGGCTTTTAGGATTAGCTCCAGATCGCTCTATTGCTACCTTTTGTACCACCCATTGTAGCGTGTGTGTAGCCCAAGGCATAAGGGCCGTGCTGACTTGACGTCATCCCCACCTTCCTCCCCGTTTTGCGGGGCAGTCTCGCCAGAGAATGTAACTGGCAATGAGGGTTGCGCTCGTTGCAGGACTTAACCAAACACCTCACGGCACGAGCTGACGACAGCCATGCAGCACCTGTGACGGCTCCTGGCTTAACAGGTTGTTTCCCTTTCGAGTCACTACTTCCGTCATGTCAAGCCTTGGTAAGGTTCTTCGCTTTGCATCGAATTAAACCACACGCTCCGCTGCTTGTGCGGGCCCCCGTCAATTCCTTTGAGTTTTAGCCTTGCGGCCGTAGTTCCCAGGCGGGACACTTAACGCGTTAGCTTCGGCACAGAGAGGGTCGATACTCCCTATACCCAGTGTCCATAGTTTACAGCGTGGACTACCAGGGTATCTAATCCTGTTTGCTCCCCACGCCTTCGGGCTTAAGCGTCAGTAACAACCCAGGAGGCCGCCTTCGCCACTGGTATTCCTCCCGATATCTACGCATTTCACCACTACACCGGGAATTCTACCTCCCCCTGTTGCCCTCTAGCTTAACAGTATCGAATGACCCCTCCCAGTTAAGCTGGGAGATTTCACATCCGACTTGAAAAGCCGCCTGCGCCCTCTTTACGCCCAATAAATCCGGATAACGCTCGCCACCTACGTTTTACCGCGGCTGCTGGCACGTAGTTAGCCATGGCTTATTCCTCAGGTACTGTCATTATTCCTCCCTGAGAAAAGGGGTTTACAACCCGAAAGCTTTCATCCCCCACGCGGCGTCGCTGTGTCAGGCTTTCGCCCATTGCACAAAATTCCTTGCTGCTGCCTCCCGTAGGAGTCTGGGCCGTGTCTCAGTCCCAATGTGGCTGACCATCCTCTCAGACCAGCTACCGATCGTCGCCTTGGTAAACCATTACTCTACCAACTAGCTAATCGGGCACAAGCCCCTCCCTAAGCGCCCGAAGACTTTAGTCCTTCACCTTGCAGTGAAGAACCACATAAGGTATTAGCTCCAATTTCTCAGAGTTATCCCCTACTTAGGGGCAGGTTACTTAAGCGTTACTCACCCGTTTGCCACTACCCTTCACCCCGAAAGGTGAAGGACCGTTCGACTTGCATGCATAAAGCACGCCGCCAGCGTTTATCCTGAGCCGGGATCAAACTCTCCAAAACAATAACTTTGCTGCTTGAACCTTCCTCTCGCTATCCAGTTGTTAAGGTGCTAAATATCTCCTACAATAAGATAGCAAAATAAGTCAACTTTGTCAAGATGGCGCTGGCGAGCACGACCGTATGAGCGGGCATACAGCTTGACTTTTTATATCATCCGTTTCTATAATATTCACGTTGTCCGACCTCGAAAGAGTGCCCGAGTGGCGCAATGGCAGCGCAACCGACTTGTAATCGGTAGGTTAGTGGGTTCGAATCCCCTCTCGGGCTGGGGTATTTGATTTTTAATGGTAACATCGGGAGGGGTGCCGGAGTGGTTAATCGGAGCAGTCTGTAAAATTGCCGCCCTGACGGGCTTCGCAGGTTCGAATCCTGCCCCCTCCACCACAGCTTGAGACACACCTATTCAAATGCGACTTTTTACTGATAAGGGGAGCTGCTAGCAGCTCCCCTTACTTGATTTTCTTTTCCACTTCACCTTTACATCACTATATTCACTCTTGAGGGCTGGATATGATTGCCATAGAAACTATATCCTTGCCCCTAGAAGTTCTACCACAATGCCGATAGAGAACATCTTGAACTACAATATTGTTAGGTTGGTTCTTGAGCCATGCATTAATTGCAAGCTGCCACGCTTCAAGATCATTGCCATACTGTCCGCTGGTAAATACCTCTACTTCAATGTTGTTAGCTTTTGTTGGTTTGTTAGCCATATACCACCTCCTAGTTCTAATTATAGCATAATGCTAAAAGGGAGTGGTCAATGTCAAGGCTAAGCACTTATCTTGAAATCGGTTCATCAGGATAGTCATTAACTTGACAAAACCATGCGGAACGCTTTAATCTATATTAGTAGTTCTTTACCGTCGCTTGAGACTTGGCCTCACATCGGCAATTCAGTATGTAGCCCTCGACTAGCGACCCTATATAGTAACGGAAACCGTGTTTTTATAAGAATGTGCTCTACAAGTTTGACTTTTCATTTCTTTTCCCCTACAATTAGCTTCAGAAAGTGTGCCCATATAGCTCAGTTGGTAGAGCACGCCCTTGGTAAGGGCGAGGTCACCAGTTCGAATCTGGTTGTGGGCTCAGAATAAAGGGAGGATAAAATGGCTAAACGGAAATTTGAGCGGACTAAACCACATTGCAATGTGGGCACCATCGGTCACGTTGACCATGGAAAAACTACACTAACTTCAGCCATGACATTAGTCTTGTCTAAAATGAACCCTACAGGGTTTCGCTCCTTTGATAGTATTGATAATGCTCCTGAGGAGAAGGCAAGGGGGTTAACCATCGCTATTGCCCATGTGGAGTATGAGACTGAGAAGCGGCACTATGCTCACATTGATTGTCCGGGGCACGCTGACTTTATTAAGAATATGATAACCGGTGCTGCTCAGATGGATGGTGCGATACTGGTAGTGAGCGCCCCTGATGGTCCTATGCCGCAGACTAGAGAGCATGTCCTGCTGGCCCGTCAGGTGGAGGTTCCTTCCGTTTTGGTTGCCCTTAATAAGGTAGATGCGATGGAGGACGAAGAGCTTCTGGAACTGGTAGAAATGGAGGTAAGGGAACTGCTGACTAAATATAACTTCCCTGGTGATGAGTTACCGGTGGTGCGGGTGAGTGCCCTTAAGGCTCTCGAATGTGGCTGCGGCAAAAGGGAGTGTCAGTGGTGTGGTCCCATCTGGAAACTGATGGATGCGATAGATGACTATATTCCTACCCCGGTGCGGGCTAAAGACCAGCCGTTCCTGATGCCGGTGGAAGACGTTTTTAGCATCAAGGGCAGGGGCACCGTGCCCACAGGAAGGGTTGAGAGGGGTGTAATTAAACCCGGGGAAGAGGTTGAGCTCGTGGGTTTACATCATGAACCCCGCAAGACGGTGGCTACCAGCCTAGAAATGTTTCATAAAACCCTGGATGACGCCGAGCCGGGGGATGCGGTAGGCATTTTACTTAGAGGGATAGACCGCGATGAAATAGAGCGAGGTCAGGTGATAGCGGCCCCTGGCTCTATTAAACCGCACACCTATGCCGAAGGAGAAGTATATATCTTGAGTAAGGAAGAGGGGGGAAGGCATACTCCCTTCTTTAACGGATACAAGCCCCAGTTTTACATCAGGACTACCGATGTGACTGGAAGCATTGAGCTACCGGAAGGGATGGAGATGGCCATGCCCGGTGATAATGTGAAAATGAAGATAAAACTTATTTATCCGGTAGCTCTGGAGACGGGCTTGCGTTTCGCTATTCGTGAGGGCGGTAAAACGGTAGGCGCTGGAACCTTTAGCCACATTATTGAGTAGAGATGGCCAAAAAAGGTGAATCTAGAATCATTATCCATCTTGCCTGCACTGAGTGCAAGGAGAGGACATATACAACCACTAAGAACCGAAGGAATGACCCCAAAAGGTTAGAGCTTAGGAAATATTGCCCTCGTTGCCGCACTTACAGCCTTCACCGAGAGATAAGATAAAGTAGACCGTGGAAGATGAGTTTTCAGCAGAGGCTGAAGTTAGGGATAGCTAGCTGGAAGGCTGGGTTCGTCGGGAAAAGCTCCGAAGGGCTCCCTTCCAGAGCCACTGAGCAATATATGGGACATTCTCTATGAGATATCGAGGTGCTGGTGCCAAGCAAAGCGGCCCAAGACTTAAATTCATTAGCGAGATTATAGCTGAGCTAAAGAAGGTAGTCTGGCTCACCAGACGAGAGACCGCTTATTTGACAGTTCTGGTGTTGATTGTTGCCGTTACTGTAGGTCTGGTTCTCGGAATCATTGATTATGGTTTTACAAAACTCGTTGATGGCGTTTTTCTCGGTGGATAGAGACTTAGCTGGCTTCCAGATTAAATTAAAGCGTTCTGATTCGAGGGATAGATTCGTTTTTCTTCTTCCAAAACTCTTTTCTGAGTGAGGTTGTTTGTGAGCGGGGACAAAAAATATTGGTTTGTAATTCATACCTACTCTGGGCATGAGGAACGAGTAAAAAAGAATCTAGAGCAGCGTATGAAGTTCATGAATTCCGGGGATGAGATTTCTCAGATAGTTATACCTACTTTGGATGAGGTTGAGGTTAGAAGTGGACAGAGGCGCACAGTGGCCAAGAAGATATTGCCTGGTTATGTCCTTGTTCAGATGAAGATGAGCGACCAGAGCTGGAATATAGTGCGTAATACCCCCGGGGTTACCGGTTTTGTTGGCAGTGAGAATAAGCCTGTGCCTTTACGGGAGGAGGAAGCGGACCAGATTTTGAAACAGATGGTGGCTGAAGCGCCAAGAGTTAAGGTTGGCTTTAAGCCAGGACAGAGTGTGCGGGTGACTGATGGTCCTTTTACCGATTTTGTGGGGATAGTGGATGAGATAAGTACGGAAAAAGGTAAGGTTAAGGTGCTTCTATCCCTCTTTGGGCGTGAGACACCTGTAGAGCTTGACTTCTTGCAGGTGGAAAAACTTTGACTCCCTTTAAATTTTGTGGTTAGGAGAGAGGAGTGGCGAAAAAGATTAGAGCTGTGGTTAAACTGCAGATTCCGGCAGGGAAGGCAAATCCAGCACCCCCGGTAGGCCCGGCTTTGGGGCAGCATGGGGTTAATATTATGGCCTTTTGTAAGGAGTATAATGAACGGACTAATGCCCAGGCTGGGTCTATTATTCCCGCCGAAATAACTATCTATGATGATAGGTCATTTACTTTCATTACCAAAACGCCACCAACTGCTGATTTGCTGAGGAAGGCATTAGGCGTGGAGAAGGGAGCCAGTGTTTCTGGCCGCGAAGTAGTAGGCAAGTTATCTCGAGATAAACTTCGTGAAATAGCCCAGATTAAGGTTAAAGACCTTAATACAACTGGTATTGAGGGGGCAGAGCGGATTATCGAGGGCACGGCCCGAAGTATGGGAATTGAGATAGAGTAGAAGAAATGGTAAGAAGCGGTAAAAAGCATCAAGAGGCGGTTAAACTGCTGGACAAAACAACAGCTTATTCTCCTCAGGAAGCTATTGCACTGGCCAAGAAAATAGCTCACGCCCGATTTGACGAGACTGTCGAGCTTCACCTTCGAATGGGTCTTGACCCTCGGGATGCTAACCAACAAGTGCGTGGTGTCACCCTTCTGCCACACGGGCTGGGCAAGAAAATGCTGGTTTTAGTTTTTGCACAAGGGGAAGCAGCAAGAATTTCTGAAGCAGCCGGGGCCGATTTTATTGCCGATGATGAGCTAATTAAAAAGATTGAGGGTGGTTGGCTGGATTTTGACACGGCTATTGCTACCCCCGATATGATGGGCAAGGTGGGTAAACTGGGGAAAATCTTGGGGAGACGGGGATTGATGCCTAACCCTAAATCAGGAACAGTAGTAGCCGCTGATGATTTGAACAGGGCAATAGAAGATGCCCGTAAAGGCCGGGTGGAATTCAAGTTGGACAGGACGGCTATCATTCACGTGCCTTTGGGCAAGGTTAGCTTTGAAGATGATAAGTTGATGGACAACCTGACAGCGGTGGTAGAGGCAGTAGTGAAGGCTAAGCCCAGTGGCGCTAAGGGTCACTATGTTAAAACTGCCTCGTTAACTACTACTATGGGGATTGGTATAAAGCTTGACCTCAAGTCAACCCTCTCCTTGAGTTCCAGTTGACATCTTTAGGGCTAGTTGGTAAAATAGCTTTGCCAGAGCGAGACGGTCGATATAATGTTTCTATAAAAAGGAGGATAAATGGCAGGTATCACATCGTATGGAGCATATATACCGTATTACAGATTGCCGCGGAGCGTAATTAATGCGGCTTGGGGTCGAGGTGGAGGACGTGGAGAGAAAGCGGTGGCTGGTTTTGATGAGGACTCTATTACCATGTCAGTAGCTGCTGGTATGGACTGCTTAAAAGGGACTGACCCTAGGACAGTGGATGCTTTATTCATGGCTACAACTACCGCCCCTTATAAAGAGAGGCAGAATTCGACAATAGTAGCCACTGCCCTTGACCTTGGTCGGGAAGCCCGAAATACTGATTTTTCAAATTGTCTCAGGGCAGGAACTAGTGCTTTGCTATCGGCTACGGATGCTGTAAAGGCTGGCTCTCTCAAGAGTGTTCTGGTAACTGCTGCCGATATGCGCCTGGGAGGTGCTGCCGGGGAGGATGAACCAGCCTTTGGCGATGGAAGCGCCGCCCTGCTGCTGGGAAATGAAAAAGTGGCAGTAGAGATTGAAGGCAACTACATCTTATCTGATGACTTAGCCGATTACTGGAGATCGCATGAAGACACCTTTGTCCGCCACTGGGAAGACCGCTTCGGCAGGGAGACAGGTTACATGAGAATACCCGTTGAAGCTGCTAAAGGAGCAATGGCGAAGCTCAATCTAACCCCGAAGGATTTTGCCAAACTCTGTTTGTATGGTCCGAACACAAGAGCGCAGGCAGGACTGGCCGGTAGGATGGGCTTTCAGCCAGAGCAGATTCAGGAGCCGTTACTGGATACAGTAGGCAATACCGGGGTGGCACTGCCTCTAATGATTCTGGTGGCAGCCTTGGAAGAAGCTAAGGCAGGCGATAGAATTCTGCTGGTCAGCTACGGGAATGGCAGCGATGCCCTTGTACTCAAGGTGACTGAGGAGATTGAAAAGATTAGAGACCGCCGGGGGATAAAGCGTCATCTTGAGATGAAGAGGGCACTCGACAACTATGGAAGATACCTGCGCTGGCGGGAGATGGTATCACTGGCACCGCCGGCTCGCCCTTCGGCAATACCAGCATCTATGTCAGCACAGTGGAGGGAACACTCTTCAGCCTTACCCCTTTATGGTGTCAAGTGCAAGAAGTGTGGCACTCCTCAATTGTTCATGAGTGGCAGTTCAACTCGTGCCCATATCTGTGTAGAATGCTTTGCTAAGGATGAATTTGAGCCTTATAGGTTCGCTGATAAGAGAGGTAAGGTAGCCAGCTTCAGCCATGACTATCTGGCTGGTGGTATCGACCCACCAGCCACAGCGACAGTCGTTGATTTTGAGGGAGGAGGAAGAGGCTTATTTAATATGGTTGACCGCGCCCCTGAAGAATGCGAGGTAGGCATGGACGTGGAGATGACCTTCAGGAAGCTGCGCTACGCGCTCGGTACTCACACCTACTTTTGGAAGTGTAAACCGGTGAGGGATTAGACTTAAAATTAAGGAGGTAAGAAAATGCCAGGAAGTATTAAGGATAGAGTTGCTATTGCTGGTATGGGGTGCACCAAGTTTGGCGAACGCTGGGATGCCAGTGCTGGTGACATGCTGGTAGATGCTGCTTATCAAGCCTTTGAAGATGCTGGGATAGAGCCTAAGGATATCCAGGCAGCCTGGTTGGGAACCACGACCGGGAACACCGGGATGACACTATCTGAACCGCTAAGGCTCCCTTATATTCCTATTACCAGGGTAGAGAACGCCTGTGCCACTGCTTCGGACGCCTTTAGGAATGCTTGCTATGCAGTAGCTGCCGGTATCTACGACATCGTGTTAGCTATCGGCGTCGACAAATTTAAGGATAGCGGCATTAGTGGTCTGGGTAATGGAGGAGTACCTGGACCGAGTCATGCAATGATGGTAGAAAGCGCACCGCCACGGCAATTTGCTCAGCTCGCCACTGCATATTTCGCCCGCTATGGCTTGAGCTACGAGGAAGGTAAGGAGATGATAGGCAGAGTCTCCTGGAAGAGCCATAAAAACGGTGCTCTAAACCGCAACGCTCACTTCCAGAGGGAAGTGTCTATGGAGACGATAATTAATGCCCCTATGATTTCCTCGCCTCTAGGATTATACGACTGCTGTGGCGTCAGCGATGGCTCAGCAGCAGCCATTGTTACTACACCTGAGATAGCCAAGAGCCTGAGGAAAGGGAAAGAGCCACCGATATTTCCCAAGGCGTTGCAGATTTCTATGGCTCCTCGTGACGGAAACTATAACTCGAAGTTTGACTACACCCATGTTGAAACTACGGTGCGGGCAGCACAAGCCGCCTATAAGGAGGCAGGGGTAACAAACCCCCGCGAGCAGATAAGCATGGCTGAGGTCCACGATTGCTTCTCTATCACTGAGGCAGTTACTATGGAAGACCTCGGCTTTAGCCCCAGAGGAAAGGTAAGGGAGGACATTATGTCCGGCCGTTTTGACCTCGATGGAGCCCAGCCAGTTCAGCTTGACGGTGGCTTAAAGTGTTTTGGACATCCGATTGGCGCTAGTGGACTGCGGATGATTTACGAGATGTACCTGCAGCTTCAGGGTAGAGCTGACGAACTGCTGAACCCCGGTAAACCCTCCCGGCAGATAAAAGAGCCCAAGCTGGGGCTAACACATAACCTGGGTGGGTCTCCAGATGGCTGCGCTATTTTTGTAGGCATCGTCGGGTTGGAAGGGGTATAACTGACTAGCTTAATATAAGACTTACCAGCAAGCTCAAGGGATGGTTGGTCATCATCAGCTGAAGAATGCTGACATTGGGCTGACCTGTAATTTGAGCACGACAAGGTTAATTGTTCTTGAAAGGAATTCAATTTAGAAACGATAGTAAGGAGGCAGCAGTGGCAGAAATATCGCTACAGGTATCACAAGCCAGAAGAGAATTCGATGGTCAGCAATATATCCTAACCAAGATTAATTATACTAAAGAGGATGCCGAGGCAGACCAAGCATACTATAAGGAGCGAGGCAGGGAAGCCAGGATTCTGGAAGAGGATGGATTCTGGCTAGTCTACACTAAGATTGGGCAATGACTGTAGTTTTGCTTTATTGCTGGAGGGGTTGGCATAAGGCTTGACCTTAAACTAGCCTCTCTATTAATCCTGGTTGATATTAATGAAACCTGATAAAATGAGGATAAGGCGTAGAGATTAGATAGCAGACGAAAATTTAAAATATCCTGAGACAGCAGGGGCTGATTAAGGCTTAAAGCGTGCCTGCCGAGGAAAAGATAAGCTAGACTAGCAACATTTTGCGGTAAAAATAAGTAAAGCCAAAACTCAGAGCAGTCTAGCCGGAAGTCCTTGTGTAGCTGGCACAAGGACTTCTTTTTAAGAAGATGTTCAGTGGCGGCAGTTAGGAGATAAGAAAAATGTCTAGAGAGAAAAAGACGCAGATTATTGATAGGCTACAAGAGGCTTTTTCCAAATGCAGCATTAGTATTTTAACTGACTATCGGGGACTAGCGACCGCCGAGATGACCGACCTGCGTCGTAGATTACAGGAGTCAGGTAGTGAGTATAGGGTGGTAAAGAATACTCTAGCTCGCTTCGCCGCAGCCAGAGCCGGCAATGATGATTTGGTCAGCTCCTTTGAAGGTCCGATAGCTATTGCTTTTGGCCATGGCGATATAACTAAACCAGCTAAAGTTTTGGCAGACTACATTCGTGATTCAAAAGCAAGCCTGAGTATCAAGGGAGGCTTTTTTGCTGGCAGGTTGCTTACTTCAGAAGAGGTGATGACCCTTTCTACACTGCCATCGAAGGAGATATTGCTAGCCAGGGTTCTGGGGCAGATGAAAAGCCCTGTTTCGGCTTTACTCGGCTGCCTTACCAATCCAATAAGGGGATTTATTGGGTTGCTACAAAATAGAATTAATCAACTGGAGGGAGTATGAAATGTTAGAAAATGAGGTAAAAACTGGGCATGAGAGTGGCGGAGAAACAACAGCGACCAAACGGGTGGTGAAAAAAGCCAAGGCGGCTAGTGAGCCGCCGGCTCCTGCCAAAAAGGCAGAAAAGCCAAAAAGGACAGGCACCATTGACGAGGTAATGGCTACTATAAAAAATATGACAGTGCTTGAACTAGCAGAGTTGGTGAAGGCTTTAGAAGCTGAGTTCGGAGTTACTGCCGCTGCTCCGGTGGTAGTTGCTGCCACAGCGGCAGCACCAGGTGAAGCTGCGGCTCCACCTGAAGAGAAGACGGAGTTTGATGTAGTTCTTAAAGACATTGGTGCTAATAAGATTAGTGTGATTAGAGCAGTGCGGGAGTTGACCACTTTAGGGTTGAAGGAATCTAAGGACTTGGTAGAGAGTGCCCCCAAGCCAGTAAAGGAGGGGGTTACTAAGGATGAGGCGGCTGCGGCAAAACAGAAGCTTGAAGAGGCTGGGGCTACTGCTGAAATCACATAATAGCAGCTGGCAATCTTGTGAGTGGGTGCCCTAGTTGAAAATAGTGCTAAAAGCGCCTATAGTTATAATTAAATAGCCTTTTGCATCTAGGGGTTAGAAATGCCTCAGCGTGACTGTTTTGTGCTAATAGGGATGGGAGGTTTGTTTATCCTTCTCGGCCTGGCTGCGATTATCTGGGGTAGGAGCGAGGAGAAAAGCTATTATGATTCGCTTTCCTCTCGTACTGATGTCAGGGAATTCTTGGAACACTGGCCACAGCGCCCTCAATTTGGGGCGCTAAAGATAGGCGGTTGGATAGCTATAGCTATCGGTGCACTTATGGCAGTTCTGGGCGGCGCTTTTTTGCTGCGGGGTTAAGATTTCTCAGGCCACAAATCACAGGCAGAAAGCGCCCCCTTACCTCAAAAGTTCGGATGGTGGTAGCACCTTCTGCCTAGATTATGCCAATCTATCCAATGGGGCTTTTGCTGAACTGGGTTAGCCTTGATACTCAGATAAGCTAGTGAACTACTGCCAGCCGCTCCTAGCACCTGGCCCTCCTGTTGGCAACGGTCCCGCTGGCCAATTGAAGCCTCCCTGCATGGCAGTATTGACGTCTTCTGGTGTGGCGACTCCCTCTTCAACGATTTTCCGCGCCTCTTGCCTGGCAGCACCCATGATACGATTACCTATAAAGCCAGTATCTCCTGGCACATCCTTCACCCGGACGCTCGTCTTGCCCAAGCGCTGGCAGAGACCTTCCATTACCTGTATCAATTCTTCCGGGACATCCGGAGTGTATGTCACTTCTACCAGCTTCATAATGTTAGCTGGGCTGAACCAGTGCATCCCGATAAACAGCTTCTTCCGTTCCGTTACCGCAGCTATGTCGGCAATAGTAAACATTGAGGTATTGCTGGCGAAAATAGCATCCTTCTTGACTATCTTGTCCAGCTCAGCAAACACCTTCAACTTTAATGGCTTGTTCTCAATTGCCCCTCCTTCACCCCCACCTATCGCCTCAATAACTAGGTCACAGTCCTTCAAATCCTCAACCTTCGTCGTCAGGGTAAGATTGGCCAGGGCCTGCTCCATCTGCTCTTGCGTAATCTTACCTCGGTCAACACCGCCCTTTAAGCCAAACCGGCCATTTATCATTGTATCTTTCGTCTTCTCACAAATTTCATCAGTCAGGTCACGAATAATGACTTTGTAGCCAGCCTGAATTGCTGTCTGGGCAATGCCACCTCCCATTACGCCGGCACCCATCACCCCGATTGTTTTAATGTCTTCCAGTTTCATCTCTACCTCCTTTTTGTTAATTCCCTAATATTACACTTGCTCAGCAATTATTTTTCAACCGAAGCAGGTTAGATTTAATTCTTGGATAATCTAGCGGTTTAACCCCAGCCGCCGAGAACACCTGCTCCTAGTTCAAATGGTCCCGCTGGCCAATTGAAGCCTCCCTTCATGGCAGTGTCAACATCCTGTGGTGTGGCGACTCCCTCTTTAACGACTTTCTGTGCCTCTCGCGCGACTGCGGCGAAGATACGATTAGCTACAAAGCCGGTGTCTCCTGGTATATCCTTCACCCGGACGCTCGTCTTGCCCAAGCGCTGGCAGAGACCTTCCATTACCTGTATCAATTCTTCCTGAGTATCTGGAGTGTATGTCAGCTCCACCGCCTTCATAATGTTAGCTGGGCTGAACCAGTGCATCCCGATAAACAGCTTCTTCCGTTCCGTTACCGCAGCCAAGTCGGCAATGGTAAAGAATGAGGTATTACTGGCTAAAATAGCATCCTTTTTAACTATTTTGTCCAGCTCAGCAAATACCTTTAGCTTTAATGGCTTGTTCTCAAGTCCCCCTCCTTCACCCCCACCTATCGCCTCAATAACTAGGTCACAGTCCTTCAAATCCTCAACCTTCGTCGTCAGGGTAAGATTGGCCAGGGCTTGCTCCATCTGCTCCTGCGTAATCTTACCTCGGTCAACACCGCCCTTTAAGCCAAACCGGCCATTTACCATTGTGTCTTTCGCCTTCTCACAAATTTCATCAGTCAGGTCACGAATAATGACTTTGTAGCCAGCCAGAATTGCTGTCTGGGTAATGCCACCTCCCATTACGCCGGCACCCACCACCCCGATTGTTTTAATGTCTTCCAGTTTCATCTCTACCTCCTTTTTGTTAATTCCACGAGCACCATATTATACTCATTTAATCATTGTTTTGCAAGTGTCATCTACCCATCTGGAAAATTTGAGGCAATTTATGTGAAATTGACAACTAACTTCATATCTCAGTAAACTATCCTTGTCCATAATTTTCTACCGGGGGAAAGATTACCTATGATGCATATTGAAGTTGTTGGGCGCCAGCTAGTTGAGACACTTAAGAGCTATAGCGCCGATTATATAGAGGTTCACCTTGAGGAGAGCCAGACTAGTCACATTGCCTACCGGGGGAAGGAACTGGAATCTATTGACAGGACAACTGCCATCGGAGGAAATGTGCGAGCCTTGGTAAGGGGTGGTTGGGGCTTCGTCAGCTTTAATAATCTTGATGAGCTGCCCGGCAGGGTAGAACTAGCAGTGAGGCAAGCCCAATTTGTCGGCAATGAAGAAAGTAAACTGGCCCCGGTAGAACCAGTGGTTGATACCGTGCTCACCCCGGCGAGCACAAATCCGCTGACTATGCCCCTGGCTGAAAAGAAGCAACTACTCGACGAATATAACGACATTATCTGGCGCACCCCAAGGCTCCAGACCTCATCTATCAACTACGGTGATGGCCATAAAAAGGTCATATTTCTAAATTCGCTAGGTAGCTATATTGAGCAGGAAAGGACAGATATTACCCTGCGCCTGACCGCTATTGCCGCCGAAGGTAGCGAGGTGCAGCAGGCAGGATTGAGCCTGGGTAGCCGTGATGATTTTAGCTTAATCCAGGGTCGCCACCGGCAAGTAGAACAACTGGCACAGCGGGCTGTGGAGTTATTATCCGCTCCACAGGTAAGCGGAGGCGAATATACTGTGGTATTAGACCCGGTTCTGGCTGGTGTCTTCGTCCATGAAGCCTTTGGACACCTATCAGAGGCTGATTTTGTTTATGAAAACGACCGCTTACGCCAGATTATGACTCTGGGCAAAGAATTTGGCAGCGTTGAGCTTAATATCGTTGATTCTGCAGCGATGCCCGGACTGCGGGGTAGCTATAAATATGATGATGAAGGCGTGCCAGCCACTAAAACCTACCTTATCAGAGAGGGTAAATTAGTCGGCCGGCTTCATTCCAGGGAAACTGCCGCCAAGATGAATGAAGAGCCTACGGGTAATGCCAGGGCTATTAACTATCGCTACCCACCCATTGTGCGCATGACCAACACCTACATCGAGCCAAAGGCAGCCTCTCTTGATGATATAATAGGTGACATTAAGGAAGGGGTGTATGCCAAAAACTGGTATGGTGGCATGACCAGTATGGAGATGTTTACCTTCTCCGCCGGTGAAGCCTATATGATTCGTAACGGCAAGGTCGCTGAGATGCTACGACCGGTAGTGCTTACCGGCAATGTGTTCACTACCCTTAAAAACATAGATGCCATTGGTAACGACCTGGAGATGAATCAGGGTGGTGGCTGTGGCAAAGGGGAGCAGATGCCCCTGCCTGTTGCCAATGGTAGCCCTCATATCAGGATTCGCCACTGTTTAGTCGGAGGCAGATAAGTGGAAAATATCCTTTTTCAAACTAAAAGGCGTTTATCATGCCAAGATTAAGCATTATTTAATGGGAGGCATATGAGTGGAAAGCATTCTTGCTGAAGCTAAAAAGGTCGCTGAGGAAGCTGAGGTCTTCATGGTGTCCTCAGAAGAAACGCCCGTTCAATTCGAAGCCAACCGCCTGAAACATATCCAAAGCAAACAGAGCACAAGCGTGGCTCTGCGTATCGTGAGACAAGGCAAGATTGGCTATGCCGCGGCTACACAGCTAGACGATAGACAGGAACTGGTCAATATGGCAGTAGAAACAGCAGAGTTTGGTATGACAGCCAGGTTTGAGCTTCCCTCCTTTACCTCCTACCCCCAGATTGAAGTCTTCGACCCTGCTGTAGAATCGGTATCCACAGAGGAAATGGTTAAACTGGGTGAAGAACTGATATCCACCATTAAGGCTCATACCCCGGACCTTGTCTGTGACGCAGCGGTAAGTAAGGAGGTAATATCAGTCCGTATCATAAATTCTCGCGGTGGACAGGCAAACTATAAGCAAAGTATCTTTAGCCTGGGTATTGAGGGACAACTGATTCGTGATACCGATATGCTCTTTGTCGGTGAAGGCCAAAATTCCTGCCACCCCATACCGGAGTCCAAAACTGTAGCTGAGGTTGTGCTCCAACAACTTGACCTGGCTAAAGACCGAGCCTCAGCACCAACCAAGTTACTGCCGGTGGTTTTTACCCATCACGGGGTAGCCAGCTCCTTAATCGCGCCTTTGATAGCTGCTTTTAACGGTAAGGTAGTTCTGGAGGGGGCTTCACCTATAGGCAGTAAACTTGGTCAGCTGGTTTTCGACGAGAAATTACAGTTGTGGGATGACCCTACTATAGCCTACCGCCCGGCAAGCCGCCCCTGTGACGATGAAGGGATACCCAGTCAACGCACTCCCCTTATTGAGCAGGGGGTGGTAGCTAATTTTCTTTATGACCTGCAAACAGCCGCCCTGGCCCATACCCAGAGCACCGGTAACGGCCATAGAAGTCGTGGTGGACTACCTGCCCCCTCACCCAGTGCCTTTATTATTGCCCCGGGCAAGGCTACCTTCGACCAGATGGTTGCTGATATTAAGGAAGGGCTGGTTGTTGAGCAGCTCATGGGGGCAACCCAGGGCAATATTCTGGGTGGCGATTTCAGTGGCAATGTTCTTTTAGGTTATAAGGTAGAAAATGGTAAAATAGTAGGTAGGGTTAAAGATACCATGGTCTCCGGGAATATTTACCAGCTTCTTAAACAGATTACAGCTATCGGCAGCGATGCCAGGTGGGTAGGCGGCTTTCTTAACACCCCACCCCTCTACTTCCCCAGTGTGTCAGTAGCTAGTAAGTAACCGCAGAAAGGAGCTGAGAAAACTACTATACTGAAGAAATATGTTGGAATTATTATATTATGGGGTGCGAGGTGTTATGAATTATGAATAAGGAATTGGTAGAAATTATCAAACTGTATTCAACAGGTACTCACGGAGAATTAAGTAGCTATCTTGTAGGGAAATCAAAGGACACACTCATCGGAGTGCTCGTAGACCTGATTACCATGTATATTAATGACAAAAACTCGTCAACTGTAAGAGAATTTATTACAGTTACTTTCGCAGGATACAATCATGTAGAAAAGAAGATTGGTTATAATGGATTCAAGCAAGATACCTTCTCTGGGATAACTACAAAATGCGAAGCTAAGCCTAAGAATGTAGACACAAATTCTGAGTCAAAAGATAAGTTAAAGGGTTATGGAAATTTCTCTGATTATACTTTCAGGAGGTTAGAAAGGGACAAACAGGAAAAGGGGCTAAACATGTTGGTTAGTGGCTTTGTAGATGGCAGGTTAGTCTATATTTTAGAATTTCCCTTTTCTTGTCCTTCGTTTGTGAGCAATTTGGAGTCACAATTAAAGCGGAGATTTCCCGGTGGCAAAGATATCCCTAACGAATATTTAAGAAGTGCAAGCTTTGCCTATAAGGATTTCATCAGTTGCCCGCAACTGAAAACGGTATATCTTGCCGATAAGAGTGAATTGGAGAGATATAGGCAACACATAGTAAGAGACTTCTCTAAATTCTTAGAGGGGAAAGCAAAGTGACTCAATCAAATTTTATGAATCGTATAATCGTGGGTGATGCTCTTAGAGTTTTAAGGGAAATACCCTCAGAGATTGTTGATATGGGTGTGACTTCACCACCATACAATAAGGGAGAGAATAAGAAAGGCTGGCTTGTAAAGAATGTAAAGTATAATGATTCGACAGATAAGCTTCCTGAAAATGAATATCAAGAAAATCAAATAGCAGTATTGAATGAATTGTTTAGAATGACAAAACCAGGGGGTTCTTTCTTTTATAACCATAAACTGAGATGGGAAAGAGGAGTACTGTTACACCCGATGGACTGGCTCAGAAAAACTAAGTGGACGATAAGACAAGAGATAATTTGGGACAGGAAAATAGCTGCTAATATTAGAGGTTGGCGATTCTGGCAAGTTGAAGAAAGGATATATTGGCTATACAAACCCATTGGGAAACATTTAATTGGTGGAGAATTAAAACCAAAGCATGCATTAGTTACCTCTATATGGAGATTTCCTCCTGAACAGAATAATATTCACCCTGCTCCATTCCCGCTTGTTCTGCCCGTCAGGGCTATTTATTCAATTATGGACGATAATAAAGGAATAATAATTGATCCTTATTGTGGCAGTGGTACTACTTTAGTCGCTGCAAAGTTGTTGGGTCATGATTATGTTGGTATTGAGGTCTCTAAAGAATATGCCGATTTCGCAGAGGCTAGGATACTGAATTGTGAAAATGAGAGGAAAGAAGCACTTTCAGAAATAGTAAAACATGTCGTAACGAGGACTTTCTCTGAAAGAAAGGAAAACGGAGAATATACAGGTAGATTTAGAATTCAAAAGAATTCGCAGGAGAAGCCGATTCCTCTTAAACTATTTGAAACTAAAGCACAATATATGAAGCGAACTGCTAAAAAGTCTTCGGCAAGTAAAAAAGCAGCCCCTGCGAGTGACTAGCTTACGGCTAGTTTATACCACCTTCCGGTTGCTTAAAAAGGGAAGTCCAAGAGGGGCTTCGCCCCTCTTTAGAAACTTCCCCTTCCCCTTAATCAAGGGGAAGGGGATAAAGGGGATAGGGTTACCTAACAAAAATAAATAATCTCATTGAGAGGCATAATAAAATGAATGAACTAGTCAAGCTTTATGCCCGGCCAAAACTTAACTCCCCCAATTTGATAGCTGCCTGGCCCGGTATCGGCAGTGTATCAATGCTGGTAGCTACATATCTGGAAAGGAAGCTGGACTTTAAGAGGCTAGGAGTGATTGAAGCTTCCCATTTCTTCGACCCCATCGGGGTAGTGGTGCAGGACAATGTAGTTGAGGCACCACAATTCCCGCAGAGCAAATTCTACTACCGGAAAAGTGAAGGCGGGGGAAGCGATATAATATTGTTCATCGGTGAGGACCAGCCAGCCGCCAAGGGATATGAACTGGCTAACTGTGTCCTTGATGTGGGACTAAACTTTCAGGTCAAGAGAATATATACCTGTGCTGCCGCCATCACTCGTATCCACCATACGGAGCAGCCCAAGGTCTGGGGAGTAGCTACCAGCCAGCAATTGACTGATGAGCTGAAAGAGTATGATTTAGTGCAAAGGGGTAACCTGCAAATTGCAGGATTGAATGGGTTATTGTTAGGCGTAGCCAAAGAGAAGGGTGTTGAAGGTATTTGTTTACTGGGTGAAGTGCCTATGTATGCCACCCGAATACAGAACCCAATGGCGGCTCTGGCTATACTTGAGGTTCTGACCAAAATGCTAGATATGGAAATTGATACGCTTGAGCTGGCACAGCTAGCCAGTGAGACGAAAGAAAAACTGAAGCTGCTGGCTGCCGAAGCTATGGGAGAGTATATAGACCTCTTTACCGAGCCTATCTGGGAGCACGGGGAAGAGGAGGAGGACGAAGAGGAATAGGAATAGAACTATGGCATTGCCCATTGAGGAGACCATTGTTGAGTTAGGTAACAGTGACAAACCGTTACTCGATTCAACACTAATTGAGCTGTCAAACCTAAGCTCGGAAGAGCTGGAGTTCTTTCAATGCTCATGGGCAGCAATTGAACCAAAACGGCGGTGCCAGATTACGCATCGGCTGGTTGAGCTAGCCGAGGATAACCTTGAGCTCAATTTTGACAGCATCTTCAAGCATTGCTTGGAAGACCAGGATGCTGAGGTACGGAGCAAGGCTATTGAAGGTCTGTGGGAAAATGAAGAAGCGTCTCTGATTAACCCTCTAATCAATCTACTAGAACAGGATAGCTTGGAGACAGTCCAGGCAGCAGCAGCTATGGCACTTGGCAAGTTTGCCATGTTAGCCGAGCATCAAAAGCTACGCTCTTACCACGTATTTAAAATACAGGAAGTCTTGCTGACCGTGATTAGTGATAAAAACAAGTCTGTAGAAGTCAAACGTCGTGCCCTGGAGGCAGCTGCTCCACTAAGTCTCCCCCAGGTAAAAACAGCTATCATGGAAGCCTATCAAAGCCACGATTCTAGACTTAGAATCAGCTCTATTTATGCTATGGGCAAGAATTGTGACCCTTCCTGGTTGCCTGTATTGCTAAAGGAGCTAGCCAGTGCTGATGCTGAGGTGCGTTACGAAGCAGCCGGGGCATGCGGCGAGCTGGAGGAAGAAGCAGCAGTATCTCATCTCATAATGCTTATCGATGACCCCGATGCTGATGTTCAGATGGCTGCTATCCAGGCACTAGGTAAAATAGGTGGCACTAAGGCTAGAGAATGTCTGGAGCAATGTCTTAATAACATCAGTAAGGCAGTCCGTCAGGCAGCGAAGCAAGCCCTAAATGAGCTGGAGGCGGAGGAAACCCCACTATCTCCTCGAGCCTGAAGCGCTTATCAGTAGACTATGATTGTCGGCAGCAAGGTTATACTTCGTGACAAAAGATTGGCTGATGCCGGGGACGACTATACCTGGGCAACAGACCCCGAGCTAGCTCGACTTGACGCCGCCCCGTTAGTAACCGCTACTTTCTCCCAGTATTTATCGGACTATACTAACGGACTACACAGTCCCCTCCCAATCAGCCATCGCTTCGCTGTAGATACGCTGGATGGTAAGCACATTGGCAACTGTTCTTATTACAACATTAACGAGACTAAGGGTGAAGCTGAACTGGGTATCATGATTGGTATCCGCGACTACTGGGATAAAGGCTATGGTACTGATACTGTAACCACCCTGGTCGATTATATTTTCTACCAGACAAACCTCAACCGAATCTACTTGAAGACTTTGGAGCCAAACATCAGGGCACAGAAGTGTTTCCAAAAATACGGTTTCACCCCATATGGGCACTTGGCCGAGGACGGGTTTGACTTCGTACTTATGGAAATATACCGTAACCAGTGGCAAGAACGACAAACCAAAACCTAGGGTGGCTGGGAATATTTTCCCTAGGAGTCGGCACCGCTCTTGAAAGCGTAGTAATCCAGAGCATTTCTCAGAGCATGGGCTCCCCGCTCCATGGAAGGAAATACAGGGATACCTCTCTCCTGGAACTGTTTGGTAAGTTCCCTTGCTCTTTGCATCTCATTAGGGCTAGCGAAAGGGATAATGGCCATCACTGGCTTCAGCGTTCTCTCTTTAATATCAGCCATTATACTGACCTGACCTTGAATCTGCTCAGGGGTGCCCCAGCTTGCATTAGCTAATAGCACCAGGTTATCTATATTGGCGTCTCGCTCAAGAATTTCCATGATGTGCCTCATCTCGCTGCGATTTTCATTACCGGTATCTATAGGGTTGCGGTAGCCACCACCTATCAAGCTATAGAATGTGGCTAACTCGTCATAAGATTCCTGGGTAAGCAGAGGCAGCCTAAGTCCAGCTTCAGCAAAAACATCAGCAATAGCTACCGATTGCCCGCCTGAGCCTCCAGTCACAGCTACCCTATCACCCCGAACCGGCGAAAGATACAGCAGAGCCTTCAGAGTGTCAATAAGCTCCTCCATCCTGGCTACATTTATCGCTCCATACTGCCTCACCGCTGCCTCCCATACCGCCTGAGATATAGCCAGCGCCCCGGTGTGTGAGGCAATAGCCCGCCCCCCTTCCTCTGTCCGCCCGCCCTTCCATATCACCACCGGCTTCTGAGCAGATACCTCCCTCAACACCCTCAGGAACCTTCTCCCATCCTTTACCCCTTCCAGATACATGCCGATAACTTTAATCTCCGGGTCACCGCCAAAATACTCCAGGTAATCAGCAGAATCAAGCACTACGCCGTTGCCAAAGCTCACTGATTTATTAATGTCCACTCCCTGAAGATGAATTTCCAGACTGAAAGCAATGGCATGGGTGCCGCTTTGCGAGATAAAGCCCACCGGCCCGGAAACGCCAGTATATTGGTCCCCCATCTGCTTTATCCCAACCTTGGGGTTGAAGATTCCCAAGCAATTGGGACCGATGAGGTGGAAGTTCGCCTGTTCCGCTCTTTCAGTGAGCAAGCGCTCAAGCCTTATCCCTTCCTCAGTACCCGTCTCGGCGAAGCCCGAGGTAAAGAAATGGGCAGCGGCTACTTCCTTACCGATGCAGTCCTCTAAAATCCTGGGAGCCACTGCTCGGGGCACGGCGACAATCACCAGGTCTACAGGCTCCGGAATGTCCAGAAGGCTGGTGTAGTTTTTCACCCCTAAGGCCTCGATAGCCTTAATTGTCTCAGGGTTGACTTGAACAGAATAGAGCTTTCCCTTGAAGGTGCTTTGACCGTGGAGCCACATAAAATCGCTTTCTTGCTTGTCCCCCACCACGGCTACGCACTGAGGGTTAAAAGCCCTATCTAATTTAGTGAAATCTGCTTTCAATGTCCTCCTACCTCACGTTTAGATTCACATAATAAAGAACAACGGGCAATCTGCCCCCTGTCTCCCCCACAAGAAAGCTGTTGGAATTATCAACTAAGTTCACCTTGACCTGGCTAGCTGTGTCAAGGACACTGTAGCAGAGGATGTAGGGGGGAAATGACAGGTGTTTTAGTTTACCGCTGCTTTATGCCAAACGCTGACTGCTGAGCAGTTGGCATAGTCTCCAGCGCCAGCTTATCCATCTGAATCTGAATCGGTATGGGATAGTCCCCGGTGAAACAAGCCATGCAGAAAATATCCTTCGGCAAAGCCACCGCCCTAATCAATCCATCAATACTCAGATAGCCCAGTGAATCAGCACCGATAAAGTCTCTAACCTCTGATATAGTTTTCTGAGCGGCGATTAACTCCCAGCGAGTAGCCATATCCACACCGAAGAAACAGGGATAGCGGATGGGTGGGGCACAGATACGCATATGCACCTCTTTAGCCCCTGCCCTTCTCAGCAGTCTTATTACTTGAGGAGTAGTGGTTCCACGGACAATACTGTCATCGACCAACACTACTCGCTTACCACCTAGCATCTGGGGCAGGGGGTTAAATTTTAGCTTAACGCCGAGGTCCCTGATTCGTTGGTCAGGCTCAATAAAGGTTCGCCCTACATAGCGGTTCTTAATTAGTCCTTCAGCCAAAGGTATCCCCGACTTGACAGAATAACCAACGCCAGCCGCCGTAGCTGAATCAGGAACACCCATAACCAAATCGGCATCCACAGGGTATTCCTCAGCTAATCCAGCTCCCATAGCCTGTCGCGCTGGGTAAAGTAACCGCCCATTAATTGCACTATCGGGGCGAGCAAAGTAGATATACTCAAAGATGCATGACGACCTTCTACCTACCTCCTCCCGGTAACTTTCAACACCACTGGCACTAATAGAAACAATCTCACCCGGTTCAATCTCCCGGATAGAGTTAGCTCCGATATGGTCGAGGGCACAGCTTTCCGAGGCTACGACCCACCCCCCATCAATAGCCCCCAGGCATAGAGGACGCACGCCAAGGGGGTCACGGACTCCAAACAAACGGTGGTTAGTCATAAGGGTTAGAGAATATGCCCCCTGAAGTCGGTGCATAGCATATCTTATCTTGTCAACCAGGTCCTTCTCAGGAGAGGAAATAATCAGGTTAGCGATAACCTCGGTATCTGTGGAAGTGCGGAAGGCATAGCCCTGCTCAGAGAGTTCTTCATACAGGTGCTCAGCATTAACAATATTCCCGTTGTGGGCTATGGCAATAGCATTTGAGCCCTTACCCACTACGATAGGTTGGACATTATCTATCCGACTGGAACCCCTGGTAGAGTAGCGGTTATGACCAACGGCAATTTCCCCGGTGAGGTGGCTTAGCGAGTCTTCATTAAACACCTGGGATACCAGCCCCATTTTGGCATAGACCTGGGGCCTCTTGCCTTCAGTGGTAGCAATACCACTGCTTTCCTGACCACGGTGCTGAAGGGCAAATAGAGCAAAAAAGGTAAGCCGAGCTACATCCTCGTTGGGAGCATAAACACCAACAACTGCGCAACTCTCGTGCAAGCTTGCCTGCCTCTCTCTACTCTTTAACTAACCCCTACCTTAATACATTATAATTCATTAGCAGCTTACAGGTCAATCTGCTAAGACTTTAGAAAAGCTAATTTGAGCACTGAGATTTCAGCCAGTCCGTAACAATCGCCATTGCCCTATCATCCTGTCGTAGCCTGTGCCCGGCTCCCTAGACTATGATTATTTGCTTAGGCTCCCCTGCCCTATCGTATAACTTATAGACGTGACTTACATCCACTGTCTCGTCACCGCTGCCGTGCACCAGTAATAAAGGCCTGGGGGCAATTCCAGCTACATATTTGACCGGGCTAACCAGCCGGAAACCACTACTCCACTCTTCAACAGAATGGGGGAAATCCTCATCCCTGATTACGCCAATACTGCGAAAACGGTCAATAATAGAGGAGGAAGCATCAACCCCAGCACGAAAAGTAAGCTCAGCCGGGCAAGCACAGGTTACAACAGATGACACCCTCTTGTCCTGTGATGCCACAAATACTGAAACGGCTGCCCCACCGCTAAAGCCAAGCAGTGACAGATGAGACCTGTCTACCTCTGGCAAAGCGCATAAATAGTCAATGGTAGCTTTTAAGTCTCTGGTCCAGCCCAGAATGTCTAGATTTCCGCCACTAGCCCCGGTCCCTCTGAAGTTAAAAATGAATACTGCCAAGCCCTGATGGCAAATTCTTTCTGCCAGCAGCGGGTAGCCTCCATCACCCGGGTCAGGAGGAGTCCCAGCCGGGATACCGTGACAAATACAAACAGTAGGATATGGAGTCTGGTCGCCACTACCAGGCAGGTAAAGCTGCCCAGCAATATTCAAGCCCTCTACTTCCAAAGTGACAATTTTGTTAGCCATTTATTATGTCAGCTTAAGCAGTATAAAAAATTCCTTGTTTTCGGAAGCACCAACGATGGGTGATGCCACCAGTCCCCCCAGCCTGAAGCTATGCTTTATCATCCAGGCAATAAACCTTCCCAGAACCCTGGCATGCACTATGGGCTGCTTAATCACTCCCCCCTTACCTACCTCCGCCCTCCTGGCCTCGAACTGGGGTTTGATGAGCACCAGTAAATAACCGCTATCCTTCAATAGCTCAACCACCGACGGTATTACCTTTTCTACCGAGATAAAGGACACATCTATAGTAGCTAAATCCACCTTCTCTGGCAGAGTGATAGGATAGCGGGCGTTCGCTCTTTCTATAACCACCACCCGTGAATCCTGCCTCAGGCGGTAGTCTAGTTGACCATAGCCGACATCAATAGCATACACCCGACTTGCTCCCCGCTTGAGCAGACAATCGGTAAAGCCACCGGTCGATGCCCCAACATCAGCCACTACCCTGGATGAGACATCAAGCTGAAATCGGTCAAGGGCATAATCAAGTTTGATACCGCCACGACTAACAAAAGGAGGCGGCTCACTTATAGTAATTGCCGCCCCTTCAGCTGCCAGTGTTCCCGACTTAGTAAGGGTCTTCCCATCCACCATCACCTCTCCCGCCATGATTAGAGCCTGAGCCTTGGCCCAGCTCTCTACCAGTCCCCTCTCTACCAGCAAACTATCAATCCGCCGCTTGGTCAATTACCAGGCCTCTAGTTTGTAGTCTTCACTATTGCTGCTTGCCTCTGGTTCTGCTGCGCAACGCATCAAGTCTCGCTCTATCCTCTTCTGCAGCTGGCCGTCCCCGGCCAATGCGTCTCATGGCATTGAGCTGGCGGTGATAAGCAAAGACAGCACCCATACCCAGTATCTCGGCATGGGTATTGAGCGCTTCCTTAGCTATCATCATACCATCTGGTGGCACCTCGGCCATCTCCTGTGCCATCTTCCACACCTCCTCCTCTAACCTGTCTGCTGGCACAGCCTTATTAACCAGGCCGATGCGTTCCGCCTCTTTACCACCAATGAGCCGCGAGGTCATAAGCAGTTCTTTAGCTTTTCGCAGCCCCAAGAACGACACCCATAGGGGCATGCTGGTAACACCCCCACCCCGGGCAGCAGGGTGGCCAAGGATGGCATCTTCAGCGGCGATAGCTACATCGCAGCACATCTGTAGATAGCACCCGGCAGCGAGACAATAGCCGTGTACCTGGGCAATGACAGGCTTAGTCAGGTTCATGATTCTGAGGTAGCGCTCACTGATGCCTCGCAATGTCCTGAGGGCATTGCCGGTAGTCCACTGGTCGTATCCCTCGGGAACACTGATGTAGGGGCTTTCAGTAAGGTCGTACCCAGCGCCGAAAGCCTTGCCAGCACCAGCCAGGATGACAACCCTCACCTCAGAGTCATTGTCTGCCTGCTCAAAGGCAGCATCCAGGTCCCTGAGCAGCGCATGATTAAGGGCGTTCCTCTTGTCAGGTCGGTTCATGGTGATTTTGGCGATATGGTCCTTGACTTCATAGATAACTGTTTCTAAATCCATGGTGGCTCCTTCTCATATTTTATCTTGCACTAATAGAGTTTATCACCATTGCACAAACATCGGCATGACGACATGGATGTAGTTATCTACCCCTACCGGACGGAGCACGCCAGGGCTTGATGGGTTAGTTGTCTCCAAAGCTACCTGTGGCTCCCGAAGCGCACTAAGCACATCAATTAGATACCTGCCGTTAAAGGCAACCTTTGCCTCTTCACCCTCAATAACTGCATCAATCTCACCAACATCGTCGCCTATCTCCTCAGAGCGAGCTGAAAGTGTTAGCTTGCCCGGGGTTAGTTCGCTACCCGATGCTATCACCAAGCGGACAATACCACTACTATCACGGGCAAAGATAGAAGCCGTCTTGGTTGCCCTCAAAAATTCGGCAACATCAACTACTACTTTGGTATTATAGCTCTGGGGAATAAGTTGACTATATTGAGGGAAGGTGCCTTGAACAAGCTGAGATACTAGCTCAGTATCTTTCAAGCGAAATAGAGCCTGGCTTTTGTTGGGATTTATTGTTATGTCAACTGTCCCCTCCCCATCAGCCATCAGCCGATTTAGCTCAGTCAGGGTTCGTGCTGGAATAATGACCTCGGTCTCCTGGCTAACTGAGGTAGCGAGAGGTAGCTTATATACGGCTAATCTAAAGCCATCAGCCGCTGCCAGCGTCAGCAAATCATTATCAAACTGGGCATCAATGCCAGTGAGCACCGGGCGGGATTCCTCCACGGCAGCAGCAAAAGCAACCTGGCTAACTCCCTGACTAAGAGCTTCTACTTCAACCTTGGTAGTAATACCCTCATCAACCGCAGGTATAGGAGGGAAATCTTTGGCATCAACCCCGCTGATTCGCGCCTCGAATCGGGCACACTTTAGTTCCAGTGTCTTGGTCTTGGGAGAAAGGTTAACATCAATCTTATCATTGGGTAAGGAGCTAACAAACTCGGTGAGAAGTCGGGCTGGCACGGTAATTGCTCCCTCTTCTTCTACCTTGGCACCAATCCAGTAGCTGATAGCCATTTCCAGGTTGGTGGCAACAAGCTTAAGACGGGACTGGTCGGTAGCTAGGAGAACATTATTGGTTATAGGCAGGGTTGTTCTGGTAGCTACTGCCCTTCCCACCACACCAAGCCCCCGATTTAGATTCTCCTGAAGACACGATAACTTCATAACGCACCCCCAACGTTGCTAGTAGTAAGTAGTATATAACAAATAATTAACTCTATTCAAGGTTAATTATTCTTTTTACTAATTCTCCATACCTCACCGGCTATCCACTTTAAGAGAACGCCGAAAAGGGCTGTCTCTTAAGCACTTGGTATACTTTTCTGGCTGCTTGCCCCCGATGGCTAAACTGGTTTTTTATTTCCAGGGGTAACTCAGCCATTGTCTTACCTAGCTCAGGGAGGTAAAAGACCGGGTCATAGCCAAAACCCCGCTTACCCCTCGGCTCAAAGGTTATAATCCCCCGACACTCGCCGGAGCAAAGCTCTACCTCTCCATCAGGTGTAGCCACCGCAATGACACACTTAAAACAGGCAGAACGCTCCTCCCAAGACACATTCCTTAGCCGTGACAATAAATAATTAACCCTATCCCTATCTGAAGCACCTTCACCAGCATAGCGAGCCGATAGCCGACCGGGTTCACCACCCAAGGCGTCAACCTCCAGCCCCGAATCATCAGCCAGAGCCACTAGCTGGCTCTCGGCAGCTAAGAGTGTTGCCTTTAACCTGGCATTCTCCTCCAGGCTTTCTCCCACCTCATCAACCACCGTAGTAATACCCTGCTCAGCTAGGGTAACCAGCTCAACTGGAATGTCTTTGAGGAGGCTCCGGTACTCGCCGACCTTGGCTTGATTGTTTGTCGCCAGGAGAAGCTTATAGCCCATAGAATGTCAAATAAATAAATTATTTCCGAGGCCACTTAACAAACTCGTCGATAGACATGGCAGCCATAGTCATAGTCTGGAGGGTTCCTCTCGACCCCAGTTCTATAGCTACTTTAGTTATAGTGGTGTTGCCGGCAGCTTCTATGATGTTTACGAAGTCGTATGGACCAAGAACGGCATACTGGGCTACTATCCTAGCCCCCATTTCCTCGACTTCCTCGTTAACCTCCTTGATTCTCGCTGGATTGTTCTTTATGGTCTTCCTGCCCTCATCAGTTAAAGTGGTAAGCATAACATAGAGTGCCATTTGCCCACCTCCTACTTAAATGTTATGGGGTGCAATAATACCCCTTTCAACGCACTAATGTCAAATATGGTTGGCAATGTGATAGCCTTGCCTATTTTAATCAGTCAAGATGGGTAAACCTTCCTTCCAGCTTTTTCTTTACCTGAGGCATGGTGGTATATTCCATCTCTTCCAGAGGCAGGCGGTGCGGTTCAAAGGGGCCATGCCGACGCATGAAATCAGCGGCATCATTCGCCTGCTGGCGGGCATTATCAAAAGACTTATCAGCAAACATATCGCGAGGTCCTATCAGCTTGCCGCTAGAAAGCTGGAAGCCAGCTGCCACCACTCTGGGCGGTCCATCAAAGCGAGTCGGGGTGCTATCCTCAATAGCTACCGGCATAAGGGGACCGTGATGTGAACCCCGCATCCAGCCCTCCACCAAAAGGGGTAGGGTGAAAGGCTCCAACACCTCGCCTACCGCTGGGAAGTCACCCTGAGAGCGGACAATACATACCGGGTCATCCTTGCCCACATATCGTCCAGCAATTAAAGCCAAACGCTGGGTAGAGGATACGGCGGCTATTTCATTTGTTCCCCGATGATAGACTGCTTTTACCATATAGCGTGCTGCTGCCCCGATGAAGACCAGCAGGTCATAAATTTCCTCAGGGGCATTCAAGATTATTTTCTTATGCGCCTTGACATCATGCACCTCAAAGGAAAAACCCTGGTGCATATTGTCAGCAATAACCAAGCCAATGGTATTAAATGGGTCGGCGAACATCTTATATAGTGGCATATTCCATGCCCCGGATGAGGTCTTGTCAGCCATAAAAATAATTATGGTCTCAGCCTCCCGCTCCTCAAACTCCATCTCAGCCACCCCCGGACCCATTCCCCTGACATTACCCGAAAAAGCGTCCGCCAGCAAATCCTGCCCGGCACCATGAAGTTTTAATTTCTTGGCTATCTCTGTGCAGTCAACAAAGGTATCCCAGGCTAACTTATGGACTTTCTCATTATCTACACCCTGTTGGTGAGTCATAATCAGCTGCAGGTCATCCCCGCACTTGGTTACATGGTAGTCAACCAGCAACCCTTCCTTCTTAGCTTTGGCTATGCACTCCTCACCCTTAGCGATAACATCGGGGTGAGACTCGGAATGCCCTACATAACCACCAACATCAGCCTTGATTACACTCAGTGTGATTTTCATAATCTCCTCCCTCATAATTACTAGCTAATAATCAATCCCCGGGCGTGCCATTATTCCCTCATCATAGGGGTGCTTAATCTTCAAGCACTCAGTGACCAGGTCAGCCAGTTCGACTAGCTTGGTGTTAGCATGGCGACCGGTAAGGATAAGTTCCACATTCGGAGGCTTATCCTGGATAAGTCTCACCACTTCGTCCAATTCGACCAGCTTCCAGGCTACGGCTATATTTACTTCGTCAAGCACTACCAGGTCGTAGTTATCACTAAGCATAGCCTCACGGGCAACTGCCAAAGCCTGCTTTGCCTGCTCTATTTCCTCCGGCTTAACATTTGCCGGGTCGGTAAAGGTTCTAAACCCAAACCTGGCTATCTTAACATCGGGCAACTTGGAGAGGGTTTTCCATTCACCGTAGGGATAGTCCCCCTTCATAAAGACAACAATGCATATTCTCAGCCCGTGACCCAGGGCTCGGAGCACTACACCCAGAGCTGCTGAAGTCTTGCCCTTCCCATCACCGGTGAAAATCTGAACGAGGCCATTTTTGAAGGATGCTGCCGACGAAAAGCTATTTAGTGATGAAGTTTCTGCCAATAAAACTCCTAAAACGAAAGACTAGTAGCAAATTAACCAAAGATTATGACCCAAAAGGTAATAATAGTTTAACAATCTCACCCCAGCTATGTCAAGGAACACGCCGAGATTTTATCTCGTTTTTAGAGGGAAAACAGCATCCTTGAGCTTGCTGCGAAACTCCCTGTTAATCATAAGTGACAATCTAGCGACATATGCTACACACCAAGAGGCTAATTCCATGTGGAACCTTGTTGATCGTAACAGTTTTCACACAGGCCAAACCTAGACTGCCAAACAGTTATCCTGGCCTTACTAGAAAAATCGGGCTAGTGGCTCCCTGCAGAATCCTATCGGCGACACTGCCCCAATACCAAAAGCCCAGTCCAGAGTGCCCATGGGTTGTCATCACAATCAGGTTAAAGGGATTTTTCTTACGTATTCAATTATTTCATTGCCTGGACTCCCCATCAGAACCTCTGACTGCACCCTGAGACCTGCATCCTTAAGCTGCTTCTCCACGGCAGCCAAGTATTGAGCAGATATCTGCTTACAGTGATCCGTTATCTGCCTAACATGCTCATCCCAAGTTAGAGGCATGCTTGCTTCTGGGTAGTCCGCTGAAATAAATAGAGGTTCACAAACTCTAAGCAGAACCACATCCACCAATTCTGCACCTCGCTGTTTCGCCAACGCTTCAACATGTGGAAGCACTGACTCAGCCAACTCCGAACCATCTAGTGGGACTAGCATTGTTCTCTTTGGCCATTGGTCGTAAACGATCTCGTCGGGAATCTCAGCACGAGACAGCCAAACTGGAATCTTTGATGCACGCAGGACTTTATCAGCCACACCCCCAATAGCCCAACGTCTGATTCCAGAACTCCCATGGGTTGCCATGAGAATCAGATCAACCTCATTCTCATCAGTATAATGGAGGATTTCTTCAGCTGCGTGGCCGACAACCAATTCGCCTTTGGCTTCTACTTTCTTGGTTCCCGGTTGAATACCTGTCCTTTCCTGGACCTCTTGTGAGTGGCGTCCTATAGTCTCAGCCGCTTGCTCAATATAGCGTTTATGCATGGGCATAAAATCATGTTCCGCTGGACTACAAACATGAAGTAAAATCAAGTCCATATCTAATCTTCCAGCAAGCTCCTTGGCGTAAGTAAAGACAACTTCAGCAAGCTCCGAACCGTCTAACGGGATAAGCATCCTTCTATACATTTTCATACCTCCACTTACGCATTCATAATTCTGGTCTTAATAATACATCACGTACTAAGACAAATCAATTTATCTTAAATAGTTTCGCAACAGGCTCATTCTTGTGGCTAGCCTTGTTTAATGGTAAAATGTAAATCTGTGTCAAGAAAAGCATTCTACGATTGTTTAATAACTCAACGGTCATTGCGAGGAGCGTGAGCGACGAAGCAATCCCGTACGCGGTTTGAGATTGCTTCGCTCCGCTCGCAATGACAAAGAGGGAGGCTGAACAATCTCGCATTCTGCCATAAATAGTTGTATTAAATAAGTAGAACGGGAAGGTAAAGTGGTTATTGAAAAGCTTGAACTAGGGATGTTCGCTTCTAACTGTTATATCGTGGGCGCTGAATCTAACCGGGAGGGAATAATAATTGACCCCGGTGCTGAGGCTGGTAAGATTCTGCAAAAGGTCGAGGATTTGGGGCTTGAGGTAAAACTTATCGTGTTAACCCACGGGCACATAGACCACACTGGTGCCCTAAAAGAAGTCAAAGAGGCAACTGATGCCGAGGTGGCTATTCATACTGACGATGTCAAGTCTCTCCAGGCAAGAGACCCTTTAAGTATAGTATTCCGCCGTTCTCTTCAGACTCCGCCTTCCCCTGACCGGTTACTCAAGGATGGCGATAGCATAGACATCGGCGACCTGCATTTTTCAGTTCTTCATACGCCAGGTCACACCCCGGGCGGTATCTGCCTCCTGGGAGAGGGAGTAGTATTCAGCGGTGACACCCTGTTTAACTTCGGTATAGGCAGGTTTGATATGCCTGGCGGCAATGGTAGTCAACTAATGAATAGCATCCATACCAAGCTTATGGTGCTGCCCGATAGCACTATTGTTTACCCTGGTCACGGTCCTGAAACTACTATCGGCACCGAGCGCCAATGGAATCCCTTCCTGCGCAGCTAATCTGTCTTCTAGAGAAGGCCGGAAAACTCAGCTAAGACTGGTGCTATAACCAGGGCTATTATTGACATTAGTTTTATCATAATGTTCAGTGATGGCCCTGAAGTATCCTTCATCGGGTCACCCACAGTATCACCAATAACAGCCGCTTTGTGGGCATCCGACCCCTTGCCACCAAAAGCCCCGGTCTCTATCCATTTCTTGGCGTTATCCCACGAGCCACCAGCATTGGCAAAGGTTATCGCTAGTATAAAACCGCAAGCAATAGCCCCTACCAAGAACCCAGCGAGGGCAAGCGGTCCCAGCAGGAGACCGACAATAACCGGCGAAATTATTGTTATTAGACCGGGAGCCAGCATCTGCTTTAAGGCAGCCGTGGTGCAGATAGTCACCGATTTACTATAGTCAGGCTTAGCTGTTCCCTCCATCAACCCCTTTATCTCACGGAACTGTCGGCGAACCTCGTTGATTATGGAGAAGCTGGTCTTGCCCACAGCATTCAGTGTCATGGCACAGAAAATAGCCGGCATCATAGCCCCCAGAAAGATACCAGCGATAACACGGGGGTCAAGGAGGCTGATATCAGCCAGTTTAATTCCCACTGCCTGAGCATAGGAGAGCAGCAAGGCTAGAGCCGTGAGCCCGGCAGCCCCGATAGCAAAGCCTTTACCGGTAGCGGCGGTGGTGTTACCCAGTGAGTCCAGGGCATCAGTCCGCTGCCTAACCTCTGGCGGCAGGTCTGACATCTCAACGATACCACCGGCATTATCAGCTACCGGTCCGTAAGCATCGGTAGCATCCTGTATGCCCAGGGTTGATAACATTCCAATTCCGGCAATCGCTATGCCGTAGATATCAGCAAAGTGGTGAGCCACTATAATGGCGATTACTACCAGAACGACAGGGGGTATGGTGCTCATCAAACCATTAGCAAAGCCGGTGGTGATAAGTGTCCCCCCTCCGGTTTGAGATGATTCTGCGATATTGAGTGTTGGCTTATAGGCGTAGGAAGTGAAGAAATTGGTGCTTTCTCCGATTAGAACGCCGGCAACAAGCCCGACGAGGATAGCCCAGAATATACCAATATCGGCTTTGAGGAAATACACGCCTAAGAAAGAGAGGATAGCAGTAAGGATTGCTGCTGAAAATGTGCCCCTGCGGAGGGCATTGAGTAAGGCTCCCATCTCTGCTTTTTCCCCGACTCTCACCAAGAATATCCCGATAATAGAGGCTATAATGCCCCCAGCGGCTACAACCATAGGTAGAAACCAGGCTGTAGCCATATCAGGCACCAGTTCTCTGCCCACTGTAGTAGAGAAAACAGCTATCATCCCCAGCGTCATCGTGGCAATAATTGAGTCAACATAGGATTCAAACAGGTCGGCTCCCATACCGGCGATATCCCCTACATTGTCGCCAACGAAATCAGCAATGACGGCAGCATTTCGTGGGTCATCCTCAGGGATTCCTTTCTCCACCTTGCCTACTATATCAGCTCCGGTATCAGCCGCCTTGGTGAATATGCCACCACCGACTCTGGCAAATATGGCTACTGAGGAAGCGCCAAAGCCATAACCAGGGATAATGAATAGGAAATTAGGATGGTTGTGGAAAGCGAAGTAGAGAATACTCAAGCCGAGGATGCCGATGCCAACGACACACATTCCCATTACTGCTCCACTTCGGAAAGAGACCCGTAAGCCCTGATTTAGGCTCTTTTGGGCGGCGGCAGCAGTTCGGCAGTTAGCCCTGATAGCTATGCTAATCCCGATATAACCGGCTAGACCAGAGCAGATAGCGCCAAAGACAAAAGCCACCGAAAGCAGCCAACCGAGGTTAGGCACTACCCCTAGAATGATAGCCACTACTACCACAAATGCAGCCAGTATCTTATACTCATGACCCAAGAAGGCGAGGGCACCCTCTTTAATGGCGTCTGATATTTCTCTTATTCTCTCTGAGCCTGGGTCTTGCTTCAAAACATAGGCAGTCATGAAGGCAGCCACAACCAGTCCTAAAACTCCACATATTGCTGCAATTAGTATCGGTGCCATTTACTTAAGCTCCTTTCTATCTGAACGAGATTAGCAGTTTTTAAGCTACTCAAGGTTCCTCTCCAGCTTTTCCAGTCTATTTTCCAGCTCCTTTTGTCTGATAACCAGGGTCAGGTCACTGCGTGTCCTTTCCAGGACTCCACGCACCATATCGGTGGTGCGGCGTAGCCCACCAGTTATAGCATCGGGGAAGTCCATAGTAACTAAAACATTGTAAATATCATCCATAGCTGACAGTAATTCCTCACCACGCGACAGGTCACCCTTTCTCATGCTATCCAGAAGGTAACGCCGCAACTCGCCTACAGCTTCACCCGACCCATTCAGATAGGCTGCGGAGTCAATGCCCAGTTCACCGGGGTCAGGAAGTGGTTTCCCGGTTACTAAGGCAAGAGTGATGCTTCCTTCAGCAAACTCTTTTTGAGCATCTCTAACAAAGCCGGCGTAACCAAGCTCATTGCATTCAGCAATAACCTGCTTAACCCGGTCAAGCAAGTTGCGGGCTGATTGGAGCAATTCTTTAGCCTGCTCAAACTCCTGACGGTGCACAGCACGGATAGCCTGGCTACAATGGCGAATTATTTCACGGCATAGAGGCAGTGTCTTTTCTCGAGCTGTATCTTTGGCTGATAAGCTCAATCGGAGCTGTTTGGCAATTGAATCTAGATTATCTGTTAATCCACTCACTTATGTGCCTCAAGTCTATCCGCTATTTGTCTTGATGCTTCTTCTGGGAACTCGGCTCCTAATACAGCACTGATTACTGCTACCGAATCAGCACCAGCCGCTATAACCTCAGATGCATTATCCTTAGTAATACCGCCAATAGCAACCAGTGGTAAGGATATTGCCTGTCTAATCTGGCGCAGCCTTTCTAGTCCAACTACCTCTTCCCTTTCTTTGGATGGAGTTGGGTAGATTGCACCGACGGCAACATAATCAGCACCTTCGGATTGAGCAGCCATAGCCTGGTCTACAGTGGTTGCCGAGCAGCCCAGAACCTTCCCCAGCGGTAGTAGTTTGCGGGCTACTTGAATGGGCAGGTCCTCCTGTCCCAGGTGCAGTCCGTCAGCATCGGTGCCTAGGGCTACATCAAGATAGTCGTTTATTATAAAGAGCACATTGCGCTCAGTGCATAGCGTCCTCAGTTGCTGTGCTACAGGTAACAATTTCTTTTTACTCTGGACTTTGTCTCGCAGTTGGATTGTCGTGGCGCCACCACTAATTGCCTGGCTGGCTACTTCAACATGGCTGCGCCCTTTTAGTGATTGTGTGTCTATAATGACATAGAGCCCGGATATATGCTTTAGTTTATCCTGACGCAGCAGCTTGGATAGTAACTGCTGCTCTATCGTGTAGAGAGTAAATCGAGCTTGCTTGAACTTCTCTGAGTCTAATTTAGGGGTGGTGCCTGGAACTTTAGCCAGCTCTTCCAGGGTTCTCAGCGATTCCTGCACCCGCCTGGCGTTAGCCACCAATACCATGGGTAGCTCCTTCTCCTTCTCTTCTCCCAAGACTTCCACATTGATGCCAACATCACCTTCTGAGTTTCGGGACTGAAGAAGCTGCTGGTTAAACAGCCGGTCACCCCTTATTAGCTCGTGTCGCATGGTTTTTAGTTGCTGAGTCAAGGCAGTATCGTTAAGCAATAAGCGGGCTATTTCTTCAAGGAGACGAAGCCCTTCGCTAACCCGATTAAGGTTGGCATCAATAATGCGCAGGGTCTGCCCTGCTCCCGACGAAGCCATATTTATGGTGCCTCAGCAGTCTATTTTAGCACAGCTTGGCTAATGGATAAAGCTCCAGCATCCTCATTCACCACCTACCGCATTTTCAATAAGCTCAACTCGCGATAGCTTCCCTGTCTGGTTTAGCTCTATTGCCACTACATCAATGCGCCATAATTGGGGTAGATTATCGTGCGTTTGCTGATAGTGGGAGGCAGTAGCTCTCATCCTTTCTTTCTTGAGAGGGGTGATTGATTCTTCAGGACTGCCGAACTCCAGACTCGTTTTTGTTCTTACCTCAATAAAGACCAGGAAATCCTTGTGCCTGGCTACGATATCAATTTCACCTTGGAGACAACGGTAGTTAGTTTCTAAGATGCGATAGCCTCGTTTTTTAAGAAAACCCCTGGCTAACTTCTCACCCAGGATACCAGTATCCCTTCGCTTCATCTCTCTCTCATATCTTTAACTGGTTTGAAGGACTGGCGGTGGATAGGGGATGGTCCCAGTCGGCATAAGCAGGCGAGGTGCTCCCTGGTGCCGTAGCCTTTGTGGCGAGCCAATTCATAGCCAGGATAAGCTCTATCAAGCTTCGTCATTAGCTGGTCCCGTATCACTTTGGCAATTATGGAGGCACAGGCAATGGAGAAGCATCGGCTATCGCCACCAGTTATTCCTTTTTGAGGCAATTTAATTTCAGGAAGATGCATATAGTCGATGAGGAGAGCCTCGGCTGGTGGTGAAAGCTGGTCTATAGCCAACTTCATCGCCAGTTGCGTGGCTCTGATTATACCCTGGGTGTCTATTACTTCACGGTTGGCTAAGCCAATACCTATGGCTACAGCTATTTTGTGGATGTGGTGGAACAAGAATTCGCGCTTGGCTGGGTTCAATTTCTTGCTGTCTCTTACCGAGCTTAGCCAGGGGGCGTCTATGTGGCAGGGTAGAATCACGGCGGCGGCTATTACCGGACCAGCCAGAGCACCCCGACCGACTTCGTCGATGCCAGCGATATAGCGGTAGCCTCGTGCCTCAAGTATTCTTTCTTCGGCAAAAGAGGGTATCTGAGGACCATCTATTAATCCTGTCCCCTTCGATAAATGGCTGCGGCTCAACTCTTTGCCTCTTGCTCGTTCAGGTGCTCATCCTCAGTAATAATCTCGTCGAGGGGCAATTCCATAGTCACCTCGTTCTCCAGCTCAACCAATACCGTTTCCTTCAGCGGGTTACTGCCGACTACCCTAGCTACCCCCATGGCTGTAGACACTTGCTGACCTTCCTTGGGCAATTTCTCCTTCATTATATGGTATTGTTCATTTTCGTAGACCAAGCAACACATCAAGCGACCACAGCAGCCTGATATCTTCATCGGGTTAAGGGGTAAACCCTGCTCCTTGGCCATTCTAATAGAGACTGGGGCAAACTCGCTTAGGAAACTCGTGCAACATAGCGGACGGCCACACCGGCCACAGCCGCCTATCAGCTTGGCTACATCCCTAGGCCTCATCTGCCTCATCTCCACCCGCACCTTCAAATGACTGGCTAATTCCCGAACCAGTTCACGGAAATCAACCCTCTCAGCAGCACTAAAGTGAAAGGTAAGGCGGCTGCCATCAAGATTATATTCAGCAGATAGCAGCTTCATCGGCAGTTGCAGCTTAGCAATCAGCCTACTGCATTCAGCCAGGGCTTCTCTTTCCTTAGCCTCAAGTTCCTGGGCACGCTCAATATCCTCAGGCTCTGCCTTGCGCACTACCGGCTTTAACGGCTTGTCCACATCACTAGCTAATACCTGTTTGGGGGCAATGACCACTTGCCCCAGCTCTAGACCGCGGGTTGTCTGCACTACTACATAGTCATTTACCTCCAGGTCAATACCTGCCGGAGCAAAATAGTATACCTTACCAGTCTTCTTGAACCGTATTCCAACAATCTCAGCCATAGTGCACCTCAAATTGGGCAGCAGGATTTCTCTCACCGTGCCTCTCTGCCTCAGGTATGCTAAGCATTAACACCTCCAGCACCAGCCTTGGGTTGGCATTCTGCCTAAGCTGGTCCCCAGCCGCTCGAATACTATTAATAAAAGCCTTTATTTGAGTCAGGGTGTAGCCTCTTGCCATATCAATAAGCACGACTAACCGGTCGATATTGGTAATGTCATCACTACCGTCTACTTTAACCAGTAGCAGGTCACGCCACCACTCAAGCCACAAATCCAGTCTCTCCTGAACCAATCCCCTATTTTGACTAAACTGGGCTACCAACTGGGCAGCGTAAGTAAAACGCTCCTCGTAATCAGCGTTAATAATATTAAGTAACTCGTCCAGGCGCTCAGTACGCTGCTGAAGCAAACCATCATCAAGGGCAACCGATACCGCCCAGCCCAGGCAGCCATGAGAAAGCCTGGCCAGAAGCTTAGCCTTTTCCAGCTCAATACCCCAATTACTATTAAGAGCAGTCTCTACCTCGGTAATCGCCACAGGAAGTAACTCCAGTCGCTGGCAGCGAGAAATGACCGTCGCCGGCAGAAGCCTCTCATTTGTCGCCAGTAATATGAAGACTACCTTCTCTGCAGGCTCCTCCAGAGTCTTGAGCAAGCAATTAGCCGCTTCGATGGACAAGAGCTCAGCCCCATCAACAATGAATACCTTATACCTGCCTTCAAAGGGTGGCAGGCTGGCTGAGTGCTGGATTTGTCTAATCTGGTCAATGCTGATTTCTGCCCGAGGCTTGGTTTCATTTGAATCCCCGTCGTGGCTCAAGCCTATAATCTGGACATCGGCGTGCTTGGCTGAGGCCACTTTTTGACAGGAAGCACACTCACCACAGGGAGGCTCAACCGCTTCGCAGTTCAACGCCTGAGCTAGATTTAGAGCCAGCTTCATCTTACCCACATGGGCAGGACCAACAAAAAGATAGGCATGGGCCAAAGAGTCCGTCTCCAGACTGCGCTGAAGTAAGGACACAGCCCTGCTTTGCCCAATTACCTGCCACATCTAAAGCCTCCTGTTATTTATGAGGTGGATAGTCAATGAGTTCTGCGGTGTAGTTAATGGCAGCACCGTGCTTCTGGAGTTCCTCACCAGTATATTCGGGATAATGTGGAACTTCTATCGTAATAGGGACACCTTTCAAACTCTTTCTCAACTCTTCCATTCCACAATCAAAGCAGTAATCCTCGTACTTGGCATCCCCTTTCTCATCAACTACCCCCATCTCAATAATACTGATGAGACCATCGCCAAACTTTTGCTTGCCACATTTAGCGCATTGCACCACTTAACCTCCTAAGATTGTTTATCAGGGGAAGTTTGAAGGGGCGAAGCCCCTTCAAAACCTACGCTTCCCCCTCTCCTTTGAAGGAGAGGGGGATAAAGGGGGTGAGGTTGGTAAACAATCTCTAAACTAAATCACACCTGGTCAGGTCTTCAAGGGTTTCCCGGCGCCGGATAAGGCGTGCTTTACCCTCCTTGACCAGAACAACTGCCGGCTTAAATGAGGCATTATAGTTGCTCGCCTCTGGCAAGCAATAAGCACCACAACCTGGCACCGCTATAATATCGCCGGCTAAAAGTGGGGGCAAACTAATATCTCTGATTAGTATATCGCCAGATTCACAGAACTTACCGGCAATAGTAACCTTACCTGCCTCCTTTTCCCGCATCTTATTAGCTACTACCGCCTCCAGTTTAGCCCCATAAAGGGCAGGACGGATATTGTCAGCCATACCACCATCTATTGAGACATAGCACCTGACATCAGGTATATCCTTCACCACCCCCACCTTGTATAGCGCCACCCCGGCCTGTCCCACTATTGACCTCCCTGGCTCGATAGTAAGCCCCGGCAACGGCATCTCCAGCTTTTGACACCTGCTAATAATACTAGAAGTTATCACCTCAGCATAGACACCAATGGGTGGAGCCGGAGAATCCAGGGTATATTGAATGGCAACTCCCCCACCAACATTCAGTTCCTTGAGTTCAAAACCGTGTTTCTGCTTCATCTCAGCGGCAAAGTCGAGTATAAACCCGATAGCCTGCTGATACGGCTCAGTCTCTGTAATCTGGGAGCCTATATGAAAGTGCAGCCCGACCAGATTCAGGTTAGACATAGACATGGCTGCGGTTACAGCCTCTTCACCACAAGCCAGGGGAAAACCGAACTTACTGTCAAGATTACCGGTAGTAATATACCTATGAGTATGAGGGTCTACCCCGGGAGATAGGCGCAGCAATATATCGGGTATACAGCCCTTCTCCTTAGCCATTTCCCCCAGCATTTTAAGCTCGTGAAAATTGTCCACCACTATGCGACCAACGCCCCACTCCAAGGCCAGGTTGATTTCTTCGGCTGACTTATTGTTACCGTGGAAATAAACCCTATCTAAAGGGAAACCGGCAGATTGGGCAATACCAAGCTCCCCGCCAGAGACAACATCCAGCCCCATCCCTTCCTCCTTGAAGATGAGCGCCAGAGCTTTATTGATAACGGCTTTACAGGCATAGATAACAGTAGTATCGGCATAACGCTGACCAAACTCAGCCTTGAACTCGGTACACTTGCTGCGCAAGCTAAACTCATCAAAGAGATATAGCGGCGTGCCGAAATCAGCGGCTAGCTCTACAGTATCACAGCCACCAATTACAAGGTGACCCTGGTCATCTACCTTGGTATTTAGCGGAAATAAAGGTAATCTGGAAACCTGGGTAGTCATTTCTATCTCTTCCCTAGCTCAATATTACCAGCGCTCACCAGTGAAGTCAACGAAAGATACAAGTGGTTGCTTTCAATAATGCTTCGTTTCAGGCTCTACGTCAACTTAGTTGAAGCTTGGCTTTTGAATACAAAGCCTCTAAAAATTCCGAAGTTTGACTTTTGAATACAACACCCCTAAAATTCCAATGTAGTTCAAGATTATGGGAAAGACTCTAGCCGAGAAAATACTCAGCGCTAAGTCCGATACAGAGGCCTGTGCTGGCAATATCGTTGTTGCCCGGCTAGACCTGGTCTTTGTAACGGATAGCACAGGTCCCCTGACATTGAGGCAACTTAATGAGTCCGGCCTGAATACTATTCACAGCCCTGAAAGAACCATCTTGTTCATCGACCATTCAGCACCCAGCCCGGCTAGAGAGCTTTCCAACGACCATATTTTCCTCAGAAATTTTGCCGAGGAAAAAGGCGTCGTTTTAAGTGATATTGGCCAGGGTGTTTGCCACCAAATAGTAGCCGAATTATGGGCTAACCCTGGAGACATTATTGTTGGGGCTGACTCCCATACCGTCACCGCTGGAGCCTTAGGAGCGTTTGCCACAGGAATGGGCTCTACAGATATAGCCATGGCTATGGCTCTGGGTAAAACCTGGCTTCGTGTGCCGGAGACAATCAAGGTGGTAGTCCACGGTCACTTTGCCAGAGGCGTCTGTGCCAAAGACCTCATCCTTCATCTCATCGGCCGGATTGGGGCTGATGGGGCAACATATAAAGCACTGGAGTTTAGCGGTGAAGCCATAACTACCATGTCAATGTCGGAGCGCCTCACCATTGCCAATATGGTGGTAGAGGCTGGGGCTAAGGTGGGACTCTTCCCTTCAGATACCGTCACCGAAAACTATTTGAGAAGCGAGGGGAGAGGCGAGCGATATACCGCTCTCATCCCAGACCCCGATGCCACCTACGAGAGTATGATTGAGATAGACGCCGCTCAGCTTGAGCCTACTGTAGCCAAACCCCACTCAGTTGACAATACTGCTCTAGCCAGGGAACTCGGAGGGGCTCACATCGACCAGGTTTTCATCGGCACCTGTACCAATGGGCGCCTGGATGACATTCGTATTGCTGCCAGTATTTTAAAAGGCAAGAAACGACATCCACATACCCGGCTCATCGTGGCTCCAGCTTCCCAAAAAGTTCTTCTGGCAGCCCTGGCTGAAGGGCATATTACCACCCTGGTTGAGTCGGGGGCAGCCATCGTCCCGCCCGGCTGCGCCGCCTGCCTGGGTGTGCACCAGGGCGTGTTAGGGGATGGTGAGACATGCCTGTCCACAGCGAATCGCAACTTCAAAGGACGTATGGGGAATGCTGAAGCCTTCATCTACCTGGCCAGCCCGGCAACAGCCGCCGCTACCGCCATTCGTGGTGAAATCACTGACCCCCGGGAATTTTTATAAATGCTGGGGAAGTATGAGGGGGCGAAGCCCCCTCTCTAAAACCTCTTCCCTCTCCCCTTTATAAGGGGAGAGGGATAAAGGGTGAGGGATTGTACGTAATCTTAATACATTCGAAAGAGTTTAAAAAATGCTAAGAGGCAAAGCGTTTAAGTTCGGCGACAATATCTCCACCGACCATATTGTGCCGGGAAGACTGCTACACCTGCGCAGCAACTTGCCGGAACTGGCCAAGCATGTGCTTGAGGATGCCGACCCTACCTTTGCCCAGCGCGTGAAAAAGGGTGATTTTGTGGTTGGAGGGAAGAACTTCGGACTTGGCTCAAGTCGAGAACACGCCCCGCTTGTTATCAAGATGGCAGGGGTAAGTGCCATTCTTGCCAGGTCAGTGGCTCGTATCTTCTTTCGCAACGCCATTAATGTCGGGCTTCCAGTGCTTATCTGTGATACCGAGAGCATCAATGATGGTGACGAGCTAGAGATAGACCTGGAGTTGGGGAGGATTAACGACCTGACAAACGAGGCTGAGCTTAGTTCCAGCTGGATGCCTGAAATTATGCTCCGCATCTTGAATGAAGGCGGACTCATTCCCTATATCAAGAAATACAAGGACTTCGTTGTTAACCCGATGGAGAATTTTTAAACAGCACGGAGGTAACCGTAGTGAAGCACACTATTACACTAATACCCGGTGATGGCGTGGGACCGGAGGTTGTGGAAGCCACCAGACGGGTTCTTGAGGCTACCGGCGTAGAATTTCAGTGGGATGTGATTAGCGCTGGTGCCAGCGCACTAGAGAAAGAGGGCAGTCTCCTGCCAGAGCGTCTCATAGAGTCAATTAGGAAAAACAAAACTGCCCTCAAGGGGCCGACAACCACTCCGGTGGGTACGGGTTTTCGCAGTGTGAATGTAGCCCTTCGCAAAATACTGAACCTCTATGCCTGCCTTCGGCTCTGCCGGAGTTACCCGGGTATTCCTTCGAGATACGAAAACATAGACATAGTAGTGGTAAGGGAAAACACTGAGGACCTTTATGTTGGCATCGAATTCGCCGAGGGTACCCCAGAGGCAAAAAAAATGCTATCCTTCATTAGGCAAAGCACCGGAGAGGAAGTGCCAAAGGACTCTGGCATTGGCATTAAATTAATCTCTAAAACAGGAAGCAGGAGAATTGCCAGGTTTGCTTTCGAGTATGCCCGGGCTAATGGAAGGAGAAAGGTAAGCGCCATCCATAAGGCAAACATTATGAAGTTTTCCGATGGTCTGTTCCTTGATGTCGCCAGGCAGGTCGCTAATTCTTATCCCGATATTGAGTTCGAAGACAGAATTGTGGATAACCTGTGTGCGCAACTCGTTCAGCAGCCGCATCAGTTCGACATACTTCTGCTACCGAACCTCTATGGAGACATCGTCTCCGATTTATGTGCTGGGCTTGTCGGTGGCTTAGGGGTAGCTCCGGGAGCAAACATTGGAGACGAGCTAGCCGTTTTCGAACCTACTCATGGCAGCGCTCCGAAATATACCGGTCTGAATAAGGTGAATCCAGTGGCTACGGTTCTGTCCGGTGTCATGATGCTACGGTATCTTAACGAGAGACAGGCTGCCGACAGACTGGAAAGAGCCGTAGCCGAGGTCGTAGCTGAAGGTAAATCTGTCACCTATGACTTGAAGCCAGACCGAGATGACCCTGCCGCCATAGGAACCTCCGAGATGGCCGATGCCATAATTGCCAGATTGAAAGAAGCAGGTTAGCTTAATGGTGTCAGGGTAAGCAACTCTCGGGCAATATCCGGATATTTGGCGATAAAGCGCAATTCGTCAGCAACGAGAGGCTCCTGCGCCAGCACATTGGCGTATCTTACCAGTTCAAGAATTTCCTCAGCGTCACCCCTGCTTTCGAAGTTTATTTCCATTTTGCCCATAATATGTCGGAAGCCGGATATCCCACTATATTGGCCAGAGCTTATCTCCCTACCGGTCTCAACCATCTCCGGTTCCCCTCGCCCCAGCTCTTTGAAGTCATATAGTTCATAGTTTTGCGGGTCCTTTAGCACCCCATCAGCATGGATACCTGAACTATGAGCGAAGGCATTAGCCCCAACCCCCGGCTGATTTATAGGGATGGGAACATTAAAAGCATAGCTGGCATATTTACAAATCTTCCACGCCATTGATAGGCGAATCGGCATGGCAAACTTGTATTTTTTAGCCAGCCCTCTGGATTTCTTGAGCGCCAGCACTACGGCAACGAGGTCAGCGTTGCCGGCTCTTTCTCCAATTCCATTGATGGTCGTATTTACATAGGCGTCCTGTCCACCATCAATAACCCCCATTGCCCCGGCAACGGAGTTGGCAACTGCCATCCCCAGGTCGCCATGGTAGTGAAGCTCAACAGGCATACCCACTTCCTGCGCCAGCAGTTTACAGGTGTCATATGTGATAAAGGGGTTATCATAGCCAAGCGTATCACAATACCTGAACCTATCTGCTCCATGCTCCTTAGCTAAAGAGGCAAAGCGGAGCAAGAATTCGGTATCCGTTCTTGAGGCATCCTCAGCATTCATACCAACACTTTGAGCGCCATACGCCTTGGCGGCGTCTATAGCCTCCATTGCCATCATCAATATATCTTCCTCAACCTTTGCCCCTTGGAACTTGCCCCTAATCATCTGGCTGGAAGTGGAGATAGAAAGGTTAACATCCTTGATTTCTGGCACCAATTCAAAGGCTCTTTTCACATCCTCAGCTGTCGCCCGCATCCATCCCGCCAGGCGGATAGGCTGCAGGACACCCATCTCCTGCAATCTAAGGTTTGCCCGAAGGTAATGGGACTCGTGTCTGGTTGTAGGGAAACCAAACTCGCTTTGATAAACCCCCATTTCATTCAAATACACATTTATCATCGTCTTGGCTAGTTTGGATAGACCAAGCCTGGCTGTCTGAACTCCATCACGGTTAGTTACATCAATTAAATAAATCTTACCCATATCTTAACACCTTTCCCTTCTAATAATATATATATGGTCTCTGACTGTCAAGCTAACGACACTTGACGCTAGCTTATAGTGGCTGATATTATCAACCTACCCTTACCAAGACCTTATGTCAGGGAGCGTTAGATGAAATTCATTGAAAAGCTGACCACCATAGCCCGAAAAAATAAGAGTTTACTCTGTGTTGGACTTGACCCCGACCCAGGACTGATGCCTGCTCAAGCAGGTATCTTTGAATTCAACAAGGCAATTATTGATGCCACATCCGACCTGGTATGCGCCTATAAACCAAACCTTGCCTTCTATGAAGCTCTGGGGAATGAGGGACTGACTGCCCTGAAGCGCACAGTAGACTACATACCTGAGGATATCCCAGTAATAGCAGATGCCAAGCGGGGTGATATAGGCAATACGGCTAAGGCTTATGCCCAGGCTATTTTTTCTCACTTTAACTTTGATGCAACCACAGTGAGTCCCTACCTGGGTTTTGATTCAATAGAGCCCTTCATCCAGTATCATGATAAAGGGGTATTCATCCTGTGTCGAACATCAAACGCCGGTGCTGTTGATTTCCAGTCTCTCCGCTGCGAGGTAGAAAACGGCCACCGTCTCCTATTTGAGATAGTAGCCCTTCGGGCCAGCCGGTGGAACATACATGGCAATATCGGGTTAGTCGTTGGTGCTACCTACCCTGAGGAATTAAGGTCGATTCGGCAAAATCACCCTGATATGCCTCTTTTGATACCAGGCATTGGTGCACAAGGGGGAGACCTGGCTTTAACCGTCCGCTATGGGGTTAATGCCCAGGGAGAGAAGGCAATTATCAACTCATCACGGCAAATTATATATGCCTCACGGGAAAGGGATTTCGCTGAGGCAGCACGGCGCGCCGCCTCAACACTACGAGACCAGATTAACTACCACCTATCCACCACGGCTGAATGAATCCTTGGTTTTTGAGACAAAAAGAATGGCTCTGGAGATAAAGCTAGGTGATGTGGTTCGCCTCAAGAAGAAGCACCCCTGCGGTAGCTATGAATGGCAGGTAGTCAAGCTCGGCGTTGATATTGGCCTTAAATGTCTTAAATGTCAGCACCGTATCCTTCTTGAGCGCAGCGTCTTTGAACGCAGGGTTATCCCCTATCCGACCCCACTATAGCCCGTGCATAAAAGGACTCATTTGCCCTGCCAGGGAAAATCCACTTTCCAATTAAATACCATGTTGTCAGTGGGGATTGAAAAGGAAGAGAGACCTTTACCAATCACATAAGACAGGCTATAATAACCTAGCGTGCTCAAATCTGCTAAAGCGGAGGTGCAGCTTGGTTGCTTTATATGTAACTTCTGTAGAGAAGGGTAGTGGAAAGACCGCAGTTTGTGCTGGTCTGGGTAAGCATTTGCTAAGTGACGGCAAGAAAATAGGTTTCTTCAAACCGCTTTTCACTGACAGCAAGAATCCACCCAAAAAAGGCATTGATAGCGATGCTGCCTTTATAAAACAACTCTTCGCCCTAAAGGAACCTGTAAACATTCTTTGCCCGGTTTTCAGCGATGCGAGTAAGCTGAGAAGTAGAATTAAAGAAGCCTATGCCAAGGTCTCTCAGGGTAAAGATGTGATTATTGTCGAAGGCACTTCTGAGCAGAGTCAGGCTGCCCGCGATATAGTAGAAGCACTGGATGCCAGAGTGATTATTGTTGAAAGCTACTCTAAAGAGTCACTGAAGGCAATAAATAGCTATAAGGATTTCGGGGAGCATTTGCTGGGCATAGTATTGAATAAGGTGCCGGGAAGCCAGGTAGAACATGTGCGTAGTGAGACATCCGCTCAGTTTGGTCAAGCAGGAGTAAACATTCTAGGGGTATTGCCTGAAGATAGGGCTCTTTTCACTCTGACTATAGGTGAACTGGCTGAGTGTATTCAAGGGGAGATATTAAGTGGCGCTGAGAAATCGGCAGAGCTGGCAGAAAACATTATGCTGGGGGCAATGTGTGTTGACCCCGGCCCAGACTATTTTGGTCGCAAATCCAATAAGGTGGTAGTAGTCAGGAGCGAGCGTCCGGATATGCAACTAGCCGCCCTAGAGACCTCAACCAGGTGCCTTGTTCTCACTGGCGATGCCGCACCAAAGTCGGCCGTCCTTAACCAGGCAGAAGAGAAAAATGTTCCCATTATTTTAGCCAGAGATGATACCACCGCTATAGTGGCGAATATTGAAAATGCTCTCGGCAAAGCCAGATTTAATGAGGAAAATAAGCTGCCGAAGCTTAGTGAAATTATGGAGCAGCACTTCGATTTTCAGACGGTATATAAAGGGCTGGGTTTAGCCGGCTAGCTGAGCCATCAAGGGATGTTTTCCTTACCCAAATACCTGAGAAGTGAACTATCCAACCAAACAAGGCTCATCACCGATAACGAGCCTCTATATCTCTACCAGGGCTAGACAGCAATCGCCTAGCCCACTTTTTACAATCTTTACCCCTTAACTAGCAACTGAACGATTTGACGTTCTGTGTAATCGGTGGTTGCCTAGAGCGATTCTAGTATTGTTGGGATTAATCTCCAGCCGGTTCACTATGATTTCTTCCCTTCCACAATGGCTATTTCATCATCGGTGAGTCCGTAGAGTCTGTAAACTATCTGGTCGATAAGATTATCAGTTGCCTTGATACGAGCTTTAAGTGGAGTAAGGATATTCATAGCAGCAGAAAATTCCCCAGCTATGGTATCCCTAATATTGGATGGGCATGGGTCATCAACAACCTTATTTTTCTTGAGAACGTCAAGCAAGTCCTCGAAAGTGCTTTCGTGAAAGCCCTTGATTTTGGTCTTGTTCTTCTGGTCTTCAACGAAGCCTTTCAGTATCTCTTTCTCCAGCCAGTTAAGAAAACCTTTAATCTTGGATTGCTTATCTTTGTTGAGGCGGGTCATTTCCTCTGCCAGGAAAGCCAGAAGGTCATGAACCACATCTGACTGCTCATGCTTCATATCCAGGGTACCATCGGCTTTCTGAGGTAGGCGTTGAGCTACAAAGGTAAGAATTTCATCCCAATCCTGGCTCTGAAGGTATTCCTGATATAGCTCTTTACCTTGTTCTAGCAATTGCTTTCGCTGCTTTTGTGGGGTGGTAAAGTTGATGCGGCGGATAGGTATACGCCCAACATAGGCTGGATAAAGGTCCATTGAACGTACAGCTTGGTTAAATATGAAGTCATAGGCATACCAACTCGTGAATCGAGAGTTCATTATTGCTACAAGGAACGCTGTGCTAACTTGCTTTCCCACGAAATCTGTCAGGGTATTAACTGTTAGAGACCCGGTATCGTCGATACTGGCCATAATGATTATTCGTGGGAACGGCTTTGTAACATGCGCAACTATTCGCTGAAGAATACCCTTCTCCTCCCTATACATCTCAGTATCAGGTGGTGTCATTTTTTGTGGAAGGTATGCGATGTTCAGGATTTCATATCTTGCAACGTGGTCTCCCTTGAAACATGGCAGACCAGCCGGGTCATCACTGAGATATTGGTTATATCCAGGGCCTTCCCACAGATTAGCGACTGAATCAAGACGTGCGCTCACAGCCCACACGTGGTCGTACAGAATAGTAGTTTGTGGGGTAATGTGCATTGGCAAAAAATCCTCGCTAAAGTATCGAACTGATATTGGTGTCCCCTCTTCAAATTTGCTATCCACTCTACATGCTGGTATAACCTTTGACTTTTCAGCAGGGGCATTAGCAATAACATACACCACCTGTTCCAAGAGCACATCATCAAAAGCCTCGTAACAATCTGCTAGTCGCTCGATACGATAGTTTTTTAATAGTGAGCGGGTCTCCTTCCACGAAATAGTGTAAGTCAGCGGCTTCGGAACGATTAGAGAGGATCTGCCTTCAAGTCTTGATAGCTTGAGTACCCGCTCGATGAACAGCTCTGCCGGGTCTGATTTAGTGGGAAGTGCAAAATTTTCCTTGACATAAGGGTAGATATCAAACTCTGGTGTTTTTCTGTATGGAGGATTCCCGACTACAGCATCAAAGCCGGCAGCAGATTTACGGTTGCCCTGCTCATCGTAGAAGACCTCGGGAAACTCCAGTTCCCAGTGGAAGAAATGTCTTTCCCCTCGCATAGCCAGAGCTTTTTTGACATATTCTTTCTTTAGAAGCTTTTCCCATTCTGGTTGGGTTGATTGGAGGTTCTCTACCAGAGCATTGTATTCATCCCACCTGGCATTATTACCAAAATAGGTGCTTACCCAGAGGTCGGCAAGGGTGCGGAAACGCTCCGCATCATGCTCAAAATCACGCTCCCATTTCTCTTTGTTACGGACATCCTCCAGTGTTTCGGTAGGCAGATGGGCAATCAATGCCCGATTCTGGAGCAAATCATAGAGCTTTTGGTTGAAAACCTGCTGAAAAATTCCTAGCTGAACTGGTGCACGGCTTGTATCAAATGGCTTACCCCTCTTTCCTTTCCTTTTCGGTATCTCATCCAAGTTAGCTACTTGAGCGCCAATAAGACTGTTACCCACCCGCAGGTGGTGGTTAAGGAAAGAAAGAGGCTTGGACTTAGCCATAGTCCCCAGCCATAGAGTTAGTTTGGCAAGCTCAACAGCCAGGGGGTTCAGGTCAACACCGTAGATACAGCTCTCCACCACCCGCCGGCGGTAGTAAGTAAGTTCCGATTCTTCAGTAAGCCCTGTGGGTGACTCGATAGACGGGTCAGTAGCTATGGCTTCAGCCAGAAAGTCGGTAGCCCGAGCTAGGAAATGGCCGCTACCCATAGCTGGGTCAAGCACCTTTAAGGAGAGATAAAGCTCAAGGAGCCGCTCATGCTCCCCGGCTATTGCGTCGTCATATTTATCCGTTGGCTCCAAGCCCTGCTTTTGTCCCTGCAGCTTTTGCCACTTGCTAGTTGCCTTATCAACCTCTGGTTTTAGAGCTTTGAGCTTATTCTGGGCTTCTTTCACCAGTGGGTCAAGAGTATTCTCCACAATGTAATTAACGATGTGCTCCGGGGTATAGTAAGAGCCGCTGGCCTTGCGCTCGCCCTTGTCATTGGCAAGATATAGTTCATCCTTTTTATAAACTATCTTCTTACTTGGGTATTTACTAGCCGAGGCATATTTTATGCTGCCCTTTTCCTTTATGGTTACTAAATCGTGTGGAGCAAGGCGCGGCTTAAACTCTAGGAGACCTTCATAGATACTACCCAAATGGCGCTCACTCAAGGTGTTATAGTCAACGGCAACCACTCGCTTCAGTTCCTTATCATATACTTGAGCAAGCTGCTGAATGGCTGGAACCAAGTGGGCATCGGCAATAGCATGTTCCTCAAGGAAAGGATGTTCTTCTGGGTCAAAAAGCCCACCATTGTACTCTGGAACACCTAAGTCAGGTGCACCTGCATTTATCAAACCAAATAGGCTACCAATCCTCTGATAGTAAATAGTTGATTGCGAGGTAAGCTGTTGCCCTTTCTTGAGTACATCGTCAATATCGTGAGTTATTTTGCGCATGCTGTAATTATCACGGTAACTCACACTGGTAGTCAGGGGCAGAAGGTCCCTTGCTTCAGCGTAGAAGACAAAAAGCAGGCGGTAGAGGAGGGTTAAAGAATTATCATAAATATCTTTCAGAGCCAGTTCAGCAAGCTGCTTTTTTGAAAAACCAGCGGCAAAGCCACGACACAGAAACTCCACAACTTCATAAGCACGCTCTTTAATATCGGCTTCCAGTTCAACCGCATATTCATTACTGTCCTCAAGCACGTGGTCGAGAAATGACTTACCGTCAGTCTGGATTAAAGCCGCTTTGCGGAAGAAAAGGTAGAAATATTTCAGCTTTTCCTCGGGGGCTTCTTCTAGAAGTTTAACCAGGTCAACCTGGTAATAGTTGCCCAGAGGTAAATGGGATTTAATACAGTATAACCTCCACATCCGGCCGTTGGTGAGAATGCCCCACTTCTGCTGGGTGCCGGTGAGATAACCAGCTATTTGGAAGGATGGATTCTGATTAGTAAATGTATCCCGCTCACTAGATTTAGATAGGTCAAGCTCCCGTTCCCAGTATTTGGCATCGGCAACCCCGATACACTGAGCATAATCATTGCCTTTGAGCTTCTGGTAAGCTTTATTCTTTGTGGTTTCGTCTGGAAACAATGCATAATCAGGTCGGTTTGTCTGTTGGCCTACCTTCGTAGGAGCCTGGACTATATAGTTATTGGCGTAACCTAAAAGGTCCAGTACCGGCTGTACAAACTCTTCCTCTGTCTGAGCCTCATTGAGATATGGTAGTATTGTCTCTTTTGACTCATATAGAGACATAATATCCTTACGGAAAGTAGCAAGCTCTTCATCAATTTCCCACTCTTTCCATTGAGGCAGCCGTGCCTTGAGGAAATGGTCAGAAAACAATCCACGGTTTTGAAACCATAATCCTGCCTCATCGGGCGAGCTAGGACTCTTTGTTAAAGCTTCAGCCATTAACTTAGGCTCCCATACTACTGATCATTAGGAGACTCAAACACTTGTTTTATGTTTATTGTAGTGAGAGGAATCCTAAAGGTCAAGGCGAACAATTAAATTGACTACCTTGGAAATTCTGAAGAAGCGGTAAACTAATTGCACATTCTAGCGTATCGTGTAATCCCAATAGTATGACAGACAGGGGAAACCTTCTGAAATTCCAATATTGATGATACTCACTGAAGAGGAAAGACAAATTATAGAAGCTTCCGTAAGCAAACCTTAAAGCCACCTCAATAAGCCCTTCTTTTGAGAAGCGACTGAGCAATATAATACAAAGAAAGAATATCTCTGGAAAGGCATTCGGCAAGGAAATTGCCCTGCTGTCCCCTGAAGTGCCCGGAGGCAAGAACAACTTAACATAACTGGAAAAACGAATCACGCCTGTTACGCTCGAATCGTTTCCCAAAATTTTTTTATCAATGCGCCAGCGGTAGAAAAACTTGCCTGTGTTATTCCTTCTTCAGAAACTGCTTGGCTTCCTCACCGAACCCGGCACCGCTGCCTGCACCAAGGCATATATCGGTTTCCATCCGAAGCCCTACATCGAGTGGAGTTGACAGGGTAAGATTGGCTGCCCTCTTGGCTCCTTGAACAATACGGGGATTGAGTTTGGCTATCTCCTCGGCCAGCTTCCTGGCTTCGGTCATTAGCTGCTCCTTCGGATATACATGGTCTACCAGCCCAACCCGCAGTGCTTCAGCCGCATCGATTCTCCGTCCGGTAAAAATCAGCTCCTTAGCCATGCCGAGTCCCACTATTCTGGGTAGCCGCTGCGTGCTTCCCAAATCAGGGAGAACCCCAAACTGAATCTCGGGAAGCCCAAACACAGCCGTATCACAAGCCAGGCGCATATCACAGCAAAGGCTAAACTCCAGAGCCGCTCCCAGGCAGTAGCCATTTATGGCAGCTATCACTGGAACGGCTAACTCTTCATACATGGTAAATATCATTTTCAAGTTGTATAGACGGTCATAGCCCTCTCTGTAATCTGAAAACACTGCAGCCCCGCCTCCTCCTGAAGCCACCATCTTCAAGTCTATCCCGGCAGAAAATGCTTTCTCACCAGCACCAGTTACGATGACGACCCTCACGTCAGGGTTTCCCTTGATGCCTTGTGCCGCCTTCTGAAGACCCATAAAGCCATCAGCGTTTAAAGCATTCAATGCCTCTGGCCGGTTCAACAGCACTGTGGCAATTGTTTCCTCAATATCCAGCCGAACAGCGTCCTGGTTGCTCATCGTTTCACTAAACCCTTCTTTAAATTATTTTTTCAGCTAACTATCATAATATCCACAAGCTGCACAAGTCAAACTGGCCACTTTCAACCACTCCCTGCCAATGCTATAATAACTATGAATGGATATTCTGTCCGAGCTTAATCCAGCACAAAGGGAAGCAGTAGAGGCGATTGGGGGACCGGTGCTGATTCTAGCCGGTCCGGGCAGCGGCAAGACCAGGGTTATTACCCATCGTATAGCTTACCTGATAAGGGTTTGTGGGGTTAGTCCTCACCACATCATGGCGGTTACCTTCACCAATAAAGCTGCCAGGGAAATGAAGGACAGGCTCCACCAGCTGGTTAGTGTTGCCGTGGCAGATTTAACTCTGGGTACCTTTCACGCTATTTGTGCTCGCATACTGCGCAGGGATGGCAAAGCCATAGGCATTGACCCCCGGTTTGTCATCTACGATAGAGAAGACCAGCTCAGCCTGCTCAAGCGTGGCATCCAGGAAGTAGGTCTTGACCCCAAGCAATATGCGCCTCAGGCTATAGCCTCGGCTATCTCAGCGGCTAAGAGCCATATGCTAACCCCGGGAGACTATATTCAGCGCGGCCGCAGGCATTTCGATGAGGTGGCCGGGCGAGTCTATGAGCAATATCAGCAGCTACTGGGGGGAAGCAAAGCTCTGGACTTTGATGATTTGTTAATGAAGACGGTGCAGCTATTCAGGAAGAGCCCTGAGATTTTGTCCCGATACCAGTCAAGATACCGCCACCTGCTGGTGGACGAGTTTCAGGATACTAACCTGGTTCAGTATGAGCTCATAAAGCAACTGGGGGATAAGTATCGCAATATCTGTGTCGTTGGTGACCCTGACCAATCAATCTACTCGTGGCGGTTTGCCGACCTGCACAACATCCTTAGCTTTGAGAAGGATTACCCTAAGACTAAACTGGTGCTGCTGGAGCAGAACTATCGCTCAACCAAGATGATTCTGGAAGCGGCCTCTAATATAATCTCAGCCAACCAGCAACGCAAACCCAAAAACTTGTGGACGAGCAATGAGCCAGGTGAGCCAGCTACGGTTGTTGAAACATACACCGAGCAGGAAGAAGCCCAGTTTGTGGTCAACGAGGTAGAGCATCTGGTAGACCAGGGGCAGGTTAGCCTGGGTGACTGTGCGGTAATGTATCGCACTAACGCCCAATCAAGAGCCCTTGAGGAAGCCTTTATCCGCTACGGAACACCCTACAAGCTGGTAGCTGGCACCCGCTTCTATGAGAGACGGGAGGTTAAGGATATTATTGCCTATCTCAGGCTTATTCAGAATCCCCGTGATAGCGTCAGCCTGATGAGAATCATCAATGTTCCAGGGCGTGGCATTGGACAGCAAACCCAAGCCAAGCTGTCTAGCTGGGCAAAGTCTATGGGTATTTCGCAGTATGAGGCATTACAGCTTATGGTTAAAGCAGCGACAAAAGAGGCGGCACATCAGCCTCCTTTCCACTCTCGCATCAGCCAGGCACTGACCGATTTTCTAAAGCTGGTGGAAGAATTGATTACCACCAGTCAGGAGTTAAACCTGGTTGACTTGCTTGAGCTGGTTGTAGAACGCTCTGGCTATAAGGGATATATCTTAAATGAGGCAGATGGAGAGGAGCGCTGGGACAATATCCTGGAACTTCGCACTGTAGCCCGGGAGTATGGTGACTTAAAACCGACAGAGGGTTTGGCCGCCTTTCTGGAAGGGGTAACGCTGGTGTCTGATGTGGACGGACTTGATGAAAGTATCTCGGCAGTAACCCTGATTACACTGCACCAGGCTAAGGGGCTGGAATTTCCGGTGGTGTTTATGGTGGGTATGGAGGACGGAATTCTGCCCCATATCAGGTCGTTTGATGACCCAGACCAGATGGAGGAGGAGAGGCGACTGTGCTATGTCGGCGTAACCAGAGCCAAGCAGAAGGTGTATCTGGTTCGCGCTTTTCGTCGCAGCTTGATGGGACGCAGCATGGTAGGTCAACCATCGCGCTTCCTGAGTGATATACCTCAACACCTGATTGCGAGTAGTGAGTGGTGGGAGGGGCAAGAAAGTCGAGTAACGCCGTCTATATATTCCTGGAATAAGGCCCCCACTCCCAGCCTGTCCACTTTGGAACTAAAGGCTGGAGACCATGTCCATCATACCCAGTTTGGTAAAGGGGTGGTGGTAAACTGCCAACTGGTAAAGGATGATGCTGAGGTAGTGGTCGCTTTTAACGGAGGGGTGAAAAAGCTTTTATTAAGCTTCGCCGGGCTGGAGAAGCTTGAATAATTTTCTAGAAAACTATTGACATCTTACACGGAAGCGTGTATAATAGTTTGTAACCATGCCGATTAGAGTTTTAGACCAGGAAGTAGTGTCGAGGATTGCCGCTGGCGAGGTGGTGGAAAGACCGGCCTCGGTGGTGAAGGAGCTGGTGGAGAACTCGCTGGATGCTGCTTCAAGCCAGATTGCCATTGAGGTAAGGGGTGGTGGAGTGAGTCTGATTCGGGTAACCGATAATGGGAGTGGGATTCCAGCCGGGGAGTTAGAGTTTGTCTTCGAGCGGTATGCGACCAGTAAGATAGCCAGTCTTGACGATTTGGAGTCTATTTCAACCCTTGGCTTTCGTGGTGAGGCACTACCCAGCATAGCCGCTGTGGCTCAGGCAGACATTGTTACCTGCGCCACCGGCGAATCGGTAGGCAGTTATCTCAGCCTGCAGGAAGGCGCTGTCGTGAACAGGGGAAGCCAGGGACGTTCTCAGGGGACTACGGTTACGGTGCGAAATCTGTTACGCAGTGTGCCAGCCAGATTAAAATTCCTTAAGTCGCCGGCTACGGAAAATAGCCATATCGCCAACGTGATAAGTCAGTATGCTCTTGCCTTCCCCGAGGTTAAGTTTACCTTGTCCATCGATGGCCGGGCGGTGCTAAGAACTCCAGGTAGTGGTCGGTTAATAGATAGTGTAACTCAAGTTTATGGTCTGGAGATAGCCCAGAACATGCTGGAACTTAGCCGCGGGGATGAGGACTGGGAGAGTGGGACAGCAACCTCATCACCCCTGGCAACGGGTATGGTAGGCTCGCCAACAATAAGCCGTTCCAGTCGAGGCTACCTCAGCTTCTTTGTCAACCGCCGCTGGATAAGCAGCCGACTGCTGGCTTGGGCAGTAGAAGAAGCTTATCACGGACTGCTAATGCAGGGAAAACATCCGGTGGCTATTATCAATATATCCCTACCACCTAATGAGGTGGATGTTAATATTCACCCCACCAAGACTGAGGTAAAATTCCAAAACGAGCGCCTGGTTTTTAGCACCGTTCAGAAAGCAGTGCGGCGGACTCTAATTGAACTGGCGCCAGTGCCCAAGATTGAGGAGGTAGCTACTACCTATGCAGCACCAGCACCAAGACAGGTATTGTGGACGTCAGCCGGAGCCAGTCAGAGCCCTGCCGGTTCGCCCCCAATGGCTCAGCCCACCCCGGTCTTTTCTCTCCCGGCCCTACGGCTACTGGGGCAGTTAGCCAGCAGCTATATTGTAGCTGAGGGTCCTGATGGGTTGCATCTCATTGACCAGCATGCTGCCCATGAGCGCATCCTTTTTGAGAAGATTGAGCACCAGCTCTCACACCAAGAAGTAGAGGTTCAAGGGCTGCTCGAGCCGGTAACTCTTGAGGTTACCCCCCAACAGGACGCCGTCCTAAAATCTCACTATGAAAGCCTGGCCGAGTTTGGTTTCTCAATTGAGCCTTTTGGTGATAGAACCTACCTGGTTCGGGCTGTGCCGGCTTTGCTTCATAGTAAAGACTGGGCGGAAGTGTTAAGGGAACTGCTGGACTCCCCGTCAGGGGGAGATAAGGGTGATTGGATGGAAAAAGTGGCTATATCCATTGCCTGCCACAGTGCAGTAAGAGCCGGGCAGGTGTTAACCGATGACGAAATGCGTGAGCTTATCCGGCAACTGGAACAGGTAGCTATCCCCAATACCTGTCCCCACGGTAGACCGACCATGATTCACCTGAGTTCAGGACAGTTGGAGAGGGAGTTCGGTAGAAGCTGATTTAATAACCCATAAAACAGTCATTACCAGACAGCGATAATGCTACAACGGAGCTTGGCGGCAGGTCAATCGTAATACATGAGGATTGGGCAGTCAGCTAATCTTATAGCCGGCTTTGGCCAATATCTTCTTAACCGATAAAGAAGCCGGTGAGCTATCAGGCAGATTTAAGAGTGATTTCCCTTGCAGGTTGTAGTCCTTCACATTAGCATCGTAGTCCATTTTGCCCAGGTAGGTTTCACCGGTACGCTTTAGATATTGCTCTGTCTCATCATCAAACTCATAATTTCCTACTAGATAAAGGTGCTTATAGCCAATCCCTACCTCTTTGATAATCTTCCTGACCCTTTCCACGTGCTTTATAGATTTTCGGGAAGGGTCTAACACTAAAAAAAGGTCATCCATATTTGGTATTACTTTCCTGTTCAAATGCTCTAGTCCAGCCGGCGAGTCCACAACAATATTGGCATAGTTGCCACCAACTGACGGAATGATGAATTCAAACAGGAAATTTGCCGACCTGTAATCACCTATTGTCCACCGCGGTCCCAGGGAAATCAAATCAAACTTCTCGGAGCTGTATTGGGTATACCACTGAAGTAAAAGCGGTATTTTGACAAATGGAGGGCCTCCGCCCAACTCGGTAAAGGCGTCTTCTTCCTCAATATCACTGGTTATATCGGAAACAGTTTTTATCTTTACTTCTCTACCTATATCAGTTTTTATCTCTACTACTTCTAAATCTACCCCTAGCATATCGGCCAGACTCTGGTCAGGGTCGGTATCAAGCAGCAACAATGGAGAAGCTAAATATCTACTAGCTAAAGCGACAAAGGTTGACTTTCCGGTTCCCCCTCTTCCCGTAGAAACAATTATGTTACCCACTTTCTCCGTAGAAGCAGAGGTAACTATCCTCTCTACTTTCGCTGCCGAAGCAATTATGTCATCCATCCGCTTCACCTACCATTCAATCTCCCTTCCTCAGGAAAAGCTCAAGACTCCTGACCTCTGCCACCCCTTTCAGGGAGGAAGCCATAGCTATCAGGACACTAGTAATGAACTCTTTAGGGAAAGTACTCAAGGTTATTGGGGTGTTATTTATGTAAAGAGAGAGCCGGTCACTCTGGGATTTTATGAAACCTTTCTCCAGAAGGTCAGCTAGACCCTTAACATTATCCAGGGAAAACTGCCTGGTCTTGGTTTCCAAGGGTTCATCGGTGGCTATGGCGATTAGTTTCTTGATGCCGCTGAGGGGTGGGGTGCTCTCTCTACGATGAATCTCTATCTTGGGTGCATTACCCTGCCTGAAACCTTCAGTGAGGATAATGTCGTAGTCTTCACCGAAGAGACGAGCTATCTCATCGAGGGTAACATCCGAGGCAACCGGCTTGATTAGTACCATTTCGTCCGGAGAACTGATGGCGGTAGCTTCGCTTCCGGCCTGAATGTGACGCCAGCTATCCTTCCCTGACTTTGAATTACCTACGATTGAAACAATAGCAGGCATTTTCTATTTCTCCCCTTTCCGATTTATTCACCTTTTTCATAATCCCTCTCTCCAAATACCTTGCTGCCTAATCTTACTATATTGGCACCTTCCCCTAAAGCAATTTTATAAGAATTTGTCATCCCCATCGAGAGATACTTCATCTCTATATTAGGCAAACTAAACCTCTTAACCTTTTCAAATATTTTTCTCGTTTCCACAAAATAAGGTCTTGAATCTTCGGGGTTACCAAAACGAGGCCCCATAGTCATAAGCCCCATTACTCTTATATTTGGCAAAGCAGAAATCTCTCTTACCAATCGCTCAACACCCTCCGGGAATACACCTGATTTTTGCTTCTCCCGACCACTATTTACCTCAATCAATACTGGCATTATCTTATCAATTTGAGCACACCTTTTATCAATCTCCCCGGCTATTTCAACGGAATCAACGGTTTCTATCATATCGAATATCCTTACTGCTTTTTTCACCTTATTTTTTTGAAGGTGCCCTATGAAATGCCACTTTGCTCTATTTCCTACCACCTCACACGCTCTTTCGGCTTCTTGAACATAATTTTCCCCTACAATTTTTACACCAGCCTCAACTGCCTCCAAGATTTCTTCCGGTCGCCTTGTTTTGGCGGCAGCTACCAATTGAACTCCTTCTGGTAGTTCGCTCAATATTTGGTTAACATTTTGTTCAACCACTTTCATAACTAAATGACCCTACCGATTATTGTCAATAGCATCACCATTATCAACAAAAGAGTAGCTCCCATACCCCGATTCTTTCCTCCCATCTATACATCTACTTTAATTAAAGATTCTATCAGTAATCAGGAATCTTTTCCACACCACGGCTAAAAATGTAACTTCAGCTATCATAAGGATACACAGCGTAGAGTGAGGTCGTTTAGTAACCTATCCCCCTAACCCCCTTCCCTTAATAAGGGAAGGGGGAGTGTAGGTAAGAGAGGGGGATTAAGGGGGTGAGGCTTCGCCCTAGAGGGCTCAAGCCCGAAGGGTTGATAAACAAACTCTAGAATCCCCCTTGACTATTGTCCCTGAATATATGAAAATGAGGTTACCAGTGAAAGAGAGCCAAGAGTAAATCTCAGTATCAAGTTGCCATATATGAGAGGATTAAGCTAGAGAAGGTCAAGCAGGCAGTGAATAGAACAAGGGGTTTTGTTAATCTGAATCGCTTCAAGTCTGCTAGAGCTATCAAGCGGCTCAGCAAGTTTAGTTATGACAAACACAAGAAAATAAAGGGGAAAGAGGCCGGGGCAAGGGACAACAAGGGTAAGCTGCCACCTTAGTCAAACTAAGGGGAACAAAAACCATATTTAGCCGTGACTTCGGGGCGTAGCGCAGCCAGGTAGCGCACCTGAATGGGGTTCAGGTGGTCGCCGGTTCGAATCCGGCCGCCCCGACCATAGATAGGAGAAGACAGCTTTTAACAACCTGAGTGAGTTGAGAAGATAGGCATAGCGTGAACCTAGTTTAAACAACCTGAATCGGGCGGGCTCCCCCGAAGAATCATGGTTAAGAATGGCTCACAGGAGTGGCTACTACGAGGATTCGAAATCGACCTAGAGACGCAACTTAAACCAAAGACTGTAAAAGATTATTGTGGTCACGTTTCTTACTTTGCTCGCTGGGCTCAAGCTAAAACATTCTCTCTCTCATCGATTCCGGCTATGCTACGGGCAAGTTTCTGTTTAAGCTCCATATCTGTCTCACGCTCAATCATAATCTTCTGTGCTTGTGGCGAACCTGCTCCATGCATAGACTCTGTGCGGTAACTGGGGGCTACCAGCCCGAAAGTCATAGCGTGGATGAGCGTTAACATGCGGTATCGAGCTTCTGCAGGCACTTCAGAGATACCCTTGAGATATTTTTGGAGGTATTTTCCAATCACCGGATGCCTGAAGTCTTTCTCAGATGGAGTTGTTACCAATAAACCGCCAGCTATATCTTCAGCAAGGCGGCAAAGTTCGTATGGAAACCGGGTCACATTTAACTTGCATACGTTGGCTAAGAGTGTGTTGGCTTGGTAGTTACCAGCGGTAGTTCTCCGACCCTCATAGGAGCAAGCCAGCCCACAGGCATGTATCGTTTCGGCAAGATGTATCATTTCACCGAGCTTGTCCCTGATGTGAGCAGTTCGCCGTATCCCATTATAATCCGCCACTGATGCCGTTGCTCCAATGAGCACATCACCTATGCCTGCCTTGCAACCACCATAGCTCTGCCGGTGATAGGCAGCGAACCTTTCCACCAGCATTATGGAAAAATCAATCTCCCCACACATGAAAACTTTATCCCAGGGGACAAACACATCATCCAGAACAACCAACACCTCCTGTCCACCAAAATTGTAGTTGCCGACATCAATATCCCCCTCTTCAAGCTTTCGCGTATCGCAGGACTGCCTCCCATAAACCAGGGTTACCCCTTCAGCGTCAGTTGGTATCGCGCAACTTATCGCATAGTCCTTATCCGCCTCCCGCATTCTGAGAGTTGGCATAATGAGCATTTCGTGCGAATTGGCGGCTCCTGTTTGGTGTGCCTTGGCTCCTCGTATTATGACCCCGTCATTCCTTCGTTCGACTATATGGACAAACATGTCTGGGTCTGCCTGTTCGCTTGGTGTCACCCCACGGTCACCCTTGACATCAGTCATGGCACCTGAGATACAAAGGTCGTTCTCCTGAACATACTTTAGCCATCCCCTGAACCTCTGGTGATAATCAGTTCCATGCTTCTGGTCGATTTCATAGGTAGTGCTAAAAACGGCATTTATCCCATCCATGCCCACACACCTTTGAAAGCAACAGGCTGTTCTCTGTCCCAGTAATCTCTGCAACTTCACCTTCTTTACCAAGTCATCCGTGCTTTCGAAAAGGGCGTTAAACTTGTTAACCTTCTTTCCGGTGAGTATTGAGTCCACAGTCGCCAGAGCCTCATTCTCAGGCTCATGGGCAAGTTTATAGGTCATCGCTATAGCGTTGATTGACGGTCTGATAATTGGATTATCAACCCAATTATCCACCTTTTCGCCAAGGAGGTAGAGGTTCAATTTCAGTCGGCGCAAACTATCAGTATACTCTTTAGCTGTCATTAACATAACACATCATCTCCAATTGTATTACCAAGATATGGATTCCGACTCGTCGCCTAGCTTATCTTATGCTATTGCTTGTGTCAAACTGAAATCTGCCAGAGCTTTGACTATCATAGCTATTCTACCGAAGCCGTAAGGATTGAGGCTAATAACTCCTATTGCTTCGTCTCCGCATTCCTCTATGATAGCTATCGGCCTTACCCAGGCAGCACTTGCTTTTAGAATCTTTATCGGGAATCAAAAATGGTGACTCCGTTATTGTAACCGGCGAACTTAAGAGAGAGGGTAAACACACGAACCTCGATGATTGCTGGGCTGGCAATATTGAAATAACGGAATAAATTTGATGTGCCCCTAAGATACTGGACGAGCACCCTTAACTAATGCTAGACTAGTAAGGCGCCGACAATATACAGGAGAAGGAGTAAGCAATGACCTCATTTAGTCCTAGTGAAGACCAGCAAATGATCGTGAATTTGGTGAAGCAGTTTGCTACAGATGAGATGCGGAAGATTTATAGGGAGTGCGATGAAAGCGGCGAGATTCCAGCTCATATCATAGACACTACTTGGGAAATGGGTTTCATCTCCAGCAGCATTCCTGAGGAGTATGAGGGGCTTGGCGAGGAACGCTCGGCAGTTACTGGTTCTCTCATCGCTGAGGAACTGGCGTGGGGTGACCTTTCTATGGCGATGCATATCCTCTGCCCTTCCCTGGTGGTTTTGCCCATTCTGGAGATGGGCACTGCAGAGCAGAAGAAAAAATACCTGCCCGCTTTCTGCGGTGAAAAATACACGCCAGCCACTGCCGCCCTTATTGAGCCCCGCTTCAATTTCGACCCCGGCTCCCTTTCAGCTACCGCCCGGCTCGATGGCAACGACTACGTGCTGAGCGGTGAGAAGTGCTACGTCCCCTTAGCCGCCGATGCCGACTTGTTTCTGGTCTATGCAGCCGAGAACGGCAGTAATCAAGGCTTCATTCTTGAGAAGGGCACCCCGGGACTTGAGATTGGTGAGCGAGAGAAGAACATGGGAATAAAAGCTCTAGCCACATACGAGCTCACCCTCAAGGACTGTCGCATACCCAAAGAGAATCGCCTAGGTGGTGAGAAGGGGTGTGATTTTAACCGAATCATGAACTACTCACGAGTGGCTCTCTCAGCAATGGCTGTAGGGGTAGCCAGGGCAGCTTTTGAGTATTCACGAGACTATGCTAAAGAGCGTTACGCTTTCGGCGAGCCTATTGCCTCTCGCCAAGCCATCGCTTTCATGCTGGCAGAAATGGCTATTGAAGTCGACGCTACGAGATTTATGACATGGGAGGCCGCCTGGAAATTAGACCGGAAGGAAGATACCACCAAAGAGGCTTCCCTGGTGAAAATGTATGCTGATGATATGGTGGTAATGGTGACCGACCGCGCTGTCCAGATATTGGGCGGACACGGTTATATTCGTGAGTACCCGGTTGAGCTATGGCTGAGGAACGGTCGTGGATTTGCCACCTTCAGTGGCATGGCTATCATATAAGAGGAGGTATAGCATTATGATCGATTTTGGACTCACACCCGAAGAGGAAGCTGCGATGAAGAGAGCTCACGAGAATGCAGAGAAGCTGTTGCGTCCAATAGCCCGTTACTATGATGAACATGAGCATGAGAATCCTCAAGACCTCATTGACACAATGTGGAAGAAAAGAGGAGAGGGTGGTGGGCTCGCTCTGGGCGTGGTTGGAGTGCTTGTCGCTGAGGAGAGTTGCTGGGGCGATGCTGGTCTTATGTTAGGCAATCCTGGACCAGGTCTAGGAGGTGCTGCTGTCATGGCAACAGGGTCACCAGAGCAGGGAGAGCGCTTCCTCAAGCGCTTCAATGAGGAGAAGCCCGTATGGGGTGCTATGGCTATAACGGAGGCTGGCTGCGGCTCAGACACCGCTGCCATCACTGCCACCGCAGCGCAGGACGGCGACGAGTGGGTGCTCAATGGCGAGAAAATCTTCATAACCGCAGGTAAAAGGTCCATAGAGGATTCTGATGGATTTGTGGTAGTTTGGGCTACTGTTGACAAATCGGCGGGACGAGCCGGCATGAAGGCATTTGTGGTAGAAGCAGGAACTCCAGGGATGAAATTGGAGAAGGTGGAGGACAAGCTGGGAATCAGAGCCAGTGACACAGCCACCATCGTTTTCGAAGATTGCCGCATCCCCTACGACAACATACTGGGTAGCCCTGAAGTTAGAAAGATAGACAAGACCAAGACCGAAGGCTTCAAGAGGGCAATGGCTACCTTCGATGCCACCCGACCCCTTATTGCCGCTATGGCCTTGGGTGTTGGGCGCGCTGCCCTGGATTTCATCAAGGAAGCCTTCGAGAAGGAAGGCATCGAAATACGCTACGGCTTACCCCACCATAAGCTAATCGCCATCGAACGCGATGTCATGGATATGGAAGCCAATTACAAGGCAGCCAAGATGCTGACACTACGAGCAGCGTGGATGATGGGTCAGTTCCAGCCCAATAATCTGGAAGCCTCGATGGCCAAGGCTAAAGCAGGGCTTGCCGTCACCAAGATTACTCAGAAAGCGGTCGAGCTTATGGGACCGCTAGGCTATTCCAGAAAGTACCTCTTAGAGAAATGGATGCGCGACGCCAAGATTAATGACCTCTTCGAGGGCACTGGCCAGATTAACATGCTTATTGTGGCACGAAGAACCCTTGGCTTTTCCAGAGACCAACTTAAATAAATGCTGAGCGAAGGTCGGCATACCGGGAGAAAGCCAGCTTTCTTTATGTCAACCAATAATATAAAATATATAAATATTAAGGAGGTTAGCAAAGTGGAACAAATTAGAGAAGCGGTTATAGTAGACTATCTACGCACTCCATTCTCAAGGTCGAGGCCAAGGGAGCCAGAGAGAGATGTGTTTAACAGCTTGAGAATGGATGATGCTGCCGCAATGTTGATAAAGGAGCTTGTTAAAAGAACGAAGATTAAGCCAGAAGAAATTAATGACGTGCTAACCGGAACGGCAATGCCCTTGCGTGAGCAGTGGCTATATGGCGGAAGGAGTATTGTATTCCTGGCAGAATTGCCAGTTAATGTTCCAGCACAAGGGATTGACCGACAATGTGCATCTTCAATGTCAACCATACACCAGGGCGCCATGGAAATAATGCTCGGATATTCGGACATTGTTATCTCTTGTGGAATCGAACACATGACCCACATCCCAGCGCTGGGCGGGGGCGACCGAGGCCAAGTGCCTGTGGAGCCAAACACTAAATTAATCACAGACGAAGCCTATAAGAAATACGATTTTATGACAGCCGCCAATATGGGCCTTACCGCAGAAAAATTGTTTGCACAGACAGATTTCACCAGAGAAGATATGGATAAGTGGTCACTTAGAAGCCATCAAATGGCAGCGAAGGCACTTCAGGAGGGTTTCTTCAAGGGTGAAATAATGCCCACCGAAGTAACAATGGCTGACGGCACGAAGCAAGTTATTGACCAAGACCAGAGTATCAGAGCAAACACCAACATGGAATCTCTAGCCCAGTTGCGTCCCTCATTTAAGGAAGATGGACAGGTAACTCCGGGTAACTCTTCACCTCTAAATGCTGGGGCAACAGCGATGATTTTAATGTCAAAAGAAAAGGCAAAGGAGTATGGGCTTAAACCTCTAGCTAAGATTGTGTCCATGGGGTGGGCTGGCGTAGAGCCGAGTATTATGGGGCTAGGGCCAATCCCGGCAAGCAGGATGGCTCTCGAGCATGCCGGTCTGGAGGTTAAAGATATTGATTTCTGGGAGATAAATGAGGCGTTTGCTATCGTAACCATTAACGCAATAAAAGAGTTAGGTATCGACCCTGAAAAAGTCAATGTAAAGGGAGGAGCCGTCGCACTTGGCCATCCGCTTGGCGCCACTGGAACCAGGCTCGTCGGGACATTAGCCCGAATACTGAGTACAGAAGGCGGAACCCTTGGACTGGCAACTCCGTGCGTCGGAGGTGGACAAGGAGCAGCCACCATTCTTGAAAGGGTGAAGGACTAAGCGGGTATGTAGTCTGCGAAAGTGGGACATTTTGAGAAACTTGTAGACTCAGAGGGCAAACGTTTTCAGCACTTCCCAAACGCTGAAATCAGCTTTTGTCCATCGCCAGCTAAACTGGATGATGAGCTAGGCTATCAGCGACACGAATATCGCTCCACCAATACCATTGCCCGCAATTAAGAAGGAGAGGGCATACCCCCTTTTTCTTATAAACCATTCGGCCACTACTGCCTGGGTGGCATGGATATAGCCCAGGTTATAACCCAGGGACAGGAAAAGCCCAAAAATAAGGTAAAGGCTCCAAGGGCTGTTGACTAACCATAGTGTAATAAATCCGGCACCAGCTGTCGTCACGCCAAGATGCTAGCCTCTCCTTAAGAATTGGTGTTTAGTGGCATCAAGTGGTATATTTACAAAGATGAATTGGGCACAAGTTCTGTTTAATTCCTGCGTCACCGGTAGCCTGTATCTGATTTCTGCGGTGGGTCTTACTCTTACTTACGGTCTTTCCCGTTTCCCGAATTTTGCCCATGCCGAATTTATGGCTTTGGGTGCCTATGTGGGATACTGGGTTACTGAGCAACTTGGCTTGGGATTTCCCTTTACCTTTATTGCTGCTTTCCTAGCTTCGGGAGTATTGGGGTTTCTAAGCTACAAAGGAATATTTCAGCCACTAGCCAAGCGTGGAGCGACTATAATCCACCTGATGATAGCCTCAATAGCTCTGGGTTTTATAGTCAGACACTCCATTGGGGAAATATGGAGCTGGGCACCCCTCTTCTTCAGGGTGGCCTGGTCTTCTTTTGATGTGGGAATGTTGAGGGTTACCGATATTTGGCTATGGCTCATCCTGGCTGCTGTAGCCACGGGGGTAATTATGCACTTCCTGTTGGTCAAAACTAAAATAGGTAAAGCCATCAGGGCAACCTCCAGTAATCCAGAGCTTGCCTTAGCCTCTGGCATCAATATTAACCGGGTGACCCTAACCACTTGGTTTACCGGCGCTGCCTTGGCTGGCATTGCCGGGCTATTCAGAGCCGCTGGAACTAGGCTCTCTCCGCTACTCGGTTGGGATATTCTTTTGCCCACCTTCGCTGTCACCATACTGGGTGGAATTGGTAGCTTTTACGGGGCAATTGCTGCTGCCTTTATCATTGGCCTGATTGAAAATGTAGGGGTAGTAATCCTGGTTAACCTGGGACTATCTACGGAATATCGCATGGCAATAGCCTTTGGGATTTTAATCTTGACCCTACTTATAAGACCTCAAGGGCTAACTAGAATGTTTAGAGGGACTTAATTTGGATCCGCTTATCTATATTCTGGACCTTGTAGTTTTTATCGGCATTTTTGCCATAGTAGCTCTGAGCCTGAATCTGGAATATGGTTTTACCGGCTTGGGAAACTTCGGCAAAGTAGCCTTCTTCCTTATCGGTGCTTATACTTATGCACTCCTGATAGAAACCGGGCTTTCCTTTGTCCTCTGTCTTATTATCGCGGCACTACTCTCAGGGTTAATTGGCTCTCTCATTTCCCTGCCTGCCTTGAGATTAAGAGAGGACTACCTGGCAATAGTAACTCTAGCCTTTGGGGAAATTATAAGAATCGTAGTTAAGGCAGAGCATTGGATTGCTCACGGGGTCTGGGGAATTAGCGTCCCGCCAGCTATCTTTTGGCAGGGAGCCTCCTTCCGAATGATAATTGTGACTCATATCGGCTTAATCTTTCTCTGCCTGCTCATCTGTTTCATCCTTGTCCAACTGCTAACCAACTCGCCCTACGGCAGAATAATCCGGGCAATAAGAGAGGATGAGATAGCCGCCGCTACACTAGGCAAGAACAGGCTCGAATACAAAGCCCAGGTATTCATGATGGGGTCAGCCATAGCTGGACTTGGTGGTGCCCTTTTTGCCCAATATATCGGGTATATTGAACCATATATGTTCCTGCCTATGCTTACCTTTACCGTATGGATAATGGTCCTTTTGGGAGGACCGGCTAACAACTGGGGGGTATTGCTCGGGGCTACCCTGGTGCAACTCTTCGACCGAGGGACAAAGATGGTCAAGGATTACCTCTTTGTGCCCGTTGACCCAAATAATTTACAATATATACTGCTAGGCATTCTAATCATATTTATCTTGCTTTACCGACCAGGTGGTTTATTAAAGGAGAGTCAGGTCAAGACAAAAGCATTGGAGAAGGCTGCACAGTGGAAGAGGCACTCTTAAGAATAAGAGATATTACTAAAAACTTTGGTGGGCTCCACGCGGTGGATGGGGTAAGTATAGATGTGGGCACGGAGAGTACTGTCGGACTGGTAGGCCCCAACGGCAGTGGCAAGACCACACTATTTAATGTTATCTTTGGTCTTCACAGGGCTGACCATGGCAGTGTCTACTTCAATGACGAGCGCATAGACCACCTAGCTCCCCACCAGGTCTTTGCCAAAGGGATGGCTAACGCCTTTCAACTTCCCCGCCTTTTCCACCAGCTAACCACACTGGATAACATGCTCCTGGCAGCCCGGAACCATAAGGGTGATAGCCTCCTGAATAGCCTTTTCCTGAGGACAGGGTGGCAGCATCAAGAGGAAGAGTTCGCCGAGAAGGCAATGGAAATCCTTGAACTCCTGGAACTAGCTCATTTGAACCTCTCCCTCGCTGGCGAATTATCCGGTGGGCAAAGGAAGTTACTGGAAATAGGCAGAGCCCTTATGGCTGACCCGGTGTTATTACTGCTGGATGAGCCAGCATCTGGTGTCAATCCCATTCTGGGGAGAAAAATCTTTGAGAAAATTGAACACTTCCGGCAGAAGGGGACGAGCTTCTTTATTATCGAACACAGGTTGGAGATATTGATGGAGTTCGCCAATTGGATTTACGTTATGGACAAAGGGAAGATAGTTATTGACGGGAAACCAGAAGAGGTGGTAAACAGCCCTACCTTCTACGATGTTTATATGGGAGAGGAATAAATGGCACCGATTCTAGCTATGGAAAATATTGATGCCGGTTATGGCGATGTCACCATTGTTCATAATGTTTCCCTTAAAGTAGATGAAGGTGAAACAGTGGCTCTTGTCGGCCCCAATGGTAGTGGAAAATCGACCCTAATTAAGAGCCTGCTTGGCTTTGCCAAGCTTTTCAAGGGTCGGTTTATTTATCAAGGACAAGATATTACTGGCATAACTTCAGACCGAGCAGTGAGTCTGGGGATAGGTTATGTGCCACAAAATAACAATGTTTTCACCAACCTCACCATCAATGAGAACCTGGAAATGGGAGCCTATATCAGGCGAGATGGGGCATCAATCAAAACCGATATAGCCGATGTCTATCAGATGTTTCCTGAACTGGAAGCAAGGAAAAAGGTATGGGCGGGAACTCTCAGTGGTGGGGAGAGGCAAATGCTGGCCATAGCCAGGGCGATGATGGCTAGCCCGAAGGTTCTGCTGCTTGATGAACCCTTAGCCTCACTCTCGCCCAAAGCTATCGCTGCCATCCTGTCAAAAACAGAGAGGGTAAGAGAACTTGGAACTGCCATAGTGATAATTGAGCAAAATGTCAAAAAAGCTCTAGACTCTTCACAACGAGGTTACATCCTTGTTGACGGTGTCTGTGTTATGGAGGGTGATTCTGCCTCTATTCTCTCTGATGACACTGCCAAACGCCGCTATTTAGGATTTAAATCCTAAAGATATTGACAGCTATCAAATCCTTGCTGTAATATCAGAGAAGTCTATTTGAAAGGAGGGAAACAGGAAATATATTATGACCAAGAAAGCGTTTTTGGCGTTTGCCGCTCTGTTGCTGCTTTTGCCAGCAGTGGCTTGCGGACCAGCACCAGCCGAAGAAATCAGGATAGGGGCGGTAATGGATATCACCGGTCCTCTGGCTGGCATAGGGAGCATCATCAGAGATGGCGCCGTACTGGCGGTCAAGCAAATCAATGAGGCTGGTGGGATAAATGGTGCGCAAGTAAAGTTAATAGTGGAGGACGGAGCTACTGACACGACGAAGGGATTTGAGGCAGTTAAGAAGCTGGTGGAGGTGAACGGTTGTAAGGTGATTATCGGTCCTATGATTAGCCCGGCAGTAATAGCCTCTGGTCCCTACGTAGCTGAAAGAGGGGTGGTAATTGTCTCACCTTCAGCTACTTCACCTGAAATTACAGACCAGGACTGGCGCCAGTTTGTCTTCCGTACCTGCACCAGTGACATTCTTCAGGGCGAGGCAATGACCCAGCTTATCCTAGAGGGAGGCTATAAGAGGGTCGCTACCCTTGTCGTTGATAACACTTATGGTGCCGGTATCGAGCAGGTAGTCACGGAAAAGCTGGCTGGTAAGGCGGAAATTGTAGCCACTATAAAATATGACCTGGCAAAGTTAGATTACCTTACCGAGCTGCAAATTATCAAAGACAAGAATCCCGATGCCATCGTCCATGTTGGCTATCATGATGATGCCCAGATAGTGTATAAGCAAGCCCTTCAGCTAGGGCTAGACAATGTCAAGTGGATAGCCGCTGAGGGTGTCTACTCCGATTATACACTGGAGATGCCCGAAGCTGCTGAGTTTATGGAAAAGGCAGTCATCGGCACCAGTCCTATTGCTCCAGAAGGCTTAACTGCCTTTGATGAACTTGCCGCTGCTTACGAAGCTGAATTTGGCATTCCTCCAGGGGTCTACGTTGATACCGTTTATGATGCTACTAACATGGTGCTCCAGGCTATAGAACAGGTCGGCTATGATGGGGTCAAGATAAGTGAGGCGTTACTAAAGATAGGACAGAACTACCATGGCGCCAGTGGCACCGTAACCTTCAGCCCAGTAGGTGACCGGGTATCGGGTGACTTTGAGGTGTGGAAGGTCGTTAAAGACGGAGATACCTACAAGTACGAAAGGATGAAAATCATCTCCCTATAGCCAATGGCTAATTCTAAACAGGGGGGCTTGGAGCTTGTGCCAGTCCCCCTGTTTTAGTTTGGTTTAGAGCCAAAGCTTCAGGAAGGACAAGCAAATGGAAGTCCCCGAATAGGATTCGAATTCCCTTTTGTGCGGAAATCAATGGATTGCTTATAGTGCGCCTTGCAGAAGCGTTGTAGTATCCTGGACACCCTGAATACTGCGGACCTCGCTGACGATTGTCCTAGCCAGCTCAAAAAGGGACTTGGCTTCGGCTATAGCTATTGCGTCCCACTGTCCGAACACTAGGTTTACATCTGTGACCCCTTGGGTGGCACGAATCTGGGAGAGCGCATCCGATTCCAATCCTGGTACCAGCTTGATGAGAATGTAGCCCTTCACCATTTAGCGACATTATACTCCCTGTCAACAACATTGGCAAGCAAATAAAATACCCAGCAACTGATGTGATGGGATTGGCATAGGCATAGGGTTAGAGCAGTATCCTCTCTCTGTAGCCAGCTTCGGCTACATGATGACCTCATTCCTGCGGAGGTCGGCCACTTCAGCCTGGCTGAGGCCGAGGAGTTCCCGCAACACATAGTCATTATGCTCTCCCAGCAACGGAGCGCGTTCCACAGCCATCTCACAGTCACTCATCTTCCAGGGAACCCCCACCAATTCCAGCTCACCTACCTCGGGATGCTCGACGGTCACAAAGGCGTGGCGAGCCCGGAGATGCGGGTCCGCATAGAGGTCTCTGGCATCCCGCGACGGCGCTGCAGCCAAACCAGCCTGGCAGAACTCGTTCACCATCCAGTCACGGTCCCGCGCCCGAGTCCACTCTTCGATGACCTGGTCCAATTCCGACTCGTTCTTCTTGCGAGATGCCATACTGGCGAAGCGAGGGTCCTCAGCTAACTCAGGCTTACCTATGACTCCGGTAAGAGTGGCAAACTCCTCATCAGAATGTACCTCCAGGGCCAGCCAGCGGTCTACTCCCCAACACTGGTATACATTGTGGGGAGCGTATTTCGGGTGGGCATTACCCATTCGCTCGGGAATCTGCGAGTTCATCTCATAGCCCAGCAGCAAATCGCCAATAAAGGAACTCACGCCTTCACACTGCGAGTAATCGATAAACTGCCCCTCCCCCGTCTGCATGCGGTGATACAGAGCTGCCAGAGCAGCATAGGCTGTGGTGGTAGCATTCATAATATCTGTATCGCCAAGGCTGTGGCAAGGAGCATCGTCGGCATAGCCCGTAATGTAGGCTCCTCCGCCGATGGCATGATGAATAGTGGCATACCCTGCATAGTCCTTCTCAGGCCCCTTCTGCCCTCGGCTGGAAGATGAAACTACGATGATGTCGGGGCGTATCTGCCGCAGTTCCTCGTAACCCAGGCCTAATCTTACCATCGAGCCCGGACGCAGGTTGTCAACGACGATATCGCTCATTACTGCCAGCTGCTTCGCCAGCTGTACACCTTCGAGCTTGGTGAGGTCAAGAGTTACACTCTTTTTACTCATATTGACGGAATTAAATGCCATCCCCTGATTGGGCGGCACTTCCTGTGGAGCAGCGTCGGGCAGCGGCCACACCACAATATGGCGCATGAGGTCTGTTCGTTTGTGGCCTTCTACCTTAATTACCTCGGCACCGAGAGCGGCTAGAAGCATGGCGCTATACGGCCCGGCCCACACCCAGCTAAAATCAACCACTCTCACACCTTGCAAAGGAAGCACGTTATTTTCCACCTTTATTCTCCTTTCGGCTATACCGCCCCCAGGTGCTGAAGACGCTCAAGCTCTTCTAATGAGTACCCCAGACTGTCGCAATATACCTCCCGGTTGTGCTGACCCAGCAGTGGAGCCGGTCTCCTGACCTGTGCCGGTGTAGCCGACATCTTGTATGGCCAGCCGGCGTATCTATGCTTGCCAGCCTCTGGGTGCTCTACCTCAACGAAGTAACCCCTGGCAGCGTATTGCTTGTTGGTCACCACATCTTTGGCAGAATTGATTGGCCCCATGGCAATGCCCATCTTGGCACCCTTGTGATGCACATCGTCCTTTCGCTGCTGCAACATCCACTCATCCATCATCGGTGCTACATCCATCAAGTGATGTACCCGGTAAGCCAGAGAGTCCCACCCTGCAGCCGCAGCCCATTCGGGGTTTCCCATCAACTCTATCAAAGCTCTGAAATGGTGGTTTTCGATGGCACCAACAACGATATAACCATCACTGGTCTTCATTCTCCCCATTGCTGGAGGTCGGTCAGGAACGCGACTCCACCGTGTACCGTGGTAGCGAGTGCCTGCTACATTCACTCGCACCAAGGCGAGGATTACCTCCTGGAGCGAGATGTCGATTAGTCGCCCACGGCCTGTTTTCATTCGGCCCAGCAACGTAGCCAGGGTGGCAAGGGCAGCAGTAACCCCGCCGTGATAGCCCACGGCATAGCCCCCCATCTTTACCGGGGCGCGGCTTACATCAACCGAACGGGTCGGTAGTAAATTACCCAAACCGGCGGCATGCATGATAGCCAGTTCATCCCCCTTTACATCAGCTCGCGGACCGGTGCGACCATATGGAGTGATAGATGTATAAACGAGCGCTGGGTTCAGCTTATGCATCGCCTCCCAACTCAATCCAAGGTTTCCCAGACACTGAGGAGGGTGGTTGTCGATGAGAACATCTGCCCATCTGAGAAGTCGCTTAAACACATCAAGACCTTCCGCTTTATCCAGGTTCAGTGTTACCCCCCGCTTGCTGGTGTTGTTGTAGAGGAACAGCGCACTGTGCTCGGGGCATGGCCCGCTCTTCGGGAAAGGCCCACACTGACGTGACGAATCGCCTTCAGGCGGCTCTACCTTGATTACATCGGCTCCCATATCCGCCAGTAGCTTGCCGCAGTAGGGACCAGAAACCATCGTGGCCAACTCGACAACCTTGATACCACTGAGAGCATCTCCAGCCATTAGTATTCACCTCCGTGGACAATCTTTGCCTGACCTGATTTCGCTTCGTAGCTGTAGAAGTCAGACAAGCAAGCAGCAGTCACACTCTTTGAACCGGGATTTGCCATCTCAACTGGTGATGTGGTGTTTCTCACTCTTACCGCTTTCAAGACTAATAATAATGCCTATTGCATCTAGCCGTCAAGCCTGCTTGGAGCGCCGTCCAAGCAGGAGATATCTAGGGCTATTAATCAACAGAAGCCAGCCTTATTATCATTGGCGCTGGTCTGGCAGGCTTAATGGTGCTTGACGTCAAGTCAAGGAAAGTGTATGATTTGGCAACAAAAGATGGCTGAAGTAGCGGTAACAATAGATGGTACTCAAGTGAGTGGTCATGAAGGAATGACCATTCTTGAGCTCGCTCAGGAAAATGGCATAGATATTCCCACACTGTGCCACAGCCCGGAGTTGACACCCATTGGGGCTTGTCGTATTTGTGTAGTTGAGGTGGAAGGCTCAAGAACACTAGTCGGTTCCTGCCATACTCCAATCACTCAAGGGATGGTCATAAATACCCATTCTGCCAAGGTTCTGCAAACTCGCAAGGTGATAGTGGAACTTTTGCTAGCTAGTCACTGCGGTTCCTGCTTTATGTGTGAAAAGGCTAACATGTGTGAGCTGCGCAAGATTGCCGCCGACTTGGAAGTAGGACTGCCCAGATTTCAGGTGAGGAAGCGCTATTATCCTATAGAGGATGTAAGTCCTTATATTCAACGCGACTTGTCAAAATGCATCTTATGTCGGAGATGTGTGAGAGCTTGTAGTGAAATAGCCAAGCAGAACGTATTCAGCATCGCTTATCGAGGTTTTAATTCCAAGGTTGTGGTCGATTTCGACCAACCTATAGATAAGGATGTTTGCCGGGATTGCAATGTCTGTATTTCCTTCTGTCCAACAGGGGCATTGAGTAAACCAAAGAAGCTGAACGAAGAAAAGAAAGGAAAGCCGCTGGTTATAAGCAGTTGATTCCTAGTTATCGGGGGGCGATGGACAAGATTCAAGAGGAAACCACCTTCCAGGGCAAAAATAACGAAAACCTGTTAGCCTTGCTGAAGAGGGCACAAAACAAATTTGGCTATGTGCCTGAGGAATTCATTGCTGAGGTAGCTCAATCCCTAGATATCTCTATAAGTGAGGTATATGGGGTAGCTACCTTCTATTCTTTCCTCTCTACCAAGCCACTGGGTAGGAATGTAATTAGGATTTGCAAGAGTCTCCCCTGCTTTCTCAAAAACTGCCAGATGATAATTAAAGCCGTGGAAGAAGAGCTGGGGATAAAACCCGGTGAGACCACCCTCGATGGTAAATTTTCCTTTGAGTTAACCAACTGCATCGGTGCTTGTGATAAAGCCCCGGCAATGCTGATTAATAATGATATGCATGGTAATTTGACACCGGGGAAAATATCACAGATTTTGAAGGCATATAATTAAAAACTTGGTGGTGATTGTTAATGCCAGAGAAACGGATTGTCTTAAAGAACTGCGAGGTTGTTGACCCTGAGAGCATAACTACCTATATGGACAGGGATGGTTTTCAAGCTTGGCAAAAAGTGCTGGATGAGATGACCCCCGAGCAGGTAATCGAGGAAGTAAAAGCATCGGGACTAAGGGGTCGGGGAGGGGCTGGATTTCCCTGTGGTTTGAAATGGGGGCTGGCTAGAGAAGCCCCGGGGGATGAGAAATATGTTATCTGTAATGCCGATGAAGGAGAGGTGGGAACATTTAAGGACAGGTATATTCTGGAAAATGACCCGTTCACCCTTATTGAAGGGATAGCCATTGCTGCTTATGCCGTTGGTGCTAAGCGGGGTTATATTTATTTACGGGCTGAATACTATCACCTACTTGACTCGCTGATGAAGGCTATCGGTCAAGCTAGAGAGAAGGGATTTTTGGAGTACCTTGATATTGATATCCACGAAGGCGCTGGTGCCTATGTGTGTGGTGAAGAGTCAGCGCTAATGGATTCCATTGAGGGAAGGCGGGGAGAAGTTCGCTATCGACCCCCGTTCCCACCAACTAAAGGGCTGTGGGGAAAACCAACCATTATCAATAATGTAGAAACCCTGATGAATATCCCTCAAATCATTCTCAATGGAGCTGATTGGTTCAATCAAGTAGGAACAGAGCGGAGCAAGGGCACCAAGGTCTTCTCGGTGAGCGGGGATGTAGAAAAACCTGGTGTATATGAATTGGTCCTGGGCAGTCAGCTCAGGGAATTAGTCATGGATTTAGCTTCGGCGAAAAAGGTTAAGATGGTCCAGGTAGGTGGTGCTACGGGAAGAATCATACCTTACGCTATGATAGACACTCCTCTATCTTTTGAGACTATTCTCGGCGCTGGAGCCGTTACTGTATTTGATGAAAGTAGAGACATTATAGATGTTGTCTATAGGAGCATGGAGTTTCTTGCTGAAGAATCCTGCGGTAAATGTGCTCCCTGCCGAGAAGGAACTGAAGCAATGGTTGAAATTCTGGAGAGATTCTCCAAAGGGGAGGGAATGGAGAAGGATATTGGATTATTAGAAGAGTTATCAAATGCTATGATGCTTTCTTCATTGTGTGGCCTTGGGCAAGCGGCTCCTATCCCGGTAATGGATAGCTTGCAGTATTTTGGAGACGACTACGAGAGCCGAATCAAACAAAAGCAAGGCGGAGTAGTGAAATGATAACAATCACTGAGCAAAAACCCTTTGAGGAGATTACTACAGTTCTCAGCGGAGTGGAAACAGTCTACTTGATCGGCTGTGGCACCTGTGCCACTATGCTGCATACTGGCGGGAAGTCCGAAGTTCTAGCCATGAAAGACAAGCTTGAAGCTGCCGGTAAGAAAGTCACCGGCTGGATGGTAATCCCTACAGTTTGTGACACACTCACCAAGGAGGCACTGAGTGAGAATGCTGAGACAATCAAGACAGCCGACTGTATACTGGTAATGTCCTGCGCCTTCGGGGTGCAAACGGTTAGCCTCTATAGCGATAAGCCTGTTTATCCAGCACTAAACACCCTGTTCATCGGTAAGGAAGAAAGCCCCGGCTATTTTATCGAGGTCTGCGCCCAGTGTGGAAATTGCCTTCTGGCACAGACAGCGGGTATCTGCCCCTTGGTCAGATGTGCCAAGAGCCTGCTAAATGGACCCTGTGGGGGGTCAGTGGAAGGCAAGTGTGAGATTGACCCGGACATCCCTTGTGCTTGGCAGCTAATAATTGACCGCCTAACCTCTCTAGGCCAGTTGGACAAGCTGGAGGAAATCGAGCCTCCTCGAGACTGGAGCACCAGCCATTCAGGAGGACCTCGGAAAATTATTATAGAGTCCTAAGATGAATAACAAGCTTCTCATAGAACAAGGCAAGACCGAATACCTCCCTGAGGAAGCAGCCCTACTCATGCGGCTCAGGGTGTTCGTCAACATGAGGTGGCTGGCCATTCTGGGTATTATCATAGCCACTCTGGTGGCATCTCAGATATTCCATGTTAGCTTCTCTGCAATCCCGGTGTATGCCACCTGTGCCTTTATAGCTCTGTATAATCTGGTGCTGCTGTGGCAGCTTCGAAGCCTAAAGCCACAGAAAGCTGGCTCAGTAATCCAGAGCGCCAGAACCTTTAGCAACATCCACATCTTTCTTGACCTAATAGCGCTCACTGTGATTCTCCACTTTACCGGAGGGATAGAAAACCCCTTTCTTTTCTACTTTGTGTTTCACATTATCCTGGCTAGTATAGCACTCCCCTACACGGCGGTATATCTACTAGCTACCGCAGCGATTCTGATGCTTACGCTGCTAGTAGGGCTGGAGTATAGCGGGGCAATACCTCATGTTAATCTAGAAGGATTTGCCACTCCTACACTATACAAGCAAGGAAGCTACATTGCGGCGGTTCTGGCCAGCGTGGCAACAATTCTTTATGGCTCGGCTTATATGGCCACTGCCATTTCCGGCGAGCTAAGGAAGAGACAGCGGCAGGTAGTGCAATTAAGCGAGCGTCTTCTCCAAGAAAAAACGAGGGAACTAGAGAAGTCCTCCAAGGAAATAGTCAAGCTAGCCGAGGAAAAAAACCGATTTCTTCGCTTCCTGGGTATAGCAGCTCATGACCTAAAAGCCCCTCTGGCTGCTATTCAGAGTTACATCGGGGTTATGCTAGGCGGGTTTTCTGGGGAACTCACTGAGAAGCAGAACAACATGTTGCAAAGAAGTAGCGTGAGGATTACGGAGCTCTTGAGATTGATTAGTGACCTTTTAGATATTCCCCGTATTGAAACCGGCCAACTTGTCCAGGAGATGAAGGAGATTTCTTTGCGTCAAGCAGTTAGAAATTGCCTCGATGACCAGCGTAAGCTAGCCAAAGAAAAGGGGGTAAAGCTTAAAGTAGAATTACCTGAGACACTCCCCAAAATTCGTGGCTCAAGCCCCCGGCTCCAGCAGGTGATAACCAATTTAGTGAACAATGCTGTTAACTATACGACTGAAGGTACGGTAACCCTCAGGGTAAAGGAAGGGGACAATGACATACATGTTGAAGTTATGGACACTGGGATTGGCATTCCTCCTGGGGACTTACCCCGAGTGTTTGACGACTTCTTTCGCGCCAGTAATGTAGAAATAAAGGGAACGGGTCTAGGACTGTCCATAGCCAAGAGAATTGTGGAGTCCCACGGAGGCAAGATATGGGTTGAGAGCCCATGCCCAGAAAGCAGCATTGGAAGCAAATTTACCTTTACCCTACCCAAGAAAAGTGAAAGGAGCTAGCAGTAATGAAAGCCGGCACAAACTTAGAGAAGGTCTTAGAGAGTGGAGGTTTTGCTGTTACCGCTGAGGCAGGTCCACCCAAAGGGACTAGTGCCAGGGTAATCCTGAGGAAAGGAGAGCTGCTCCATTCCTGCTGTGACGCCGTTAATGTAACCGATAACCAAACTGCCATTGTGCGTATGTCCAGCCTCGCTGGCTGCGTCCTCTTGAAGCAACAAGGTGTTGAGCCGGTGATGCAGATGGTCACTCGAGACAGAAACAGAATCGCTATTCAGAGCGATGTATTAGGTGCTATAGCTTTGGGCATCGGTAATATCCTCTGTCTCTCTGGCGACCACCAGAAGTTTGGTAATCACCCTACTGCCAAGGGGGTCTTTGATATCGACTCAATTCAACTGATTCAAACCCTGAAAAATATACGAGATGAGAAGAAATTCATTTGTGGCGACGAAATCTCCGGGGAAGCACCTCTATTCATCGGAGCCGTCGAGAACCCCTACGCTGACCCCTTTGAATTCCGGGTGGTGAGGTTAGCCAAGAAAGTTAAGGCAGGAGCCGATTTTATTCAAACTCAGGCAGTCTATGATGTAGCTAAGTTCGCTAAATGGATGGAGATGATTGTTGACCGAGGTTTGGACAAGCAGGTACATATCCTAGCCGGAGTGATACCTATCAGGTCAGCAGGTATGGCTCGGTATATGAGAGACTACGTCTCTGGAGTGAGCGTTCCAGATGAGCTTGTTACCAGGATGGAGGAGGCCAAGGAAGCTAAGGAAGAGGGGGCGAGAATAATCCTTGAAATCATCGAGCAACTCAAGGAGATACCCGGGGTTCATGGCATCCATATTATGGCAGTAGGCTGGGAGGATATCGTCCCAGAAATTGTTGAGCAGGCTGGACTATTACCTAGACCCGTATTATAATGGTAAAAGGAGGGAAACGTGCAAGAGAAGATACTGCTAGTTGATGACGACCCTGATATTTTAGATGCTTTGACTATGATTCTTGAAGCCAAAGGCTATCAGGTAGTTACCGCTCAGGATGGGATAAAAGGCTTAGCTAACCTCAAGGCAGAGAAGCCGGACCTGCTCATTCTTGACCTGCTAATGCCGAAAATGGACGGGTTTGCGGTATGTAAAGAGCTCCAAGACCCAAGATGGTCGAAGTTTAAGGATATGCCTATTTTAATCCTAACCTCGGTGAGAGAGGAGGCTAGTCGCCGCCGCTACGAGCTGGAAACCGGCCTTGAGCTTGATGTGGATGATTATGTTGAGAAGCCCGTCTCCCCAGATGTCTTGTTGGAAAGAGTGGGGAAACTCATAAAGAAGAAACAAAAGGTCTGAACTGAGCTGGCTAGGCTCAGTAGTTCAGGAGGGGAAGAGATGGACAAAAGAAGCAAAATCTTACTTATTGATGATGATGTTGATTTCGTGGAGGCAACGAAGACTGTCTTGGAGAGCGAGCCTTATGATGTAATCGTAGCTCATGAAGGGAATGAGGGATTGCAAAAGGCGAGGGAGGAAAATCCTGATTTGATTCTCTTGGATGTAATAATGCCGGTGAAGGATGGGTTTACCGCTGCCGAGCAACTCAAAAAAGACCCTGAACTTAGAAAAATTCCAGTCCTAATGTTAACCGCCTTCTCTTCAAAAGCTCAGGAGACCTCTATCCCACGTAGTCGTGGGTTTACCCTTGAAGCTGAGGATTATATCGAAAAGCCGGTTACCCCTGCGGAATTACTGGCTAAGGTGAAACGATACCTAAAAGAGTGAGTTTTTAACGCTAAAGGTTTTTTCACCTCTCAAGGAAAGGCCACTTTCGTCCTGTTGCCAAGACTTGCTCCATGTCTCTTAGTCTTGTTCCAATAATGTGAGAGAGGCTTTGAAACACCTTGTAGCCGATGTGGTACTCCTTTTCAAACAGAGCTATAAGTTCAACTCCGCTAATAACCACCATACTGGAAGGCTCTTTACAAATTGCGGACACAGTATAGAAATGGGGTTTCACCAGAGCTGACCATCCGAAGAACCCACCTGTCGTGATTCTCTCAAGCACAATCTGTGTTGCTGCTTGCTCAGATTTTGGTGGAGCTTCCACCATCAAGTCTATCCCCCCCCTTTTGAGCACATACAGATACCTCGCTTCATCACCGGTTCTGAAGATGACCCCCTCAGGCTGATAAGCCTCTTCCCGGCATGAGGGTAAGGCAGCTATCTTACTTAGGTCGCTATCATCCAACCCAAGAAACACTTCAGCCCTTTTCAAAGTCTTCTCAATCCCCATTGCTCTCGCTCTATCTGGAAGCCATTCCAAACCTCTTGGTAAGCAAGGTCTAAAAACTATCCTCTAGCTCCCGTCTTTGCCAATTATACATCCGTTATTTGTCCGCTATGTGCCCCCACTTTTGCTGGATTATACCCCACAACCAGTGCTGATGCAAGCTGAAAAGGTGGTTCTTCATGTGGAGCGAACGAATAGCCTTATTTATTGCTGTTTACATATGGCGAAATCTATAAATCGAGGTCACTTCTAGGAGCTCGAGGTAATCTCTCGTTTTTGATGCATTCCTCTGGTAATGCCAGCCCAGATTGCAAATGTTAGTTTCCCTATAGCCTTAATGAGTTCGCTGAGAACCTTACGAATGCTCCTCCAGAATCACTATTTTCTTCATTCACGTGTTAAAGGTCCTCTTTGTGATCATCTTCTCTGAAAATCTGAGGGTGACACAGCAAGTACAATACCGAGCCAAGAAAAGTAACAAAAATTATTGCTATGGCCCATGGCGCTTTATGCCCCCCCAACACTCGCTTTCTGTCCGCTAGGTCATGCAGTAACATCATTGCCAATACCAAGTGGAGTATACAGAACAAAACAAGCGACAAAATCCATTCTAGTTCCACGGACTTTTCAGCCTCTTCAGATTTTCGTCCTAGCGCAATTATAATGGAGAAGCCATAGGAAAGCTATTAAGGATATAGGGACAAGTCAGAAGGAATTTATACAGAAGCTCAGATTTCGTTGCTTGAGTCCGATGGTTCCAACTTAACCCTTCTGTGTTGTGTAATATTTCTAAATGTGGCAAGCTGGCAAACTGTACCATCAGAATCCGTATATGGTGAAGCCAGCACTTCATAAGTCCTGCCATCCGGGAAGGTGTATTCCCATCTCTCAATCGCACCACTTACGACATCTGGTAGCTTGCAGATTTGGTCACACGGGGTATCGAGGCTATATAGATATTCATAGCAATAAGAGCCGATGCCCTCGCCGAAATCCCTCACCATACTTGGATTTGTAAACCGTATCCGGTAGTCCGGGGCAGTGATGAAGACGCCGTCTTCCATTCTCTCCAGTATTCCCAAAAGTTTATCTCTCTCGCTTATCAACAGAGCCTCAAGACGGCTACGCCGTTCGGATTCTCTACGTGTCACGGCAATAAGGTAACCCATAGTACCTGCAATAACACTAAAAAGTACGGTTCTCAGTAATGGATCAGGGAAAGGAGATATAAAAAGAGCGCGGGGCAAAAAGGCCATAACGGCAATAATAGTTATGATTACTGTTGCTTTGATTCCAAAGACATAGCCTGCGTAGATTATTGGAGCGAGAAACAGGAGGCGCTGTATATCATGCACGCCGTAGAAGAATTCCCAACGTAAAGCTTCCCAGCCGGCGAAGTCTACCAGTTCCCCAAAGTAGTAGAACAGGGTGCAGCATCCAAAGAGTAAGAACAGGAAATAGAAACTGTAGGAATTGCGACCTCCCAGTACGGCTAAGATAGTCTGACGGCCAACGCTAGGCTTATCCACCTCATCCTCCATTACTCGGTTATAACTTGAAAGGATATTCCTTTGCTGTGATATCATCGTCAATCCGCGTGGCGAGATGAACCAACAGTGACTGTCTACTTGGCCTTAACCTCGGTTACTGCCCTCATCCTCTTCTCAGGAGCAACTCGCCTCTCTCTCGCCTCCTTAATGGCGGCATAGATGCCTCCGATGTTCAGGTACCAGACGAACACTGCTGGCAAGAGGATCACGGGTGTTGCTATCACCAGAGCCAATACCATCTGTCCTTCCATCTTAATCCTCCTCTCTTTCTAGTCTCCCACTCCTACCTTTTCTTCCTACCTCCACTATTAGCTTACCACTCCGCTAGTAAACCCGGCTTCCGCCGTGATACCTATTTTTGATATGCAAAAACACCTAAAGTGCCTACTCTTGCCTAGTGCTTTATGCCTAGCCATGACTGTCGAAAAGTAGGTAAATATGCCTATCCCGAATAGTATGTACGCACCTACATCTTCAGATGGTCTTACGTTGAGACCTTAACCAAGAAAGAGGGTAGTGCCGGGGAGTTTAGCTAGTTTTAGCTCCAGCTTTTTGTTCCTTTTTACGCAGTGCCTCCCGTCGGACAGCTAGCTTGGCCAGCTTTTGCTCAAGAGCATCCTCCATCATTTGACCGAATTCACAGGTGGCACAATGGAAGAGACGGCTACAAAGTCGGTAGGAGACGTCACCCCTTAGGGCGTAGCGACACAGTCTTTGACTACCTGGTAACTCCTTAAACCTTTCCAGTGCTGCATCAAGCTCGGGAGCTTCACCGCTAGCCATCTTCTCCTGCATCATCTGGTCAAACTCACAGGTAACGCAGTTGTAATCATTGGTGCAGATGCGATAGGCAACCATCCCCATCCTCATCCACAAGCACTCCTTGGGTTTTGCCTCTTCAGCGATAGGAGCGGCCTCTCCTTCAGCTACCCCTTCAACCTTTGGCTTGGCTAGCGCTTCAATTGTCTTTCTAAGCCAAACACGGGTCTCAATGCTTCCCGGAGCAACAGCAAGGACAGCCTGAAACTCTTTTAGAGCCTCTTGATACCGGTAGGCCTCAAAGTGAGCCTTACCCTGCTTGAGGTGAATTGGGACTACCTCCGGAGCAATAGCTATGACTTCCTCAACCTCGGCCTCTTCTACGGCAATTGGTTCAGCTACAGTTTCTTCAGTGGCAGCCTTTGGCTTTATCTCTACCTGAACTGGCCCCAGAGTCTCACGGATTAACCTCTCCAGCTCATTGAGGTCAAAGGGTTTGGGCAAATACTCGATAGCCCCTTCTTTCACTGCCTCTACTGCTGTCTGTACTGAAGGATAGGCGGTAATAATGATTCCCTTAAGCTGTGGACTTTTCTCCTTAGCCTCTCTTAATACTTCAATCCCGTCTTTCCCTGGCAATCTTAGGTCAAGAATGACAATACCAAAGTCTTTCTCAGCAATGGTTTTTAACGCCTCTTCCCCTTCCACAGCAGTCTCTACCTGGTAACCACTATCGGTTAGCCAATCTCGGAGAGACTCCCTCATAATGGCTTCATCCTCTACTATCAATATCGGCTTCATCGTTCCACCTCCTTTTATTTTCTCCTCCTTTAAGACCGCCTGCTTTTTCATCTTTTATCACCTCCACCCTATCTAGGTGCAATTTTCTTGCCAAAAGAAAAAGCTATCCCGAATGGTCAGGATAGCCTAAATCTCTGGTTCAAGGAGAAAGCTTAATTGTAAAAGAGTTAATCAGCCATTGTCCATTTTGTTTACAGCTAGCCCATATGCTCCAATCTTATTGTAGAGTGTCACCCTGGAAATTCCTAGGATTCTAGCAGCTTCACTATAATTTCCGTCGGTTTCAGTGAGTATATTCAGAATATGGTTTTTCTCGACTTCTCTGAGGTCTTTCCCTAATGGGGCTGAATGAGCCAATGGTAAGTTTTCTTGGGGCAAGTCAGCAACTCCAATATAAGAATTTTTGGTTAAGATGATTGCCCTTTCAATAGCATTCTCCAGTTCGCGAACATTACCTGGCCACTCATATTTCAGAAGAAAATCGGTAGCCTCGGGAGAAAATCCGGTAATCTCTTTTTGGTTTTCCGCTGCAAACTTTTTCAAGAAATGCTCAGCTAGGAGGGTGATGTCTTCTTTCCTCTCTCGCAACGGAGGCAACTGGATAGTAACCACATTGAGTCGGTAATAAAGGTCTTCACGGAATTGCCCGCTGGCTATCGCCTGTTTCATATCCTTATTGGTCGCTGAGACGACCCTCACATCGACCTTGATTAGCTCACTGCCGCCGACCCTAGTGAACTCCTTCTCCTCCAGCACTCTGAGCAGGTGAACCTGGATATTGGCACTCATCTCACCAATCTCATCCAAGAAGAGGGTGCCTCTGTTAGCAACCTCAAACTTGCCCTTCCGTTGAGCGTGAGCCCCGGTAAAGGCTCCCTTCTCGTGTCCGAACAGCTCACTCTCAAGGAGGCTCTCCGGCAAGGCAGCGCAACTGACAGCAATAAATGGCTTATCCTTACGGTAGCTCTGGGAGTAGATGGCTCGTGCTACCAGTTCCTTCCCGGTGCCGCTGTCGCCAATAATCAACACAGTGGCATTGCTCTTGGCGGCAACCTTAATCACCTCGATTACCTGCTGCATCTTGGGACTCTTGGCAATGATATTCTCAAAGCGGTAGCGCTCCTCTAATTTCTGGCGCAGGGAGATGTTCTCCTCAAGCAGCCCTTGATGCTCCGCAAGTCTCTCAATTAAAAGCTCTGCCTTTTCCGGGCAGAAGGGTTTCTCGATGTAGTCATAGGCGCCTTCCCTCATTGCCGTAATAGCCGTGGGGACACTGCCATAGGCAGTGATAATAATCACCTCAATATGAGGGGATATTTCCTTGGCCCTTTTCAGTAGTTCAATCCCGTCCATTCCAGGCATCACCAAATCAACAATAGCAATGCTTGGCTTTTCCTTTTCGATAATCTCCAGAGCCTGGGAGCCATTCTCCGCAATAAGCACCTGGTGACCAACTTCACTGAGCCAGTCGCGGAGCGATTCTCGGATAATGGCTTCATCATCAACTACAAGGACCTTAGCTTTTTTCTTCATGTTCTTCATGATACAAAGGTAGATAGATGGTAAAGGTGGTACCTTCTCCCTCCTTACTTTGCACTTCTATTCTACCCTGATGGCGCTGGATAATTCCATAGGCCACCGCTAGACCCAAGCCTACCCCCTTTACTTCCCCCTTAGTGGTAAAGAAGGGTGTGAACAGCTTGCGCATATTCTCCTGAGGAATGCCACAACCTGTGTCCTGAACCTCTATCCTGAGCTGACTGTCATCAGCCGAGGTTCTAAGGGTTAGGCTACCTCCTTCAGGCATTGCCTGAACAGCGTTCAAAATGAGGTTGGTGCAGACCTGCTGAAGCTGGTCAAAATCAGCCATAAGCTGGGGGAGGGAAGTGTCAAGCTCTCTTATCACCTGGATATTCTGCAACTTGGCTGAATGTACGGCTAGGTCAAGTGCTCGGTTAATGACATCGTTGAGATTAACCTCCTTGAGGGTTGGGGGCGACTGTCGGGCAAAGTCCAGAAGACTTTGGATTAGCCTGGTGCTGCGGGTGAGTTCCGACTCCATTTTCGACAGGTAGTCAAGGGCAATCTCTTTGGACATATTGTCGCCGGCTATCTTCTTACTCAGCAATTGGGCGTAGACGAGGACGCCAGTCAGAGGATTATTAACCTCGTGAGCAATAGAAGCAGCCATCTGACCTAGAGAGGTCAGTTTCTCAGCTTGGATTAGCTGTTCCCGGCTTTCTCTTAAACGCTGATCATATTCGCTAAGCTCCTGATAAGCTGTGCTCAATTCAGCACGAGCCCTCCTTTCCTTTTCAACCCGATTAAGCTGTGTCGCTAACAATAGACTGACGAGAGTAGCAAAGGTAACAAAGAGAAGAGGCCTAAGTAGCGGGTTGGGATAGGGGGAGAATAGCAAAGCACGTGGCAGCACCACAGCAAGGAAAACCAGTGATGCAATTAGGCTTCCCCATACCCTGAATACTAGAGCAGCATAAACTACCGGAATGAAAAATAATGTCCGCTGGAGGTCGTGAACGCCAGTAAAGAAGCTATGACCAAATGGAGAGATGCTAACCAGAGAAGTCTGGTCCACATAGTAAGAGAGCATACCAAGTACCATCAGAGCCGTAATTATCCAGAAGTGAGGGCTTCGCGCGCCTCTCGTGGTGTCACTCTGTGGCAACCATTCAGCCACTTTGGCTACAATGCTCGCGTTCCAGCGCTGCAGGATGCTTCCTGCAACGGGTTTGATTGTTGTCGCTTCCTCCACCAAAGTCTTAGCTCCTAAAAGTCCTTCTTACCTTCTCCATATTGTAGCAAATAAGGAAATTTCCTTCGGCTATATGCCAGTAATAAGGAGAAGCCTTAACTATATTTAGTCTAAGTGTGGTTTCTTTTTCTCAGCAAAATGTACTGAGGCATATCGGCACAGTCTTTGACCGCCGGGTAACTGCTTAAGCTTGGCAACCTCATCTTCACCAATAACCGATATCGTTCCAAATCTATCTTGTATGTCTTGTGCAAAGGCACACGAGCCACATTCATAGTTGTGATCGCAGAGTCGATAAGAGACAGCACCGAGTTCTAACCAAAGATGTTTTTTACCTAATTTCTTTTCCTCGGCTTCTCCCAGCGCTGCCGATATTAGCTTTTCAAGGTCCTCCACATGGAAAGGCTTAGCTAAATAATCGAGGAGCCCTAACCTTCCCGCCTTTTCCTGCGTCTCTTTTGAAGGGTATGCAGTAATGATGACGCCTTTGGTTTCGGGTTTAAGCTCTTTGGCTTCTTCGAATACTTGTAAACCATCAATGCCTGGCAACTTTAAATCAAGGACAATAACACCAAACCCTTCCTTTTTGATTTTCTCTAGAGCTTTTTCTCCGTCTTCTGCGACATCGACCTCATATCCGTCCTCTACAAGCCAATCTCTTACGCTTTCCCTCACCACAGCCTCGTCTTCTACGAGCAATATTTTTCTTTTCTTAGTTTCCATCTTTTCCTCCCGTAAACTCTTTGTGAGGTTTCGTTTTACTACCCATGTGCGCGACCTCATTCCTAGATAATGGCCTCATCTTTAGGGCTGAAGCTCTAATCGTTTTCTTCATGGTGCAAAGGTAGATAGATGGTAAAGGTGGTACTCTCTCCCTCCTTACTTTGCACTTCTATTCTACCCTGATGGCGCTGGATAATTCCATAGGCCACCGCCAAACCTAGGCATAGCAGCCTTTACACTTATCTCGCTCAGTATAAACGATACTCACCTTACCTCCCTACTCCCGATAGGATGCCGTTTTTGTTGAGCAGCCGGGAACTTAAGTTCTTTCCTCAAGTTGGCTACCGTGCGACGGGAGATTGCCACGCCGAATTTCTCCCAGAGCTTGGTCCGAATTGCCTCGTCAGAGGAAAACTCGTTATCAGTCTCCAGGAGCTGCTTGAGCAGTTCTTTCTTAAACTCTTTCGGTCTGGGGAAGAAGTGTTTAAGTGGGGTTTCTTGACCCCAGGGGGTGTCTATACTTTTGCCTCTAATCGCCCGACTTACTGAACTGGGAGCAATTCCAATCTTTTTGGCCAGCTCCTTTTGACTGAAGGGTAAAAGAGACCTTGAATTACCAGATTCCAGATAGAGGGCTTGCTTGGCAATAATGTTTTGCAGTATTTGACTTATGGTTTCCTTGCGGCTATTAATCAGCTCCAGCTTCTTGAATAATTGTCTGGCCTCCTTGTCCTCAGCCTCGGTTAGTGCACCAGATGCTTTTAGTTCTTCGAATTTTTCATAATCAATCGAATACCGACCTCGGGCAGCAGAAGCTGAGAAGTAGCTGATGACAAAGCCCTCCCCATCCTTCTCCACCGAGGCAACCTTGGAATAGTGAATGCCACCTGAAGTGATATTGGAGGGGTGGTAAAACTCGCTCATAATCGAAAGCTCGTCAATAAGGCTGTTTATCTTCCGAACCTCTGAAACATCTAGGTCACACTCTCGGGCGATTTCTTCAAGGGGCATCCCTGATTCAGGGAATAAGAAAAACTGTTTAAATTTCGCCAGCCCCAGTTTCTGTACTTGACGAACGATATGCTCCTTGTTCAGCAGAAGGGATTCAACATCGAGAGAGCCTTTGTCAGCTACTATTTCTTCTTTAAGTTGATAGAAACTAGAGGAAATATCGGTTCTGGGAAATCTCTGATAGCGGACTAGCTTTTCTCTCTGGTGGAGCCTCTTGAAAAGGGGACTCTGCTCTATCTTAGCGATGAGCTTATGAAACTCGTCTTCAGGCATTTCCAGCAGGGTAGCCTGTTCCATGCGGAGGATTTGGCTTAATTCCTGTCGCATCTGCAGGGACTGTGTTTGTTCCATTCGTAATCTGGACATCTTCCACCTCAACGGCAAATCTGAGTTCTGAGTGATGGGGGACTCGTGCATGCTACTCCCTCATTTAGTGCCTGAATAACTTTTTCCACGCAAACCGGAATGGCACGCTCAACTTCAGGTGTGCACTTCTCGCTGAAAGAACTAACGTTTTCCACCTCGATGGCAAAGATAATAATTTGCTGGGGCAAAGCCAAGCCCAGCCTGTTGCCAAGCTCAAGAGCGGTGGCAAAGTTTACATCATGAGGTGAGACAGCATGCCGGGTGGCAGCGAAAGCACTAGGCTCAAGTCGATAAATCTGCCCTGCCTTCCCTCCCGCTGTCTGAATAGCATCAATAATGATGGCTCTATCAAAGTTAACTAGCAGGTCCAGTAAATTCAGACCAGCCATGCTGGTCTCCATCACTGTGACCTCTTGGTGGCTAAGTCTGCCTTCCAGAGCTCTGGCAACCTCAACACCAACACCATCATCACTCAGAATAGGATTACCCAGCCCCAAAATTAGTGTCTTCATTCCTCCAGCCCCTCTATGAAACTATAGTTGCTCTTACCTCAGGTGGTTCCGAAGGCAAGTGCCGACTAAGCTTCTCAACCACATTTCCCTGGCTATCACGGATAACTACCTCCAGTGGCATCTGCCCGGGGAGGGCGTGGGTGGCGCAAGCCATACACGGGTCATAGGCACGAAATGCCATCTCGACCATATTTAGCAGCCCTTCTGATACTACCTTCCCCTTCTTGATTAACCCCTGGGCTGCCTTCTTGACCGACATATTCATCGCCGGGTTATTCATTACTGTAGCCACAATCAGGTTTACCTTCTGGACTAAGCCCTTTTCATCTGTCTGGTAGTGATGGATTAAAACACCGCGAGGGGCTTCAACCATGCCAACCCCCTCGTCGGGAGTGGCAGTTGGGATGGTTCTAACTTCGGGACTGGTGACTTCACTATCCTGGCAAAGCTCCAGGAGGCGCTCGGCAGCGTACAGTATTTCAATTAGTCTTGCCCAGTGGAATGCCAGTGTGGCATGCACCGGCTTACCTCCCAGGGTGTCATACATCTTCTCGTACTCGGCTTGAGCCAGAGGGGTTGCCATACCATCAGCCACATTAAGCCGAGCCAGGGAATTTACCCGATAAACACCGCTGTCCTTACCTTCAACCATCCCCTTCCAGCCGACCTTTTTCAGGAAGGGGAACTTTAGATAAGACCAGGGCTCGGTGTGCTCGGCTATATGCTCTAGATAATCAGCCGGTTTAAATTTGGCAATCTCTTTTCCATCAGGGTCAACTACACGAATATCACCCTCATAGAAATTCACCTTGTTATTGTCATCGACCATCCCCATGTAGTAGCTCTTCATAGTATAGATATCACCGGTTATCAGCTCCAGATATTCCTTGTTAGCCAGTACCAGGTCATCGAAAAGCTTCAGGCTGAATTTGCCGAACTTCACCTCTGATTTGGCTTTCTCCTCAAAGTCTTTTCGCTCCTCCTCGGTGATTGCCTTGCTCATTCCTCCCGGCAAACCACACACAGGATGGGTCGCCTTACCACCGATAACCGCTTGAATATCCTGGGCATAAGCTCGGTGTCTTATCACCTCACCGCCAACTTCAAGACCAACCTTGGCTACCAGCCCCAGGATGTTTCTCTCTGCCGGGTCGCTGGTGGGTCCTAAGACAAAGTCGGGGGCAGCTAAAGCATAGAAGTGAGCAACGTGGGAGTGAATCATATGGGCGCAATAGAATAGCTCTCTCAGCTTCTTGGCTGCTGAAGGAGGGTCTACATGGTAAACGGCATCAGTTGCTTTAGTAGAGGCCATGTGATGGGCTCCAGGACAAACCCCGCAGATACGTGGGGTTATCCGGGGCAGCTCCTCAACCGGCCTTCCCTCACAGAATTTCTCAAACCCGCGAAGTTCAGGTATCTGCAGATAGGCATTCTCAACATCACCTTCATCATTGAGAAAAATCTCTATCTTGCCATGTCCTTCAAGCCTGGTTATAGGGTCAATTGTAATCTTTTTCACTCTATGTCCTCCCTTCAGTCTGCTGGAAGCGCTTTCTCTTCAGCATTGAATCTGACAGCCCAAACCGATAAAAAGTACCCGCCGGGTCAACTATCTCTTCTACCATCTTGGCAATCTCTTCTTCGCTATCACCTTGATAAATAGAGGCAATAGCGCTAACCAGCTTTGCCCCCTGGTCAATAACTCCTGGTGGTGGTCCGAAGCAACCGCGGCAGGGCATGTTTGCTTGAATGCATCTCTGACCGCAACCGCCTCTGGTAGCCGGACCGCAGCATATTATCCCCTGCTCCAGGAGGCACTTCTCCGGGTCAGGGATAATCTCGTGGGGACGATAAATCTTGGTTATCTTCTTTTCCCCTTTTACCCGCTCACACTCGTCGCAGAGCGTCTTATCTGAGGCAATTACTGCACCCACCGGAGGTAGCTGGCCAGTGGCAAACAAATCTACTACCTTCAGGATAATATCCACCGGTGGTGGACATCCAGGCACAAAGTACTCCACATCTACTACCTGAGCCAGGGTTAATACGGTGTCAAAGAATTCAGGTAGCTCCAGCTCACCCTCGCTAACCTTAGTCAGAGTCTGTGGAAAGGTGCCATTATCATTGGCGTTTGACGGTGCTTCAGCATAAGCCCGCTCGAATATCTCAGCCCGGTTGGTGAAATTTCCCAGTGCCGGTATGCCGCCGAAGCAGGCACAGGCGCCGAAAGCCACCATTACCTTTGACTTGGCACGGAGCAGTCGGGCAATTTTCTCCTGCTCCGAATTTCTAACCGCACCATTAAACAGGCACAAATCAATAGCCCCATCCTCCATTGCTTCAATGTGGTGGTATTTGAAGTCCAGGGCGATTGGCCAGAATACGATGTCCGCAATATTGGCTATATCAAGTATCTTCTCATTGGTATCAAGGACAGCCACATCACAACCGCCGCAGCTAGCTGCCCAGTATAGCGCTATTTTTGGTTTAGCCATTCTCGCTACCTCCGTTGTTACGGCTAAAAGGTCCCAGCCGCCTTATTTGTTCTGTCATCTCATCAACTATGGAAGCAAAACGGTCCCCCTCTGATGCCGACACCCATTCTAATCGTACTCGCTCATCTTCGACTCCCAGTTGAGACAGCATTTTCTTCAGCAGGGGAATGCGCCGCGCCGCCTTATAGTTCCCCTCAGCATAGTGGCACTCGCCGGGGTGGCAGCCGCAGACGAGGACGCCATCAGCCCCTGCCTTAAAGGCTTTAAGTATAAATATAGGGTCTACCCTCCCGCTGCACATGACTCGCACTATCCTGACATTGGGAGAATACTTCTTCCGTGAAGTGCCGGCAAGGTCAGCGCCGGCATAGGAACACCAGTTGCACGAAATGCCCAGAATCTTTGGTTCAAAGCTCATACTAGCACCTCCTCAATTTCAGCCATAATCTCTTCGGTGGTGAAATATTCACTCTCTCGGTAGCTAAAGGGTGAGTTCAACACCTTCTACAGCTAACTCGGCATCAGTAACTGTCCGTAGCGGTGGGAGAGCATTTATATCCATTCCTGGCTCATAATTAAAGATGCCAGCCAGTTCCCTATTCAGCATGAATATCAGGCGGGAAAGAGGGAGCTCCATAGGGCACACATCCTGACACTGTCCACAATTGACGCAGGAATCCATGACATGGGTAGCTCTTATCATGGGGAACATGATGCTAGGTGGCACTTCTCCAGCAGCAACTAGCCCTCTATCTGCCTCCAGATAGCAGTCCTTGCAGTAGCATATGGGACAAGCATCCCGGCAACCATAGCATTTGATGCAATGACTGAATTGGTCAAACCAGTAATTGAACCTCTCATCGGCACTCATTTCTTTGAAGCTGGCAAAATCTTTCTCCTGCCACTGCTGTGCCAGTTCTCTTGCCGCCTCGTCTTTTTTCTTTCTGGTTTCTATTGCATCGCTACTTGGTTGCTCTACTGTAATATGGCCGGCCTCAATGGCTGCGCTAATGAAATCGGCTCCCTTTTCAGAGCAAACCTCAATAAAAGTCGTCTTTTTGTCAGTGGCTCCCCACTTACCGCAGGCTATATCAGCCATTACCGGAATATTGGTCTCACACCTGCGGCAATTCTCTCGTCTGCCATACCCCCTCCCCTCTAACTCTGCCAAACCCTTCTCCTTTTCAGTCCCATCATTTAGTCTGATTGTCAATTTATTGTCTTCAATGTCCTCAGCAACGACATCGGTAGGGTCTACTTCAAACTCCTCTTTCATCATTGTCTTTGCCTTTGCCGAGGGTAGGGTACCAGTACAATTCAAACCGATGAGGAGCAGGTTATCAAGGTTAATCTGGGTTCTCTTGGCTAACTCAATAATTGCCTTAGCGTCACACGGTTTGACAACAACGGCTATCTTGAGATTAGAGGCACCATCTAGATATTCCGTAAGGAAGCGTGCGATATTGGGCGAGGTGCAATGCAATGACCCGGTGGTCTCTATTATCTCCTCCGGGTTAGTGATAAGAACAGGTATACCATCATACCTGTCGCCATCTCTCGCCTTTACCGCAAGCACAGCGTCCACTCGTTTACCCTCCAGAGCGAATTTGAGTAAGGAAGTAACTGCGCCACCATGCTCAGCTTTTTCCAGTATCTCCTTATCAGAAGAACGAGCAATATGCATGTCTCCCTTCATCGCTTCACCTCCATATTGGCAGCGCATACCTTGGTTTCGGCACACTTGGCACTGGGGTCCAAGGCTGAGATTGTCAGCACATTGGCGCATGAATCCGGAAAGTGTAAGGGCACAAACAATAGCCCCGGTGGCACTTCATCAGTCACCTTGGCTTCGGCTTCTATACTGCCTCGCCTTGTCTTTAGAGTAACCACATCCTTGTCTTTCACTCCTACCTTATTGGCATCCTCAGGGTTGACCTCAACGAAGCCCTGAGATATCTCATCATTCAGCTTTGGCGTCCTCCGTGTCATTGCTCCAGTATGATAGTGGAAGATGCTTCTGCCGGTAGTTAGAAAGTAGGGATATTCTTCATCGGGCACTTCTGCCGGGGGTTTATACTCTACCGCCTGAAAGTGTCCTAATCCATCAGGAGTACCAAATTTCTCTAAAAACATGGTGGGTGTTCCCGGATGGTCCTCTGCCGGGCAAGGCCAGTGAATCCCCCCGATTGTCTTTGCTAACCGTTCGTAGGTTATTCCCTTATACTGGGGAACGCAGCTTCTCACTTCCTCAAATATATCCCCTGATGAGGTGAAGTTGAATTTATCCTTATAGCCCATTCTCTCGGCTAGCTGACATATAATCCACCAGTCGGGCTTAGCCTCACCGGGTGGGTCAACAACCTTGTTTATCTTTTGCACTCGCCTGTCTATCCAGGTATGGGTAGCCTCCCTCTCCACCCAGGTAGCTGCCGGCAGCACCACATGGGCAAGCTTGCTTATCTCGGTGGGGAATATGTCTTGAACTACTATAAAATTAGCCTTTTCTAAAGCCTTCTTTAAGTTATTAACATCGGGCACTACCATCATCGGGTCTGCCCCCACAATATAGAGGTAAGGGCACTTATACAGCATATCTATATAGGTAAAGCCAGGCTTGGTGGGCAGGTTGGTTACTCCCCAGGCCTCCTCAAAGAACTTTGCCGACTCCTCATCAACACGCTTAAATCCGGGGTAGAAAACACACAGGCAGCCCATATCTCCGCCGCCCTCACCGTTTATCTGCCCCCTCATTGAGTTTATTCCACTCCCTGGCTTACCGGCATGCCCACAGAGAAGGGCCAGGTTAGCATGATTCCTGACATTGTCAGTGCCAACATAATGCTGAGATATACCCTGGTCATAGAGGATGCAACCTCTCTCTGCCTTGGCATAGGTGATTGCTGCCTCCCTTATTTTTTCCAGTGGAACTCCGGTAATCTTCTCTGCCTCCTTTAAGTCTACCTTAGACAGAGAATCGCGCAGTTCATCGAAACCAGCGGTTTTTGAGGCAATAAACTCCTTATCCTCCAATCCCTCATCGAGGATGATTCGCATCATAGCATCGATTAGAGCAGCGTCCGTGCCCGACCTTAGCTGCAGGTGAATATCAGCCAGATACCTGGCGGTAGCTGTCTTCCTGGGGTCAGTATAGATAACCTTGGCTCCTCTGGCTTTGGCACGGAGCACCCTCCGCATTACCATAGGAAAGGTCTCATTTATATTAACGCCGGCAAGGAAGAAGCAGTCGGCAAGCTCAATTTCAGGCTGAGAGGTCTGCATTGCCCCTGAGCCCATGGCAGGAATTAGGGCAGTCGCCGCTGGGGAATGACACAATCTGCCGCAGTATTCTACATTATTGGTGCCCACTACAACCCGAGTAAACTTCTGCATTACATAGGCATCCTCATTACTGCTCCTGCACGAGGCGATAAAGCCAAAGTCCTCCGGGGTAGCTTCTTTTAGCTTAGAGGCGACAAGGTCAAGGGCCTCCTCCCAGGAGGTTTCCTGAAGCTCACCGTTCTTTCTCACCAGGGGCATCTTCAATCTGTCCTTACTATAGATGTAGTGATAGGCATTCTTTCCCTTGGGGCAATTTGACCCTTCATTTACCGGGTGCTCCTTCCATGGCTCCTGCCCAATTATCCTGCCGTCTTTAACTACCAGATGGATGCCGCAGCCGCAACTGCAATAGGGACATATGGTAGGTACATACTCAATGCTCATTTCGCCTCCCATTAAGCGGGCTCGGGCCAAGCCCTTTTATAGTCTCGGTAAAGCTCTTGACTGTCTCAGCTACCTTTGGTCCCTCGGACGCTGATATCCATTCCAGCCTGAGCCTGTCCTTGCCAATGCCGACGGCTTCAAGGAAGGGTTTCAAGCCAACAACTCTTCGTCTGGCACTCAGGTTGCCCTTCTGGTAGTGGCACTCTCCAGGGTGGCAGCCGCAAACGAGGACTCCATCAGCGCCTACAGTGAAGGCTTTCAATATCAGTCTTTCATCTACCCTACCGGTGCACATTACCCTTATCACCCTGACATTAGGCGGATACTTCATCCGCGAAGTACCGGCAAGGTCAGCCGCAGCATAGGTACACCAGTTACAGAAGAAGGCTACAATCTTTGGTTCAAAGCTCACACTAGCACCCCCTCAATTTGAGCTATAATTTGTTCAGTAGTGAAGTGTTTGCTGGTAATAGCGCCGCTGGGGCAGGCAGCAGCGCAAACGCCACATCCCTTGCACACTACTTCGTTAACACGGGCAACCTTTTTCTCCTCATCAAAGGAGATAGCCTTATACGGACAGAGGTCGACACATATCTTGCAGCCGGAACAAGCCTCCTCGTCAACGACTGCAGTCGCCGCCTCAATCTCAACCTTGCCTTTGCTAATCATCGCCAGTGCCCGGGCAGCAGCTGCTGATGCCTGAGCTACGGTGTCGGGGATATCCTTCGGACTCTGGCAACAGCCAACGACAAAGACACCATCGGTCATAGTCGCTACCGGGTCAAGTTTGGGATGCTTCTCCAGGAAGAAACCATCCGCTTTTCTGCTTATAGAGAAGGTTTTAGCTATCTGGTCGGCATCGGCGGTGGGTTCTAGGGCACAGCTCAGGATGACCATATCGACCGGGAGGCGCCGCTTGCGGCGGACCAGGGTATCCTCACAGATTACAATCAGCTTACCCTCCTCTTCGGGGGTCTCGGCAATATTAGTAATTTCACCGGCGCGCCCCCGCACGAAGTTGACCCCTTCTTCCTGAAGCCGCTCATAAAACTCTTCGTAGCCCGAGCCAGCGCAGCGCATATCAATATATAGCTGATAGACAGGCGCTTCAGGAACCTTTTCCCTTATTAGATGGGAGTATTTCAGCGAGTACATGCAGCAGACTCGCGAGCAGTATTTATGGTAATTCTCGTCACGGCTGCCGACACAGTGCAGGATAGCTACGCTCTCCGGCTTCCGCCCATCAGCCAGAAGAATCTCACCGCCAGTAGGTCCTGAGGCATTGGACATCCTCTCAAACTGGAGGCCAGTGAGGACGTTATCATAGCGCCCATAGCCATACTGGTAGATAACCGAGGGGTCAAACTGTTGGAAGCCAGTGGCGACAATGATATTGCCGACATCAACCTCAACAATCTCATCCTTCATTTCATGATTGATAGCCTGAGCCTCACAAGCTTTCACACACTCCAAGCACTCTGAGCAGGCAGCACAATTCAAGCAACGCTTGGCCTCCTCAATGGCTGTTTTTTCATCAAAGCCAAGCTCAACCTCAGTAAAAGAGCCGTCCCTTTTCTCCAAGTCAAGCATGGGCATAGTGGCTCTGGCCTTTTTACCCACGCCATCCTTCGAGACTTCTTTGACCCTGGTAATTTGCTCAGGTCTCCCCTCACGCAAGTCAGTTCCACTTAAGTAGCGGTCGATGCTTTCAGCAGCTTCCTTGCCGGCAGCAATAGAGGCGATGACATCAGATGGACCGGCAACCACATCACCGCCAGCAAAGACACCAGAAATATTTGTCTCCAGTGTTGTCGAGTCTACAGAGAGGGTACCCCATCCTGTGTAGTCAAGGTCCTTAGGTAATCCTGCTTTGTTTACTTCCTGTCCGAGGGCCATAATCACATTATCGACATCCATATTAAATTCTGAACCTTTAATGGGTACCGGTCGCCGTCGACCGCTGGCATCGGGCTCACCCAACTCCATACGAATGCACTCGATACCAGTTAATCGGCTGTCCTGGCTCAGAACCCTGACTGGAGCTGCCAGGACATGGAGCTTTATACCCTCCCGCTCTGCTTCATCAATTTCACCAGCTGCCGCTGGCATTTCAGCTCGGGAACGACGATAAACAATGGTCACCTCCTTAGCACCGAGGCGTAGAGCTACTCTGGCACCATCAATAGCGGCATTACCACCACCAACAACTGCCACACGCTTGCCTAGACTAACCTTGGCTCCGGAATTCGCCTGCTTTAAGAAATCAAGAGCGTGGATTACTCCTGTAGTGTTTTCACCGGGAATCCCCATCTTCAGACTGTTCCCAGCACCAGTGCCGAGGAAGATAGCCTTGTACCCCTTATCGAAAAGTCCACCTAAGTCCGCTACCGGGGTATTCGTCTTGATTTCTACACCAAGCTCTTTTACCAAATCAATCTCGTTATCAAGCACCTTCTTTGGCAGACGGTATTCTGGGATTCCGTAACGCAACAAACCACCAGCCATCGGCATGGCTTCAAACACAGTCACTGGGTATCCCTTCTTGACCAGGTCATAGGCGCAGGCAAAACCGGCAGGTCCAGAACCAATAATAGCTACCTTCCCTTCCTTGGTCTGCTCAACGGGGGTCGCTTTCTCTCTACCTACCTTTAACTCGTAGTCAGCGATGAATCGCTTCAATGTCCTGATGGACATAGGCTCATCGACCTTCGCCCGCTCGCAATCTAGCTCGCAGGGATGCGTACAAACCCGTCCAATGACGCCGGCGAAGGGCATGGTTCTACGTACTACTTCCAGGGCTTCTTTAAACTTACCCTGGGAGATAAGAGCGATATAGCCTTGAGCGTTGACACCAGCCGGACAGGCAACCCGACATGGTGGGTAGCCTCGTTTATCAATAGCCGCCTTATTAGGAACAGCATAGGGAAACGGGATATAGATAGCCTTGCGTTTGCTCAAACCCTCGTCGAACTCGCTAATTAACTCAACGGGGCAAACGTTGGAACACTCGCCGCAACCGGTGCACTTCGTCTCATCTACATAACGCGCCTTCCTTCTAATCCTGGCCTTGAAATTGCCAACATAACCCGATACTTCCTCAACCTCACTATAGCTCATAAGATTGATATAAGGATGTTGCCCTACAGTGGTCATCTTCGGGGTGAGGATACAGGCAGCACAATCCAGGGTAGGGAAGGTTTTGTCAAACTGTGCCATGTGTCCGCCAATGCTCGGCTCTTTTTCCACAAGATAAACCTGGTGTTCGGAATCAGCAATCTCCAGGGCTGCCTGAATCCCGGCGATACCCCCACCTACAACCAAGGTATTGGGGTTAACCGGCACCTCTCTTGTTTCCAGAGGCTCCTGATAATAAACGCGCCTTACCGCAGCGCTGACCAGGGCTTTCGCCTTCTCGGTTGCCATCTCTTTATCTGTGTGCACCCAGGAACATTGTTCCCGGATGTTAGCCTGTTCAAATAGGTACTGATTCAGCCCAGCATCCTGGCAGGCATGGCGAAAGGTAGGCTCATGCATCCGTGGTGAGCAAGAGGCATCCACGACTCGGTTAAGCCCCATCTGTTTTATATCGTCTTTGATGAGATTTTGTCCTGGCTCAGAGCACATATACTTGTAATCGCGAGCCACCACTACCCCAGGGAGTCCCTGAGCAAACTCAGTCACCGCTTCCACATCCACGGTAGCCGAGATATTGGTTCCGCAGTGACAGATATAAACGCCGATTCTTCTCCCATTCAATTCCATTCTCTGCTCCTTAGATATACTTTGCCAAAACCCTCTCCGCCGGGACAATATTTGTTCTCAATCCCAGGTCCTCCTCACCCAACCCAAAGGCTACCCCCATCAGTTGGGTGAAGAATAAAACAGGGAGGTTAAAATTGGTTTTGAATTTCTTGTTAACTTGGCTCTGATAGGCATCCAGGTTCGTCTGACACAGGGGGCAAGGCGTAATTAGGCACTCCGCCCCGTTGCTCAAGGCGGAATCGAAAATCTTTCTAATCAGGCCCAGGGCTAAAGCCTCTTCAGATATAATCAGGGAGCCCCCACAACAGCGGCTCTTCAGAGGAAAGGGGACAGCTCTCCCCCCCAGACTAGTTATCAGCTTATCCAGGGACTGGGGATTTTCCGGATGGTCAAAGCTCGGTCTGGGGCGGACTACCTGGCAGCCATAGTAAGGCGCTACCTTCAGCCCACCAAGATTCCTTTTCACCTTGGAGTTAATCTCATCATAGCCAATGTCATTGACAACAACATCAAGGAGATGCCGAACCCTAACCGTCCCATGGTACTCAAGGTTACCGGCAGCCAGAGCCTCATCTACCTGAGCTTTGGTTTGCGGATACTCCTTAAGACGGGAATTCGTTCGGTTCAGCATGACATAGCAAGAACTACACGGTGTCACCAGGTCAAGGCCTTTCTTTTCTGCCAACGCAAGATTACGGGCCGAGAGACACAGAGAGGACAGCTCGTCAACTGAGCTATAGGGCGTGGAACCGCAGCAGTTCCAATCATCAAGCTCTCTAAGCTCCATATCGAGAACTTTACTCACTGCTTTGCTTGACCAGCCATAGGCCTTTGCCCCCCCCTCCGAGGAGGCGGAGCAGCCGGGAAAGTAAGTATAATATTTCAAACAGCACCTCCTAGAGATTCAGCCTTGTCAAAGATAGCCTTAAGCTGATTAGTTCCTTCCGGGGTCAGCCTCCTAGCTTTGATAGATAGGCGCCCATGTCTGAGCAAGCTCAGTGCCAGCGGAATCATCCTTAAGGCACGTAGGGGATTGGTCAGCAGGTAGAACCAAGTCATAAACCCAAGCTCGGGAAGGCTCCCCAGGCTATAAACGAAGTTGCTAAAGCTTCGATACATGGTAGGCGTGCGTGTCCGTCCACGACTCAAACCTTCCCGAGCCGATATGCGCTCAAAGGCATGCATAAGGTCGGTTATCTTAATCCCTCTCGGGCAACGCACTGTACATAGATAGCAAGACAGGCAATACCACATAGCATTACTGGATAAAACCTCATCACGCATGCCAGCCCGCGCCATGGCGATGAGCTGTGATGGCGTATGCTCCATTTTATCAGCATTAGGGCAGGAGGCAGTGCAGGTACCGCACTGGATACAAAGGCGGATACTCTCTCCGCCGGGAATAGCACCAATCTCATCTACAAAAGTATTAGCCCGTGTCTTCGTTTCCATCAAACCTCCTTGATTAGCATATAGGTCATGCCACTTTCCTGAGGGGAGCTTCTATATAATAGAATAACACAGATAGCACCACACCCTCAAAAAGGGGGGAGCTAAAATAAACTCCCCCTTTCACACAGCAGCCTTCCGAAGTAAGTGTTCCTTAGTCATTATTAACTAACCTTCCGAACTACTGGTTCCTCAGCCATTCTTGCTGCCCTCCTGCGAGGGGCAGTCACTCGCCGTCGCAGAGCATCACGAGCCACCTGATACAGACCACTAACTACCGCTGCCCAAACTAACACCGGTACGAAAAGCACGATGGGCAACACCAGTCCTACAGCCAGCGCCACCTGCCACCCGAAATGACCAAGGAAGAACCAGATGAGAGAAGCGTAGATGCCTACCGGCACAATAACAATTATCGCCCTTCGCACCACCCGGCCGACGGTCTCCAAGACCCCGATTCTCCTTCGCTCACGGATAGCAGCATAGATGCCACCAATGTTGATGTACCAGATAAGCGCCACTGGAATAAGGATAATGGGTATCGTTATCACCAAAACCAATATAACCTGCCACTCCATAATTAATCCCTCCTTTAAATGTTTTTACTCGCTTCTAACAGATATTCCCCACTAGTGTTTAGTTCCGACGGTTTCCCTTTCAACAGGCTGCGCTTTAGCTACTGCCGCACCAAGATGTTGTTCAGCCTCTGCTGCTGCCCTAACTCTTGTCTCCCGAGCAGCCTTTCTCTCCCGTGCCTCCTTGATGGCTGCGTAAATACCACCAACATTCAGGTACCAGACGAACGCCGCCGGGAAAAGGATAATGGGTATGGCTATTACTAGCGCTACTATAAACTGCCACTGCATTGTCCTTACCTCCTTTCTTCTTATCTCTATTATCAGCTTACCACCCTGCTGGCAAACCCAGCTTCCGCTGTAATACCTATTTTTAGCCTCCAAAAACACCTAATCTGACAGCATCTATCTCGTGCTTTATACCTAGGTGTAACCGTCTAAAATTAGGCATAAATGCCTATTCACATAGGTATTTATGCTTACAGGTCGGGGCTGTTCCCAAGTTGATACCTTAGCTCAAAAAGAGTATGATAGAGGAGAAGGAAGTGAGGAGGGTGCCATCTGGACAAGATCAGAATTCTAATCGCTGATGACCATGCCGTGGTGCGGGAAGGTACTCGCCAGATTCTAGAGCAGGAAGCAGACCTAAAAGTAGTTGCCGAGGCTGGCGATGGGCAGGAAGCAGTGCAATTGGCGGGTACTTTCAAGCCAGACGTTGCCATAATCGATATTGCCATGCCCAAGCTCGATGGCATCGAAGCCACCAAGGAGATAAAGGCACGCTATCCCACTATAGCTGTATTGATCCTTACTGCCTATGACGATGATCAATTCGTCTTCAGTCTGCTGGAAGCAGGCGCAGCTGGTTACCTCCTAAAAAGTGTTCGAAGCCGTGAACTCATTGATGCCGTGCGGCAGGTATATGCTGGAGAGTCGGTCCTACACCCGTTGATTGCCCGCAAGGTGCTAAACCATTTTGTACCCCCTCCCGGCAAACCGTCAGGGCAGAAGCCTTCAGAGGTTCTGAGCGAGCGAGAAATGGATGTTCTCAAACTGGCAACCAGAGGCTTAAGCAATCAGGATATTGCTGAGGAGCTTTGTCTCAGTGTACGCACAGTTCAGGCCCATTTGGGACACATCTTTAACAAGCTACAAGTCAGTTCGAGAACCGAAGCTGTGGTACATGCCCTAAAAGAGGGATGGGTTACCTTTGAGGATATATCCTGAGAATTAGCACTTTTGAGGATGCTTGAGGTATGGATGGGGTGCACCAATCATTCATAAGCCGGCCGACAAGGGCAATTCGTAAGCCAGGCTTCTGGCTTATTCTAGCTCTACTCGTGCTTATCACGCTTCCGCACTATGAGGCAGCCTTTGAGCACCCGACACTCCTCACCCAGATGATGTCCAACCTCGGCTTAGGTCGCCATGCCTTTGAGAGAATTCTCTACCTGGCACCTATAGTCTGGGCTGGTTTTCTGTTTGGCTTGAGAGGAGCTGTCATCACTTCGTTAGCTGCCCTTGCCTGCATGTTGCCTCGTGCCATTTTCACCTCACCATACCCTACGGATGCCCTCTTTGAAACCAGCGCCGTTTTCATCATTGGCAATGTATTGGCTATTAGCTTCCACGCACTCCGTAAAGAGCGAGAGCGCCGCATTCATCTTGCTGCCCTCAACCAAACCTCAAGCGTAGTCTCCCAGTCCCTAGAGTTGGGCCAAATCTTGAATGGTAGCATTGACAGCGTCATAGGTGTAATGAAAGTCGATGCTGCCATGGTGTTTCTTCTGGATGAAAAAACTGGTGAACTCACGCTTGCTGCTCACCGAGGTGTATCAACGGAGTTTGTCCAGGGGGTGAGCAGGCTCAAACTGGGAGAAGGCTTTAATGGTAGGGTCGCTGAGACAGGTGAATCACTATATGTAGAGGACGCCTCTCATGACCCCAGCCTTACCAAAATAGCAGTGAGGGACGAGGGGATACAATCCCAGCTTATCGTGCCCCTGAAATCAAAAGGAAAGGTTATGGGCACGCTTTGTGTGGCCGCGCGTAGCCAGCGCCAAGTTCTTCCAGAAGAACTGGGATTGGTCACCGCCATTGGTAATCAAATTGGCGTCGCTATAGAGAATGCGCGTCTCTATCAACAGCAGCAGGAAGTCGCTGAGGAACTATGGGCGTCTGAAGAAAGATATCGGGAGCTATTTGAGAACGCCCATGATGCTATCTGGCTTCACGATTTGCAGAAAAACATCATTGCCGCTAATAAGTCCTTGGCTAGGCTTACAGGATATACTCTGGAGGAGCTACTTGGTATAAAGGCGGGCGATCTCATTGCAGAGGGCTGTATCGACAGTGTCAAGAGCATCGAAGATCCGCTCCTCAAAGGTGAAGCAATAGGCCATCTTTCAGAAGTGACGCTGACTAAGAAGGACAAGTCTGAAGCGACTGTTCAATTATCCACTAGCCCTATCTTCAGCAATGGGCAAATTGTAGGTTTTCAGCACATTGCTAGGGATGTTACTGAAGAGAAACGGATGCAAGAGAACCTGCGTTTTTATTTAGAGCAAGTTACCAGGGCTCAGGAAGAGGAGAGAAAGCGCATCTCGCGTGAATTACATGATGAAACCGTCCAGGCTCTAGTTGTGCTCTCTCGTCAGTTAGACTCTCTCGCTTCTAGCGGTAAGGGAATATCGAAAGAAAATCGCCTCCGCCTGGAGGAGCTACGGGAGCAGACTAACAATGTCATGCAGGGGGTGCGCCGTTTGGGCCAGGACCTGCGGCCGGCAGCATTGGACCGCCTTGGTTTACTGGCAGCGCTGGAATGGCTGGCCTCCAACGTGGCGGAATACTCAGGAATAACCACCGAGGTCAATATAGTTGGTACCGAACGCCGTCTTCCCGAAGAGGTAGAGCTAGTGCTTTTCCGCATCGCTCAGGAAGCACTGAGAAACGTGTGGCGGCATTCTCAAGCAACTAAGGCCGAGGTTACAGTTGAGTTCGACGAGAAGAAAACAAAGGTAACCGTCAACGACAATGGCAAAGGCTTTAACCTTCCACAGACGGTAGGCGATCTAGCCAAGGATGGCAAGCTGGGCTTGGCTGGGATGCAGGAAAGAGCTCGGCTAATTGGTGGTACTCTAGCGGTACAATCTCAACCAGGTAGAGGATCCAGTATAACCGTAGAGTTACCAGTATGATTGGTCACGGATGGCTTTAGGCTCTTACCGCGATATCGCCTGCCGCAATACCGACAGAAGACAAAACCACTAAGGAGATAGCCCCTAATCCGTTCCCTATTCCGCAGTTTTTCTGACGCTCGTTCCTTTCAAATACGACGGCCATAGCTAACTTAGCTTTGGTGGTAGCGCATACCGGATTCGAACCGGTGATCTCCTCCTTGAGAGGGAGGTGTCCTAAACCCCTAGACGAATGCGCCACCTAATAGCTTGGCTGGGGAAGAAGGATTCGAACCTTCCCTGGCGGATTCAGAGTCCGCTGTCCTACCGCTAGACTATTCCCCAGCACATCAAGATTATAGCACGAAAGCAGGCCAGCAACAATAAAAGAGGACTATTTGACAGGGCCGGCTTGAGCATTTATGCTGGATTTTAGCTATTTAAGAAAGGAAAACTAGCTTTGGCCGATTCAGCCGCTCTGCAACAAAATCTGGGTGTCTCCTTCAACGACGCATCACTGCTGGAGCAAGCTCTGGTTCACAGCTCTTATATTAACGAGAACCCCAGCTTTGCCCCAACCTCCAATGAAAGGCTCGAGTTCCTGGGTGATGCCGTCTTAGGCCTGATAGTTGCTGAAAAGCTACATCAAGACTTCCCCCACCTTGCTGAAGGACAGATGACCAAGCTCCGTGCTGCCCTGGTTCGCCGAGATACACTGGCCCGCATGGCAAGAGCCATCGGACTTGGCGACCACCTCTACCTGGGAAAAGGCGAAGAAGCAAGTGGTGGGCGAGATAAGCCAGTTAACCTGGCCGGAGCCATGGAAGCAGTAATAGCCGCCATTTTCCTTGACCGGGGCTTATCTATTGCCGGGGACTTTATTCTAAAATTGCTTGATATAGAGCTACAGAAGGCAGTTAGCCAGGGTGTAGAAATTGATTATAAATCAGAACTTCAGGAACTTACCCAGGCCAGGGAGCAGCAGATACCCACCTACCATGTAATAGAAGCCACCGGCCCAGACCACGACAAGAGGTTCACCGTTGAGGTAAGACTGGGTGAAACCGTATTGGGCAGGAGCTCGGGCAAAAGCAAGAAAGCGGCCGAGTCTGAAGCTGCCTGCTCGGCACTGGAAAAACTCTCAACCAGCTTTACACAATAGCTCCTCTTTGCTAAACTTCAATTGACAGCACTTGTAGTCCAATACCAGATAGAGGTGTCACTATGGGGAAAAGAGATTACAGACACAGAGAACCAAAGAAACCGAAAAAGGATACTAAGAAAACTCTGGCGGCTACTATCTTGCCACCCCCGACGACGGTAGAAGTAATCAAGAAGGGAAAGAAGGAACGAAAAGAAGAAGAGGAGGAGGAATAAGCCAGATAGCGGCTTACCAACAGCTTTATCACACTGGAGAGTTAAAGGCTCGGGCTGAGAAAGCTAAATCAATCCTCAAAGAGTGCTGCCTATGCCCCCGCTACTGTGGGGTTAAGGCTGGCCGGGACTAAGGAGGTAGTGCGCTTCCTTGCCCAGGAAGTCTCTCTCCAGACCTACCTGAACATCATGGCTCAGTATCGCCCCTGCCACAACGCCTTTACTCTACCAGCGCTTTCCCGTCCCGTACTTAAAGAGGAGTTCAATGAAGCCCTTGACTTGGCTCACCAGCAAGGTCTGGACAGACTGGATAAACATAACTTCCCGCTCCCATTAAGGTCCATTGTAAGATAAAGGGTTGAGTATGAGTGATTTAGCCTCGGTTCACGCAATAGTATATGGTCGCGTTCAAGGCGTTTATTTCCGCGCCTTTAGCTTAAGGCAGGCTAGAGAGCTAGGTCTAACCGGCTATGTGCGCAACTTACCTGACTGGAATGCAGTAGAGGTTCAGGCTGAAGGGGAAAGAAATAAGCTGGAAAGGCTAATTGACTATCTCAAGGTCGGACCACCAGGAGCCAGAGTGGAAAGGGTGGAGGCTAACTGGTCAGAACATACGGGAAGTTACCCCAACTTCAGTGTAAGGTATTAGCCAGCAACCTGCCTCAGCCCATAGTATCGGTCACTCTCAAGAAGGCGAGATAACATCTCAACCGAAGTCAGTAATATGAACGATTATTCGACTGATACCAATCTAGAGCAATAAACCAGCGCAGCCTAACTTGGTCAGAATTTATATCTTCTCTACCCACAAATTTGCTTACCGCCAAAAAATCTTAAGTCTCAAATCCCACTTTGGCTTCCCTAATCAAGTCAAGATACCCCGTCTTAAGTCCCAGTGCTTCTGAAACTTCACAATCTACCTCGTAAGGTTCACCAACAAACACCTTACCATACTCTTCAATCTTGCCTTGAACTGGCTCATCAGAGCCAATGAACTTCTGACGAGCTTCTATAATCCCCAGGTCAAAGGGTAAAGTAAAATAGAGGTCAGTGATTACCCTATCTATCCCCAGACTAGATAAAGCCCCCCATCCTCCTAGCGCCTCGCCACCATACTTGCTGCTCGGTAGCAAGGTGAGCATGTTCATTATACTAAGGCTACCCCTTCCCTTAAAAACCTTTAATGGAGCCACAGTTATCAAATAATCGCTGGACAGGATAACATTAGGCACCCAGAAGGTCGGCACCGCTAAGGGCTTGGGTAGAGGGTTATCTACCTCCACCCAGATACAATCCTTTACATCCAGCATCAATACCCTCGGAAAATCGTAACCTAATGCCTGATATATCGGGTAAACTGAGCCCCCTCCAGCGGTGCCCCCAAGCAGAAGAATTTCGGCATCACCAACCTGCCTGATGCCCCGCACTATCGTTGACAAAATATCCCGGCTGGTAGTTACTGGATATGATACTGGATATAATGCGCTGGGTTTAATCAAAACGCGTCGCGCCCGAGATACTACCGATGGTGCTCTGAAAACAAACTCCGAAGCTTCAAATATCAAGTCCTACTCCTCCATCCAATCTGCCATCGTCACTCTATAGTGCTGGTTTCAAAACTATAATCTGAGTGGTGTCTGGAAGTTCTCCCGGTTTGAACTCTACCTCGCTGGCATCCAGTTTGCTTACGCCGGTTTTGCCCTGAAGGAATTCGTCCACGCCTGCTATCGGAAAAACACACCTTTCGTTTTTATAGTGCATAGGTATAACCACCTTGGGTGTCAGCTTACTACAAACCTCGGTGGCAACATTGGCATCAATGGTGAAAAAGCCACCCACCGGAATGAGTAATATATCTACTTTACCCAATTCAGTAACTTCTTTATCACCAAGCTGGTGACCCAGGTCACCGAGGTGACAGACTCTCATTCCATCAACTTCAAAGCAGAATATGATATTATTACCCCTTTCCTTCCCACCAGCACTATCATGATAGGTAGGGATACCGTTAAACTTTATCCCCTTAAGCTCTACTGGGGCCACTTCTTTAACTACTTCCGGATTGCCCCCGACCGCAGCTACATTATTATGGTCACCATGTTCGTGGCTCACGGTAACAACGTCAGCCGACTCTTTTATCTCACCATAGCTCAAGCCGCCACCGGTTACATAGGGGTCAGTGATTATCTTTGTTCCGGCGTCTGAGGTAATCAGAAAAGATGCGTGTCCTAACCATTTAATTTTCATAACCTAAAACCTCCTTCCCTATTATTTAGCCAGAGAAAGGACAAGATACACCAGGGTGCGAACCGGCACCCCGGTAGCCCCTTTAACCAAGAAGTTCCGCTCCTTGTCACTCATACTAGTGCCGGCAATATCCAGATGAACCCAGGGGGTATCATCGACAAACTCAGCTAGAAACTGAGCAGCGGTGATAGCGCCTCCATATCTGCCGCCAGTGTTCTTTATGTCAGCTACATCACTCTTGTTTTGCTCCTTATACTCTTCAAACATTGGCATCTGCCAAATAAGCTCCCCGGCTTCAGCACCAGCCGCAATTACCTTATCTACCAGCTCCTGGTTATTGCCAAAAGCGCCGGTGCATACATCGCCCAGTGCTACCATGCAAGCTCCGGTTAGGGTAGCCACATCAACTATAAGTTTGGCTCCATTTTTGTTAGCGTAGCCCAAAGCATCAGCTAAAATAAGCCGCCCCTCGGCATCGGTTGAGATAATCTCAATAGTCTTACCACTTATTGCCGTTAGAATATCACCCGGCTTCAGGGCACTACCACCAGGCAGGTTTTCAGTGGCAGGAATGAGAGCCATAACATTAACCTTGGGCTTAAGCTGAGCAACGGCACTTATCGCCGCCATTACTGCAGCACCCCCCGCCATGTCCCCCTTCATCTCCCCCATCTTCTCGGACGGCTTTATAGAAATGCCTCCAGAGTCAAAGGTTATCCCCTTACCAATTAAGGCCATATCAGTTGTCTTAGAGTCACCCCCCTTATAATGGAGAACAATAAACTTAGGCGTTTGCTGACTCCCCTGAGCTACACCCAACAGCGCTCCCATCCCCAACTCCTGTATCTGCTCCCGGTCAAGAACAGTCAGTTCAAGTCCATAAGTCTCAGCCAGCTTGGCTGCTATCTCAGCCATATGACTGGGCGTCATATAGTTGGCTGGCTCATTGACCATATCACGAGCCAGATTTGTTGCCTCAGCCAGAATTTTACCTTTATGGCAGCCCTGTTCTAAACTGGGGATTTTACTTTTATCGGCGTCGACTATGGTAAGCTGCTTAATCTCACCATGCTCAGGTTCCTTGGTTAGATGCTTGCGAAATGAGTAGACACCGAGCAGAGCACCCTCGGTTATTGCTTGAGCAGCACCCTCCATAGTTATTCCGGCTATCCCTGCTCCCTGAGCAATAGTGGCAATACTAGCCACACCCTTCTGCCGCAAGAGCCGGCAGGTCTCAGCCACTGTCCCCCGCACCTTGCCCTGAGAGAGCTCCTGTTGCTTACCCAGGCCGGCAACTACCACCCTGGTTGCTGGAAGCTTGCCCAGGCTATGAATAATAGTAACCTGATTAAGTTTACCCTTAATCTCACCCTGGCTAATAAGCTGAGAAATAGCCCCGCCCAGAGCCTCATCTAAAGTAGCCGTATCACCCTCTGGGCGTTCCATGCCCTCAAAAAAGTTCACCACAATAGCGTCAGTTTCAATCCTGGCAATATCACCGGCTATAGCCTTAATCTCCACTTTAGCCTCCTTTCACCCTTTTTAAACTATACTTCGGCTACCCATTCAATACCCAGCTCCTGCAACTTTGCCAAAGTAGGTGCTCCGCTTACCTTATCCCAACCTACCATTGCATAATAGGTATCTATAGCCTGTTTCAATTCCCCCTCGTCGATGCTAACCCCCTCTAAGGGACCAGAGGTAAAGGGGGAAAAGAACCGGCGTGGTAAATAATCATCACTTCCGGTCATCCCCTCCCGGATATTAAAGGCACGAGCCATATTAATGCACCGCTCACCGACCTTCATTAACTCCCACACAGTGGTATTCCAACCGGTGATACCCCTTACCAGGTCAACCATTTGACCAGGGGCTAACGGAACAAAGATGCAAAACACCAGGCAATTAAGCGTATGCTGCCAAAGGCTACCATAAACAAGCATCCTGACTTTGGCTGCACTCAGCTCCTGACAGGGTAATGGCTCAAATATACCCAGAGCTTTGAATGCGCCTGATATCCGTCGCGTATACAGACTATCGTGAATATTATGGCAATGGTCAGCACCAGTGGGTGAGATGGTATAACCTACCCCCAAACCCGGCTTATAGCGCGGCTCGTGCATTGGCACCTCCTGCCCCTTAACCTGTATGGCAAAATTCTCAGCACCGTTGCCAAAGGCTGAGGCAGCCCGGGCAGTACCATCAGCCAAGATATTACCAATGCCTTCCCTCCTGGCAACCATTTCTACGAGTTGCACCATTACCTCAGCATTACCGAAATTGAGCTTTAACCCGCCAGTATCCTTCTCGGTCAGGATACCCTGCTCAAAACACTCCATGGCAAAAGCTATACTAACTCCGGTAGATATAGTATCTAACCCGTAAGCGTTGCACAGCGCATTGCCCTTAATGATTGCCTCCAGATTATCAATACCACAGTTTGAACCTAACGAGGCTAGGGTTTCATATTCAGGACCACCGTAGGTGGGGTCAACATTATACGGCTCCCCGACAGCTACCTCAGGCTTGCAACGAATGGGGCAGGCATAGCACCCCCTCCTCCCCACCAAAACGTTTTCATTTATTGTCTGACCGGAGATTTTCTCGGCTCCCTCAAATACACCCTGCTGAAAGTTCCGCGTGGGCAGACCCCCAGCTGTATTTAAAGCCATAAGCCCACCGGCAGTGCCATACTGGCTCATAGAAACAGCAGACCGGTTAGTTTTAAGCCAATCTCTAATCTGCCTGGCCAGAGAGTTAATTGCTTTTTCATCTGCTAATGCCACCTTTTGATGTCCCCTAACAGCAATAGCCTTTAGCTTCTTGGACCCCATCACCGCTCCCATACCGGTACGACCAGCAGAGTGTGACAGGTCATTAATTACGCAGGCGTAGCGAACCTGGTTTTCACCGGCTACGCCTATCTGGGCAACACGAATCGCCCTATCGCCTAATTCCTTTTGGATAAGCTTTTCGCACTCGGCAGTAGTTTTACCCCAGAGGTGCCTGGCATCTTTTATCTCTACTTTGCCATCCTCAATCCAAAGATATACCGGATTTTCTGATTTGCCCTCGATAATTATAGCGTCATAGCCAGCATGCTTGAGTTCAGCCCCCCAGTAGCCCCCAACCTCAGCATCACCATAGCCATTGGTCAGCGGCGACTTGGCACCGACACTGTTCCGGCCGCTACCGGCTACTGGGACTCCGGTGAGTGCCCCGGTAGCAAAAATCAATTTATTTCCCGGGCCAAGCGCATCCTCGCCACCACTTAGCTCCCGAAGGAGGAAATAGCTTACAAACCCCCTACCCCCAATATAGCACCGATAAAAGTTATCATCAGGTTCATCTACTGATATGGCACGGCGAGATAAATCAACCCGTAGTATCTTCCCGTTATACCCGTCAGGCACTTTATCAACCTCCTACAAGCTCTAATTTCGTGTAAATAAAAGTCCGGTGATAAACTCTAGTGCATCACCTCCTTCACAATTTTGTCCAGAACCGGGGTAATATCCCGAGACGTATCCACAGCATAGTGCTTACGGCTGATTTTCTGAGTCGCAAACTTCATCCGCTGGTATATTGCCCAGTTGGCATCCGATTTACCCCCCCCGGATTTTCCAGACGACCCTCAAGTCGCTCACGCACCACCTGAGGTGGCGCCTCAACACGCACCAGGGTCAACTTGACATCCAAATGGTCGGCAATACTATAAAGATATTCACGATGCGGCTCTGATAGATTGGTCGCATCTAAAATAAGGGGGACTCCCCTTTTAAGTAATTTCTCAATGAGAAGATGAACAGCCTGAAAAAGACGTGAACTCTCCTTCGAGCTATAGCTTGGTGATGAGAAAAGAACCTTACGTAAGGCATCACTTTCCAGAATAACAAACGGTAGCCTCTCAGCTAATTTACCACAGAAGTAAGACTTTCCTGTGCCAGGCAAGCCACTGACAGCAATAAAGGCAGGCTTAACTACCGGCTCAGGAAGTTGCCCCAAGCTCTCAGCCAGTCGCTCCACATCAGCAGCAAGCTGGGTATGTTCCATACCCTCTAATTATAGAATGTTTTTGCCCATTTCGCTAGACCCCTTGGAAAACTAAAATCCCCCTTCACCCTATCAAGGGGAAGGGGATAAAGGAGATGGGGCTACTAAGTCTCTAATCTCCGCTATAAAAAGCAAACCCCAATGTTCCTGTGCCAGTGGCATAGCCCATTACCGGGCTCATCTCAACAGCCCATAGCTCGATACAATTGAATTCAGACGATATCCGCTCCTTCAGCTTTTCAGCTTCATCTGGGGCATAGGCATGCATCACGGCAACATGCACCGGGCTCTGTCCCACCTTATCCCTCATTGCCTCAAGCAGGCGATTTATACCTTGTTCCCTGTTTCTCGCTATTCCCTTAAAACGCACCAACCCAGAAGAGCTAGTAAGTATAGGTCTGATATTAAGAATAGAGCCTATCTGGGATGCCACTTTGGGTATGCGCCCTGTGCGGTAAACATGACGTATGGTATCCAGAAGTATAAGAAAGGTAACTTTGTCTCTCACTTCCTCAGCTACCTTAACCACCTGAGTTAAGTCCCTTCCGTTGGCTGCCGCCCGGGCTGCAGCCAAAGCAACAAAGCCTTCAGCAGCAGTAACATTTTCAGAATCCAACACCTCTATAGAAGTCTCCGGAAGCTCAGTCTCGGCTTGTTCCTTGGCTACGCGAGCCATATTATACCCTGTGCTTAACTTGGAAGAAAGGGTGACACAAAAGATATTCTTCGCTTTTGTGCTTGCCTCACGATAGGCTTCTAGATAGTGCCCAGGTGATGATGGTGAAGTTTTAAAACTTTCGGGGTCCTGCATAAACAACTCATAAGCCTCAGATGGGGTCATATCAATCAAATCCCGGTAGACCTTGCCCTGAACTAAAAGCCTAATAGGCACAATTCCAATCCCGTAACTCGCCACCAATTCTTTGGTCAGACAAGCTATACTATCAGTAACAATTGCTACCTTAACCATGAAATCTCTCCCTTCTTAAGTTGCCCGATAAAATCGGCAGCCGATTTCTACCCCCTGGCATCGGTGTAAAAGGCGATGGCTAGCACTCCGGTGCCAGTAGCATATATTACTATATCTTGCAAGCGGGGTTAAACGTAGCATCAAATTGAATAAAGGGAGTTTTATTATAAGAGTCCCAAAGAGGCTATTCCCTTCTTAAGAAATTGGCATCTCTGGAAAGAGGGATGGAATTGATAAATGCTCTCGAATACTTTTTTTGTCAATTTCACCGGTGGCAGTTTTGGGTAAGGAATCCAGAAAAATAACCTGTTTGGGCACTTTATAATTAACTATACGCTCAAGGCAAAATTGCTTAATTTCTTGTTCTGTAGCTACCTCCCCCTCCTTTAAACTAATAACCACCCCAACCACCTCACCCCGCAGCTTATCAGGAATGCCCAGCACTGCTGCCTCAGCTACTTTGGGATGAGTATATAACACACTCTCAACATCACTGGGGTAGATGTTCTGACCCTTTACAATAATTGTCTCCTTCTTCCTGCCGGTGAGGAACAGATTGCCGTCCTCATCAACCTTACCAATATCACCGGTATAGAGCCAGCCATTTTTTATCACCTCATCGGTAGCCTGAGGATTATTATAATACTCCTTCATTATCAGTCCTCTAACAATTATCTCCCCCGCTTGATTTAGCGGCAACTCCTTGCTATTTTCATCTACTATCTTCACCTCCCATCCAGGCACGGCTTTCCCCACTGAACCAATCTTTCCGGCACCATTCAGGGGTGGACAGGTAACAAGGCAGGTAGCTTCGCTTAAACCCCAGCAATCCAAGATATCGAAACCATAGTACCGCTTAAACTGCCGTATAGTATCAAGCGGTAGCGGCGCACCAGCACTGATACACAGGCGGAGGGAACTCAAATCATTCTTTATTCCCTCCTTCTCTGCCATATCAACTATTAAGGTGAAGATAAAGGGCACTGCCATAAACATCGTAACCTTCTCCCTTTCAATAGCTGCCATAACACTACTAATGGATAGCCCTGTCCCTGGTACTATTACTATAGTACTGCCTTCATAAACGGAAGCCAGCAATATAGCTACTAAGCCAAACATGTGGTGCATAGGTAAAGCAAACAGCAGCACTATATCTTTATCGGTTTGCTTTAGCACTTCTCCCATTATAGCTGCCTCTTCTACTAAGCACCGGTGGGATAATGTTATCCCTCTAGGGTCAAAGGAGGGGCCTGAGGTGTAGGCAATCAAGGCTATATCCTCGGGCTCTGGCTCTGCCTTAATCCTCTGTGCCGAACCTGCTGCCATAATCTCCCGATAGCTGTAAAATTGACTCTCATACTTGGAACTCAAGTCTACTACTATTACGTGCCTAATGGATTTGAATCTTGGCAAAGCTGGAATTAACGGCTCCAGAGTAGGACTTTCCGCTACCAGAACCTTCGGTAGAGAATCATCAAATAGAGAGGCTAGCTCATTAATCTTATATTTAGTATCTAGAGGAACAACTATAGCACCAGTCTTGACTATTCCAAAGTAGATGATGGCAAATTCTAGGCTATTGGGCAGCAGCATTGCTACCCGGTCACCTTGGTTTACTCCCAGGTTTATTAGGGTATTGGCTACCTTATTTGATGCTTTATCTAAACCAGCGTAGGATAACCTGTGGTCGCCCGAAACGATTGCCGCCTTTCCCCCGCATCTACCTGCTGCCTCCTCCAACATCAGTTTCAGGTTCATTACTGGCTAACTCCCCCCCAGTATTATTCTGGCATCCACAGCTACAGCGCCATCGCTGTAGGCAAAAATAGGATTAAGGTCGAGTTCCTCCACCTCAGGATTCTGCTCCACGAAATTAGAAACCTTAAGTATTAGCTCCTCCAGATTTGCCACATCTACTGGTTCTTGCCCCCTATAACCCTCTAACAAAGGATAGCCCTTTATCTCCCTAATCATTTCCCTGGCGTCCCTTTGAGCTAACGGAACAATCCTGAAAGAGACATCTTTCAGAATTTCTACCAAAACGCCGCCAAGACCAAACATAATCACCGGACCAAACTGCGCATCCTTGGACATACCAATAATCACCTCTACCCCGGGGCGAGCCATCTTCTGCACCGCCACACCCTGAATCTTTGCCTCGGGGTATTGTTTTTTAATTGCTTTCAAAATATCATCATAGGCTCTGCCTACCTGCTTCGATGTTTTCAAGCCCAGTTTAACACCACCGGCATCGCTCTTATGCACAACATCCGGCGAGGCTATCTTTAATACTACCGGGAAGCCAAACTGCTGGCTTATTGAGATTGCCTCTTCCCCGGAGGTCGCCAGTTTAGTATCAACAACACTTACCCCAGCTTGCTTAAGCAATTCCTTGGCCTCTATCTCCGTCAGTACGTTCCTACCCTCACTCTTAGCCTCACCTATTATCTCTCGCTGAGTCATCAAAGCTATCCTCCTACATTAGAATTTAGTTAGAGTTTAGTTAACCAGTGTAGCAGATTTCACTCCCTTTGCCAAGAGAGGGAGATGAGATTATTTTCTACCTCACCCCCTTAGATTTTTATAAGGTAACCCTCCCCTCTTTATCCCCCTCCCTTTGATAAGGGAGGGGGAATTAATTATACAAGAGAGGCTTCGCCTCTCTTTAACTCTCTTTCAGCACTTGCTACATTGAAGGAGAAGGGGTCAGGGGGATAGGTTGCTAAACGACCTGCTACGAGGTCTAGATTCCTTTTCCATGATTAGTTATTAGGAGATTTATCCTCTGTACAATGAAGCTAGAGGTTACCAGCTAGAGGCAGGGTCAAATTTAAAATTAAACCAATAAATATATAGCAGGAAAAGAGCAGATAGGCCAGTAAGTAGCCACCTTACACAAGGATTAGCCACCTGTTGAAATCTTCCCACAATAGCCCCGTACCCTCCATAGGTAACTATCATAACCCCTGCTCCCGCACAGTAAACCCAGTGATATGGGATTGTAAGGACTAATATTACGTAGAGTAAAAGGTGTAATCTGAATACCCATTCACACATCAGTGGCCACGATGGATATTGGTCTAAAGCTAACACCATCAAAGTAGCAAAAAAGACGCCTACAGCACAGCCGATGAGGCCCCCTTTTTGCCACTTTTTGAGATTCCTAAACCACCCGATAGTCCGTTGCATAGCTAACCTCTCTATTTATGGTGTCGGCTTATTATTCATAGCTAGCCTCGCTCAAATTTAAGACGCAAAATCTGCCTGGTGTTTTCGGTAACCTTTACCCTATCATCTATGCGCCAGCCAACAACCCACAGAATATGCTGAGGTGAGCAGACAATAGGAACTCGCTGGCGCCAAGCATGAGGGATTTTAGCGTCAATCATAAATTCCCCTAACTTCTTGGGCTGACTCATACCCAATGGCTGAAACCTGTCGCCAGGTTGGTGATGTCGCACTACCACTTTATCACCAGTTTTATCAAGGTCAAAGTAGGCAGTAAAGCGGTTATCCATTAACCCCATCCCCTTGTCAAGGGGAAGGGGAGTTATAGTTTCCGAAGGGGCTACCGCCCCTTCGGGCTTCCCTTTTACTACGGAGGGGCTTATGGCAGTTGCTTCTACACGCCAGCCAAGAAACAAAGTTTCACCGGGTATCTTTAGCACAAACTCATCGCTTAGAATGGGAAATGGGGACAGAGCCGCCGGGTCTACACCCAGCAGGTATCGGTTGTATTCTATGGCAAAGACCAAGCCCCCGGGTAGACTGAGCTTCTTCCCGGCTGGCTTGGTTAAAGCAGCCATTATTTCTTCAATATGGCGCGTTTCAATATCCTTGAGACTACCTAATAACCCTTCTATCGCCGCCCGAAGCAGGTGCCTCTTAAGTGCCGGAGGTAATTTCAGAAACCCTTCCTTATCCAAAATAATGGTCTCTCCTTGCCTTTGAGCAATTCTGTCCCATAATCGGGCGCTCTCTTTATCCAGGAAGGCAAGGTCATCACCAGCAATGCGGGCAGTTCGGAGCAGGGCTTCAGCTACTCGCGGGTTATAGCTCTGTAGCAGTGGCATGAGCTGGTGACGGATTCTATTTCTTAGTGGCGATAGTGACAGATTTGAGGCATCTATCCTGGGTATAAGCTGGTGGTTTTGGCAATAGGCTGCTGTCTCCTGCCGGCTTACCTGGAGTAAAGGTCTTATTATAGTCAAGCTACTGCCTGAAGACTGCCACCGGCTACTTGGCTGCAATCCCCGAAGCCCTCCGGTCCCGCTTCCCCTGATTAGATGCATCAGTATCGTCTCTATGTGGTCGTCAGTGGTATGCCCTACAGCCACGCAGTTAGCTCCTGTAGACTTTGCTACTTCAGACAGGAAGGTATATCGCACCTCACGGGCTGCCTCCTCTAATGAAGTGCGCTGCCGGGCTTGATAAGCCTTTACATCACGCTGTTCTATAGTAGCTGGGATACCGAGTTGGTGGGCTAGGTGAGAAACATACTGAGCATCAGCCTCAGACTCAGCACCTCGCAGCTGGTGGTTAAGGTGAGCCACATGTAGCTTTACGTTCAGCGTCTCCTGGAGTTTAGACAGGATATGGAGCAAGCAGACTGAATCTTGACCACCGGATACTGCCGCCACCAGACGGTGCTGGCCTGATACCAAGTGATGCTCTCGGATGAAGCGCAGCACCCTCGGTTCTACTGGTTCTTGGTATCCTTGCCCTCTTACCATTTATTCATGCTTCAATTAGGACAATTTTAATTTAACTATGCGCTACATGTATGTGGCTTTTGTTACGCAGTCCTACTTCTAGGTTGCCAGGATAAGTTTAGTGCGGTGTATCGATTGTGGGTAACGGGTAAAACCTAGGGCTGAGGCAACCTGCTCCGGTCTTCCCGAACCGCCACTATCACAACGCAGCCTCATGCCTATAGTGCAATACGGTTGACGCCAATCAATAAGCCATAGGGCATCAATTAAAGCCCTCAGGTCGTAGTTTCGCCTGCCTGTATCCCTCTGGTGGTGCCAAGGCAGGTGCTCCAACGAGAGCAAGCTGGAAATTACCGACTCTATATCCCTCGGCTCCTTTTCCGTTTCCACTTCAACCCTGTATTCGGCAGAGCGAACCCGCGATTGCAGAGAGGGCATATTTAGCGCTACCTGATACACCCCAAGTATTTCAATACCGGGCGGTAACTGCTGGCTGACAGCGGTGGCGAACCAGTGTGGGGAGACCAGTTTGAGAACAAAGACATCCATGAACTCAGCCTCACTGGTTACCCCCACCGGGAGGGGTGCCGCTAATGACAAGCGGGGGTGAGGACTAAACCCTTCTGAATAGGCCAGCGGTATCTGAGCACGGCAAAGCGCCCTTTCCCACAGCCGCATTATATCCAGGTGGGAGATGAATTTTATTTCTTCTCCTCGGCTGAGCTTAACCCGTAGACGCTGCATGGCTTTCCTTGGTTAATTCAATCTTCTCAATCCTTGGCCCCCGCATCTCGGTTACCACCAGTTTCAAGCTCTTATACCTTAGCTGCTCATTCTCCCTAGGTATGTGTCCCAGAAGGTCGAGCACGAAGCCGGCTACAGTCTCATAATCACCCTCGGGTAGCTCCAGCTCCATCTCTTCATTGGCTTCCTCAATGCGCATACCACCATCAATTTGAAAGGTGTACTCATTGATTACCTCATACTCCTTTTCTACGACCGCCAGTTCATCGCCTACCGGACCAACAATTTCCTCGACCAGTCCATTGAGGCTGACGATGCCCGCAGTGCCGCCGAATTCGTCCACCACTACCGACATCTGGTAGTTTTTATCGCGCATCTCGGCAAAGAGCTCACTAATACGCTTGGTCTCAGGAGTAAGGTAGGCCGGGCGGACGAGGCTATCAATGACACTCTGGTTATCAATGGTACCCTTAGCCTGAGCCATAAGCACATCCTTTATCGAAAGGATACCCATTACATTATCCATATTCTCTTGAAACACCGGGAAGCGGGATTGCGGGGATTGGGCATAGAGGGCAAGGAAGTCAGCTATTTTAGAGCCCCGCTCTATGCATACAACTTCTGGGCGTGGCACCATGACCTCACGGACCGGCCGGTCACCAAAATCAAAAACCTTGTGCAGCATCTCAGCCTCAGCCTCCTCCACCGCCCCTTCCTTATGCCCCACTGAAATCATGGTGCGAATTTCCTCCTCACTGACCAGAGACCTGGGCACAGGTGCCCCTCCCACCAGCTTACTAAACCCCGAGGCTATCCAGCTCAGCACTACCACGAAGGGGGTAAGCAACCACGAGAGCACCTCTATCGGTCGAGCAAATACCAGGGATAACCGCTCAGCATGCTGGGTAGCTATGGTCTTGGGGGTAGTTTCACAAAACACCAGGAGAACGACGGTTATGCCTATGGTAGCAATGAGGGTACCCCACTCCTTCCAGATAGAGATGGCTAGAACGGTAGCTAGAGCAGCTGCAGCAGTATTGACGAAGTTGTTGCCCAGCAGAATGGTGGATAATAGCTTCTCCGGCCGCTCAGTCATCCTGGCTACCAGTCCTGCCCCCTTTACCTTGGTACTAACCAGATGCTCTAACCTTATCCTCTGCAGGGAAATAAAGGCTGTTTCCGAGCTAGAAAAGAAGGCTGACAAAAGAAGACAAACAAAAAGAAACACTAGATATAGTGTTTCCATGCCAGACATATAGCATCACCTCTCTATTACCAGTATTTAATAAGACCTTAATTTAATCATATCATCGGCTATTAGGTGTGTCAAAAGAGACTAATTATTTTATCACTCTCTCTATGCTATAATTCAGGTGTATGAAAATCCTGGGTATCGAGACCTCCTGTGATGAGACAGCAGCTGCGGTGGTGGAGGACGGGGTTAGCATTCTATCCAACCAGATTGCCTCGCAGGTGGAAATCCATGCCCGTTATGGGGGAATTGTTCCCGAGGTAGCCTCCCGCCAGCACATTCTAGCCATTATTCCAATACTAAAGCAAGCGATGACTGAGGCTAAGGTTACCTGGAGCGATTTGGCTGGCATTGCTGTTACCATCGGCCCCGGCCTGGCTGGCTCATTGTTGATAGGAGTAAATGCGGCTAAGGCTATTGCTTTAGCTCGCGGGTTACCTATTACCGGGGTTAACCACCTGGAGGGGCATATCTACGCTAACTGGCTGGTTGAGCACAACCCCGATTCCGCACCCCTCTTTCCCCTGATATGCCTCATTGTTTCCGGGGGGCACAGTGACCTAGTGCTGATGAAGGGGCATGGTGACTATGTAGTATTGGGGCGGACGCGGGATGATGCCGCCGGCGAGGCCTTTGACAAAGCAGCCCGCATATTAGACCTGGGCTACCCCGGTGGTCCAGCCATTGAGCAAGCAGCCAGAGCCGGCACAGCCTCTATCCAGCTACCTCGTGCCTGGTTGAAGGGAACTAACGATTTCAGCTTCAGCGGCATCAAGACAGCCCTGCTGCGATTGGTGGAGCAGGGTAAGGTTTCAACCAAGGCCGATGCCGCCGCCAGCTTCCAGGAGGCAGTGGTTGACGTCCTGGTGACCAAAACTGTAACTGTCGCCAAGGAGCACCGGGTGAAGCAAATTTTACTGGCCGGTGGGGTGGCATCAAATGAGCGGCTTCGTCAATGGCTGGTGAAAAATTCGCCCATACCGGTTCTGGTTCCTGAGCCAGTGCTATGCACTGATAATGCCGCTATGATTGCTGCCTGTGGCTACTACCGCCTCCAGGCTGGCAGGATAGACAGCCTAGATTTGGACGTGATTCCCAGCCTCAAGCTGGCTTAACCAACAGTCTTTACACTTCCCCTGAATGCATAAAGTATTATAGATGTGGATTAGCCCTTGTTGCCGCTGGGCTGAGTTGATTAGGCTTCTGCTCAGCCCAAGCTGAGCCGCCATATGCCTTTCCACGGAGTTTACCGCCAGCTTTGGGTGGCGGCGATAGAGGTCAAAGGCTTTCTTCTCCAGTTCTAGCTGGGAAGTAAATTGGCTCCAGGCAAGGGTGAAGGGCAGGAGCACATTTACTGTAATATCAGCCGCTCGCCCACTACCAAGAAGAGTCGGGCTTCTTATCCTGTTGCCTGAGCCAAAATCAAAGTGGCTTGCCCAATAGCCACTAGTGGTAACCAGTAATCCCTTTTCTAATTTTTGGCAGCCTCGGCTGGCAGGCACCTCCCTTACCAGGCTAACTAACTCTTCAAGTATCCCCTTTCCCCGGTAGCGGAGTATGAGATAACTCATAGCTACCAGGCGACGAATGGGGGAGTTATTTGGCCTAACCTTAAACAGACGCCAGGCATTGGGAGACATTGCCTTGATGTGATGGGAAGAAAGCCATAGCCTCTCCAACTTGTCTATCCATTTGTCCTCTAATCTATCTTCCTGGTGCCTGTCCTGGCGCTGGGAGGGAAGCAGCCCAGCAGTCCCCAATAGTAGCGCCTGCTGCCGGACAAGGCATTCCTCATCCGATATTTCGTCTTGGGTCACCGACTCTAGAATCTGAAGTGGCAAACTGCGGGCTAGCTTGAGCATGGGGAGCTTATTCTTGGAGTAACCCAGAGCACCCATTATCCCCCGGTAAAGGGATTGGCTTGCCTCCATTTGAGCCAAGTCTGCTTGAAACCTAGCAGCCTTGGCCAAAAATCGTTCTTCCCCAGCCCTATCTAGAAACCCTGCCATGGTACCTGTAGTCAGGCGTTGTCCAGCTTTAAAGCAAGGCATATTTAAGGTAACTGGAGAACATACCAAATCTGACCACTGGTTAATGGGAATTTTTATGTATTTGCATAGGGCGAGGGTAGGAACCTCTCTTCCGTTGCGGAGATTGGTAGCCATCCTGGTGTTGTGCCACATCACGACATGACGAGACCAAAACCACACCTGAAGTATTACTGAGCCTGCGTATTCCTATGCAACCCATGAGGCATCTTTCTGGAGACACGCAATAAAGCCGAACATCCCTTCCGAATCTCCTAAGGACTAATTGGAGGTAATAGACGGTATGGTAAAGGGTAAGAGAAAGAAAACACCTTCCAGAATGAAATATGAACAAAGTCACCCGACGTTCAGCTTCCGGATTTACGAAGATCTGAAGGACAAGGTAGAGAACGTCAAAAGGGCAGAGGGTATAACTAATACCAATATCGTGGAAGCAGGCGTAGGTCTTTTTGAGGTGAAGGTTAAAAAAGAGGAGGAGATACGACAACAAGCCTACGACGAGGGTTGGGAAAAGGGGATTCAACAAGCCGAAGAACTCTATGCGGTGCCTTATCAATGCAGTGTATGTGGCAAAGAGATCATAGTAGATACTCAGGATGAAAAGAAGGCTATCAAGACCTATATGCGTGAGCATGGATGGGGTCACCGGGATTGCATTAACCGAAGGCGTTAACTCTAATTGTCAATCTTGCTAGTTAAGGACGTAACTTATGACCAAGGCATATCTTGAGCCAGAAGAAATAGAGAAACTGGAAGAAGCCGCTCAGTATCTGAGAGACAGGCTTCTTATCCGACTGCTGTTTCACCTTGGATGTCGCGTTTCCGAGGCTCTGGGTATCACCGTAGGTGATATCGATTTTAGCCGGGGCACCGTTACCATCCAACACCTTAAAGCAAGGATAAAGCTCGCCTGCAATCAATGTGGCGCGCGGTTGGGGAAGAGTCACAGCTTCTGCCCTAAATGTGGCGCGGCAGTAAAAGAGGCCGTAGCCAAGGAGCAAGAACACCGCAGAATGAGAACGCTACCTCTGGACGATAATACTTTAACTATGCTGAGAGATTATATAAGGCGTGGAGGTCCGGTCAGACAAGGCATTAAGACCCTTCTATTTGGCATAAGTCGGCACCGTGCCTGGCAGATTATCAAAGAATGTGGTGAAAGTGCAGGTCTACCGAAGCTGGTTAATCCGGAGACTGGGAAGGTACATTACGTTAGCCCTCATAAGTTAAGGGATGCTTTTGCGGTGAATGCGGTAAAACTTGATGATTCCGGAGACGGATTAAGACTTCTCCAGGAACACCTGGGCCATGTCTCATTCAACACTACCGCGAAATACAGAAAGGTGGCCGGTGAAGAGTTAAAAGACTGGTATGACAAACTGTGGAAGAAAGAGGTGAAGCCGGATGGATCTTAAACCCAGTAGAGGTGGATTTCTCCGTCCCTTCGGCTGCGGATGGTTTATCAAAGAGTTTCTCCTGGGTAAGGGTCCAGAAGGGTCACGCGCTATTGATTCCGAGCGCGGTGCCGCCCAGGCTGACGTCAACTACGAGTACAAGGAAGCGTTGGCTCGTGCCACTGCCAGGGAGCGTGCCGAGAGGATTATCAGCCGCATGGTGGTGAGTGGTGCCGATGTTACCGAGGAACAGGCGGAGAAAATCTACGAACGCGAGATGAAGAGGATATCCCGTAAGTTTACTCACATGCGGTACCACTCGTTCCTGATGTACTTCGGCGTGCTTAAACGATTGGGATGGGTGAAAGCTACCGGGGAAACCGAAGCTTCCAGTATACAGGATAACTACGCCGGCGCGCCGAGTCGAATCTATTACATTCTTACCCAGAAGGGTAAAGAGGCAGCTGACAAGCTTTGGTCAAATCCCCTATTTGCTCTCTACCCTGAAAATGGACCTGACCATAAGAAGCAATCTGTTTAGCTTCCAATGATGTATACTTCTTCGAAGGTCACGAAATACTTGAATGTGATAGCCTGACCGCCTTTTGATCAATTGGTAACAAAGCCTAAACGATGTTCTTGGGTACTTCAGTCTTTCCCTTCTCATAAATTATATCATATGATATACTATAATTGCAATACTTGACAAATATATATCATATGATATAATATAACAAAACGAGGAGGTGCAAAATGAAGGGGTATTTTGAACCAGGAGGACTACACGTTGGAGAATACAGTAGATGAGGCATCAGTCAGATATTTTTTACGATCAGTCAAGTGGGCAGTACAAAAAAACAATACGGGTCAGAGGGGTTGGATATTTTCTACTGCGAGCGAAAAGAATCTGCAGACTTTAGCCAAGCTAGAGATGACGATTGATGATGTAAAAAAAGAAATACTGTCACTATCAGTGATGGACTATTGTGCTGGCCCGTTAAAAGACCCCAAAATACGGGGAGATGTTTGGATATTTAAAAGGATTGTACAGGGGGAAGATATATACATAAAACTAAAGTTATGGGGTGATGAAAGAAATGTGGAAGTGAGAGTACTATCTTTCCATATAACTGAGAGACCTCTATTGTACTATTTTAAGAAAGAGCCGAAGGGGGAGATAAAATGAAATTAAGTTGCCCGGTTTGTGATAATAGTAGCGAGCTGGCATTAGTTAAAGGAATAAAGGATGTATTTATTAGAAATGATCCCGTCGCTGTCGAAATAGATTATTATAAATGTTCTGCATGTGGAGAGGAGTTTATAGTTCCTGATCCGAAAAATGACCCTCTCGAAAATGCTTATCGTTTGTATCGAGCTAGACATGATATGCTTCAACCTGAAGAAATACGTAGTTTTCGCTTTAAATATAGGTTGACTCAAGGTGAATTAGCCAAATTGTTAGGTCTTGGCGTAGCTTCAATAAGTAGATACGAAACGGGAAAACTCCAAGATGAAGCTCACGATAAATTGATTCGATTAGCTATGGATCCTGTAACACTCCGTGAGCTTATAAATAATTCTGTGGGCGTATTCTCTGAGGAGAAAAAACAAAGGGTCCTTGACGCAATCAAGGAAAAGGAAGAACCGATAGTCACATCACTTGAGCGTTTTATTACCTTGAATTTTCAAAATTATAACCCCGACGAATACAGCGGCTTTAAGAAGTTCGATATAGATAGATTCCTAAATGCAGTCCTATATTTTTGTAAAGGCGGTGTAACAAAGACAAAGTTAAATAAGCTCCTATTTTACGCTGATTTCAAACACTATAAAGAATATACTGTTTCAATCTCCGGGGCTCGATATGCTCACGTTCCTTTTGGACCAGCACCGAGTGACTATGACTTCCATTATCCAATTCTTATTCGCCAAAATGCAGTTGAGGTCGAGGAGATAATATATCCTAATTATACGGGTGAAAATTACGTGGCTAAGCGAGAACCAAACTTGAATGTCTTTTCGGATACTGAGTTGCATATTCTATCTTTAATTAAAGAGTTCTTTAAAGACTTTAATGCTACTAAGATGTCACAATATTCTCATGAAGAAAATGGTTATAAGGATACAGAAACAGGTCAACTTATCTCATATGCTTATGCGGAATCTTTAAAACTATAAGGTGGTTAAGAAACTTGTGAATAACTAAGAAGGGAGGGGTGAAGATGAAAAGGTCTCCGAGTAGGCAAAGCGTTCATGACCGAAAGGTAAGACAAACTGCTAGAAAATTAACAGGTGAAGGTTGGAACGTAAATGCCGACTTATCGGGATATCAAAGGCCTAAACCAATTGGTATGGATAGAAGAGTGCCTGATATAGAGGCTACAAAACGCGGACACCGCAAAATCATAGAAGTTGAGACTCCTGATACTCTTGAGAAGGATAAGAAACAACAAGCAACCTTTCGAAGACATGCTGGTCAAAAGCCTAATACTACCTTTAATATTGAAGTAACAAAATGAGAAATCAATAATTATTAAGATCTTTTATGAGACATTTCAAACTAATCATAAGTAGAGGGGACGGCTGAAATGACCAGACCAAGAGCTGGACTTTACGTGTGGGTTACTTGGCTTTCCCGATTAATGGCCGGAGACGTTAGATGTCAATGGGCACCTTGGTTCAAAACACATTATACAGGTTATGTACAAGCACCCTCGGATTTTCAACTTGCTGTTTGGACAGCAGAGCATACACAGCTTCTCGATGAACTAGCAAGGGAACGTTCTGCACTCGGAGAAGGGATATATAGAGAAAACCAAAATGAATTCAGGGGTAGACGTCCTTCAGGGATGGTCATATCCGGTCGGCCTGACCTAATAGCTGCTGACCCAGATGGTCATTGTACTGTATATGATGTCAAGACAGGCAAGCGGAGACAAAGCGACATCATCCAAGTTATGCTCTATATGATGTTCTTACCCTATGCATCACCACTATATGAAGGGAAAGAACTGAGTGGTTGTGTAGTATACAAAGATGGAAGTAAGTCAGACATTCCTCACAAAACTATCGACGATGCTTTTCGAAAGAATGTTACATACTTCTTAGATATTCTGGAGTCAGTGGACCCACCAGAGCGGACGCCACATTCTACTGAATGTCGTTTTTGCGACATAACTAATGCTGATTGCCCCGACAGAAAAGAATCTAGCGAAGCAGATTTAGCCCAAGGTGAGGAACCAGAGATTTCAGTGTAACACCTTATAAAGGAGTAGCGATAGATCTACCTTCACGGTTTGATGATTTCAACTTATGGAATAGAATATATCCCAAGGAGGGAAGGAGGTGAACAATATGGCTAAACCACGAGATCCCTTTAAGTATCAGTTTAAAATCGGGAACAAGGTAGTCCATGGCGGGATAACGACTGACTTGGACCGACGCGAAAAAGAGCACCAGCAGAGATGGCCCAAAGGTCATATTAAGCAGATTGGTCGTTGCACGACTGAAGAAGCTGCTCATGATTGGGAGATAGAGCACGGATATCAATAATTTGGATGGTACTATCTAAAACCATCTAAAAAGAAAGGGGGTGATCTAAGTGCCGGAAAAAGCGGTCGCCTTGTTTAAGACTTTGTTCATTATTATCGTGAGTATCATAATCATCGGTGCCCTTATTCAAGATGCCTTCGGGATTTCAGACGCAGCAAAGAAGATATTTCTGGGCATCGGTGGTATAGGCATCATAATACTGATTTATCGCAGCTTCATCGGTAAAACATTGCTAGGAAGGTAGGTATGAAGTGTTCAAGTCACTTCAAGGAACTTGCGACGTTTTTCTGATGGATGTGGAAACGTCGCAAGTTTTTTCTCATCACATTGAAGCGGATAACTAACCGCAACTTGTTCATTTTGTCGCATTAGAAGTTCTCAAATCCAGTAACACTATTCTTCAAATCTGACATTCTGAGTGTTTGTTACCTCAGTCGGGGCAGCAAAATGCAATATTGTATGCTCGGGACTTGTATAGCGAGCTTTCGAACAGAGACACAGTAATTACCCTAGAGCAAGAGCCCAGATTTGTAGACCAAATCCCGCGACTAATAAAATGATGCCACACACACCAAGTAAGTCAGCCTTTAGCCACTGTGCTATTTGAACCGTAGCAAGAGGCACGGAAACAAGCAAAAAGAATACAAGTGCTCGACCGATATGGATGAGTGTGTAAAGTAGTCCTGCAACAGTAAGTCCTACCCAGGCGACCCACTGCATAATCCAGTAGTAGACTTCGGTAGGGTATTTTATATTGACTGAATCCCCAATCACACGTCTGGTGACTTTGCCAGAATGGGTTTCTTCAGCTACAGCCGCAAATGAGACATACGTGAGCACGGGATGCCAGATCCGGAGAATACGCATCTGTGATGAGTTGGACACCTTACCGTGCTGGGCTGTTTTCATTATGAATTGCTTTCTCCTCAGGTGATCGGTGATTTTAACCAGTACAGCAGCTGCAACCACTATCACCGTTACTTGAAGGATACAGCCATAGATTCCACGAGCGGTAAACACAAAAGCGCCAAAAAAGGGATCCAGAGTATAAGTATACTCGTTTGCAAGTTCGGGGGATAGATACCATACTAGAAGAAACACGAGACTCGAAGCGATGCTTAACAAAGTCAAGTCTATAGTAAGTTTTCTCCAATCCCAGACTACTGGAAACGACGATAGGTATCCAAACCGAGTAGCGGCTTTAACTCTAGGATGCCCTCCGCTTTTGGGATCCCAATAGAATACAGCGGGCCGAAATAACTTCACTAGCATCAGTCGTATTCCCACATCTGTGCCCATCAAGTAGGTTTGGAAAAGCCAGTTCAGCGGGTTTTTTGTTATCCTGTAATTCAAGTCTGACGAAGCAGCTGTCTCACTGATTTCAGCGAATTCTCGAACCATAACGAGGAATCGAGAATAGTCAATTATCCAGTTCTGAAGTCGGTAACTCCACTTCTGTGCCCTAAATCCGAAGATGTATAGGCCGAGCAAGAGGGAGCCGACTAAAGACAAGGCTAGACCGGCGATCTGTAGTTCAAGCATATCAGTTTATCTTGTTCCTCCCCTTATCTAGTTGATAGGCTGCAGCTAATAGCGTCATAGCCATAATTATTTTGCCAGCCAGCCATAGCTCTGTGCTTAAACGCCTTGATTATACTCCAGCGAGAGCAGACACAGCAATGCACGCTGTCGTATTCCTGACCGTCGCCCTAACAATCCTATGTCACCATGGTCGACTCTTTATTAATCGTGCTCGGGTCGGAGGAGAGAAAATAGAGCTAGCTTTTTTCAAATATCACAAAGCCCCTTCTGTTGTTTGATTTGTCTTAAATAAAAAATGAAAAACTCTCCAACTGTGGGGAGGCAAAGGATGCAGTTGCTTCCTCTGATATAACAAAAGCCTCTTCTGTTTTATGCTGAAATAAAACACAAAATGTCCAATCTAACCGCCCGGGGAGGGGTCAGAAATTAGCTTTTTCTTCTCGTTTAACCTTATGACTTTTTGTTGGACAATGAGATTGAAAACACGCACTTTAACAACTGAATAGTGAAGCTCTGACCTGAACGCTTGTCCTCTTGAAAGGGGGTAAGTATGAGTTCAAGCGTAGTAGCACTACCAGCACCAGACGGCGGTAACGGCAATCCTCAAGGTCATTGTAGCCGATGTCATAAGGTCTGGACTCTAAATGAAAGGCAGGGCGTTTGTCAGTGGTGCGGTCATCTGGCAATATGCCAGTCATCACCAACAAAGCCCCGCAGTATCAAGTCTAGGTCTAACAGGCGGAAAAGGCAAGCTCCAGTCCACAGTAACGGCTATGACCAGCTAGAGGGCGAATGGCTAGCCTACTATAATGTAGCCTCACGCTTTACCGACAGGGTGAAGCCTCAAGACAAAGAGGACATACTCCACGCGATAATCGTTACCTTTGCCGATGTAGAGCGTAACAACGGACACAAGCCCCTCACGGAAGCGGTGATGTATCGGATAGCCAGCCGAACTGTAGCCGACTACTGGCGAACCTACTATAAAGCCAATAATGGCTTGGATTGCGGAAGCTGTAGCAAGGCACAAAGGCAGAAGTGTAAAGAGAATTACCTCTATACCGAGTGTCCTAAAGCTATCAAGCTGGAGAGCCTTGACCAGCCTATCATAGACAGTGAAGGGCATACCACCGAGCTTGGAGAGCTGATAGCCGATGACAAGGCTCTTGACCTTGACGCTTGGGTAGATGCCAGAACTTTCCTGCTAGGCTTTCCGCAAAGGCTGTTACTGATAGCCGACAAGCTCAATAATGGTGAAGCTCTTACAGACAAGGATAGGCAATACTTATGCCGTTTTAGACGGCGAGAGCAAAAAAAGCTCTTTCAGGATGTCACATTTCAACCTCAAATCCCGACTTATATAGTGGAAGCACCGATTATGCCAGCGGGTTAGCGGGTAGTCGGTAGCTTACTACTAGGTGAAGCCGATAGCCTTGCCCACTATCGGATAGCCAATAGGGGGTGTTCAAATAGAACAATTGAATATTGAGGGCAAGCGTTCAGGTGAGGGCTTTGTTTCACACAAGGCGATACTGGTAAACGCCTTATCAAGGGCACTAGCCGAAAGGGTAGTGCTAATGGACTTTACCATAGGGCGTAAAGGCTTTCTTACCTACCTGAAGTCTCTCGGCGGGAGTAATATCGTAAAGGTAGTTCCCGCTAACGGAAGTGCTAGCGGGTCGCAGACTAACGGACATAAGAGGCTTAAGGTAGTCTGCGGAGCTAATACCAGCTACCTTGACGATATGGCTTGGGTGGGTGAGAAAACACCCTTGACGCTCTGCGATGTCAGGGTAAGCCCTTCTAATTCCGTCAAGCCTAACCTCGGAGCACTGGAGCTATCGGAAGTCCTGTCAAGGGTATTGCCCTTTACCGCCAAAGAGGATAACAGACCTGTCTTACAATGTGTCCTCTTTAAGGTGGCAGAGGGTAAGCTCACGATGGTGAGTGCCGATGGTTTCAGGCTGGCGATGGTGAAGCTGGACTTTGATGGTGATGAGGGGCAAGTCCTGATAAACCGAGATGAGCTAAGGGGTGTTACCAGTGCCCTGAGAAGGGCAAGGCGGGTGAGGGTGAGCTTTGAAAAGAGCGGGGATAGCCTTGATGGTATGAGCCTTACTCTTGATACCGAGCTAATCCGCTATAAGTGGCGGGGTGCTGATGGTAACTTTCCCGAATACGAGAAGCTCATACCCGCCGACTTCAACACCCTAACGAGCTTTGATACTAACGAGGCACTGAAAGCGGTAAGCTCACTCAAGGTGCTATCCGACAGCAAGTCCTACCCGATAGACCTCACCATCGGTAACGGCAGGGTGATAATGTCCAATCCCGATGACAAAGGACAAGCCGAGATACCCGCCGATACACAGGGTGAGGGTAAGGTCAGGATAGACGGAAGCTATCTTGCTGATGCCTTAAGGGCTTGTGGTGGTATGGTGGAGCTGAAGCTCACTGATGGCAAGTCGCCGATGCTCTTTACCTCTCCCGACTATGAGCTTGTGGTGATGCCGATGCTCACCAGTGAAAGCCAGAAGCCAGAGGATAAGGCAGAACAGGCAGAAGCCGAACCTACCGAGGACACCGAGCCAGAAGCCGAGCCAACCGAGGTTGAACAAGCCGAAGTTGAGGAAGCCGAGAAAGCCGAAGCGGTAGCCGAAGCTGAGACAATCACCAAGACCGAGAAGCCGAAGCGGAAGCGAAGCAAGGCAAAAGAACCAGTAGCCGTAGCCTGATAGTCTGAAATTGAACGCTTGAACTCAGAAAACAGCCAACGCAGAGAAGCGGGGGAGACCCCGCTTTTTTGCTATTTTCAGGGGGGTTTGCTCCCCAGTGCGTGGGAGTAAGACCCCCTCTTTTTGTGGCTGAAAAGGGTAACGAGTGCCGATACCCGATGGCAGAGGTAGACCTCGTTAGACGTAAGCCCTTGATGGCAGGGACACTACCGGCGGTTGCGCACTCAATGGAAGTCCGATTGGACAGTTGCACAGTACGGAAAACAACCAAAGAGAGTAGGCACTCTTACAATTATACGGTAAAAACAGCTTTGGAAAGGAGGGGAGACCATGTTTAAGAATGTATCCTGGCGCAAGCTCTTCATAATCCTGGGATGCTTGATTGCCCTGAGAATCCTATTTGAATTCATCTAATTGGAGGTGAAACTATGCCTATCAAGTGGAGCTCTGTTGAGGTGAGTGAGGCTATGGATGACGTAGAGCGCCAGATTAACCTAGCGGAGGCATTTCTTGCTGAAGCTAAAGTGAAAGCAGAGGCAGCCAGAGCTATAGTTAACTTGCCCCAGTATCTTGACCAGCGCCTTATCCGTCTAATCACTGACATTGAACGGATAGACAACGTAATAAGTGCCATAGAGGCTGTGCGCCAGTCTATACCCGATGGGGCGATAGAGGCAGAGCGAGAACACCTAAAGAACGGTAGCCAGCAATCACTAATCTAAGACTATCGCAAACTGCCCAGGTTTGAAGGGGCAACTATGCCCAAAATCTGAAAGAAAGGAGATAAAAGTATGGCAGGTCAGCTTGACTTGTTCGAGGGAGTGAAGCTTGCCGAGCTGGAGCCGAACACTACGGTAAGGCTGGGACGGAAAGCTGCGCAGATACCGCTTCGTGAGAAGCGGCGGGAAGCTATGAAGCGTCTGATGGAGATACTGGAAGAGCTTGAGGGTAAGGACATCTACATCGGCTCGTATGATGCTGGCCTGCACTCTTCCTAACGCAGAGGCAGAACGACTAATGAAAGGAGGCAGAAGATGAGATTCCACATCTACAAGGGGTTCAAGCGAGACTTGTTTATCCTGATTGCCTTGATCGTCCTGCTGCTCGTCGTTAACAGAGGTGGATGCTAGGATAATCGGTGGCAGAACGACTAAGACTAATGAAAGGAGGCAGACAATTGAAGTACATCATGTTCGTGGTGCTCATGCTTGGCACTGCGTGCATGATACTTATCTCTGGATTTACATTGCCAACTGTCATAGCACTCATGGTATTAGTGCTCGCAGTTGCATCAGACTTCCTCACTACTCTTGCATGCCTTAAGAAAAGAGGTAAGGAAGGGAATCCAGTGATAGCATTCCTGCTCAAGAAGATGGGAGTGTTGGAAACATTTGGGTTGATGGCGGGTATATGGACATGCCTCATCGTGTTCAGATGGTTACCAGCCACAGAGGGTATTCAGACTGCTGTAGCGTTCACGTACTGGTTGGTACCAGTGAACAATCTCATCGTGTTGAGAAGGTTGAATGGAGCGAGCAGGAAGAGTCATGCAATGCAGTAATCTGTTGACTGTGCTCATCAGTAGATGGATTGGTGAGCACAGATGAGCAGACTACTAGAGGCAGAAGGATGGACTTTTACCCCCAGGTAAGCTCGCCAAAGATTACATCCCCAGCGTCGTAGTCCTTTGGGGGAGTAGGTCAGGTCAGGATATTTACCGATTACCTGGTGGCCGTTCGAGAGCAGGAGTACCAGGGTTACCAACACTACCTGCTGGACTTCCGTAACGGCTTCTGGCAAAGCCCGATAGATAACTTCAGGTCTCATTATGCCTGCCTGGACATAACCAGATTTAAGGACTAAAGAAAGGAGGTTGACCATAATTGAATAAGACAATGGAGAAAGGTATCTCCGATATCGTGGGATGCCTTACCGACCCCATTATTGTCTTTCCGGGCGGCTGGGGAGATACCATCCCCGAGTGGCTTAAGACGGCCATTATCCTGGAGAGGATGATAGGGGATATGAAAGCGCTGAAAGGAGAAGAACCGACCGGTACTGATGCTGAAGCATGTGCCTACCTGATGACGGTTTCCCTAACTCAGCCGATGGATAGCGACTGGACCCAGATTTACTTGTACGTTGCCAGTCAGACTTACAAACGATGGGGCAAGGGTGAAATGCCGGCTGATATTGTCGTAGACTCCATTAGCGACTACCAGATGGGCGAGCTGAATAGGCTTAAGCTCTGGCTCTACGGACAGCGCATTGAAGCCAGGGTAGAGAAGGATAGAGCGGAGCGAAGGGAGAAGAAAGAAGAACAAGAGACAAAGAGGAAGGTAGAACAGCCAGCGCTATTTGAGTTCTAATCCATCTAAGCTCTAGTGAAAATAGGCCGTGGGTAAATCCACGGCCTATTTTTTATCTCACGACGACCGCATATTGACATACATGGGTAGAATAGGTTAGCCTCAATGCAATGACTACGAAGGAGGTGATACATGCAGGCTTATTGTGTAAAGTGCCATACTAAGAGGGAGATGAAGGACGCCAAGAGCATAACCATGAAGAACGGTAGACCGGCGACTCAGGGAACGTGTCCAACATGCGGTACCAAAATGTTCAGAATCGGTAAGGGGTAGATCTCACATTGCTGACAAGTTTATAGGGCTGGATATTCCCGGCATCGGGTTTGTTCAGCCCTTCCTTTTTTCTCCGAGGGTAACAATCTAAGCTTTTGTTATCTAAACTACATGTCTTAGGGCTTTTCTGTTTCTTGTCAATATTTGTCATTTAAGCGCAGGTATGTTCAAACTCATCTATATCCGTATGCTTCTTTAATGTTTTTGGCAAGGTTTCTCAAGATGCTGAGAATTCCGATAACAGTGCGCTGTGTCTCCACCGGCTCCTGTGATAATACCGTGGCTACGTAAGGGTCCAACGCCTTACTGAGAGAATACCTTTCGTGGCTGTCAGCCTCAATAGGAGACCCGTGGGAGAGATAGCCAGCCAGCGTGAACAGCTCGTTTTCCTCGAAACCAAAGGGCTTGGAGAGCTTACGCAGAATACGGGCCGAAGGGTAACGCTCTTCTCGCTCTATTCTACATAAATGCGAGGCCGATACACCCGACCTGATACTAAGTTCGCGTAACGTCAGAGGAATCAAAAGCCTTTGCCGTTTTAGTACTTTGCCTAGATTTTCGTTGTTATCAGTCATATTGTGCTACCTCGTTAGCCCCTTGTCCCTTACACTACCCTTGTTACTCCTAGATATACTTGATATTCTTTCCTATTTGGGATACGTTGTCCTTTATCTTGAAGAGAATTATCGCATGTTAAGCTTGTAGCCACATTTTCAGTAGTATCTTTACTTCGGGTCATCCAAGTACGCTGCCAACCATACCTTATCACTGGAAAAATCAATGAACCAGACCTCATTACCTATGATAGCGCTGTTCACAGCATGCAGTCGGCCGTCGTCGAGCCACTCACCGTACCATCTGTGATACTCATCCCTGCTGAGCACTTCTATGGACATCTTGTAGCCATCCTCTATTGCCCTATCCTGCAAATACATAGCCACATCCTCGCACACACCACAGAACTGGATTATGCCTTCAGAATTGGCCCTCAATCGTATCCGCCTATCGCCTTGCTGGAGCCAGTCCTCTAATTCCTGGACGCTCTCAAAGCGCCGCAGCTTTATAGGCACTTCCTTAACAATCTCAACCTCCTTTATCACCTCTACTTCCTTAATAACTTCCGCTTCCTTTATCATCTGTTCTTCTAACTGTGGTGTTGATGGTTCTACGGTAAAACTACCACTCAAGCCATTGATAAATACAGTGTAGGTGCCAGGGTACTCCCTCGCTGCGCTAAAACTAAGGTCCTGGATGCTGCCAGCATCAATGGTTGCTTGCTTCTCTGCTTCCCTTACGCCATCTATCATTAGGACTAGGCTGTAGATTCCCCAAGTATCGTGTGTATTAGCTACCGACACAGTGATAGTTACTATCTCATTGGGCTGAACCTCTGTCGGCTGGATAGAGAGATTTGCCACCAAGAAGCCTGATGCTGGTGGAGCTAGTGGCGTCACCGCTTCGGGCTGCATACCATTGCTGCCTATAAGATACCCGAGGAGCACTGACGCTACGACTATACCCAGTAAACGTAAACGGAAGGCTCTAGCCCACATCTTTCACCCGATACTCGGCAAATTACCATTTCTCGATTTAGTATGCCCTGCGTCTAATCACCAGGAAGAAAATAAGCAATGCTACTACTACCGCAGCAATAATACCGCCAATCAGAGGCCAGTTAATTGGGGCTGGTACTTCTGGCACCACCTCCTCTTCCTCTGGTGGTGGTGCTGGTGCTACCTCCTCTTCCTCTGGTGGTGGTGCTGGTGCTACCTCCTCTTCCTCTGGTGGTGGTGCTGGTGCTACCTCCTCTTCCTCTGGTGGCACTACCTCCTCTTCCTCTGGTGGTGTCACAGTGACAGTGATGGCAAAGGTGGTGAAGTGTTCGGCAGAAGCGGTGATAGTGTTGTTTTCAGTGTCAACCACGCAGTCTAGCTCTACCCATTCGCCAGCATCCTCATCATAGTAGGCTATGACCAAATCTTCTTCGGCTACACCCTCAGGAATGTCATCCGGGTCATAGGTATATTCCAGTGTTATCGGCGGGTCAAAGGTAGCCCCATCAGGTCCGAAGTCATAGGCCAGCCCGATGATATTACCCCCTTCAGGCGGGTCAGGTGGGCTTGCATCAACGGCTGCTTCCAAACTCCCCAGTGGCTCCTCATCTTTATCCAGGGCTATGGTGCCCTCTTCGATAGTGAGGGTTAGTTTGCCATCCTCAGAGGTGGCTGTGAATGTTTCCTGTATTTCACCCTCGTCGCTAATACTAAAGCTCTCCTCTGTGCCAAAGAGGTTCGTCTCTATCGTAGGCGGTGCAGGGGGGGGTGCTCCAGGTTCGCCATAAGACGGTGGAGTTATTGTAACTGATAAGTCATGCCTGGTTGGACCACCACCAATGGCAAAGGTAGCTGTCCCACCGGTAGCCGTACCATTCTCATTAGTTACATAGAAGGTTATAGTATCCCCGTCATTAGCGCCGTCACAGCTAACAGCGAGGTAGTCGCGCGTATCCACATTACCATACTGACCGGCAACTTTGATGGTGTAGCTGCCAGCATTTACCCCGTTAATCTTGGCACTAACTACGGTGCCAGTGGGAGCATTTGAGACATTTATCAGTACCGTGCCATAAAAGGCATGGGGTATAGGTGGTACAGCCAGTGCCGGAGTTGCCCATAGAAGCATGGATAACAGCAAAATACTACACAGGACTAATCTTATTTTCCCTTTCATGGTTCCCCCCACATTCCGGGCTAACAGGAGGGGCTATAATGCCCCTCCCGCCAGTCCTGAAGTTTTAGTTCCTTTTATGGCAATGCCACCCAGGCAACAGGTGTCGGGTCAAATAAGCCCAGTGTCCTGGCTGTGGGCAGGAACACCCAGTAGCCTTCGCCGGCAACGAAACTTTGAGCAGTGTTTGCCCCGGCGATGTAGACCCATGCTCCGGCTGCATTTTCCGCCGGGCTGACTATGTGGCTATAACCAGCAGTAGAGCCAGACTCGGCAATGGAAGTACAGCTAGCTATCTCTGTTCGTGTCGTCATGCCGCCGCCTATCAGGTTCCAGTTAGCCGATAGAGTTCGGCTTGGGATTGAAAACACGGTGCTGTAGCAGTAGGGTATGCTGCCGGCAGTGCCCATCTTGATGTACAAGCCCTCGCCGGGGGCTATGGCATATGTACTGTCGGTTGCCAGCGACACGAATGTCTGGGGGTAGCCGGGTCAAAGCGGTAAGCCATGCTGTAGTTTGCACTGGTTAAATCGTAAAGCTCATCCCAGTTGTTATACTGGCCATCCAGAGCGATGGGTACGGAGAAGGTATTCCAGCCAGAAGAGAGAACTACTGATTGGGCGTAAGCCGGTACCTCATTGGCGATGATGTTAGCCAGGCTATCCCCACCATTCGCGACAGTGGTGAAGTATAGCCACGGGGTATAGTCAACATAGGTGCTGACCGCGTTACCCATCTTAGCGGTTACACCGGGATTGGTGGTAGCCTCATATGGTCCTGCCGCCATCCCCCACCAGTTGTTCTCGGCGTCAACATCCGTTGCTATCTCGTTTAACACTCCGTAGTCGGTGTTACCGAAAATGTTGTTGAAGTTTATGGTGATAGTACTGACATCAACATTGCCCTTAATATTTACGCCGTAGCCATCCGCACCCAAGATGTCATTGTTGGTTATGGTAACATTGGCAGTCGTGACTTCGGTCCAATCACGTATGTAGATGTTCTTACCCTTTGTATCAGGGTTAGTGTAATGCGGAATAGCACCGGTTATGGTATTACCTGTTACGGTTATGTTGGTGACGGAACCTAGACAAACATTGCCATAACTGCCGTAGATGGTGTTGCCTTCAATTAAGACATTATTGGGAACCCCTACTGCACTGGCTCCTGCAACCACAAGGAGACTGTAAGGTGTTGGTGGGAGGCTATTATAGATTTGGTTGCCCTTTATCGTAACGTTGGTTACAACGCCAGCGATAAGGACGCCTGAGTTATGTGTGTTGTATACGGTGTTGCCCTCAACTAGTATGCCGCTCATCAGCGTATCCCCAGGCCATACCTCCTCATAATTACTCCTGACTCTTATTCCTATGCTGTCAACATCATGAACGGTGTTATTGGTTACCTCAACGTCACTTGCTGCCACATCTATCCCGATTCCTGCTGGCCACATATCAGGGTCAGTGAGATCTTCTGGGGCAGCTGTGGAGCGTATATTGTATATGATGTTGCCGTCAATTACTACACCATCACCCGTAGCCCAGATGGCGCCGATTCCGGCCCCTGACGGGTACTCTGGTGGTGCATATGGATCGCATGTGAAATTGGTGATGGTAAAGCCCTGGAATGTTACATCGGCTGCCGTTATATGGACTCCAGGACCAAGCATGCCTCCACCATCGATAACCGGGCTGGAGGCTGCCTGAACCGTTATATTTTCTGTAGCTATAACCAGGTTCTCGGTGTATGTCCCGTCAGTCACACTGATGGTCTCGCCTTCAGAGGCACAATCAATGGCATCCTGGATAGTGTTGAAGCCCTTGGTCTGTGTTGTGTTGATTACTCTAGGCTCCAAGTCGTAGATGGTGGTGCCGATGGTGACGTCATCAATGTAGACTACTTGATTAGCATCGGTGTGGCTGGACCAGCCAAACATTACATAGACGCCCAAGACGTCGTAAACGCCGACCTTGCCTTGCCAATAATCAAGAGTTGCGGTATTAGCCTCGTTGTCAAAGTCATTAGTCTCTAAGCTATCGTCCGAGTCGTAGTAGTCCACACCTTCCATCTTGACAAAGCTCTCAGGGTCATACTCCCCCGCAACTGCATCTGCGATTACGCCTTCCAACACATCATCATTACCTTCGCCTTCGCCTACGCCATCCCACACACCATTTCCGTTCATGTCTAACATGATATTGAGATATGGCCCATGATTCCAATAGCCCCCATCCCTTTGGTTCTCACCGGTGTTCAGTTTCTCCGCGCTCCCCTCTATCACTCCATATGCGTAGAATGTGGGGTTGCTGAAAGACGAGAGAGGAGTAGGAGGCAAGTAGACATAAACCGCACCTAAATCAGCCACCGGGTCAACAACTCCTAGCTTAACAGAGTAGCTTCCGCTATTCTTCTGGTCGGTTGACCACTCCGCCGTGCTATCCCCGGTTTCAGTTCTAAAGCTGGCCTCACATAGCGCCGGGTCGCCGTCTGCCCCCGCCGGCACTGCCGTCACCAGGCCGAAGCTCAGCACCAGAATGGCAAGTATACTAAAGATTTTCCTTTTCACGTTATAAACCTCCTTCTTTTGGTAAAGGTGAATTTTTATCGTATCTTCTCTCTATTGGCACTACCTCCTTCCTTCCGCTGATTTCCGGTTAGCAGTTTTCCACCTATCCACCTCAGTGACATACTCAGCAGCAAACCTATAACTACGCCGCTAACCAGGGTTAACCAGAAGTCACTTATTATCATCTTTCAGTTTGCCCCCCTTTTAGAGCAATTGGATAATGTTATTTCCTCCTCACTCATTGCATCGCTGCTAAACAGGCTTAGCTAGTTATTGCTATTCCTACCTGTATATTTCCCTAACGGTCATATATTGTCCCTATACGGACAATGTAGCACGTATTATAGTTGGGCAAATGTCAAATGTCAAGAGGTTTAGCAAATTTTTTTAATTTCATCTCCTAATCCGTTACGCGCTATTGAAAATGATGTTTTAGTTGTGGTAAGATGTTACTCGTGAGCACAGAAGAAGCGCCTTTAGTATCATTTCTGAAAGAGGTAATGCGCCGCCGGAAACGCTTGCCCAGTCAACTGGCAGCTGATTTAGGGGTTAGCCATGCTACCGTTAGCCGCTGGCTTTCTGGCACAGATACTCCCAATACCCGCTCCTGCCGGAGACTGGCTGAATATAGCGGCGTGCCGTTGGAGAAAATTCTTTCTATCACTGGTCACCTGCCCAGAATAGCTGAGGCGGGACCCCCTGAGTGGCCTGAGTTTCGTGAGTATGCCCGCAAAAAGTATCCCAATGAACTTGATGAAGATATGATTACGATGATTGAGGACCTAATTGAGCGCCGGAGGGGAAAAAGATATGGCAGAAAAGATTCCTAGATGGGAATCTGAGCTCTGGTCATACCTAAGTAGTGGCGATGGTGAGCACTGCCCTTTATATGATGATTGCCAGATCAGGCGACAAGGTGGCCAGTGTTTAGATGATAATAAAAAATACTTTCACAACATCAGCACACTTATGGATAATGATGAGTTTATTTTGAGTGGCTCCGACCTGGACAAGCTTGAATTCATAAAATGTGCTGAAGCCGGCAGGATATTTCAACTGGTAGAAAAGCTGGCACAGAAATACCTCAAGATGGGAAATGTTTACTCCCCTCCGGTGCCAGCAGCGCTCATTGCGCTGTGTGACAGGAGGCGCGCTATAGAAGTGCGCCAAGTGCCTTTAAAGGTCTATCATGGTGCTATCTGGCGTCTGAGGAATAGCTGGATAGTACAACTTAATAAAAATGACTCAACTGCTAGAAGGAGATTCAGTCTATTCCACGAGGCTTTCCATATCCTAGCCCACAGTAAAGCTACTCCTGTATTTAGAAAAGTAGGAGTTAAGCAAGGTTCTTTCAATGAGCTGTTGGCGGACCACTTCGCCGGCTGTATCTTGATGCCTCCAGAGTGGGCAAGAGAGAAGTGGGCAGAAGTTCATGATTTAAACAGGATGGTAGAAATCTTTCAAATTCCAAAGCCAATAGTGTGGTTCGGACTTAAGGGTATGGGTTTAATTTAATAGTTTGGAATAAAATCTAGCCCCGCCTAAGTGGATTGAACACCATCCCGTAACTAATTGTCCTATCCATCCCCGTCTTGACTTCTTCCCTAATTAAAAGAGGCCGAACCTGCTAACTACGCCATCCTATTCCCGCCAAAGGTCAGGGTTGTGTACTTGCAGTATCCGGTTGCACGATTAGCCAGATTGTGACAGAACGGACTTCTGTTTCTGGTCAATGCCAGTCGCTTAAACGCAGGTATGTTCAAAGTCACTAGTATAGCTATTCTTTCTTGCGCTTTTGGTAAGGCTTTTCAAGATACTGAGAATTCCGATAACAGTACGCTGCACTTCGACCGGCTCTTGGGCTAATGCACTGGCTACATAGGGGTCAAGTCGCCTGCCACCATAAAGTGGGTCGTTCTCAGCCATGGTAGGAGAGGGGTGAGAGAGAAAGCCAGCTAACATAAATAGCTCATCCTCATTAAAACCTAGGGGCTTAGCCATCTTTCGTAGAATCTGGGCTGACGGGAAACGCTCTCCTCGCTCTATACGACCCAAGTGTGATATCGATACGCTTGACCTTGCTGCCAGTTCCCAAAGCGTCAATGACAGCGAAAGCCTTCGCTCCTTTAGTGTCCAAGCCAAGCCTTTATTGTAATTATTAATCATCCGACTATTATATCTTGCCAAATGGGCACAGTCAAGGCGACCAAGGGGAATGGCAAACCTCAGCCTTGAGGATTGCCTCTTCTTCAGCCTAGTCTTTAGGTTTGATTTGAAACATTTGACAAATGGCAAATATCATTTTAAAATTGTTGTCAATAGTGAACTTTTGATGACAATTGGAGACAATGGGTGCTAGTAGCATCCGGACTGAGGTCGGTGCATAGGTATATCTTAGTGAAGTGAAGTATGTAACAAATGGCTAATAAAAAGCCAAGTATCTTGATTGTTGACGACGAACAGATGGTCTGTAAACTTCTCCATAAGGAACTAGGTGAACGTGGCTACCTATGCTCTACCGCTCTCGACGGATACGACGCTCTCATCAAATTAGCAGCGCAGGACTTCGATATAGTTTTGTTGGACATCAGGTTGCCCGGTCTGTCTGGCGTGGAGGTTTTGAGCAAGATTAAGTCAGCTCATCACAATACTGCAGCTATCATGATAACTGCCGTCAACAGTGTTGATACAGCGGTTGAGGCTATGAAACTCGGGGCTGCAGACTATATTGTGAAGCCATTTAATCTGGGTGAAGTAAATACCAGTATACAAATGGTCTTGGAGACCGAGAAACGGCGGCAGAAAAAAAGCGACTACCAAATACTTCTTGATCGCGGCAGTGAAGCTGAGGACAAGTCGGCTGGGGAGGAATCCGATAGACAAATGGATGCAATCGCTTGCGGCATAGAGGCAAGACATGACTTGATTTTTGGTCATTCAATGATAGTAGCGCAGGAAACCATCGACATTGCTCGGCAGCTTGGTGTACCAGAGAAAGTGATTCAAAGATGGGCAAATGCAAGGGCAAGGCTTGATTCTGAGAGGGAGAGAGTCATTAGGGACTCACTGGACAAACTTGAGCGAAGTCCACTTGCTCAGGAGCTAATGGGTATGCTGAGGCCACATCCATTCACACCAAAGCCTGATGAATCACAAAATTGAGGCAGGAAGGTAATATGACAGAACTTATGACTGTTGAGGAAGTAGCCAGCTATTTGAGGCTCACCAAAAGGAGTATATATAGGATGCTAAAGCGAGGCAAGTTCCCCGCAATCAAGGTGGGCAATAGGTGGAGATTTGAGAAGAACTCAATCGATGAGTGGTTGCATCAAAAATCGGTCGGAACAAGGGCAGAAATACTGGTGGTCGATGACGAAAAGGCGGTTCGGTCACTAATCAAGAAGACACTGGAGGAGTTAGGACACAGAGTGACAGTTGCTGGAGCTGCTTCTGAAGGATTAGAATTGGTGAAACAAGCGGATTTCGACCTGATTTTCCTTGACCTCAAAATGCCGGGAGTGGATGGAGCCGAGCTTTTTCGACAGATAAGAATCATCAAACCCAAGTTACCAGTGACCATCATAACAGGTTATCCCGACAGTGAAATGATGACACAGGCTTTGGCTCAGGGTCCTCTAGGGGTTATGAGTAAGCCTTTCGGTGAATCAGATATCATTGCGGCTGTCAACAGTTTTCTTCGAATTAACGCATAGTAACACTTTCCCCACTAATTATGGTGGTTGAGATAGCATGAGCTTTGGTAGCAAACTGATGCGGGCTTACTTTGATTACGCCTATAACCCAATTTATGATTTTACCACTGCCCGACTCAATCGTTATCGAGAGTTACAGAAGAGATGTGTTAATAAGCTCGAATTGGAGGACAACGATAGGGTACTGTGTGTAGGCATTGGCACCGGTAATGAGGTCCTTCACATCCTAGAAATGAACAGAAACGTCGACATTGTTGGTGTGGATTATTCACATACTGCATTGCGGAGGGCATACAAGAAAGCATTGGCATTGGGTAAGGAGATTGAGGGTCTTGTCATGGATGCCCGATGTTTAGAGTTTGCAGCGGGAAGCTTTGACAAGGTGCTATGTATCCATGTCATGGATTTTGCACAGGATAATGAGAAAGTTACCGATGAAATCCTTCGTGTACTGAAGGACGGGGGACAATTTATAATAACCTATCCTTCAGACAAAGAAGGCCCGAGGTTGGGAGTTAATCTTTTAAGGGACAACGTTCGCCATGGCATCAGTTCAGGAAAGCATCGCATCTTAGCTCTCTTAATATCCTTGGCACAAATGCTGGTGGGCATTGTTTACCTGCCCATCCTTTTTCGGTCAAGGCAGAAACCCTATTCACGTGGCGGGCTGGAGGCAATGATTACCCGGTTAACGACTGGAGATTTTCAGATAGAGGAGGACTCTATCTATCAAGATTTTATAGTTTGCGGCGAAAAGTAACTAAAGGAGGACAATCAAATGCTTTCTGAGGATAAATATTTCCGGGATTTAACTGAAGCTGAGCTGTGGCAGAGGTATTGTGGCTTTTTGGATTTATCTATCGATGAGTTCATGGATATCCAAAAGGCACTCTTGATGAGTGAGATAGAAAGGGTAGCCGATAGTGTTCTCGGTAGGAAGATTATGGGTGAGCGGAGGCCGAAGAGTGTGGAGGAATTTCGCCAAATGGTGCCCTTAACTACATATGAGGACTATGAGCCTTATCTCAGTCAAAAACAGGAGGATGCCCTGGCGATAAAGCCTGAGCTATGGTGCCACTCCTCAGGAAGGGGAGGGAGTTTCAAGTGGATTCCTCATAGCTCAGAATTCCTCGAAAAAGTTACCAGGGTTTGTATAGGCAGCTTGATACTTGCTACGTCCCAACAAAAAGGACAAGTTAATATTTCACCAGGGTTTCGGATTCTTCTCACTTTGCCTCCTGCCCCCTATACAAGCGGTGCACAATTTCAAGCTGTTGCTGAACGTCTCACTTTTCAGGCTATTCCGAGTCCAGAGGAAAGCCAAAATATGGAATTTCAGGAGAGAATCCAGAAGGGATTTCAAATAGCGCTCAAGGATGGAGTGGATGTCATAGGATCTATTGCTAGTATCATGGTGAGAATGGGAGAGGTGTTCAGCGAACAAGCGCAAAATATAAAGCTTTCTCCACCCATGTTGCATCCGAGGATAATGGTTCGCTTACTGCGAGCTTGGTTACGCAGCAAGAGGGAGAAAAGAGCAATTTTGCCCAAGGACCTGTGGGCACCAAAGGCTATCATGACTGGCGGGGTAGATACTGCCATCTACAAAGATGCTATTGCCTATTATTGGGGGAGTGAGCCATATGAGCCTTACGGTTTGACTGAAGCATTCTTGATTGCTGTACAAACCTGGACCAGAAGGGGGATGGTCTTTCCTCCCGATATCGTGTTTCTTGAGTTCATTCCCCACGATGAACAACTTGAACATCAGGATGATAAAGACTACCAGCCGTCTACAGTGCTCCTTGACGAGGTCGTAGAGGGGAAATTATATGAAGTTGTCATCACACACTTTTATAGTATGCCTCTTCTCAGGTATCGGACGAAGGACCTCATCAAAGTTATTACCATGAAAGATGACGAGGCTGGAGTAAACCTTCCCCACATAGTGTTTCAGCGCCGAGTCGATGAGGTAATCAACCTCGCCGCCCTAGTTCAGTTAGATGAGAAAACACTCTGGCAGGCGCTCACCAACACCGGAATGAAGTTTACCGACTGGTCAGCGTGCAAGGAGTATTACCAGAATAAGAGTTTTCTTCGCCTTTATCTGGAGCTAAAGGAAAAGAGAGAAGCTGCTGAGGTCGCAACCATGATTGACGAACAGCTCAAGATAGTTGATGCGGACTACACGGACATTGATTCCTACTTGGGGCTTCAGCCGGTGAAGGTAACCCTTCTTTCACCAGGAACATTCGAGCGCTATATAGAGGAAAAAAGGAAGGAGGGTGCTGACTTGGCTTGGCTGAAGCCACCCCATATAAACGCCTCCGAGGCAGCCATTAAACGTCTCTTTCAATTGAGCGAGTCCACGAGGTAGAAATGGTAAATCCTTTTTCTAATCCCTCTTATTTGCTATCACCGCTGGTTGCCTTGGTTATCAGCTTTATTCTGATCATTGTGGTATTGTCTTGGGGTCGAAGGGGGTTTAATAGTTGGATATTCTGTGGGTTCCTTCTAAGTGTGGGGCTGTGGGGTTTCCTGATTTTTGGTATGCGGTTGAGTCCCGATGTGCAGCATGCTATCGTCTGGAATAGAGTAGCAGTAGTGCCCGCCATTGCTACATTTGTACTCTACTATCATTTCACACTTATTTATACCAATGCCAGGGGTCAAAAAGGATTTCTTTTGGCCTCCTACTTACTGCTGGCGATAGTTGCTGCCTTTATCCCTACAGATCTGGTAATAAAGAACATGCGCCTGGAAGATTATGGCTATGCTCCTATTCAAGGTCCCCTCTCCTTACCCTTGTCCATCGCCACGCTACCTTTGCTGGGAGGCGGGGTATATAATCTATTAAGACGCTACAAGGCTTCCACTTCGTATGAGGAAAGAAATCGCCTGCTCTATCTTGCCATTGCGATACTATTTCCTGTATTGGGAGCGTTCCTCGATGCTTTTACTGATTTGCCCCCAATGTTTATCTGGAGCCAGGTGGTATTCTATATCGTCTGCAGCATAGCTATTCTGAAGTACCATCTGCTGGATATCCGTATTGTTCTTCGAAAAAGCCTGGTTTACCTCTTAATAAGTGTCATGGTGGCTACTCCTTATGTAACTGTACTAATCTCGCTGAATCAAGCTCTCAACACAATCATAGAACCGTGGTGGACGCATGCCCTCCTCATATTATTTTTGGCCATTATCCTCCAACCGTTACACAGCTGGGCACAACGGTTTATAGATAGGCTGTTTTACCGAGATAGATATAGTTACCTTAAGGCGCTAGAACAGTTCAGCCAGAAGGCTCAAAGTGTCGTGGACCTTAAGGAGTTAAGCTCTACCCTGACTCGACTGATTAGCGGTGCATTGCGTACCTCGAGTGTGTGCCTTCTGTTACCGTCTGAAAGCGGCAACGGTTTGATTGTAGTATCTTCTACCGGTTTGGGCAACCCTCCCTACGGAGTTGTGCTGAGGAACAGGAGTCCTCTCATCAAATGGTTAAAGCGTCAACAGCGTATCCTATCCTCTGAAGAGTTCAATATTGTTCCTCAATTGCAGAGCCTGTCACTCAGAGAAAAGAACAACCTCAAACAAATGGAAGCAAAGCTTTGTGTCCCGATTCTGACTGGCCCGGGTCAACTATCCGGTATATTGGTTTTAGGGCAAAAGCTTTCTCAGCAATCCTATTCTAGAGAAGATAAACAATTGCTTACAACTGTTAGCAATCAGATGGCCATGGCATTGGAAAACGCACGGCTATACAACGAAAGTCAGCAAGAAGTGGAAGAGCGTAAGCGGGCGGAGGAGCTGTACAGAGTGGTAACCAACAGCTCACCGGTTAGCATTCACATTATTCAGGACGGCAAGATTGCGTTTGCTAATAGGCAGTTCCTCAAAGAGACAGGCTATGCTGAAAGTGAGGTGTTGGACAGGCTCTCTCTGAACATTGTCCACCCTGAAGATAGGGAGACAGTCAGGGAAAGCGCAATAGAAATGTTGAAAGGGAAACGTCTTTTCCCTTACGACTTCAGGTATATTCGCAAGAGTGGTGAGGTAAGGTGGTCTCTAGGGACAATTAGGTCCATTCAGTATGAAGGAAAACGTGCAGCTCTGGCAAACTTCATAGACATCACCGAGCGCAAGCGGTTGGAGGAGGCACTGCAGGAGAGTGAGCAGAAACATAGAGCTCTTTTTGAGGAACTGAATGACGCGGCGTTCCTGGCGGATGTGGAAACCGGACGCATCCTCGACACGAACAAGCAGGGCGAGGTGCTGCTAGGTCGTACTCGTGAGGAAATCATTGGTATGCACCAAAGTGAGCTTCACCCTCCGGAAATGGCTAACGAGTATCGTCAGAGGTTTGCAACCCATATTCAGAAGGGGCATGCTGCAGATTATGATGGTGAGGTTATCAGGAAGGATGGCAGCATTATCCAAGTAAACATCAACGCGGCACCCATTACCATCAGAGGAAACCATTTAATATTTGGGCTTTTTCGTGATATCACCGAGCGCAAGCGGGCTGAGGAAAGGGAGAGGGAGATGCAACAAGAGCTTTTGCTTTCCAGCCGGCTTGCCTCTATTGGCGAGCTGGCAGCCGGTGTTGCCCACGAGATAAATAACCCTCTTACCGGGATAGTGGGATTCTCTGAGCGCCTGTTGAGAAGAAGTACCGACGACGAAACTACCGAGGAGTTACAGGTGATTCATGATGAAGCTAAACGTGCTGCCATAGTAGTGCGAAATCTCCTGACATTTTCTCGTCGGCATGAGCAAAAGAAAGAACTTTCAAACATAAATGATATTGTCCAGAGGGCTCTTGAATTGAGGGCTTACGAACTGAAGACAGGCAATATTGAAGTTGTAACCGACCTCGCTCCTGTCCTCTGCGAAATATCGGTCAATTTTCAGCAAATTCAGCAAGTCTTTTTGAACGTCATTGTGAATGCTGAGCAAGCCATAAGTGAAGCAAATCGTGGCGGAAAGCTACACATTAAAACTGAGAAGACGACAGGTTATGTCAGAATTTCGTTTACCGATGATGGTCCCGGGATTCCAGCTGAACACCTCGACAAGCTCTTCGACCCCTTTTTCACCACCAGAGGAGAAAAGAGTGGAACTGGCTTGGGGCTTAGTATCTGTCATGGTATTGTGACAGAGCATGGCGGCAGGATATACGCAAAGACTAAACCAGGAAAAGGTGCTACCTTCTTTGTTGAATTGCCGCTTGTGAGTGGAACTGTGGACAAGAGTAAAGTTGGGGAAGAAGGGCCTGTCTGCAGAGATAAATGAGTAAAGCAGGCTTTTGCCAAGTTACCTTGATTGCACATTACATCGCGGTATGATCCAACAATTCGTCAAGGTGTGTAATCGAGTAGCCGAATAGTTACATATCATACCGCTTCTGCTAATATATACTATATGAACATTCAAAAATTGCTTGCACGAAGAAGTGATCTTGGTACCTTCCTTGTGCACCTTACAAGGGAATACCCTGATGGAACACCTGTAAAAGAGAATCTGAAATCTATCCTCAATGACAGGGTTATCGAGGCTAGAAACCCCTATGGGTCAGCGACAAGTCGTTTGAGTAAATTGAAAGCAGACACGTCAGCCAATCTTGATACACAGAAAGTGGTTTGTTTCACAGAGACACCATTAGAGCATGTCCGTCTATTGACAGAGGAGATACAAGGAAGGAGGTTCAAATTTGGACCTTACGGTATTGCTATTACGAAACGAGCTGCTCGAATATGGGATGTCAATCCTGTTTGGTATTTAGATATCACACCCGGACATGACTGGTTGACTAAACCTCTTCAAAATATAATTGACGCTGAGATACGCACCAGGACGTTCTCGAAAAGTGATATAGCAAAGCTGACGCCTTTCATTGAGCAAATGGGTACAGGGCCAGATTATTTCAAGGAATATTGGTGGGAGCGTGAATGGCGGCATGTAGGTGACTTCCATCTTAATATGAGGTTCATTGTAATCTGCCCTGAAGAAGACTACGATGAAGTCACAGACTCCTTACTCCCGAAAATGCCTTTCATTGACCCCGACTGGAGCCTTGAGCAGATTATAGGTAAACTAGCAGGTTTTAAATCAGAGGACATTGACCCATTTTAGCCAATATCTGCAAACTACACTTTAAGCTTACAAACCTTGTTTCTCTCGTTTGGACAGATAAGCCTTATTTTTTGCTTATGGACTAAACAAAAAGCCAAAGTGTGATCACCTTATTGCCTTTGATGCTCCTATTTTACTACAAAGACCGTCTGATACTCTATCAGACTTGTCCATGTCACAATTCATCTTTGTGTGTTGTCACCGAGTACATCCTACCCCACCTGACGGTTACCTACAGGGTGATCGTGGGCCCCGGAGCCTCTGGCCATCCACCGCTCCGGTACCATCAGGCTGTTACGGTACCCTGAAGTCCATCGACAACGTAGCTACTAGGAAGACAGGAGATATTGACGGGACACTGCAATTCATGAGTTACACGCTCGCGCAGGCCATTGGTACCAAGCCCATTTTACGCTAGGAGCTGATGGCATTAGCCAACCACCAGCCCCACAATAAAGCCCATCACGCCACCAGTGATACAAAGGACAATCCCACCAAGAGCCATAATCCGCTGTGCTACACGATCTTGTCAACTAGCTTTTCCAACCAGTCCATACCGACCTCCTAAACTAATACGGCCTCAGCCTCGTATCCCTTGGTGTTATATGGGAACATTTCCCTCGTGTACTTATCCTGTGGCTCGAAATTATACCAGCCATCAGTGGTCATGATAGTATTGTAGGCATGCGGGCCGGGCTTTCTGCCGATAGTAAAAGCATTGGCGTTATGCCCGAACTCAATCTCGAACTGGCCCTTCAGCCAAAGAGCGAAGCCATCGCAATCAAACCTACCCGTCCTGTAACCCGGCACTTTCGTCGTGTCGTAGATATAGTAGATGATAGCCGCCGTCCACTCCGGTGTTGTGTACCAGTAAGTGGCATCAAGATTCTTCAGTATATCTGCCTCCCCCGAGTTCATTATATGCAGTTCCTGTTCCTCCAGCCAGCGCTTGACCTCGGGGCAGGGCATTGTGTGCCAGGCATCATCCGGAATTTCTGGCTTGGGTATTACCACCTCATGTGTATGCGGGCAAAATAGATTGCCCAACCAGTGCCAATTACTCATTCTTCTTCACCTCCAGTGTGAACTCATAATTTCGCCTCAATACAATTTTGCCCGCACGGAGTCCGGCAACGCCAGTAGGCCTTGCCTTGTACGGCAATCTTCACCATGGGTTTTCCACATATTGGGATGCAGGCATCATCCATAGGCATCACCTCCTTCGAAAAGAATAAAAAGGGCACCGACCACCGCCATATTGTCTAGCGATTCCAGTGCCCTTTGTTTATGTCCCTTATCTTCCCTATCCCAGTTTCTATTAATTTTTTGGTTATTTCACATGTTGGGGCTTGAGTATAATCCTCCCTGGAGAGTTTGTCAATACACGCTCTTAAAATGATGGTGACTGCACAATTCATCGTTTTGTTCGCCCAAGGCCAAGTTTCAATCTAGGGGGAAAGGTCACCAAAAGCTAAATCGTTACTCAGAAGCATATGTTCTGTCATCTATCCACTTGAAGAATTCTACTACTCTATGGTCCATTTGTAGCAGCTCCAGTGCTGCCGTCCAAGCCCGATGTCGGCTCGGCTCCCACATATCTATTCCACTCTGTATATCAAGCTCCCGAACTAACCGGTACAGGTTCTCAGGTCGATAGCAGAAGAAGAAAGGATTCTCAATGTACTTATCAGCATCAGGCATGTCTTCAATCTCTTCGTCACCCGGATGTAAAGCCCAATCCTGTGACTCGTAGAAATCCCTCCACAGCGGTATAAATTGTGGCTCGTGGTCAACAAACCAGAAACGAAGGCTTTGATATTTAATCTCATCAAGTTCTGTTGGGGGGGGGGCGACCAGGGCGGCTCGTCAGTGCCAACTAAATCAATTATCAGCTGACCTAGTTGAAACCACCTGTCGGCCCATTCAAAAACTAGGTCTCGTTCCATGGTGGAATACAATTTCTTATCCAATCCTAATACCTCATCAGTGTTGAATTACTGCCTCAATAGTCTATGACCACTCCGGCCCTCAAGGCCCTTTAGTGGATAGTTTACCATGTCGTTTGCCATACCGTTTACCCTGTCGTTTACCATATATGGTTTACCCGGTTACTACAGACAATTTCCCCCTAAAAGCGAGGCTAGAGCAGGGGGGAGGGGCCCTCCCCTAAATAGATAGGGAAAATGCCGCTTTCTTATTTCAGGTGTTTTGCAAAAAAAAATGGAAATGCAAAGATTATTAGGTCGGGGGATAAGAAATATGGCGGATAACACTCCATACTAATGAGTATTAGTAAGCATTATTGGCAGACGGATACTATCACACATTTTATCTTTTTGTTGGATGAAGCTAGCCAACTAGATCTTAATGTTGATGTTCAATGGTGAATATAGCCGCGCTGTACATGGAATTGATCAGGACAAGAGTAAGCTGATTGCTTTATCGGTACTCAACTGCGGACTCAAACGAGCCACCCTTACCGCATCTCTTACATCCTGACTTTTCCCCTCAAGCCTTTGAGCTATCTCTTCAGCAAGCTCGGGATTGACATCCTCACGACGCACCAATACCCCCTTAACCACCATACGATACTGCACCGCATCGTACGGTTTCAGTTTCCGTATGGCAAATCTGGACTTAAGTTCTGGAGATAACTTAGCTACTTGGTTCGTTGCTGCTATGACTTTGATGGGAATAGTAACGTCAAGTGTCCTGCCTTTCTTAGCTCGCACCAGCCTTCCACCTTCCATCAAGCTGAGTAGTGCTGCGGTATCAGCAGCGTTCATTTTGTCCAGCTCATCTATGAGCAGAATCCTAGGTTCACGTTCCGCCATTAAGTCCCACAGCCCCGCTTTGCTTGTCGCCGAGCCAACAAGCCATACTGCTTGCTCACCACATACTTGCTCTATATCCCACAGAAACAAGGACTTGGCGAGTGCCGGTGGTCCTGCTAGCAATACATGTACCGGCTTTTCCGCAAGGAGTGCAGCCCTCAATAGCTCCTTGATCTCATCGTAGCCTATGATATCCTCGAACATATCATCGGGCAGCAGCAGGGTTTCATCCTGGGGCTTTATATGAAGCTCCGTTGGCTCTGTCAGCTCTTTTACCTGCTCACGACCCAGCTCGGTAAGTAGCAATCCTCTATAACTATTTGAGTGGTATTTCTCCTCTACCAATCCCTTTAGAAGCAGGTTGTTCAAAGTGGCTGGTGCAACTCGGGCATCACTCCAACTCCACCCCAGGCTAAACTCCTTCGGGTCATGGCTTTGCTCGTACTCAAGGATGCTGATTAGAGCATCCCGCTGCTTTTGGTTAAGGTTCATTTTGCTCACTTCCTAATGATAATGATTGATAAACAGGAATTCTACCAGCCGGGAGGCCATATCTCAATAGTGAGATTCTTATCCTGTCTACTGCCGTGACTTACTATAATCTTGTATGTGCCTGCATATGAAGCAGGAAAGCTGAACTCATGGTAGTTGTTATTAACCCAGTGTCCTTTCCACTGCTGTATTGATTCCCCACCGGGTCCAATGACCTGAAACTGCCATTCATAAGTATTATCGAAGTCGAAGTATTGGCCGGTAAGCTGTACGGACCCGTCCACTTTATCGCCTACTTGAAGCGTCTTACTGTAGGTAACATAGCGGGTGATAAAGATTGGTACTCCAGGCATTGTGTACTCTATTCGCTGATAGCGCTTCTTAAAATTGGCAATCACGTTCTTATTGGCGTCCATCGTTATCGTGATTGTTTGACTTGTGCCAGATGCGTCTCCAGACCAGTAGACAAATTCATAATAGTCTGAAGCCGGGGTAGCCGTCAGGGTTACTTGAGTTCCGCTATTAAATGAGCCGCTACTGGGACTGATAGTGCCACCTCCCACAGGGCTCACCGATGTTGTAAGAGTACAGATACGGGTAAAACTGGCGGTCACACCCTTGTCGGAGTCCATAGTTATTGTAGTTGTTAGACTCGTACCCGAGGCGTCTCCAGACCATGAGACGAAACGATAACCGAAGGCTGGTGATGCCGTCAGCGTAACCCTGGTGCCCGCGTCATAAGTGCCACTGACGGGGCTAATACTACCACCTCTCGGGGGACTGACCGATGTTGATAATGTATACCTTACCTTGACGAAGTTAGCCGTTATATTCATATCGGAGTTCATAGTGACCGTAATCGTCGAACTGGTGCCAGATGCATCCCCTGACCAGTAGTCAAATCGGTAGCCTGAAGCAGGACTGGGAGTGATAGTTACCTGGTACCCATCAGTATAGATGTGGCTACCCGGGCTGGGGTCGGTGGTTCCTTGTCCACTGACGTTTATGGTAAGGGTATGCTGGGGTGGAGGTAATTGTGAAAGGTAGGCAGTGATACTCCTGTTGGAGTTCATGGTCACCGTGGTAGGATTAACAGAGTTATCGTCAGTACCACTCCAATGGTTAAATTCGTAGCCCAGTGATGGAGTAGCGGTCAGCGTCACTTGCGTCTCGCTATCGTAATTACCGCTGCTGGGATTAATAGTCCCCGAACCAGATGGACTAACGTGGGTAGTCAAAGAGTATGAAACCACCACCTCTTCCACCACCACCTCTTCCTCTTCCACATTTTCCCAATCAGAGTTCACAATTATATCAGCAACAAAAAACCCCCCTATACCCAGTGCTAAAACGCAAAGTAACACCGGAATAAGGTCTTTGTAACTCCGACGTTGGATAATTATAGCTTGCCTCCTTATTCTTGAGTGAGATTTAAGTTAGGAGGAAGAAAGCTGCGGTCGCTCCAATACCTATGAGAAATGAGACGATGGCTACAAACCACACTGTGCCCAGACCATAGGATTTACCAGTTATGTTTTTTAAGCGCTCTATTTCTTTTTCCTGCTTTTCGTTTTTCTTTTCATTCTCCTTTAATTCTTTTTCGTAGTCTCTTACCTTCCCTTTCAATTCAACAATCTCCGCTTGGGCGACCATATCTACCCCAGGTGCGTGTTCACTCATAATCTTGCCCTCCTTTAATGCCTTGCCCAAAGAGGAAGGCTCATGGTTAGCCCCCTTGCGGGCTAGGCACCTTCTTTCTTGAAGACTCAGCTATCATTAATTGTATCATAAAATGTGCTATGTGAGAACACTAATTGATGGAATTTTCTCCTATTATTCACTTATGCGCAAGAAGAACATTATCGGTTCACGTGTTCGCAAGGCTAGGAAAGAGTCACGGGTCACTCAAATGGAGTTAGCCGCTCAATTGCAACTCTTGGGCATAACTATAGACCGCTCCGGTATAGCAAAACTGGAAAGTGGAAGAAGGCCTGCCTCAGACATCGAGGTTGCCGCTATCGCTAAAGTTTTGAAGGTTAGTATACCCTGGCTATTTGAGGAGAGCAACAACCTGCTTGGCTCACTAGGGGATCAATGAAACGGTGTCGCTACCAGTCGGGATCTAGTACCTAAACATCTCACCAGGAGAGCCTTCGAAACAGTACACCAAAGCAGTGTTCGTCGGCAATTGCCAGACATAGGATCTTCTAGGGCATGTGATATTGTCTATGACAGGCAAAGTCTTGGCTGATGCACAAAAGACAATATTGTTACGGCATCAGAAACACAGCCCTTTTTACGAAGACAATATCCCTCGGTACGCAGGCACCTCTACCGCTATTATTCCGAATGCACCAATCATCAGAGGAGTCACAGGTATGTAAGACGATGGTACACAGTAAGCGTAAAACCGAGTGTGGAAGGTCACCCCTCCCCCTGTTTCCAGCAATAAGGCTAGGATGGGTATAAAGGAGTCGCCTGCATAGCTAAAGAGCATTTTCCCTGCCATGGCTACACGGTTGACATGCAGCTCTAAAGCAGCCGTCGCTAACAAGTAGAGGAACCGACTTTGGGGAGCTCAACAGTAAGCCGGGCAAGTTATTGCGTCGCCCCCATATTCTGTTTCATTTTAGTATATTATATTTACCATTATGTATTGACAGATGATTGTTTTTGCTATATACTTAGTCTTGGAGGTTCAAATGGCTAGGGACAAGAGGGTAATGCTCTCAATCCGGATGGAACCGGAATGTATCGCGACGTTGGATGAAGCAGCCAAAGCACTCAAGGTTTCCCGCTCCAAGCTACTCCGAGACCTTGCCAGCAATGCTAGTTCGTTCTACCAGTTTATTGTTGGCGAGAAGGCAAAGCAACAGACCGATAACATAGTTCTTGATGGTAATCTGACCAAATGGATTCTCCAAAACTGCCCGCCCGGCACCGATTCTAGGCTAATGTACTTCCTGAGTACTATGATGCACTTGGCCGCTGAATCCAAGGAAGCCGAAGAAAAAAGAGGCAAGAAATGAGAGGCATCACAACGAAAAGCCTATGCCCATGATACTACTCACCACCCGCGGGACAAACTTAGTTACGGTCGTGACCAGTAATATTTTCAGGCTGCTGCCCTTTTATTGTATGAGGTATCAGATAAATTTACAAATCATAACAAGTGGGAGATAAAGTTGGAGGAGGTAAATAAATTGTCCAATTCGGAAGCTACATCAGAGGCAACACAACCTAGCGGCATTATGTACTGGCTTTTAGCGATACTACAGGTAGTGAACACCAGTGGTAAGCTGGCGCCCCAGAAGGCATTTCAGAAGCTATCGCAAGAGTTGGTCGATAGTTACGGGCCACTGAGGGTCTGGGAGGGGATAAAACAACTTTCCCTAACATTCGGACTGGCGGACGTCCTTACTGTTGAAGCACTATTCCAAAGCCATCCAGATTTACCTAGTATACTCCGGAATGAAGAACGGGCCAAGAAAGCCCTCAGCAAATGGTTTGAGGACAACTCAGAAAAAGTGTACAAAGCTCACCAATTATTCTGTGGACTTGGAAAGCTGGTGCCACAAGGTACAACAAGCAAATTTGTAGAGGGTGGAGTTACCTCTGAGCAACAGAAGATTTTAGGAGAAGCATTCCTAATTTTGGGAAAGGAGGGTAATGATGAAGAAGGCCGCACTTTACGCTAGAGTATCAACACCCAGTCAGGGAGAGGAAGATAAAGTCAGCATCCCAGAGCAAGTCCAGAGGATCGAGAAGTATTGCCAAGAGAAAGACTACATGATAGCCGACAGATATGTGGATGTTGGCTACTCAGGTGCTAAAAGTAAGCGCCCTGAGTTCCAGCGGATGCTTAATGACGCTAAGGCTAATAAATTTGACCTGATAGTTTGTTGGAAGGCAGATAGATTGTCTAGAGGTATGTATCCTGCTGCTGCCCTTATGGAAATTATTGAACCACTCGGTATCAGTATAGAAGCAGTAGAAGAAAACCTGGACATGAATTACTTTGCTATGCTCTCTATTGTAGGCAAGATGGAGCTAGATAATATCAAGGCAAGGACACAATCGGGGCGTGAAGGCAATATCAAGAGGGGAAACAACCACAGCAAGCCACCCTTCGGCTGGGATTACGACTCTGCTATTAAGCAATGGGCAGAAAACAAGTTTGAGGCCAAATGGGTAGCACAAATTTTTGAATGGTATATTGGTGGGGTTTCAGTCTATGAAATTACTAGAAGGCTCAATAATTACGGGGTGCCTACCAAAAAACATAGTCGGCTGGGATGGACACCACAAAAGGTAAGCGAACTGGTAAATTCTGAGTGCTATACAGGCGTAGCCTATTACAATAAAAGAAAGGGCGTAACTAATAAGCCAAAGGATAAAAGCCTATGGATTCCCATGTCAGTGCCGGCTATCATCAATCCAGAGACCTGGCAAGCAGCCCAAGCTAAACGTCAAAGCAATAAGAGTTTTAGCCCCCGTAATACTCAGGCTGTTTACCTCACTCAGCATATTCTAGTATGTGAGGAATGTGGTAAGAGCTTCCTAATTCATAGTGGTAACAGTCAGGCGCGATTAGTGTGCCGGGGCATGACCCTACATCCTCACCTCTATAATTGTCGGAATCCTAAGACACTCAAATATCAACCGATTGCTGATCGCCTGTGGGAAGGAGTAAAGGCAGTATTAGAATCTGATGGTGGATTACAAGCGGCGATCCAATCAAGAGTGGAATATGTTGCAGGAAAAAGGGAAGCTATTGAGAGGAAACTAAAGGAACTATCCCAGAAGACAGCTAGTGCAGAGAATGAAAAGGACATAGTAATCACTGGCTTTAGAAAGGGATTCTATAACGAAGAGGAGCTTCAACGGCAACTATCAGCTATAAAAGAGGATGAGCAGCGATATATAGCAGAGACTGCTAGCTTGCTTGCCGATCTGAGGCTTCAAGGTGATTCCCAGACTATCTATCAGGAAGCCAAGCAACTGATTCCGATAATGCGGCAAAGGCTTAATGGTAATCTCAGCAACAAAGATAGGCAACAAATTATTAAGTTATTGGTAAGGCGAGCACTACTAAATGGATTCGGGGACTTAACTATAGAGTTTAGAACGCCAGCGCCAGATAGTTTTGCTTCTGCCACATCACCACGTGCAGGATTACCCGGTTATAGACCACATCCCGGTGGTGCCGGTGCTCCCGCCAACCACTCGACTTAACATGTATTTCAATATCTCCTTTTATCAACCCCCGGCTGGTAGCAATAACCGCATCCCGAAAATCAGCCCCCCGGTCATCGTTAATCCTTCCCGGGTAGATTATCTCTATCGGCTCACCATCTTCAGTGATAAGCCGGGTTCTATCCAGTAGCTGGTGCTGCCAGATTTTAACGACCTGGCTCTCCGAGAGATCATTTGGCAACCTACCCCCCTTTACTCCCTGACACAAAGCGGTGCTGCCAGACTCTTATAATTTCTCTCTCTGGAAGGTTATTTATCAAACCTCGTCACCTTCAGGTTTTATTAGGTAACCCTCCCCCTTTTATCCCCCTCCCTTAATAAGGGAGGGGGAAGTGATTCCAGAAGAGAGGCTTCGCCTCTCTTCAACTCTCCTTCAAGCCGCCTCCTTTGTTTCCTCTCTTTTGATAAGAGGAAGAGAATCTCCCCAAAGAGGCAATCTCCTTTTATAACTCTCCTCTTTATTTAACACGATATCGTGTATCAAATAACCTAATAAAAGCGGCCTGCCTCAGCTAAACCGCCCAACCTTACCGCTGATTTTGTGCTACCGCTTAGCCTAACTGTGCATCAAGCTCTGGCTTGAATGCCTGATAGACCTCAACCTTAATCCCTGCCTACCTCCAGACTATGATTCCCGGATATTGCACCTTTAGCCAGCTACTAGGTACAACCCCAGCTATTATACACGGTTCCGTGTAAATTGTCAAGGCTTTTCAGCCGGGGTTGCTTTATACTCAAATTTAGCTTGCTCAGCAACAATAGAAAGAACAGTGGATGAGGCACCGCGTGGCTTATACATCCCCTTTTCCCATTCGCTTATTGTTTGCTGACGCGTGCCTAGTCTGTCGGCCAGTTCACGCTGGGTTAAGCCTAGGTGGCGCCTTAAGGTTCGGATGTGCTCACTATCCCATTTTGGTCGATTCAGTTTATCCTTACCCATTAGTTAAATTCTACACGATTTAGTGTAAACTGTCAATGATGAGATTATTTATTAACCCTTCGGGCTTGAGCCCTCTAGGGAGAAGCCTCATCCCCTTTATCCCCCTCTCCTTCTCAAGGAGAGAGGGAAGAGATTTTAGAGAGGGGCGAAGCCCTTCTCTTACTTATTCCCCCTTCCCTTACTAAGGGAAGGGGGTTAGGGGGATAGGTTACAAAACGACCTCAACGATAGCTCTTCGGCAAAAGTCTCTATTGACAGAACACCGAGAGTAGCTTTATTATTAGGCAGAAAAACTATGCCTCCTTCACACCGGGAGGAATAAGGGTAGGACATTAAATGAAATACAATAAAATTTTCCGAATACTGGCTATAAGCGTTGCCTTCTCTCTACTGCTATTAGTCATACCAGCCACACCGGTCCTGGCTGCCGGATCCTTTGATATCTCTCCAAAGCACGGTAAAATCGGCGACTCTATAGAATACTATGGCTATGGTTTTAATCCAGGGGACTCGCTTAAGATCTATTTTTCCAGCGATGATGCTATATTGGGTAATGAAATTAACGACGAAGTAGATACCTACAAACACATAGCTAACATCACGGCTGCTACTGATGGTACCTTTATTTTTGATGACCCTGTCCCTGATGAACTAACCGGGGGTACCGATGACGAAGACGTAACCTGCGGCACTTACTATATCTATGCTACCCTTTCGACAAGCACAGATATAATAGCTAAAGGTACATTTACTGTGGAGAGTACCGGCTCGATTACCCTTGACACTGATGAAGGCCCGGTAGGCACTGAGGTCGAGATTACCGGCGAGGGCTTTGAGGATGAAGAGGTCCTTATTATAGAATACGATGATGATGAAGTAGATATAGAAAGCGGCGATGAGGAAACTGATGACGACGGAGAATTTAAGGATACTATAATCATCGTTCCTCCAAGCACAGCCGGCGACCACACTATAACCGTCACCGGTGACGACTCAGGCATTACCGCCACGGCTGAATTCACCGTAGAGCCGGAGATAACCCTTGACCCTACCGAAGGCCCATCAGGCACCGAGGTGACGGTAACCGGCACCGGCTTCGGCGAAAGGAGCGATTTTGAGTATGTCGAATTTGATGGTGATGATATAGATATAGAAAGCGGCGACGATGATACTGACAGGGATGGCAGCTTTGAGTTTACATTTATTGTTATAGAAACCGACTTAGACACCTATGAGCTAGAGGTTAAGGATGAGGATGGCAATTCAGACAAGGTGGAATTTACCATAGCTGCTGCTGCTCTCACCATCGAACCCGACACCGGCTCTGTGGGCGATACGGTTAGCATCAACGGCACCGGGTTTCAAGCCAGCCAGTCAATATCCATCACTTTTGACAATGAGAGTGTTGTCACCGCTACCAGTGACGAATATGGTAATCTCAGCACCAGTTTCACTGTGCCGGTCCGTAGTGCCGGCACCTATCAAATAAAAGTCAGCGACGGCACCAATACGTGTGAGGATGACTTCACCATTTCCACCAGTGCCAGCATTATGCCGACTACAAGTGCAGCTTCACCTGGTCATGTCGGCACCGAGCTCACCGTCGGTGGCGTCGGGTTTACGGTCGGTAGAACAGTAACCATTACCTACGATGATACTCAAGTAGCTACAGCTACTGTCAACACTGACGGAGCCTTCTCGGCTACCTTCAAAGCCCCAGCCAGCAGCGGCGGAGCACACACCATAATCGCCACTGATGTCATCAACAGCAGAGAGTTTACTTTCGTTATGGAATCAACACCACCGACGATACCAGTGCCACTAAAACCGGAAATGAATATTAAGGCAGAGGCAGAGACATACTTTGACTGGGAGGATGTTACCGACCCCAGTGGTGTAACCTATACCCTCCAGATTGCCACCAGTGAGGACTTCACTAAGGGCTCGATAGTGCTGGAGAAAACGGGGATTACCCAGTCGGAATACACTATCACTAAAGCGGAAAAACTACAGTCGGTCAGTAAGGATACCCCTTACTACTGGCATGTTAAGGCTATAGATGGCGCCTTGAACGAAAGCCAATGGTCAGGCACCGGGGCATTCTATATGGGCTTTTCCCTGGCTCTGCCTCAGCCGCTTCTATATACTCTATTTGGAATCGGTGCCCTGCTGCTCGGTATTTTTGGCTTCTGGCTAGGCAGGAAAACCGCCTACTATTAATTGTGGGGAACTTTACCCCTTGAAGAGTCCAAAGAATCTTGGCTCTTCGACCTTAATCCCCCCTCTCCCTCTGGGCTTTCGCCCCTTAGGGCAAGCCTTAAAAGGAGAAGGCGACTTATTATGAAAGAGGGGCGTACGCCCCTCTTAAACACCCTTGATTACACCCCAGAGTAAAATGGGTCAAATAATTTCGCTAGCATACTGCTGACCCGTTGCGGACTATGTATTAGCTTTAAGTATACGAATAATCTTCGTCTTAGCTTTCACTACTTCCAGTTTATCAACCTTCTCTATCGCTGCCTGGAGGTTCCCCTCTTTAGCCAGATGCGTAGTCATAACCACTGGAACAAACTCCTTGGAGACTGCTTCCTCCTGAATAACAGCCGCGATGCTAATATCATACTTCCAGAAGATGTCACAAATCTGAGCCAGAACGCCGGCTTGGTCCACCGCACTAAATCTCAGGTAGTAGCGCCTCTCGACTCCTTCGGTAGAGCCCAAAGTCAAGGCCTCTGCCGAATTTGGCATGGGCAGTGTCCTGCCCTCAGCTATATCCAGCAGGTCTTTAACCACCGCATCCGCTGTTGGGTAAGTCCCGGCTCCTGGAGCAATTAGTCCGGAGACTACTCCATATTCATCCTCAAGCTCAATACCATTATAGGCTCCCTCAAGAGAGCCTAAAAGGGACATCTTGGGAACCAACGCCGGATGCACACTAACATTAAAAACACCTTCATTCTGCTCAATCACCCCAACCAGCTTAACCGAATAGCCCAGTTCAGCGGCATACTGGATATCCTGCAAAGCGATATTCCTAATCCCTTCAACGGGAAAAGGACTGATAGTTTGATACGAATTACTGATGAGACCCAACAGGATACGAATCTTGTTGGCGGTATCTATCCCGTCGATGTCCTCTGATGGGTCACTCTCGGCATAGCCTTTCTCCTGGGCTTCTCTAAGTGCCTTCTCAAATCCCTTTCCCTCTCTTGCCATGGTAGACAATATGTAATTACAGGTGCCGTTCAGAATGGCATAAATTCTTTTGAATTTTTTAGCAGTAGTTCCTGCTTGACGAAACTCGTGAATAAGTGAGTGACAGCCGACAAAACTGGCTCTGAAACCAACGCGGCGGTTCAAGGTTGAAGCCAGTTGAAAAATGCGGTGTCCCTCCTGAGCCAGTAGCATCTTGTTGGCAGTAACTACGTCTTTACCATTGTTTAGGGCTTCTAATAGAACACTTCTGGCTGGTTCAATACCGCCAATCAACTCAACTACGATGTCAATTTCGGGGTCGCTGATAACCTGCCGCCAATCTGTGCTGAGATAGCTTGCCGGTAGAGCAACCGGGCGCTTCCTTCCCATGTCTATATCAGCGACCTTTACCAGCTCTAGACCGGCGACTCCCTTTTGATAAAGGATGTCTATTACGCCGGTGCCGATATTACCAAAACCCACAACGGCTACCTTCTTTGTTTCTGCCATAACATAGACTCCTCAGCTAGCTCATATTATAGCTACTAGCAGGGTGGTGTCAAACAGCCCTCCCCCTCGCCCCCCTCGCTTCATACTTATTGGCGGCTTCAACCACTAGTGCCAGGCTCATCAGGAAATCATCGTGTCCCTGTGACGGGTCGACATAGAAATTCATGGTCTGGCTGGGACGATACTGGCTCCTGGCCTTCTCCATCTCAAGCCAGAACTCCTGCTCCTCGGCTGAGCCATCCCCGGCATACATTTTCAACCTGCCTGAGTTAATGGCAGCTAGCAGGCTAAAGCCCAGTTTTGACTTTGACTGCTGGGTGAAGGTGAATGGAATAACCGGTGAGCCTAATGACTGCCTGAGGAACGAGCTCACCGGCTGGCCAACCCCGGTAGCATCAACTACCACCCTGCGGCAGTGCCAGACATTTTTCATTATGTCAACCAACTGGGAATAGAGCTCGGTGTGTTTCTTACCTGTCCACCAGTAGTGCTCAACAACCTTAACCCGGGGCTGCTTTTGTACACTGTCACCAGTAGAGAAGTCCAGCTCGCCGATGGTAACCACCGTGGAATCCTGGCGTGGCTTGAGGACCCTTAGCCGGGCTCCCTCCTCTTCCTCAGCCTCGCCAGCCAAGTCAATACCGGCGACATAGACCTTACTGGACTCAGGCTGATGCTGCCTGGTGTGCTCTCCCTGAAGCTGAGCCCTCTGCTGAGGTGAAAGGAAGCCACCACCGCCACGGATAGGTAGCAGACAATACTGGGTTAAAAAGAGGGGGTGGTTCTCCCCCAGGCGCTCCCTCTCCCCTTCAACATAGGCTAAATAGTCCGGGTTATACTTGGCCACTTCCTGCCAATCATAGCGGAAGTGGCGTTTGATGCCATCTCTTCTCTCCAGTTCGCAATTGGTCTGCTTTATCTCCTCCAAAAGAGTAGTATCATCCCAGGTAGTGCCATAGTGAACAGTAGTAACATTGGTCGTTGCTCCCATAGGCTTGAACTCTTTGCTATACTTTTCCTTGCTGACATCCTGCGATTCGTCTATCGCCAGGAGAATGTGGGCAGTGTGCCCCACCACATTAGCTGACTCATCAGCCGATAGGAATATAGCCCTGGCATTCCCCAACCTGATAATATAACCCAGCTCAGCTACCCAGATACCACCAAAGCCAGCATCGTTTAGCCTGTCTTTCAACCGGGTCATAGAGATGACTGTCTGTGGCTTGAAGGTAGGCGAGCACTTCACCAGGTTCTGCGGTTCAGCCATATAGAGAGTCAGGAGTAAAAGCTCAAGCTGAGCTGACAGCTCATTCTTACCCCCCTGCCGGGCAATTTCGACGGAGAAGGTAAGGCCCTTCCTGCCAAAAACGCTATCCAATACCGTCCGTGCCACCTCCCGCTGATAGGGATGTAGCCTGCTTATTTTAACCCCTGAAAATCCAGGGCTTTCAAGGGACTCCCTACTTATTGATGGTGGCTCCGATGCCGATGCCAAGGGGGAGGGCGACATCTCTAAGGACATTACCTATTGCCTCCTTCAGTCCCTTCCTCTGTTCTTTGCTCATCTTATAGCTGGTCTTAACCAGCCCGGCCAGGGTATTGGTAGCCTGCATAATAAGCTTGATATTCTCCGGGTCATGCTCAAGGAGTGATTTTATCTTCACCCTTAATAGGGCAATCTCATCATCAATGCCCTCAACGCCAGTAGCTAGCTCAAAGTCGAGCCGCTCTGCCTCATCAAGAACCCTGGAGTAGAAGCCATGCTTCCTAGCGTTCTGGTTGCCCGGCTGTCCGCCTCTTTTTCCTTTCAAGCTCTCTTTCCCCTGGTTTTTGCCACTCCCTTTACACCAGAGCCGCCAGAAATTCTGGGTGAGGGATTATTTGAAACTCTCTGGCTGACATGTGGCTTATCTCCGCTCTTTAGGACGCTGGCAGTGGCCAGGACAATGGTATGAGCTGCCAGGTCCCATCTCTGCTTCTCCACAGCTATCCGTAATAGCCTCATCTCCCTCCCCTTTACATAACTAGAAAAACAATTCCTATCTGATTAGCCTTGAATTGTTTCCCAATTAAAATAATAGCACATATGTTCTATTATAACTATAAAGTTTTGTCGTGTTTTGGAACAAAGCTAAATTGATATTATGCTGTGGCTGTTATAAAATAGGCTGGACGGAAATGAGTGTAGCCAAGCAACTTTACCAGCTACAGGAGGTTGACCTAGAGCTTGAGTCTAATGAGCGAGCTCTAAACCAGATTGTCAGCCAGCTCGGAGAAAGTGAGGCAGTAGTCAAGACTCAGAACAAACTCGCCTTGGAACACCAGCGCCTGGAAGAATTAAGCCGGCAGCAACGCTCCATGGAGTGGGAAATAGACGGCATTGCCACTAAGCTCACCACTGTCGAAGAGGAGCTATACAGCGGTAGGATTCGTAACCCCAAAGAGCTGACCAACCTACAGCACGAGATTGACGGGCTGAAAGCCAAGCGTAACCAACTGGAAGATAAGGCGCTAGAGATAATGGACCAGGTTGAACTCGCTACCAAGGGCGTAGCTACCATAAATAGTGAGCTTAAGGCGCTGGAGGCTGAGTGGCAGAGCCAGCAACAACAGCTATCGGCTCAACTGGAGCAACTCAAAAGCCTGCTATCCAACCTCAAACACAAGCGTCAACTACTGACAGCCGAGATTGACCCTCAGGCAATTGAGGTCTACCACGCACTCAAAAGACAAAAGGAGACAGCCGTAGCTAAGGTGGAGCAGGGAATATGCCGTGGCTGTCGTATATCATTACCCATTACCGAGCTACAGGAGGCAAGAAGCGGTAGTTTGGTGCGATGCAGTAGCTGCGGGCGTATCCTCTTCCTAGCCTGAGCCAAGAGAAAAAGCCGGTGAAGATAAAGAAAGTGGTAATATTTACTGATGGCACCGCTGAGCCTAACCCGGGGCCAGCGGCTATAGGTGCCACCATAAAGGACGAACAAGGCAAGCTCATTACTGCTATCTCTCAAGGCATTGGCCAAGCAACCAATAACCAGGCAGAATATAGGGCTGTTATTGCCGCTCTGGAAAACGCCATCAGGTTAGGTGCCAATCAGGTTGATATATATTCGGACTCAGAGTTAGTCGTCAGGCAAATCAATGGACGATACCGGGTGAAGAATGTGGCGCTTAAACCCTTATATCAACAAGTAAAGCAATTGCAAAGCCAGTTCAAAGGTTTCACCATTACTCACATCCCGCGCCAGCAAAACATAGAGGCCGACAGTCTGGCCAGTAAAGCCCTGAAGTGACCCCGCTATTCCTTAATGAGAGTCATAATACCTAACATGGCCATAAAGGCAAGGCCGGCTCCGAAGTAGAAAGGAGCTGCCGGACTGATAGCACTCCACATCCAGCCAGCAATCAGGCTAGCTGGCAGAAGGGTGAGACCAATAACACCGTGATACAGACCATAGGCTGTGCCCCTCTTTTCTTCAGTTACCAAATCGGCCACAAAAGCCCTGGCTACCCCCTCGAATACCCCGTAGTAAATGCCATAACAGGCAAAAAGCAGCCACACCTGCCATACACTTGATGCCAGAGCAAACCCCAAATAGACCAGAGCATAAATAAACCAGCCCAGGGTGATAACCCGTCTTCTACCCAGCCTATCTGACAGCACTCCCATTGGTAAAGCAGTAACGGCATAGGTAGCATTAAACAGGACAAGCATCATCACTATCTGGATAAGGGGTGCCTCTAAATTCTGCGCCCTGAGTATGACAAAGAAATCGCTTGAATTACCCAGGGTAAACACCGCCATAATAGCCAGAAACACCTTGAACCGGGTATCCAAACCCACCTTTAGTCCAGCTCGAGATAATCCGCCTTGAGAGCTAGCACCCAGTGAGTCTTTTGCCCTCTTCTCACGCACAAAAATCAACAGCACCACTACCGCCAGCACTGCCGGAATGACGCCAACCAATACCAGCCACTGGTAGGTCTCCAGTCTAAGTTGCCACCCCCCACCCTGGACAAGATATATAATAACGGCGGCTATGGCTAATCCCAGGACAGCGCCAGAGGTATCCATAGCCCGGTGCAGGCCGAAGCCCCTACCCCTCTCCCCACCTGAGACAGAATCAGCAATCAGGGCATCGCGTGATGAGGTGCGGACGCCCTTACCAACCCTGTCGCCAAATCTAATACCTAACACCAAGCCCCAGCTAGTAGCCAGATACATAAAGGGCTTAGCCACAGTAGAAATACTGTAGCCCCACACTGCCAGAAGCTTGCGCCTGCCTATCTTATCACTGAGCCAGCCACTGAATATCCTGAAGATAGCATCGGCGCTCTCCGACAGCCCCCCGACCAGACCTACGCTAATAAATGCTGCCCCCAGCACATTGCGCAGAAAGAGGGGGACTAGAGTAAAAATCATCTCGCTGCTGATATCAGTCAGCAGGCTGACGATACCCAGGAAGAACACATTGGGATTAAGCCCCCAGATTCTCTTGCGGCTGGTATCAGCAGTCAATGGTTCGGTCAACTACCTCTCCTCAAACACTTATTCATACCACAGCCAGTCCTGCTTGGCAAGCCCCAGACAGATGGGTTTGCAGATAACATACACTTAACTTGTATCCAAGTTGAGTTTGACATTTTATGCTATAATGTGACCAGAGAACTTGTTCAAATATTAAAAACAGAGGAGGATTAACGATGGTATGGTGGAGTTGGGTTCTGATAGCACTGCTTGTTGTGCTCCTAGTGGTATTCTTTGTGGTTAGAAAGCATTAGAGTTTGAATCGCTGGCGGCACACTCAGTTCTTTGCGTCCAAGGCAGAGGACTAACCACCCGTTACTTATCTCGGATGTAAAGCAAAAGAGCGATGACTCGCTTGACACCTGTGCTTACCGGCAACTACAATAATTTTCGCGCCGAGGTAGCTCAGTTGGTAGAGCAGCGGACTGAAAATCCGCGTGTCCCCAGTTCAATTCTGGGCCTCGGCACCACGAATCTGCATATTTAGAAAGGGCTTATTTAATATCGGAAGCCCAAAAACAGGGAGAGAGTCCACGACCCACAGTTGAAAAAGCGGAAGTAGTTCAGCGGTAGAACGCCTCCTTGCCAAGGAGGAGGTCGCGAGTTCGAATCTCGTCTTCCGCTCCAGCTTATTTATCCTGTGCGACATTGCGCAGCCGATAAGTTGATGGAGCTCTTCACCACTCACCCTAACATGCTCAAAAGGATAAAACACCTGTCCACTCTCAGCGCTTGATGCTCGCTATGACTGGTCATCAACCATTGATAAATAGACAGGGGTGAAAGGAGTCTTTACGCTATGACCACTATAAATTCCGTTCTTGGGCCTCTTGATACTGCCAATCTCGGCTTTACTCTTATGCACGAACACATTATAGTCGCATCAGCCGGCGTCCCCCAGAACTACACTGAGCTTCTCGGCATCGGATTTATGGACCGTATTGTCAATGGATTGACTCAAGCCAAGGAAGGGGGAATAGGCACTGTTGTTGACGCCACCACCCTCGACCTGGGCCGGGATGTGACGGTACTGGCCGAGGCTTCTTGCCTGACTGGTGTTAACATCATCGCTTGCACCGGGTGGTGGCTGGACATGCCTCGTTTTCTTGCCGGTGTCTCTGCTGACCAATTCGCCCAGCTATTCATCCGCGAAATCGAAGAGGGTATAGCCGGTACGGATATCAAGGCTGGAATCCTCAAGTCGGCCAGTGATATTTCGGGAGTAACGCCGGGGGAAGAAGCTGTTCTGCGTGGCGTGGCTCGAGCCCACCTCAAAACTAACGTCCCCATTATGCTGCATTCCTATTCACCAGGCCAGGTAGGCAGGCAGCAACTAGCCATCCTGAAGGAGGAAGGTGTAGACCTGAGAAGAGTCAAGATGGACCATTCCAATGACACCACCGATGTGGAATACCTCACCTGGCTTTTGGAGCAGGGGTGCTATCTTGGTCTGGACCGCTATCCAGGACGCAACACAAGTCCGCTAGCCCGCACCAAAACAATGAAGGCACTGATAGATGCCGGATATGGGGAGCGACTCCTTCCTTCCCACGACTGGTCATTGGTGCAGGTTATGGCAGCGGCTCCGCTTATCTCGCCAGAAGAAAGAGAGGAGCGCAATCCCTACGGATACCTGTATATGAAGAAGGTGGTCTTTCCTCAGCTTCAAGAGATGGGGGTCTCCGAGACGATGTTGAACAGTCTGTGTGTTGACGGTCCCCGAAATTTCTTCGAGGGTGTTTAGTGGTATTGAGTCTAGTTGTTAACCTTACCTTGCGATTCACGGGTAGATATTTTTTACCAGACAGTGAGTAACTATGAAAACCAGCGATTTTGACTACTCCCTGCCCCCAGAGCTTATTGGCCAAACCCCGATTGAGCCCAGACACCAGGCACGGCTTATGGCCCTAGACCGCAGTGACGGCTCACTAAAGCACCAGAGGTTCTTTGAAATAGTTGACTACCTGCAGGCTGGGGATGTTCTGGTATTTAATAACAGCCGGGTTATCCCTGCCCGCCTCAGTGGAAGGAAGGCTGATAGTGGAGGTAGGCTGGAGATTTTGCTACTGCGCCAGCTCAGTCCGAATATCTGGGAAACACTGGTCAGACCCGGCAAGCGTGTCAAGATTGGCACCAGGATTGAGATAATCAACGATTCGGTGAGTGGTGACAGGCAAGATTTCAGGGTTACGGCTGAGGCAGTTGGGTTAGGAGAAGGAGGAGCACGGGTGCTCAGCTTCTCGGACGAAACACTGCTGCCAGAGCTGGGTAAAATTCCACTACCGCCATACATCCACACTCCGCTGAAGAACCCGGAACGCTACCAGACAGTTTATGCTAATATGAACGGCAGTATTGCCGCACCTACTGCTGGACTGCACTTTACCCCGGAGCTAATTGATACGATAAGGAGTAAGGGAATTCAGTGTCTGTTTATCACCCTGCACATAGGACTTGATACCTTCCGGCCGGTTCGAGAGAACAACCCACTTGAGCATCCCATACACCAGGAATATGGAGTGCTAAGTCAGAAAGTAGCCGATGACTTATCTCAAGCCAAGGCAGAGGGGCGACGAATTATATGTGTTGGCACGACCACGGTAAGGCTAGTCGAGGCTGTAGCTCAAGCCAGCGCCCCGGCTCAAATGCTGCCGTTTCAAGGCTGGGTAAGCCTGTTCATTGTGCCCGGATACCAGTTTCGGATGGTTGATGCCCTTATTACCAATTTTCACCTGCCCAGGTCAACGCTGCTGATGCTGGTTACCGCCTTTGCCGGTAGAGATTTCATTAACCAAGCCTACCGGGAAGCTATCGCTCGGAAATACCGTTTCTATAGCTTCGGTGACTGTATGTTGATACTCTAACCTGCGACTGGTAAAGTTTAATATCAGGAGGTAATGATACCCTTGAGTGAAGTAACGAAAACCCTGGTTCAGTGTGATTTCGATGGCACCATTACCGAAGAAGATGTAAGTTTCATGATGCTGGATACTTATGCCGATGGAAACTGGAGGCAGCTATTCAGAGAATATGAAGAAGCTAAGATATCCGTCGGGCGCTTTAACACAAAAGCCTTTGCTATGGTTAAAGCCGACCGGGAAAGCTTGCTGGAGGTTGCCAGGGCTAACATGAAGATACGACCGGGGTTTCACGAACTGGTGGCCTGCTGTCGTCGCAAGGACTTCCGTTTTGTCGTTGTCAGCAATGGTCTGGATTTCTATATAGAGGAAATTTTGAGAAACATCGGGATGGGAGACATTGAGGTATTCGCTGCAAAAACACACTCCCACCCCGAAGGTCTCAAGGTGCAATACATAGGGCCTGATGGAAGCCACCTGGATGCGGACTTCAAGAGAGCCTATGTTAATTCATTCCTCAGCAGAGGCTATCGGATAGTCTATATAGGAAATGGCACCTCAGATATCGCACCGGCAAGCCAGTGCCATTATATCTTTGCCACCGGTAACCTGCTGGCCCACTGTGAGCAAACAAGCCTTGATTGCACACCATTCACCGACTTTAGCCAGATAGTCAGCATTCTGGAGCTTTTGTAGTGAAGATAGTCCTACATATATGTTGTGGGGTCTGTGCTGCTGGTGTCGTCGAGAGATTAACTTTAGAGGGGCATCAGGTACTCGGCTTATTCTATAATCCAAACATCCATCCACTAGAGGAATATGAGAGAAGGCTGGAAGCTGCGTATAAAGTAGCTCAAGAACTAAACTTTCCCCTGGAAGCAGGCCCCTACACACCAGAAGAATGGTTTGAAGAAACCAGTTCCCTGAAAAATGAGCCTGAGGGTGGAAGGAGATGTGAAGTCTGCTTCAGAATCAGACTGAAAAAGACCTACCTCTATTTGAAAGACTGCGGGTGGGACGCCTTTACCACTACTTTGACTGTAAGCCCTCATAAATCTGCCGATGTGATTAATCAGGTAGGTCAGGAGATTGGCGGGGACAGATTTCTAGTGAGAGATTTCAAGAAGAAGGCAGGTTTCCAACGAGCCACGGAACTGGCCAAGAAGTGGGCTCTATACCGGCAGCATTACTGTGGATGCATCTATAGCATGAGGGGAATTTAAGACTCATACCTCAATTGTCCCACCCACAGTGGGCAGGATGACATTAATTCCACTACCACCCAAGTGCTCAATGTAAAAGCCTGGTTGCTCACTATGTACCGGGATTAGTATCTCAGGTTTTATCTCATGAGCAATCTCAAGCAGGTCTGGACCGCAGGCATGGCCTGAGGCATGTAATCCCTCCTCACCATCAGGTATTTGCCACTCGTCGTTGCTTTTCACGGGAAGACCAACACCTCTGAGCCCAAAGTGCTTGAGCCATTCATGCAGACGGTGGAAATCAATCTCTTGTTCTTCATCGTGGGGCTCACTGGAGCTATAAACATAGAGACTGCCCGCTCCGGGACGAATACTCGGCAGTTCGTTTAAGTCAAAGAAGCTAAAGCAAAGGATGAACTGTTCCTGGGCTGAACTTACATCCTCAGCTAAGACAGTCTTACCATCGTATTCCTGAAAGATATTTCGCAGCCATAAACTAGGGTATTTACTGGCAATGGTATCCTGGTAGATGACCAGACTATCTTCTTGGGCAATATCGGGGATTTCTGGCTCCAGAAGACGCATAGTCTTTAAGAGGTAGGCGTCCCTGGGCAATATTGCTAGTTTCCTGCCGGTATCCCTGGCAATTTGCAGAAAGGTAAGCAAGCGGTCTACATCTCTAGGTGAGAAATCGGCAATAACCAGGCTATTCGAGTCGGTAATAGCCTTTAGCCCATTCTCATATACCTCGTGCTCGGCGACATTCGTCTCACGCAGCACATTAGTGCCTTCCAGGATAAGCACCCTGGGACGCAAGTGGCTTGCTTGCTCAATGAACCCTTTGCTAAGCTCGGCACGCTTACCATGTAGCCGCAAGTCCCCACTATAAACAACCCAACCCGAGCTGGTTTCAATACCCCAGGCGCAGGCACCAGGAATAGAGTGGTCTACCGGAAAGCAGCGCAAATTAAAGCTACAGCCGCTGTGACTGGTCAGGGGACAAGAGACTAGCTCTTTTTGCCTGGCTGTTTTCTCCCAGAAGCCCCAGTTCCAAAACTCAGTCGCATCGGGACTCAGCTCTTCTGGTTTTACATCGGCAAGACAAAATTGCCGCTGCTCTCTTGGCTTATTGCCGGTAAGATAGGCTATCTGCCTCCAATCGGTCGGGCGTTCTTGCGTAGTCGGGCTGAAGTAGCACACCTGCTGGTCGAAGTCTGCTTTTCCCGAGTCCTGCATCGCCTTGGCAATAAATGCCGTCACTGCGGTCGAGTATATTGGCACACTGCCTCTCAGGAAGGAGATATGGCCTGAATGGTCAAGATGAGCATGAGACAGTAGCACACCATCTACCCGGTCAAGCTCACGATAAGTGGGGGTATGCCGAAACTGCTGCCAGAGACCAGGCGCCACCAGGTCATCTCGATAAAGTCCCTCCAGTGGTGGCAGTAAGCCCATCATCAAAGGGTCAAGTAGTCCGGCGCCGCTGCGAGGTTTCAAGTACTCCTCATAGAACAGCTTGTGTCTTTTATAAGGGAAGCCGAAATCCAGCCATAGTCTCCGCTCTCCATCCTCTAGGAGTATCTTGTTGCCACCAATTTCATTGATACCGCCGTAGAATGTCAATCGCACCATAGATTTTCCCTGTATGGTTTTAGCTACCAGGTCGGCTCTCATTATAGCTCAAGACTAAATTGATAGCATTAGCAAAGGAATAATAAACAGGTAACCGGGATGAAACACATTCCTGGAGAGATGCAAGAATCCCAGGCAGCTCCGCTCCCGGCGAGGGCTGCCGTATGACCAGCCACTGCTCTGGCACCCCCTTCGGTAAACCCTCCCTTGAGCAATATCACCACCTTTTCTGCAATGCCCCCACTCAATCTAGGGTTATGGTACTGGGCCGTACTCATCAAGAGCAGTCTTAATCTTATTATAGGCATCATCGGTAACCCAGGTCTTCCACCGCTCCTCGTTGTTTCTCAGGTACCAGACACCCACCTTATTCCAGTCCTCTACTTCGTTTTCCTTTGCCCAGGCGGCAGCCTTGTTGGTAAGTTCCAGTCCTATGTTCATCTTTTCGAATAGGGCAACCGCTTCAGGTGCCATGTCACGAAGGCCTGACCAGACAGCGTTAATGGGAGACAAAGCCTCATAAGCACAGGCCTCATCAAGTGGCCGCAGGCTCTCGTCCTCAAGGGCAGCCTGGATATTGTCCCAGACCTCAGAGTCGAACTCTGGCTCTTCCAGGATGTACCAGTCGTACATCCCCATAAGAGCAGTGGGCGCCCAGTAGTAACCGAAGACCGGGTCGTGCTTCTTCTGCGCCCCGGCCAGGGCTGCCTCCAGAGCTCCGGCGCTAGGTTCAATAATGTTATAGTATTCGGTCAGCCCGTAAGCCTCCAGTTTTACCCTGTTGGTCATCTGGCACTGCCACCCGATGGGGCAGTTAACGAATAATCCCTTGGTGGGGTCCTCGGGGTCCTTGAAAAGCTCCCAGTGCTCCTTCATATCTTCAACGGTATTGATGTTGTATTCCTCATGGACCCACGTGGGTATGCACCAAAACGAGGGGCACGGTTCCATAGTAGGCCCAAGGTTTTCGATTTCCCCATTGGCTATCGCCTCGTTGTACCAGTCAAGGTAGTACCACCACCAACAGTCCAACCAGACTTTAATGTCGCCCTGGGACAAAGAGACCTGGGTAACGGCTACACTCAAGGAAACGTCCTCCACAGGGTAACCGTAGCCCTCCTCGAGGATAATTTTGGCGAGGGCGTTACCGAGCCAGACACTCTCATACTCAGTATTAGAGAATTTGATAGTGGGTTTCTCCTTCTCAGTCTCTGCACACCCTGCAACCAGCGTAGCTATCATCACTAGTACGGTGAACAGTAATAGCCAGCGTTTCCATTGAAATTTAATAGTACGCAAAATAAGTCACCTCCTATCTTTCCATGCTTGTTTTATATTCCCCCAGGCGGTAAGTTCTCCGCCGGTGACAAGCGTTCTGGTGTTTATACATTCACCTCCTTCTTTCACCTCCTTTCAATTTTGCTGTCAGGGCGGGAAACGCCCCACATACTGGCGCCGTTCCTATGGCAACACCAGGGTGAACCCTATGTAGCCGGCCGGGCCTCTGGTCTCTTGGCAAATCCCTGGCTGACACGGTCCAGGATGATAGCCGTAAACACGATGCTGATGCCGGCTATGAACCCTCTACCTACTTCCAGCCGGGCGATGCCAGTAAGGACTTCTGCTCCCAGTCCCTTGGCGCCTATCATGGAGGCGATGACCACCATAGCTAGGGCCATCATCACCGTCTGGTTAAGCCCTGCCAGGATGGTGGGTAATGCCAGGGGAATCTGGACCTTGGTCAATAATTGCCAGGGCGTAGCCCCGAAGGCATGGCTAGCCTCTACTACCGAGGGGTCCACCTGCCGTATCCCCAGGTTGGTCAAGCGGATGATAGGCGGAATGGCGTAGATACAGGTAGCCATCACCGCCGGCGTCATCCCCAACCCGAAGAGCATCAGCGCCGGAATGAGGTAAACGAAGCTGGGCATGGTCTGCATACCGTCCAGAATCGGCCGCAATATCCCATCAAAGCGGCCACTCTTGGCGGCAGCAATACCCGTAGGTATTCCCAGAACCACACACAATAGGGTTGCCGTGAGGGTGATGGCCAGGGTCAGCATGAGCAGGTCAACCAGTCCCATGAAAGCCATGAAGGCAAGAAACAGCACAGCTATTACGCCAAACCGTGCCCCAACTATTCGCCAGGCAAGCAGTCCTGTTACAGCAATGACCAGCCACCAGGGAAGCCACAGGAGGAAGTCTCTGAAGGGAATCAAGATGCCCAGCACTATTGTCCTGATAACCACGAAGAAAGGGTCCCAGTTGATTACCACCCAGTCCACCGCACCGTCTATCCACTTGATGGCGTCCCAGCCAAAGTCCCATTCCCTGGGATAATCAATGGCCGCCCCGGGTTCCTCATCAGTCGGCACATTGCCGTAGAGAGCGACAACCATCATCATCAGGACAGCTACCACTACCACGCCAACTATGATTTTCACCACAGTTGGTAATTTGGAGAGCCTCCCATTGCCAATCAGTCGCCGCCAGGACTTTCGGGGTCCAGCTGAAACGCCGGTAGAAGTCTCTTTGGCTACATGCTTTTGCACTGGTGCGTCAATACCTCATAGACAGAACATTCGTGAAACGATTTCTCCGCCCCGCACTAGGAGACATTCCGTTGTTTGCATTAGTCTTCGTTGCCGTTGCCAGATTGCATGGCCTCGATTAGCGCAGACCTGGTGATTACTCCCAACAAGTGTGTTTCTTCATCCAACACAGCCACCGGTATATTCCCCTCGGCAACCAAGGGCAGAACCTGCTCCACCGGGGTATCCGGAGAAGTAGAGGGACATTCCTGTTGCGCTACCTCCTCTGCCTTGGCTACTCCGTTCCGTGCTGATGTTATTGCCTGCTCCATGGTTGTAATTCCTTTAAGCCTGCCGTCGCCATCAATGACAAAGGCAACCGTAACCCGTTTTTCCTTCATCCCTTCTATAGCTACCTCAAGGCTTTCATCGCTGTCAACCGATACCGCAGGTTGCTCCATGATGCTTTCTGCCACGACCACCTTCCCCCGGGGAACATCTTTTACGAACTCGCTGACATAGTCATCGGCAGGTTGGGCTACTATCTCCTCAGGGGTGCCAATCTGTACTATTTCCCCGTCTTTCATAATGGCGATGCGGTCACCCAACTTCAACGCCTCAAGAAGGTCATGAGTGATGAAGACCACTGTCTTCTTCACTGCGGAGCGCAGGTTGATGAACTCGTCCTGCATCTGGCGGCGAATGAGCGGGTCCAGAGCACTGAAGGGCTCATCCATAAGAATAATCTCAGGGTCTGCTGCCAGGGCTCGAGCCAATCCCACCCGCTGCTGCATACCACCACTGAGCTCGTATATCCGGCTCTTTTCCCAGCCCTTCAGCCCTACCAGCTCTAAAGCCTGAGCGACCTTTTCCTGTCTTTTCTTGCCATGCTCTCCCCGGATTTCCAGACCGAAGGCAACGTTGTCCAGCACCGAACGGTGAGGTAGCAGACCAAAGCCCTGAAACACCATGCTCAACTTACGGCGGCGAAGTTCCCTGAGTTCAGCGCCAGTCATCTGGGCGATGTCCACCCCACCAACGAGTATCTGTCCACTGGTCGGCTCAATGAGCCGGTTAATGCAGCGGGCAAGGGTCGATTTACCACTTCCCGATAGCCCCATGACAACGAATATCTCGTTTTCACGAACCTCAAAGGAGACATCCTTTACCGCTATGACATGCCCGGTCTCCTCTAGAACCTCTTGTTTGGTTACACCATTACCAGCAACGCTCAACGCAATTTCGGGGTCAGGTCCGAAGACCTTCCACAGATTTTGGCACAAAATTTCTCTCTCTTCTTCCAACATTTTACTCCGTGAATTCAACTTCAGGAGACAAGCCTGTGAGTGGTAAGTAATACAGAGGAAACTTGATTCTTGGTACGGTCAGTAAGGAGAAGCAGCAAAGTGCTCATAAACAGGGGAATAAAAACTATTCGGCTTAGTCCCTACATTAATAGTTAATATTAATAAGCGGACACTACCTCCTTAGAAAACCTATTCAAGCTACTAGCCTCCATCTAGCTCAGCCTGCTTGCTAAAGGTTTGATATAGCTTATCAAGAAAGAGGCACTATGTCAAAGCCGCTGACGGCCAAGGCGGCCTAATAACCAGAGATGCTGACAGTTGTTCTCGATGGCTCAGGTAGATTATTCTCAAATATACCCTATGTGAAAAGTCCTAATAACGACAGCATATAGTCTATGTAGCTTCACATGAGCATCCGCTTTTATGGTATTATTAAACCTAATGAAACCAGTCATGGCGACCTGACTAGACCCATTGGTATAATAGAAGGCTAAGGTGAGTTTAAAAGAGTATCAAGAAAAGCGTGATTTTAGCAAAACCCCAGAGCCGTCGGGGAGGATTAAGGATGAAGGGGAGCACCGCTTTGTGGTTCATAAGCATCAAGCTACTCATCTCCACTATGATTTCCGTCTGGAAATGGGCGGTGTGCTTCGAAGCTGGGCAGTACCCAAAGGTCCACCCCTTGAGACGGGCATTCGTCGGCTTGCCATTCAAGTAGAGGACCATCCCCTTGACTACATTGATTTTGCCGGGGAAATCCCTCAAGGAGGATATGGTGCTGGCAGTGTGGAGATCTGGGACAAAGGTAAGTTTGAGCTGGAGAAGGAAACAGCGAATAGGTTGGAATTCTCGTTGAGAGGCAAAAAGCTGTCAGGCAGTTATGCCTTAATCCACACTGATGGTAAGAACTGGCTTTTTATCCGCCGCAAAGAAGCCTAAATAAAGCTTCCTTTTTGGCGTGTTTAACTCTTATCGACGTCAAGCTCGCCAGATTCCTTCATTTTGGCATAGCACTCTTTACAGTAAACTGGTCTTCCTTCCGTAGGCTCAAACGGCACTGTAGTTTCGACACCACAGGCAGCACACACTACAGAATAACCACGCCCCGAGTCCCCATAGCCACTACTGCGCTCCCTGCGCCGAGCAGTTCGGCACTCAGGACAGCGCCTAGGTTCATTCAGTAAGCCGTGAGATAAATAGAATTCCTGCTCGCCAACTGTAAAAGTGAACTCTTGCCCACACTCACGGCATGTCAGAGTTTTGTCTTGCAGAGCCATGACTGCACCTCCTTTGGTTTTACCATCCCCTTGCTCTCAGTGCAACCTCTTGGCCTGAAAACCCTTTACCAGCTTAACGTGGCCTATAGCACTAGTTTCTTAGAGAAGCCTGCACATAGTGGAGAGCCAAGCTTTGGAAACAACACTGAACCTGGTTAACTATTATACCCCTCACTATACCCCCTGTGAGATGTCAGGTCAAGTCTATGATTACTGGAGAAAGAGCCGGTATGGTGGGTGAAAAAATAGACGGGATGCTGTATAATTACGAGAGTCGATAAGGTAGAGATTTAACAGAAAGGAGATGTGGTATACTTTAGGCTATAAAGTCTACAGCGTCTTTAATCCTTGGGGAGAGGGAGGTTCTACCTCATGACGGTTAAAGTTATTACTGACAGCGGTTCGGATATTACACAAGAGGAAGCCAAACAGCTGGGCATCACCGTAGTACCAGTATATCTTCGCTTTGGCGAAGAAGTCTATCGTGACGGAGTGGACATAGATAGCGACGAGTTTTATCACAAGTTAATGACTAGCTCAGTTCACCCATCTACTTCATCACCCTCACCAGGAGATTTTGCCAAGGTGTATGAGGAAGCGGCTCAAGAAACTGACGAAATTGTTTCTATTCATATCACCGGCAAGCACAGTGCTACCTACAACTCCGCACTTCTGGGCAAGGAGATTGCGGAAGGAAGGGGCAGCCGCATTGAAGTTATCGACTCTCTAGGTGTGACGGTGTGGCAGGGCCTTGTTGCCATAGCCGCGGCTAAAGCTGCGGCAGCTCAAGACAACCTACATCAGGTACTAGAGAGAGTCCATGAGACTATTAGCCAGCTGCACGCACTGGCGCTTCTGGACACTCTAACATATATAATCAAGGGTGGGCGTGTTAGTAAGGCTGTCTTGGCAGTGGAATCGGTGCTTAGTGTAAAGCCTTTAATCACTCTACGTGACGGACAGATTCGCCCAGCTGGATTTACCCGCACCCGGAAGAAAGGAATAGACCGCCTCTGTACGTTCCTAGCGTCAGCATTACATATAGAGGATTTAGCTATAGCTTACAGCACTACCCCCGATGATGCTCAGACACTGGCCGACTACATAGGCTCGCTCTTTCCTGATATAGCGTCTCGAATAGCAAGAATAGGACCGGCGCTAGGCGTCCATACCGGTCCGGGAGCCCTAGTTACCGTCGTGAAGGAAGCAAGACAAGACCCAAAGTCAATTAAAAAATTCTCCAAAATTAGACATTAAATACTGATACGCTTTCCGGCAAGCTTGCTCTGGATTCCTACTCAAAAAAACTGCCTTAAATCTTACCCCAGTAGTCTGTCCCATTTTGAGTACCTCTTTAGCTGGCAAAAAGTTTCAAGCTGAACCTCTAATATCCCTTCTTCTTGTCCACCACATTGAGTAACCTCTTTCCATTCAGATAGCGCCTCAGGTTTTCTGAGAACAGTTCAGTGGCTTGTATAACGTAGTCATCCATAGCACCAGCAACATGGGGGCTAATGATTACATTGGGAAACTCCCACAGCCGGCTATCAGTAGACAAGGGTTCAGTAGCGAAGACATCCAAACCTGCCCCGGCAATCCAGTGTTCATCAAGGGCACGGATTAATGCCTCCTCATCCACTATACCACCCCTGGCGATGTTAATCAGATAAGCGGTAGGCTTCATGGCTCGAAGCTCTCCCTCCCTAATCAATTTGCTAGTTTCGGGGGTAAGAGGCAAAGCGAGCACCACAAAATCACTCTCTGCAAGCAACTGCCGTAACTGGCCTGGAGGTAACATTATGTCAACATATCTAGCCTGCTTTACTCGCTTAGCCGACCTGCGGGTGGCTAACACCCTCATGCCAAAGGCCTTGGCTAGGCGTGCCACCTCTCGCCCAACACTACCCAGCCCCACTATCCCCACTGTTTTAGAGCGCAACACTGTGGGAAGAAACCGCTCCCATTGCTTCTCTTGCTTCAATTGAAAGCATAATGGTGCCTGCTTGACAAACATCAGCATCATCTCAAGAACAACTTCGCCGATTGGGGTGGCATGAATGCCACTCACGTTAGTCATTATCACCGGACTTCCCACCACATCCGTATCTAAAAATCTGTTTACTCCAGCCGACATCACCTGAACCCATTTCAGGTTGGGGGCTCGGGTAATGACATTTTGAGGCAGCCTAAGCCCAAAGAGCACCTCAGCTTCAGCCAACAGGGCGTCAAGCTCCTCTTTAGAGGCAAGCTCTCCTCTTCGCTCAGCATGGAATAAACCCGAAACCTCCGTCAGCTTTATCCTGGGGCTGACGCTAGTAATCTGCTGCAGACACTCGTCGCCTATCGCACTGGTGACGAGCACGTTAACTGATTTCATAGGAACCTATACCCTCCCTTCATTAATAGAGCATGCCGGCTCCAGCATGTTTAGAAATGCCACTTTGTGAGGTAGGACAAGCCCCACTATTTTTATATTTTGGCTCACACTCAAGTTGCTTGTCAACCATACCATTTGACACGCCCTGTGTACTCATCCAGTACCTTAGTGACACATCAAGTCACAGCACACGCTCTTGACAACTTGGCTCGGGCTAACTAGACTACTACTTGGAAGCAGCCAATGAGCAAACCAACACGAAGAGAGCTTTTGCATTTCAACCTCATTTGCATCGGGGCTATTCTGGGCTCCCTAAATCCTTTCCTAAGGCTAAGTAATTGTCCAAAGGGAAGAACTCTTAATGCTCTTCAGCTTGGTATCATGCCAACACAGCACGGGTGACAGGGTATCTTAACAAATTTGAGCTTTTAACTTGATGACAGTTAGCTCAATAACCATAGCGATTAGAGAACTAAAATGAAGCTTTTTGAGTTTGAAGCCAAGAACATACTGGAGAAGTACAGCATACCAGTTCCCAAAGGTAATGTGGCTAACAATGCAGACGAAGCTGAAGCAGTCGCCCGGGAAATAGATAAACCTGTAGCATTGAAATCACAAATATTGGTAGCTGGCCGAGGTAAGTCTGGCGGAATAATATTTGCTAATGATGCTGCTGAGGCTAAGAAAGCAGCCTCAAATCTTATTGGCAGCACCATTCAGGGAAGCATAGTAAGAAGCTTACTGGTTGAAGAAAAGCTAGACATCGCTGAGCAGTTTTATGCCTCGGTAGCCATAGATAGACAAGTCAAGACATACATCGTCTTGGCTTCCACTGAGGGCGGAATTGATATTGAAGAGACTGCTCTAGCCTCCCCAGATAAAATATCAAGGTATTGGGTCGACCCTGACGCTGGCTTCAACCAGCCAGAGGTAATAGAGATGCTAGGCAGGTTCAGCATGAGTAAGGACGATACCACCAAGGTTGCTTCTATCATCAATACCCTATATGCAGTGTCTATAGACAACGACGCTGAACTGGTTGAGATAAACCCGTTAGCCAAGACAGCCTCAGGCGAATTCATAGCTGCTGATGCCAGAATAATAGTGGATGATAATGCCCTGTTCCGACACCCTGAATTTAAGGATAAAAGCTCAATAAGAGTAGAGGATACACCTTTAGAAGCTGAGGCTAGAAAGCAAAATTTGCCCTATGTAGACCTACCTGGCGATATAGGCGTTGTCGCCAATGGTGCCGGTCTAGGTATGGCTACCATAGACCTGGTTCACCATTTTGGTGGCAGACCAGCAAACTTCCTGGATGTAGGTGGCGGTGGCCCTATGGATATTCCAAAAAGGGGATTGATGCTGGTCATCTCAAAACCAGAGGTAAAGGCGGTACTGATAAATATGCTTGGCGGAATAACCAGGTGTGATATATTCGCCCAGGCAATTATTGAAGCCCTCAATGAATCCAGTGTAAAAAAGCCGATAGTGGTAAGAATGATGGGGACAAATGAGGCCGAGGGAATCCAAATGCTCAATCAGGCTGGAATCTATACCTACCCCGATATGGAGAAGGCTGCCGAGGAAGTCTTAAAATTATGAGTATCATTATAAACGAAGGCGCAAAAGTTATCGTGCAGGGTATAACCGGAAACGAAGGCAGATTCCATACAGCCTCAATGTTACGCTACGGGACAAAGGTAGTGGCCGGTGTAACTCCGGGCAGGGGCGGACAACAAGTTGAAGGCCTGCCAGTCTACAACACGGTTGCTGAGGCAGTCACCAATCACGGTGCCGATACATCCATTATATTCGTTCCAGCCCGATTTACCCGAAATGCTGCTCTTGAAGCCATCAATGCTGGCATAAAAACACTGGTGGTTATTACTGAAGGTATTCCACAAAGCGATGCTATCGAATTCGTTGCCAGAGCCAGGAAAAAGGGTGATGTCATCATTGTTGGACCCAATTGCCCGGGCATAATAAGCCCGGCACACAGGCTAAAGGTTGGCATAATGCCAGACCATATCTTTAGCCCTGGCAGCGTCGGTATTGCTTCCAGAAGTGGCACTTTAACCTACGAGATTGCCTGGCACATTAGCCACGCTGGCTTGGGTCAAAGCACATGTGTAGGCATGGGTGGAGATGCTATTATCGGGTTAGATTTCATTAGACTCCTTGAGATGCTCAAGGATGATGAAGAAAGTAAAGGCGTGGTTCTGATAGGCGAAGTGGGCGGTAATGCTGAGGAACTAGCTGCCCAATACATTGCTGAAACAAATTATCCCAAGCCGGTGGCAGCCTATATTGCCGGAAGATTAGCCCCACCAGGAAAACGTATGGGGCACGCCGGAGCAATAATAATGGGCAGTGCCGGAACAGCAAAATCTAAAATTGATGCCTTCACCAGAGCCGGGGTACCTGTAGCTGAGAAACCAAGTGATATAGCCAAACTACTGAGCACATAGTATATGATTGCCCTCCGTAAGCGAGGTAGCTACGGAAATTATCGCAGGAGAGAATCTTATTAACCGGGGGAAATATGGCAGAATATATCAGGCTAAAGGTTGATGCTCTTCGAGAGTTCACTATCAATGTATTTAATAAACTTGGTGTCCCGCTTGCGGATGCAGAAATAGTGGCCGAGATACTAACAGCTGCTGACCAAAGGGGTATAGGCTCCCACGGTCTCCAGAGGCTTAGTAGATATGTGAACGGATTGAAAACAGGGGTAATGAAGCCAATTACAGATATAAAGGTTTTGAAAGAAACGCCAAATACACTTCTTATCTCAGCTGGAGATGGGCTCGGTCAAGTTGCAGGCTACAATGCTATGAAACTTGTTATAGATAAGGCGCTTAAAAATAATGTTGCCTTTGCCGCAGTCCGTGATTCTAATCACTACGGGATTGCCGGGTATTATTCAATGATGGCACTCAAGCACGACCTTATCGGGTTTTCGACAACAAATGCTGCGATACTTGTGGTACCAACCTATGGCAGAAATGCAGTAATGGGGACAAACCCTATTTCCATTGCTGTTCCTGCGGGTAAAGAGCGACCCTTTGTATTGGATATGGCAACCTCAACTGTTCCAAGGGGCAAACTTGAGGTCTATGAGCGTGAAGGTAAAACGATGCCAATTACCTGGGCAACAGATGAGCTAGGAAATCCAACACAGGATATATCAAGGGTACTGGCGAACTTGCTTGATAAGAAGGGCGGTGGACTGTTACCGCTTGGCGGCGCAGAAGAAGAAGGTGGTGGTCACAAAGGATATGGATTATGTCTTACTATGGATATATTATCGGGATTGCTCTCAGGTAGCGTATTTGGGCCCAATCTCTATGCTAAGAAAGATGTGCCCGCCAAGGTATCTCACCTCTTTGGTGCCATAAAGATAGATGCATTCATTGAGCCAGCCCTGTTTAAGAGCATGATGGATGAGTATATAAATATACTTAAGAATTCAGAAAAGGCAGTTGGCAAGGACAGAATATTTATCCATGGGGAGAAAGAATTCGAGCTTTATGAACAACAAAAAGAAGAGGTAGGTATTTACTACAAGGTAGTTGAGGAACTGAGAAAGATTGGAGAAGAATTCGGTGTAAAAGCACCATTTTAAGAGTAAGCCCTATCGGGGAATAATCCTCAAACTGAAGAAGGTGAAAGTAGAAATATAAGATGAATAAGGAATCGAGAAGACTAATTCCTCCCGGATTAAGTTACCTCGCCGATAACATTACCTCCAAGGATAATCTATTAGGCACCTCCAAGGGCGCAGGAGCCAAGTGGGCTGAAGACCTCCGTCTTCCTAAAGAGATGGAGACTATATTTTTTGCTGGATGCGGATATCAGTATAACAGCCAGCTAGAATCCTTGATGTCTCTAATACGAAAGATAGATAAAAGCGCTATTAGCACCGAACGAACCATGAGCCTGGCCCGTTTTCAGAAGAAGCTTGGGGTTGATGCTGCCGGAATATACCGCAGGGTAATGGCCAGAGGTAGTAACGCTGATGCCCAACCGCTGAGGGATGCGGTGAAGGTGCTGGATAGTCTTGGAGTGAAGTTTGGCTATCTTGCTGATGAGGAGCCATGCTGTGGGGGACTCCTGCACTACATTGGATTGCACGAGGAATTTGCCAAACATGCTCAGGAGGTATATAACAGGCTAAAATCCATGGGGGTAAAGCAAATTATTGGTATTATTCCTTCGTGCACCTATACTCTCCGTAATCTAATCCCTAACAGCATCGACAGGCACGACTTAGAGGTCAAGCATTTCTGTGAGGTGGTCGCAGAGAGTATCTCGTCCCTAGAGCTGCGTTTCCCCAGGGAAGTTAAGGTTACCTATCATGACCCATGTCAGCTGGCACGCTATCTGGGACTGATAGACGAACCGCGCCAGATATTAAGAGCTATCAAGGGTATCGAGCTGGTGGAAACTGAGTGGACCAGGGGGGAGTGGGCAACATGCTGCGGGGGTGGAGGGGGATTTGAGGCAGTCTTCCCCGAGTTAAGCCAGATTCTGGCAGTGAACCGGGCAAAGGAGCTGGTTGAGACTGGAGCCGAGATTATTGTTACTCACTGCCCGGGGTGTATTATGCAGCTAAAGGCTGGGCTCAAGGAACTGAAAACCAACGGCGTGGAAGTCCTTGACTTGACTCAAATCTTAGCCATGGCTATGGGGGTATAAGGAAGATGTCTATCTTTACCGAATACAAGAAAGAAATAATGGATGCCGCCCATAATGAACGGATAAGAACTGCTCTAACCCGGGCAATTAGGACTTATAGGGCAAATATCAATAAGGCCTTGAAGAAATACCCTCATACTATTAAGATGGCAGAGGAAGTTAAGGAGATAAAGGAGAAATCCGTCAATCAGATGGAGAAACTTGTCCAGGAGGCATGTGAAGTTATCGAGGATAACAAGGGGAAAGCTTATATCGCCAAAACAGCCGATGAGGCACTGAAAATCATCGGGAACCTGGTAGGGAAGGATAAGCTGATTGTCAAGGGCAAAAGCATGACCGGGGAGGAGATTGGGCTAAGGGAGCACTTAGAAGAACTAGGTAATGAGGTTTACGAAACCGATACGGGGGAGTTCATCATCCAAAAACTGGGTTCAAGGCCAATGCATATCCTCGCACCAGCAATTCACGTCCCCAGAGAGGATGTTGCCCAGCTCTTCTCCAAGCTTACAGGAGAAGAGCTCCCACCAGATGATATTGGGAGATTGGTAGCCACCGCTAGGAAGCTACTCAGGGAGAAATACTTCCAGGCAGACATTGGTATGAGCGGTGCTAACGTGGTGGCGGCTGATACAGGAGCGTTATTCCTTATTGAGAATGAGGGGAACATTCGCCTAGCTACTAGTGCACCACCAGTTCACATTGCCCTTGTTGGTATGGAGAAACTAGTCCCAACTTTTAATGATGCGTGCAAGGTTGCCGAGGTAACCTGGAGATATGCCAATTATACTATTCCCCAATATGTAAGTGTGTTGTCTGGCCCGAGTGCCACCGGTGATATTGAGAAGGTAATTACCTATGGAGCTCATGGTCCCAGAGAATTCCACGTCATCTTTATGGATGACGGGAGGACTAAACTAGCCAAGCACCCCATACTACGCCAGGCATTGTATTGCCTGAGATGTGGTGGGTGTCTTTATGAGTGTCCCGTTTTTGCTGTAACCGCCGGGCACTTTGGTGACAAGTATTTTGCTGGTATTGGCGCTATCTGGGCAGCAATGATTAGCCAGAATATAGAGAAGGCAGCTTCAATGGCTTACACCTGCCTAACCTGTGGCCGGTGTAAGGTAAGGTGCCCTATGAAGATTGACACACCAGCAATGATAGTTGAGCTTAGAAAATTGATAGCGGAGGGTGACCACTTAAGCCAACCTGATTTGGCATTGTAGAGTCAGGCTTTAAATACTAGCCCGAAGAGGTGTGTTATGTCAGAGAAGATAACTACAGAGGAGCTCTTGGCAAAAGCCCGCAAACCGGCAGAGGATGCTATGAGGCTCCATCCATTTTACCGTGGCAAGATGCAGACCATGCCTAAATGTGTGGTTCGTGACTTCAGTGACTTCGCCATTTGGTATACACCGGGTGTAGCTGACCCCTGCCGGGCTATTCAGGCAGACAAGGAAAAGGTCTACGAGTTCACCAACAAGTGGAACACCGTAGCTGTGGTCTCCGATGGCACTAGGGTTCTAGGATTAGGTGACATTGGTCCTGAAGCCGGCCTGCCGGTAATGGAAGGTAAGGCATTGCTCTTCAAATACTTAGGTGGAGTGGATGCAGTACCTATATGTCTGGATACTAAAGACCCTGATGAGATTATCCAGGCAGTGAAATGGCTACAGCCTTCCTTCGGTGGCATCAATCTGGAGGATATCTCCAGTCCCAAATGCTTTTACATCCTTGACCGACTAAGAGCAGAAGCACAAATTCCGGTGTGGCACGATGACCAGCAGGGAACAGCCACTATTAACCTGGCTGGGTTAATCAATGCCCTAAAGGTTGTCGGCAAGAAGAAGGAAGATGTTAAGCTGGCTATTATTGGCATTGGTGCTGCTAATACTGCTGTTCTGAGGCTGCTTTTTATTGACGGCTTTAAGCCAGCAAACACTTTAATTGTAGATAGTAAAGCCATCCTCCATACCGGCAGAACTGACCTCGAGGAGAAACAAAAGGAGAACCCATATAAGTGGGACCTGTGTCAGAGAACCAATCCAGAGAAGAGAAGCGGTGGGATAGCTGAAGCCCTAAAGGGGGCTGATGTCTGTATCTCACTTGCCAAGTCAGGACCGGGGGTAATCCTGCCGGAATGGGTCAAAGGCATGGCTAAAGATGCCATAATTTTTGCCTGTGCCAATCCCATCCCGGAAATCTGGCCGTGGGAAGCTAAAGAGGCTGGAGCTAAGATTGTGGTTACCGGCAGGTCAGATTTCCCCAATCAGATAAATAACTCCATCGTCTTCCCCTCTATCTTCCGCGGCACTCTAGATGTTAAAGCCAGAACCATCACCAGTGAGATGTGCATTACTGCTGCCTATGAGCTGGCTAAATGTGCTGAAGACCGGGGCATAAGTGAAGAATATATCATTTCCACTATGGGAGAATGGGAAGTTTATATAAGGGTGGCAGTGGCTGTAGGACTCAAGGCTATCGAGCAGGGGGTAGCCCGAGAAAAAGCAAGCCGTGAAGAGCTGACCGAACGAGCAGAGAAGATGATTAGAGAAGCCAGAGAAACAACCGCCCTTCTGATGAAGGAGGGCTATATCCCGCCAGCACCTGGAGATTAATTATTATAATAGCTATCTCTTCTGTAGAAAGGAACCCAGCCGAAATGAGGAACATAGATTGTAAGCAGATAACCGAAACCATATCCAATCTATTCCAAGAGGCTTGTGTCTATCTTCCTGAAGATGTGCTGGCCGCTATTAAACGAGCCAGAGAGAGCGAGGAATCCCCGGTAGCTCAAGATGTGCTGGATAGGATACTGGAGAACACTGAAATCGCCTCTAAAGAAAAAATTCCTCTGTGCCAAGACACCGGCACGGCGGTGGTTTTGTTGGAGTTAGGTCAGGAAGTGCACATAACTGGTGGTGACCTTAACTCAGCGATAAATGAAGGAGTACGCCAAGGATACGATAAAGGCTATTTGCGCAAATCTATGGTGCGCCAGCCTTTTTCCGCCAGAGTAAATACTAAAGATAACACACCAGCCATCATTTACACCGATATAGTCCCTGGCGATAAGCTCAAGATTATAGTAATGCCTAAGGGCGGTGGCGCCGAAAACATGACTCGCCTGGCTATGTTATCACCGGCGCAGGGACGTCAAGGGGTAATAGATTTTGTCGTCAACGCTGTTGATGAGGCTGGTAGCAATCCCTGCCCCCCGGTTATTGTTGGGGTAGGCATAGGCGGAACTGCCGAACAAACTTTAATGCTGGCTAAGAAAGCACTACTGCGCAAGGTAGGCGAGTCCAACCCAGAGACTGAATTTGCCGAGCTAGAAAGGGAAATTTTGCAACGAATCAATAACCTAGGCATTGGACCAATGGGATATGGCGGTAGAGTGACTGCCCTGGCAGTTCACGTTGAGGTTCTCCCTGCCCATATTGCCAGCTTGCCAGTAGCAACTAACCTGCAATGTCACAGTGCTCGGCACAAAGAAACAATCCTTTAGATTAGGGGCTAAAAAATGGCTGAACAAGCTCGAATGGTTGACATCTACATTATGGGTAGGCACTATCAGGTTCCTGAAGGACTTACTATCCTGACGGCACTGGAGTATTGCGGTTACCGGATGATTCGTGGCTGTGGGTGCCGAGCTGGGTTTTGTGGTGCCTGCGCCACCGTCTATAACTTTAGAAATGACCCTCAATTGAGGTTTGACCTTGCCTGCCAGAAAACCATTGAACAAGACATGTACTTGGTGCAAATACCATTCTTCCCGGCCGCTAAGGCTCTTTACAATTTGGAGGAGATAGAGGCAACTGGTGAGCAGATATTGGCGCTGTATCCTGACCTGGTTAAGTGTTTTGGTTGTAATACTTGCACCAAAACCTGCCCTCAGGACCTTGAGGTGATGTGGTTTATGTCAGATGCCCTGCGCGGTGATATTCGAGAAGTAGCTATTAAGTCCTTTGACTGCGTGATGTGCGGCTTGTGTGCCGCCAGATGTCCACAAGGCTTGGTGCCCTATAATATAGCCTTACTAGCTCGGCGTTTGTATGGTCGTTACCTGGCACCCACCTCTAAGCACTTAGAAGATAGGATAGCGGAGATAGAGGCAGGCAAATTTGATACCGAACTAGAAAAATTAAAAAATATGCGTGACGAGGAGCTACACCATCTATATGCCGAGCGTGACATAGAACCTCCATACTAAAAATATTAGGAAAGAGTGGTTAAAAATGTATCCAGCTTATATGGAAGAAAGCATCCGCAAGGTAGAGGCTAGCCGAGAGAGACGGTTAAAAGAAACGCTCCCTCGCTTCACCGAGGAGGAAAAGGCACCCTTACTAGAAAAATACCACCCCGACTTTAATAAAGAAAGCATGCGCCAGCTACAAGTAGGGCCAAATAAGGGTGAGCCTACACCTAATGAGCTGGCTGATTTACTGGAGGGTAATAGCCGGATTAACCCCGATAAAATTGACCTTGGCAAGATTGACTATGATGTGGATGTTCTGGTGATTGGTTGCGGTGGGGCTGGGGCATCAGCAGCACTGCTTGCCCAGGAAAACGGGGCTAAAGCCCTGTTAATAACCAAGCTACGCCTAGGCGATGCCAATACTGTTGGAGCCCAAGCCGGGACCCAGGCAGCCGATAGACCAAACGATTCCCCGGCAATTCACTACATGGATACAATGGGCGGCGGCCGCTTCGCCAATATACCCGAACTGGTAGAGGTACTGGTGAAAGATGCCCCCTCAGCTATTAAGTGGCTGGAACAGTTGGGTGTCAACTGGGACAAGGAGCCAGATGGTTCAATACACGAATTATCTGGCGGTGGCGCATCAAGGCGGAGGTTGCACTCAGCCCGCGACTACACTGGCCTTGAGGAGATGCGCGTCCTGCGTGATGAGGTCAGAAATAGAGAGATAGATTACCTTGAGTTCTCACCAGCCATAGAGTTAATACTGGATGATAAGGGACAAATAGCTGGAGCAATACTGGTAAACCTGGAGACTAATGAAGTAATCTTGGTGCGAGCCAAATCCGTAGTCATGGCAACCGGCGGGATAGGACGCCTTCATATTCAGAGCTTCCCTACTACTAATCACTATGGAGCTACTGCTGATGGGCTGGTACTGGCTTATCGGGTAGGCGCTGAACTAATTTTCATAGATACTATGCAATACCATCCCACCGGGGCAGCCTATCCGATACAGATTCTGGGGCAACTGGTTACCGAGAAGGTAAGAACTCTCGGGGCGCAGTTGACCAACATTGATGGAGAGCAATTCGTTATGCCGCTAGAGCCGCGAGACTTGGTAGCCTCAACAATTATTCAAGAATGCCGAGAGCGCCATAAAGGTATAGAGACACCTACCGGGGAAGTGGGTGTATGGCTGGACTCACCAATGATTGATATTATACGTGGTGAAGGAACTGTTGCCCGGGAACTGCCAGCTATGGTTCGACAGTTTGGTCGCTATAATATTGATATTAACAAGGAACCGATGTTGGTTTATCCTACCCTCCATTACCAGAATGGAGGCATCAGGATTGATACTGATGGAGCCACTACTGTGCCGGGATTGTTTGCCGCTGGTGAATGCGAGGGGGGAGTGCATGGCAAAAATAGACTTATTGGCAATTCAACATTGGATTTATTTGTCTTTGGCAGAAGAGCCGGTAGAGCTGCAGCTCAATATGCTAAAGAAGTGAAGCTAGGCACCCCGACTCTAGACCATGTACGCCGATGGCAGCGAAAGCTTGAGCAGGCTGGTTTAGCCAAGGTACGACCAATCTCACCCTTGCTGTTACCTGACTACGCCAGACACATGCCTGATTACCTCCCTGATTACACCAAACGGGCAATCTCTGTGAGTCAGGTGAAGCTAGCCTAAGAATGGAGAAGGCTATGCCACTACATATTCAGCAAGATGTTAAGGAAATTGAGAGTATTCTGAACGAAATCTTGAATACTAAAAGTCCGCCAGTAGGCAGGTGCCGCCTCCTCTCCAGTGGATTCAGCCCCACCCACGCACTAAATATAGCCGAAGACATTAGTGGACACAAAGAGTGCTTGGGCTGTGGCAACTGCCTAGATATCTGTCCATTTTTGTCTCGTGAGCCATCTCGCCGCGAGAAGACTGAACAACGGACATCAATGGCACTAGAAAGTATAGTTGGTGAAGACTGCGACCAATGTGATGCCTGTATTCTGGTCTGTCCTCAGGTAGATACCACTATTAAGAACTATGTAGTTAATCGCCGCATGGTAGAAGTTATGTCCCGCCTGGAGCAACGCATAGGAGACGAGGATGAGCCCGATTTAGACCTGTTCCTGGAGGAAGCTATCAGCCAGGCTTGACTTCTTCAGAAGAGGTAAAAATGGATTTTGAGTTATCGGAAGAGCTGAAAATGATACAAAGTCTGGCAAGGGACTTTGTTAATGACCAGCTGAAGCCCCTGGAGAGAGACTTAATGGGGCGGGCGGCTGACCTGAGTGATGCCTGGATGTTTCTCCCCGAGGAAACCGAGGAAAAGCTTGTCAAAATGGCGCAGGATATGGGGCTTTGGGGAGCGAGCATACCGGAGGAACTCGGTGGCGTTGGCTTGAGCACTTTAGGTAATTGCCTAGTTGAAGAAGAGCTGGCTCAGACAGTTATCCCTTTCAATTTCGGCGATGTCACCCCTATCCTTTTTGACTGTAATGACAGACAAAGGGAGAGCTACTTTCTCCCGGCATTCAATAGGCAAAAACAGCCTTATCTGGCACTAATGGAGCCAGATAAGGGAACTGATGTCTCTACTATGGGGATGAGAGCCGAAAGGGCAAACGGTTATTATCTTCTCAATGGTAAAAAGGTGTCGCTCTCCAGAGCTAGCAAGGACTATTTTGCCGTTGCCTTCGCCGCCACCGCCGATAACGGAGCCAGAGACGGGGTGACCTGCTTCCTAGTAGACAAGGATGCTCCCGGACTTCGGGTGATTGGCGGCGAAGCGAAGACGGGGTGGCAATCTCAGGTAAGAGAGCCAATACTTCTGGTCTTTGACCATTGCCGGGTGCCCGCAGAAAACATCCTGGGAGAAGAGGGAAAGGCTTTCTCTCTAGGTAAGAAATGGCTTCCCCCAAGGCGGATTATAAGAGGCGCCAGATGCGTAGGAGTGGCTCAGAGATTGCTCGAAGAAGCCACTACCCGTGCTCAATCATGGCAGTCATTTGGAGAGCTTATTTCCAGTCAGACTAATATACAAGCTGCGCTATCTGATATAGCTGTAGCCATTCATGCTTGTAGACTTATGGTCTATGAAGCTGCCTGGAAGGCGGACAAGGGAGAGCCAATACGCCGCGAAGCGGCTATGGTGAAGCTATTCGCTACCCAGATGATTCATAATGTTGCCGATAGAGTAACCCACATTTATGGTGGCCCACCCTATGTAGCCGGATTACCCATGGAAAGGCTATGCCGTCACGCCTTAGCCACCAGTGCTACCGAGCTTGCTTTAGAACTCCAGAGAAGCATCATTGCCAAGGATACCTTAAAAGGATTGAAAGTCTAAATAGGAGCACAATAATGGCCAAAAAGATAACCCTTCCGTTAACTGATGAGACCTTGAAAGAGCTTAAAGCCGGGGACAATGTTTTACTCACTGGCACTATATATGTTGGTCGTGATGCTGCCCATAGGAGAATAGTTGATGCTCTAGACCAAGGGAAGCCTCTGCCATTTGATATTAGAGGGCAGACGATATACTTTATGGGTCCCTCTCCAGCTAAACCAGGCCAGCCAATTGGTTCTGCCGGACCTACCACTAGTGGTCGCATGGATGCTTATTCGCCCCGCTTAATGGCTGAGGGGCTTAAAGGAATGATTGGCAAGGGTATGCGCTCACCAGCCGTGAAAGATGCCATGAAAAAATACAAAGCAGTATACCTGGCAGCTATTGGTGGTGCTGGAGCCCTCATCTCCAAGAGTATTAAGAAATCGGAGGTAATAGCCTACGAGGAGCTTGGAGCTGAGGCAATTCGCCGACTAGAGGTGGAAGATTTCCCAGCCACAGTGATAAATGATATTTACGGCGGAGACCTTTACCAGGAAGGAAAAGCCTCCTACAGGATAGACTAGAGAGGAATCATACAAGTCCAATGAAACAGTATGACTACATCATAATCGGCAGTGGTATTGCCGGACTTTATACTGCCTTACTGGCTAAAGAGCATGGAAGCGTGCTTGTTATAACTAAAGGCAGCATGGATGACTGCAATACCAAATATGCCCAGGGGGGTATTGCTGCTCCTATAGGCAGGGATGATTCCCCAGAGCTGCACTTTGAGGATACCATAGCTGCCGGAGACGGCTTGTGTGATGAGGAGGCGGTGCGTATCCTGGTAAATGAAGCTACCGACTGCATCAGCGACCTTGTCAATTTAGGGATGCCCTTTGATACTCTTGACGGAGAGATTGCCCTGGCTAGGGAGGCAGCTCACAGTGTGCCTCGTATTCTGCATGCCGGGGGTGATGCTACCGGCGAACATATTGAAGTCACTCTCAGTAACCAGGTACGCTCCTCCAAAATCCAGGTGCTCGAAGATTCCCTGGCCACCAAAATCCTGATAGAAAAGGGGACGGCTAAAGGAGTAGAAGTACTTGATTGCCGCACTGGCTCTATTGAGGAATTTGGGTGTCGCTTCTTGATTTTAGCTACTGGCGGCGCCGGGCAGTTATTCAAGTTCACTACCAACTCTGATGTAGCCACTGGTGATGGCATAGCTCTAGCCTTCAACGCCGGGGCAGCGATTACTGACATGGAGTTCTACCAGTTCCACCCCACCGCCCTCCGCCTGCCCAAGGTAACTCCATTTCTCATATCTGAAGCAGTCAGGGGTGAGGGAGGGATACTACGCAATGTAGAAGGCCATCCTTTTATGCCTGATTACACACCAGATGGTGACCTGGCACCAAGAGATATTGTCGCCCGTAGCATACTATACGAGATGGGAAAAACAGGCTTGGACAAGGTCTTCATTGATGTTACACACCTGCCGCCTCGCACTATTACCACCCGGTTTCCACATATATACCGCTTCTGCCTGGAGCATGGCATAGATATTACCAAAGACCTGATACCAGTAGCACCTGCAGCTCACTACATGATTGGTGGCATCAAGACTAATATCTGGGGAGAGACCAATATAGCTGGACTGTTCGCTTGCGGTGAAACTGCCTGCACTGCTGTTCATGGAGCCAACCGACTAGCCTCGAACTCGCTCCTTGAAGCGGTGGTGTTCAGTAAGAGAATTATCAAAAAAACCAGCAAGAAAGTTAAGATAAAGGCACCAGCTACTGACCAGGGTGCGAAGGTTTACCACTCACTCAGCCAGAGGCAAGCTCCACAAGCAGTGCCGGCACCTACCCTTTCTGCTCTACAAACGCTCCATCGTGATAAGGTCAGCATTATACGCAACAAGAAGGGCTTAACTCAAGCAGCCGATATCCTGGCTGCCTGGCAAAAATCTCTGCCCCAGCCTACAGACCGTCCCTCCTACGAGCTTAGCAACCTGATATTGACCAGTCGGTTAGTAACTGAAGCAGCCCTCCTCAGAGAAGATAGTCGAGGAGCTCATTTCAGGTCTGATTTTCCCCAGAATTCATCCCAATGGCAACATCATATTGTCTTTGCGAAGTGGGCACAATAGCCTTAAGGAAAACGAGCCTAATCTTTTCTTTGAATACTTGAGTATGCTATATTACATTAGTAAACGGCCAGATTGTAGGTGTTAGATGGTCAAATGTCCTAATTGCGGTCAAAAAACCAAAGGTGACTTCTGCCAGTGGTGTAAATATCCAATACTGAAGCGTAGTCGAGCAAGGCGTCAAGGGGCTGCAATACAGGCTAAGAAGGAGGCTAAACTAGCCGCTAAAGAAGAGACCAAGAGAAAAGCCGAGGAAGCTCAAAAAGCCAAAGAGGCTGCAATACAGGCTAAGAAGGAGGCTAAACTAGCCGCTAAAGAAGAGACCAAGAGAAAAGCCGAAGAGGCTCAAAAAGCCAAAGAGGCTGCAATACAGGCTAAGAAGGAGGCTAAACTAGCCGCTAAAGAAGAGACCAAGAGAAAAGCCGAGGAAGCTCAAAAAGCCAAAGAGGCTGCAATCCAGGCCAAGAAGGAGGCTAAACTAGCCGCTAAAGAAGAGACCAAGAGAAAAGCCGAGGAAGCTGCAATACAGGCCAAGAGGGAGGCTGAACTAGCCGCTGAAGAAGAGACCAAGAGAAAAGCCGAGGAAGCTCAAAAAGCCAAAGAGGCTGCAATACAGGCCAAGAAGGAGGCTGAACTAGCCGCTGAAGAAGAGACCAAGAGAAAGGCCGAGGAAGCTCAAAAAGCCAAAGAGGCTGCAATACAGGCCAAGAGGGAGGCTAAACTAGCCGCTAAAGAAGAGCCTAAGAGAAAAGCCAAGGAAGTAAAACAAGCTGAGAAAAGTCTAGAACAGATAGAGGATATTTGTGAACAATTAAGAGCCGGAAACATTGGAACAGAGGAAGCAATACAAGAGCTTTCAGATATTTCCGAAAAGATTGCCATGTAGATATTTTTCTGTTTGTTCCTTAGCAGGCTGATGTTGAGAGAACTTGTGAGGAAGTTCGGATTTTTACTTGGCTTGGAGAGCCACTAGGGGTGATGGCTTTCATTAAACAAAAACAAAATGTGAAATCTCCAATAAGAGAGGCTGGGCATCTTTGATAGATGCCCAGCCTCTCTAATAACCCTGATACCTATACTGCCAGCTAGCCCTTCCCTATCCTGAACATCTTAGTCCCACATGTTGGGCATACACCCTGGGTTGCTGGCTTACCATTCTTCATAGTTATGGCTCTGGCATCCTTCATTTCTCTCTTAGCACGACATTTGACACAATATGCTTGCATTGGTTCACCTCCCTTTTTAGTTAGAAAGAATAAACTACTCCCTCCTGTAATGTCAATAGTCAGCCAAAACTACAGTATTTCTGACAAAACAAGCACCCTCTTTACAGCTATTGGCTTTGGGAGTAAAATAGCTATGATTTTAGCGGGAGTAGCTCAGTGGTAGAGCATCTGCTTCCCAAGCAGAGGGTCGCGAGTTCGAGCCTCGTCTCCCGCTCCATATTATTTTTCCTTATCCGCGTCAGCCAATCTGGCTCTCCACAGAATTCTTTTACTAGCACGAAACTTGAAAAGGGCAAGTTGACTTACAATAAGATTATACTCTATCTTATGCTTAGAAACACCAAGTATCTCATAACCCGCTTGGGAGAATTGTCATAGCAGAAGTATTCAATCCTACATTAATGGCTGTGTGCGCTTTCTGGCTGGGTGCCTGTCCCTTTTCGGTATGGATTGGGCGGTGGCTCTTAGATAAAGATATAAGAGAGTATGGGGACGGCAATCCTGGAGCAGTCAATGTCTTCCGAGCCGGAGGTCGCAAGTCAGGTTGCCTTGCGCTAGTCTTGGACGTGGCAAAAGGAATACCTTTCGTAGCTCTAGCGCATTCATTCTTCAATCTCTCCGAGGTTGTAGTCATGGGGGTAGCACTGAGCGCGATATTGGGACACGCCTTCTCTCCCACACTTCGATTGAGAGGTGGTAAGTCGATAGCCGTTACTTATGGTGTCCTCTTAGCGCTACCTCAACACGAGATGCTGATTACATTTGCTGTCTTTATGTTCTTAGGTTTTCTGTTTATAGAAAGTGATGCCTGGACGGTGATGCTTGGTCCGGCAGGCTCGTTGGCTTATCTGATAACTACCGGAGGGGTCTCACCCGAATCGCTATTTATGCTGTGTGTATTTGCAATATTGACATTAAAGCATCTCCGCGAGCTGCGAACCGTTCCCAACTTTAGAGTGAAAATCACCCATTGGCTGCAATCAAGGAGACGGGCGACTTAGGTTAGTTACAATAAGATTGAGAGCATGCTACATCAGATAGCGGTGCTCTTAACTACTTGACAAAAAGTCTGGTCTCTGTTTATACTTGTTTAAAAGAGAATAGGTAAAGGCTGGGAACGAGACTAGTATGCCCCCAGCGAGGCTCAGAGAGCCGGGTAAGGTGTGAGCCGGCGCCAGGCGCAGGGGCTGAATGGACTCGGGAGCTGCAAACCGAAAGGGATTTTCCCAAGTAGGCTTTGACGGAGAGGGCACCGTTAGTAGAGCCCAGGGTATTGTCCTTCACTTGTGAAGGACTGTACCTGAAAGAGATGGTTGTTTGATTATTTCAGGCAATCAAGTAGGGTGGCACCGCGAAGGAAAACCCCTCGCCCCTATGGGCGAGGGGTTTTTGTTTGTCATATTGGGAGAGTTATATGTATTACCCAACATTAGAGGAAGTTAAGAAACTCAGGAAGGACGGCAATTTAGTACCTATTTACCGTGAAATCGTTGCCGACCTGGAGACGCCGGTGTCTGCCTTCCTCAAAATCAATCGGGGCGGTTATTCCTTCCTTCTGGAAAGTGTTGAGGGTGGCCAACGGCTGGCTCGTTATAGCTTCATAGGCACCGAGCCTTACCGGGTGCTAACCACTAAGGAAGAGGATAAGACCGACCCCCTTCCTCCCATTGCCGAGGAACTAAACAAGTATAAAATAGTACCAGTTAGCGGACTTCCCCGGTTCTGCGGCGGTGCTGTGGGCTATCTTGCTTACGAAACGGTGACTCGCTTCGAGGAGCTACCCTCCCCAGACCACGACCCCTTAGGATTACCTGAATCGCTATTTATGTTCGTGGATACTATGCTTGTCTTTGACCATGTCACTCATAAGATTAAGGTCTTGAGCCATGTTCATCTCGACGGAGACATAGAGGCAGCCTATCAAAAGGCAATAGACAGGATAGATAAGCTGGTAGACAGGTTGAACCAGCCACTTAAGCCGAGCCAGCAGACGAAGGCTGCTACTCGGCCTACAAGTGAGTCCAAGCCTTCCTCAAACTTTACCAAAGAGGAGTACGAAGCCAGCGTGGTTAGGATAAAGCAATACATCACCGAGGGCGAAGCTATTCAGGTGGTGCCATCCCAACGCCTGGCCCAGCCCACTGATGCTGCCCCCTTTGAAATCTATAGGGCACTACGCACCATCAATCCCTCCCCGTATATGTTCTTTCTTGATTTTACCGATTTTCATATTATTGGTGCCTCCCCTGAGATTCTGGTGAGGGTGGAGGATGGCATGGTCATGACCCGTCCTCTGGCTGGCACCAGGCCACGGGGAAAGAGTCCGGCTGAGGACGCTATGCTGGAGCAGGAACTCCGTAGCGATGAAAAGGAGCGTGCCGAGCACATTATGCTGGTGGATTTGGGACGCAATGACATCGGGCGTGTGAGCGAGCCGGGCACTGTTGAGGTTAGTGAACTGATGGATGTTGAGCGCTACTCCCATGTTATGCACCTGGTTACCCATGTGCAGGGTAAGCTGCGGCGCGACATGAGTGCCTTTGATGCTTTGCGAGCTTGCTTTCCGGCGGGCACTGTATCCGGTGCTCCCAAAATCCGGGCTATGGAAATAATCGCTGAGCTTGAGCCGGAGAAAAGAGGGCCTTATGCCGGAGCTGCCGGCTACTTCTCTTTCTCAGGCAACATGGATATGGCTATAGCCATAAGAACTATGGTGGTGAGCAAAGGCATTGCCTATACGCAGGCAGGAGGTGGGATTGTCTACGATAGTGTGCCTGAGCGTGAGTATGAGGAAACTATGAATAAGGCTCGGGCGCTGCTGAAAGCTATTAGCCAGGCTGAGAGCGCAGGCCTGATACCTGAGGGGAGTCATGTTATTACTGATTGATAACTACGATAGCTTCACCTATAACCTATTCCAGTACTTGAGTGAGTTGGGTGAGGAAGTAGTGGTGGTGCGCAATGATAAGACCACTCTTGAGGAGATTGATAATATGAAGCCTCAGCGGCTCGTTATCTCGCCCGGCCCATCTACACCGTTGCGGGCTGGTATCTCCAACGAGGTTATCCGGCATTTCGGCTCTAGGTTACCGATACTCGGTGTCTGCCTTGGACACCAGTGTGTCGGTTATAGCTATGGAGGCTTAATTGGGCAAGCTAAGGAGATAATGCATGGCAAGTCGTCTCTAATACATCATAACAGCCAGGGGGTCTTGGCTGGATTACCCAACCCCTTCTCCGCCATTCGCTACCACTCACTGGTGGTAGAGCGTGATGGACTGCCAGACTGTCTTGAAGTAACGGCCTGGACGGATGATGGTACCATTATGGGGTTACAGCATCGCCAGTACCCGGTAGAGGGCGTCCAGTTTCACCCCGAATCGTTTATGACTGAAGTGGGGAAGGAGATATTAAGGAATTTTCTACAATTAGATTATAGTAAGGTATTTTAGAACCCATCCCCCTGACCCCCTTCCCTTAGAAAGGGAAGGGGGAGAAAAGAAAGAGAGGGGCAGTACAAAATCCCCCTTAGTCCCCCTTTGCGAAAGGGGGAGATATAGATGATTTCGTGTTAACAAAATAGGGAGACTTCTCCCTTTTGTAAAGGGAGATGAGAGGGATTTAAACAGGGAGAGTCAAAGAGAGACAAAGCCTCTCTATCGTATAGGGCGTTAAAGAGGGACGAAGTCCCTCTTACAAACTCTTCCCCCTCTCCTTCTCAAGGAGAGGGGGATTAAGGGGGTGAGGTTAATAAATAAACTCCTAAATTTTCTAATGGAGGAGTAAGCCAAAGTGATTAAAGAAGCTATTCAAACTTTAATTTCCGGACGTTCACTGACGATGGAGGAAGCAGCCTCGGTGATGGAGGAGATAATGCAGGACGAGGCTACTCCAGCTCAATTTGGTGCCTTTGTTACTGCCCTCAGGCTCAAGGGAGAAACAGCTGATGAAATCGCCGGGATGGCTAAAACGATGAGGGCTAAAGCTGTCCCGGTGACCATTCCCGAGCCGGTAGTAGATACCTGCGGCACCGGTGGTGATGGCTCAGCTACCTTCAACATCTCCACGACGGCTGCCTTTGTTGTTGCCGGCGCCGGGCTCAAGGTAGCCAAGCACGGCAACCGCGCCATGAGCAGCCAGTGTGGCAGCGCTGACGTGTTAGAGGCGTTAGGAGTCAAAATCGACCTTAATGCCGAACAGGTGCAGAGGTGCCTACAGGAGGTGGGGATAGGTTTTATGTTCGCTCCGGTATTCCATCCGGCTATGAAATACGCGGCGGTTCCTCGGCGCGAGATTAGAATTCGGACTGTGTTTAATATCCTCGGTCCACTGACTAACCCGGCTGGTGCCGAGGCTCAGGTGCTTGGTGTAGCCGATGAGATGCTGGTGGAGAAGCTGACGTTAGTGCTCAAAAGTCTGGGCTGCCATCATGCTCTGGTAGTCCATGGCGAGGACGGCTTGGATGAAATCACAGTCACCGGGAAAACCCAGGTCTGTGAACTCAAAGACGGTGGCATCAAGAGCTATTCCATCAGCCCTGAGGACTTGGGACTATCCAGAGCTAGCCTAGATAGCCTAAAGGGTGGCACTCTTGATGAGAATGCCGCCTTGTTGCGTAGAGTCCTGGTGGGCACCCCGGGTCCTCAGCAAGATGTGGTGCTGATGAATGCCGCCGCCGTGTTACTGGCTGGAGGCAGGGCAAGGACACTTAAACAGGGGGTAGCATTGGCTAGGAAGGTAATAGACGAAGGCCACGCCTCGGCGAAACTAGAACAGCTAATTGGGCTTAGCCAAAGCTTGGCCTAGGGAGTATTAGATGATTTTAGACCGAATAGTAGCCGATAATCTCCGGGAACTTGAAGCCAGAAAATGTAGCTTCCCGTTAAACGAACTGAAAAGGGCAGCCTCGGAGCAGCCTCCAGCCCTCGACTTTGCTTCGGCACTACGTGGCGACCACATTCAGCTTATCGCCGAGGTTAAAAAGGCATCCCCCTCTATGGGCATTATTCGTCCTGATTTTAATCCGGTGGAGATAGCACAAACCTACGCTAGTAACGGAGCTTCCGCCATATCGGTATTAACCGAGACCAAATACTTCCAGGGTAGTCTCAACTACCTCAAAGCCATCAGAACTGCGCTAGGAAATAAGAGGCTACCTTTGCTCAGAAAGGATTTCCTCTATGAGTCTTACCAGATTTACGAATCCCGGGCTTATGGCGCTGATAGCCTGCTACTCATCGTAGCTATCCTGAATCCTGAAAAGCTGGAGGAGCTACTGGAACTGAGTCACCAGTTGAACATGAGCTGTCTGGTGGAGGTGCATAACGAAGCTGAGCTTGAAATCGCATTGAGGAGCGGAGCCAGGATAATTGGCATCAATAACCGGGACTTGACCACCTTTACCGTGGATATTACCACCACCGAGCAGCTCCGACCACTTATCCCGCCAGATAGAATAGTGGTCAGCGAAAGTGGTATAAAGGGCCGAAGCGATATGGAAAAACTGAAAAAGTGGGGCGTTGACGCAGTTCTAACTGGTGAGGTTCTAATGTCAGCGCCTGATATCGCCACCAAGATGAAGGAGCTACTGTGACCAAGGTCAAGATTTGTGGGCTGTCTGAGATAGAGCATGCTTTGGCAGCTAGCAAAGCCGGAGCTGATTTCCTGGGATTGGTCTTCGCTCCCAGCCGTCGCCAAGTCTCTCCCGAAAAAGCACTACGGCTAATAGAGGCGGTTCATAGTTTGAAAACCTGCCCGACTGTAGTTGGTGTTTTTGTGAATGAAACAGCTAAGGAAGTTAACCGTATTGCCGACTATTGCCGATTGGACTGGGTACAGCTCAGTGGCAAGGAAAGCTGGGATTATTGCCAGGAGATTGGGCGACCGATTATCAAGGTTATCCACGTATCCAGTGGGCGAAAAACCGAGGAAATTACTGATGAGATAACCACATGGTATCAAGTGCTTGATGGGAAGCTCGTCTGCCTTCTTGATTCACGAGTGGGAGACGCTTATGGTGGGACAGGGCAAGCCTTTAATTGGCAATTGGCCAAGGAGGTATCGGCAAGGTTCCCAGTGATTATCGCAGGTGGACTAACCCCAGGGAATGTTGGTCAGCTGGTCAAGGAGATTCAGCCGTGGGGGGTTGATGTTTCCACAGGTGTGGAGAGCAACGGTCAGAAAGACATTTCAAAAATCAGGTCTTTCATTGGGACGGTGAGAAAGGCAGAGAAGGATGTCAGTCAATCTCCAAAATCTTAGGAACGTTCACTAAAAGGAGGCGGTTATTGCTACCCGACAATAGAGGATACTTCGGAGACTACGGGGGGCGTTTTGTCCCTGAGACCCTGGTGCCGGCCCTGGATGAGCTGGCAACAGCCTATAAGGAGACAAAGGCTGAGCCTACTTTCTGGGCTAAGTTTGAATCACTGTCTCGCACCTATTCCGGAAGACCAACACCACTCTACCTGGCGGAGAGGTTAACTGAGCACTGTGGGGGTGCACAGATTCTCCTTAAACGGGAAGACTTGGCTCATACCGGAGCCCATAAGATTAACAATGCCCTGGGGCAGGGTCTTCTTGCCCAGAGAATGGGCAAACAGAGAATCATTGCTGAGACCGGAGCCGGGCAGCACGGTGTGGCTACCGCTGCCGTATGCGCCATGCTGGGGCTGGAATGCATCATCTACATGGGTGAGGAGGATATGCACCGGCAGTCGCTTAATGTATTCCGGATGAAGCTGATGGGCGCTGAAGTAAGGTCAGTTTCTGGGGGCAGTCGAACATTAAAAGATGCCATCAACGAGGCGATAAGAGACTGGGTGACTAATGTCAGCGATACCTATTACCTTCTGGGCTCTGTAGTTGGTCCTTATCCCTATCCCTTGATGGTGCGTGATTTCCAGTCGATAATCGGTAGGGAAACCAGGGAGCAGATTATGGCTATATGTAACCGCCTGCCCGACTATATAATCGCCTGCGTCGGTGGTGGGAGTAACGCCATTGGTATCTTTTACCCCTTTCTCAACGATAAAGCTGTCAGGCTTATTGGAGTAGAAGCGGCTGGGAGGGGGCTTGAGACCGGGGAGCATGCTGCTTCACTGGTTGCAGGAAAAGCAGGAATACTCCACGGCACAAAGTCCTATGTTCTCCAGGACAGTAACGGACAGATTAGGGAAACGCACAGCGTCTCTGCCGGACTCGATTACCCCGGTGTTGGACCGGAGCACAGCTACCTCAAGGATACCGGGCGTGCTACCTATGTGGCAGTAGATGATAAAGAAGCCCTTGACGGCTTTCAGTTGCTATGTAAGACTGAAGGCATTACCCCAGCCCTGGAACCAGCTCACGCTATATTCTATACTGCTAAGATAGCAAGTTCCTTGAATAGGGAGCAAATCATCGTAGTCAACCTCTCCGGGCGTGGAGACAAAGACATGGATATCGTAGTTCAAGCACTGGGGGTGAAGCCTTGAGTCGTATTGCTTCTGTCTTTAACCAACCAGGGCACACTGCCCTTATCCCCTATATTACCGTAGGCTACCCCACTGTTGAAGCCACCTTAAAGGTGGTTCCACTTCTTGCCTCAGGCAGTTGCGATATTGTAGAGCTGGGGATACCCTTCTCTGACCCATTGGCTGATGGCGCCACCATACAAAAGGCAAGCTTTCGTGCTTTACAGAATGGTATTACTCCCGAGATTTGTCTTGAAATAGCCGGGCAGCTAAGTAAGCAGATTGACATACCATTATTGTTCATGACTTATTTCAACCCAGTGTTTAGCTATGGACTTGAAGAATTCTGCAGTGCCTGTGCTGGCTCTGGGGTCAGTGGCTTAATCATCCCTGACTTGCCCCTGGAGGAAGGCTTAGAGCTGGAAGCTATTACCCAAAGGCAAGGGCTCGACCTCATTTACTTTTTGTCTCCGACCAGTACTGATGAGCGTATCAGGCTGGTAGCTGAAAAGGCTCGTGGGTTTATCTACCTGGTCTCGGTAACCGGGGTTACCGGGGCTAGAGACAGACTGTCGGCGAATTTGGACGCGTTTGTTGCCAGAGTAAGGAAAGTAGCCACCCAGCCGCTCTGTGTCGGCTTCGGCATATCCACTCCAGAGCAAGCAAGACAGGTATCCCAGATAGCTGATGGAGTGATTGTCGGCAGTCGGCTCGTTCAGCTTATGGAAGCTGACGAGTCAATGGTAGACGTGGCGGATTTTACTAGAGAATTAAGGTGTAGCCTTGACCAGCCAAATAAGATTTAGATTTACTAACCAAAAGACTTTTCACCGAGCACAACATTGACCGATACGGATGGAGTATGTTATCCTCTCATTTACACTGGCTCCAGGTTCGTTCAGAAACCCTGACGAGACGGAAGCCAGGCAGCGGAACTTGGCTAACCACGGTTTAGAAAGGTTGGGACGAGTAGATTGGATTCATTTGACAGACAATGGCAGCGCTGGTTTCCTGAAGATAGAGGCAGAGAACGTAGGCCGCCGGCCAAGGGCGGATGGACAACTACTAAGGTAGCCTTCATTCTGGCTGGTGCCTTGGCCCTGTTTATTCTCATAAGTATAGCGAAAGGGTTCTATACTGAGTGGCTCTGGTTCAGCAGCCTGGGTTATAGCAGTGTCTATGCCACTATTCTGAAGACCAAGGTGCTGCTCTTCTTCTCGGCGGCCATCATCTTTTGCATCCTGTTTCTGGGGAATTTGGTGCTGGCTACGCGCCTGGCACCCAAGACTGAAGCACGTTTTTGGCCCTGGGCTATAATGCGTCAGCTACAGTCGATACTCAGGCTGAACGTTATCCTGGGAACAGCACTGCTCAGTCTAATATTTGGTCTGCTGGCCCAGGGTAGCTGGGAGGTTGTGCTCCGGTTCTTCAATGCGCAACCCTTTGGCATCGCTGACCCGGTTTTCCATAGGGAGATTAGCTTCTACGCCTTCTCGTTACCTTTCCTTCAACAAATACGAGGCTGGCTCCTGGGTGCACTGATAATCACTCTTCTTGGCAGTGCCGGGGTATATCTGCTCAGTTATACGGTACAGCGGCTTAAGTTTGACCTTGCCCGGCCAGTGTTAGCCCATATCGGAGGACTGGCCGTTACTATCTTAGGCCTTTTCGCCTGGGGTTACTGGCTTGGCATATGGGAACTGGTCTTCTCTGAACGAGGGAAAGTCTTCGGAGCCGGCTATGCTGATATGCATGCCAATCTTCCAGCACAGTGGATACTTTTGGTAGTAGTGCTCATTTTTATAGGGGTCATTCTGGTTTCCATATTGCGTCGCAACCTTCGCTGGCCCCTCTACGGCATCGCAGGATGGATAGTGGCTGCCATCATCATCGGGGGTATCTTCCCCAGCCTGGTACAGCGCTTTCAGGTAGAGCCTAATGAGCTGGCCCGGGAGAAACCCTACATCGAGTATAATATCCAGTTTACCAGAGAAGCCTTCGCTCTGAACCGGGTTGAGGAGCAGCCCTTCTCTGCAGAGGAGGCACCAAGCCTCCAGGATGTAGCCCAAAACGAGAGCACCATTAACAATATCAGGCTGTGGGACCATCGCCCGCTAAAGGACACCTATAACCAACTCCAGTCCTTTCGACTCTACTATGACTTCAATGATGTAGATATCGACCGCTATATCATTGATGGCAAGTACCAGCAGGTTATGCTATCGGCCCGAGAATTATCTGCGGAGAAATTGCCTGTGCAAGCACAGACCTGGGTCAACCGTCGGCTACAGTTCACCCACGGCTACGGTATTGCCCTAAGCCCGGTTAATGAGGTCAGTGCTGAAGGGCTACCTGAATTGCTGGTAAAAGACATCCCCCCAGTTGGCGACTTCAATATGGAGCAACCCCAGATATACTTTGGGGAAAAGACGAATGATTATGTGATTGTGAAAACGAAGACCCAGGAGTTCGACTATCCTATGGGTGATGAGAATGTCTACGGTCAATATGAGGGCAAGGATGGAGTTAGCCTGGGCAGTTTCATCCGCCGAGCAGTCTATGCTTGGCAACTGGGTGACTTTAATATCCTTATCAGCGGCGAGTTAACCCCGGAGAGCCGGGTACTTTACTATCGGAACATCAGGGAGAGGGTGAACCACCTGGCACCCTTTTTAAAGCTGGACAGCGACCCCTATCTGGTGGTGATGGACGGAAAACTATTCTGGATACAGGACGCCTATACCACCACTAACCGCTATCCCTATTCTGAGCCATTGGGAGGTGGGATAAACTATATCCGCAATAGCGTTAAAGCGGTTATTGATGCCTATGATGGCACAGTGACCTTCTATGTCACTGACCCGGAGGATGCTTTAATACGGACCTACCAGTCCATCTTCCCCAAGCTCTTCGTCCCCGCCGGGCAGATGCCCGAGTCCTTGCGAGTCCACCTCCGTTATCCTGAGGACTTCTTCAATATCCAGGCCTCGGTATACCAAACTTACCACATGCGTGATGCCCGGGTATTCTACAACAAGGAAGACCTGTGGGCTGTGCCCAATGAGGTCTATTTTGGCAGAGAACAGCCTATGGAGCCCTACTATGTCATCATGCGCCTGCCTGATGAGGAGAAGGAGGAATTCCTGCTAATGTTGCCCTTCACCCCGGTGAACAAGAATGTTACTATTGGCTGGCTGGCTGCTCGCTCTGATGGAGAAAACTACGGGAAGCTGCTTGCCTATCTTTTCCCCAAGGAGCGAACGGTGTATGGTCCCAGCCAGATCGAGAATCGAATCGGGCAGGATACCGTCATCACTGAGCAGCTTGCCCTGTGGGGTCGCGGTGGTTCTCGAGTTATCCGCGGCAACCTGCTGCTGATTCCCTTAGGTAAGTCCATTCTGTATGTGGAGCCAGTCTTCCTCGAGGCAGAGACCGGTGGGCTTCCGCAGCTGAAGCGAGTTATTGTAGCTGCCGGTGACCAGATAGCTATGGAACCCACACTGAAGGGAAGCATCGCCGCTATCTTCGGCGCTGAGGCACCACCGACTGAACCGGTGGTCACCCCACCAGCTCTACCAGAAACGGTGGAGCCGGTAGCCGCTGACATAGCCAGCCTGATTGAAGAGGCTCAGCAGCACTACAACAAGGCACTGCAGAACCAAAGAGAAGGTGATTGGGCTGGCTATGGAGAAGAGATGGATGCTCTAGAAGCAGTACTGGCTCAGTTAGCGGAACTCATTACTGAAGAGGAAAGATAGCCCGCTGGTTCGACAATCTGGCTTTTTGTTACCTCAAAATTGTGAACTATTCAGGGTAGGTCCGTCTCTGCTGTCGGAACCAGGGCTAGCCTCTGGAGCAAGTGTGCTAGACCACACACCTCGCCGCTGCTGCAGCTTATATTCTCGGAAAAGCCATAGCCCCGAGACAAGAAAGGCGAGGGTATCTGAAATCGGTAGTGCCAGCCAAACACCGGTTAATCCCCAAATTAAGGACAGAATAAAAAGTAACGGAACAAAGAAGATGAATTGGCGGACTAGTGAAAGGAACAGGGCTTCCTTACCCTTGGACAAACCCTGAAAAGTGGTGACAAACAAAATTGACGGGCCAACAATAATCAGCGCTGACAAACCAATACGCATAGCGGGCACAGCGATAGCCAGCAGTTCAGGGTCATCACTAAAGATGCTAACAAGGTCAGGGGCGAAGATTTCCAGTACCACCGTGGTCACACCCATGAGCAACACAAGACCACCTGAAGCTAACTTAACAGCCCGCCACAACCGGTCCCAGAGGCGAGCCCCAAAATTAAAGCCCACGATGGGTAAAAGCCCCATGGAGACACCAAACATAGGCATAAACGCCAGGTCAGCAATACGTATGGTGATGCCAACAGCGGCCAGGGCTAACGACCCGAAGGCTGAAAGGACGTAGTTGACCAAGGCAAAGACCACGCTCTCCGCAAATTCCATTATCATTGAGGGAAAGCCGACACGGTAAATATCCCGCAGTATCGGCAGTCTGGGTCTAAGATGCGGTAGTTTTATCCGGTAAGCAGATTCGCGGCCGACAATGTAATAAAAACTGAGCCCAGCGCCGATTAGTTGCGCGATTACCGTGGCCAGAGCCGCCCCGCGAACACCCAGTTCTGGAAAAGGGCCGAAGCCAAAAATGAGAAACGGGTCGAGGATAATGTTAATAACCGAGGCAATAATCATAAATGCCATGGGCCTAACAGCGTCCCCTGAACCGCGCAACAGGCTACCAGCCATTATCATAAAAAAGAGGAAAGGCACGCCAAGGCCAATGACTGTCAGGTATTGTGTGGCAAAGTCCATAATATCCGGGGTAGCGCCGCTGACAGTCAGAATAGGCTCGGGAAAGAAAACGGCAGCTGCTAGGAAGATAGCACCAAAGAAGGCGGCCAGTGAGAAAACCTGCCCGGCGACCTGGTTGGTAGCTTCAATGTTTCTCTCACCAAAACGCCGAGAGGCAAGCGCATTGATGCCAATGCCAGAGCCAACGCCGATGGCGATAAGCAATATGTGGTAAGGCAGAACAATAGTCAGTGCGGCGATAGCCCGATACCCTATCTGGGACACCCAGAAGGTATCAACCAAATTATAAAGCGCCATGGTTATCATTGAAGCCATTCCAGGCAGGCTCAAACTGATGAGTAGCCTGCCTAATGGCGCCTCACCCAAGCGCCTGGTAGTTTCTGTCAGTTCGGTACTCTTATCCAGTTCTATTTCGTCTATCTCCTATCTAGTTACACGGTGCTTCAGTGTCTATGTTACACTGGGCGTATGTTGCCGGGAACACTTGAATAAATCTAAAGTAATTCAACTAAGTATGTGATAACCTAACCCAAAACTACCGTGGCTATTATACACTAAAGGGACCCTTTCACCACCTAATCGTCAGGTCACTTATGTAACCATCATCCCCCGCTGTCATATTAAGCAATGGCGGCAGACCTATTTCTTCACAATTGACAAACTTTGGAGCGAATGACATAATACCTTACAGGCTAGGGTAGTCCGGGATAGTGTTCAGCCCTCTGGCATATTATTGAGTTTTTAGGTGGAGCCGAGGCGAAGGAGGTGCTTAGATGGATAAAGGTACATGGACGGTCAAGAAGGGATTAGCCCAGATGCTGAAGGGCGGGGTAATCATGGATGTGGTCACTCCGGAGCACGCCAAGATTGCTGAGGAGGCTGGTGCCTGCGCTGTCATGGCTTTGGAGCGGGTGCCGGCTGACATTCGGGCAGCCGGAGGAGTAGCTCGCATGGCTGACCCCAGCGTTATCACTGCCATCATGGAAGTGGTCAGCATACCGGTGATGGCAAAATGCCGTATTGGCCACTTCGTTGAGGCACAGGTGTTGGAATCGCTGGGTGTCGATTATATCGACGAATCTGAGGTATTAACCCCGGCTGACGAAAAGCACCATGTCTGGAAGCATGATTTTAAGGTCCCCTTCGTCTGTGGCTGCCGAGACCTGGGAGAAGCATTGAGGCGTATCGCTGAGGGGGCTGCCATGATAAGGACTAAGGGTGAGGCAGGGACGGGGAACATTGTGGAAGCGGTAAAGCATATGAGAGCGGTTCAGGATGGAATTCGTCGCCTGCAAAACATACCTCCTGACGAACTGAGCGCTGAGGCGAAGGCATTGGGCGCCCCATTAGAGTTGGTCATGGAAATCCATGAAACCGGGAAGCTACCAGTTGTTAACTTCGCCGCTGGAGGCGTGGCTACCCCGTCAGACGCCGCCCTGATGATGCAACTGGGAGCAGATGGCATATTCGTCGGCTCGGGCATTTTCAAGTCGAGCAACCCGCCGGTAATGGCTAAAGCCATAGTCCAAGCGACCACCCATTACAATGACCCCAGTGTCCTGGCCGAGGTCTCCAAGGGGCTGGGTGAAGCCATGCACGGCTTGGAGCTCAGCTCCATACCCAAGGAAGAACTTCTGGCGACAAGAGGATGGTAGTGGCTTCCTCCCCCGTTTAGCTATTGTGCCCCGAGGTTACAGCCCGGCGGAGGGGCAACGGAATATATAGGTGGGGCTGGATAGACCAAGACCTGAAATACGAGATGACAGGAATAAGAGAATAATATAGGCTTAGGCACTGAGAGGACATACCAATAGAAAAAGGGCCGGAAGGTTCAAACCTTTCGGCTCTGCGCATTAGAGGAAGTCGAATATACTACTATTAGCCGATAGCTCCTCTCCTCTGGTAGTAACTGACCACCTGAATAATGGCACTAGCCGCCTCTTCGGCAGTGGGGTAGACGGGGATTTGAGCTCTAATGAGGTTCGCTTTCTGCTCAGCGAGGCCTCTCCAGCGCTGGCTGTCAAAATCCTCTACCCCCAAAGTTCCGGTATTCAACACAACTGCCACCGGCTTTGTCGTATTCCTTTTTATGCTCATGATATTCTCTGCCTCTATCGTAGCGATGCCAGCCAATTCAGCCCCGGAAAAAGGCCCACCCACAGTTATGTTGGCAACGACCAGGTCAAAATGGGGGCTTTGAGCCATCATACGCAGTATGTTTGCACCGAGATTGCTAACCCGGGCCTCGTCAGGAAAGATTGACACATCTACCGGATTTCTTATCCAGCCCCACCATAATTTAGGCACTGTCTTTTCAATCTCCCGCTCAATATCCGGCGATAAAGGAACCACTCTGAAGCCTGCCTCCTCCCATCCACCAGCGGAGAGCACACTCATGCCACCACCACCCCCGGCAACGCCCACCCTTGTCCCTACAACCGGAGGCAGGAACGCAAAAGAAACTACCAGATTCATCATGTCTTTCAGATTCCAAGCCTGGATAGCCCCTGACTGCTTTATAGCCGCCTCCCAGGTTGTGAGGGAGCCAGCCAGGGCACCAGTATGAGAGGCGGCGGCTCTAGCCCCAGCATTACCCCTGCCCGCTTTCAGGACGATGACTGGCTTGGAACGGCTTGCCCGACTAAGAACATCGAAAAATCTCCTCCCATCTTTCACCCCTTCAATATAGCTGGCAATCACCTCGGTCTCAGGGTCATGGCTGAGGTATTCGAGATAGTCAGCTTCGTTAAGGTCAAGAGCATTGCCATAGCTTATGACCTTGCTGAAACGAATACCCCGCAGGGAGGCATAATTGATAAACTCCGTAGCTGCCCCCCCGCTTTGAGAAAGCACGCCTACTTTGCCTGGCTCGGTGGGGAAGTCGTAAGCAAAGGCAATCCCTTCCCTGGGATGATAAATACCCATACAGTTGGGGCCGATGAGGCGAATACCAAGTTTCCTGGCTTGTCGCAATATCCTTGCCTCCAGCCTGGCGGCATCCTTCGACCCTGTCTCGCTAAAGCGAGCGGTGTAAAGATGGACAACTTGAACCCCTTTCTGGGGACATTGCGACAAAAACTCAGATACCTTCAAGGCAGGCAGGCAACAGATTACATAGTCAACAGTCCCAGGTACATCTTTTAGAGCGGGATAGGCCTTGAGACCCAAAACCTCTGACCAGTTCATGGCTACCGGGTAGATTTGTCCCCGATAGCCATAATTCAGCAGGTGAAGCACAAAACGGTATCCTATAGACGAAGGATTCCCTGAAGCTCCAACGACAGCGATGGAGCGTGGATGAAAAGCAGTATCTAATTTCTCACTGACCATCGCCAACTCCTCAATAGGCTCAGATATAAAGTCAATTCCCACATAGGCGATGAAAGCGCCGATTGGCATCAACACACCAGTTCCTAATGATTATCCTCAAAAGAGCACTGCCTGTCAACAGAAATGATAGGGCCAGCTATTACCGTTGGTAAGTTGCTGGACTAAACCGCTTGCCTCCTCTCTTAGGGTAGATTATAATGAGGTGGGGAGAGTACCATTATGGCATATGTCTCTGGGACCGGCAGGGCAGGCTATACAGTCAATATAGGCAAGTTGAAGACATACTCCTTTGAGATGGGCTCTATACGACCGCCTAGCGAGGGTGGGAGCTTCTCTCTATTAATCAGAGCAACCAGGAACTGTCCGTGGAATAGGTGCGCTTTTTGTTACGGCTCACCCTATAACCATGAGCGGTTTGAGCTGAGGTCCGTTGAAGAGATAAAAACTGATATCGACTCAGTGCAGGCTATCAGCAACGAAATGAAAGCGCTCTCGTGGAAGCTCGGTTACGCCGGGCGGTTAGCACCACTGGCCACCGTAATCCAGAGTAATCTCCTTTACGGTAAGGATACAAGATACTTAACCGACGATGAGCTTAGGAACTTCCACTGTGTCGTCAACGTATTTAACTGGCTTTATTCCGGTGGAAAGACTGCATTCTTACAGGACGCCGATACCCCTATTATGTATACTCACCAACTAGTGGAGGTCATAAGCTATCTAAAGGAAACATTTCCAAGCATAGAAAGGGTTACATCCTATGCTCGGTCGAAGACCATTGCCAAGAAAAAGCCGGAGGAGCTTAGCCAACTGCATCAGATTGGCCTTTCCAGGCTACACGTCGGGCTGGAAACAGGCGATGATGAACTGCTTAGTTATGTCAATAAGGGAGTAACAGCCGAACAGCATATTCTGGCTGGTAAGAAGGCTCTTGAAGCAGGGTTTGAGCTTTCCGAGTATGTCATGCCAGGCCTGGGTGGGAAAAGCAGATGGGTTCAGCATGCCAAGAACACCGCCCACGTCCTAAACAAGATAAACCCCCACTTTATCAGGTTAAGGCCCTTCGTGCCCAATTACAATACGCCGATGCTCGAAGCCTACCAAAAGGGGGAGTTTGAGTTGACTTCGCCCCATGAGCGCCTGCGGGAAATCGAGCTAATGATTGAGAATTTGCAAGTCACCTCCAGTGTCTGTTTCGACCATAATCTCAATCCATCATACTGGTCAGGAAATGGTCTCATCCCGCTGCTGAAGCAGGATTACGAAGGTTACAAATTCCCGGAAGAAAAGGAGGTAGTGTTAGAACTTATCAACAAGGGCCTGCAGCTTGATGAGAAGGCCTTCATAGACGTAAAGGATCTGGTCGGCACATCTTATTTGTAGTTTGCTTTTTGCTGAAGCAGGCCCAGTTTCGTGGGAAGCACTCATAAGAGTATGTTTAGTGAAAGTTTGCCATGTGATGGGAGATATCCATCATGGCTATCACTGAAGCTGAGACAAATCTTACAGATAAAGCTGGTTAAGCATTAAAACTTATGAGCAAATACAAAGTAAAGTTTCTACCGGACGAGGAAGAGGTTGAAGTAGAAGAGGGAGTTACCCTGCTTGAGGCAGCCGAGAAAGCGGATATTTATATCAACAGCCTTTGCGGAGGTGAAGGCCTTTGCGGTGAGTGCCGTCTTCAGGTAATTAGTGGTAAAGCTAGGGCGGACAAGAACGCCATTGGGTTCTTCTCCAAGGAAGAAATGCAGGGTGGCTGGGTTCTAGCTTGCCAGACCAAGGTGGAAGATAACCTGGAAGTAATGGTTCCCCCTAAGTCCCGCCTGGAAAAGGGAAAAATCATTACTGAAGGGATCCCGGTGAGCTATAGTGAACCTGAGAAGGTTACTCTCCGTAAGAGACCCTACACCCCAGCACCTTTCATTGAACCTTTGGTCAGCAAGATATATCTTGAACTTCACGAACCAACACTCGACGATAATATTTCTGATATAGACCGGATTACCCGGGAGCTGAGTAAAAAGGTCAGGTACTCTTCTTTCGAGATATCCTTAGCCTGTCTACAAAATCTGGCGGCTAAATTACGTCAGCATCAATGGAAGGTTACCACTACTCTTGCTAGGCATAATGGTATCGGGCGGATACTACAGATAGAGGCGGGTGATACAACAAACCAGAATTACGGTCTGGCCATTGACGTAGGCACTAGTACCGTGGTAGTTCAGCTAATTAACCTTAAGACAGGTAAAGTCATCGGGGTAGAGGCTAGCCACAACCTGCAAGCACGTTATGGCGAAGATGTCATATCTAGGATGGTCTTTGCTTGCGGCCGAGGCTCTCTGGATCCAGTTCATGAGGCAGTGATAGCAAATATTAATACCCTAACCCAGGCTTTGTCCCGAGAGAAGGGTATTGATGTTAAAGATATTACCTCCATTGTTGCTGCCGGCAATACCACGATGAGCCATTTCCTTCTGGGCTTGCAGCCCTGTTCCATTAGACTGGAGCCCTATGTCCCTACAGCTACCGTCTACCCGCAGATACTGGCGAAGGAGATAGGTGTTAATATAAATACTGATGGCATACTAGAAGTAATGCCCAATGTGGCCAGTTATGTGGGGGGTGACATCGTGGCTGGTGTTTTAGCCTGCGGTTTGACCGATAAGCAGGAGGTTCAATGTTTAATCGATGTGGGTACCAATGGTGAGATTGCTATTGGTAATAATGAATGGATAGTCTGTTGTTCCGCCTCAGCTGGCCCAGCCTTTGAGGGTGGGGGTAGCAAATGGGGTATGCAGGCTACTAAGGGGGCAATAGAAAAGTTGGAGATAAGAGATGGCGAGGTAATTTATGAAACTATCGGCAAAGCCAAAGCGAGAGGAATTTGTGGCTCCGGCTTGATTGACTGTATCTATGAACTGGTTAGGAACAAGATAATAGGCCAAGAAGGGAAATTTAATCTATCTCTCAAGGACCGGCGGATAATTGTAGAAGATAGTGAGCCTCAGTATATACTGGCCTTTCCTGAGGAGGCAGAAACGGGAGAAGCCATAACTATTACTGAATCAGACATCGGTAATCTCATTAAATCCAAAGGGGCAGTATTCGCTGCTATGAAGTCTCTGGTCGATTACATTGGGCTGACCTTTGATCAGCTGGATACCATCTATATTGCCGGTGGGTTTGGCACCTCTTTGAATGTTCCCAAGGCTATTGCCATAGGACTATTACCCGACATAGACCCCCAGAAGATTCAGTTTATCGGCAATAGCTCTGTCACGGGCGCGCGGATGGCTCTTCTTTCTGCTCCTACCTTTGAGGAGGCGATAAGTATCGCAAACAAGATGACTAATATTGAGTTGTCCAACTACCTACCCTTCATGAATGAATTTGTGGCTGCTCTCTTTCTGCCCCATACAGATAGTAAGCTCTTCCCTTCGGTGCACTACTGAATTAACCATTGCAGGTTTGCAAGGCGGGTAAGGTAGTTAATACTGGTCTGATAGAGGTGCCTATGGGCACCACCCTGCGCCAGGTTATCTTTGATGTGGGCAGTGGTGTCCCAGAAGGTAAGCGCTTCAAAGCGGTTCAGATTGGAGGTCCCTCCGGTGGCTGCCTACCTAAATCTACCCTAGATTTGCCCATTGATTTTGACTCCCTCAGGGATGCCGGGGCGATGATGGGCTCCGGGGGAATGGTGATACTTGATGAAGATGATTGCATGGTGGAGATAGCCCGCTACTTTCTGGAGTTCACCAAGAGAGAGAGTCCTGTGGCACGTACACCCTGTGCCGCCTGGGTACAAAGCAGATGCTGGAAGTCCTGAATGATATTGTGCTAGGGCAGGGGAAAATTCAAGACCTTGAGATGCTCACCGAGCTAACTGAAGATGTAAAGGCAGGCTCCCTCTGTGGCCTGGGAAAGACCGCACCCAATCCAGTATTGACCACTCTGCGTTACTTCAGGGACGAATATGAGGCTCATATCAAGGAAGGACGTTGCCCGGCGCTGATGTGCAGGGAACTGTTTGTGCTATAATCCCTCCACGGCGATACACTTTATCCAGCAAGCTATTTGTAAAAGAGAGTTAAATTGCAGTATAGCGGCAAGGCTCAGATAATAAAGAATTCTTCTATTTTCTCCAGCTTGAATGATGACGAACTCGGTGAACTGGCCAACCTTGCCAGCGAGCGTAGTTTTATGTCAAATGAGTTCGTCTTCTGGGATGGAGATACCCCTGACTGGTTCTATATCGTTGCCGAAGGGAAAGTGAAGGTTCTTAAACATTCCTCTTCAGGGAGTGAGTTTATCATCGCCTTTTTTGGCCCTGGCGAAATGTTTGGCGAGGTGGCTGTTTTCGAGAATAAGCCCTATCCCGCTTCAGCCCAAGCCGTAGCTCAAACCAGAGTAGTGGGAATTAAGAGGGAAGACTTCCTATCTTTTCTTGCCAATCGCCCTCAAGTAGCCCTGAGGATTATTAATGTCCTGGGAGGACGGCTCAGGGATGCCCAGAGCCGCCTTAGAGACCTCGCCGGGGAGAGAGTTGAGCAGCGCCTGGCCAGTGTGCTACTTATGCTTTCGGCAAAGCTTGGACTTACCCTTCCCTTTACCCGGCAGGACGTTGCTGAGATGGTAGGAACCACTACCGAGACGGCAATTCGGGTTATGAGCCACCTGAAGGACAGGGGGATTATTCGTTCCGCTCGCGGTAAAGTGATTATCCTCAATGAGGAGAAACTCCGGCTACTGAGTGAAGGACCACCGCAGGTATAGAACCGCAAGACTATCCTGCCACCTACGTTTATCCCCTGCACTGCCTGCCGTAACAGTGGGGAAGGGGGGACTCGAACCCCCACGCCTTGCGGCACATGATCCTAAATCATGCTCGTCTGCCAGTTCCGACACTTCCCCAAGAACAAAATCCTATAAAATGTTAACAAAAAAACAGCTTCCTGGCAATGCTCATACCTTCACAAGAACCTTCGCCCCTAACCCACAGCGTGCCGGGATGGATATTCGGTAGTAATAGACTACCACCTTTTAGACACCACCTCAATGGTTAATTTACAACGCGCTTTGACCTTTGCTGAAAAAAAGTTTTCAGAGGTTTATAATGGACTCGGATTAGTGCTAAAATATACCTCTAACTCGGTAGGCTCAGCACACATTATAGACAATGCAACACATTGGTATAGACATAATAGAAATAGCTCGCATTCAAAAGGCTATAGACCACTGGGGAGAGAGTTTCCTTCAGCGGGTATATACTGAGCCAGAACTCAGGCTATGCCGCAAAAAGCCTTCATCTCTGGCTGCCCGCTTTGCTGGCAAGGAAGCGGTGATGAAAGCCCTTGGCACTGGAATCAGGGGTATTAGCTGGAGGGAGATAGAGATACTGGCTGAACCTAGTGGCAAGCCAACAGTCCATCTATATGATAAAGCGCAAGACAAAGCTGATGACTTGGACTTAGACACGCTGGCTATCAGCCTCTCCGATTCCAAGGAATATGCCATCGCCTTCGTAGTCGGTGAGACAAGATAAGACTACTTCAGACGGAAAGCCCTCGTCTGGCTTTTTGATTTCGTCCCAATTCAAGCTATTTGTTTATTTCCAGCAGCCTCTCAAAAATCGGCCGTCTATAGTTATCACTTTATCAGCCACTTCCCTTAATGGCCGAGAAGTCCGTTCTTTGCCAAATAATGCCACCTCTGTGTGCTTCCCGTTATCCTTTACCGCCTGCAGGGCACCTACATAATCGCTATCACCGGCAACCAGAATAGCCACATCATAATTGTTCTTAAAACTGTGAGTCAGCAGGTCTGTAGTTAATTGTATATCAACCCCTTTTTCATAGGGTGGGACATTGGGCCAATTAATATAAACCAAACGTCCTAAACGCAGCTCGCAATAAGGTATTGAACTTACACTGGCAAAGAAAGCTTGTTGGTCCCGGTATCGCTCTGGCTCCTCTTTCCGCCCCACTGTGGCATTATAGTAATAAATCCTTATCAACCGACGCTTTTCCAGGAGCTTGTGGGAAAACCTACCGATGTCTATGCCAGTCCTCTTGAAAAAACCCTTAAGGGAATGGTAGAGGTTACTGCCATCAACAAATATCATTACCCTATCTGTCTTATCCGTCATGTATCACCTCCTTTCACTTAACACTTGGTATATCCGCAGCTAGGGCAGATGAAGCAGCCTTCCTGGTATGCCAGCAGACCACCGCATTCAGGGCACTGCCCGGCTAGATTTTTAGCTAAGCCATAGTCCTCAAGCTTGGGCTTATCATCACCGCTTATATGTTTTTCCAGAACGCTGGCAATGGCATCGGCGCAGGAGAGCACAGCCTTACCCTCTTCCCATGCAATGGATGGGCAGCGGATACCACGGAGTTGCCTTACCACTTTAGCCACATCTACCCCGGACCTTAATGCCAGGGAGATAAGTCGGCAGGTGGCTTCAAGCTGGGCTGAGGCACAGCCTCCAGCTTTGCCCAGAGTGGAGAAGACCTCGCATATACCCTGCTCATCGGAGTTTACGGTTACATAGATATAGCCACAACCGGTGGTTACCCTCTCGGTAATCCCTGATGTTACCTTTGACCTTTTTCTAGGAGCAATCCCAACTTCTTCCACTTTTTTCTCTACCTGGCTGGTGCTTAACGGCTGTGCTTCACGGCTTCTATCCCGGTAAATAGTTATGCCCTTTAGCTCCCGTTCGTAAGCGAGTAAATATACTTTGGCTATGTCCTCCCGGGTAGCTTCCTGGGGGAAGTTGACTGTTTTAGACACCGCGTTATGTGTAGCCTTCTGGAAGGCTGCCTGCATCCAGACATGCCACTCGGGGCTTATTTCATGAGCGGTGACAAACAACCGTTTGATTTTGTCGGGGATGCCTTCCAAAGTATGGAGTTGGGCACCAGAAGCTAGCTGCTGCATAAGCTCCTCAGAGTAGAAGCCTTCACGCTTAGCTACCTCCTCAAAATAGGGATTTACCTCTACTAGCTGGGCGCCGTCCAGGATATTGTGAATATAGCTCAGGGCAAAAAGTGGCTCAATGCCGCTGGAACAACCAGCTATTATGCTCAGTGTGCCGGTAGGAGCAATGGTAGTGCATGACGCATTTCTCGGTCTGGAACCACCAGCAACATCATAGATGCTACCCCCAAAGGCAGGGAAAACCCCCCGCTCCTTGGCTAATTCTGCCGAGGCTTTACCTGCCTCCTCACTTATGAAGCGCATAACATCAGAAGCAACTTGCAGTGCCTCCTCTGAGTCATAGGGAATATCCAGCTGAATTAGCGTATCGGCAAAGCCCATTACCCCAAGCCCTATTTTCCTGGACTTCTTGGTCATTTCCTCTATTTCCGGCAGAGGAAATCTATTGACATCAATGACATTATCTAAAAATCTCACCGTCACTCCTACTGTTCTGGCCAGCTTGGGATAATCAATCTCAGTAGTCCCATTTGTGGTGTGTAACATCCTAGCTAGATTGATAGAGCCCAGATTGCAAGATTCATAGGGGAGCAGTGGCTGCTCACCACAGGGGTTGGTGCTTTCAATTCTACCCAGATGGGGAGTAGGGTTATCCTGATTTATTCGGTCAATAAAGACAATGCCCGGGTCGCCTGTTTTCCAGGCCATAGCCACTATCTCGTCGAACACCTTTTTGGCATTGACCTGAGCCTGCACCTCTTGGGTATGTGGGTTTACCAGATTATAGTCTCGGCCAGCATTGACCGCTTCCATAAATTCATTAGTTACGGCTACCGAGAGATTGAAGTTAGTAAAGACAGTAGGGTCGTCCTTAGCTGTTATGAACTTCATAATATCGGGGTGGTCAACATTAAGGATAGCCATATTCGCCCCACGGCGCATGCCTCCCTGTTTAATGACATCAGTAGCGATGTCAAAGGCTCGCATGAAGGAAACCGGACCACTGGCAACACCTCCGGTCGAGCCGACTCTGCCCATTTCCGGTCTTAGCCTGGAGAAGGAAAACCCTGTCCCACCACCACTCTTATGGATAAGGGCGGTATTTTTTACAGCATCAAATATAGACTCCATCGAATCCTCAACCGGGAGGACGAAGCAGGCGGATAGCTGCCCTAGCTCTCTGCCGGCATTCATCAGGGTAGGCGAGTTAGGCAGAAACTCAAGATTTGCCATCAACTGATAGAATTCCTCTGCCCTAGCCTCGACATCTGCCTCAGGGTCGTAGGTGAGTTCAGCAGAAGCAACAGCCTGTGCTACACGACGGAACATCTCCTCCGGTGTCTCAATAACCTGCCCCTGCTTATCTTTCTTCAGATACCTTCTTTCCAGAACACGAAGGGCATTTTCGGTAAGACTGATACCAGGAGCAAGCTGAACCTCCGACTTGATTTGGATAGTTGGTTCTGCCATAGGTTTAACCTCCTCTTTCTCAACTGATTCTTTTTCTTTACTCGCCAAGATTTCTTCTACTATAGCCTGGATTTCAAACCCACTGGGCAGTTGTTTTTGACTTCGCCGGGACTTGGGCACCAGGTCTTCCATTCCGGGCAGAGGCTGTTCCGTTTCAGGTAGCGGCTTCGATTTTTCCAGACGTTTAATCACTTGTGCAGTGAGTTGCTCCACTAGCTTTCTATCGGCTATACCCATAGACTCGGCGGCAGCAAAGACAGCCTGGGCAACCCGGGTGCGATTAAGCTCGATTAATTGTTTATTTCCTGATTGATTAGCTTTAGTCATCTCCGATTCCTCTGGCGTCTCTTAGCCACCGTCTCTAATTCCTCAGCCGGGAGCAATGGTAGCTGACTGGTAGGACGAGATACCTCAGTTTCATCACTTACCAGGGTATCTATTTCTCGTTTTAGGACAGTGATATCAGTAAAGTCCCGATAGACGCTGGCAAAGCGGATATAGGCAATATGGTCCAGGCTCTTTAACCCCTTCATTACCATATCACCGATGACAGCACTGGGTATCTCTACCCTGCCCTGGTGGTAAAGCTCAGCTTCTATATCATCGGCGAGCTTATCAACGGTGCCGGTAGGCAGTGGCCGTTTTTCACAAGCCTTACGAATACCGGTTAGCAGTTTATCCTTACTGAACTCTTCGCGCCTCTGGTCTTTCTTAATAACAAAAAGGCCGGTTGGCTGCAATCGCTCATAGGTAGTAAAGCGAGAGCTACAGCTCAGGCACTGACGCCGACGGCGTATGCCATCGTTTACATCGCGGGAATCTATGACCTTGGAATCCTGGTAACCACAAAAGGGACAGTTCATCACCAACCTCTACAGTATATAGGGAAACAGACCTACAATACCACAATATATTGTGTTTGTCAAGAGTTTTGGGGGTAATTTTTCAGGTGGTTTTTTCACTTGTGAGGATATCGTAGAAAGAAGAAGGCTGCAGGGTTTTCTTACCCTACAGCCTTCACCCTAGACTGGAAGTTCGGTGGATTCCCCGGGAACTTTAAATCAAAGTGGTCTGCTGTGGCGTTTTCTCAACTTTAGTGGCTGAAGTTACTACCTGTCGCCGATGGCTGAATAGCGGGCGACGCAAGAAGGAGGGAACATCTAATTCATCTTCGCTCTTCTTTAAGCTGGAAAGGAACTCTGTAAGTTCCTCATCTCGGCTAACTCCTGCCAACCCCTTCTTGGAAACAAACCCGGTAGCGATTAGGGTAATCCTTAGCTCTTTGTCCATACTAGGGTCGTGAGCCACCCCAAAGATGATGTTAGCCTCGGGGTCCACTGCTTGCTTGATTACCTCAGCTGCCTCATTAACCTCAAACAGGGTGAGGCTACTGCTACCAACAACGTTGAATAGCACTCCCCTTGACCCTCCAGCGGAAACATCCAACAAGGGACTAGCTAAGGCTTCCTTAGCCGCATCTATGGCTCGATTTTGACCTGACCCCCTTCCTATGGACATCCAAGCTGGGCCGGCATCCTGCATCACTGCTTTGACATCAGCAAAATCAAGGTTAATCATTCCAGGGACGGTGATAACTTCAGAGATAGCCTGAACACCATGTCTCAGCACATCATCGGCTAGCTTAAAGGCACTGTCCACGCCCGTTTTCTGGTCACACAGGTCAAGCAAGCGGTCATTAGGGATGATAATAAGCGTGTCAACCTTATCTAGCAACCGGGTAATGCCTTCCTCTGCCACCTGGCAGCGGTTCGTTCCCTCAAAGCTGAATGGCTTGGTGACCACAGCAATAGTAAGGGCTCCGCTTTGTTTGGCTATTTCAGCAAGAACAGGAGCGGCCCCGGTACCAGTGCCACCGCCCATACCACCGGTGATAAACACCATATCAGCCCCTGAGATAACCTCTTTAAGCTCGTCACGGCTTTCCTCAGCCGCTCTTTGACCAAGGACATGGTCACCACCAACGCCTAATCCCCTGGTAAGTTTCTCCCCAAGCTGGATGCGGGTTGGGGCTTCAGTAATAGCCATGGCTTGGGCATCAGTGTTCACAGCAACAAACTCTACACCTTGAATTTCCTCTTGAACCATACGGGTTATAGCATTACAACCACCGCCACCCAGACCGATAACCTTAATCTTGGCCGGGTTAATAGTGAAGCTTGCCTTTGCCATATCTTCCTCCTTTCTTCATATATTAGTTATTCTTGGCTGGCAACCGCCTAACGAAATAAGTTCCTAAATTGGAAAATTAAACGCCGCCAGCCGGCACCTATTCCACGGAATTTCCAACTACTCTGCGTGCTCTGGTGTTTTGCTCCCCAGAGCAAGAGACCAACGCTTGTGGCATATGCCGGGTCGCAAAGGGCATCGGTAATACCGTATATATCGGTCGGAGTGCCCACCCTTACCGGGAGTCGTAGTATATCGCGCCCCAGGGTATCTATGCCAGACAGGTTAGAGCTACCGCCAGTGAGTACCAATCCTGCAGGAACCAGTGTTTCATATTCAGAGCGTGGCAGCTCAAGCAGAATAAGCCTTATGATTTCCTCAACTCGAGCCCTGATAATGTCACATAAATCCTGATAGGAGGCTCCATGTCCATCTCCGGTTGCTACGCTATTGGACTCCGCCTTACCTTCATAAACAGGTATAACACTACCATACCTTTTCTTCATTTCCTCAGCTACATCAAATGGTAGCCCTAAACCAATAGCAACATCTCTGGTGAGTTGATAACCGGCTACAGGTAGAATGGCGGTATGCCAGATGCTTCCATCTTTAAAGACAGCAATGTCTGTAGTACCACCACCTATATCGGCCAGTATAACACCCACTTGCTTCTCATCATCGGTCAATATTGCCTCACTGCTGGCTAAAGGCTCAAGGACGAGGTCCTCAATATCTACGCCAATACCTCGAATACACTTTACTAGATTCTGGACGGAAGTTACGGCGGCAGTAATGACGTGTGTTTCCACATCCAGCCTGAAGCCATGCATCCCTACCGGGTTCTGGACTCCAGCTTGACCATCAACAGCATAATGCCGGGGAATAACATGGAGCAGCTTTCGGTCGCTGGGAACCTTAACACTCTGGGCACATTGCAGTACTCGCTTCAAGTCATCTGGGCGCACCAATCGGTCATTGCGAGTAATAGCTACTACTCCCTGGTTATTCAGCGAGCTGACATGCCGCCCAGTGACACCAACATAAGCCGATTCTACCTTGTAGCCGCTGACTTGCTCCGCTTTTTTCACCGATTCGCGGATCGACTCTCTGGCCTCATTGATGTTGACCACCAAGCCCTTATGCAAACCCTTTGATGGGGTGATGCCAACACCGGCAACTCGAAGAACATCCCCACCGTCTGCTTCAGCTATAGTAGTACATACCTTAGTAGTACCAACATCAATAGAAGCTATAGTAGTCCACTTTCTCATTTAGCCCCTCCTTTTTAGCTAGATTCCGACCCTTTTGAGTTATATGAATTTTTCACATTTTAAATGCCCCCTTACCAATCTAGGACGCGGAAAAGACCATTTTGAGCATCTTCAGTAAAGTTGGCTTTCTCCACGCTCCAACCTTAGTCTCGTTTAGAATATTCTGTACATCATTGGTCCCATAGCCATCATATCGAGCAAGAATGTGCTCAACCACCCTCAATTTTAAGTCAGTCATAGTAGTACCAACATCAATAGAAGCTATAGTCTTTTCCTCCATCAGCCCTCCTTCTTAGCTAGATTCCAACCCTTCCGGGTTGTTATCGAGTGGTCTCAAAGATTTTATCTAGTCTAGGCTACTGCAAAAGCCTCTCGGAGCTTTTCCAGCAAAATTGGTCTCCTCCAGCCATTAGCTTTAACTTCTGCTGTAGAACACAGCCTTTCCATAATCTTATAGTGCTCATCCTGAGTAATAACACGCTCAGCCACTCTCAATCTGGCACTATGACTACGCGGATTAATCCGAACCTCCGCCAGAGAAGGAGTAATGACCCTCCTTTTGACCAATCTCAGGCTGGCAGTATGTTCGCAAACACAGGTTGGCGTGCCCGGGGGACAAATACAATCCTTTGCTTCTCGCCGCATAAATTGTTTTACTATGCGGTCTTCGAGAGAGTGATAGCTGACAACAACCAGTCTACCTTCAAAGCCAAGGAGGTTAACCGCCTGTTTTAGAGCTGATTCCAGGTGTTCAAGCTCTTGGTTAACCACTATTCGTAGTGCCTGAAAGGTTTTGGTAGCCGGGTGAATTCTACGCCTTCTGCTTCCAATAACCTGTTCTATCATCCTAGCTAGCTGAAGGGTAGTTTTTACAGGGCGTTCCTGCACGATGTGGCGGGCTATTCGACGGCTGTAGCTTTCCTCACCATACGTTTTTATCAGGCGAGCTAGGTCAGCCTCAGAGTAGGTGTTAACGATATCGGCAGCGGTAAGCTCTTGGTTGGGATTCAAGCGCATATCTAACGGTGCGTCATGCTGAAAACTGAAACCGCGGCCATTGCCGTTGAGCTGAAGGGAGGAAAGCCCCAGGTCAAACAAAATACCATGCACCGGGAGAAAGTCATACTTGTAACAAATAGCCTGTAAATTAACGAAGTTTTCGTTAATTAGAAGGGTTGAACCACCATAGGCTTCAAGCCTTGCCCTGGCTATTTCTATAGCCTCAGGGTCAGCATCAATGCCCAATAGCTGTCCACCAGGCGAGCTACGCTCCAGAATGGCAGCAGCATGTCCGCCACCACCGAGGGTGCAATCAATATAGCGGCCCCCAGGCTGAACAGCGAGCGCCCTAATGGTCTCTTCAACTAGAACCGGGATATGAACAGGTGCCAACATCACTTGACTCATCAATGCTGCTCTAGGCTTTCTATAATTTGCCAGGCTTGTTCCTGACTAGTAGCCTTCTCCGATTCCCACTGCTCCTTGTTCCACAGTTCAAGATAAGTATTGGCTCCAGTTATAATTACTTCATCCTCAATCCCAGCATACTCTCGTAATGGAACAGGCAGGGCTATTCTCCCCTGCCCATCAATATTAAGACTAAAGGCGGTAGCAAAAATAGCTCGATTTAGCCTTCTCAACTTGCTACGTGCGAGTGGACCGGCAGTCAGAGTAGCCGCCACCTTTTTCCACTCAGCCAGGGTATAGACATCAATGCACCTCTCTACCCCTAGCGATAGTATCACTCCCTCCCTTAGTTCTCTCCTGTACTTAGGCGGGATAGGCACCCTGCCCTTCTCATCAATCTTATATTCAAATTCACCCAGGAACATTTTTAACTCTCCAAGTATGGTCTAGCTTACCACTGCTTACCATTATTCACCATATTCTACCATTTTGCAACACAATTTTTAATTTGTCAAGTCCTTTTTCATAAATTTTTTCAAAATTGCAAATTTTTTATGTAATTTAGTAGTGATTTCACCGAAATACATTGTTTTCCAGCGGGGGCTGAAAGCGGGCAGGTGGTAGATTAGATGGGCCAAAGAAAAAAACGTAAAGGGCTTTTTCAGCAACCCTTATATGTGTTAGAATAGAATCTGTGCAAATTGATATTTTGACCCTGTTTCCCCAGATGTTTCAGAGCCCACTTAGCGCTGGCATTTTCAAGCGGGCTATCGACCGTAAGCTGGTTGAGATTAACATCTGTAATATTCGAGACTATACCCATGATAAACATCACACTGTTGATGACTATCCTTACGGGGGCGGAGCCGGCATGGTGCTCAAGCCAGAACCTATTTTTGAGGCTGTAGAGGCAATAAAATCAGATATATCCCTTAAAGAAGAGACTAATGGGGTGCCAATTATTCTGCTTACCCCGCAGGGTCGTCTTTTTTCTCAACAAATTGCCCTAGAGCTATCAAAACATAGCCATCTCATTCTTATTTGTGGTCACTATGAAGGGGTTGATGAGCGGGTACGTGAGCATCTAGTAACTGATGAAATTAGTATCGGCGATTATGTTCTTAGTGGTGGTGAGTTAGCGGCTATGGTGGTAGCCGATGCTATAGTCAGGTTGGTGCCCGGGGTTCTCGGTTCAGCAGCTTCGGCAATAGATGATTCCCATGCTACCGGGCTGCTAGAACACCCTCAATACACACGTCCCCCAGTGTATAGAGGGCAAGCGGTACCTGAAATTTTACTTTCAGGAAATCATGCCCAAGTAGCTAAGTGGCACCGCCAGCAGGCAATCATCCGCACTCTGAAGCGCCGCCCAGAGTTATTAGACAAAGCCAAGCTAAGTTCGGAGGAAAAGCAGTTATTAAACAAAGCCAAGCCAAGTTTGGAGAGAAGGTAGTTTAAGAAACAGATTGAAACAATCCTAATAAATACATAGGGAGTATTTTCGAATGAATATCGCATCACTTGTTGAAGTCAAATCAAATTCCAGCATCCCGGCTTTTGCTCCTGGTGACACGATAAAAGTCAGTTTCAAGGTGGTGGAGGGAGATAAAGAGCGCACCCAGGCATTTCAAGGAGTAGTAATCAAGGTAAGAAATTGCGGAGCTGGCTCTAGCTTTACGGTGAGGCGGGTTACCTATGGTGTAGGTGTAGAGCGCACCTTTCCGCTGTATTCACCGCGTGTGGAAAAGGTGGACGTAATAAGGCACGGGAAAACACGCCGGGCTAAGCTTTACTACCTGCGTGGGCTCAGTGCTAAGGCGTCCCGTATTAAGGAAAGACGATTAAGCACGCAAGAGTTAGAACAGGAACGAGAAGAAGCACGAAAGTTGGAACGGGAACGAGAAAAAGCACGAAAGCTGGAACAAGCACCAGAGCTAGAGCCAGAACAGGAACCAGAGGAAGCACCAAAGTTGGAAAAAGAGCAAGAATCGGAACAGGAACCAGAGGAAGCGCCGAAGCTGGAACAAGAGCAAGATTAGACTAAGAGTTGCCTCGCTGGAGTAGAGAAAGGTTTTTAAACTAAGCATACTTCACTTAAAGTACAGAAAGAGCTACTTCGCTGGAGCATAGCATGAGGTATGCCGAGGTTTGTGTAAATTCGCCAGTAGCACAGCGCCAGACATTCAGCTATGCTATACCCTCTGGTCTGAGCATCAATGTGGGGCAAGCGGTATGGGTGCCTTTTGGCGAGAAGCTCCTTCAGGGTATCGTTTTAGAGCTAAGCGATTACCCCGCGGTGGAAGAAACCAAGGAAATAGCTGGCCTTATTGAGCCCCGCCCGGTATTATCCCCAGCCTATGTATCGCTGGCCTACTGGATAAGCCAGCACTATCTATCGCCCCTCTTTGACGCCGTAGCTTTAATGCTGACGCCAGGGTTTGAGCGGAAGGCACTCACTTTTATCTCCATCCCCTCAACCCTCAATGACCTTGACTTATCTTCTCTTCCCCCAAAACAAAGACAGGCTCTGGAACTAGTCCAGAGGCAAGGCAAAGTAAGCCTGAGGCAGCTAGAGGGGATTTTAGGCAAGAAAAAAGCTCAAGCCATCGTTTCACAACTGGTAAGACGAGGGTTAGCTGTAAGAAGCTATGAGCTAGAACCGATTAGGGTAAGCCCAAAGGAGGAACCCTATCTCAGCCTGGCAATTGAGGCTGATGAAGCTCTACAGGAAGCAGCCAGACTGCAAAAAAAAGGAGCCAACAAACAGGCGGCTCTTCTTGACTTCCTGGCTCAGCAGTCCAAACCGGTTCCACTGAGGGAAGCCAGGCAGAGGGTTAAAAGTAATAAAGCAGTGACTGATGCCCTGGCCAATAAGGGTTTAGTCATAGTTCAGTCAATTGAAGTAAGGCGCGACCCCCTTTCCTCCCAGGATATAACCCCATCTTACCCGCTGACTCTTACCGCTGCCCAAGAATCAGCCTTCCGGTCTATTAGCCAAAGCTTGAAACAAAAGGTAAAGGTAAATGAGCATCCAAATGTTTTCCTGCTTCATGGGGTTACCGGAAGCGGCAAGACAGAGATTTACCTGCAGGCGCTAGCTGAAGCAGTGAGGCTGGGCAAGCGAGGTATTGTTCTGGTTCCAGAAATTGCCCTTACTCCCCAGACTATAGAGCGATTCGCCTCACGCTTTCCCGGCAAGGTAGCTATCCTTCACAGCCAGCTCTCCCTGGGTGAGCAATTTGATGAGTGGCAGCGAATAAGAAACGGAGAATTTGACGTAGTCATTGGTCCCAGGAGTGCTACTTTTGCTCCTCAACCTGACCTGGGCCTTATAGTTATTGACGAGGAGCATGAATGGACCTACAAGCAGCACGATAAATCACCACGCTACCACACTCGTGATGTAGCTATTAAGCTAGCTGAATTAACCGGAGCGGTAGTTGTTCTAGGCAGTGCCACCCCTGATGTAGCGACCTTCTATCATGCTCAAAGGGGAGACTATCACCTGCTTCGGCTCCCTGAACGGGTTACCCCCAGCGAGAGTTCACCCCTACCCCGGGTTGAGGTAGTAGATTTAAGGGAGGAGCTTAAGGCAGGGAACAGGAGCCTTTTCAGCCGCTCTCTGTCTCGAGCTATAGCTAAAGCTGTAGCCGGTGGGGAGCAGGTGATTCTATTTCTTAACCGAAGGGGAGCCGCCACCTTTATTCAGTGCCGTAATTGTGGCTTTGTCCTCCGCTGCCGGCGCTGTGAGGTTGCGCTTACCTACCATCTGGCTGAAGATACTTTAGTCTGCCACCAGTGCAACTACAGAATACCAGTCCCTCAGCTTTGTCCCCGGTGCTTGAGTCGGCGGATAAAGTTTCTGGGCGTTGGCACCCAGAAATTAGAGCAGGAAGCAAGTTATACCTTCTCCCAAGCCAGGCTGCTGCGTTGGGACAGCGATGCCACCAGGCGGAAGTATTCCCACCAGGAGATACTAAACAAGTTCCGTGCCCACCAAGCTGATATTCTTATTGGCACACAGATAATTACCAAGGGATTGGATTTGCCCCAGGTTACCCTGGTGGGAGTAGTTAGTGCTGATACCGGTTTAAACCTGCCTGACTTCCGGGCTGGAGAGAGAACTTTTCAACTGCTGAGTCAGGTGGAGGGGAGAGCCGGGCGTGGTCCCTTGGGGGGACAGGCTATCATTCAGACCTATTCTCCTGAACACTATGCCATTCAGGCAGCAGCTAAACATGACTATACCCTCTTTTACGACAAGGAAATTGACTACCGACGCCAGCTTCACAATCCCCCTTTCAGCCGACTGGCTAGCCTTATCTATACCCATACTAACGATGCTCTTTGCCAAAGGGAGGCAGAAAGGATGAAGCGCCTCCTTATTGAGGAGAGAGATTCAAAGGGGATAGCCGACCTCAGTGTAATTGGACCGGCACCGGCATTTATTCATCGGCTACGGGGCAGGTTTCGGTGGCAACTCATACTTCGCGGCTCTGAGCCATCCGCTTTCCTATCGCCAATACCTATTCCTCAAGGCTGGACAGTAGACATTGACCCGGTAGGGCTGTAGAAGATACAATACTGAACTGAACCTTAGATAATGGTATAATACTGGAGGAGGTCAGATGGCAATTATTCCTATTCGTGTAGTACCCGACCCAGTACTACGGCAGAAATCAAAGCGGGTCAGGTTTATTGATGGCTCAATCCAGAAGCTGATAAGCGATATGATTGAGACAATGTACTCGGCTCCGGGGGTAGGGTTGGCTGCCCCGCAGGTAGGCGTTTCCTTGCGAGTAGCCGTTATCGGCCTACCCGGACAAGAAGATATAGTCCTAATCAATCCTAAGATAGTGCGAAGGAGCGGGGAACGCCTGGTAAACGAGGGCTGTCTTAGTGTTCCTGGCTATGTGGGAGAGGTTAAACGTGCCGTCTCAGTTACGGCTAAAGGGCGTGACCAAAACGGGAAGGAGATACGAATTAAGGCAGACGAACTTTTAGCTCAAGCTCTGGAGCACGAAATAGACCACCTGAATGGAGTCCTCTACATAGACCGACTGGAAAGCATGGATAAGCTACGCAAGATTGAGCCGGAGGAAATTCAGCTTTAGTCAGCACTATAACAACGCTATAAAACTCCTTTTTGTCTACCTTCGCTACCGACTCATCCTTTGTTGCCCTTCAGATAGTCTATTGCCCACTGGATAGCATCCTCCCCCTCAAGCTCAAGCTGGTAGTCTGGTTCTATCCCCTCTCCTTCAATCAAACGTCCATCCGGGGTAAGCCAGCGAGCAGTGGTAATATATAACCCTGAGCCATCTTGAAGCCGGTGCAGGGTATTAACACTGCCCTTGCCATAGGTTTTTGTGCCAGCAATGGTGGCGCGACCATAGTCTTGCAGGGCTCCAACCAATACCTCGCTGCCGCTAGCACTGTAATTATCCGATAAAACAATCAAGGACAGCTCAGTAGTTATAGCATTGGGCTCAACTGATAAAGAAGTCTGCTTTCCTTGATTATCCACCACATAAACGACTACCCCCTCCTTCAAAAAGCGGCTAGCCACATCAACCACTACCCCCAGTAAGCCACCCGGATTACTGCGCAGGTCAAGAATAATGCCAGTAGCCCCTTCCTGGGCTATGCTCTCCAGCACCGGGGATAGCTCTTCATTGGTGCGTTCAGTAAAATGGCTGATATTAATATAAGCGATGTCTTCTCTCATCTCGAAGCGGACACTGGGTACCTCAATTTTAGCTCTAATTATATCAATCTCCTCAGGCTCAGTCTCACCCTGGTGAAGAACAAGAAGCCTGACTGATGTCCCCTTTGGTCCGCGGATATGAAGCACGGCTTCATCCAAACTCACCTCTGAGGTAGAACTACCATCGATTTCCAGAATTATGTCACCAGCCTTGATACCTGCCTTAGCCGCTGGTGAATCGGGAATGGGAGCAATAATCATTAGCTGCTCATCCCTAATCCCTACATAAGCTCCAATACCCTCAAATTTCCCCTCTAAGCTGCTTGATCTCATTTGGTAGGTCTTAGGAGACAGGTAGGAGGTGTAGGGGTCATCCAGTGCCTCCACCATCCCCTTGATAGCTGCCTGTCTCAGTGCGCTAGCATCAAGCCTATCCCTGTCCACATAATCCCGGAAAATAATGTCCCAGGCTTCCTCCACAACATCCAGACCCTGCTCCGTGTTTGAGAGATTTCCAGTAACTAGAGCACAGCCAGCACCAAAAGATAGGGCAAGGCTCACCACCAATAACAGGGTTATCATTGCAATTTTTATTGCTTTTAACATCGGACTTACTCTCCTCTAAAGTGTTTTGGCTAAATTTAAAATGAAAGCATTATCTATCAAGGGTAGCTGGTACAGGGCAAGCCCCTCCAAGAATTATCCTCCCCTCTCCCGATTAAGGAGAGGTTGTCTCCTCGCCTCGGAGAAGGGATACTAAGAGGGTCAAGTAAACCTGTAAGCCGAGTTCTGTATCCTTCCCCAAAGGGAAGGACGGTGACCATTTATCTAGCCCTTCCGTTACCGGAAGGGTCAAGCGACCAACCCGGGGACTAGGCCGGGCACCCTTTTGTCCCTCTATTTGGTCTTGCTCCAGATGGGGTTTACCCAGCCGGCTGGTCACCCAGCCGCTGGTGAGCTCTTACCTCACCATTTCACCCTTATCCTTCGGCTGAAGGACGGTATGTTTCTGTGGCACTTTCCGTAGGGTCACCCCTCCTGGGCGTTACCCAGCATCCTGCCCGGTGGAGCTCGGACTTTCCTCCCTTCAGAGAAGAGCGGTCACCCGGTTTACTTGACCCATTTATACTGTAGCATAATAGCACTAAAATCAACAAGCAGCGATGAAGACCGAGTAATAAGCTACATTATATAATATATATCAAGGAGTAAGCCTGCTGGCGAATAGCTTGAATACCTGAGCAAAATAGCCTATAATTCCCCCAGAGAGCTTACTACCAGCTATTTAGCATGTAAGCATCTTCACTAATGGCATGCATGAACTTTCTATCACCCAGAGCATTTTGTCTATTGCGCTGGAACAGGCTAAGGCAGCTCAAGCGAACAAGATTGCCAAAATCAACCTCACCATCGGTGAACTATCAGGTATTGTTGATGAATGCGTAGAGTTCTATTTCGACATCATAAGCAAAGACACTATTGCGGCTGAAGCCAGCCTTTTCTTTCACCGACCACCAATCAAGTTGCGTTGCCGCAATTGCGCTACCACTTTCTCACCGGATAACCTTGACTGGGCTTGCCCCAATTGCCGAGAGCAAAAAATAGAAATAATATCGGGGCGCGAATGCTATGTTGAAAGCATAGAGGTGGAATAAATGGCAGTAAAAATACTAACCATTAAAGAGGATATCCTGGGTGCTAATGAAGAAAAAGCCAGAAGAAACCGGGGCCGACTAGATAAGCATGCCACTCTAACCGTAAATGTGATGTCATCCCCGGGGGCAGGCAAGACCAGCCTCATCCTGCAAACAATAAATAGGCTGAAGCCAAAGACCAGGATTGCTGTCATTGAGGGTGACGTTGCCTCAAGCCTGGATGCTGATAAGGTGCATCAGCAGGGAGTGCCAGTAATCCAAATAAACACTGCCGGTGGCTGTCACCTTGACGCTAACATGACCGAGAAGGCACTAAATAATCTGCCCCTTGAGGAGATTGACCTGCTCCTTATCGAAAATGTAGGTAATCTTATCTGCCCGGTCGAGTTTGCCCTCGGCGAACACAAGAAGGCAATGCTTTTGAGCGTGCCGGAGGGTGATGACAAACCATACAAATACCCCCTAATGTTCACCGAGGCCGATGTGGTGCTGGTCAACAAGATTGACCTGCTGCCACACCTTGATTTCAATACTACCGCCTTTAACCAGGCCGTCACCGGGCTAAATCCAGCAGTTAAGATATTTCAGGTCTCCTGCAAGACTTCTGAAGGGCTGGAAGCATGGTTCTTGTGGCTGGAAGATGAGACAAAACAGATGAAAAACCGCCAGGGTTAGTAGGACTTTTTAAACCGGCAAGCCTTCAAAAAAATTCTGTAACAGCATAAAAATGACAAAAACATCAGTTCTCGACTTAGTTCACATCAGTGTCCGGGGTGTGGTGCAGGGCGTTGGCTTCAGACCCTTCGTCTACCAGCTAGCTACCAAGTACAACCTCAAGGGCTGGGTATGCAATACCTCCGAGGACGTAAAGATTGAGGTAGAGGGAGAAGCAGCAGCCATTGAGCAATTTTTGCTGGCGTTACGAGAGCAAGCCCCACCCCGAGCTAATATTGAGGACATCACCACCACGCATTACCCCCCAGCCAACTATGAGAAATTTGAAATCCACCACAGCATCGCTGAAGAAGGAAAATATCAGCTTATTTCTCCAGATATCGCTACCTGCCAGGATTGCCTGAGGGAAATTTTCGACCTGGATGATAGACGCTATCGCTACCCCTTCACCAACTGCACCAACTGCGGACCCCGCTTTACTATAATTGAGGATATCCCCTATGACCGCCCGCGGACGACTATGCGGCGCTTCCAAATGTGCCCCGAATGCCAGAGGGAATACGATGACCCCCTTAACCGCCGCTTCCATGCTCAACCTAATGCCTGTCCTGAGTGCGGCCCGACACTAGGGCTGCTGGATGCTAACGGTAGTCCGGTAGCTATTGATGATGCCATCACCGCCACCAGCCAGCTCCTGCGAGAAGGGAAGATTGTCGCCATAAAAGGTCTGGGTGGATTCCTTCTAGCTTGCGATGCTACCAATGAAGCCGCCATTAACCTCCTGCGCCAGCGGAAAATGCGCCCATTCAAGCCACTAGCCATAATGGTATCGTCTATTGACGAAGCCAAGGAACATTGTTATGTAAGCAATGAAGAGGAGGAACTACTTACCTCTCCCTACAGCCCTATTGTGCTTATGAAGTGGAAAGCCGATTCTTCGGTATCACCGGCAGTGGCTCCTAACCTGAAGTATCTTGGGGTGATGCTCCCCTATACCCCTTTGCACCATACCCTGCTCAGGGAGACAGGACTGCCTCTGGTAATGACCAGCGGTAACATAAGTGAAGAGCCTATCGCCAAGGATAATGACGAGGCAGTAAGGAGACTCTCCGGGATTGTTGACTATTTCCTGATTCACAATCGCGATATCTATGCCCGCTACGATGACAGTGTAACCATAGTCGAAAGAGGCGTTCCTCAGCTCATCCGGCGCGCTCGCGGTTATGCCCCCTACCCCATCCACCTTAACTTCAGCAGCCAGCAAATTCTTGGCTGTGGCGCTGAGTTGAAAAATACCTTCTGTTTAACCAGAGGCGAGCATGCCTTTGTAAGTCAGCACATTGGTGACCTGGAAAACCTGGAAACTATGGAGCACTTTGAAAATACCATCGCTCTCTATAAGAAGCTATTTCGCATCGAACCGAGTATTATTGCTCATGACCTCCACCCTGAGTATCTAGCCACCAAATATGCCAAGGAACTGGCTGACAAATCGGCTGATATTAGACTCGTCCCGGTGCAACATCATCATGCCCATATCGTCAGTTGCATGGTAGAGAATGGACTGGATTCACCAGTCATCGGGGTCGCCCTTGATGGTACCGGCTATGGTATTGATGGCAATATCTGGGGTGGGGAGTTTCTGGCAGCCGATTATCGGGGATTTACCAGAACGGGGCATCTTGAGTATCTCCCCCTACCTGGTGGAGACCTGGCCATAAGAAAGCCTTTTCGTATTGCCATAAGCTACCTCCTATCACTATTGGGTGAAACCGCCTTAAAACAAGACCTGCCCTTCCTAAGAGGGATAGACAGCGTGGAGATAGACATTATTAGAAAACAAATAGAAAACAAAATTAACTCGCCACTAACCTCCAGTTGCGGCCGTCTTTTCGATGCGGTATCAGCCTTGATAGGAGTAAGAGGTGAGGTAGAATACGAAGCCCAGGCGGCTATTGAGCTGGAGATGCTCGCCTATAATGAAGCAGATGAAACCGACCACTACCCGTTCTCCATAGTTGAGCAGAACGGTCTGAGTTTAATCAAGCTTGAAGATTTATTCTCAGCCATAGTCCAGGATTTACAAGGTGGTATTACTCAAGCTAGAATAGCAGCAAGGTTTCACAACACAATAGCCCGAATGATAATAGAGTTATGTCAAGTAATCTCTGAGAAAACCGGTATAACCCAGGTGGTGCTGAGCGGCGGGGTATTCCAGAACCGCCTACTACTAACAAAAGCCGTTAGCTTACTTGAAGCCGACGGTTTTGAAGTATTTACCCACCGGCAGGTGCCGTGTAATGATGGTGGAATCTCTCTGGGTCAGGTCGTCATTGCCAACTTCTCCCCTTTAAAGGAAAGTTAAAGAGAGGCGAAGCCTCTCTTATAATCTCCTCCCCCTTCCCCTTGATAAGGGGAAGGGGGACAAAGGGGGATGGGATTAACAAATAAAATCCTTAGGAGCTAAAAAATGTGTCTAGCCATTCCCGCCCTAGTTAAGTCAATAGATGGACACCAGGCTGAGGTAGATATTGATGGTGTAACCCGCCAGATTAGCATCCAGCTCACCCCTGAGGTCAGGGTTGGTGACTATGTATTACTACACACTGGCTATGCTATAAATGTAATTGATGAAGCCGAAGCTCAGGAAACCCTCGAGCTACTAAGGGAATTAAGTGAAGCTCAGTGAAATTTATCGATGAATACCGCAACCCGGAACTAGCCAAAAGGCTCATAGACAGAATTCACCGCCGCTCAACCAGACCAATAAGGTTAATGGAGTTCTGCGGCGGGCATACCGTCGCCATCTTCAAACACGGCATACGCCAGCTACTACCCCAGACTATTGAGATGCTCTCCGGTCCCGGCTGCCCGGTATGTGTTACCGCCAATACTGACCTTGACAAAGCTGTTGCTTTAGCCCACCTACCCAATGTCATCATTACCAGCTTCGGTGACATGATTAGGGTGCCAGGAAGTTATTCCAGCTTGCAACTGGCTAAAGCTGAGGGCTGCGATGTCAGGGTTGTTTATTCGGTGCAGGACGCCCTCTATATCGCCCGGGATAACCCTGATAAATCAGTAATCTTTATCGGCATCGGTTTTGAAACCACCGCCCCCACTATTGCTGCCTCCCTCTTACAAGCCGAGCAGGAGGGAACAAATAATTACTACCTTCTATCTCTCCACAAGCTGTGCCCGCCGATAATGAAGGCACTCCTCGACCTGGGCGAGGTAAGACTTAATGGCATTATTGGCCCGGGGCATGTGAGTAGCATCATCGGTTCATACCCCTATAGCTTCATCCCGGATAACTATAATATCGCCTGCGTGGTTTCTGGATTTGAACCGCTGGACATCCTGCTTTGCGTTGATATGCTGGTAAATCAGATTGAAACGGAACAATACAAGGTAGAGATAGCCTACCGCCGTGGGGTAAAGCCCGAAGGCAACAGGCAAGCCCTGAAGCTAATGGACACAGTCTTTGAGGTTGGCGAGGCTGACTGGCGGGGCATAGGAGTGGTTCCATCAAGCGGACTCAGGCTAAAGGAAAGCTACCAGCAGTTTGACGCTGAGACAAACTTTGACATCAACCTTGAACCCAGCCGTGAAGCCAAGGGATGCCTTTGCGGCAGCATCCTGCGCGGTGTCAATACACCACTGGATTGTAAACTCTTCCGGCACAGCTGCACACCAGAACACCCGGTAGGCCCCTGCATGGTATCCTCCGAAGGCAGTTGCGCCACCTACTACCATTATGGAGATGTTTATGGAGGATAGAGTCTTACTGTCTCATGGCAGCGGTGGCAAGCTCAGCCACGATTTAATAGCAAAAAGCTTCGTCTCCACCCTTGGTAATCCCATACTGAATAAACTGGATGACTCAGCAGTATTTGAACTTAGCGGGCGGCTGGCTTTCACCACCGATAGCTATACGGTTAGCCCCATTTTCTTTCCTGGCGGGGACATAGGTAAGCTGGCAGTGTGCGGCACGGTAAATGACCTATCGATGAGCGGCGCCACCCCCTTATACCTGAGCCTGTCCTTTATTATTGAAGAGGGCTTGCTTATTGCCGACCTGGAAAAGATAGTAAATTCTGTCCATCAAGCCTCTGTTGAGGCTGGGGTCAAGATTATTACTGGCGATACCAAAGTGGTAGATAAAGGCAGTGCTGATAAGCTATTCATCAATACCTCCGGCGTGGGCACTGTGCCTCCAGGGGTAGATATCTCAGGAGCTAATGCCGAACCTGGAGACAAGGTTATTGTCAGTGGCACTCTGGGCGACCACGGTATAGCCGTATTGAGCCAGCGTGAAGGGCTAAAATTCCACGTGCCTGTACCGAGTGATTGTTCCCCGCTCAATAGACTGGTAGCTGAAATGCTGGAAACTTCAGCTAACCTGCACTGTCTGCGTGACCCCACCCGGGGCGGACTAGCCACCACCCTCAATGAGTTCGCTCAGCAGTCTCAGGTAGGTATTAACATAGACGAGGCAAATATACCGGTAAATAGAGCAGTGTTGAGTGCCTGCGAACTCCTCGGCTTTGACCCGCTATACGTGGCTAATGAGGGTAAACTGGCGGCAGTGGTCGCTTCTGCCGACACCGATAAAGTCCTGGCCAAGATGAGGCAAAACCAGTATGGGCGTGAAGCAGTTATTATCGGTGAAGTAGTAAATGAACATCCGGGACGGGTAGTAATGAAAACTCGCCTCGGTGCATCTCGTATTGTAGATGTGCTGGTTGGCGAACTACTGCCCAGAATATGCTAAAAACGCTTAAGAAAGTGACGCTGATGAGACAATCTGTCAAATTGTCACCTTAATTGCCATTCGGAGTCCCGAAGTTTAAAATCTAGCACGAAGTCAGCCTGGCGGAGGCAAGACAAAAGCATATCATTTTCAAGGCCGGTGAGTTCGAACTGGACTTTATACACGACCGGCGACCGGAATTATACAACAAGCTCACCGAAGCCGAAAGACCTGAACCTGGGAGCTAAATGGTGCCAAGATAGGAGGGAACCAGTAAAACTATCATTCGCGCTTTATCGAGGAGGCATCAGATACAATGATGTCGCCTATCATAGGGTCTCCCTTGTAGTAAAGCTTTGAACCACCAGTTAGAGCAACATCCAGCCTTCCGCTTACTTGTATAGTTGCTTCACTTGCTCCGCTTAGCACAACATCCGCCTGCTCAAGAGGGAAATCAGCTAGCTTCAGCTTGCTGGCACCGGATGCATTGAGAGTCATTTTGTCCGCCGAACCTTCTAATTCAATGCTACCCGCTTCTGATACCTGAAATTCAATATCACGAGCTCCTAGGTCACCGGTAACTGCAGTTGCTCCTGACATTTCAAATCTTGCGTCACCTACCGCCATGTCCACACTTAGCTGACTTGCCCCTGATAGTTCAAGGTCAAAATCGTTTGACGATTGAAATCCCTTAATCGTGCCTTTTGTCGCTCCATACAGATGTACTCCAGAAAGTTTAGGCAGGGCAATTTTGGCTTTTAAGGTCACACCGCTGTAATTATATCGCGGGGTAAGGCGTATTTTTAATGTTTCTCCTTCTCTGGAGACCTTGATGTAATCGAACAAATTATCATCGGCAGTTATGGCGGTGAGGTATGAGCCCGATTCTATTAGTTCAACCTCAAATACACTTCCTATCTCAACATAAGTAAAATCAGTAAAACCCATTTCTTGGGTAACCACTTTCCCTGAACCCTTTATCAGACGGGGTATTGGAACGGTTGCAGTACATCCGGGGAGTAAAATTGCCGCTATCAATATTCCTATTAATATTGTTCGAGGTATAGCTTTTTTCATAGCTGCTCTCCAATATTTAATATTTTGGCCGGCACTACAATTATTTCATTTCCGGTTATTCTACATGTTGGGACTTGAGTTTAGCCCTGTTTTGAGTGCTTGTCAATAGTGCAATATGTATCACCAATCATAAAGACGAGCACCTTTTCTTGACATTGTGCCAACATGCTCTTATTATATACCTCGGGGTTTTTTTGCGAAAGGAGGTGCTTTAGGCTTCTGTGTTTGACTTTCTAAACTAAGAATCTGGCATTTATTAAAAGGAGGAGCCAATATGGAGTTCGGATTTACCGAAGAGCAAGAGAAGCTAAAAAAGGAGCTTCACGATTTTTTTAGTAACGAGTTGCCTGAAGATGTTTCAGGCCGTGTTCCGTCTTTAAGTAAGGAGTTACAAGACTTTTGGATGAAGCTACAAAAGAAGGCTGGGAAGAAAGGTTACTTAACTCCAGGGTGGCCTAAAGAAACTGGTGGCTTGGGTCTTGGCGCAATTGAAATAGGGGTTGCCCAAGAGCAAGAGGGATACTGGCAGACAGCTTGGCCGGACGCTTTAGGCCTACATGTATGCGGACCTGGCATACACCTATTTGGTACTGAAGAGCAAAAGAAGAAGCTTCTACCTGAGATATGTAACGGGGAGAAGATATGGTATGAGTGTTTTACTGAGCCTGATGCCGGCACCGATGAAGCCAACCAGCAGACACGAGCGGTGAAGGATGGCAATGACTACATCATCAATGGTCAAAAGACCTATATGACTGGGCGGTATAAAGCGGATTGGCTTTATGTTGAGGCCAGAACTGCGGATACTATACCTAAACATAGAGGGCTTACTCTTTTTGCTTTCCCTGCGGATACCCCAGGGGTAACTATTAAACCATTACCATGCATGGGTGGATACTCTACAGTGGATGTTTACTTTGATGATGTAAGAGTATCAAAAGAGGCTATGGTCGGCGAGGAAAATCGCGGTTTCTATCATGTCATGCAGACCTTCGAGTTTGAGAGGTCTAATACCAGTGGGGCAGCAAGCGCAAAGCGAGATTTGCAGAAATTTATTCAGTTTTGTAAGGAGACAAAACGGAACGGGAAGCCCCTTATTGAGGAGCCACAGATTCGGAAGGCACTGGCACAGACAGCTGTCGATATAGAGGTGTTAAGGCTTGCCGCCTGGCGTACAGCCTGGAGATTTGGCGAGAGGGAAAGGTTAGGTCCGCTAGACTTTGATTTAACTGGCTTGTTCAGTAGAGAATTTGGCTTTCCTCATCCGGTGCAATACATGGAGATTCTTGGCCTTTATGGCCAGCTCAGGATGGGTTCAAAGTGGGCTCATTTAGAGGGGTGGGTAGAGCGCCGCTGGCAAATAACCCGCAGCATGCATTACGCTGGAACCACTGAGGCAATGAAAATCGTGCTCGCCGGGCGAGTGCTTGGTTTGCCCAGGATACCAGCGCAGTTCAACAAACAGATTACAGAGGCTCTGAAAGAAAGAGAAAGAGCAGGTCGTTAAAGGGGTGGGGTTAAATATCTTCAACTGAAGGGAGTAAAAAATTATGAATTTTGAACTCAATGAAGAGCAGCAAATGCTCAGGAAAATGGCTCGTGACTTTCTGCAGACAGAGTGTACAGAAAAATTTGTTAGGCAGATGGAAGAGGATGAAAAGGGTTATTCTCCGGAACTATGGAAAAAGATAGCCGACCTCGGGTGGTTAGGACTTGTCTATCCTGAGAAATACGGTGGCACCGAGGGTAGCATTATAGACATGGCTGTCCTCTACGAAGAAATGGGGAGGGCTATGTTTCCCAGTCCTCACCTTTCCACTGTGGCTCTCTGTGGACTGTCCATCCTGGCAGCGGGCAGTGAGGAACAGAAAGCAGACTTGCTGCCTAAGATAGTCAACGGTGATTTGATTCTTGCCCTGGCTTTAACCGAACCCGAGTCCAGTTGGGACGGCAAAGCCTGGGATGCTGAAGGGGTAACTGTCAGTGCTACTGCCGATGGGGATGATTATATTATCAATGGCACCAAGTTATTCGTTTACGATGCCCATGCCGCTAATTACCTTCTATGTGCAACCAGGACTAAGGATGGGGGAAAGCCTGAGGAAGGGGTAACGCTATTTTTGGTAGATACCAAGAGCCCCGGGCTAAGCTACACGATATTGAGAACGACAGCCGGTGACAAGCGGCAGAGCGAGGTTGTCTTTGATAAGGTAAGGGTTCCCAAGAAGAATATAGTTGGAGAACTCCACGGTGGCTGGGAACCTCTAGCCAAGGCTATGCAGGTAGGGGCAGTGCTGCTTTCTGCCCAGATGGTGGGGGCTGGCCAGACAGCTGTGGAGATGTCTATAGACCATGCTAAGACCAGAATACAGTTTGATATGCCCATCGGCATCAATCAGTGGGTCAAGGATTATTGTATTAAGGCGTTTGCCAATGTGGAAGGTTCTAGAAATGTTGTTTATCAGGCGGCCTGGATGCTTAGTGAGAACCTTCCCTGTGAAATGGAAGTATCAATAGCCAAGGCCCGGACTAACAAGGCTCTGGAGGACGCTTTCTGGCATGCTCATCAGGTTTTGGCTGGCGTTGGCTTCACTACGCAGGACGGTGTCTTGCCCCTTTATACAAAGAGAGGTAAGGCTGCCAGTCTTTATCTGGGTGATACTGCTTATCACCTAGAAAAGATTGCCCAGCAGATAGAGAAGTGGCCCGCTCCAGAAGTGCCTAAAGGGAAGCCTCTTGGTATCTTTGACACGCCTGAGGACAAACAAATACCAGCCTGGGATATTTGGAGAGAGCAGACTAAAGGGAAGTTATGGTAAACCCAATATTCTGAGCTTTATGGCTGTGGCGTTTAGAGCATTAACAGATTCTCTGTTAATGCTCTACTTTCATTGGCAATGTAGAGAGGAACCTCTCGATTGTCCAAATCGACCCTCGCCATTACTTTCATGGCCTAAGTGACTATAGTGAGCTGTCCCTAACAGTAAGCAAGCGAAGTTCATAGCCGAACAGGTTCTTAGGGTAACATGCTGCGGAGTGCCGTGAGGAGGCAGTATGAACCCAGATGGCATAGACGATAGTGCAGTTCTTCCGTTCAGCTTCATTTGCATTAAAAGAAACTCGGAATAATCACTTCCTTCCCCAAAAGGCCAGCTTAACCCTGTTATGCGTGAATACCCCACTCTCTCCACCCATACCTTACCCTTTTGAGGAAACAACGGTAAAGTGCTAGTTTTCCTCGGGCAGTTCTGCTATGCTCATGGTGACAAAAGGAGACCAAGGAGTTTCAACATGAAAGTGCACAACTACCTTGAGACAGAAGCGATAGAAGATGCTCCGGGCGTCTTACACCGTGTGGTCGTCGGTGCTGATGACGGCGCTCCCAGATTTGCTATGCGCGTATTTGAGGTTAAGTCAGGGTGTGCTACCCCGTTCCACTCCCATTGGTGGGAACACGAGGTCTTTGTCCTGTCAGGCGAAGGGATAGTCAAGGGTGAGGGAAAGGAACAGCCAATCGGAGAGGGGACTGTAGTATTCGTTGCACCCGACGAGGAACATTGCTTCGCCAACACCGGTAACGACGTTCTTCACTTCATCTGCGTAATTCCGTTAGCGGATATGGCGGCACCGCAGTAAGGAACTGAACAAAAGTACTGATTGTTCAATTGGCTGGTTTTTCGAACCCGGCTGTCTCCACTCTGAAGCGCTGTCCCAAAGCTGCTGAGGCGAGGTACGCCTCCACTTGCCGTTGCTGTTCAGTGGTGCTCCACCCCAGGAGACGCCCCATCTCTCGGGCCACAGTCTCCACAGCATCCAGTCCTCGACACGAACCTAGGCCCACAGCACTGCGGCGGAGCAGGAAATCGCCCACAGTGAGAGCACCCTCCTCCCCTACGGCGTGCCACACTTGGGATAGGATATCCCGGCAATGAGGACAGATGGGCTGGACCCCCTGGACATCCCGGCGCGCCAAGTCCAGGACCTGAGAGAAGCGTGAACCATAGAGGGCAGCAAGATGCGCTACTGTCTCCATAGTGAGGCCGCTTTCTCGAGCAGCCTGCTCCACCTCTTCCTGCAGCACAGCCGGCGCTCCAGGCAGTGAAGATTCCGCCGTCCTACAGGACGCTCGCACGCCAAGCTTCTGGCACACTATATCCACCACCTCTTGGGCTATGGCACGGTAGCCACTTATCTTGCCTCCCAATACCGAGATGAAGCCGCTTATGCCGTGACTCCGCTCGTGGTCAACCAGCTTGTGCTGGCGGGAGGTATCCGACGCTCTTCCACCCCCGGACTCAGCCAGGGACCGTAAACCAGCGGTGGTATAGAAGATGTCCTCCTTCCGCACAGCAGGAAAGGCATGCCGAACCTCTGTCAACAGGTAGTCCACATCCTCTACCCCGGCATGCACGGTATCCAGGTCCCCAGAGTAGTCAGTATCGGTGGTTCCGATGAGGGAGTAGCCTTGCCAGGGGATTGTGAACAAGAGGCGGCCATCAGCACGGGCAAAGAGAACCACAGCTTGGCGGCAGATCTGAGGGGTTAGTAGGTGAATGCCCTTGGTTCTCCGCACCATGCGCTTTAGGCGGCTGGGGAGCATGCCACACAAACAGTCCACCCAGTGACCGGCAGCGTTGACAACCATACGAGCTGCCATCTGATAGACCTCCCCTGATAGGACGTCCTCTACCTGCACCCCGCATACAGCGTCACCGGTTCTCACGAACCCGGTGACCTTGGCATGGTTCATTACGGAGGCTCCGTATTCAGCAGCGGAGAGTACATTTTCCAAGCAAAGCCGCTCTACGAAGGGTGCCTGACAGTCATAGTAGAGATAGGAGCCCAGCAGGCTCTCCAATTCTAGGTCTGGCTCCAACTCCAAGGTCTCACGGCGGGAGAGACGGTGGTAGGAGGGAAGGGTCTTATCGAAGGAAAGGAGGTCATAAAGGCGCATACCCAATGCCATGACCACCCGTTCCAAAGGTCGGGTTATGGGTATTAAGAACGGGAGAGGATGCACCAAGTGAGGCGCAATGCCTAGGAGAACCTCTCGTTCCCGCATGTCCTGCCGTACCAAGCGGAACTCCAGCTGCCGCAGGTAGCGCAGGCCCCCATGAATCAGGCGGGAGGAGCGGGAGGTAGTGCCATAGGCAAAATCCTCCTTCTCCAGAAGCAATGTCTTAAGGCCACGGAGGGCTGCATCCCGGGCAATACCTGCCCCGATGATGCCCCCGCCGACCACAATCAAATCAAAAGTCTCCTTGGCAAAGCCGCTAAAGTCTCTCTTCACGCTACTTTTTCCTATCTCAACCTGTGACCCAGCCGCGGGCGCGCTCCACAGCGCGTTTCCAGCCGGTATAGAGGGTCTCCCGCTGGTCGTTGGACATACTCGGCTCATAAGTCTCAGCAGCACGCCACCGCTGGGCGATATCAGCGGTATCTCGCCATAAGCCCACTGCCAAGCCTGCTAGATAGGCAGCTCCAAGAGCGGTGGTCTCGGCCACTGCTGCTAATTGGATAGGCACCCCCAGGATGTCCGCCTGGAACTGCATCAGGAAGGCGTTAGCGGTGCCCCCACCATCCACTCGAAGCAACGGGACTTGGAGGTCGGCTTCGGCACCCATAGCCTCTACGACATCCCGAGCCTGATAGGCTATGGCTTCCAGAGTAGCCCTCGCCAGGTGTGCCCTAGTACTACCCCGGGTGAGTCCGATGATGGTGCCCCGAGCATACATATCCCAGTAAGGAGCACCCAGACCAACAAAGGCTGGAACAAAGTAAACCCCGCCACTGTCAGGGACAGAGCAGGCCAGGGTCTCGCTCTCAGCAGCATCCGCAATCAGTCCCAGACCATCCCGTAGCCACTGAACAGCGGCCCCAGTGATAAAGATACTCCCCTCCATAGCATAGTTCACCCCACCTGACAGTCCCCAGGCTATGGTCGTGACCAGACCTCTCTGGGAGGGAACTGGCCTGCCACCAGTGTTAAGTAGCAGAAAAGAGCCTGTCCCGTAGGTGTTCTTAGCCATACCTACATCATAGCATGCTTGGCCGAAAAGGGCCGCCTGCTGGTCGCCAGCCACAGCACCCAAAGGCACCCGAGAATCTCCCAGAAGGCCAGCAACAGTCTCACCATAAACCTGACTGGAGGGCATCACCTGAGGAAGAACAGCCTCCGGTATATCCAGGATAGCAAGGAGCTCCTTGTCCCATTGAAGGGTATGAATGTTGAACAACATAGTGCGGCAGGCGTTGCTGTAGTCGGTGATATGGACGGCACCACCAGTGAGATTCCAGACGAGCCAGCTATCCACCGTTCCGAAGAGAAGCTCCCCCTGTTGAGCACGGCGTTGCCCATGTGGAATATGGTCCAAAATCCAGCGAAGCTTAGTGGCGGAGAAGTAGGCATCTACGATTAATCCTGTCTTTTCCCTGATAGACTGGCTCATACCCTTTTGCTTCAGCTCCTCGCACAGCGGAGCTGTACGTCGGCACTGCCATACTACGGCGTTACTCACCGGCTCCCCGGTATGGCGGTCCCAAACCACAGTGGTCTCTCGCTGGTTGGTGATGCCCACACCCTTCACCTGAGAGACAGCTACCCCCGCCTTCTGCAGAGCCTCCTGAGCCACTGCCAGAGAGGCGTGGAGAAGCTCCTGCGGGTTGTGCTCTACCCAGCCGGGTTGAGGGTAAATCTGGTGCACCTCCCGGTAGGCGCTGGAGACCACCCGGCCTTCCTCATCGAAGAGGAGAGCGCTACTTCTCGTGGTTCCCTGGTCTATGGCTAGGACATAGTTTTTGCCTAGCATAGTGACCTACCAACGAAGCGATCGGACATCAAGAGTAGTATAACAAACATAAGAAAGGCTAACAACCACCAACGTTCAACAGACTTAAGACTCTTGACACCGACGATTCACATTAAGCAGTCAGAAGTTCCCGCCCACCGCGTGGATAATATCCCTTAACAGAAGCCTGACTCATTACAGAGCCTATCGCTTTTTACCTGCCGGGCACAGACGGAGGCACTCATCGCAGAGAATGGAGCGGCCATCTTCGGTGGTAGGGGTAATGTTGGAGAGACAAAGTGAGGCATCAAGCATACGGTAGGGTTCAAGTATCTTGACCGGGCAGGCATCAATGCATATCGAGCACCTGCTGCAAACCGGGTTCTCTTCCCTGGTCGGAGCTGAACCCATCAGCGACTCCAGAGGAGCATCTGTCCTTATGCCCATAAAGCGAAGCCAGGGGCCGTATTCGGGGTGCAATACCACAGTGCTCTTGCCCCGCTTACCCAGCCCCGCCTGAACCGCCTCCTCCTTCAGGTTGACCTCCCCTTTAAGGGGATAGCCATACTGTCCCACCGGTTTAGCTGAAAAACCCTTGTCACGGATGAAATTGAGCAGTGACTCCAGCCTGGGCCCGACATGCTTTTCAAAGCCATACATCTGGAAAACACCATTCAGATGCCCGAATTCGTCAAGGTTGCGCTGCGACGTTGACTCAAGCCCGAGAATCAGCAGGCTATCACCGCTGGACAGTCGACTGGCACCGACAACATCAAACAGGGTGCCGGCATAATCAGCTATTTGTTGGGCTATAGTCATTCATCTACCCTTCTCAGCATCCTGTCCGACGGGTGTGGCACAGGCATTCTGTCTACCCCTTTTTGTATTCGGCAAAGAGCTTATATGCAGCCTCATATTCCTTAACCATCTCAACCAAGGACTTGGGCTTAAACCGTTTGGTCATAGTATCATAGGTCATGTCAAAGACCCTCTTGGAATACCAGTCATGCACTCCCCGGTGGCAGTTACTACATAATGTTACGGTTGCTGAATCTGGCATCCCAGCCGGCGAGGTGAGCTCCTTAGGAACAATGTGATGTTTCTCTATAGCCTCAAGCTGGTCTCGATATCCGCAAAGCTCACAAGTCTCCTTTCCCATAACATCTCTCCCGATACGCTCTGCAGTTTCGTCGGCACCCTTCCCCACCAGAATACGTTATTTTACAACGTGTAGGGACTTTAATTTTAGTCCTATTCATATAATTGTCAATACCCCTATGCAGAACTTAATCCTAGAGGGATATTACCTGGCAATATTCCATAATAGAAAAGCAACTGCAATGGTAGGCAGCCGTCGGGCTAGCGAGAGCGCCTTCTTCTAAACAGGGGAACAAACCATAACAAAATAATTATGCTGAAGAAGGGAAAGGGTAAGCTTGAGGTTCCGCCAGTGGTTCCGGCGATAGCAACTGCCGGCGCTTCGGTTGGCTTTGTCGGGACCAGTGCCTCCTCAGCTACTTCATATGCCGTCAGCTTAACATTGATAAACTCCTTAGGTATCCAGCCCAAGCCGTTTTTTCTGCCTGTTGCCTCAGCCCAGATCCAACCTGGCTCACCATCCAGCTCAAAAACTGCGGCAGCCCTGTTATAGTCAGGTAGATGAACTAAGGTGGCAGTATGACCGGAACCAACCGCTATCGCCGAGCGGTAACCAGCACCCCTATAGATAACAGCCAGCAGCACCGCACTGTCCTCACAATCTCCGTGAGCAACCCCATCCCGGTCAATTAGAGTCACCAGCTCGTCGGCATTTTGGGCAAACTCGTCATATTTAAACTGGTCTATGTCAGGGGTATATTGCACTCTATCCCGGACGAAACAGAATATTTTTTCTGCCCTCTGCACTTCATCGGGATACTGGTGGGCAAACTGCCTGCCTAAATTGTAGGCCAGGCCAGCATCCTCTCCCATACTCTCGAAGGCTATGACCGGACGGAAACTTGTCTCGGATATTTGATAAAAGCCATCTTCGCCAAAGGCTCTGGTTCGACATATTTGCCAGTCATCAAATACTTCACCGTTTACCTCGTAGAAACCTGCGGATGAGGCAGCTAATGTGTAACTAGTGGTGGCTAACCCGGTTACCAATACTAATACTAAACCTAGTAAGACCTTAATCCTCTTCACAAGACTACTCCCAATATGCTCTTTCATAGTGGTGCTGTTAGTGCGGCGTGGAGTATCAAGCCAAAAAAGATGAGATAGCCAAAGACATAGATGCCTACTGCTACTGGATTTTCGTTGATACTTAGAAATGGTATTTTGGGGGTTAGCTTATTAACGATGTGGAACAGGGCTATCCCAATGAGCAGACTTACCAGAAAGCTTAGGGCTACTAATCCCCAGGCTCTAAAATCAAAAATGTATTTTACTATGGAGCTACCCACCACAGTGTAGGCTGTAGCCGCTCCGTGAATGACCAAACCAACAAGGATGAAAAAGCCCGCAATAAATAACCCGGTGGCAACAGGGCTTTCTCCTATGCGCTGGCGCTGATGAATATAAGGGGTAAGAGCATCTAGCACCCTAACCCCAAGCCATGCCAGGAGAGTGCAGATGAGAGCTAGCAATATGACTTTAGCCAGCCACACCAAAACGACTATCCAGAAAGGGACTACCAAACCTAGCTCATACATAATAACTCCTCCTTTCTATTTTTATACTATCGCATTTTCCGCAGGTAAATCTCCTACCGGGCTGATTTACCCTCTCTTATCCCCCGATATTTTATCACTCAGCGCCGGATTACGAAAGCCATCGCTCAAGGAACCGGATTGACTTGACAAGAACTCGTGGGTGTGGCAGTTTGATAGGGATTAGAGTAGATACATCGAGGGAGGCCTTGGGGTGCATCCTGGTAAGTGGAAATATAGTAAAATCCTTCGCACGCTGGCACTAGCTGTGAGCTTGTCTCTCCTGGTAACATTAGCTATACCAGCGACACCAGCATTGGCACAATCAATCACCCTGTCCCCGCTCTCTGGCTCCATAGGTACCACGGTTACGGTAACAGGAACAGGCTTCTATGGTGGTGACAACGGTTATCTCTATCTCTACTTTGGTGAATATAAGATTAAAAGCATCGAAGTTTCTGAGACTGGCACTTTCACTACCGATTTTTATATCCCTCTTTATGCTACGCCTGGAACATCCTATGAAGTTACCATTCAGGACGAAGATGGCATAACATTAGCAGGAGAGTGGTTTATTGTTGGAACCAAGATTGACTTATACCCCGGTAGGGGCAAGATTAACGAGCGGATTGAAATCCGTGGTCGCTATTTTGATACTGATAAAGAAGTTAGTCTCTACTTCTCTAGTGATAAAGCCAACATAGGTGATAACATCGACCATACGGTTACTGCCTACGAATACATAGGGGAAGTAGATACTAATGCAGATGGTGATTTTGAAACTCTATTCAATTTCCGCATACCCGGTAAACTCACCGACGGTGAAGACAGGGAGGATGTAGACAGCGGTGACTACTATATCTACGCCACCCATTCCCCTGGAGAGAAGCGTATAAAGGCAGCTGCCAAATTTATTGTCCTAGGCGGTGAAATTGAGATACACCCAACCTCTGGCTCCATAGGTACCACGGTTACGGTAACAGGAACGGGCTTCTATAGTGGTGACAACGGTTACCTCTATCTCTACTTTGGTGAATATAAGATTAAAAGCATCGAAGTTTCTGAGACTGGCACTTTCACTACCGATTTTGATGTTCCTTCTTATACTAGTCCTGATTATGATATTGGGTCTGATTATGATATTGGGTCTGGTTATTATATTAGGCCTGGAACATCCTATGATGTTACCGTTCAGGATGAAGGTGGCATAACATTGGCATTGGCAGAAGAGCAGTTTTTTGTCGGAGCCCAGATTTACCTGTACTCCGATGAAGGTTACTCCAATAAAGGTAAGATTGGCGAATGGATGAAAATCCGTGGTCGCTATTTTGATGCTGATAAAAAAGTTAGCCTCTACTTCTCTAGTGATAAAGCCAACATAGATGATAGCATCGGCCAGCAGGTTACTGCCTACGAATACATAGGGAAAGTCGATACTAATGCAGATGGTGATTTTGAAACTCTGTTCAATTTCCGCATACCCGATGAACTCACCGATGGTGAAGACGAGGAGAATGTACACAGCGGTGACTACTATATCTACGCCATTTATCTTACCAGCGGGAAGCCTATAAAGGCAGCGGCTAAATTTGTTGTACTGGGTATTAAGCCAAACCCCGAAGTGGATACAGTAAACAGCGAGGTTGAAATCAGCGGTGAAGGTCTTAGAGAGAATCAAAAAATTACCGTTAAGTATGACGGTAATTTTGTTGCCATAGCCAGTGGTGATAATGAAACCGACAGCGAGGGCCGATTTACCTGCTCCATTATCATCCCAGAAAGCGTTGCTGGTGACCATGCTATAGCTGTCACTGTCGAGCCTGGTAATAGGTACGAGGCTGTGTTCAGTGTGAAACCCAAAGTAAGCATAGTTCCAACCGAGGCAGCTGCAGGTGACGAGGTGAAGGTTAGTGGCGCCGGGTTTGAAGCCCCCTATTACCCGAGTGACTATATAACCATCACCCTTGATGGTGACGAAGTTCTCACTAAGCCTACTTTGATACAAACTAGCCCTCGTGGTAGCTTTAATGGTAGCTTCATCGTACCTCTGGATTCTTCCCGTGCCGGCGACGGCACCATTAAAGTAGAAGCTCGCGATGAGAGCCTCAATACGGCTGAAGCACAACTGACTATTTTAGCTACCTCAGCTGTCCCAGCCGCCCCGGCTGGCATAAGTCTATACCCAACTACCAGTTTGACCTCCCCCGGTCACGTCGGAATGGAGCTTACCGCCAATGGCACCGGGTTCATAGCCAATGCTACGGTTACCATCACTTACGGTAATCACGAGGCTATCACTGCAGCTACAGCCACGACTGATGATAGTGGAAATTTCTCAGCGACCTTTTCTGCACCGCTCAGCCTCGCTGGAGGCCATACTATAACCTGCACCGATAGCATCAATAGTGTAACATCCACCTTTACTATGGAATCAGAAGCACCACCAGTTCCAGTGCCATCGCTACCAGTAGTTGTCACCACCCCAGAGGCGAGGGCGTACTTTGACTGGGAGGATGTTGAAGACCTCAGTGGTGTAACCTATACCTTCCAGGTTGCTTCCGACGCTGATTTCACTACCATAGTGCTGGAAAAGAAGGGACTGACTGATTCGCAATATACTATCACCAAAGAGGCGAAGCTCGAATCAACCACCGAGGAAGCCCCCTACTACTGGAGAATAAAGGCAGTAGATGGTGCCTCCAATGAGAGTGAGTGGACACCCCCTGGGTTATTATATGTTGACCTTCCCCGGACTTCAATACCAAGATGGGATGTCGGTGTATGGGCTCTCGGTATATGTATAGGTATAGGGATTGTTGGATTGCTACTTTTCATCCTTGGCTTCTGGTTGCCAAGAAGAACTGCCTCCCATTAAGATATTTTGATAACCTAACCCTTATACTTCACCTTGTGCCCCATCGGCATTATTCTGGCTTTGGGGGTATTGACAAAGTCTTGGCAAAGGACTAAACTCAAGTGCCACCATACAAGATAGCCTGAAATAATTGTAGTGTCGGTTTAGGAGGCTAATGGGATGGAAGAAGGGCACTAGAATCGCTGTTTAACGGCGGTTGTCGGTGCTCTTCTTTAATTTGAACCATATAACTGCTGAAGCAGTCATAATTCTCACCGAGGAGGACAAGGTAACACCTATCACCTAGCAAGTAGCAGAGCAAAAACTACCAAGGGTAAAGAATGATGGATGAAGCTGAAGCTACCCAGCAGGTTAGCCCGGAAATGGAACAAACGGCTACTCAGAGGGCAAGCGACAGAGCCAGCGCGGCAAGGTGGAACCTCGATATTGCCATATTCTCGTTCGCCGTTTTGATTATCGTCATCATCTTACTGTTTCAGGAGATTAGAATTGAGATTGTGGCGCCAGTTGCCCTCCTTGGATTAGCTATGGTCTGGCTCGTAGGATGGAGGCAGGGAAGGCAACTATATCCGCGTTTCTATGATGAGGAGCTATCAAAACTGAAGCAAGCGCTAAAAAAGACGGGTAAGGAAGCAGCAGAGGAAACGATTGAGGAGAGGGTTCAGAGGGCACTGCGCGAGAGGTGGCGATAGCAACCTTGAACAAAGAAATCATTATAGTAAAATGAGGGTGTCGGTTGACCTAGCATTCTGACACCCTGATTCTTTTCCGAAAAACCCTCAACGGAGGACATTGCTAGCTCTAATGGGCGGTACTGGACTTGAACCAGTGACCTCTGCGATGCAAGGTCCGCGGTTCTTCGGGAACACCGGCGGTGCCACCGGAATCGGCTTTCTCTAACAGGGTAATGAAGTTCTCCAGGTATTCACGGTCCAGTTTCAGCATGCTCCTTCTACCCGCCTCACCAAAATGATCACTCATTCTTCATACATTGTTATGCATAACTACTATGCATGTCCACTTAATTATAAAAGAGACCGATAATAAAAACAACATTGTGCGTCGTCAGCATTTAAGGCACAACATTGTACGTCGCGGCATCCGGCTATTTTATGTCTATGGCATTGCGAGAGAAGTGGTCTTATTTGCTGCCAACGTGGATGCCTACTACATGGATTCTAGAGAGGATTAGGAGATTAGTAAGTAAGTTCGCAAAGTGGTGGATAAACAAGCGTGGCTTCGACAAAAAGATCCTTAAATCTGAGATGCGAGACAGAATGGACACGGCCGTTTTCTGGATAGTGCTTGGGGCTGCTTTCCTAGGGGTTGGCAGCCTTTTAGTTGGGCTCGTGGCTCTAATAGGCTGAAGCCACAGCATTTCTCCTACTCTACTTAACTACCTGTCTTTACTTTGCTTTCATAAGCAAGTATGCCCCCAAATTAGAGCAGGAAGGTAAACTCATGCACTAGGATGTTTTGTTCAGGCAAGCCCCGCTTCTCAGCGTGGCACCCCGCCGAATTGGGAAGATTGCAAAGCTTAGCCTGCGAGTAGTTTTACGCTCATTGGGGGTCTGGCAAGCCCCGTTTCGCGACATAGAGCTTCTAGTAGTCTAATAATTGAAGTACGCCTATTTCTAGCTGCCAATTGTGGCTATTTCAATCAACCGTTCAAGTAACTCATAATCCCGGCATGTAGAGGTATGTTCCGGCGGCACCTCTCCTGTATCTATCTCAGTAGCTCTCTGTAGAAGTTCTTCAATAAAGTGGTCAGGCTTGATTTCAACGCCCCTTACCTTCGGCGTGAACCCCAGCATTAGATTATCCTGTGAACGGCTCAGCAAATCAGGATCCGAAGACAAATCTGTATCTGGATCCAGATATATCAGGCTTAGCGAAGATACCGGGGAAAAGAGCGTTCGGTTTCCTATATAGGCATAGGCATTTAGCTGGACTTCGTACATCGGGAAAAGCCCGCCTTGAGCTGCAGTGAATCTGGAGGTCTTGTAATCCACAATGTGGAAGCTGCTATCGTCCAACTGAAATACCTCATCGGGCACTCCGCGCAGGGTAACACCACTTTCCGGGTCTACAATGCTGAATCTCTGGTAGGATGGTATGTCCATAATATTGGTTACCTCACCAACATTCGGAAACCAATCCGGTAGCTTTCCTTCCTTGCCATAGTAGCTGCGCACGACATTCTTCACGTAGGAATCAATGGAGCTGAATATACCCGGCATTGGTATCTGGAAAGGCAGCCTGTCACATTTCAGTCTTATCCAGAAGCAACGGGGGCAGAAGTTCGGCATGGCAAGACTCCCTAATGTGCCTGCCGAGATAACCAATGACATTTGCGCTCTCCTCTACTTAAACCTATTATAAAGGCATAGGTGCTGATTTACCAATAAATTTAGCCTTGGCAAACTAGGTTGGCAGTCCAGTTGGCAGAGTTGGCAGCATCTACTTGTTGCCAACCCCATATAGTTGGCAGATGTTTCAACCTACCCAGACCCAATTGTCAGGATGTGCGGTAGAGACGAACTTTCAGTCGACCCAATGCGCTCAGTTGCTAACATTTTTGCTAACGCACTGTTTAGCATGTCCTGACACTTGACGATACAAAGAGATACGAACAGGTGCCCATCAATAGAACAGGACAGCACTCTTTGACACTAGAAGGCACCGGGTGGTAGATAAGACCTGTATCTTTTAATCAGGGTGTCACAGGTTCGAGACCTGTACGGCCTACTAAAGCTGGAAGGCCAGCCCTGCCGGGGGTTTTTAAAGGAATCAGGGTGTCAAGACACCAGGTCAACCGACACCCTGATTTTATTATTTGAAGGAGGGGGGAGCCAATGAATTACCAGACCATTATTCTGGGGAAAAAAGAAAACATTGCTATTATGACTCTCAACCGTCCGGAAAGACTAAGCGCCATTAGCCCTCAGATGGCTCAGGAGCTTTTATCAGCCCTCAATGATGTGGACGAAGGGGTTGTTACTGCCTTCCGCGAAAAGAGACAGGCTGCCTTTCAGGGAAGATGAGAATGGCGATGCTTAGGTGGAGAGCTAGCGAGCAATGGTTATTGACAGTTCCATAAATAAAGGCTAAACTTAAGTCTAAATACGTATAAGTGAGCTCAAACAGATTATGGTTTGGGAGCTGAGGCGATGAGATAAGGGCACTAGACCGCTGTCTAGGATAATGGTGGGTGGTGCTCTTTTTGGTTTCAGGCAAATTAGGCCAAGTCGGGGAGTGATGTGCGTGCCTACATAATCAGAAGATTACTGCTCATTATACCCACTATATTCCTGGCGAGCCTAATAGTCTTCTTCATCATACGCCTCATTCCAGGCGATGTAATAGACCTGATGCTAGCTGAGGTGGTGGGGGCGGCCGATTTGACCAGAGCTGATATTGAGAGTGCCCTGGGGATGGATGTGCCCGTCCATATCCAGTACATGCGCTGGATAGGGAGTATTATTCTGCATGGCGACCTGGGGACTTCATTGTGGAAAGCCACACCCGTAACCGAGGAGTTACTGGCTAGAATTCCGGTAACCCTTGAGCTTGGCTTCCTGGCGCTGGTAACAGCCTTAGTAATATCCTTCCCCATAGGTGTATATTCAGCAATACGGCAGGATACCGGGGGTGACTATATAGGCCGCTCCCTTGCTATACTCTGTATCTCTGTTCCCGGCTTCTGGATAGGGACTATGATAATGATCTTCCCGGCACTCTGGTGGGGCTGGTCGCCACCAATAATGTTGATTCCTTTTACTGAGGACCCGTTAGGAAATCTGCAGATGTTCATAATCCCGGCTGTCGTTATGGGCATGCTTCTCTCTGGAGTGAACATGAGGATGATGCGAACCATGATGCTGGAGGTGCTGAGGCAGGATTACATCAGGACTGCCTGGTCAAAGGGACTCATGGAAAGGGTAGTCGTCATGAGGCATGCCCTGAAGAATGCACTAATCCCGGTAATCACCATAATAGGACTTCAGGTGCCCATCTTGGTTGGAGGCGCGGTTGTTATGGAGCAGATATTTTGCCTGCCCGGAATAGGCCGTCTTATGCTGCAGGCTATCGTTCAGAGAGACTATCCCGTAGTTAGTGGAGTAATGCTTTTTTTTGCCAGCGGCATATTACTAATCAATCTGGTTGTTGACCTTACCTACGGCTTTTTGGACCCCAGGATTCGCTATAGATAGTGGGAGAAAGCAGAAAAATGGATGACATTGCCAGAGATGCATCTCCAGCAGTGGCGAGGGAGCCAAAGAGGCACTCCTTCCTGGTTGACTTGTTTATAAGGCTGGTCAAGGAGAAGCCGCTGGGTACTATAGGTGGGGTTATAGTCCTGATACTACTGCTCACTGGTATTTTTGCCGACCTTATAGCTCCCTATGGATTTAATGAAAGCTTGGGAGCTTACAGAGCTCCGCCGTCACCCGAGTATGTCCTGGGGACGGACAACCTGGGGCGAGATATGCTCAGCCGAGTTATCTTCGGGGCTCGTATTTCGGTGATTATAGGCTTGGCGGCTAGTTCCCTTTCGTTGCTTGTCTCTACAATTATAGGCATTCTTTGTGGGTATAAAGGCGGTAAATTCGACCTGACGGTGCAGCGGTTTGTTGATGCCTGGATGTGCTTTCCGGCATTGGTCATTCTCATAGTTATAGTCTCTCTTACCGGGCCAGGTATAGGGCAGATAATTATTGTTTTAGGGGTGCAATTCGGCATCGCCGGTTCAAGGGTAGTAAGAGGCGCTGTTATCGGCATCAAAGAGAATACGTATGTGGAGGCGGCAAGAGCTATTGGTGCTCCAACCGGGAGAATACTTATGCGGCATATCCTGCCCAATATTATGGCTCCCTTAATTATCCTGTTTACCACGCGCATGCCAGCCATAATTCTAGCTGAGGCCACCCTAAGCTTCCTGGGCTACGGTATTCCACCCCCAGCTCCTAGCTGGGGAGGTATGCTTAGTGGCCCCGGGCGCGCTAACATGCTCATAGCTCCCTGGATGGCGATATGGCCTGGACTTGCCCTGAGTATTGTGGTCTATGGGATAAATATGTTCGGCGATGCACTGAGAGACTTACTGGACCCAAGACTGAGAGGCGGCGTGGGACGCTATGGAGTAAAGAAGACAAAAGAAGCAACAATGAAAGGTGATACTAGTGCTGCTAAAGGGTTGACAAAACAGTAAAAAATAGACTATGAGATAAGAAGTGAAATCTTTTGAGATGAGGAGGGACAAGGTGTGAGATTAAATGAGATTTACCGAAACCATTGCTCAATAGAAAATGAAAGGAGGTGAAGGAATGAAAAGGAAAATTGTATGGTTGGTGGTGAGTTGCTTGATGGTAGCTGCCCTGGTGCTGGCATCTTGTGCTCCGGCAGTAGTAGAGGAAGAAGAAGAGAAGGAGGGGGAGGAGGTGGTAGAAGAAGAGGTGGCACCGGTAGTGAAAGAGCCACAATATGGCGGGACACTTACGGTTGTGAGATATACAGAGCCTATGACATGGGACCCGGCTAATATTGACTGGCAGCACAATGATATTGCCGCCCCCTATGCCGAAACGCTATTAGTTGGCGACCTGCAGAAGGGACCGAGAGGCACCAACGAGTGGGCATTTCATGCACAGTCATTCGTTCCCCCTCATATTCAAAAAGGCCAACTGGTTGAAAGCTGGGAGTTTACCGACTCCAAAACCCTGACCTTCAAAGTACGCCAGGGGGTTTACTGGCAGGACAAGCCGGGCGTAATGGATGCCAGAGAACTGACTGCCGACGACCTGGTGTATCACTTTACCCGTCAACTAGAGGCCCCCAAGGAGTACCTCCTTAAACCCTTTGTAGACCACTTTTCTGCCCCGGACAAATATACATTTGTCGTCCATTTAAAGGGATTCCACGCCAATTGGGCTTACCGACTGGGCTGGGGGTACTTCTGCGTGGTGGCTTCCACCCCCGAATTTGTGGCGGCTGGTCCCGCTGACTGGAGAAATGCTGTCGGCACGGGACCATTTATGCTGGCCGATTATGTAGCCGGCAGTTCTGTGACCTACGAAAAGAACCCTAACTACTGGGGCACCACGGTCATTAACGGGAAGGAATACAAAGTACCCTTTGTCGACAAGCTGGTCAGACCCATCATACTCGATGAATCTACCCGCCTGGCCGCCCTGCGGACTGCTAAGGTTGACTATGACTATGCGGTTAGCTGGAAATACAAGGAGAGTTTAGAAGAGACCAACCCTGAGCTTAACAGATTTCGCTGGCTAAGCTCGAGTCCTCTGAGCCTGGCTCTGAGAGTGGACACGCCACCATTAGATGACCAAAGTGTACGATATGCGCTGAGTATGGCCATCGACCGGGAGGCTATGAATGAGGCACTCTTGGGTGGTGAGGGGGAAATGCTGGAATTTCCGTTCGCTTCCTACTGGGGCGAGCAGTACTATACCCCGATAGAAAAGCTTCCCGAGGCAACCCAGGAGCAGTTTGAGTATAACCCGGAAAGGGCAAAACAGTTCCTGACTGAAGCCGGTTACCCCGATGGCTTCAAGCTGGAAATAGTATATACCTCCACCGGAACCACCTCTGGTGACTATTGTTCCATGATAGCTGACTTCTGGAGTAAGATTGGCGTTGAGGCGGAGCTAAAGCCCCTGGAGTATGCTGCCTACTATGGTACCATGGTGGCGAGGAGGTACAAGGACGCCTATCTGCTTACGAAAGACCCCGGCAACCCGCTGTCCACCATGCGCGGGTTGGGGGGGACAGGTGAGCGGTGGAATGTGTCAATGCATACCGATGCTTGGTTTGATGAAACGCTGACAAATGTGTTCAGTGAGACGGACGATACCAAGGTAGCCGAGATAACGAAGGAGATGAATGTTTACCTCCTTGGCACGTGTTCCACTATCCAGTTGCCAACGGGCTATGTTTACATGTATTCCTGGCCGTGGGTAAAGAACTGGTATGGTGAAGTGTTTGTGGCAGCCTATACTGGTAGCCCCATATATGCTAGCATCTGGATTGACCAGGACCTGAGAGAAGAAATGACGGGAAGAAGATAAGCATTAGCAAGGAAGCCCCCATAGAGTTTACCAGCAGGGTGAAGATAAAATATGGGGGCTACTTGCTTTCATATAGTTGTTAGGTATCAGCGCAAGAAGAAGCCCTATCTAGCACCGCACAGCTTAAGGCTTTAAGAGAGCATGCTGTTAGTGATGACCGTGGCTAGCCGGAAACAACCTCCCGTGGACGCTATCCGTAGAGATGTGGCGCTGCTAATCTGTGCTGCGCTTCAGCAGGATAACCGTGGCAAGTGGTATACCTTGGCTGGGTTGCAATGCTGGGGTTGCATGAAATTCTCCAAAGGTGACCCAGCTAAAATGTGTCTGAGCAGGCGAGAGGGTTATCGCAGCTGCAGAGTCAGCTAGAGGCTTGTAGGAAGCTGGCTCATGACCACGGTTATGAGGTCAGGGAGGAACACATTATCCAAGAGGTGTAAGAGTGGTAGAGGCACACAAAGCGTCATTAAGTGCAATGCCTTTGAATACTAAGACAATATAGACAGTCTTTCTATCAAAGTCGCTAAAGGCGCTTACGTCACACCACCTTAGTAATAGCTCTCATCCCGTCTTTGTCTTAGCAAACATGCCTACTAAGTATCCGTTAACAACCGATGCTAGAACAGTTAGCACTGTCAATATGCCCACGTATACCCAGCCGAAATACGCAATCATGACTGGCAGGAGGAAAGGTTTGACCGCTCTGTTGTACAGGAACACAGCTATCGGCATGTTACCTGCGCCTTTTTCCCGCAATTCCTTCAGCAGGGGATACCATACATAGATTGGCCCCATGGAAATAATTCCAGCAGCCACCGAGAGCAAGATGCCTTTGATATTAGCACCGCTACCCAGAAGATGGACAATCTGGGTTGGTTTGACAAACAGGTTTAGGACTAGCATCACCACAAAGACCAGGGCTAGGGGTAGAAGTATATTAAGGCAAACTTTCCCGCTACTCTTGAGGGCTACCAGAGCTTGTTCTGGGGTAAGCACGAAGAGAACACCGTAAATTACCAATACGAGGAGTGGGAAAATAAGCATGTACCTGGAGGATTGCGAGGCCACACGCTTAGGTTTCTGCGATTTTTCCATACTCATAATTACCTACCCGGTAATGAAATTCAGAATCATCACGGTGAGAATTGCAACTGGGATAGCTAGAACGAGACAGAGTGCACTTCTCAGTAGAGCAAACCTCAGGCCAAGACTAGCGATCTCAGCCGGTAGCTGAACCAATCCCACAGTTACCCAGGTGACGATAAGGGCAGTCACAGCGAACAAACCGATGCCATGATTTAATAGTGCCGCTCCGATAACATAGCTATTGATGGGGTTACCGGCTAAAATACTTCCAAAACAGGCTCCCCACAGAATGTCCAGTACTACGTTCCCTGAGAAAATAGAGGCTAGGGCTTCCTTTGATACAAAGGCATTAAATAATCCGATACACAGAACGACGCCAATCAGGATAGGCAGTATGTTAACAAACTGCCTGGCTGAACTCTTCAGTGCCCTGGCCAAGATATCCCTATTGATGTAACGGGTTGCTTGCTCTTTTTGCTCCTCAACGGTTAAGCCTCGACCGAAATCACCTGCTTTGTACTTCTCGATAACCTCTTTTACCATGCCGCTGACATTGGTGATAACCTTAATGCCATTTGACACGAGTTGGTTGTATACAGCTGGGCTACAATAGCCAGTTAAAACTACCTCAACACCTTCACCGATTGCAAAGACAACTGCCCGGACTCCTGCGCCAAGCTGAGATGTCGCCCTGGGGTTTGCTAGCGCCTTGAAATCCATCGTCTCAGTATCAACAACAAGCAGATACGGAGATAGTCCAAACCTATGGGCAACGTCTGATGCTAAATCTGCGCGCTCAGCAGAGATTGCAATCTTCACAGTACTCCTTTGGGCATCTAGAGAAAACCGCTCTTATTATAGCAGAAGAAATGAGCCTCGCGGTGATGGCCAAACATTAAGCCGGTTTGTACAGTAGCTACCTGGCAGATTCTGTCTCTTGTCAGAATATAGAGAGCATTTATCAACTTCATTGAAATATCTATCCTTCTCCCTGCCCCTTAGTAAATAAAAGAGTGCTGCTTCATTTTTATCCACTTCCCTTCATCAATACCGATTAAATTACCACACTGGCATTTAACTTCGTTCCCATCACGGACGCTATAATCCTTGACTATCCGGCTTTTCCAACAGTGTAGCACTCGCCCTTTCCCAATCTTCAAGTATCTAAACACCTTACGCTTACACTTAGCGCATTTTATGGTTATCATTTCTTATAAGCTTTTAGTTTGACCCTTCCCAGATTATTATAGTTTACATACGGGTTGAAGTGAAAGTAGTCTTGTCCTCACTAATGGTTAGTGATAGTATAGCTTTGAGGTTGAAGAGAACCTGATAATGCAGATAGAGATACTTGGTACCGAATCTTTAGGAGTTCGTGGCTTATGCACCATAGTTAGGACAAGAGACCGTAACGTGATTATTGACCCCGGGGTGGCGCTGGGATTCAGGCGGCATGGTTTAATGCCACACCCAGCACAAGTGATAGCTTCTGAAAAAACTAAGGGACTGATTATAAAGGCACTACAGGATACCACTGATATAGTCATCAGTCATTACCACGGCGACCACATTCCATTAGTTGATGCTAATCCCTACCAGCTTTCCATAAAACGAGTGGTTAAGTTGTGCCAGCGTCCTCACTTCTGGACTAAAGGAACAAAAAACATATCATATAATCAGGCTAACCGAGCCAAGGCTCTCGCCAATAGTACTGGTCGAACTCTAACAATTGCTGAAGGAAAAACTGATGGACCACTGACCTTTTCTTTATCTGTTCCCCATGGCAAGCGTTGGGGGCGGGGTGGTAGCGTGATGATGACCCGGGTTGAAGAGAATGGAGAGGTTTTTATACATGCCTCAGATATACAGATGCTCAATGATGAAGCAATCAAGCAGATTATTGCCTGGCAACCAAATGTAGTGCTTGCCTCTGGACCACCTATTTATTTGTCAAGCTTAACCTTGGAGGAGCAGAAAGACGCCTTACGCAGGACTTTACGTCTGGCGGAAAAGGTTGATACCCTGATTCTTGACCATCACCTGATGCGTTCCAGAAAAGGGGAGCAGTGGCTGGACTATGTCTCTTCTCTTACCAAGCATAAGGTTGTTTGTGCTGCTGACTTTATGGGATTCCACCGAAATTTGCTTGAAGCTGATCGGGTCTTCTGGTACAAGAAACTACCTGTCCCTGACGGCTGGCACAGAGCCTATGCTCATGGTGAAATAGATGTTGTCTCTGAATGGTCGGACAAAGTGGCACAGGTTAGAATGACATGAAACTAATCAGTGCTTGCCTGTTAGGCGTAAAGTGTACCTGGAGTGGCGATGATAAATATAAGAATGACCGGGCTATTGGGCTTTCTAGGATTGAGACCTTAACTCCTGTCTGCCCTGAGCGACTGGGAGGGTTGGCGACCCCTAGAGTACCTCAGGAAATTCAAGGTGGTATGGGGGAGGATGTCCTTGATGGCAAATGCAAGATTCTGAATAAAAGCGGAGAGGATGTTACCCAGGAATTTATCAAAGGAGCGGAGAAAACCCTAAAGATTGTCCGGCAACTTAATATCAAGGAGTTCATAGGCAAGTCCAAGAGCCCATCATGTGGCTGCGGTCAAATATATGACGGCTCATTTTCTGGCAGATTGATAAATGGTGATGGGGTTACAACTGCGCTACTGCGAAGAAACGGCATCAGAGTCATATCAGAGGAAGATTTATAGCTTGGCTAATCTTAGACAATGAATCCCATTACTGTGATTACCTTCTTATAACTCAAGTGCCATCCCCTCTCGTTGAACCTTCCATTGTCTTGTAACGACATTGAACAATGCATCGGAATGTGCAATCATGAGCCCGGTTTGTCTAAAGATTCTTTCTCCGGTTTGATTATGGAATCCCTAACATTCCTTTTAACGTGGAGTGGTCCGTATTTTTTGCGATAGAGAGCCATGATATGTTCAGCAGCTAACAGTTTTAATCGCAATTCCTCCAGTTCCCTCATCTTTTCGTCATGTTTCTCGTCCCAACATGTAGTTGCTTGACCAAAAATTGGTTGAGAAACCCCCTGAACAACCTTGACAAACAAAAATGATGGGTTTATTAGTTTTAAGGCCGTTAAAACATAATTCTAATAATGTTAATTGGAGTATCGAACATTAGTCTTTTCGCGAACGCTCTCGTATAACCTCAATTGTAGTTACAATATTTTCGTCAAGCTCGAGATATTTCCTGTGGGTGCATTCCGCTTGGTTACGTTGGCCCCCCTTGATGTGGCTGAGGCGGTGGCCTTTCTCGCTGGATTGAAATTTGGCCTTGGGTAAACAAAACGATGAAGTGTTCAGCAGAACATTTTGGCGGGATGTGGAACCTTAGACCACCTGTAACATGAGTGTACAATGGAGACTTTGGGAAGGACTAAAAGCTGAGCTTAAAGGAGAATTATAGAAGGCCTTTTTCCTTTTTGGAAGAAATTGATGTGAGAAACCCCAGGAAAAGATTTACGCAGACGCTGTCGGCCGTTGAGTGTGATGTGGGTCGGGCTTCCACTCGATTTGAGATTTCGTTCTTATAGAGGCGCTCTATCTTTGAAGCCGAATGAACTTATTGTAGCTCTTCGTTGGAGAAGGGCCCGACAAGACCGGTACGCACGGCCTTCACTGCTGCCTGGGTTCGGTCCGAGACGCCTAGCTTCGACAAGATAGTCTGCACATGTTTCTTGGCGGTATCCTCGCTGATGGAGAGGGCACGTCCAATCTCCTTGTTGCTCTGTCCCTCTATCACTAGCCGGAGCACGTCACGCTCGCGAGGTGTCAGGCCGTTTGGTGCTGGGGCATCTATATGTTTCTCCTTGGATTGGTCACCAGTCGCACCAGTTGTGCTTAGGATAGCCTGGCGTAACAGGCTGGTCTTAATGAGCGTGCCGCCACTGTTGACCGCCCGGATGGTATGAACGAGGAGGTCTCTTGAGGCATCCTTAAGCAGGTAACCGCCAGCGCCAGCTCTAACTGCATCCACGATGTAAGCATCGTTGTCATATATGGTGAGCACGATGACCGATGTAGATGCAAGCTGGCTCTTGATGCGCCGGGTGGCTTCCAATCCGTCCAAGTTGGGCATGCGGAGGTCCATCAGAACCACGTGAGGCTGGTGTTCGTTGGCTTTCTCTATAGCCTCGAGGCCGTCACTTGCTTCGGCTACGACCTCTATGTCCGGAGTAGTGGCCAGCATGGTTTGAAGACCTTCGCGCACCACCGGATGGTCATCTACCAAAAGAACCCTTATCTTATCCATGCTGTTCTCTGTGACCACTGAAGGGTATTTTCACGCTTACCACAGTTCCCTGACCGATGGTGCTCTGGATGTCACAAATTCCCTGCAAAAGTTCCGCCCGCCTGCGCATGCTGAGCAACCCGGTGCTTTGCCTTCTAGACACACCCTGAGGATTATAGTCAAATCCAATACCCCAATCCCTTACCTCGACCTTCACTTGGTCATCTCTCGAGGTTATGCTGACGCGGAGACGCTTGGTCTCGGCATGTTTTCTGGCATTGGTGATAGCTTCGTGGATAATCCGATATAACCCTGTCTCAACATCCTGGGGAAGCCTGATGGCATCGGCCTTAAAGTCGATTTTCCACCTCATTTCTCGCTCTAATTGCTGCATCTCGTGACGGAGTGTGGTGACAAGACCAAGGTCTCGCAAGGATGCCGGCTGGAGGCTATTAATAATCTCCCTTGATTCCTGAATGGCTTGCTTTACCAGAGTGCTTGCCCTGAGTAGCAATTGTCTGGCATGGGCGACTTCGAGTGAGGTAGATTCCAGAGCCTGTAGATGCTGGAAAGCTGAAGCCAGGGTCTGAGTCACCCCATCATGAACCTCGAGGCAAATGCGCTCCCTCTCCGCTTCCTGAGCATCAAGGGTATCCCTGATGAGATTTCGCACTTGTTCCTCTTTAATGGAGAGCTCTCTCCGAAGAGTTGCGATCTCCGAGGGGACACCGCTTAGCCGCGATCCCGAAGTTTCCCCAACAATCTGGCTAGCTTGTCCATTCTGTAACATCGAAACGCCTGAGCTTTCTTTTCGAGCACCTGGGGTGGTCCATTAGGGTTAACCCGTTTGGGGGGGGGGGGGGGACAACCCCATTAGATAATAAACTACCTGAAAGGGTATTGTCAAGTGGCATTTATTATGCCATAATAATGACAGAAGGCACGTGGAGAAGAAAGGGAGCCCTTTCCCACTGCTTTCAGTACCATACCACCAAAATAGGAGGTGAATGAATGGCTGTCGAGAAAGCGATTGCATCATCCAGTCTGGCCGAAGTAATTGACCGGATTCTGGACAAAGGGGTGGTGGTGGATGCCTGGGTGCGCGTCAGTTTAGTTGGTATTGAAATCCTGGCTATTGAAGCCAGAGTAGTAGTAGCTGGCGTGGACACCTTCCTGAAGTATGCTGAGGCCGTCGGATTGACAGAAGCCGCAGCTGCCTAGAAGTAGTAATAAAGCGCCTGGGGGTGGCCATGCCGGAACCTGATATGTGCAGCCGGCTCCCCGTATCAGATGGGTCGGAAAAGTATGGTACTCATCGCCGCAGAAGGTGCTGGCATGGTGACCCTTTAGGTGTGGTCACCCCATAAGCGCAAAAAAAAGGAGGGATAAAATGCCAACCAGAGAAGAAATGAGAAGCTTAGCCGAGGAGATAGTCGGCTCCTATGCGGATAGGGTTGCCGGGATAGCCCAGCTTAGAGAGACAGTAAAATTGGACTTAAAAGGATTCCACGACTCTAGGACAGCTATGGCTAAGGAGCTACGCGCTGACCTTTCCAAAGTTCGACCCGCTCTTGCGGAAGATGACAGGCAGCGGCAGAGTGAAGCACATGAATTTATGGGTGAGCTCGGTAGAGCAGTGGCTGAAGGAAAGGCTGCGGTAAAGACTCTGCTAAATGAATTCGATAGTGCCCACCAAGCTATGAGCACTCAACTATGGGCAAACCTCGCTAAAGATGAAAGAGAGCGGCAAGCTGAGGTACATGAATTCAGGGGTGAGTTGGCTAGAATAATCGCTGAAGGAAAGGCTGCGGTAAAGACCCTGCTAACTGAATTCGATAGCGCCCACCAAGCTATGAGCAATCAATTAAGGGCAGACCTCGCTAAGGGTGAAGAGGGGCGTCTGCGAGAGGCGCGGGCTCTAAAGCAAGAACTGGTTAGAGGTGTTGCCAAGATAAAGTCCGCAGTAAGTGCTCAACTGAAAGAGTTTGCTGATATTCAGGCCGGCGCGCGAGATGAATGGCAAACACTGACTGCCACCATGCAGGCACAGAGAGTGGGGGCAGCGGTTGAGGTGAAGCCATCAGAGGTGGTTGCAGCGCCTGCTATGGAAATGACCGAAGAAGAGGTTGCTGAGATAACCCCGGAGACTGCTGACATTCGCGACCGGGCATTCGAATACCTGGCTAATCATCCTGATGGCACCAGGCTGGTTGAGCTAGAGCAGGAATTCGGGCTAGCCCGCATCAAGCTAGTGAGGGTAGTCAGAGGTCTCATTGACGAAAACAAAGTGGAAAAGCGGGATATGCTCTATTTCGCTATATAAAAAGGAAGTTGCAAAACCACTGTACCGGGGCTAACTCTAAAGCACGGCAGTAGACGGAGACGTGTAGCGTCTTTTATGCAGTGGTTTTTTGCCCTTGTGGCAGTCGAATCTTCTGCTAGGCAGAAAGTGAGGTGAGTTACATGGTGATACAGGAATCCGTAGATACTTTATTGGAGCCGCGCCCTCTACCCAACTTTGTGGAGACCCCCTTTGTCACGAGCATTGTGGAGCGGGCGCTGGCTTACATCGCCGCCGGCTTTCCCATCCACTTCAGGGGAGCCTCTGGTACCGGGAAGACGACGCTGGCTTTTCATGTGGCCAGCAAGATGGGACGACCGGTAGTGATGGTTCACGGAGATGAGGAGTTCAGCACCTCCGACCTGGTAGGTGGTGAGTATGGCTACCGGATGAAAAAAGTGATAGACAACTTCATTCACTCGGTGCTCAAGACCGAGGAGGATATGAGCCGGAAGTGGATAGACAATCGTCTCACCGTAGCCTGCAAGTACGGTTTTACCCTCATCTATGACGAGTTCACCCGGTCTCGCCCTGAGGCTAACAACGCCCTCCTTTCAGTGCTCCAGGAGAAGATGCTGGATATGCCGGCGGCAAGGGAAGGGGAGGGCTACGTGAGAGTCCACCCGGACTTCACTGCTATCTTCACCAGCAACCCGGAGGAGTACGCTGGGGTCTATCGTAGCCAGGATGCCCTTCGAGACCGGATGGTGACCCTCGACCTGGAGCACTTTGATGAGGAAACAGAGATAGCCATAACGGAGGCCAAATCCGGGCTTGACCGAAGCGATGCTGAAAGGATCGTGCGCATCGTCCGTGGCTTGAGGGAGTCTGGAGCGTGTGAGTTTGCCCCCACCATTCGGGGTTGCATAATGGTAGCCAAGGCACTGAAGGTGCAGAATGGCGCGGTGGATGCCGGTAATGGTCTCTTCAGGCAGTTATGCCTCGACATACTGGCTTCCGAGTCCACCAGGGTGGGCAGTAAGGCACAGACCACTAGAGTAATGGAGGTGGTGGGCCAGCTTATTGACCGATATTGCTAAGGAGGACATGAAGTTGCAGCTTAGAGCGAGAAGGCTAAACATTGGAAAGCACAGGTGCGAGAGGTGTGGCAAGGGATTCTCTGACCTGATAGATTTCCAGCGCCATGTAGCTGCCGAGCACACCCCCAGGACCTTAAGGAACATCCGCACCACACGTGACATCGCGCACCATCCGGTCGCAAAGTAACCCGGCATGCCCGGAATAGGGAGGCAATATGAACGAAACTGCCAGAGCTAAAGGTCTCGGTGAATTGAGGACGGTTACAACCCATCATATCGCTGCGAAGCCGCCACGGAAGGGTACAACCTACCTAGATCTTTTCGCGCTTAGTATGGAGTGCCAGAGATTGGAACAGGAATTGGTCGGTATTGAACGACGGCAAAAACGCATCCTTAGTCGATTGGCAGATGCCCGGAGTGCAATGGAGAAGCTAGTATATGAAGCACAACTGGAAAAAGCGGCTCAGAAATCCTCAGCGGAGCTTGGTATCGACTCTCAATTGGCGGCAAATGAGCAACCTGGGGGGCGGGAATGGAAAAAGATGACCGTCAATTATTGAGTAAGGCTATAAAGGAGGATGGGGTAGGTTGGAAGCCTTATAACCCACGGCGAGAGATAGAGAAAGATAGGAGTATGGCGACAACGTTAACAAGAAAAGCGAATATGGCCGGGGTATGTGCCCTATCGCGGCGACTGATGGCTATAGAAAGGGCGAGGATGCTGGGCAGGAAACCGGTGGACTTCGGGGCGTTCGCTCTGGAACTGGAGGCAAAACGCTGGACAGAAGGAGGGGCAAAGGTGAAGCAAGCTCTTAGAGGAGCTACATAATGACTAGGATGGAAACACTAGTAACACAGAGAGCGTCTGTTCTCTGTGCCTTTTGCAGGGGGACGGGGCGAGACCCCTTCGGAATAATGTCCGCCTTGTCCACCTGCTGTGTCTGTGGGGGTACAGGTACTGTCTCAATAAAGACACCCTACGTTCGTTGCAACTTTTGCCAGGGCACCGGCGTCTATCCCCACAGCCGACAGACCTGCACTGCCTGTGGGGGAGCAGGGGTAAGTCCTGTCCAAGAGCCTAACAGGACATGTCCTTGTTGCCTGGGGACGGGTATGGAGCCTCAAAGCGAAGCGGGACTTTACTGCCTGACCTGCCATGGGGCGGGTATGGTCGAGGAGGACAGCTAGTCTATTTGGAGCAGTGTCCGATGCATGGAAAATATATCTACGGAATTATAGATAGCGGTAATGAAAATGAGCTGGGTATCTCCGGGCTGGGTAGCCCCAGTCCCGTGTACACGATAGCCTATCAAGACCTTAGCTGCGCCGTGAGCAACTACTTTGGCAAGGAATTCAACTCCATATCGAAGGAGGAGGTCGTCAGGTGCCTACTGGCGCATCAGGTGGTAGTAGAGCATGCCATGAGGGGGCATACTGTGCTTCCAGTAAAGTTCGGGACAGTTCTCGCTACCTCAGACGAAGTGTGCAACCTGCTTTCACAGGGTCATTCAAAATTTGTTGATGCTCTCGCCTGGATCCAGGATAAAGTTGAGATAGAGGTAGCTGCCACCTGGAACACGAAGCAGATATTACAAGAAATCAGCACCGAGCCGGAAATTTTCCGTGCCAGCAAAGCCATTGCCGGCAGGGGACAGCCGACCCTCGAAAAGCAAATCCAACTAGGACGGATAGTCAAGGCATCCATGGACAAACACCGCAGCAATTACCGAGAGCAAATGATAAACTTCCTTGCCTCGGTCGCTATTGATGTGCAACCCAACCCCCTGGTTTCTGACGAAATGGTAATGAACGTAGCCTTTCTGGTAGATAAGTCCCGCCAGGAGGAGTTTGATGATTGTGTAAAGCAGCTGAATGACCTTTTCCACAACCAGATTAACTTTCGCATCATTGGGCCACTGCCACCCTACACCTTTGCCACTGTGGAGGTCACCAGACCGAGCCCAGAGAAGATAGAGGAGGCCAGGCAGCTCCTTCACCTGGGCAAGACCTTTTCCGAGCCGCAGGTGAGGAAGGCGCACCGACACCTGGCAGCAGAAAGCCATCCAGACTATAGGGCAGGCGGCGAACCGGAACTGGCAAAAGCACAGTTTGCCAAACTTCACCAGGCGTCGGAAATGCTTATTGCTTACTGTCGTGGGCAGGGGGAGTCGAATGGTAACTTATTGGTCAACATAAGACGTCAAAGGGACGAGGAGATTCAGCACCTTTTCGCCGAAATTGGAGTATAGCTGGAGTCACAAATGGTTGAAATGGGTAAATACCTTTACTGCATTATTCCTTGCTCTGAGAATCACACCTTCGATGCAGATGTTATTGGGAATGGGGGTGGGGTAGTGCACACGGTGTGCCACCAGGGTCTCGCTGCCGTGGTTAGTGACTCACCGGTGAGGCAGTATGAAAACACTCGTCAGAACATGATGGCTCATGAAAAGGCTATTGAGAGAGTAATGAAAGAGTTTACCCTCCTTCCAGTGAGATTTGGCACCATTGCTGATTCCGCCTCTCCCGTACAGGATATCCAGAAGCTCCTGGGGAGTAGATTTGAGGAGTTTCAGAAGCTACTGGGGGATATGGAGGACAAGGTGGAGCTGGGCTTGAAGGCTTTCTGGCGCGATGAGAAGGCCATCTTCGAAGAGATAGTTGCTGAGAACGCTGATATAAGAAGGCTTCGTAATTCACTTTCAGGGAAATCTCCCGAGGCTACCCATTTTGACAGGGTACGTCTTGGGGAGATGGTCAAAGAGGCGCTGAATCGCAAAAGGGCAAAGGAAGCGGCTAAGATATTGCTACCGCTTCGACGGATTGCCCACAGTGTTAGAGAGAATGAAGCGCTGGGAGACAGGATGGTAGTAAACGCAGCTTTTTTGGTCAACAAGAGCAAAGAACCGGAATTTGACCAGGTAGTAGGCAAGCTGGACGAGCAGTTTGTAGAAAGAGTAGCCATCAAGTATATCGGCTCAGCACCTCCTTATAATTTTGTCAACATCATGGTTGACTGGAAGGAGCTAGGCTAGAGGGAAAACATGAGCTTTGTTTTCGGTTTGCTGATGTCCCCGATCTTGGGACCAGCGAAGGGCGTCCATTGGCTGGCCAAGAAGGTTGCCGAAGCAGCCGAGGGTGAACTATTGGATGAAGACCGGGTTCGAGGTGAACTTCTGGAACTGCAGATGCGTCTTGAGATGGATGAGATCACCGAGGAAGAGTACGAGAGGCAGGAGAGGAGACTAATGGAACAGTTAAATGCCATTCGAGAGGCCAAGGCTGAGCGGCGGCAGCAGTGATGATACCCATTATGGCAGCGAGAACTAAGAGGAGGGCAAGGCATGGAGATAAAAAAGTTGGTGGAGCAGGCTAAGAGCCAGCTGGCAGAGGTCACGGGACTAAAGCCTATAACCGTGACGGGAACGTTTAAGGATGAACAGGGTTGGCATGTTGCTCTAGACATGCTTGAGATGTCAAGGATTCCCCCTGCCACTGATGTCCTGGGTGACTACGACGTGCTGGTGGATGAAGATGGCAATATGATGAAGTTCGAGCGGAAGAGAACCCGCCTCCGCGGCGAGCCTATGGAGAAGGAAGAAAGGGAATAAAACAGGCTTGTGACTCCGCTAATATTAATGTTAGAAGACATGGCGGCGAAAAGTTCTGGAGCGAGTGTGGTGTACGAAGGTCCGTATGTTTATTGCATAATCGGAACCGGCGAGGCGAGGAATTTCGGTCCTATTGGTATCGGCGACCGAGGCGACCCGGTAACCACTATCGCTTATAAGGACCTGGGGGCTGTCGTGAGTAGTATCCCGATGACGAAGTATGTCGTTAGTAGGGGAACCATGATTTCTCACGAGAAGGTAATCGGGGCAGTAATGAAAGACTATGCCCTCCTACCAGTGAGGTTCTACACTGTGGCGCCGAATGCTGAGGAGATACGCAGTCTTCTCCGAAGACGCTATCTGGAGTTTAAGAAGTCGCTCCGGGAGCTGGATAACAAGGTGGAATTAGGCCTCAAAGCTTTCTGGAGAGACATGGACGCTATTTCCCAAGAAATGGCGAAGGAGGATGGAGAGATAAAGGCATTAAGAGCTAAGATGACAGGCTGTTCAACCAGAGAGACTGGCTATGATAAAGACACTTTAGGTGAGATGCTCAAGCTGGCTCTCGAAAATAAGAGGGCCAAGGAAAGGGAAGCCCTGCTCCAGCCGTTGAGACACCTCTCCAGTGATTCTTGCCTTAACACGACCTACGGCGATGACATGCTCATGAACGCCGCATTCCTGGTAGACAGAGCTTGGGAGAAGGAATTCGATAGAGAGGTAGAGGAGCTTACTGCTCGATATAAAGACAGAATCGAATTCAAGTACATAGGCCCAGCACCTCCCTACAGCTTCGTCAATATAGTCGTTAAGGAGTAGCAACAGCGAATGAAAACGGCAAAAGCGAGTTCGCTGGCCAGTCCCGACCTTAGGTTAATAATCTTTGGCGGCAAAGGTGGTAGTGGAAAGACAACCTCAGCTGCTGCGACTGCATTATATTTGAATAAAATCTACCCCGACAAAAAGCTCTTAGTTATATCCGTTGACCCAGCCCATTCCCTGGCAGATAGCTTTGATACTATTGTTAATGGCAACAAGGCCACCCCCATAATGGAAAAGATTTGGTGCATGGAAACCGATGCGCAAGAACTGCTGGCAGAGTATAAAGTTCGTTATGGCGACATAATCAAAGAGATAGCTGATAGGGCAACTTACTTTGATAAACAGGATATTGAGAGCTTCCTTGACCTCTCGCTCCCTGGCTCGGATGAGGTTATGGCTATAGTCCAAATTGTTGACCTGCTTAAGGCTGGTGAATATGACCTCATCATTCTGGATACCGCCCCCACTGGTCACACCAGAGTGCTCCTTTCACTGCCAGAAAAGATGCAGCAGTGGGTCAATCTCATGGACATACTTATGGAGAAGCACCGCTACATAGTTAAGGCGATGACAGGACGGTATAGAAAGGACGAGTGCGATGCCTTTATTAAAAATCAAAGGAATGACATAAAAAGGGTAAGGGTACTTCTCAGCGATACTAAAATTACGGAGTTTGTCCCGGTTACTATCCCAGAACCGATGAGCATAATTGAGGTAGAGAAGCTGGTTCAGGCCCTGCTAAAGGATGGTATTCCAATAAGGAATGTAATTGTCAATCAGGTCGTTGAAGAAAGAGAGTGCCCTTTTTGCATGTCAAGGTGGCAACAGCAGCAAACCTCATTACAAGACATAGAGGAAAGGTTCGCTTCTTTTAACTTAGTTAAGGTGCCTCTATTCCCGCACCAAGTTCGGGGGCAGCCGAGGTTGCTGGAATATGCCCGAATACTCTTTGAAGATAAAAAATATTCAGCTCCTAGTCAAGCAGTGGCTTCGAGCTTGGTTACCGCCGTGGATGAAGAAAAGCATTCCAGGCTATCGCTGGAAGAGTGTAGCTTCGTTATCTTCGGTGGCAAGGGTGGTGTGGGCAAAAGCATTATTGCTGCTGCCAGTGCCCTTTATCTGGCAAGCACCAAGCCGAACCAGAAAGTGCTTGTCTTTTCCACAGACCCGGCCCACTCTCTGTCCGATGCCTTCGGTGACGATATAGGCAATAAGACCACCAAGATTGGACAGATGGATAACCTCCATGCCTTAGAGATAGACGGCAAAGAGTTGCTCGAGGATTTTAAGCGAGAATTACACAATGACATTGAGCAAGCTTTTCATAAGTTCCTCGGTGGCGGTGTAGATATAAAGTTTGACCGAGAAATATTGCAAGAGTTATTCAGCGTGACTCCACCTGGACTCGACGAGCTAATGGCTCTAAGAGAGATTGTAGGCTTTCTAAAAGACGGAAAGTATGACCTATTTATCCTGGATTCGGCCGCCTCAGGGCATCTGCTTCGCTTCCTCGAGCTCCCTCATTTGGTAAGGGACTGGCTCAATGCTACCTTCAGGTTGCTGCTAAAATATAAAGGCCTAACGGGAGCAAAGTTTTACGAGGCTACAGAGCACTTAATAGACCTCTCCAGGCAAATGAGGGGGATTATAGATACCCTCTCTGACCCTCAAAGGACAGAGTTCGTACTGATTACCATCCCTGAGGCGATGGCTGTAGCAGAGGCGCAAGATTTAGCCAGCTCTCTAAACAATCTTAAAATTCCCTCCTCTAATCTCATCGTCAATATGGTCACGCCGCCTACCGAATGTGCTTTCTGTGCTGGGAAAAGGGCGGAGCAAACAAAGTATATGGAAGAAATCGAGACTAAGTTTCCCAACCATAATATTGTCTATCTCCCTTTGGTGGCCCAACCAGTCAGAGGTATGGGGGATCTGAGTAAATTGGCTCAGACTTTGTACAGGGAAGATTCCAGCTATGATCCCGTAAGTACGGTAACTAAAGCGAAAGGAGGATGGTAAATCATGGTGTTACAAGCACAAAAGGACACTGCCGGTACCCTAGCTGATGTCATCGACAGGATACTCGATAAAGGTCTGGTGATTAATGCCGATATTGCTGTCTCTTTGGTCGGTGTTGAGCTACTCGGTATCAAAATAAGGGCGGCCCTGGCATCATTCGAAACTGCCGCCAAATACGGTCTGGAGTTTCCCTCGGGCACCAGAATGGAAACACCAGCCTGGCAGGAGGCAATGGTTGGCAAAGAGACTTGCCTTGAGTGTGGCAAGCGAGTGCCTGCGGAAGAGCTAATGAATGAAGGCTGTCCCTGGTGCGGCTGGATAAGTGCCAAAGCAAAGGGAGCCGGTGTTGTTCCATCCGGTAATGGGCATCGGCAGGAAGAAATCCCTCCAGTGGAGGCTAGATAGGAGGTCCTATGAAAAAAGAAGATGAAAAGCCTGATGTATCTGATGTTTTCGGCGGCACACTCAATCTCTTTGGTTTTAAAATAGACTTGGGTAAACTTCTCTCTTCCCCGGAGGATGTAAAGGGTGGGCTTGAACAACTCAGGGAAAAACTGAAGAAAGCTGGTGGCAGGGAAGTGATGAGTGACGAGGAGTGGAAGAGTGGCGGGATGAGCATTAGCGGGCACTTCAGAACCAGTGGTATCCTCGGGGATAGGGAGTATCATGTAGGCACTACTACCCCACAGGTAGAACCAGTGGCCAAGCGTAAGAGAAAGGAAAAGGCTCCGGAACCGCCTGAAGCTGTTGAGCCCCCGGTAGACGTTTTTCGTGAAGCTAAAGAGATAGTGGTCGTAGCTGAGGTCCCAGGTGTAGAGCTGGCAGACCTGGAACTCAAAGTCAAAGACGATGTTCTTATCCTTGCCACAAAACCGGCCACCCGCAGACACTATCTTAAGAAGATTGAGCTGGGTTACGCCGTGGATGGAGGCAGTTTGAAGGCAACTTGCCGAAACGGCATTCTGGAAATTCATCTGCAGAAGAAACTTAATTAGAGTGAGCCGGAGATATGGTAGTCGATATCGATGAGAAAAGCCTGAAGCACGGCGTTCTCGGACTGGTAATCGCCCTTGTTGAGATAATAAGGGACGCCCTTAATCTCCAGGCGATAAAGCGTATGGAAGGCGGAAGCCTGACCGAGGAGGAAATAGAAAGGCTGGGACAAGCGCTCATGGAGCTTGATGCTGCCATCGAGGAGATAAAGCAAGAGCAGGGAATCGTCGAGTCGGTGAGGTCGGTAAGGGACGGCCTTGACGAAGTTGTGGACGATGTCCTCGACAGAATGATAAACCCAGAGAAATGGAGACAGGAGGCTGAGCAGTGATCTTAGAGGGGCAAACAGTGGTAAAGGATAAGCCCACTGCAACACAGTGGTTCAATGAAATGAACGCCATATCCCGCGGCGTAGAGACAAAGCTTGACTCACTGACCGGTTTTTCAGGGATGGTGACGCTAGAAACTGTTGCCATTGCCCGACAGTTAAGAATACCGGAGAGACAAATCAAGAGATGGACAGTTTCACGGTTCAAGGTTGAATGCAGCACAAAGGGGTCAAATCAGTCCAACCCAACCACTCAAAGAGGGGAGGTTAAGCAATGGTCTTAGAGAGGCAACACAGTGGTAAAACCCAGGTTGTGCCAGCTACTGAAGCTCTCGTAAAGGAAGAGGGAAGATATGTTTATTGTATTGCCGATGCCAGAGAGACGAAAAGCCTGGGGAAAATCGGCATAGAAGGGTATGAGGTCTATACCATCCCCTACAAGGATATTTGCGCTGTGGTTCACAGTTGCCCGGCTCAACCCTACCAGTCAGACGACCAAGAAGTAGTGAAAGCGTGGGTAATGACGCATCAGAAGGTGGTTGATGCTGCCTGGGAGAGGTGGGGCACGGTACTCCCGTTAAGCTTCGACACCATAATCAGGGGAGAAGCGGAGAAAAGCGCTGAGCAGAATGTGAAGGACTGGCTTAAGCAGGAGTATGAAGATATCAAGAGGAGAATCGAGAAAGTGAGGGGTAAGGCTGAGTATGGTGTGCAGGTCTTTTGGGAGCCCAAGGTTATTGCCCAAAGTCTGACCTGGACAAGCCCGGAAATAAAAAGACTGGATGAGGAAATTAAAACCAAACCGAAGGGCTTGGCTTATATGTACCGACAGAGGCTGGAAAACCTAATGAAGCATGAAATGGAAACCAAAGCCGATGAATGCTTCAAGGATTTTTATGGTCGAATTCGAAAATACACCGATGATGTCCGTGTGGAAAAGACGAAGAAGGCAGAGCCAGGCTTGCAAATGATTATGAACCTCTCCTGCCTGGTCTATAGAGACAGGTATACAGAGCTAGGGGAGGAACTGGGAAAGATAAACCAGATGAGGGGCTTTGCAGTGCGCTTTACCGGACCCTGGCCCCCCTATAGCTTTGTCGGGAGTGCCTGAGAGAGGTATTTATGGAGCCAACGCGCAACTCACATGCTACGCTGGTTGACCTACTGGATAGGGTCTTGGATAAGGGACTGGTAATCAATGCCGACCTCATTATCTCACTTGCCGGCGTTCCCCTCATCGGGGTGAACCTCAGGGCTGCCCTGGCCGGGATGGAGACCATGCTGAAATATGGCCTGATGAAAGAGTGGGATGCACGCACTCGCGTCTGGGAGAGCGAACGGCGGAAAAAGAATGTAGAACCAATTTATACAGCAGTGGTTGGACGATGACAATGAACTGCGCTAGTTGCATACAGTTATGAACGGCCAAGTTAAGAGGCGTAAGAATGAGAATGGCAATGATAACGGGTTTAGGTTTGTCTATTGTCCAAACTGTAGTAAGAAAGGTTTCTACAAAATGTCTCACAGTTATGAAAGGCACTGCTATTTTGGCTTGCACCGGATACTTTTGCCCGGACAGGACTTTTGAATAACAAGATGACTAGAGCCATCGGAATTGACCTGGGGACAACCTACACTGTCGTCGGCGTCATCGAAAACAGTCAGCCGAAGATAATACCCAACGCCGAGGGCCAGCCGCTCACGCCCTCGGTGGTTTCTTTTGCCAAGGATGGGCAGCCTCTGGCAGGGCAGCTGGCCAGAAGGCAGGCTTCAGCTAATCCCGAGAGGACGGTCTTCTCAATCAAAAGGCGTATGGGTTCTGACTACAGGGTGACTATCGGTGAAAGGGAATATACGCCCCAGGAGCTCTCCAGCCTAATCCTACGGAAAGTCAAGGCAGATGCCGAGCACTATTTAGGCGAAAGGATAGAGAAAGCGGTTATCACCGTGCCTGCCTATTTCAATGACCATCAGCGCCAGGCTACAAAAGAGGCTGGCATCATAGCCGGCCTGGATGTTATCAGGATTATTAGTGAGCCCACGGCTGCTGCCCTAGCCTACGGCCTCAACCGAGAAGATATCCGTACCATACTGGTCTGGGACCTGGGTGGTGGCACTTTCGATGTCTCTGTGCTCCAGCTCGACGAGGGCATCTTTGAGGTGAGAGCCGTCAGCGGCAATACCTGGCTGGGTGGGGATGACTATGACCAGATGTTAACGGAGTATCTGGCGGAGCAATACAGAGAAACCTACGGGACCGACTTCCCGAGAGACGGAGCGAACGGGCAAAGGCTAAGAGAAGCCGCAGAGAGAGCCAAAATCGGCCTCTCTGAAAGGTCATCTACATCCATTTACTTACCGTTTGTTAGTGGTGACTCAGGTGCTCCAACACACCTGCAAGCGACTCTGACCAGGGAGAAACTCCAGGAGCTAACCAGAGATTTGCTGCAAAAATTGGTTGGCCCAACCCGACAGGCTCTGGCTGATGCAGAGCTGAAGCCTCAAGACATCGACCGGGTGATCTTGGTGGGGGGAGCCACTAGGATGCCCGCTGTTCAAGAACTCGCCCGACAGCTCCTGGGCAAAGAGCCCTACCAGAGAATCAACCCTGATGAGGTCGTCGCTCTGGGGGCGGCCATCCAGGCAGGAATGTTGCTCGGGGTGATCAATCAAACAATTCTCCTAGACGTGCTTCCTCTCTCTCTGGGTATCGAAACCCAAAGGGGACTCTTTGCCAGAATAATCCATAGAAACACTCCGCTGCCGGCATCAGAGTCACGCATCTTCACCACAGCCGATGATAATCAAACCTCGGTTGACATTCACGTATTGCAAGGCGAGCGAGAGCTTGCCATCAACAACTTATCGCTCGGCCAGTTTCAACTGGATGACATTCCCCCACTTCCCAGAGGGACCCCCAAGATCGAGGTTAGCTTCGATGTAGACCTTGATAGCATTGTACACGTGTCTGCCATTGACTTGCTAACCGAAAATACTCAAAGTCTAAGGGTTGTCTCGCCAAAAGGGCTCAGTCCACTGGAAATACAGCGCATGATTGAGGAGGCAGAAACCAGCGCCGAGGAGGACAGGAGAAAGCGGGAACTGGTGGAAGCAGGCATTGAAGCAGACAATGCCATCCGCGCCGCTGATACGCTTATGGAAGAGCTCCATGAGTCTCGTGCTGAATCGCTGGCGCAAGAAGTCTGGAGAGCCGTACTCAAGGTCAAAGAGACTTTAGCCAGTGCTCAGAGTGATGAGATAAGAGCCCGAAGTGCGGAGCTTAGAGAGTTGCTGGGAGTGATTTATAGGAAAGTGCGAAACAGCGCTAAACAAAGGGCCTAGCTCGCTCAATCACTCTGCTCGAATAACCTGCAGTTTTGTCATTTCATCCTCCATCACAGAAGTAAGTGACTTTTTCCTCGGGTATTCTCTAGTTTCCTTCATCCGGCTGAATTTGAGGTTGACATTCGCCATTTGGCAAATTAAGATAGAAGCGATAGCGCTGGATTTGTCATTGAACTGTGCTGTCGGTTTTTTGTTGCTTACTCAGTACTGAAAGAGAAGGATGACAAAGTGCCTTTAAGAAGTATCCCGCCGGTACATAGAGGTCTAGCCAACAGAGGCAGAAGTTATAGACGAGCGATCTCAGTCAGTCCAGGAGAGGCTACCGAATTTAGAGTTCTGCCAGTGACCCCTGTTAGGCGGCAATCCTCCCCACGTAAAGTACCTTTTCCCTCAGCCCGAGATGTAAAGGTAACGAAGACGCCGCATAAGGCTAGCTGGGAGTTTCCAAACGGTGAATTCGTGGTCATGGTTGAGAGGGAAGAAGTTCACGTTGAAGTCAGGCTGGGTCGCTTCATTGATGCTCTGTTGGTGACAACAGATAAAGAGCAATAACTTCCCGCCTCACTTTCTCCTCATTGCTTACTCAGAACACCCCCAAAGCTCAAATCTGGCCTATTAGCATGGCAGCCCTTACGCCATTTGGTAGACATATTTTAGCTCGATATTCCTCAAAAAACTTGACAGGGGTATTGACATATGATTTAACAGATGTTATAATATGTGTTGAGGTGACAGATGGAGGATAAACAAATCAGGGGATTGCGCATAGAACTTGGCCTCTCTCAGGAGAAGTTTGCCCAGCTTCTTGGGGTCTCCATGCAGACAGTGAGACGGTGGGAGAAGGGCTTGACCAAGCCGTTGCCTATTTTGAATCTCAAACTGGAGGAACTGCGAAAAAGACTAGGGGGTGCTCCTATGACTGAAGAAAAGAGGAAAGCAGGTGGGGAGTTTGAGTTTGGCTTTGGCAGCTTGTTCAAGGGCATAGGCAATCTCTTTGACCTTGTCTCCAGGATGACTGAGGAAGGAGAAGAGGAATATACCCAGACTGGAGAGATTAGAGGCTTGGGCGACAAGGCCAAGGGAGTATATGGCTTCAGCGTAAAGATGGGACTGGGCGGAAAGCCGGTTATCGAGCAGTTCGGTAACATAAAGGCAACAGAAAAGGGGGCAGTGGTCGCTGAAGTCAGGGAACCCATAGTTGATGTCTTTGACGAAGGGGAGAAACTAGTAGTGATTGCCGAGCTTCCCGGTGTAGCACAGAAGGACATTCATCTTGAGGTAAAGGATGATATTCTTGACCTCTCTGCTGAAGCTAAGGACAGAAAATACAGTAAAGAGGTACTACTCCCTTCACCAGTAGATGCCGGCTCTATGGAATCTTCATACAAGAACGGGATTTTAGAGATAAAGCTCAGAAAGAAGTAAAGAATATGGCAGAAGTAGAAACTAAAAGATTAACACTCAAAGTTTCCGAAGCACTGGCTAAAGATGTTGGTCGGGGGATAGCCAGGATTGACCCCAAAGATATAGCTGAGATGGATGCCGAGGTAGGTGATATTATTCAAATTCTAGGCAAAAGACCAGCAGTAGCTAAAGTGATGCCTGCCTATATGGAGGACCGTGGTAAAGACGTCATTCAGATAGATGGCATTACTCGAGAGAACGCCCAGATTGGTCTGGGTGAGAAGGTACAGGCTGAGAAAGTGGACTATAAGACGGCTACTAACGTAGTTCTGGCACCAATAGCTCCATCATCCACCTTTGCCCGGGAAAAAGATAGCGGCTACATTGGAAGGCTACTGGAGGGACTAGCAGTAACCTCAGGCGATAAGGTAAGAGTAACCCTTTTTGGCACCCGCTATCAGGAGTTCTCCGTGGTAGATACTAGCCCCAAGGGAGCTGTTATCATTCATCCCACAACTTTAATTAAAATGAAGGGGGAAAGGGTTGGTGAGAAAGAGGACGTAGGGATTACATATGAGGATATTGGTGGGCTTCGTAGAGAGATTCATAAAATAAGAGAGATGATTGAGCTTCCCTTAAAATATCCTGAAGTTTTTGACAGGTTGGGGATAGAAGCGCCTAAAGGCGTGCTGCTGCACGGTCCTCCGGGGTGTGGCAAAACCCTAATTGCCAGAGCAGTGGCTAGTGAAACTGATGCCCATTTTTACCACATTAGCGGACCGGAGGTGATTCACAAGTTTTATGGGGAGAGCGAAGCACACCTCAGGGCTATTTTTGAAAAGGCTAAGGAACAAGCACCGGCAATTATCTTTCTTGACGAGATTGATGCCATAGCCTCTAAGCGAGAGGAAATTAGGGGTGACCAGCAGGTGGAAAGAAGAGTGGTCGCTCAGTTGCTGGCTCTACTGGACGGCCTGAAATCAAGGGGAAAAGTGATCGTTATTGGCGCTACCAATATACCAAATGTACTTGACCCGGCATTGAGGAGGCCAGGCAGATTTGACCGGGAGATTTCGATAAGTATTCCTGATAAGAATGGAAGGTTGGAGATACTTCACATCCATACCAGAGGTATGCCTTTAGCTTCCGATGTTGACCTGGAGAGGCTGGCTGAAATCACCCACGGTTTTGTCGGCGCTGATTTGGAAGCCCTGTCAAGAGAGTCGGCGATGATAACCCTGAGGAAGATAATGCCCAAGATTGAGTTTGAGGCTGACTATATTCCCTATGAACTGCTCCTGGAACTGGAAGTTACCATGGATGACTTTATGGAGGCATTAAAGGAGGTGGAGCCTTCAGCCATCAGGGAGGTTTTCACTGAGATTCCTGACGTGAAGTGGAGTGACGTCGGTGGTCTTGAGGAGATAAAGCGGGTGCTCAAAGAAACCATCGAGTGGCCCATCAAGTATTCAGACCTATTCAAGCAAGCCAATACCAGTCCAGCCAAAGGGCTCCTGCTTACTGGACTGCCGGGAACAGGTAAGACCCTGCTGGCGAAGGCAGTGGCTAGTGAAAGTGGGGTGAATTTTATTTCAGTTAAGGGCCCGGCTTTACTCTCGAAGTGGGTAGGGGAGTCAGAGAGGGGAATCAGGGAGGTCTTTAAAAAGGCTAAACAAGCCAGCCCGTGCATTATCTTCTTCGATGAAATAGATGCTATCGCCCCAACCCGCGGTGCCAGTGCTGATTCCCATGTCACCGAGCGAGTCATCAGCCAGTTGCTGACTGAACTTGACGGGATAGAAGAGCTCAAGGGAGTGGTGGTTCTCGCGGCCAGCAACAGGCCTGATATTATTGACCCGGCTCTTCTTCGGGCTGGCAGGTTCGACTTCCAGTTGGAATTACCTATCCCTGATGAGAAGACACGACTGGAGATATTCAAGGTTCATACCAGAGGTAAGCCTCTGGCTGATGATGTCGACGTTGAGTCCCTAGCTAAGGCAACCGAAGGCTTGGTTGGTTCAGATATAGAGGCAGTTTCAAAGCGGGCTTCTATGCTGGCGATAAGGGAATTCGTAAACCAGAAAAAGAAGGACGTGACCAAATTCAAGATTAGTGCCCAGCATTTCAGTAATGCACTCAAAACTATGGGGAGGGCTAACGAAGAGCCGTGAGGAAGCTTCTTTTTGTCCCCGTCATTCATATGGAGCCTGACCTGGGAAGCGAGGCGGCTGCCATCGACAGTAAGAGTGCCTCCTTGTTTGGGGAGGCGAGGTGGGCTAAACATAAAGAGATTATAGCCAAATTTTGGGAAAGTATAGCTGACTATTTTGCCACTGTTGACGCCTCTACCCTGAAAATATATCAGGATGGGCTCCCGGCGGATGGTGCGCTGGGCAGGAAAATTATTGAGGAAGCAGCAAAACGCGAGAGTAAGAATCACCAAATTATCCTAAGCCTAATGGCAAAGGGCGCTGAGATATGCAAAACAGAGGATCCATCTCTTCTCCAGGAGGAGTACGAATACATCACTAGACTTACTCGCTCCAGATCGATTCCGGAGAAAACCGTCGCCTCTGCCAGGTATAAACACCGTAAGAACCAGCTAACGAAGGAAAGAGATAAATTTGTAGCCAAAACAATTGATGAGACTCTAAAGGAAGATGAAACGGGAGCTCTCTTTATGGGGAGTTATCATGACATTTTACGCTACCTTCCCAAAGACATCACAGTCACACAGGTCAAGGACCAAGAAAAGATTAACGCTTACTTCAGGGAGCTTGTCTCGGGGGAGGAAGGGCGAAAATTTGAGCAGTTGTCTGAATATCTTGCCTCACCATGCGTATGCTGAAAGGCGGCAGCGGTCCTTCTAGTAGCATACCTGCCTGTAATGTTCAGCTGTGATCATCAAAAGCTGAATTGTTTTCTCGGAGGCAGTAATAGTGCCGATAAGACAAATATTGGAGATATGATTGAAGTGAAATCACTCAGCTAGACCTTTGCAGCTACTCCCCGGCAATCAATTGCCGTTTAACTTGATCCAACACCTGCTGAAGTTTACTAAGTCTCTCAAGCACTTCATCGTATTCATGAAACTCTGGGGATAGCGTCCGGAGTACATTTATACACCTTTGCTCCTCCTGTTGCCCCCAAGCAAGTAATCTCTCCAACGTGCCTTTGCGCAGCCCCTTCGTGGTAGTCGGTTTACTTGGAATACAATACGGTTCAGAGACGTCCGCTGGGTGCACTGTAGTGGATCTTTTAGCGTTACCCATTCCCAAGCGGACACTTAAACAGCGTGTTTCCTGGCTACATGCTGGGAGCTTTCTGCGCTGTACTTGCTTTCCTCCCCTAACATTTAGTGGAATGCTGCCTCTAGGTGGAATGCTGCCAGACATTTTTTCTCTGTTTCTGCCTTTAGTTGCTTAACCGTGCTTGGGAACGTGCATTATCATCTTCCCACCAAATACAGGAGGGAAAAACTAGTCGCAGCGGATCTCTAGTAGACTCCCTAAAAGTGCTTTTAGCTACCTCTGGCCAGTTTCGGAGCCCTAAGCTAACCCTTACCGCCACGAGTTCAAATACATCATCAGCCATTTGCTTTTCTGATATTCCCAACTGATTAGCGCCGGCCAAGATTTCATCTTTAGTCAGCCTATAGATAATTCCTTCTGCATAACTCTCGGTCACTTTTTGCTCCAATTGTGTCGATATTCCTATTTTAAGACGATAAGATTAATTCCCCGTAAAATTGTTGTTAAAATTTCATAAAAAATAACAAGGATAGAAAAAAGGAACATTGTGTGTAGTGATCATAGTGTAACCGTGTTAAGGAGGGGTGGTGTTAACCAGAGAGTGGCAAGCTAACATCTCGGCACAATTTAACAATCGCTCCTTTTATCACCTATATGAACGGAAGCCCAGATTGTTTAGTCGATGTCATGGTCGCTTGAATGTGACAATATTGCATTTTGTCACATTCTAGTATTTTGTTACCTGAGGTCACATTAGAGGCAATTGTTGGGTCACATTTGCTTGTTTTGTTACCTGGGTGATAAAAAGGAATCTCATTAGCAGTAATAGCGATCGGAAGATTGAATATAAATAAACCGGATAAAATATGCATTTTGTCCGGTAGCTTCATCGGTAATAATTATTCATTATTAATGACTAACAAGATCCTATCTTCTTGGGATTGATGGCCCATCGCCAGTGGTCTAACTCAACTTCTACCCCTACGTTGTTTAATTAAAAGGGTACAAATCTTTAGGGATATACAAAAAAACGGCTAGATTTCGAAATAAAGCTTGTTAATATTCAGGCTAAGAAGGTAACACACTATCAACGTTGATCATACCTTTATCGGTTGCAATAGATGTTATCAATTGTTAGAATTATTTTCGAGTACTATTAGAGATTCACGCTAAACGATAGCTGGAAAGTTCTGCCTATCGTCCCCCCAGCTCCACCAAAGGGGACTCGAACCAAATCAGACAAAATCAAAGGCTGTTCTGAAAGTTCTATATATTGAACAACTTGGGCTACCACACTGGATTCGAACTAGCACCTGCTAAATCTGATTGGGAGTCAGGTGCTCATTTGGTCTGCACTAGATTAATTATGTCTACACCGGTACGCTTGTGCGTTCAAGGCAACTAGAACTCACCACCCTAATCGTTCTGAGGATTTATACTTTCATTTAATGATATATTAGTAAGATTTGTACTTATCGTATTATTGGGCTTATTCCAGCTGTGGGATCGTACGGGACCCCTTTTTTCTTTTTAGAGCCTTCAAGCAAGTTCACCGCTTCCCTCATACGCTCGCTGGTAACAGCGAGGTATACTTGTGTAGTTGATAAGTTTTCATGCCCCAACAGTTCTTGCACCACCTTTAGATCAGCACCGCGCTCAAGAAGATCCGTGGCAAACTTGTGCCTCATAGAGTGAGCGTGAAAATATTCGAGCCCGGCTTTCCTGGCGAAATTCTTTATCTTCATGCTTATGCTTGGTGCCGTCAATTTAAACACCTTCTCGTTTGGCTTCATACCCTTTACGAATAGATTAAGTTTCTGTGCAATTGATGGTGCAAGCGGTATAATGCGGTCTTTACCGCCCTTTCCGTTTCTTACCACTATAAAATCAGTATGTACGTCCCTTGCTTCAAGGTCTGCCATTTCGGCTCTTCTCAGACCAGTCTTAACATCCAGTTGAACCAGAAGCTTATCTCTCACAATGGATCCCTTGTGGGTCCTCTTGCTGCCTATGGCGTTGAGAAGTCGTTCAATCTGGTCATCCTCGATATAAGTGGGCAATGTCCTTGGTACTTTCACCTTGAATTCATCCATGGGTTGCCCGTACCACTTCATGAAAGACTTAACCATCTGGGCATAACGATAAAGTGTTCTTGGCTTCCGGTCAGAATACTGTGCAAGAATCTCTTTTGCCAAGTCCGGTGAAGGGGAACGTTCAGCAAGGAATGCCTCAAATTTGCTGAGTATCTTCCTGGTATCGCTGAGGTTCTTTTTGTTGTGCAGTCTCAATACCAGTTCAGTATCGTAGCGCTTGAAGAGGTCGTGGTTGCTCATCTGCCTCATCCCCAGCCGCCTCGCATAATCGGGATCTATAGAAGCTATAATGTATTCTATCAACTGAAATACATTATGTGAACTGCTGATATGGTGGGCGGTACTGGACTTGAACCAGTGACCTCTGCGATGTCAACGCAGTGCTCTAACCAACTGAGCTAACCGCCCCTGTGACAATAGAATTCTACCAAGTGCCTTACTCACAGTCAAACAAATAAACCCGAGCCACCTAACACAGACTTAGCAATCTATCTTTTCTCCTTCATTATGGGGAATGATGCGCCCCAATTTTCAAGGGATGCGCCAACGGGCCCATTTGCCTTTATCTACCTCTCCATTGTAAGCCAATTTAGGTGTTACTCCTCTAGCTATGGCAGCCGCCAAAACAGCCTTGGTTATATCGCCAGCTATGAAGGGAAGAGCTCCCATGCCAAGGAGGGCGGTAAAGGCTACAGGTTCTCCTTGCGCCGAGTTGAGCCATAGCCCAAGCCAAAGGAGCCCTGGAATATAAATCAGGATAAAATCAGCAAGGAGCATGAGCACCAGCATGCTTAGGAAGCTTCTTGACCTAATATAGGTATCGGTGAAGTGACCCAGGAAAAGAGCAGCTAAGATAAAACCGATTATGTATCCCCCGGTGGGACCAGCCAGGTAACCCAGACCACTATTCAAACCGGCAAACCAGGGAATCCCAGCAGCACCAAGGCCAGTATAGATAGCTAAACTCCCCCCTCCCCACCACTTTCCTAAGAGCACACCAGCGAGGAGCACAGCAAAGGTTTGCCCTGTTACTGGTACCGGGCTCCATGGAATTAGAATTCTAATCTGAGCAGCAAGACCGGTAAGACAAGCTATACCAAGTGCTAGGGCTAACTTCTTTGGTATACTAAGCTCATATCTCCATAGAAAGACATCATATTTAGTTCGGTCGATTCTAGCGGCTATCTCCATGTTTACCCCCTTATTACTGATTACGGATTGTGTGTAAGTTTGAATACACCCCTAGAGTTTTACCACTACTTAGTATATACTCTAATAGATTAAAGGACAATTAGTCCAATTAAGGGGGGTTAACATGCTTAACGAGAAAGAAAAATCTAAGGAATGGGTTCTCAAGACAACCAGAGATAAGGATGTCAAATCAATAAACCTATGGTTTACCGATATCCTGGGTTTTCTCAAAAGTTTTGATATTGCTCCAAGAGAGTTAGAGGTAGTATTGGCAAATGGCGCCGGATTCGATGGTTCCTCCATTGAAGGATTTGCCAGAATTGATGAGAGTGATATGCTAGCCCTCCCCGACCCCGCTACCTTCCAAATCCTGCCCTGGAGTTCACCCCAATACCCTACAGCCAGAATGTTCTGCGATATTCTAAAACCAGGCGGAGAGGCCTTTGAGGGTGACCCCAGATATGTGCTAAAGAGAAACCTGCAAAGAACAACTGCCCAGGGTTATACCTTCAATGTAGGACCAGAACTGGAATATTTCTACTTCAAGAATGCCGAGGGGACACATATCCTAGACGAAGGCGGCTATTTCGATTTAACGCCCCCGGATATAGCCAGTGACCTGAGACTGGAAACCGTGCTCACCCTGGAGCAGATGGGTATCAGCGTTCAATATAGTCACCATGAAGTGGCTACCAGCCAGCACGAGATAGACCTGCTTTATGCCGATGCCCTGACTATGGCCGATAATATCATGACTTCCCGGTTAGTCATCAAGGAGATAGCTCAAAAGCATGGTGTCTATGCCACCTTTATGCCTAAGCCTATATTCGGCGTCAACGGCAGTGGTATGCATGTGCACCAGTCGCTATTCAAGGATGACAGAAACGCCTTCTTTGACAAAAATAGCCCGTATTATCTATCCAAAATAGCCAGGCACTATGTTGCTGGCTTGCTAAAATATGCCCCGGAAATTACCGCCGTGGTTAGCCAGTGGGTTAATTCCTATAAGCGTCTAGTCAGTGGCTACGAGGCACCGGTATACCTTTCCTGGGCAAGTAGAAACCGGTCAGATATGATTAGAGTCCCTGAGTATCAACCGGGAAAGGAAAACTCCACCAGAGTTGAATTCAGGGTTCCAGACCCTGCCTGCAATCCCTATCTGGCTTTTAGCGTAATGCTAGCTGCCGGTCTGGAAGGTATCGAGAAGGAGTACGAACTGGCTGACCCCGTTGAAGAGAACGTTTTTGTGATGACTAGCGAGCAACGAGAGCAAAGGGGCATAAGCTCTCTGCCGATGAACCTATCTGACGCTATAAGCCTGACTGAAAAGAGTGAGCTGGTAAGAAAAGCCCTTGGCGACCACCTTTTTGATAGCTTCATCAAAAACAAGAAAATCGAGTGGGACCAGTATCGCATGCAGGTAACTGAATATGAACTAAACCGATATCTACCTATTCTTTAGGACTTGCTAAATCAGCGCTATCGCCTTAGCTTCTGACTGCCCACGATAGCAATCTCAACGTCCTTACCACAGTGAGGGCAGGTTATATTAAGGGTGACGAGCTGGCTCATTACTCGCTCAGCAACCGCAGTAACTATCGAATCAATACTATCCAGACGCTGGTCCAGCATGTCCAGACGCGTCTTAATATGCTGGATATCCAGCGCTTGCTCCTCGGCTACTTCAACGGGTTCGTTTTCCTCTGCCAAGGCATCATCCTCCAGAATTATAATCGAACCCATTATAGGTGACCCGCTGGGCTATGTCAAAGATTAAAATTCTATCTACCTCACCCCCTCTATTTTTAATAACCCTCCCCCTTTAAGCACCCAGAAAAATCTTCGATTTTCCTGGGAACCCGCTTTATCCCCCTCCCTTAATAAGGGAGGGGGAAGTAGTTATATAAGAGAGGCTTCGCCTCTCTTTAACTCTCCTTCAAGCATTATTCCCTGCCAAGGGGGAAGATAATTTCTTTGGATAGGCTTCACCCCTCTTAAACTCCCTTGACAAACTATTTATATCTTTTCATAATCTTGATTTAGATGAATAAGATAGCGTATACTAATCCAAAGGCAACTGAATAACGCTGCCACGCATTAAGTATAAAGGGGGTGTCCAAATGCCTGAGGTGGAAATCGGAAAGGTGTCCGACTTCTTCGCCAGACCTGTGGTAGCCGGCATTGAACTAGCAGCACTTCTGAAAGTGGGTGATAGAATCCATATTACGGGTCACACCACTGATATGGAGTTGACGGTTGATTCAATGCAGATTAACAATGTAGATGTCAAAGAGGCTAAAGCCGGAGATTCTGTTGGAATCAAAGTTAGCGACAGGGTAAGGAGAGGGGACACAATTTTTAAGGTTACCGACTGAAGCCGGTATCCCGCAACTCATCGCTAACGGTTGCTGAAAAAGTCCCTCGGAGCTTTTTGGTAAACCCAATCCCTCACTACCGTGGCTCTAAGCTCCGCTGGGAAAAAGTGTTTTTTCCAATAACTAGCCTATATTTTTGAGCAGGTTAGCCATCTCGATGGCATCAACTGCAGCGTCAAAGCCTTTGTTTCCATCCTTAGTCCCTGCCCGCTCGATGGCTTGCTCTAAAGTATCAGCCGTGATTACGCCATAGCTAACCGGCAGCCCGGCCTCGAGACTAACCTTAGCAATGCCCTTGGTTACCTCAGCGGCAATATATTCAAAGTGAGGCGTTGCGCCACGCACCACCGCCCCAAGACAGATAACAGCATCATACCTCTTAGTCTGGGCTAATTTCCTGGCTACTAACGGAATCTCAAATGAACCTGGCACCCAGGCAATATCTACATCCTCCTCGTTAACACCGTGGCGAAGTAGAGCATCTTGTGCCCCATCAAGTAGTTTCTTGGTAATAAACTCGTTAAAACGTGAGACAACCACCCCGAATTTTAGTCCTTTCCCCAGTAATACACCTTCAAAAAACTGGCTCATTGTTTCCTCCTTTCATAGGGGTTTTAGCCTATTTATCGTCAACATTCGGCATTTCTAAAAGGTGACCTAATTTTCTCTGTTTTGTCTTCAGGTAATCAAGGTTATAGGGGTTGGGAGAGGCGACAATGGGTACTGTTTCTACTACTTTTAGACCATAACCTTCCAAACCTACTACCTTTTTGGGATTGTTGGTGAGCAATCGAATTTCGTGCAAACCCAAATCAGCCAAAACCTGGGCACCAATGCCGTAGTCCCGCAAGTCTGGGGCAAACCCTAAAGACAGGTTAGCCTCCACAGTGTCCATCCCTTTATCCTGAAGAGCATAGGCACGAATCTTGTTATGGAAGCCAATGCCCCGTCCTTCCTGCCTCATATACAGGAAAACGCCTCGCCCCTCTTCAGCAATACTCTGCATAGCCAGGGTAACCTGCTCACCACAATCACAACGAAGACTACCAAATACATCGCCAGTAAGACACTCACTATGAACCCGGGTCAACACCGGCTCCTCAGTAGTTATATCTCCCATTACCAGGGCTAGGTGTTCATCAGGGTCAATATCACTTCTGTAGGCAATAGCCGTAAACTCACCGTACCCTGTTGGTAACTTAGCCTCGGCTACTCGGTGCACCAGCTTCTCGTGGCGGCGGCGATAGGCAATAAGGTCAGCTATGCTCACAATCCTAATCTCGAATTTCTCAGCCAATACCTCGAGTTGAGGCAGCCGTGCCATAGTACCGTCCTCACTCATAATCTCACAGATAACCCCTGCCGGATAAAGGCCAGACAGCCTGGCCAAGTCAACTATAGCCTCAGTATGTCCCACCCGCACCAAAACACCACCATCCCTAGCCCGTAATGGAAAGGTGTGCCCCGGTTGAACTAAATCCTCAGGCTTAGTAGCCGGGTCAATTATTGCTTTTATTGTCTGCGCCCTATCCGCTGCTGAAATGCCTGTGCTTATCCTGTGTTTAGCTTCAACAGACACTGTAAACGCAGTAGAAAACTTCGAGGTGTTCTCCCTCACCATCATAGGAATCCTCAATTCCTCCAGTCGCTTACCGCTAATAGGCATGCAAACCAGCCCCCTGGCGTGCAATGTCATAAAGTTAATAGCTTCAGGAGTAACCTTTTCCGCAGCCAGGGCTAGGTCACCTTCGTTCTCTCTACCCTCATCATCAACCACGATAACAAATTTGCCTGCCTTTATATCTTCAATAGCCTCAGCAATGTTTGATAGTCCCATACTTATCTCTCCTCACGAAAAAGAGCAACTACACAGATTATTTATCAACCTCACCCCTCGAAGAGTCTTCGACCTCAATCCCCCTCTCCTTCAAAGGAGAGGGGAAAGCATAGGTTGTGAAGGGGTGAAACCCCTTCACACTTTCCTTGATAAATGACTCCATGAATTAACTCACTAAAAAGCCGTGCTCCTGCAAGAAATCAACGGTTATACCCGTGCTGTGAGCCTGGCTAAGTTGCTCCACATATTTAGCAATAATATCTACCTCCAGATTAACCGAGTCGCCCACCTGCCGGTCACCCAGAGTAGTGTGTCGGCGGGTATAGTCAACGACAGAAACCTGAAATGAGCTAGTATCCTTAGTCACCACAGTTAGGCTAACCCCATCAACAGCCATAAAACCCTTCTCCACAACATAGCCCATCACCTCAGGAGGGGCTTCAAATCTAACGAGCATTGCCTCACCGTCCCACCTAACAGCGGCCACACTTCCAGCAGCATCTATATGACCCTGGACTAAATGCCCGCCCAAGCGTCCCCCAAGAGCCAGGGGGCGTTCCAGATTAACTCTATCCCCGGCAGAAAGTAGCCCAAGATTAGTCCGTTTCAATGTCTCCGACATTATGTCAACAGAGAAGGAACTAGTATTAAATCTGGTTATGGTCAAGCATACCCCGTTAACATTGATACTCCCGCCAAGCTCCATTCCCTGGAGAACATCGCTAGCGGCGATAACAAGATTCCCCGGCCGCACTGAACTAACCTTGCCTACCTCTTCTACAATCCCGGTAAACATCCTCACGCCTTAACGTATCCACTAATCATCAAGTCTTCACCAAACTTTTCCACACTGATACGCTCTAGTTTAATAGCATCTATCACTTTGTCAACCCCCTTACCAGCAACAGCCGCCTTTGCTTCCTCCCCACCAATGATAATCGGGGCGACAAAAATAATCACCTTATCGACAAGCCCATTGTCAAACAGGGAACCAAGAAGAATCCCACCACCCTCCACCAAAACACTGGTAATCTCCCGCTCACCCAGTGCTCTTAGCAACCTTTCCAAGTCTATCAGCCCTTCTTCCGAAGGCAATTCTAATAGTTCAGCGTCAACCTGAGCGAAAGCTTCTTTCTTCTCAGGCTTAACTAACTTATCCAATGCCAGGAGAACTTTACCCGGCTCACTAAATATTCGGGCTTTTGATGGCGTGCGCCCTCTGCCATCGACAATTACTCGGAGCGGCTGCTTCCTTGCCTTCCCCCCCTTACCACCATACCTACAGGTAAGGTAGGGGTCGTCAGCAATAACAGTATTGGCTCCAGTCATAATAGCATCAGCGGTATATCGCAAATAATGAACATGCTTCCTCGCCTCACTACCGCTAATCCACTTGGAATCACCGTTTTTAGTGGCAATCTTCCCATCCAGGCTTATGGCAAGCTTTGCCGTAACCAAGGGCATGCCAGTGGTAATAAATTTGATATAGGCCTCGTTAATCTCTTTAGCCTCCTCCTCATGCTCCCCCACATATGTCTTGATGTCTTCCCTCTCCAGCTCGTCTTCCCCCTGTCCTGAAACTAGGGGATTTGGGTCAAGCATAGCTAGATGAACCTCGGAGATGCCGGCAGCAATAATTGCTTTAGTACACGGTGGAGTGCGACTATGGTAGCAGCATGGCTCCAAAGTAACATACATCACACCCCCTCGGGCTTTTTCACCCGCCTGCTTTAATGCCTTTACTTCAGCATGCCAAGAGCCCGGTAGTTGTGTGTAACCTTGTCCCACAACTTCCCCATCCTTAACTACTACCGCCCCTACCGCCGGGTTAGGGCTAACTTGCCCCAATGCTAACTTAGCTAGGGCAAGCGCCTGCTTCATATAATCCATACCATTGCCATTCTAGCACCTCCTTCAAAAAAAGTGCAACATTAGTCAACCCTAAATCAGCGATTAACTTCAAAAGACAAGGTTTCGGGTGAAGACTGAGCGGTGTTTCCTTGTCATTGCGAGCGAAGCGAAGCAATCCCTTTTTAGAGATTGTGTGACCTGTTTCGAGCCTGTCCAGAGATTGCTTCGGGACTCTGTCCCTCGCAGTGACAGGCAAAAAATCTCACTGGAAGGATGAGGACAGATAGAGTATAATTGGAAGTAAACTTGAAGATAGTAGTCCAGTAAATGAAAACTTTTCTTCGTGATATTCTGGTAACACTCGTCATAGCGGTCATAATCTTCTTCGGGCTACAAGCCACGGTACAGCCCTTTATCGTAGACGGCCCTAGCATGCAGCCTAACTTTCATAACGGGCAGCGGCTGTTGGTTAATAAAGCCGTTTATAAATTCTTTCATGAGCCGGAAAGAGGAGATGTGGTCATATTTCATCCACCTAACAACATGCAAGGTGATTACATCAAGCGCATCATCGGCTTACCCGGCGAGTCCGTAGAGATAATAGAAGGAACAGTCTATATTTACAAAGAAGATGGTAACAAGTTGCTATTAGATGAACCCTACATTACAGAGGCAGCTGGGCAAACTTTTAGGGGAGATACAGTTCCGGAAAACGAATATTTTGTCCTTGGCGACAACCGCAATAATAGCAGTGATTCTCGACACGGCTGGACATTGCCACGCCAAAATATAATCGGCAAAACCTGGCTATCAATCTGGCCACCAGATATATGGGGGCTGGTGGCTAACTACTCCTATGAAGTGAGTAAGGTCAATGAATAATGTAGAGGAAATCTTTGAGAAATCGGGAGCCATACTTAAGGGACACTTCCTGCTTGCTTCTGGACTACATTCTCCTATCTACTGGGAAAAGTTCCAGGTTTTGCAATTCCCCGATTATACTGAGCAGCTTTGCCGCATGATTACTACCCACTTCCTCAAGCAAGGGATTCAGGTGGTAGCTGGACCGACTACTGGCGGCATCATCTTGGCTTTCGAAGTGGCTAGACAGTTAGCAGTACGCGGCATATTTGCTGAAAAGGAAGGCGCCGGAGGAAGAGCTTTTAGACGAGGCTTCAGCATCAATCCGGGTGAGCGTGTCCTTGTAGTTGATGACCTTCTTACTACAGGTGGCTCTATACGCGAAGTTATAGCGGCAGTAACTAATCAAGGTGGCATAGTAGTAGGTGTAGGCGTATTAGTCGACCGCTCCGAGCAAAAAATAGACTTTGGAGTTCCCTTCTTTAGCTGTCACCATGCCATAACTCCAACCTATCCACCAGAGAACTGCCCGCTGTGCGCTGCGCAAATCCCGTTGGTCAAGCCTGGCAGTGGCTAATAAAAAGAGCATCGACAAATTCTATGTCAATGCTGTAGAGGGGGATTATGAAACCTGGAGTTTTGTTCAAGTATAGAGACTTCCTTCCGATTACACCTGATACGCCCTTGTTTTCATTGGGGGAGGGAGATACCCCTCTGGTCAGGTGCAACGGGCTGGAGAAGGAACTTGGTTGTGGGGAACTATACTTCAAGCTGGAGGGATGTAACCCCACCGGTTCCTTCAAAGACAGGGGCATGGTAGTTGCCATAGCTAAGGCATTAGAAGCTGGTAGCCAGGCAATAATGTGTGCCTCAACCGGTAACACCAGCGCTTCAGCCGCTGCTTATGCCGCTTACTGTGGGCTTACCGCTATTATTATTGTGCCGAAAGGCAACATTGCTCTGGGTAAGCTGGCTCAAGCTATTGCCCACGAGGCTAAAATAATCGCCTTAGAAGGGAATTTCGACCAGGCGCTGGGCATAGTGCGAAGTCTAACTAAGAAACATCCGGTTACTCTGGTAAACTCGGTCAATCCCAACCGGATAGAGGGACAAAAAACGGCTGCCTTTGAGATTATTGATGCTTTAGGTGATGCTCCCGACTATCTTTTTATCCCAGTAGGCAATGCTGGTAATATTACTGCCTACTGGAAGGGCTTTGTGGAATACTATCAGGCAGGCAGTGCAGGCAGTAAACCGGACATGATGGGTTTTCAAGCCGAGGGGGCTGCCCCTATTGTCCGGGGTCATATTGTTGAGAAGCCACAGACTGTCGCCTCAGCTATACGCATAGGTAATCCAGCTAGCTGGCAGAAGGCAGCTGCCGCTCGTGATGATTCCGGTGGTATCATTGATATGGTTAGTGACGAAGAGATTATGGCGGCTCACCGGCTTATGGCCACTAAAGCGGGTATCTTTGGCGAGCCAGCTTCAGCCGCTTCTTTAGCCGGACTTATCAAGCTTTCTCAGAAAGGGATGGACTTCTCAGCAAAGAGGGTAGTTTGCGTGGTAACTGGCACCGGACTCAAGGACGCTGACGCCGTCCTGAAAAGTGCTGAGCCATTCCTTGAGCTGCCGTCCGATTTAGCAACCGTGGAGCAGGCTTTGGGCTGGGGTTGATAATATATTAATTAGTCTTTAGAGTTATTTTGTAATAGCGTTTAAGGAGGGTCATAGTGTTTGATGTGGCCGAGATTGAAAAAGCAGTAACCTCTATCATTAAGGCTATCGGGGAGGACCCGAAAAGGGAAGGCCTGGTGGATACACCGAAGCGTGTGGCTGAGATGTATGCCGAGCTTTTTATTGGGCTTGACAAGGACCCAAAAGAGGAAATGACGGTAGGCTATGAGCTAGGGCACAGGGAAATGGTAATTGTGAGGGATATCCCCTTTTACTCTATGTGCGAGCATCACCTTTTGCCATTTTACGGCACAGTCCATATCGGCTATATTCCTGATGTTAGTGGGCGTGTTGTCGGTATCAGCAAATTAGCCAGAGTAGTAGAAATCGTTGCCCGACGCCCCCAAATTCAAGAGAGGATGACTACTCAGATTGCCGATGCCGTTTTTGAAGGACTTGAGCCGGCTGGGGTGGCAGTAGTCGTGAACGCACGGCACCTGTGCATGATTATGCGTGGCATTGAGAAGCCGGGAAGTAATGTTATCACCTCAGCCATCAGGGGCAGCTTTCGCCGCAAGGCAGCAAGTAGGGCTGAATTCTTCTCCCTGATACAGAGTAAATAAGCTATTTGTTTTGAAACGAGTGTCAAGGTCATCTACTCACCCATAATCTGCAGCATAATCTGTCTTGACCGGGGTCTATTGTCAAAATCTACCAGGACTATTTGTTGCCATGTACCCAGCGCTAACCTTTTGTCGTTGAAAGGAATTACTAACGAAGCACCGAGGAGCGAGGCACGGACGTGTGAGTAGCCATTGCCTTCACCCCAGGTGCGGTCATGGTCATAGGGAATATTCTGAGGAATATTCCTCTCCCACATACCCTTGAAGTCGGAGAGCAAACCGGACTCAAATTCAATAGTAGATACCCCGGCGGTCGAGCCAGTAACAAACAGAGTAGCCGTTCCACTATTTATATTCGTCTCAGCCACCTGCTGTTCCACCTGAGGAGTGATATCAATAATATCGCACTGTCCTTGAGTCTGAAAACTGATTTTCTTAGTTATTACCATTTGTTACCTCCTGCTGCAGATTCTAACCTCACCCCCTTTAGGGTTTTGTTTGGGAACCCCATCCCCCTTTATCCCCCTTCCCCTTGATAAGGGGAAGGGGGAAATGATTATATAAGAGAGGCTTCGCCTCTCTTTGACTCTCCTTATGATGTCATCTCCTTCAAAGGAGAGGGGGAAGTTTCTGGAAAGAGGGGCTTCGCCCCTCTTAAATTCCTGTCAGATAGAGGTTAGTTCGTCCCAGAGGATATCCTGTAAGTCAAATACCGGGCCGTCCTGACATACTCGCTTCAGACCACTCTTTGTCTTGAGCGTGCACCCGTAGCAAAGTCCACGCCCGCACCCCATCCTTACCTCCAGGGAAACCTGGGCTGGCTTTCCCTCGAGTTTAAGTTCCTGTTTTTTTAGTGCCATATCGCAGTACATCGGCATAGGTCCACAAGCGAAAATTTGGTCTGCCCAATCAACATATTTCGGTATGAGGTCGGTTATCATGCCTTTTTGACCGGCTGTTCCGTCTTCAGTAGCGGCAACCAGATTTACCCCAGAGGGTAAAAGATTATCAGGATACCGATGTATGTCTGTCGTGCCATAGAGCAGTGTTACCGAGCATTCTCGCCCTAAGGCATCTTGAGCCAGGAAATATAGCGGTGTAATACCAATGCCACCAGCTACCAGCAACAGGTTCTTTGAAGCAGGGTTAATAGAAAAGCCGTTACCCAGCGGACCGAGTAGGTCTATGTTACTGCCGGCTTGCCGTTGAGATAACCAATGTGTGCCCTTTCCCACCACAGTAAACAATAGGGCAAATTTGTTATCGTCCAGCTGGTGGATACTCAACGGGCGACGCAGCAGAGTATCTTCTCCGCAATGCACCATGGCAAATTGTCCTGGCTTAGCTTCGGAGGCTATCTCGGGGGAATCCAGCCAGATAAGGTGAGTTTCCGGCATTACCTCACTATTAGAGATAACGGGGGCTACAACTTGCTTCAAACCAGCTCCTTCCTACGGTAGTCAGGTAAAGGTTGAGCACTATAAGTCTGGCCTCCGTTGACCAGTGCCTCTACCGCGGCTCGAGCCGTATCAAGTGAGGTAAAACAAGGAATGCGCTTCTCGGCGGCCGCCCGACGGATGTAAAAGCCATCTCTAAGCGGGATGCGACCTCCGGTAACAGTATTGAGAACACCGTTTACCGTCCCTCGGTTGATGACATCAACAACATTGGGGTGTCCCTCACTCAACTTTTTGCTTATCATTTTCACCGGCAGTCCAGCCGCCTCAATCATAGCTGTGGTGCCTTCGGTGGCATAGAGCTTATAGCCTATTGATGACAGCTTTATAATTATGGGTAGGGCTTCAGGCTTATCCCTATCGGCAATACTCAAAAGTATGGCTCCTTGAGGCAACAGCATCAGTCCAGCAGCCAGGAGTGCTTTGGCTAAAGCGGCACCAAAGGTATAGTCAATCCCCATAACCTCACCGGTGGACTTCATTTCGGGGCCAAGGTGAGTATCAACACCAAGTAGTTTTGACATAGAAAACACCGGGGCTTTAATAGCTATCAGTTTTTGTTCTTTCCATAGCCCGGGGTTATAACCCTGCTCTTTGAGGCTCTTACCAAGCATAACCTTGGTCGCCACATTCACCATCGGCACACCGGTAACCTTGGAGATAAAGGGGATGGTGCGGCTAGACCGCGGGTTCACCTCCAACACATAAACTGATGACTCTTGGGTGGCACTGCCAGACATAATAACGAACTGAATGTTCATCAAGCCTTTAATTTTAAGTCCCAGCCCTATTCGGATGGTATAATCAGTGATAGTTTCTATCTCTTGTGCGGTCAGGTTTACCCCGGGATAGACTGCCATAGAATCTCCACTATGCACCCCCGCCCGCTCAATATGCTCCATTATCCCAGGAATGAAAACGGTCTCCCCATCACCTATGGCATCGACCTCCACTTCCTTCCCCTCCAGATACTTGTCAATAAGGACAGGGTGCTTGGTATCCAGTTCCATAGCCAGGCTCATATAAGGGATGAGCTCGCTGGCGTCATGCACTATCTCCATAGCTCTACCACCGAGGACGTAGCTGGGGCGAACCAGTACAGGATAACCGATGAGCTTGGCTATATTGAGTGCTTCATCTACAGAGGTTACCCCAGCCCCTGGCGGCTGAGGGATACCTAACTCGCTAAGGAAGTTCTCAAATCGGCGTCGGTCTTCAGCTAGGTCAATAACTTCGGCACTGGAGCCGAGGATGGGCATCCCACTGCGAAACAGGGGTTCAGCCAGGTTTATCGCTGTCTGACCACCGAACTGAACTATAGAGGATGGAGGAACATCGCCTGAATTTCCAAACAGAGTTTGGCCGCCCTCGTTTTCCAGAATGTCACGCAGGCTTTCCTCATCCAGGGCTTCAAAATAGAGGCGGTCACTGGTATCAAAATCGGTGGATACTGTTTCCGGGTTGGAGTTGACCATGATGCTCTTGAAGCCAGATTCCTGTAATGCCCAGGCTGAGTGGACACTACAATAGTCAAATTCAATGCCCTGGCCAATGCGGATGGGTCCGCTGCCGATGACCACTGCCTTGTTTTCCTTGATTGGCTCAGCCTCATTCTCCTGTTCATAGGTGCTGTAGAAGTAGGGGGTAGCCGCATCAAACTCAGCGGCACAGGTGTCCACCATCTTATAAACGGGGCGGATATTCCATTGATGGCGCAGTTGCCTTACCTGCTCAGGAAGTCTATCAGCCAGGGTCCCAATCTGCTCATCAGAGAAGCCGAGCCGTTTTGCCTGCCACAAAAGCTCCGGCGTCAGTGGCTGAGACAGGAGCTGTTTTTCCATAGCCACAATATTCTGAAGTTTATTTACAAACCACAGGTCAATCCTGGTGTGCTCGGCTAACTCCCCGGCAGTGAGCCCTCTTCTGAGGGCAGCCATTATTGCCCATAACCTCAGGTCATTGGGTTCCAGGGGGTAGGAATTGATATTTGTTCCCATCTCCCATTTTCGGTCTTCCCATAACAACGACCTATTACCGAACTCGAGGGAGCGAATTGCCTTTTGCAAAGCCGCCTCAAAACACCGGTCAATAGCCATTACCTCGCCAGTGGCTTTCATCTGGGTGCCGATAACCCGGTCGCCCGAAGCGAACTTGTCAAATGGCCAGCGAGGAATCTTGACCACCAAGTAGTCCAGTGCCGGCTCAAATGAGGCCATCGTCTTTCCGGTTACGGCATTGGGAATTTCGTCAAGTCGTTTACCAATAGCTACTTTGGCAGCCACGCGGGCGATAGGATAGCCGGTGGCTTTGCTGGCTAGGGCGGAGCTGCGACTGACACGAGGGTTAACCTCAATTACATAGTAATTATTGCTACTGGTGTCAAGGGCAAATTGTATGTTACAGCCACCTTCAACACCCAGGGCTCGGATAATCTTGAGGCTGGCTGTCCTCAGCATCTGGTGCTCCTTATTGGTCAGGGTCTGGCTGGGAGCAACGACGATACTATCACCGGTATGCACCCCCATCGGGTCGATATTTTCCATGTTACAGACGGTGTTGCAGTTATCAGCCCCGTCACGCATTACCTCATACTCAATTTCCTTCCAGCCAGCCACCGATTGTTCTATTAGTATCTGGTGGATAGGGCTGGCCGCCAGTCCTACGGTTGCTGCTCTCTCAAGTTCTTTCCAGGTAGTAGCGAAGCCTCCCCCAGTCCCTCCCAGGGTATAAGCCGGACGGATTACCAGGGGCAGACCTATCTCCCTAGCCACTTTTCTGGCCTCTTTAAGGCTGGTTACGGTAGCACTCTCTGGCACCGGCTCGCCGATATCTATCAGCATCTGCTTGAATAGCTCTCGGTCTTCAGCCATTCGTATCGTCTGGATTGGAGTGCCCAGACTCTTTACATTATATTTATCCAGGACGCCGGCATTGGCTAAATCCACGGCTAAATTAAGCCCGGTCTGACCGCCGAGGGTAGGCAGCAAGCCATCAGGGCGCTCGCGCTCAATGATGCGGGCGAGCATCTCCACGGTGAGCGGCTCAATATAGACAATATCGGCGATGCCCTCATCGGTCATAATGGTCGCCGGATTGGAGTTGACCAGCACCGAGGTCACCCCCTCCTCCCGCATCGCCTTACACGCCTGAGTGCCGGCATAGTCAAACTCCGCCGCCTGCCCGATAATAATCGGCCCCGAACCAATAATTAAGACCTTAGATGGCTTGGACAAATTTTTGCTCCTTCTGCTAATAGAATATTCGCTTGCAGATTACACAATCTTTGGTTGTTGCGAACTTGTGACCTATTCTCTTGCTAATTAATCCGTAATCATAAATTAATTGTAATTCATATACGAGGGCTTGAAACCTTTTCTTCAATTGAAACGCGTGTCCGCCGAGACCTAGTAAGCGTTCTTTAAAGGAATTTTGTATTTCCAAGAGAGCAGATACGCATTGTTCAACCTTTTCACTAACTGTTATAGCAACTAAATTGTTACCTAATGAGAGCATTTTAAATTCTCCTTGGTCTCTTACATGTAGTTTGGAGAAGTCCCACCGAGGTCGCTCACCTTGTGCTAAGTAGTAAGTTGCTTGAAAAAGCAAGACGGTTGTTGTAGGAATAACCTTCTCTTCTGTAGGTTGAACACCGGGTTTTATAGGAGGCAAATTTTTATTACTTACAATTTTTTCCTCTAGTTCTTTTAGTGCGTCCTTTGCGTCTTTATTATGAGTCCACGTTTGTGTGATTAGCTCTCGCCATTTCCGATCAGTTGCTGGGTAATGTATCTGAAAAGCTTGGTATTCATCTATTTCCTCAAATCCGAGTATTAATGGGAAGGGGTCATCATCCATTGTTCTGCTTCCTCTAAGTGTGGAGGTATCTAGCGTTCCATATTCATCCACAATACCTGAAGTTATTTGTAATATTGGGGAAATAATCTTCTGCTTTATTCCGTCAAAGTGTGTTGATAACTTTCCCTTTTTCTCCTGCCTTTTTGCTACTAGTCTCGGCCCGTAAAAAACGCCAAAGGCAGTAATGGCTGCTATTAAAATACCCGCCACGGGTATGATATATTTTAAAATGACATCACCCACTGTAATATTATCCGTCATCTTTTCTACCTCACCCCCATAATACCCCTCTCCTTCAAAGGAGAGGGGGAGGTGGTGTGAGAGGGGCGGAGCCCCTCTTAGACTCCCTGTTGAAATCCCTCTCACTCTCCCTTTATAAAAGGGAGAAGTATTTTTATTTTGTCTGCACATGGTTACCTATATCTCCCCCTTTGAAAAAGCACTTTATATCTCCCCCTTTCGTAAAGGGGGACTAAGGGGGATTTTCTCCTCCGAGACCTCCATATTCTCAATTATGCTCTCAATAACCCCATCGATATGCGTCAGTATGTCGGTGTTGGTAAATCTCAGTACTTTCAAACCAAGACTACTCATGTACTCATCCCTTATTCTGTCATCCTCAGTCATCTCACCGGAAAAGTGCTGGCTTCCATCAATTTCAATAACCAGCTTTGCCCTTGGGCAGAAGAAGTCGACTATGTAATCACTGATAGGTTTCTGCCGGTAAAACTGGTATCCCTTTATCTGTTTCATCCTTATTTTCGCCCAGAGACGCCTTTCAGCATCAGTCATATTCTCTCTGAGTTGCCTAGAATACTGTTTCAGGTTTCTATTGTAGGGTAGCATAAATCCCCTTCAATCCCCCTTTAAAAAAGGGGGGAAGTTATGATTGTACCCCTTTCGTTCCTCCCACCTTGATAAAGGGGGAAGCTGCAACTGCACCCCCATAAAAACCATCATCTCTCTCCCCTCACCATCTCCAGAAACTTCTCAAAGAGGTAAGTGTTGTCCAGGGGGCCGGGGGAGGCTTCGGAGTGATACTGGATGGAGAAGATAGGTAGTTCCTTGTGGCGCAAGCCCTCCACCGTGCCGTCGTTCAGATTTATATGGCTGACCTCCAGCCCACCCTTGAGGCTGTCGGGGTCGGTGGCGTAACCGTGGTTCTGGGCAGTGATGTGAATTCGCCCGTCGGAGAGGTCCCGGACGGGGTGGTTAGCCCCACGGTGCCCGAACTTCAGCTTGAAGGTTCTGGCACCGAAAGCGCGGGCGATTAGCTGGTTACCCATACAGATGCCCATAATCGGCTTCTTGCCAATTAACTGCTTAACCGTGTCCACTATGTAATCCAGGATTTCAGGATTGCCCGGACCGGGAGAAAGAATAATGCCGTCGGGTTTTAATTTCAGAATTTCTTCGGCTGACATAGTGCAGGGAACAGCCGTTACCCGGCAGCCATGACCACGCATCATGCGCAGGATAGTATATTTTAAGCCGCAGTCAAGGACAACTATATTGAACAAAGGGTCTGCGTCAGACAGGTCTGGCTCCCACTGGTAGGGGGCGTCGGTAGTAACCTGCCTGGCAAAATCAACCGAGCCGTAATCGGGCAACTTCTTCAATTCCTCCAGAGCCTGCCCGGGGGTTTTATCACCGGTAATCATGCCCAACATCACCCCGACTGAGCGAAGCTTGCGGGTAATCGCCCGGGTATCCACACCATAAATTCCAGGTATGTTGCTTTCGGCTAAATACTCGTGGATGGTCTGGCTGCTCAGATAGTGATTGGGCTCAAGGCATTCCTCCCTGACCACAAAGCCTCTCACCTGAATTTTATTTGATTCAAAATCCTGCTGGTTTACGCCGTAGTTGCCAATCAAAGGATAGGTAGGAACTACAATCTGTCCGGCATAGGATGGGTCGGTTAGCATTTCCTGATAGCCCATCATGCTGGTATTGAACACCACCTCGCCAGAGGTATCAACCTCAGCACCAAAAGAATATCCTTCGTAAACCGAGCCATCTTCCAAAACTAATATTGCTCTTTTAGTCATAATATGTTTAGTAACCCTATCCCCTTTATCCCCTTCCCCTTGATAAGGGGAAGGGGAAGAATTTTTCTGAAGAGGGGCTTCGCCCCTCTTAGACTCCCCTTTTAATATTCTCTTTCTGTCTGATGTGTCATTGTGAGCCGAAGGCGAAGCAATCTTATCTTTATCTTCGGCTCCTCGCAATGACATACCTTCTATCACTCCCCCGCAACGACTCTTACGCTCCAGAGAGGGGGAGGTGGTTATATTAGAGAGGCTTTACTCCTCTTAAACCCTCTTTGATATTTCCTTCTTCTCCTCAACTTTAATTGAATCGTCCTTATAGACCAGTTTTCCCTGTGCTATGGTTGCCATTACCTTGCCCTTGAGCATAGAGCCAGCCAGGGGGGTATTCTTGCCCTTTGAAGCAAAGGTATTAGTGTCAACCACCCAATTTCTATCGGGGTCAAATATGGTAACCTCAGCCGGCGCGCCGATAGCCAGGGTACCCAGTTTGCCGTATCTATCACCGATAATCCTGGCTGGTTCACAGGTGAGCTTGGAAATGAGGGTAGCCAGAGTTAGCTTTCCATCATGCACCAGACTCATCAGGCTACCCAGGGCAGTTTCAAAGCCACTGATGCCAAAGGGAGCCAGGGCAAACTCGCCTCGCTTATCGGCTTCGGTGTGAGGGGCGTGGTCAGTAGCAATAATATCAATCACATTGCCCTTGAGTCCCCGAATCAAGGCTTGAACGTCCTTTTTAGTCCTCAAGGGTGGATTTACCTTGGCATTGGTATCATAGCCCGTTACCCTTTCCTCGGTCAGGGTCAGGTGGTGTGGCGTGACCTCAGCCGTAACCCGAACGCCTTTCTCCCTGGCACGACCAACAAGGTCAACCGAGCCTTCGGTGCTGATATGGGCAATGTGCAGCCAGCCCCCGGTCAATTGAGCTAGCGCCAGGTTGCGAGCAACCATAATCTCCTCAGCAGCGGCTGGCATTCCACGTAGCCCGAGCCTGGTTGATACTACGCCCTCATTCATAAGTCCGCCATCAGTGAGCGCCTTGTCCTCACAGTGGTCAATGATAGGCAGACCCGAAGCGTGGCTAAACTCCAGTGCCTGATGCATAAGCTGTAAATTCATTACTGGCTCACCATCATCGCTGTAGCCAACCACCCCGGCTGAAGCCAGTTCACTCATTGGGGCTAATTCATTCCCCTTTCTACCCTTAGAGATACAGCCTACAGGCAGAACACGAACCGTAGCTTCTTTAGTCGCCTCCGCTTTTACATACTCTATGGTAGCCTGATTATCCAAGGGCGGATTGGTGTTGGGCATACAGCAGATAGTGGTAAAGCCACCCCTGGCTGCGGCTCGGGTTCCGGTAGCGATGGTTTCTTTCTCCTCAAAGCCGGGCTGCCTGAGATGGCAGTGGAAGTCAATAAATCCAGGGCAGACAATTAACCCTTGAGCCGGAAGGACATCATAATCAGGCTGGGGTGGAATTATCTCTCCCTTGCCCAGCCACGAGATTTTGCCTTCAGCGATAAGCAAACTGCCAACTTCATCTATCTCCTGGCTGGGGTCGATTATATGACCACCTCGAATAAGCAAGGGTTTCATTGCTTTTTACACATCTTTCCTAATCATTTCTCTTGTGACGCGTTTTAGCAAAGTGGCTGGGCTTGAAACCGTGAGCCTCAGCCTCACTTTCTGAGTCGAAAAGAATCAGGTTCTCCAGTTTAATTTTCCTAGCCCAATGGCTGTCAGCGCTATGGTATTTTTTGCTGTCCAGTGTCCCATCATGCCACTCTGCACTGGCGATGTAGGATGGGTTAACCTCGTGCTCGCAGTAAACACACCTCAAGGTCAAGGGTCGCTTGCTTACTATATTGAATTCGGGCTTAATATACTTTGTTTCGGTTTCCTGCATCGACACACACCTTGGATTAGAGCACCTGACTCCGAAATCTCGCCGGTACACATGATAGTCTCTTTTATAGACAAAGGAATCGTCTTCTCTGGGAACAGAAATCTCCTTTGTTCCCAGTAAGAGGGCTATTAGTGCCATTCTGGCTGGTACCCCTCGGGCAGCCTGTTTAAAGTACATACTCCTCGGGTCAGCATCCACTTCATAGGCTAACTCATCAACACGGGGCAGCGGGTGCATAACCAGTGTTTTCTTAAACACCTTTCCCTTGAGGAGCTTTTTATCTACCACCGGGTAGTCCCCTCTTAATCCCTCTCCTTCAGTTTCAGCTGAAAGTCTCTCTGTCTGAAACCGGGTAACATAAAGGGCGTCCACTCCCGTTTTTAGCTCGACCTGGATGCTGATATCAGGCATCATTGCCAATTGATGTGGGCTGCTTGGCGTTATGTATATAGCATCCAGAGGTAAAAGTCCCTTCTTAACTGTCTGGCCTAGAGCCTCATACTGTTTCAGCTCACCTCCATATTCTGTGGTTAGTTTCCTTTGAACATGACCCGGCAGCTCAAGACCTTGACCGGGACGAAAGAGAATAGTGGCACCGAATCTAGCCAGGGCATAGGCTAATGAATGTATCGTCCGCCCATATTTCAAATCTCCCCATAGAGCAATCTTTAACCCTTTGATGGTCTGCCTTTCCTTCTTAATGGTATAGAGGTCACACAAGGTCTGGGTTGGGTGTTCATGACCTCCGTCACCAGCATTTATTACCGGGACACCGGCGTAGTCAGCAACTACTTTTGCTGCTCCCTCCCAGGGATGCCTGATGACAATAATATCGGCATAACTGCCAACTATCCTCGCCATATCGGCGATGCTTTCACCCTTGGCTAGAGAGGTCGCTTTGACATCAGCCACACTTATGACATTGCCCCCCAGCCGTTGCATTGCCGTCTCAAATGATAGCCGCGTTCTGGTGCTGGGCTCGAAAAACAAGCTGGCCATGATTTTGCCTTGGCATACGCTAGACTGTTTATCCATCGCCGCCGACATCTCGTCAGCCAGGGAAAACACTGCCTCAATTTCTCCATTGGATAGGTCGTCTATGGTCACCAGGTTTCTATTGGTCAGAGTCATAGCAGCTCCTTCCGAACTAATTTGCCCTCGATTCGCCCTCGAGAGGCTACATCTTGGCTATTCTTAACAATAACCACTCCATCTACGCCGTCGGTCTCTACCAGTTGAACCTGTATCTCCTCGTGCCTAGCGCTTGGTATATTTTTACCTACATAGTCAGCCCGGATAGGTAGCTCACGATGGCCGCGGTCTATCAGCACAGCTAATTGAATTGACTGAGGGCGCCCCAGGTCAATCAGGGCATCCATGGCAGCACGGACGCTCCGCCCAGTATAGAGAACATCATCAACTAACACTATGGATTTACCATCAATATTGACCGGGATGTCAGTGCGCTGGACGGTAGGTTGTGGGTTTAGTGAAGATAAGTCGTCCCGATAGAGGCTGATGTCTAAAGCGCCAACAGGTATTTTTAAGCCATCAAGGTCTTCCATCCTGGCTACTAACCGCTTAGCCAAAGGCACGCCACGAGTGTGCATACCAACCAGTACCAGGTGCTCAGTAGTCTTATTCCGCTCTATAATTTCATGGGCAATACGAGCCAGACTCCGCCTCATATCCTCTGGGGTCATTATGATTCTTTTAGTCATAAAAATAACCTCTTGCTTTGACTAGCAAGAGGTTCTGCTGCCCAGTCTCCTCATATTCTCCCTTGCTAGCCTCGCTGGACTAACTTAAAGGTTCAAAACTTATCCTCTTATACAGTTATTTTGATAATTATACCACTTTAACTAGATTATTGCAAATGCGTGAGAGTATCGTTGGTGATGAGCTTCATACCCACCCCAGAATACTAATCTTAGCCTGCCGCCAATAGCCTTACTGTGCCTTGACACAAGGCTAGCGAACATATAAAATTCCAAGTGCTTTTAATAGGGAGGTGTAAGCATGCTACCAGAAGAAATTACCCAGTTTATCGGTAAAGAAGCAGGCACCAGTATCTTTGAGGTAGAGAGGGAAACTATTAGAAGGTTTGCCGATGCCGTAGATGACTCAAATCCACTCTACTGGGACGAAGAATATGCCAAGAAATCAAGATATGGTTCGATTATCGCTCCTCCAGGGTTTATTTCTTCACCATGGTTTTCTGGTCGGCCGACCAAATGGGGAAAGAAAAGCACGAGCTCTTCTGAAGCAAGGGGAGACCTAATACTTGCCCTGGCCAAAGCCGGATTTTGGCGTGCCCTTGACGGGGGGATAGAGTATGAGTTCTCCTGTCCGGTTCGAGCTGGAGATACCATAACGGCTTCCTCAAGGATTAAAGATATTATTGGGCGAGAGGGTCGAACGGGAAAGATGGTTTTCCTGATTAGAGAGACAACCTATACCAATCAGAATGGTGAAGCGGTAGCTAAAGCACGTCAGACTTCGATTCACCGCTAGCTCATCAACTATTTCGAGGAGGAAACAAATGGCTAAGCAACTATACTGGGAAGATGTTGAAATAGATAGCAAGGTAACCACTCTGCCTAAGGTAGCTACCAGCCAAATGCTGGTCAAATGGGCAGGTGCCTCGGGAGATTTTAATCCCCTTCACTATGATAATTCCTTCGCTGAGTCTCAAGGAGTAGGAAAGCCCATTGTCCATGGAGCACTAAAGCGCCAGTGGCTAATTCAACTAATGACTGACTGGATAGGTGAAGAAGGCACCCTAAAGAAATTTTCCTGTCAGTACCGCTCGATGGATTACCCCCGAACCATGAAAACAATGACCGAGCCTCAGGAAGGAGGGACCTGGTATTGTAAAGGGAAGGTCACCAAAAAGTATGTTGAAGGTGACGAGCATTGTGTAGATTGTATTATTCGGGTTGAGAATGAGAAAGGCGAGGCGACAACTCCAGGTAGAGCCACTGTCATCTTGCCAACTAGAGGCTAATTTTTCAGAATCTTGTTTGCCTTCCTATTACCTATTATTACGAGGGCTCGATATTCGACCTGAAACGCCGCATCCGCCATTCTTTCAAGCACTGGATTGCTTCATTATCGCTAAGGTCGTGCCAGTAGCGGTAGAAATCAGCTATATAGAACTTTGGCATAGAGCCTTTAGCCAGGATTATTACCTTATCGGCGACCTTCCCTACCTGCTCAAGTGCGGCTGGTGAGGTAACGGGTGCAGCGACAACTATTTCCTTTGGTCGACGATGGCGCACCGATTCCACCGCCGCCATCATGGTGAAACCTGAAGCCAACCCATCGTCTGTGATTATTACCGTCTTGCCACTCACTACAGTAATTGGCCTATCCTTTCGGTAGAGCAAGCTTCGCTGGCGAATCTCGGCTCTTACGCGGTTAATCTGATAGTTTACCTGGTGTGAGCTTAAACCAACCTCTTTTACTACTTCCTCATTAAGAATAACCATTCCATCATCAGCAACAGCTCCAAAGCCAGCTTCAGGAGTAAGCGGCAATGGAATTTTGCGGGAAATGACCAAGTCGAGGTCAGCTTCAAGCACCAGAGCTACCTCCAGCCCTACTGGCACACCGCCATTAGGAATAGCCAGCACTACCACAGACTGCCCTTTATATTCACCTAGCTGCTCAGCTAGCTGTCTCCCGGCATCATACCTGTTGTCAAAGATAGCCTGCTCTCTAGTAAAATGCACGTTATTCTCCTCTCCGGTATTGGAGGTTATTCCTATTTAAGCAACCTAAACTGGCCGACATCTACCAGCCCAAGGTCGGTTAGTCTGAGTTCAGGGATTACCGGCAGCGCCATAAAGGAGAGAGTAGAGAAGGGAGAAGGCAACGTTGTTCCCAAGTGAGCAGCCACTTGCTCCAGCTTCTCTAGTTTATCCACCACCGCCTCCAATGGTTCATCAGATAGTAGCCCAGCAATAGGCAAGGCTAAACTGGCTAATACCTTACCTCCAGCAGTGGCTACCAAACCACCTTGAAGCCTCTCAATCTCTTTAACGGCAGTGAATATGTCTTCATCATTAGTCCCGACAGCGATAATATTATGAGAATCATGAGCAATAGAGGAGGCAAGAGCTCCTCCCTTCAAGGCGAATCCGGTAACCAATCCTAAACCAATATTACCGGTAGCTTTATGCCTCTCGACCACCACCAGCTTCAGAATATCCCGGCCGATATCAGGCATAACAACCCCATCTTTAACCTTAACCCTCTCTAGTCTCTGCCTGGTAATTATCTGACCCGGGACAATTTCAATAACCGGCTCAGCCTCTCCTGAAGCCATAAGCCTCAATGCTCCTATGTTGAAGGATTTAATATTGACGGTATTGGTTAACCCACTACCACTAGGCTTATAGGCAGAGAATAACGGTTTTCCTTCCTTGGCTACCAGGCGACCCCGGTAAAAGACCATATCTATCTGCATACTAGATAAGTCACCAATGACAATTAGATTAGCCCGATAGCCAGGAGCTACCGCCCCAAGCCTGTCCAGCCCGAAATACTCGGCGGTATTAATAGTAGCCAGTTGAATTGCCCGCACCGGGTCAAGGCCGCTAGTAATCGCTTTTCGCACCACAGCATCAATATCACCTTCTCTAAGCAGGTCAACACAACTACGGTCATCAACCACAAACATGCATCTTTTATATGTTTTATCGGTGACCAAAGGCAGCAGGGCATCCAGATTTTTCTCTGACGAGCCTTCTCTAATCATGATAAACATGCCCTGCCTTAGCTTTTCTCTAGCTTCATCAAGAGAAACAGACTCATGGTCAGAATAGATACCAGCCGCAATATAGGCACTGAGATTTTTGCCGCTAACACCAGGGGCATGGCCATCAGCAACTTTTCCCCGGGCAAGGTCAATCTTACTCAGAACACCCGCATCACCACTAAGCACAGCGGGAAAATTCATTACCTCTCCCAGCCCGATACAACCCTTCCATCTGAGAACCTGACGAAGCTCCTCAACCCCAAGACTTGCCCCCGAGGTCTCAAGGTGGGTAGCTGGCACACAGGAAGGAGCCATTAAGAAAAGCTCCAGGGGTAAACGGCGGGCACAGTCCATCACATACCTCATACCCTCCAGTCCACAAACATTGGCTATTTCATGGAGGTCGGTAACCGCAGCCAAAGTGCCCCGCGGCACCACGGCACGGGCGTATTGAGCAACATCAAGCATTGAGCTTTCTAAATGGGTATGCCCATCAATAAGACCTGGTGCCAGATACCTGCCCCCTAAATCCAGCACCTGCTTAGCCTGGTGATAATCCCCTACTCCGGCAATCCTGCCCCGGCAAATAGCCACATTGCCCGGCTCAACCTCACCAGTAAAGACATTCACTACCCTGGCATTAGCCAGAACCAGGTCGGCAGGAAGCTCACCTTTGGCTACTGAGATTAAGAGATTATTTATCTACCTCACCCCCTTCAAACTTCCCCTTTAGTTTTTAATTAAGGTAACCCCATCCCCTTTATCCCCTTCCCCTTGATAAGGGGAAGGGGAAGATTTTCTCTGAAGAGGGGCTTCGCCCCTCTTTGACACCCCGTTAGGTCAGGCTCTTTGGCGAGAGAAGGTAATTTCTTAAGCAGGGCTTTACCCGTTCGAGCTTCCCCAGAAAGATATCTCTTTTAGCCAGGGGCTTCATCCATTCAATCTACCCTATATAAACCACCTGAGATTAAGTGAGCCAGCTTCATTAGCTCTATTCCTCCAGGACACATATATGGGGGAGATTGCGAAATTTCTCGTCCAAATCCAAGCCATAGCCAACCAGAAACTTATCGGGAACAGTAAAACCTAAATAGTCAATAGTAACTAGAGTCTGGCGCCTGGAGGGCTTATCGGTCAGGGCACAAAGCTTCAACGAGGCAGGTTTTTTCTTCCGCAGATAATCCAGAAGAAAACTAGTGCTGAGCCCGGTATCCACTATATCCTCAATAACCAGTATATCTTTACCTTTAACTGGAGACTGAAGCCCCTGCACTACTTTAACCTTCCCCGAACTCTCCTTGCCCCGACCATAACTAGATAATCTGATAAACTCCACTTCCAAGGGGAAGTCAAGCAGCCGAATCAGGTCAGCCATAAACATAAACGAGCCCTTGAGAATACCTACCAAGAGAGGAGACTTACCCTGATAGTCCTTACTGATTTCAGCCGCCAGCTCCCTAACTGTGGCTTCTATTTGCTGCCGGCTGAACAGAATTCGGGGTTTAGATTGAGAACTCATAGCTACTTGAGATTATAGCCTTTACCTTTAATAACGTCCAATAAAGAAGGTAAATTAATAGAAGAAATGGCGTTGCCTCCTCCTGAAAAAGTAACCCATTACCAGACCGAAAACCAGCCCACCAAGATGTGCCTGCCAGGCTACTGGTAAAAAGTGGAATATTGCGAATAAGGTGAATATTAAGAAACCACCAATGACCGCCACCCAGAGGGGAATAGGAACTGGTATCGGTATTATAAAAACCCTTAGCTTTGGACTCAACACTGTCAGTGCCCCTGCCACGGCAAAAATGGCTCCCGAGGCACCGACAGCTATAGAAACAGGCGACGCCAGAAGCAGGTAAAAAACCCCTCCCAGGAGACCGCCCAAGAAGTAAACAACGAGGAACTTCCCTTCGCCAACAAGCATGTTTACATAGCGGCCAAAAAAGTAGAGGGTGAGCATATTAGCGAAAATATGCCAAAAGCTGACATGAACAAACATACTGGTCAGCAGTATCCACGGCCTGTCAGGAAAAAACAACTGGCTTAAACCAAGAGAAAAACGAAGTTCCGGCCTGATGAAAGTGACAATGAACATCAGAATATTGGCCAATATTAGGAACTCTATGGGACCTAACCTGAAACCCTGATAGCTTCTATATCCCATTATTTCGTTTACCGTGCTCTGGACATGAGCAAAAAATAGTTTTTGCCTGTTGCTCTTACATAATAACCCCGAGAGTTAATTGTGGCAAGGTAGACGGCAATTTATTGATTATTAGGGAAGACTGGGGAATTGTCCAAAAGGAGGTAAGGTATTGACTATAACTATAGTAGCCATGTATTATGGGACAGTCAAATAAACCAGACTAGATTAGATTTAAGTCTGTAATTGGAGAATAATGCTAAATGACATTCCTTAAGAATTTGGCTCTCAGTCTTTTTAGCTTCCTCCTCTTCCTTTCGCTATCCATTTTCGCTTCTGCTTTTATGCTAAATAATACCCTGCTCGACCCGGACTTCGTAACTTCTGAGATAAATAGGCTCGATATATCCTCATTAGCCGGAGAACTTTTTAGCATAGAAGCTCCTCCCGAAGCACCGTATCTAGCCGAGGTAATAGATGAGACTATTGCTGACCTTGAACCCTGGATGAAGGAAGAGATAAGCACCGCCATCTATTCTGGCTACGATTACCTTATGGGAAGGACTGAAAGCCTGAACCTGGTAATCCCTACCGAGCCAGTGAAGGACAGCCTGAGGGAAAACCTCAGGGAAGCTTTTCTGGCATCGCCGCCACCAGAGCTTCAGGGATTGCCATCACACTTAAAAGAGCAGTATTTTAATGAACTTTATCAGCAACTTACCGAAAATATACCACCAAGTCTTGAATTCACTGAAAGCTCGTTACCCCCCGATGTGCTGACTATGCTGGAGCAGGTAAGGCAAGCTCTGAGTTATTCCCAGCTCGTATATAAGGCGCTGATTGGCTTTATGTTGTTACTGGTCCTGGGCATTATTTTCATAAGCCGCCAGGTAAGGGATATTACCCGCCGCTTGGGCATCCCCTGCCTGACCTATGGAGCCTTTGGCTATGCTGGCATTTTCATTGCCAGGTATTTTACCGAGACAGGGTTACCGCTGCCTGAGCTACCAGCAGCGCTCCAGACATGGCTGCCCCAGTTCCTTGATAACCTCATGGCTCCGCTGGAAACATTCAGCCTTGGCCTGCTGATTGGCGGGGTAGTTCTAGTCATAGTCTCTTTTGTCTATAAGCCACGCCAACCTTCATCCTGAACGCTGACTATTCAGTCCTCTCCAAATCATCAGCAGTGCTACGCTCACGCACAACAAGCTTAAGCCCATCCTGTGCCACCACAATAACTTCCCCATCAGATTTCATTTCACCGCTTGCTAATTTGGCTACCCAAAGCTCACCCCTAATCCTGACCAGACCCTCTGGAGCCAGTGGACTTACTACCTTACCTTTACTATCAATCATATCCGGCAGGCCAAGCAACTGTTTTTTCATCAGGGCACGACTACCCATCCGATAAGTAATAACAGAATAGGTAAGCCATACCACCATCAAGGCAATGAGACCAGGTAAAGGTATATGAACACCTATCTGGGGCAAACCCCAGAGCACAATTGCTACCAGGGCTGCCTCCTCTAGCAAGGTGCTGATAATACCCAATATAAGCCTAGCCATCATTTTGCCTCCGCTTCTTTAATTATAGCAGGATAGCTCTATTGCCGATACTCAGATGTGGGTGCTATAATCTTTAAATATACTCCACCCAAATAATTACGGAGGCAAGTAATGAAGCTAAGTCGTGAAGAAGTGCTACATATTGCTCTCCTGGCTCGGCTGGGTTTGACCGAGACAGAGGTGGATAGGCTCAGAGAGCAACTATCCAATATTCTGGAGAACTTCGAGGTATTACAACAGGTAGATACCAGTGACATCCCACCCACCGCCCAATCTATTGCTCTTCAAAATGTAGTGAGTGATGATGAAGTAGCCCCCTCTTTACCCCAAAGCCAGGTTCTAGCTAACGCCCCGCAAAAGGAGGGGGACTTCTTCCGGGTGCGAGCTGTGCTGGAGTAATACATTTAGCAAGGAGGTTAAAATATGATGGCTCGGACATTTGATATCACCCCGGCTTCCTCTGCCCCTTTTATAACTATGTTAGCCATTGGTATATTTCTCATTCTCGTGCTAGGTCTTTTTGCTTTTATCGGATACTCAGCGAGGAATACAAAATTTGAGGTGAGCGACCAAGGCTTACAAATAAGAGGAGGCATTTACGGAAGGTTTATACCAAAGGAGGAAATAGCTAGGGAGAATGTGAAAATTATCAACCTAAACATTGACCCAGAATATAAACCAAGAATCAGGACGAATGGGGTTGGCTTGCCCGGTTACAGCGAAGGCTGGTTCAAGCTAAAAAATAAGGAAAAGGCTCTACTATTCGTAACCGACCGCTCCAATGTAGTTTATATCCCGACTAACAAGGACTACTCAGTGTTGCTGAGTGTCAGCAACTCAGAAGAGTTTTATCAATCAATGGAACTATGGGAATGAAGGTTTGTGGAGACGACAGGGCGAAGCCTCAATCTAGAGAGTTGTCTTAATGGGGAAGCTTGAACGGGTAAAGCCCTGCTTAAGAAATTACCTTCTCTCGCCAAAGAGCCTGACCTAACGGGATGTCAAAGAGGGGCGAAGCCCCTCTTTAGAGAAAATCTTCCCCTTCCCCTTATCAAGGGGAAGGGGATAAAGGGGATAGGGTTACCTTAATAAAAATTAAAGGGGAAGTTTGAAGGGGCTACGCCCCTTCAAAACCTCTCTTCCCCCTCTCCTTTGAAGGAGAGGGGGATTAAGGGGGTGAGGTAGATAGTTAACTACAACCAATTAACCATCCACGAGGCACATAAGCTACTTAAAGCTAAACAACTGTCCTCGGTTGAACTGACCAAAGCCTGCCTGGAGCGCATCCGCCAGGTGGAGCCGAGGGTTCAAGCCTTGGTCACTGTTACTGATGAGCTGGCGTTAAAGCAAGCCCAAAAGGCTGATGAGCTTTTGGCTACCGGTAATACCAACCCCCTTACCGGCATCCCGGTGCTAATCAAAGACAATATGTGCATCAAAAGGATACCAACCACCTGCTCCTCAAGGATGCTAGAGAATTTTTTGCCCCCTTATAATGCGACAGTGGTAGAAAAATTAAATGACTGTGGCGCAGTAGTCGTCGGCAAAGCCAATATGGATGAATTTGCTATGGGCTCATCTACCGAAAACTCTGCCCTGTTTACTACTCATAACCCGTGGGATTTATCCCGTGTCCCCGGGGGCAGTAGTGGCGGCTCAGCCGCTGCCGTAGCTGCTGGCGAGTGTATCTATGCGCTGGGTTCAGATACCGGGGGCAGTATCCGCCAGCCGGCTGGCTTCTGCAGCGTTACCGGTCTAAAACCTACCTACGGCAGGGTAAGCCGGTATGGTCTGGTTGCCTTTGCCAGCTCGCTGGACCAGATTGGACCTCTAACTCAGGATATTACCGATTGTGCCCTGGTATTGAATGCCATCGCTGGCTATGACAGCCGGGATTCTACCTCGGTTCCCTATCCCACCCCCGATTATACTCAGTGCCTGACTACCGACCTCAATGGGCTTCGTATCGGTGTCCCCGAGGAGTATTTCGTTGAGGGAATGCAGACTGAGGTAGAAACAGCGATACGGGCTGCTATCAATAAACTTGAGGAGCTGGGGGCAAAAATAGAATGGGAGGCATCACTACCCCATACCCGCTATGCCCTGGCGGTGTATTACATTATCGCCCCCTCGGAGGCTTCGGCTAACCTGGCTCGCTATGATGGAGTAAAGTATGGCTTCTCCGCTAAAGAAGCAGACAGCATGTGGGATGCTATGGAAAAGACCCGCCAGTATGGCTTTGGCCCCGAGGTAAAAAGACGTATTATGCTGGGAACCTATGCCCTGTCCGCCGGCTATTATGATGCCTACTACGTCAAGGCTCAGAAGGTTCGCACCCTGATAAGACGAGAGTTTGACCAGGCCTTTGATAAATTTGATGCCCTGATAACCCCAACCTCCCCCACCACCCCATTCAAAATCGGGGAGAAGGTGGATGACCCGCTTCAGATGTATTTAAGCGATGTCTGCACCCTACCGATAAATATTGCCGGCCTGCCGGCTATCTCTATACCGGCTGGCTTTGCCGACGGGCTGCCGATTGGGATGCAGATTATCAGCAAGCCCTTCAGCGAGGAAACCCTCCTCAAAATCGCCCACGCCTACCAGCAGGCAACTGATTGGCATAAGAAGAGACCGAAGATATAAGGTTTAAGTCACGAGCCACATAAAGACGTACACTTACCTTTGTCTAGGGTGGTTATTTGTTTAGAGGAATTCCGAGTGTAAAAAGATGATATTTTTAAAGGGAAACGAATCGAAGCTAATTAGCTTCGGGATTCGTTTTTAGAGTTATGTCAACCTACAGCCGTTTAATGAGGAAGCTATACTAAAAATCGCCCACGCCTACCAGCAGGCAACAGAGTGGCACAAGAGGAGGCCGGGAATTTAGAAGGAGGAGGAGGATAGTCTTATGCAAATCCCTGACGAAATTAGGAAGTGTGTTGTTTTTATTTGTTACAAGATTGCAGAAGGCACACAACTGGCTGGCACAGCGTTCTTTGTTAGTGTGCCATTGGAGATACCAGGATTTCAAGTTGTCTATCTCATAACAGCCAAACACATAATTGAAGGAATTAGGGAAAGAAGTATAGACCAAAAGGTATATGTGAGGATGAACTTGAAATCCGAACCGGCTCAGTTGATACAGACATCGATTGAGAATTGGATATTCCACCCCAAAGAATCGAATGTAGATGTAGCTGTATTAAATTGGGCACCCCCACAAGATATTTTTGATTATCGTATTGTTCCCCTTGTGATGACGGCAACAGAAGAGGTTATCAAAAGAGAAGAAATTGGAGTAGGCGATGATGTATTCTTGACTGGATTATTCGCCAATCATTACGGCTTGCAACGAAATCTCCCGATTATCCGTATAGGTAACATTGCGTCAATGCCAGAGGAGAAGGTGCATACAGAAACTTTGGGAGATATTGACGCATATCTAGTTGAAGCCCGTTCAATAGGGGGTTTAAGCGGTTCTCCTGTATTTGCGTATATAGGGACTATGCGTAGGATAGGCACTACGATGCAGATGGGACGCCAAGGACCTTTATTTTTTTGGCTAGGTCTTATGCACGGACATTTTGACCTATCCAAGCTGGAAATGGATAACTTGATAGAGGATTCCCTAACTAACCTCACAATCAATATGGGTATCGCTATAGTAGTGCCCGTGTGGAAAATCCTAGAAGTTATGAATCAGGAGGCATTTATGAAGGCAAGGAAAGCTGCATTAAGAGAAGCACGCAAGAAAACACTTCCTACTGCTGAAGAAAGCCCGGCTGAGGAGAGATGAAGAGAGGCGAAGCCTCTCTTATATAACTACTTCCCCCTCCCTTAGATAAGGGAGGGGGATAAAGGGGATAGGGTTACCTAATAGAAACTATGTTATCTCTTGAGATTGCTTCGGCACTTTGTGCCTCGCAATGACATGAGGCTAGTCTAAAGGGGGAGGGGGTTGGAAGTAAAAGTAAATTGTTATTCCGGTCGCACTTATGCCGAAAGACCAAAATCTTTCCGGTGGCAGGGTGTAGAATATGAGGTGGAGAAAATAGAAAAAGAGTGGCTCAAGCCGGGAGAGAGGCACTTTCAGGTCCGCACCAGGGATAACAAATTGTTCCAACTCTGCTATAATGAGACAGAACAACAATGGTCACTAATTGAACTTGTTTATTAAGGGTAGCTTGAAAGAGGAAGCCCCAGATACACTTATAGGGAGTTTTAGAGGGACGAAGTCCCTCTTCTGAAAACCTTCCCCCTCTCCTTTGAAGGAGAGGGGGATTAAGGGGGTGAGGTAGAATAATGCTAAAGGAAATTCTTAAGATACTTCAGAGTGATGCTCGCATTACTACCAAACAAATATCCACCATCACCGGCACTCCAAGCGCTGAGGTAACCAAGCTTATCAAGCAAGCTGAGAAAGACCGAATTATCCTCAAATATAAAGCCATAGTAAACTGGGACAAGGTGGAAGATGAGCAGGTATGGGCGCTAATTGAAGTCAAGCTTACCCCTCAGAAAGATGTCGGCTTCGACTCCATAGCCGAGCGCATTTACCGCTTCCCGCAGACTCGCACCGTCTATCTGATATCAGGAAGCTATGACCTGTTTGTTCTAGCCGTCGGCAAAACCAACCACGAGGTAGCTGATTTTGTATCTCAAAAGCTTTCCCATATTGAAGGGGTACAGGGAACGGTTACCCAATTTGTGCTTAAGCGATATAAAGAAGACGGTGAGATTATAGAGGAGAAAGAAGGGGTTAAGAGGCAGCCAGTAACACTCTAGAGATAAGCCCCTTAGCTCTATATTACCTAATCAGGAGATTGTTATGTCAACTAATCCCAAAGGTCAGCGCCGGAAATATCATATCTCACAGCGAGCCAGCCAAATATCCCCTTCAGGGATACGAAGGTTCTTCGACTTGCTAGCTTCTGTTGAAGGGGTAATTTCGCTAGGCGTTGGTGAGCCTGATTTTGCTACTCCGTGGCATATTAGTGAGGCAGCTATCGAATCTCTGGAAAAAGGCTACACGATGTATACCTCGAATCTAGGCATGCCTGAACTGCGCCAGGAACTCTCCCGATACCTGAGAAACAACTATAACCTGGAATATGACACTGACGGTGAACTTCTGATTACAGTCGGCGTTAGTGAGGCGCTAGATTTAGCCATGAGAGCCATCCTTGACCCCGGGGACGAGGTTATTATACCCGACCCTTGCTATGTCTCCTATAACCCCTGCGTCGTTCTGGCTGGGGGGACACCAATTATGGTGCCCACCAATGAGCAAAATAACTTTGAGATTGGTGCCGCCGATATTGAAGCACGAATTACCAGCCGAACCAAGGCAATCCTCATCGGTTATCCAGCCAACCCTACTGGAGCCGTGATGAGCCGGGACAAACTGTCGGAGGTAGCAGAGGTAGCCCGGCGTCACCGGCTATTAGTAGTCTCCGATGAGATTTACGCCAAGCTAGTTTACGGCGTGGAGCACACTTGCGTTGCCACACTACCCGGGATGAAGGAGAACACTATTCTTCTGGGTGGGTTTTCTAAGGCTTATGCTATGACCGGCTGGCGCATTGGTTACGTGGCGGCTCCTAAAGAGATTATCGCCGCCATGACCAAGATTCACCAATATACTATGATGTGCGCCCCAACAATGGGACAGGTAGCCGCCATTGAGGCATTAAAATCAGGCGAGGACAGTGCCACTGAGATGGTCAAGGATTATAACAGGCGGCGGATGGTCATGGTTAAGGGATTATGTGACATTGGTCTATCCTGTTTTGAGCCTAAAGGGGCGTTCTATGCCTTCCCCTCAATAAAGTGCACCGGCATGACCTCGGAGGAGTTTGCCGAGAGACTACTTACTGAGCAAAAGGTGGCAGTAGTCCCCGGCTCTGCCTTCGGAGAATATGGTGAGGGATATGTCCGCTGCTGTTATGCCACCTCGTTAGCCGACATTGAAGAAGCGCTGACCAGGATGAAGCGGTTCGTGGATAAACATCAAAAAGGAGGCTTGACGTAATGGGCTACTTTACAGTACTGGCGGCTATACCCGGCTTCTTTTTGAGCTCTCTCATCTTCATGGCCCTCTGGGGTGTTATTGCCCCAAATTTCGGGATAGAAAAGATAGGCTATCCTATGGCTATGTTGATAACCATTACCCTTTGGCTGGCGGTAGCACCTCTGGCAGCGGCGGCGGGTCGAAGAGCCAGAAAGTAACTTAAACTATTTTTAGTAAAAGTGATTTTTACTAAAGAAGGCAAGGTGCTCATCTGCTCACCCGATAATGTTGACCAGCTTACTAAAGCTCTGCACGAGGCTAAAGTTATTGGTGAGGTAGTAAAGCAGGTGGGGGAGACAAGGGCAGTTATCAGTTAGGAGAAAAAGAGCAGAACAATGTCAAATGAGAAAAAACTCAAGCCAATGCCAGATGCTAGCTTCAAAATGATGGTGTGGATGTTTAAGCTCATCGATTTATTCTGGAATCCACAAAAGCACGTAAAGAAAATCCCGCTGAAAGAAGGGATGACAGTAGTTGATTATGGATGTGGACCAGGACGTCACACAATACCAATAGCCAAATTGGTCGGACCTGAAGGTAAGGTCTTTGCTATAGATATCCAACCCCTGGCTATCAGTACGGTAAAGAAGAAAGTTGCCGGCGAAGCGTTGTCCAATGTAGAGGCCATTCTGGTTGACTCCTACAATACAGGAATTGAAGAATCAAGCATAGACTTGGTTCTACTCATTGACACCTTTCATACGATAAGCGACTACGATGCCCTATTTCGTGAGCTTCAGCGAATACTCAAATCGGATGGTCTCCTCTTTATGGACCCGGGACACATGAAACTGGAAAGGGCAATGGAAATCGTGGAAAGCACCGACCTTTTCACAATGAGAGAATGCCAGGAGAAGGACATGCTGGTCGCTCCAAAAACTAAGCAATGAGACAGCAGAGAAAAAATAATCGGAGGTTCTTATGCGAGCTATTATCAGTGTTTTTGACAAGACTGGCTTACCTGATTTTGCTAGAGCCTTGAGCCAGTTAGGATTTGAGATATTCAGCACCGGGGGCACACAGAAGGCACTGGGAGAAGCCAAGGTGCCGGTTAAGAGCGTCTCCGAACTTACCGGGTTTCCTGAGATTCTTGACGGACGGGTAAAGACCCTGCACCCGATTATTTATGGTGGTATCCTAGCCAGGCGTGACCTGCCAGAGCATATGGCACAAATAGCCGAGAATAACATTGAAAGCATTGACCTGGTGGCGGTTAATCTTTACCCCTTTGTCCAAACTGTAGCCAGGGAGGGTGTTACCCTCGATGAGGCGCTGGAAAACATCGATATCGGCGGACCAAGCATGATTCGGGCGTCAGCCAAGAATTTCCCCAGTGTCATTGTGATGGTAGACCCAGCCGACTATCAGCCAGTTTTGGAGAAATTGAGGGCAGGCAGTGTGGAGCTAGCCGAGCGTAAACGGCTGGCCCAGAAGGCATTTCAGCATGTAGCTACCTATGATACCGCTATTTCACAGTATCTGAGGCAGGATAGCATGGAAAATTTCCCTGAGGAGATGTCTGTTGCCCTCAAGAAGCGCTATAGCCTGCGCTATGGTGAAAACCCCCACCAGCAGGCTGCCTTTTACGCTGAGCAAGAGGTAGGTGGGGGTAAGAATACTGGCATCACCTGGGCAAAGCAGCTATGGGGTAAGGAGCTTTCCTTCAACAACATCCTGGATGCTGATGCTGCCTGGGGTGCAGTTATTGACTTTGCTGCACCCACGGTAGCTGTTATCAAGCACACTAATCCCTGCGGCTTAGCCAGTCACGAAGATATCGCTGAAGCCTATCGGCGGGCTTTTAGCGGCGACCCGGTGGCTGCCTTCGGTGGCATTGTTACTTCAAACCGGGCAGTTACCCTGGCTATGGCTGAGGCAATTAAGCCAGTCTTCTACGAGATAGTTATCGCCCCGGAATACGAGACAGAAGCGCTCAAGCTACTGCAGCGCAAGAAAGACCTGCGTATTCTCACTGCTGAATTACCATCAGGCTATGGTAAGGCTGAACCAGGCTACCTTGATTTCCGCAAAGTAAGGGGCGGGTTTCTGGTCCAGAGTTCAGACTCGCTACCAGAAGATAGCGTCAGTTCAAAAACAGTGACCAAGCGTGAGCCAACCAAGGCTGAAATAGAAGACCTGCTTTTTGCCTGGCGAGCAGTCAAGCATGTAAAGTCAAACGCCATTATATTGGCTAAGGATAAGACACTTTTGGGAATGGGTGCCGGACAACCCAGCCGTATTATCAGTGCTCAGATAGCTAAAGAAAAGGCTGGAGAGAAAGCCAAGGGTAGTGTTCTGGCTTCGGATGCCATGTTCCCCTTTCCTGACGTGGTGGAGGCGGCAGCTACTGCCGGGGTAACCGCCATTATCCAGCCCGGCGGCTCAATAAGGGATGAGGAGTCAATTAAGGCGGCTGATAAGCACAATATAGCTATGGTTTTTACCGGTGAAAGGCATTTCAGACATTAGTTTGAAGCCAAGCGGGGAAGGTTGAAGGGGCGTAGCCCCTACCTAAAAGGGATATCTTTCTGGGGAAGCTCGAAGGGGTGAAGCCCCTTCGAAAACTATAATTCCCCTTCCCCTTATCAAGGGGAAGGGGATAAAGGGGATAGGGTTACCTTATAAAAGCCTAGGAGGTGAGATTGATAAACAGTCTCAAAAAGGAACAAGGCTATGGCTAATGTGATTTTAGTGGTAGATATGCTCAGGGGCTTCCTGGAGGAGGGCTATCCCCTGTATTGTGGGGCTAGAGCCCGCCGTATAATCCCTAGCGTGCAAAGTCTCCTGGAGCAGGAACTCGCTCAGAACTCTAAGGTATTCTTCCTTTGCGACCATCACGCTCCCGATGACCCTGAATTCAAGATGTTTCCCCCGCACTGTATTGAGGGCACTGTCGAGGCAGAGGTCATTCCCGAACTAGCCGCCTATCAGGGAGAAGTAATACCTAAAAGACGTTTCAGCGGCTTCTTTGATACACCGCTCGAGAAGAAACTGAACCAGCTTAAGCCGGAGAAGTTGATTGTCTGTGGTGTCTGCACCAATATTTGCGTATTGCACACTGCGGCCGATGCCAGGAATCGCGACTATCAGGTAGAGGTGCCTGTTGACTGCGTTGCCTCCTTTGATGAAAAAGCACACCACTTTGCCCTGGAGCACATGGAGAAGACGCTAGGGGTAAAGCTAACCAGCGTGAGGACTAGCCAGATTAAGCCAGCTAAATTTGAGCCTACTGAGGCTGTCTTATCGGGGGAGGCGACTGATGTTTACTTCGCCCACACCATAGAGATATTGCGTCATGAGGCACTTAATCCGGTAGCCACTATGGAGGTATTTTCCAGTCGGGCGGGAATACTCTGCGGCATAGAAGAGGTCAAGGCTTTACTGGCCCAGGTTCTGCCGGAGGGTAATCGTGAGGTATGGGCTCTGGCTGAGGGTAAGGCAATGGACAGAAAGGAAGCGGTGTTGCGCATAACGGCACCCTATCAAAGTTATGGGGTGTATGAAACAGCCATAGATGGTATCCTAGCCCACTGTAGTGGTTGGGCAACGGCAGCCAGGGAGTGTGTGGAAGCCGCTCGCGGAATACCCGTCATCAGCTTCGGTGTCCGCCACGTGCACCCCTCAGTAGTGAGCGTGATGGACTACGCAGCAATTATCGGTGGCTGTGCCGGCTGCTCCAGTGTGGCTGGTGCCAGGCTGGCTGGCATTGAACCATCAGGGACTATGCCTCATGCCCTGATAATAATTATGGGAGATACAGTCAAGGCTACTTTAGCCTTTGACAAGTATATGCCGCCCGGGGTACCCCGTGTGTCTCTGGTTGACACCTTTAAGGATGAGGCTGAAGAAAGCCTGCTGGTAGCTCAGGCACTGGGTGATAGGCTTAATAGCGTGCGACTTGATACCCCCGGCGAGCGGGGTGGGGTTACTCCCGACCTGGTCAAAGAGGTGAGAGCCAGACTGGATTTAGCCGGCTTTAACAAGTTAGGGATTTTTGTCAGCGGCGGCATTAACCCCGAGCGCATTACCTACTTTATTGAGAATGGGGCTCCAGTTGATGGCTTTGGTGTCGGCAGCTATATCAGCGGGGCTAAGCCGATTGATTTTACGGCTGACCTCCATGAGGTTGAAGGCAGACCAGTTGCTAAACGGGGCAGAACTCCTGGCATTACCCCTAACCCCAGACTCAAGCGGGTGATGTAACAGATTATTTTCTACCTCACCCCCTTTATCCCCCTCTCCCTCTGGGTTTTCGCCCTTCAGGGCAAGCCTTCAAAGGAAAGGGGGAAGAATAATTTTTGAAGGGGCTTCGCCCCTTAATCTACTCTTTATAAACGACTTACTACGAAGCTGATAATTATTTGTTGGTAGAACAGGCTTGACAACCAACATATTTATGGTTTATAATGTAATTGCAAATGAAACGCATTAGCAATAAGCAAGTAGGCAGTAAAAGCAAAGCACTGGAGGACACTCATGGGCTACTAAATGTACCCGGACTGAGGGTTACCAGCCAGCGGGCTTTAATTCTGGAAATCATTCGCCACGGAAAGGAGCACCTGGATGCTGATGAGGTCTATCGCCGAGCCCGACAGAAACAGCCCCGCCTCAGCCTGTCCACTGTTTATCGAACCCTGCAGACGCTCAAGAAACTAGGCTTAATAGAGGAAGTCCATTTTGACGAGACGCACCACCACTACGAGATGAAACCCCCTACCGAGCACCACCACCTGGTCTGTCTTGGCTGCGGTCGGGTTGTTGAATTCCAGTACCCATTAGCTCGCTTGGTAAAGAGAAATGTTGCTGAAGCCAAAAATTTTGAGATTACCGGCAGCGAAGTCCGAATGACAGGCTATTGCCCCACCTGCCGGGAGAGCAGGAAATAATTTTTTTGGCTTGCTTGTTGCAAATAAGAAGCATTTGTATTTGGAGTGAAAGGAGGCAACAGATGCCAGTAAAGCTACTAAGTGAGTTAAATCGTGGCGAAAAGGGCAAAATCGTAAAGATTGGTGGCGGAGGTAGTATCCGTCGGCGGCTCCTGGATATGGGGATGGTCTCCGGGACTGAGGTTGAGATGGAGAGGGTAGCCCCGCTGGGAGACCCCATTGAGATTAAGGTCAAGGGATACAATTTGTCGCTACGCAAGGAAGAGGCATCCAGTATTCAGATAGAGGTGGCTTAGATGACAGGTCCAGGTATGCCGCTAGCCATGGTCAGACCCGGTGAGCTGGTAACGGTCATAGAGGTCAGGGCTGGCTGGGGACTGCAAAGAAGGCTTGCCGATATGGGGCTTACCCCTGGCATCCAGATAAGAGTGATAAACAGCCAGATGCCAGGCCCGGTGCTCATCGACCTCAGGGGTTCGAGGGTAGCCCTCGGTCGTGGCGTGGCTCAAAAAGTCATGGTAATGGGAGGATGAAGATGGCAGACTGGTGGCCTGAGGACCTGGAAATGATGAGATTAAGGCTGTTAGCAAACTATGAGAGACCTGAATCAGAAAGGAGGGAAAGTAAGAAAATGGTTAAGGAAATAACTATTGCCCTGGCTGGTAATCCTAATTCAGGCAAGACCACAGTGTTCAACAATCTGACTGGAGCCCGCCAGCATGTAGGGAACTGGCCTGGGGTTACCGTGGAGAGGAAGGAGGGGAGCTGTCGCTATCAAGGGTATCACATCAAGGTGGTTGACCTACCCGGTGTCTACAGCCTTACTGCCTATTCTCCAGACGAGGTTATTGCCCGAAATTTCATCGTTGATGAGAAACCGGACACGGTGGTAGATATTGTTGATGCCTCAAATCTGGAGCGAAATCTTTACCTCGCTGTCCAGATTCTGGAGATGGGAGCGCCACTAATAATAGCCCTCAACATGATGGATATGGCTGAGTCCAGAAGGTACCGAATCGATGTTGACGCTCTGGCTCAGGAAATCGGTGCCCCGGTAGTCCCGATGGTGGCCAACCGTAACCGGGGGACTGATGAGCTACTGAAGGAGATAGTGAATGTGTTTGAGGGAAAGGGTACCAAGAAAAAGATTAAGTTATACTATGGAAGTGAACTGGAGGAACACATAAACGAGCTGGAAGCCCTCATTTCTTATGACGAAGAGCTTTCCCGCCAGTTCTCACCGAGGTGGCTAGCGATAAAGCTCATTGAGCAGGATAAGGAAGTGTTGGAAAAGATAGGAGGTAAGCTATGAGTAGAGAGGAGATACTACAAGTTAAGGATAGGAGTATTGCCCATCTCAAGAGGATTTTTGGTGATGAAGCTGAAACTGTGATTGCAGAGAGGAGATATGGCTTCATCAGCGGACTCCTTAAAGACGTGCTAAAGAAACCCCCCGTTGAGAGGCTTACCCTTTCCGATAACATTGATAAGGTAGTGGTTAACCGCTGGCTTGGTATTCCTCTGTTTCTAGCGATAATGTACGGCGTGTTTCAGTTCGTCTTCACTCTATCGGCACCGTTTATGGACTGGATTGACGGATTCTTTGGCTGGCTGGGGGGATATGCTTCAGGCGTTTCCCCAGACTGGTTAGGCTCGCTATTGGCTGATGGTATTATTGGTGGCCTCGGCTCAGTGCTCATCTTTATTCCGCCAATATTCCTGCTATTTATCGCCATTGCCGTCTTGGAAGACTGCGGCTATATGGCTCGGGCTGCCTTCGTTATGGACCGGGTGATGCACAAAGTCGGTCTTCACGGCCGTTCCTTTATTCCCATGATTTTGGGCTTTGGCTGCAATATTCCGGGGATTATGGCCTGTCGTACCATAGAGAACCCCAAGGACAGGCTGACTACCATCCTGATAAACCCTTTTATGTCCTGCGGCGCCAGGCTCCCCATCTTCGTGCTCCTGGCGGCTGCCTTTTTCACTGCTTACCAGGGGCTGGTGGTCTTCTCTATGTACATCATCGGAATTATCGTCGCTATCATCATGGCGCTGGTACTCCGTAAGAGTATCCTTAAGGGGCCCAGCGGCCATTTCGTTATGGAGTTACCCCCTTACCGCCTGCCTACTGTCACCGGGGTGGTGGTGCACATGTGGGAGCGGGGGAGCTTGTTCTTAAGGAAGGCAGGAACCATCATCTTTGGTGTAGTGGTGCTGGTCTGGCTACTTAGTAGCTTGCCTTGGGGAGTGGAGTACGCCAGCGCCAATAGCGTGATAGGTCATATCGGCGGCTTTATTGCTCCCATATTTGCTCCCTGCGGCTTCGGTCAGTGGCAGGCAGCGGTCAGCCTGCTATTCGGCTTTCTGGCTAAAGAGGTGGTAGTTGGGACTATGGGCGCTATATTTGCTGTTGAGGAAGGAATCTTAGGCGGTGCTATCGCTGCCCAGCTTGGCTGGACGCCACTTATTGCCTTCGCCTTTATGGTCTTCTGTTTACTCTATGTCCCATGTGTTGCTGCTATAGGTGCTATCAGAGGCGAGACTAACTCCTGGAAGTGGGCCGGGTTTGCTGCTCTCTACACCACAGTAGTTGCCTGGATAGCCGCCACCCTCATCTTCCAAATTGGGAGCCTCTTTATAAGTTAGACAAAACACAAGGGGGGAACTTGGAGTTATAAATATGCTCAAAGCGGCGGGAATAATGATTGTCGCTGCCCTGCTGGTTGGGGGAGCATTGAACCTAATCTTATAGCAGACTGGTAATTATGGCGACCCCTAGCTACTGGCAGTGAAGAATGCTTTCGCCCGCTGCTTGGCTGGTATATTCCAGGCTTTGACTTGCGGTAGCAGTCTTTCCACATCGGCTCTACGGCACAACTCAGTACCGGGTGTTAACACGGCAGCAGTGCCCATAGCTACCGCCAATCGGCAGGCTTCTATCAATGACCTTCTATGAGCTAGCTTTAAGGCTAGTCCAGCTATAGTGCAGTCACCAGCCCCCACAGCGCTCCGCACCTTTACTGGAGGCGGGACTGCCTTAAAAAGGCTCCCCTTAGTGGCAGCAATAACGCCCTCTTTGCCTCTGGAGATGACTGCCACTTCAATGCCCATTTCCACCAAGTCAAGAGCCGCTTCAACGATTGCCTCTTCGGTAGGCAGTTCCCTCCCCAGCAGTACCTCAGCCTCGTGGACATTAGGCTTGATAAGGTAGGGCTTAGCTCTTATTCCCTCTTCTAACCACCGACCTGCAGAGTCCAGGATGGTTCTTACACCGAAACCCTTAGCCTCCATAACTACGTCATAATAGATACTAACCGGAACACCGGGCGGTGCACTACCGCCGGCAGCTATTAAGGCCGGGCTAGGGTGAAGTGTCCTCAATTTTCTAGCGAACCTCTCCAGTTCTCTAGTTGAAATATGGGGGCCGGGGGCGTCAATTCTCGTTTGCTGGGAAGTTTTGGTATCGGTAATAATAAAATTGGTGCGTGTTTCCTCCTTAATCGGGGTGAAACTGAATAGCACCCCCTCTTCGTCAAGCAATATTTCCACCACTCTGCCATTAGGACCACCTATGAATCCATAGGCAATACTTACGCCATGCATCTCATGAATAGCCCGAGACACAGCTATACCTTTGCCTCCAGCATAGCGACGCAGTCTGTCCCACCGGTTAGCCTCCTCCACCACCAGTCCGTGCACCGTAATATGTTCATCCAGGGAGGGGTTGAGGGTAATAGTAGCAATCATGGCACTTCTCCGATTTTAATATTCTTGATACCACCTTTCTGATATGTGAGTCAGTTCATGGGCAACTGCCCCGAACTTCTTGTACCAGGGCACAGCATACTTGCTGGCTATCTCGTTTAGTCTCTTCAGTCTATCTGCCCCTACAGTTGATAGATATTTTACCCTTTCCCGTGCATCATCAATATACATTGCTTCCTGCCAGATAGCACGACCACCTAGGAAGCCTGATGCCCCAGCCTGGCAGGCGATTTCTACCTGCTGGCAAAAGAGCTCAAAATCTACGCCAGCACTGAGAATGACCCACGGAACCTGAGATGATATATCTAACTGATGACAGAGCTCAATCACTTCAGGTTTATCCTTTTTATTAGATAAATCAGCGGGAAACTCAGCCTTTAGCACATCTATCGGTAAGGCAGTGATATCCCGGGCAGCTCTAATCACTAACTGTTCCTTCAGGTCGGCAAACTCCTGTGGGCTATTAACTTCGTTACCGACAGGATAGCTCTTTGGTTCTACCAGGAAGGGAAGGTCATATTTTATACATTCCTTAGCTACCATATTCACCGTGTCCAATTGCTGGTCAGCCAACTGTTTCAAATCTGGACGGTAGTAGACCAGAATCTTTATTGCCGAGGCACCCATTCGCTTAATTTTCTCAACACTCCAATCGCTCAGCAACTTGGTCAAACGATGCTCCTTCCCGCCACTATAGCCGGAGGCTTCTATACTAACCAGGAGTCCGGTGCTCTTGGGTAAGACACCATGACTTATGCATTGAGCAGCACCAAATATAGGGTCAAGTAGCACAGCACTGGCATATTTAGCCAGGCTGGAGCACAGTTCCAACTTGCGCTCAACCATTTCTTTATAGTCGACTTCCCCCGGGCTCTCTTCGTCAATCATGCTGCGTAACGACCCACGGTGGTCCATAGCACACATAGCAAAGATGCCATCTGGATTAGCAATCTGTTGCAGACCTCTTATCTTGCCAACGGTTAAGCTCTTCATATTTCCCTACCGTCCAGCCTACTGTCATTCTGGGGAGCGTCAGCTTATTATCCCCATGTCATTCTGAGAAGCGAAGCAACGAAGAATCTCCGAGACCCTTCACTTCGCTCAGGGTGACATACTTCCCTCTCGGATATTGCCGATATTATGGGACAAAGGGCAAATTTAATCAAGGCACTACTTTTAAGTTTGACAAACAATCATACCACACTTGGTTGTCTTTATCATTAGCTATAAGCTATAATTGTCAATTACCAATTCCTTCTTCTATAGGGGTGGAATAGTGCCCTGGTTTTATTATGTTGGCAGACTACTGGTGAGGATACTACTGCTCCTGTTGACCCGCTGGCAGGTCAAGGGCAGAGAGAACATTCCCAACCAAGGACCCATGCTGGTGGTAGCTAACCATCTTAATCTGGCTGACTCGCCGCTAGTTGCCGTTAGCCTTGGTCGAAAAGCGATATTTATGGCCAAGGAGGAGCTATTCCGGTCCAGATTCTCAAGCTACTTCATAGGCAGCTTTGGTGCCTTTCCGGTACACCGAGGGCAACTGGACAGGAAGGCAATGCGTGAAGCAGAGAGAGTTTTGAGTGATGGTCTGGCCTTAGTCATGTTCCCCGAGGCAAGGAGGAGCAAGAACGCTCAACTACAGCCTGCTTTCTCCGGCTCGGCGTTAGTAGCCTTGCACAGTGGTGCTCCCGTTCTTCCTGTAGCCATCACCGGCACAGAAAGAATTAAGGGTGCAACTTGGTGGTTGCGTCGCCCTCAGATAACGGTTAATATCGGTCAGCCCTTCCATCTGCCGCCGGTTAATAGTAAATTGTCTAAGACAGAGCTTGCTGAGCTCACCAACTTTATCATGGGACATATAGCTGAGCTTCTCCCTATAGAATATCGGGGAATCTATGCAGATAAGGAAAGTAGATGGCACTAAGGGTTGAAAAAGCGGCTGGAATAGGCTTTTGCTTCGGGGTCAGACGAGCCATTGATACCCTAGAGAAGGTTGCCCGTAAGCGTGGCAGCGTGGAGGCATTAGGAGCTGTTGTTCATAACCGACAGGTAATGAAAAGACTGGCTGATATTGGTGTCAGGGTAGCCAACAATGTGGATGATATACAGGGTAACACGGTGGCTATTGGTGCTCACGGGGTGAGCCCACAGCTAGAAGACGAGATTCGGGCTCGGCACACTGAGATAATCGACACTACCTGTCCCTTTGTTCACCGAGCTCAGGTCGCAGCTCGCCGATTAGCCAGGTCTGGTTTTCTGGTTATTATATACGGAGATGCCAGCCACCCTGAGGTCAGGGGTATTCTCGGTTGGGCCAACGACAAAGGAGTAGCTACGCTAGATGAGAACTTTACCGCCACATTTGAGCATTTACCCCACCGTTTAGGTGTTCTATCCCAGACGACTCAGATACCAGCTCGTTTTACCGAATTTGTAAAGAAACTCATTGATTCGGCCTTGGTTAAAGATGCTGAGTTTCGCATCATCGATACTATATGTCATGACATCAGAGAACGTCAGCAAGCAGCTCTGGAGTTAGCTAATAGAGTGGAACTGATGCTCGTTATCGGTAGTCATACCAGCGCTAACACCAATCGTCTTGCCGAGTTATGTGCTACGGCTACTGAGACATACCTAGTTGAAACTGCAGAGGAAATTCAATCCTCCTGGCTTCAAGGTCACCACCACATAGGCGTAACCAGCGGTGCTTCTACCGCCGAAGAAAGTATAAATGAGGTACTGGCAAAACTAGAAGCTATGGCATTATAACCCCATTTCCTGCGCTACTATCTCCCGGTAGAAATCACCATCACCGAAGGTAAGCTCGGCAGCCTTACCCTGTCTGGTGTAGAATTGCAAGTCATGGTCAATAGTGCAGCCAATAGCACCATGAATTTGGTGTGCCAGGGTGATAACCCGACCATAGGCCTCACCCATCCACGCCTTAGCTATAGCCACTTCTCTAGCGCAGGGAAGCCTTTCGCTTAGCCTCCAAGCTGCTTGGTAGGTGCTGAACCTTGAGCCATCGACATCAGTCGCCATATCGGCGCAGTAGTGCTGTATGACCTGGAAACTACCAATCGGGCGGTCAAACTGCTTCCTTTCCTTGGCATAATCAACGGTCATCTCTAACACCCGCTGTATGCCACCAAGCATTCCACAGCATTTGGCCACTGCCGCCTGTTCTATCACCCTCCGCGCCACACTCCACCCCTGGTCTAACTGACCCAAAATGTTCTCCCCAGCTACTCTCACCTGGTCAAAAACCACCTCACATAGCTTATCGCCGGCGATGGTTTTCAGAACCGTATAGCTTATGCCCGGGCTTTCGGCATCTACTATAAAGATGGTAATCCCGTTTTCAGCTTCTACCTGTTCATTAGTTCTAGCCACGCATAGTAAATAATCAGCAATATGGGCATCGGGAACGAAGAGCTTGCTGCCATTAATAACATAGGCACCCTTATCGGCAACCGCCTTAACTGCAATTGAGGCAGCATCATATCGGGCACTGGCTTCAGTTAAGGCAAGAGTGAAGATTGCTTCACCGCTGGCTATCTGGGGTAAGTATTTCTGTTTTTGCTCCTCATTGCCAGCATCGAGAATAGGCAAACCACCAAGAAGCACCGTCGAGAAGAAAGGACCAGGCAGACAAGCTCGCCCCATTTCCTCCAGCAGCACCGATAAGTCAAGAAAGCTCATACCGCTACCACCATACTCTTCAGGGAATACCAGCCCCATCCAGCCCAACCCTGCCATTTCTCGCCACAGGTCTGGTGAGTAGCCCTTCTCATCCTCCCCCATTTCTCTAACCAGTATTTTGGGGCATTTTTCGGCTAGGAAATCACGAGCCATCTTCTTTAGCATTTCCTGTTCTTCAGAAAGAGTGAAGTTCATTACTTACCTCCTACCCTTCAATCCATTGGATATCAGCATTGGGATATACCGCCACCTTAGCCTCAGCCCTATTGAACTCTTGAAGAGCCCGCAGCACAGCATCCCAAGGGAAGCTTTAATTTCATCAGGCTTAATAGCTGGGCGGTCGTAACCAGCCATATTGTATAACTCCACCTGCCAGCTATCCGGTAGCGGGAGCTCCAGTTTTTTAGTCCCATGCCATGCCAGTCGAGGCAGTGTAATAGTATTCATTGCCTTCCCCTATTATTAGCTCTGGGGTAATCCCAGCCCTCGCAAAGCCACAATATTCCGCAGAATCTCTGAAGTGCCAGCCTGGAGACTATAACCTGTAGAACCTAAATATGAGTGGGGCGCCATGCCTAAAATAGGTGCCCACTTGGATTCGGCTACCAGTTGTCCATAGAGTCCCAGAATCTCCGTTGCCGTAGTAGCCAGGTGTTGCTCAAAGGCGGTGCTATATGCCTTAGCCATAGCCGCTTCCCAGTTAGGGGCACGACCCTCATCTATGACCAAAGCCACCCTGTAGGTAAGTAGACGCCCGACCTCAAATTCAATTTGAAGCTGCGCCAGCTTATGGCGAATCAATGTGTCCTGAGCCAGGGGCTTCCCGCCCCGTTTGGTTTCCCTGGTAAATTGAGTAATAGCGTCGAAGAGGGGGTAGTTGCCCATAAGTCGTTCCAGCCCGGCTCTCTCGTAATCAAGCTGGTTGAGTATCTGGTAAAAGCCACGATTTTTCTCCCCTATCAAGTGTTTCTTGGATACTTGCACACCATCGTAGAAGACCTCGCCCCATGCCTCGCTACCGGTAATATCTATCGTCGGCGTGATAGTAACCCCCGGTAAATTTGCCTCAATAATAAATTCGCTGATGCCCCTGTGTCTCGGTGCCTCAGGGTCTGTCCTGGCTACCAGGTAAATATAGTTCATGAACTTAGCGCAACTGGTCCACATCTTCTGTCCGTCAATTATATAGTCATCGCCATCCTCAGTAGCTCTGGTCTGAAGGGATGCCAGGTCAGAACCAGCCTCCGGTTCACTCATCCCCAGCCCAACATAAGCTTCGCCTCTCAGAATCTTGGGCAATACCTCTTTCTTTTGCTCCTCGGTGCCGAAGGCAATAATGGAACCGCCGATTTGACGGTCGGCAAACCAGTGGCAGGCTGCCGGCGCTCCGTAGCGCAACATCTCTTCAGCCAGGATGAACCGGTCTATACTGCTGCGCCCTTGCCCACCATACTCCTTAGGCCAGGTCAAGCCAATCCAGCCTCTCCGAGCAACCTTCTTGGTGAACTCCGGTGAGTAACCCTGTATCCAGGCATCACAGCTCGGCTTAAAAGACCCCTGTCTTATCTCTCCTTCCAGAAAGTCACGAACTTCCTGCCTGAATCTTTCTTGCTCTTCGGTAAATTTAAAATCCATACCTGTTTCCCCCTCTCCTTTGCTTATGCATACCCAGACTGTTTCAATTAGGACAAAAGCCCTGGCTGCTAGCCTATTATCCCCTCTCGGCGCAACTGCTTAATCCTTTGCTTACTGTAGCCAAGCCCGATTAGTATTTCGCTGGTGTGTTCACCGAGTAACGGCGGCAGGCTTCTAACCTTGCCCGGTGTATCCGATAGCTTGATAGCAACTCCTACCTGCTTAACCTTGCCCTCAGTAGGATGCTCCACTTCTATGACCATTTTGCGATGAAGCACCTGAGGGTCAGCAAAAACCTCGTCCAATGAATAGACTTTGCCTATGGGGACATCCTTTTGTCTCAGGAGCTCAAACCACTCATCTCTGGTCTTGGTGAGGAAAAGCTGCTTAAGGTAGGAAGAAATCTCTTTCCATTTTTTATCTTCTGCTGGGAGACGCTCGCGGGCAAAATTGAAGGGTATAAACTCCTCTTTGCCTATCTCCCGGCACAGGTTTGCCCACAGCCAGGGCTCCAGGCAGCCAATGGTGATAAATTTCCCGTCTTTGGTCTGGTAGATATTATAGAAAGGGTAAGCACCATCGAGGCCGTGTCCACCCCTCTCAGGCTCTACACCACTCTGGAAATAAGGGCTTAACACCGGCTCAGTGAGGAGTGAGATGACACTGTCAGTCAAGGATATATCTATATACTGCCCCTTGCCTGTTTTACCCCTGGCAATAAGCGCACTAAGTATGCCGACAACAGCATCCTTACCACCGGCACCATAGTCGGCTATTAAGTTTAATGGAATAACGGGCGGGCGGTCAGCTTCACCAATCAGGTTTAGCACCCCGCCAATAGAGATATAATTGATATCATGACCGGGTAAATCACGGTAGGGACCCTCTTGACCATACCCGGTAATGGAACAGTATATGATTTTAGGGTTTATTTTAGTTACCGTTGGGTAGTCTATACCCAGGCGTTTAGCCACGCCCGGTCTGAATCCTTCAACGATAACATCTGTCTGCCTGGCTAGCTGATGGAAGATATTGCAGCCTTCCTCTGTCTTTAAATTAAGCAAGAGACTCAGCTTGTTCCGGTTTGCCGCCTGATAGGCAACATCTCTCTTTCCCCCTCCCCTAGTCGCTTGCCGAGCACCGGCTGCTGGAGGAGCCCCAATTTTAATTACCTCAGCACCCAGGTCACCCAAGAGCATAGTGCAAAAAGGCCCCGGACCTTGCCAAGTAAGGTCTAGAACCTTGATTCCTTGTAATGCCAGTATAATCTCCTCCCACAATTAAAACAGGGCATACTCATCATAATTTACACCCTTCTCCACTGTCAATATTAGTCACCAGCTTGACAGTAAGTAGGTAGTGCCGTTTATAATAAGCTGAATTGAAAGCCAGCAACTGTTAAAGCGCCCTCCGGGGCAGCCACTAAAAGAGCCAATTATTAAGTTTAGCCCCGTAGCTATATATTGTCCAACCATTGATAGGCAATCGACTAACCGAAAGAGGGGGTTATCTTGGAGTATTTCTTAAGTGAGCAACAAAAGACAATCAAGAGCCTGGCCAGAAGGATTGCTGAGGAAAAGATACTGCCGGTGCGAGCCGAGCTTGACGAGAGGGAAGAGTTCCCCTGGGATATAATGAAAGACCTCGCCGATAGCGACATGTTCCGCATCTTTATCCCGGAACAATACGAAGGCTTAGGCGGTGGCTGTTTAGACCTGTGTCTGGTTGTGGAGGAGCTCAGCCGAGTCTGTAGTGGTGTAGCGGTTAGCTATGCAGCCAGCGCCCTGGGAAGCTTCACAATAGTGGAGTATGGGACTGAAGAACAAAAGCGGAAATACCTGCCAGATATTGCTTCCGGGAAGAGATTGGCTGCCTTTGCTCTAACCGAGCCGACAGCCGGCAGTGATGCCAGCGCCATAAAAACAACTGCTGAAAGAGCCGCCGGAGGCTACATACTTAATGGAACCAAGCAGTTTATCACCAATGGTGGTGAGGCTGAGATATATACCATTATCGCCTTGACTGACAAAGCAAGAGGTGCCCGTGGCGCCAGCGCCTTCCTGGTAGAGAAGGACACACCGGGGTTCTCCTTCGGCAAGAAAGAGAAGAAGATGGGTATTCGTGCTTCTTCCACGAGGGAACTAACTTTCCGAAATTGTCTTGTCCCTGAGGAGAATATGCTCGGCAGGGAGGGAATGGGATTTATCATGACAATGAAAATCTTAGACCAGTCACGCCCAGGAATAGGGGCTCAAGCTGTTGGACTGGCTCAGGGAGCTCTGGAAGCAGCGGTAGATTATGCCCGACAGCGTGTCCAATTCGGACACCCTATTATTTCCCTTCCTGTAGTCCAGAACATACTAGCCGATATGGCTATCCAGGTGGAAGCAGCCAGGGCACTGACTTATGCCGTAGCCAGGACGATAGATAGCGGGGCAAAGCAGTTCACTGAAGAATCAGCCATGGCTAAGGTCTTTGCCTCAGACGTGGCTATGAAAGTTACTACTGACGCAGTGCAAATTTTAGGTGGTGCTGGTTACATGCGTGATTATCCGGTAGAGAAAATGATGAGAGATGCCAAAATCACCCAGATATATGAAGGCACCAATCAGGTGCTAAGAGGCGCCATCGCCTCTGAACTCAGGAAGAGAAAGGCAAGGCGAGAATAAACTTTTGGACTCAGTGAAAAAGGCAGTGTGAGCATGAATATCGTCGTTTGCCTGAAGCAGGTCCCGGGCACCACTCAAGTCAAAATTGACCCCCAGACCAATACCCTGGTGAGACAGGGAATTAAGAATATTGTCAATCCTTTTGACACCTACGCAGTGGAAGAAGGAGCCCGAATAAAAGAACGATTTGGGGGGAAGGTTACTGCTATCAGCATGGGTCCTCCTCAAGCTGAGGAAGTGCTGAGGGAAGCGATTAGCACCGGTGCCGACGAAGTTATCCTGTTAAGTGATAGTGCCTTTGCTGGCTCCGATACTCTGGCTACCTCCTATACTCTGGCCAGGGCAATTAATAAAATCCAGGAATATGACCTCGTAATCTGCGGCCGGCAGACAATAGACGGAGACACCGCACAGGTGGGGCCAGAACTTGCCGAGACGCTGGAGATACCGTTTGTAGCCTATGTCAGCCAGATTGAAGAGATAGACAATGGATATATGCGAGTCCAGCGGATGGTTGAAGACGGACACGAGGTTATTGAGACGCCCTTACCAGCCGTGATTACTGTGGTAAAAGAGATAAATGTTCCTCGTCTCCCCTCCCTTCGTGGGCTGACCAAGGCAAAGAGTGCCGTGATACCTACCTGGACAGCCAAAGAATTAGGCGTCGATAAAAACATGGTAGGACTATCCGGCTCCGCCACCAGGGTTATCAAGATATTTTCCCCGCAGAGGGCCTACCGCGGTGAAATACTCCAGGGAAGCCTGGAAAGTCAGGCGGAAAGCCTTATCAACAAACTGAGAGACACCAAATTAATCTAGGCATGGTGAAAAGTATGGGAATCCGAATTGACCCTGATAAGTGCACTGGCTGTGGCGACTGCACAGCGTCCTGCCCTTTCGGTTTAATAGAAATTATTGATGAAAAGGCACATATCAACGAGGGCTGCACACTTTGTGGTGCCTGCCAGGAAGCTTGCAGCTACGATGCTATACTCATCGAGGCAGCTATAGAGACAGCGGCAATAAGTGATAGCCACCGCGGAATCTGGGTATTTGCTGAAGCTAAGGATGGTAATCTAAAAAGCGTTGACTATGAGCTATTATCCAGGGGCAGGGAGCTGGCGGATACCCTGAAGACAGAATTATGCGCCATCTGTTTCGGTCACAATATCAGCGAAGTTGAACAACTGATTGCCTACGGCGCCGATAAGGTCTACCTAACAGACGACCCAGCCCTAGCCAACCATCAGGAAGACTTTTATACCTGGGAACTCACCAGGCTGATTGAAGAGCACAAACCAGAGATAGTTCTGGCTGGCGCCACTTCACTGGGGCGTTCGTTTATTCCCCGGGTAGCAGCTATCTTAAAGACAGGGCTCACCGCTGACTGCACCGAGCTTGAAATTGATACTGAGAGAAGGCTGCTACTGCAGACTCGCCCTGCCTTTGGCGGTAACATCATGGCAACTATTATCTGCCAGACGAGAAGACCTCAGATGGCAACAGTCCGCCCCCGGGTCTTTAAGAAAAACCCGCTAGAGGGAAGGAAGGGACAAATAATAAAAGTGGACTTCAATAAAGAAGGCATCACCTCAAAAACCAAGCTGCTGAATTTTGTTGAGGATTTAACGGAAAGAGTGAAAATTGAGGACGCTGATATTATTGTCTCCGGGGGGAGAGGACTGGACAAGGCAGAAAATTTTCAGTTGCTGGAAGAACTGGCGGCGGTTATGGGAGCAGCGGTGGGTTCATCCCGACCCCCGGTGGACGATGGGTGGATTCCATATTCCCACCAGGTCGGGCAGACAGGTAAGACTATTTGCCCCAAGCTCTATATTGCCTGTGGCATCTCCGGGGCAGTTCAGCACCTGGCTGGTATGCAGACCTCGGAAACCATCGTGGCTATAAATAACGACGCCGAAGCACCTATCTTCGAGATAGCTACCTACGGCATTGTCGGTGACCTCTTTGAGGTAGTGCCAATGCTGATAGCCAAGCTAAAGGGATAGCTCAGCAGTCTTTAGACAACCGGCTGGTTAAGACGTCCTAAAAAGGGGTTGCGTTTGGGTTCGCCCCTCAAGCGCCACTGTGCTAAAGCCCGGTCAATAGACTTGAGCAACCTCTCCTTATCCTCGGGGAGCTTACCATCGACTTCTCCCATAAAGAAATTGGGTGCAAAGTCGCTGGTTATCAGCTCAGAGGTTACATCCAAATCTTCGATAAACCTTCGTATCTCTATCAGAACCCCTTCAATTGAGTTGACGTGAAATTCACCCCGCTCAGCCTTTTCATATAGTGGTGTCCCCGGAACAAGATGCAGGGTTCTCAGCCTTATAAAATGGGGGTTTATCTCATTTAAGACGCGTGCCGTATTCTTGGCGTGCTGCTCCCACCTCTCTCTTCCCCCCAATCCCGGCATTACATATTCGGAAAGCTCAAAGCCAGCTTCAACGGCTTTCCTGCCAGCTTGCACCATCTCATCAGCAGTTGCTCCCTTCTGCACATAGGCTAACAATTCATCATCCCCCGTCTCCAGACCTATATGCAATCTGGAAAGCCCGGCTTCCTTCAACCTCCTCAATTCCTCAGCTTTTTTCTTGGCAATCGTTTTCCCTCTGGCGTAGGAGCAGACCCTTTCCAGGGTGGGAAATACCTCATACAGAAATTCCACTATCTCAACAAGCGGCTCTGTTTTCATTATCGGGGTATTCGAGTCTTGAAGAAAGGCACTGCTTACACCGTCATTCTGCAGCCAAAGGATACCGTTATATCTGGCTATATCACCCACCCCATAGCCGCTCTGCTCCGCCCATCTCTGGATGTCATCCACCTGCTTCCTGGCAGCAAGGATGTCCTCCTTCACCTCCTCCACAGTCCTTAACTCAAACCTTTCCCCTTTAAACACAGAACAGAACTCACACCTGTTCCAGGGACAGTTCTTGGTCACTCTTATTAGCAAAGAGTAGGCTTCTGAAGGAGGTCTAATTGGACCGGCAGTAGGCTGCACACTCATTCTGGATATCTCTTCACCACATTGAATCTAAGCCTATCATATCATCAAGGAGCCCAATTAGACAACGATGGCAACGGAGGAAAGGGACAAAGGGGGGCAAGATTGACGTAGCTAGGCGGCTCCATTTATAATAGGACTAGCGGCTAAACCCGGCGAATTGTTGTTCAGCAAGAACCTGGACTCCGAGACAAACCTTCCATTTTTCTGGGTGGATTTCAGCCGGAGGGGTAGAATGTGATGCAGATAAATGTATCCCAGCAACTTAAGGCACCGATAGGGTCAATACGAGATTATGTGGTAAACGAGATTGTGGATATTGCCGATGGTAACAGCCCGGTTCAGGGTGAACTTAGACTGATGCGCACTGACCGGAGTATTCTGGCTAAGGGCACACTACACACTGAGATTGAACTTACCTGCAGCCGCTGTTTAAGTTCGTTTAGTTGCCCGCTGACTCTAAATATCGAAGAGGAGTATTTTCCTACTAGTGATACAGTTACCGGTGCTTCACTGCCCTTGCCTGATGAACCCGGCTGTTTCACTATTGATGAATATAACATCCTTGACTTAACCGAGGCGATACGTCAGTATGCGCTAATGGCCACCCCCATGAAGCCGCTTTGTGGTGAGGATTGTGCCGGGTTATGTCCTACTTGTGGCTGCAATCTTAATCAGGTATCCTGTAATTGTCCACCTAAGCCAGCCGACTCCCGCTGGTCTGAGCTAGGTAAATTGGTCTTAGGCAATCAAGCATCAGTAAACGAGCAGAAAGGAACGGAGTAGGTTATGGCTCTACCAAAGCGAAAATACGCCAAGGCACGTCAAGGTAAAAGACGTAGTCATCTCAAGCTATCCCCTCCCTCTCTAATCTATTGCCCTCAATGCAATAGCCCTAAGCTACCTCATCACGCTTGTCCCACCTGTGGCAGCTATGCTGGCAGGGAAGTCATCGAGATTAAAAGCCCCAAAAAGAAGGCTGGCTAAGGAAGACTGAGCTATGCTCAAAACTGCTATCTGCGACTTCTTTGGCATAGAAGAAATAGTGGCTGAGGCTGAGACAATAATCACCAGCCTCAAAAACCTCTACAGGGAGGATTAACTATGACTGAGCCAACGAAGGTAGCCTATGTCTTCCCCGGGCAGGGTTCTCAATGGGTAGGTATGGGTCGCGACCTCTATGATAATTTTGATTCAGCTAAAGCCCTCTTTGAGCAGGCCGACGAGGTTCTGGGATTCCCTCTATCCCGACTATGCTTTGAGGGACCAGAAGACGAGCTTCGCCTGACTATCAATGCCCAACCAGCGCTGGTGGTAGTCAGCTTTGCCTGCTTGAAGGCTACCGGCGAGGTCAGCAACAGCTTACCAGCACCTGCTTTCGTTGCTGGTCATAGCCTGGGTGAGTACACGGCACTAGCCGCCGCCAGTGTAATTGATTTTGCCACTACTGTTTATCTGGCTCGACAGAGGGGACGACTAATGTATGAAGCCGGGCTGAGGAAGCCAGGAGGTATGGTGGCAGTAATCGGACTTGATGAGGCTTTACTGGCTGAGGTGTGTAATGAAACCGACACCCGGATTGCCAATTTTAACTGCCCGGGTCAGTTAGTAATCAGCGGGGCAAAGGAGAACCTGACTGAAGCTGCAGATTCAGCCAAAGCCAGAGGGGCAAGCCGCACTATCCCCTTAGCGGTAAGTGGCGCCTTTCATACGCCATTGATGCAGCCGGCGGTGGACGGAATGTCTGAGATTATAGCCACTCTTAACTTTCAAGACCCCGCTGTTCCTATTACAGCTAACACCACAGCTCAACCGTTGACCACTGCTGAACAGGTGAAGGCAGAACTCATTGAACAGCTATGTAATGGTATTCAGTGGCAGCGCTCAATCGAGTATATGGTAGATGAGGGTGTGTCTGCCTTCATTGAGATAGGGCCGGGTAAAGTGCTTAGCGGCCTCATCAAACGAATAAACAAAAATGTTAACACTATGAATATAGGCGATGCTGAGACTATTAGGAGTTTAGGTAACCTATCCCCCTAACCCCCTTCCCTTAATAAGGGAAGGGGGAGTAGATAAGAGAGAGGGCTTCGCCCCCTCTCTAAAATCTCTTCCTGCCCTTTGAAGACTGTCTATCAGGGAGTGAGGTAGATAAAGTAGTCAAGGAGGAACAATGGACCTTTCTAATAGAATCGCTATAGTTACTGGTAGTGGTCGGGGCATAGGACAGGCTATTGCCCTGAAACTAGCCGAGGTTGGGGCTACCGTTGTTATCAACGATATCGGTGAGGCTTCCCCTCTTGAGAGCGTGGCTGCGGAAATCAGGGCGATGAAGCGGGAGAGCCTGGCTATTCTGGCTAATGTCAGCTTGTCATCAGATGTAGCCAGAATGGTGGAAACAACAATAGCCACCTATGGGAGAATCGACATTCTGGTGAATAATGCTGGGATTACTCGAGACCAGCTTCTGCTAAGAATGTCAGACGAGGACTGGGACAAAGTAATAAATGTTAACCTGAAGAGCGTTTTCCTTTGTACCAGGGCTGTGTTGAGGCACATGATTAAACAGCGCTGGGGCAGAATTATCAATATTGCCAGTATTGTTGGTATAGTGGGCAACCCCGGGCAAGCCAACTACGCCTCAGCTAAAGCCGGTATCATTGGCTTTACCCGGACTATTGCCAAGGAAGTGGCTTCTCGCGGTATCACGGCTAATGCCATTGCCCCCGGCTTTATTGATACCGGTATGACCCAGCAACTGGAAGAGAAGCAAAGGCAGGAGCTTATCGGACGCATCCCGATTAATTACCTCGGCACTCCCCGTGATGTGGCTGAGGCGGTGGCTTTTCTGGCTTCTGAAGAAGCCAGGTATATCACCGGGCAGGTGCTAAATGTTGATGGAGGCATGGCCGGAGCTTAGCTATGAACATAATTGATTCTTACCACTTTGGCCAAATCATAATCAACGGCAAGAGCTATTCATCGGATGTAGTCATTTTCCCCGACAGGGTTAGAGACAACTGGCGGAGAAAGACAGGACATGAGCTATGCCTTAAAGATATAGCCGGGGTTATAACCGAAAATCCTGAGGTGCTGGTAGTCGGCACTGGCGCTTCAGGCTTGATGAAGGTGTTACCCGAAGTAGAACAGGCGGTTCAGGCTCAGGGGATTAAGCTCATTGTGGAACCTACCGATAAGGCTTGTAATACATACAACCAGTTGTCTTGCTTGCAAAAGGTAGTAGCCGCTTTCCATACTACCTGCTAAAAAGGCTGAGGCAGGACGTTTAAACCCGCCCCGGTCTTCCCCTTGCGATGGGATTGATGCTTTACCCCTGCCGCCCGCTAGGTATTGTTTTCATCGGCAGGAAAGACATATCAAGGTTGACCTTATATCACCCATTTGCTAAACTCAAATCAATATTTTACTTGACTGGTGCTTTTGTTTATCAATGGTGCTATAATGTTAGCTTTAGTTGGGGGTAAATTATGGCAGGTGCGCGACGAAAAGCAAGAGAACTGGCTCTCCAGGCTCTATATGAGATTGATTCTACCGGTCATGAAGCGGAAGAGGTTGTAAACCATCTTCTGGCTGAGGGGAGATTGTCCGAAGAAAATGCCAACTTTACCCGTGAGCTGGTAAGGGGTGTTATCCAGAATAAGGGGAAAATCGATGAGAATATTCAAGGTTTTGCTCCGGCGTGGCCCCTAGAGCAGATACCAGTGGTCGATAGGAATATTCTGAGGCTTGCAATATTCGAAATTTTACCTGATAATAAGGTGCCGGTTAAGGTAGCTATAAATGAAGCGGTTGAGTTAGCCAAGACATTTGGTAGCGATAACTCGTCAAAGTTCGTTAACGGAGTTTTAGGTTCAGTTAGTGCGCTTATCAGTCGCTAAAAAGCTCTTAGAAAGGGGGTAGAAAGTGGCAACCATTTTCGAGCGGATAAAAAATATAATTGTGGAGCAGTTAGGTGTGGATAATGAGGAGGTAGTGCCCTCGGCTAACTTTGTTGATGATTTCGGTGCTGATTCTCTGGACCTGGTGGAGCTGATAATGTCTCTAGAAGAGGAGTTTAGCCATGCGTCCCAGAAAATTGAGATACCAGATGAGGACGCTGAAAAGATAGTAACCGTTCAGGATGCTGTTGATTATATTAAAGACCTGGGCATTCAGGACGAATAAGCAGGAAAACCAGTGTGATTAAAGCAGTATTTTTTGATTGGTTCAATACCCTGGCCCGTTTTGAACCTCCCCGGGAAGAATTGTATAGACAGGCTTTTCGGCAATTTGGTATTGAGTTACCAACCAAAGACGTAATGCGTGGTATTTTGATTGCTGACCGATACTATTTTGAGGAAAATGCTAAATCCCCCTTGGAGAAAAGAAGCCCTGAGGAGCAAGTTGAGGTTTACACCCACTATCCGCAGGCAATATTAGCCGAGGCTGGGGTCAATGTTTCCAAAGAACCAGACCTGCCTCTAAAAATCTTGAAAATAGTAATGCAGCAATTTAAGGGGATGAGCTTTGCCCTTTTTGATGACGCGCTATCAACTCTGAAAACGTTAAAAGAGCAGAACCTCACCCTGGGCTTGCTAACCAATCTAGACAGAGATATGCAGCCTATCTGTCGTGAGCTGGGTCTGGAACCCTATATTAACTTCGTTGTCACCTCTGCAGAGGTAGGGGTTGACAAGCCTAATCCCCTCATTTTCCTGGCTGCTCTACAGCAAGCCGGGGTAAACGCTTCAGAAGCAATTCACGTAGGCGACCAGTATAAATTAGATATAATCGGAGCTAGGGGGGTGGGTATCACCCCCATACTTATTGACCGTTACGATTTATACTCCGAGGTCAGCGACTGCCCTCGAATTCACAGCCTGACCAAATTAACTGAATACCTTCAATAGAGCTATTTTCCTCCCCACAGATTCAGCAATCCCTACTTTACCCTCTCAATCAATAATATGTGGCTACTCAATATTGAAATGAAGGGGGTCTTTTAGTTATAATATTCATTGTCACAAGTCCAGGCTAACATTTATGGTGAGTGTCGCCCAGTGGTCTAAGGCGCCAGGTTGTGGCCCTGGAGAACGAGGGTTCGAATCCCTCCACTCACCCCATAATTTAGCATTAGCTGGAATTTACCATAAGCAGCCCGATTCGCAAAGTTGGAAAAGGCGCCTATAGCTCAGCGGACAGAGCATCGGTCTTCGGAACTGGCGTTAGGTGTCCCAAACAGTGGTTTTACGTTCAGAACAGTGTTTTTGCGTTAGTTGCCCAAAACCCATTTTGTAGCTAGAATACCATCTAGTGTTAACCCGTGTCGCTGTGTTGGTTAGCAAAATGTTAGCAAATGGTGGTGAGGTCGAGTGTAGGCCGTACAGGTCTCGAACCTGTGACACCTTGATTAAAAGTCAGGTCACAGACAAGCTAGCAATCGCTTGCTAGACCAACCGTTTGCCTCCTTTCTTACTCAGTATTATACTGACTACCGAATTCCGAGGCAATGGATACACTGGTCTAAATGGGTATTTCGAATGCTCTAGGGGCGAAATAACCAAGGCAACGGAGCCATTTTCAAGATTTGACTGGCGCTCAGGCTAATGCTCTTTTATCCAATTGACAAGGTCTTCCTTCAAGAAAACACGCTTCTTACCGATCTTGTGTGATGGTAACCCTTCTTTCATGAGTTTATATATCGTCTGGTGACTTACTCCCAAAAACTCCTGTGCCTCTGAGAAGGTAAAGAATATCCGCTCCACCTTCTCCTCTGGCTTCTTGTTGCTCATTAAAAGCACTCCTTATGGTCTTTGAAGTAATGGTACATTCATGTGTTTATTTAGGCACATCTAGATGATAATTGATGTATCTTGACATATCTGAACCGGGGGGCTAATATTTCTCTAGAGGGCATTACTCATGGCTTGGTCAACCGGGTAAGGAAAAAACCATTCCGTAATTTGCACGTATGGGGAGACAGAAATGAATGACTGGGTAAGAGCTACAGAAAAGGAACATTGTGTCATATGTTATGAGCCTATTGCAGATGGCAAGGTGGTGGAAATACCAACACCCGGTTACGAGCCTGACAAGTTTGTTCACCAAGATTGTTTTCTGACAAAGCTGGAGGAATTAGCGAGTGATGCCACCAGGAAAAAGATGCTGAGGTATATCCTTGCTTATGAGAAGAACAACGATATTGACTACCTCAGGGATAAATCAAAATCAGGAATAGTAGGCTGGGAAGCACAGACCATTGGCTTACCATCACAGAAACTAAGACCTTTTCTCAATGCTGGGCTACTTGGGATTACCTTTAGCTCAAACAGTTCAACAGATTATGCTCTGACCAGTAAGGATTTGATAAGAGACTTTCTTGGAGATAATGCAACCACCTCCAGAACTCCAGTTATTCAGGAGCTCGAGCTTCCTGAAGACTTATTTACTTGCATTATTGGGTACGACGATGTAAAAGATGAGATAAAGTTTACCTTAAGAGAGGGAAAGAGAAGTCACTATCTTATGATCGGGCCGCCAGCCACAGCCAAGAGCCTCTTTTTGATGGAACTAGGCAGACTGAGTGGAGCCTATCCGGCTACAGGCTCAACAGTAACCGGCCCTGGGCTTACCGATGCACTACTTACTTATCAGCCAACAATCCTAATACTGGATGAACTTGATAAAGTGAAAATGGATACCACGGCAGTTCTTCTATCAGTGATGGAAAGTGGGGACGTCTTGCAAACTAAGTATAGAAGGCATGGTGGGCAAAAGATTAATCTTAGCGTTTTTGCTGCTGCTAATAGGGACAGGGGTTTAGCTCCGGAACTGCTTTCCCGATTTGATACCAAGCTCCACTTTCCTCCATACTCCTTAGAAGAGTTTATCTCGGTCTGTAGAGGGTATCTATCAAGGTATGAGAATATCCCTGAAGATATAGCTGAGTATATTGGCAAGCAAACATGGTATCAGTTGGACAAGGATGTGAGAACAGCGAGAGGAATTGTCAGAAGACTAAGACAGACCACCCCTGCCGATGTTGACAGGGTCGTAAGATTCTTAAAGAAATACAGCAAAAGTCAGAGGTGAATTGACCAAGACTAATGGTTGACAACATGATGAGTATTTCAGAGCGCGCTTGGCTCTTCAGTGCCCACTTCGAGCACTGGAAAAGTGTCGCTGAACATAGAACATTCGGTACAAGAAGACACTATGCTCTTCTTAGCGAAGCTCAGCTTGGTGATCCCTGTGTTGCCTTTGTTCCCCGGTATAAGGTATTTGTTGGACTGGGAAAGATCACGGGGCATTATTACCAAGATGAAACCACCGGTTTTCGGTATCGGATTCCATTAGACATGAGCCTGAACCTCAAGAGTGGAGTGCCTTTGACTTCGCTGAGCGAACATTTGCGGTTTGTGAAAGACAAAGCCGTCCTTCTTGATTTGCGAAATGGAGTGACCCAAATATCCATCTCAGATTATGAAGTGATTAGATCCGCCTTAGAGCAGCGAATTGAGGACGAGTCCCCCCAATCTACCACGGTAGAAAGAACCCAGAGAGAAATAGAAGGCGAGGAGAGTGAGGCTCCTGATCCCCACACGAAGGCTGAACATGCTTTGCTTGAGTTGGGCTCTATGCTAGGATGCTATACATATGTCACCGCAGACGATAGAAACAAGACATATCAAGGCAAACCGCTCTCAGAAATAGCCATGCTTCAAGAGATACCGAACTTCGCCAGTCCAGAGATTTTGCGTACAGCCCGCCGTATTGATGTCATATGGTTTGACAAGGAAGAATTTCCCATCTGTTGCTTTGAGGTTGAACAGTCAACAGGTATTTCAAGAGGTCTGCTGAGGCTCTTCCAATTGAGGAATTTCGACATTGGGTTTATGATCGTGGCTCCAGATAAGACGCGGAAGAAGTTCGCGCGAGAAGTTGATAAGGCACCCTTTCGAGGTATCAGAAGCAGGTTCCGATTCATGTCCTATGGGCACCTTGATAATTTTGTTGCGATTACTAAAGAGTTCGTTAACGAAGGTCAGAGTTTCTTAGGTGAGCGTTTTTCATTTTATATGGACAGGAGATTTGAGGAGGTCTAGCATGACCAGAGTAGAAGTGATGATTGATGGCTTACGCCAGAGTCCAGCGAACGGTCAGTGGGTTATAGTATTGAAGGAAAAGTTGCGAGAGCGGTATTTGCCTATCTGGGTTAATGCTTCTCAGGCAGAAGTAATCAAGAGCGAGCTAGTAGCCGTTAGGCCTCCCGGTGACGTGACCCCCGATTTCCCGCCGTCGGTCGTTAATATACCTAACTTCAAGCTGCAATCAGTCAGAATAGACCAGTTTGAGAATAATGCCTTTGGTGCCAAATTGTTTGGGACCAGTAATAACAGGATTTGTGAGGTTAGCTCTCCGGTTTCCACAGCGTTGGTTGCAGCCGTTAGAGCTAGGGTACCAATCCTTATCGAAGAAGCGGTTCTGAACAGAAGCGGCATTAGCATCAGCAGCTAATTGGCATGTTCGGGAATGAATACTGTAGCGATTTCTCCAGGCCCGCTCGGGTTATTCGTAAATCAAAATCACTTCTGGCGTTGTTTTCTTAGGTAGGCTTTTGTAATTGCCCCTTTGCCTTAGTATCCCCTCCCCCCTGTTCTAGCCTCGATTTCGGGGTTAGATTTACTGAAATAAATCGGGTAAACCATATATGGTAAACGACGTGGTAAACGACGTGGTAAACGTCATGGTAAACCACTTAGTAAAAAGGTTTTCATGTATGAATTGAGGCTCTTAAACATAAGAGCGCTTTACTTAACAATTTTGTCTTTTGTGCAGTTTATGGGGGTGATAGCGCCACGCTTAGCGGTTTGCAGCACCATAGCTAACATTTTTTTAATGCCATATCTAACAGTTTCATAACACTCGTAGCTAACAGCGTTAGCTATAACAGGTTATTGTTAACTATGTAACAGGGGGGGTTAGCTATGAGTGTTCACGATGGGGTTACCCCCATCCATAAGCCTGTCTCGCGGAGATAATAATTGCTTGACCATTCGCGGGAAGACTTGGTTGTTGACCAGTAATGCCACCTGAAAATTGCCAAGTCACGCGTAAGTTTTTTGAATGCTTATATGTAAGTTTCTTACACGTAAGTCTCAAAACTTGCGATGAAAGTCTTGGGGTCACCATCTCTGCCTTTCCTATACGGCGTACGGCAAGATATCAGGAGTAAACCGTATCACATCGCTGAAGTCGGTAATGAGGGAGGATTGACTTCTCGACTCTATCCCTCTAACCCTGAGGTAACAATTCGATGTAATGTGCAAATGCGGTTTAACTTAAATTATACTCCAATCAAGATAAAACTTAATTTGCTGGCACCTCAATAATCCGTTTTGGCAGCAGTCTCTCAAAATTTTTATCTAGCTCCATCATGAGACAAAACAGGCTTTAGTCAAATGAAGGTTATTTCGAGGTGACTCCAGCATGTGCCGAAACTGGCCCGCGTGAGTGGAGCGAGCTATCTAAATCTTATTGACAAGCTCCTATCGTGAGGACTAGACTTAAAACTTAGAAGGAGGGCACTATGAGCAGCAGTGTGGAAGCTAAAGTTCGCCCCCTGCGTCTCGAAGACCTTGATGCTATCTTTGCTATTGACCACCACATAAGGAGCGTAGGAAAAGCTATTACCTATGCCAACCTCACGACTGAGCATATTTTCACTATTGATAGGCATGTGGGGCGCCTAGCAAAACCGATTAGCTATGTAGATCTGATTAGAGGAGATGTGTCAGAATTGCTCGAATCGGGCCTTGTGGCCGAGATTGAAGGTCATGTTCGAGGCTTCATTCTTGGACAAATAGCACATATAGGTGAAACCGCAACCGAAATAGGCGTAATTCTTATCCTCGGTGTCCATCTGGATTACCAGCGGAATGGGATTGCCACCAAACTGATTAACGCTATATGTGACAAGTTTCGTTCCAAAGGTATTAAGAGAGTACGCATAGATGTAGACCGGCGTGACAACGATCTTATAGGTTTTATCGAACGTATAGGCTTCGATGTCGGGCATCTCATAGACTACTCTAAGACGCTATAAATCGCCCTGCCACAAAACATGTGACGGATTGGATGCAAAGCGCCAGAGCGCCAATTGACAGGAAGAAGAGAGGAAGCGAACAATGGTAAGTTTGACCATCGATGCAATAGAGATTGAAACACAAGATGGCATCACCATCCTGGAAGCAGCTAGAAATGTACCTGGGGTAGGCAAAATACCAACCCTTTGTCACAATAACTCCCCAGCACTAAAAGACCTAAAGCCAGTCCGAGCTTGCCGGGTGTGTACCGTGGAAGTAGTGCAGAATGGTAAATCCAGCTTTCCCCTGGCTTGTATCACCAAGGTAAAAGATGGCATGGCGGTAAATACTAATTCAGAAAGTGTAAAGGAGCGCCGCAAAGGGATAGTACGTAAGCATCTGGAAAGATGTTCCAAGGTAAAGGTAATTCAGGATTTGGCTGAAGAACTAGGGCTGGTTCCTCCTGAAGGTGAATTAGGAGAGGAAGAGTGTATTCTTTGCGGCATGTGCCAGCGGGCTTGTAGCGACCCAAGAGGGATACGTATAGAAGCCATTAGTTTGGTAAAACAAGATGGCGCCTCTTACTACCAAGTTGATGAAGAAAAATGTTTTGGTTGCGGCGATTGTATGATGGCCTGTCCTCTTGGTTCCATTACCTTAGGGGAGACGGCAATATTGCCTAGGCCGAAAGCAATGAACTGAGCGGACTGAGCACGGAAGTAGTTACCAAGTGCAATAAGAAATGCTCTTGTCCGGCAAAGCCTCTAGCCGGGTGCTTCATGTTTGAAATACTCCAATACCTACGCTATCCAAATGTAACATTCTGGCTTTTTGTTCAACAAATTATCACTACGTATTGACAAACTCCCATGAGAGTACTAAACTCTAGTCCCAACATGTGAAAATAAGTTAAAACAATAGATGTGGAGTAGGGAAGATGAAGAGGATAAATCAAGGGCACTGGAACCGCTAGTTAGGACGCGGTGGTTGGTGCCCTTTTTGTTTGTAGCATTATGAAACGAAACAATGAGAGAAATGCCAAGAGTTGGAAAGTATATCTATCAAGTTCTACTATTTTTCGTCTTGGCACTTTTCATGTCCTACTGTACCTTGGCTAGCAAAGCTAGAATAAGGGAGGAATGAGAAAAATGGGAATAAAAATAAAATTAATTAAAAATCTTCTCATTACTTTGGTGGTAATTAGTCTGGTTATTCCCCAAGTTATCATCGGTGCGGCTGGTAGCCCAGTCTTGGCTGCAGAAAACGCCATCTATATTGATGCCGATACCAGTGGTGATGAGGGGAGTTTCACCACCCTGGGTATGTCGGAAATCATCTATGTTGATGCTGATGCCAGTGGGGGGAACACAGGGACTTCGTGGACAGACGCCTATACTGACATGCAAAGTGCATTGAATGCTGCCACATCCGGTCACGAAATCTGGGTGGCTGAGGGAACCTACAAGCCATCCGTTGAGATAGGAGGTACCGGCGACCGCTACAAATCTTTCCAGATGAAGAATAGGGTTGGTATTTACGGTGGCTTTGCCGGTGAGGAGACGAGTTGTGAGGAGCGTGACTGGGAGGCGAATGTCACCGTTCTGAGTGGGGACATTGGAATAGAAGGGGACAACTCAGACAACTGCTACCACGTTTTCTATCATCCGTTGGGGATGGATTTAGATAGTACGATTCTCGACGGGTTCACCATCAGCGGTGGCAATGCTAATGGTGATGATGAACATAACCGCGGTGGGGGCATGTATAACTACAACTCATCGCCGATAGTGATGAACTGTACCTTCTCCGGGAACAGCGCCAGCTACGGTGGAGGTATGTACAATGGCGACTCATTGCCGATGGTGACGAACTGTACCTTCTCCGGGAACAGCGCCAGCTACGGTGGGGGTATGTATAACTACAACTCATGGCCGATAGTGACGAACTGTACCTTCTCCGGGAACAGCGCCGATTCCGGTGGGGGTATGTACAATGACGACTCATCGCCGATAGTGACAAACTGTATTCTATGGGGAGATAGTCCTGATGAGATTTTCGTGGATGATGAGTCCTTATCGATTGTGATCTACAGTGATGTTGAGGGAGGCTATAATGGGCCAGGAAACATCAATGCAGATCCGGCTTTTGTGGATGGAGTTGGCGGTGATTTCCACCTGCAGGTAACGTCACCTTGTATTAATGTAGGCAGCAATGCGGCCCTGCTGGGGGACTTTGCTGATCTGGACGGTGATGGTGATACGGAAGAGCCGATACCATACGACTTTGAGGGTGATCCGCGCATTTTTGGTAACAATGTGGATATGGGTGTGGACGAAGCACTATACGTTGTCCCACAGGTGAGTACCGATCCAGCGACGGATGTGACGATTAGTTCAGCTACGCTGAATGGTACGGTTGATGACCTGGGGGGCGAGAGCAGCGTGGAAGTGTCGTTTGTCTACGGGCTGAGTGAAGGGGGCCTGTATCCTTACGAGACAAGTGTGCAGACGGTAAGTGAAACCGGGAGTTTCAGTCAGGAGGTTACTGGCCTCCTCGGTGGTGGTGCTACGTACTACTTCAGGGCAAAGGCGGTTGGTAATGTGACCGCCTTTGGTGACGAGGAGAGTTTCACCACTGATGCCGATACCAGTGGTGACGAGGAGAGTTTCACCACCCTGGGTATGTCGGAAGTCATCTATGTTGATGCCGATGCCACCGGTGGGAACACAGGGACTTCGTGGACAGACGCCTATACTGACATGCAAAGTGCATTGAATGCTGCCACATCCGGTCACGAAATCTGGGTAGCCTCGGGAACGTACACACCTGGGCAGTATAGAAATTCGAAATTCAGGATGAAAAACGAGGTTGGTATTTACGGTGGCTTTGCCAGTGGGGAGACGAGCCGTGATGAGCGTGACTGGGAGACGAATGTTACCGTTCTAAGTGGGGACATTGGAACAGAAGGGGACATCTCAGACAACTGCTACCATGTTTTCTATCATCAGTTTGGTCCGTTTGGGACTTTAGATGATACTGCAATTCTTGACGGGTTCACCATCAGCGGTGGCAATGCTAATGGTGGTAGTGCTCCGAGTAACCAGGGTGGGGGTATGTACAACCGCTACTCATCACCAACGGTGACAAACTGTACCTTCTCCGGGAACAGCGCCAGCTACGGTGGGGGTATGTATAACTACAACTCATGGCCGATGGTGACGAACTGTACCTTCTCCGGGAACAGCGGCAGTGTGTACAGTGGGGGTATGTACAACTACTCCCACTCATCGCCGAAGGTGACGAACTGTACCTTCTACGGGAATGAAGCAGGCGGTGGTGGGGGTATGTACAACTACTACCGCTCATCGCCGATAGTGACAAACTGTACCTTCTCCGGGAACAGCGCCGAAGCCGGTGGGGGTATGTACAACCGCTACTCATCACCAACGGTGACAAACTGTACCTTCTCCGGGAACAGCGCCAGCTACGGTGGGGGTATGTATAACTACAGCACTAGCTACCGCTCAACGCCGATAATAGTGACGAACTGTACCTTCTACGGGAATGAATCAGGAGGTGGTGGGGGTATGTACAACGAAAGCTCATCTCCGGTAGTGAGGAACTGTATTCTATGGGGAGATAGCCCTGATGAGATTTTCGTGTCCTTTTCTTACCCGTTTGTGACCTACAGCGATGTTGAGGGAGGCTACAGCGGAACAGGGAATATAGATGAAGACCCGGCTTTTGTGGATGGGCCTGGTGGTGATTTCCACCTGAAGGTGACGTCGCCGTGTATAAATACGGGGAGCAATGCCATCCTGCCGGCGGATATTGCTGATCTGGACGGTGATGGGGATACGGAAGAGCCAATACCCTACGACTTCGAGGGTGATCCGCGTGTTTTTGTCATTAATGTGGATATGGGTGTGGACGAAGTGCTATATGATACCCCGCAGGTGAGCACCAATCCAGCGACGGATGTGACGATTAGCTCTGCTACGCTGAATGGTATGGTTGATGACCTGGGGGGCGAGAGCAGCGTGGAAGTGTCTTTTATCTATGGGATAAGGGAAGGAGGCTCGTACCCTTACGAGACAAGTGCGCAGACGGTAAGTGAAACCGGGAGTTTCAGTCAGGAGGTTACTGACCTCCTCGGTGGTGGTGCTACGTACTACTTCAGGATAAAGGCGGTTGGTCAGGCAACCGGCTATGGTAACGAAGAGAGTTTCATTACTCCAAACGTGTCGCAAGTCATCTATGTTGATGCTGATGTCACTGGTGGTAACACAGGGACTTCGTGGGAAGATGCGCTGACTGATCTGAAGGATGCCCTGGCAGCAGCGGGGCCCGGAGATGAAATCTGGGTAGCCTCGGGAACGTACACATCTGGGCTGGATAGAACTTCGCACTTCCAGATGGAGAACGAGGTTGGAATTTACGGTGGCTTTGTCGGTGGGGAGACGAGTCGTGAGGAGCGTGACTGGGAGACGAACGTTACCGTTCTGAGCGGGGACATTGGCATAGAAGGGTACATCTCAGACAACTGCTACCATGTTTTCTACCATCCGTCGGAGACGGATTTAGATGATACTGCCATTCTTGACGGGTTCACTATCAGCGGTGGCAATGCTAATGGTGGTCCTCCGACTGAAGAGTTTCATCCGAATGACAATGGTGGGGGTATGTACAACGAAGGTTCATCACCAACGGTGATGAACTGTACTTTCTACGGGAACAGCGCCGACCGTGATGGTGGGGGTATGTACAACAAGCAATCGTCGCCGATGGTGACGAACTGTACCTTCTACGGGAACAGCGCCAGCTCCGGTGGGGGTATGTACAACCCCGAGTCGTCGCCGATGGTGACGAACTGTACCTTCTCCGGGAACAACGCCAGCTACGCTGGTGGAGGTATGTCCAACTACCGCTCATGGCCGATGGTGACGAACTGTACCTTCTACGGGAACAGCGCCAGCTCCGGTGGGGGGATGTACAACTCCTACCAATCATCGCCGATGGTGACGAACTGTACCTTCTACGGGAACAGCGCCCGCTCCGGTGGGGGTATGTATAACTCCAAGGCGTCGCCGATAGTGACGAACTGTATTCTATGGGGAGATAGTCCTGATGAGATTTTCGTGTCCTCTTCCTACCCGGTTGTGACCTACAGTGATATTGAGGGAGGCTACAGCGGAACAGGGAATATGGATGAAGACCCGGCTTTTGTGGATGGGCCTGGCGGTGATTTCCATCTGCAGGTGACGTCGCCGTGTATAAATACGGGGAGTAATGCCGCTCTGCCGGCGGATATTGCTGATCTGGACGGGGATGGGGATACGGAAGAGCCAATACCATACGACTTCGAGGGTGATCCGCGTATTTCAGAAAGTACAGTTGATATGGGTGTGGACGAAATGCTACAGGTGAGCACCAATCCAGCGACGGATGTGACGATTAGCTCGGCTACGCTGAATGGTATGGTTGTGGGCCTGGGGGGCGAGAGCAGCGTGGAAGTGTCGTTTGTCTATGGGCTGAGTGAAGGGGGCCTGTATCCTTACGAGACAAGTGTGCAGACGATGAGCGGGACTGGGAGTTTCAGCCAGGAGGTTACTGACCTCATCGATGGTGTTACGTACTACTTCAGGGCAAAGGCGGTTGGTAATGTGACTGCCTTTGGTGACGAGGAGAGTTTCACCACCCTGGGTGTGTCGGAAATCATCTATGTTGATGCTGATGTCACCGGTGGTAACACAGGGACTTCGTGGGAAGATGCGCTGACTGATCTGCAGGATGCCCTGACAGCAGCGGGACTCGGGGATGAGATCTGGGTAGCCTCGGGAACGTACACACCTGGGCTGGATAGAACTTCGCACTTCCAGATGGAGAACGAGGTTGGAATTTACGGTGGCTTTGCCGGTGGGGAGACGAGCCGTGAGGAGCGTGACTGGGAGACGAATGTTACCGTTCTGAGTGGGGACATTGGAATAGAAGGGGACATCTCAGACAACTGCTACCATGTTTTCTACCATCCGTCGGGGACAGATTTAGATGATACTGCCATTCTTGACGGGTTTACTATCAGCGGTGGCAATGCTAATGGTGGTCCTCCGGATGAAGTTTTTGATCCGAATAACAATGGTGGGGGTATGTACAACGAAAGTTCATCACCAACGGTGATGAACTGTACCTTCTCCGGGAGCAGCGCCAGTGTGTTCGGTGGGGGTATGTACAACTCCTACCAATCATCGCCGATGGTGACGAACTGTACCTTCTACGGGAACAACGCCTACTTCGCTGGTGGGGGGATGTTCAACTACCATGACTCATCGCCGATAGTGACGAACTGTACCTTCTACGAGAACAGCGCCGGAGAAGTCGGTGGGGGGATGCTCAACGTCGACAACTCATCGCCGAGGGTGACGAACTGTACCTTCTACGAGAACAGCGCCAGAGAAGTCGGTGCGGGAATGTTCAACTCCGACTCATCGCCGGTGGTAACGAACTGTATTCTATGGGGAGATAGTCCTGATGAGATCATCAATGAGGAGTCCTCGCCGGTTGTGACCTACAGTGATGTTGAGGGAGGCTACAGCGGAACAGGGAATATTGATGAAGACCCGGCTTTTGTGGATGGGCCTGGCGGTGATTTCCACCTGCAGGTAACGTCACCTTGTATTAATGTAGGCAGCAATGCCGCCCTGCCGGCGGATATTGCTGATCTGGACGGGGATGGTGATACGGAAGAGCCAATACCCTACGACTTCGAGGGTGATCCGCGTATTTCAGAAAGTACAGTTGATATGGGTGTGGACGAAGTCAGTGTACAGCCCCCTTGTATATTAAAAGTAATTCAACTCGACGCCCTTAATGATTTTGATATTGCTGATATTTCCGACCCAATCTGGACAAAAGCAACTCCTTCCCAATATGACCCTATAGCAGATGGCATGAAAAATAGAATTCTATTTTGGCCTTACTCTGGATCATTTAAAATCAAGGCCACTATTGAAGCGTATCCTAGCACGCCTTCCTGGGAGCCCAAGTGTGCCTATAGCTGGTCAATTCCAGGTACGGATAAACAGGGAAGTGGGGATTTCACTGGTTGGGATGGAGAGTTTGTCGTCCGTATGCCTCAAGAAGTAAGGGAATACACATTGAATTTGGATTTTTCACTTTATGATGATGAGGGTAATAAAGTAAATTCCCAATCTATGATTCATACCTTATATGCTACCTACGAAAATTCCAAATTACAGGATCCACCAAAAGTAAGGTGGTTAGAGAAAGCTACTTATTGGGCTGTAAATGCAACTAATCCATCAGAGGTCGCTTTCAAGCTTAATCAAGGCATATATAATGACAGTAAATGGAAATATAGAGATAATTACTACCCTAGTATTTGGATAGATTTAATAGAAGGAACCCGATTGGAAGGCAATTGCTGGGCTTTTACCGATGTTTGGGTATACCTAAACAGAATTCTAGGGGTTGACGTGGAATTGGCTGCACCTCCTGATCTTGTTAATTGGATACCTGGAGGAATAAGGGGGGAATATGGTAAAGGCTTTGTAACTAAGACTAACTCAATCGCTTTAGCACCGGAATCTATACCAGGTAATGCCCATCCTCCAGGTCAGGATGTGGATCGATGGTCTTTCGATATGCATCAATTCGGCAAGCGGGGTTTTTGGATTTGGACTAAGTTTTACGATCCAACTTTTGGGAAAGTATACGATGATAAAAATGAATTCATTGAGTGGGATCAGGTAACAGATTGGTATTGGATGTTCGTAGATTCAATTCCCCAGCGGTGGGCTGACTTAACAGATGGTCATAAAATTCGCGATTTATTTAAATATTTGTATCTGAATGATACCAATACTGGTTGGAGAGAACACGAGTATCATAGCTCATCTAACTCATCAGATCCAAATTCAGACCCAAGTTATGGAGCAGTATTTACTGGAAATTATACTATTTACGGAGTAGACAGCGATGGAGATGGAATTTACAACTCGCTGGCTATTGACGCAGAAGTCGATGTGTCAACAGCAGGTGACTATTCTGTAGTAGGGTTTTTAAAGTCTGATGATACTGGGATTACCTCAAGGCGTAGCATTTACTCAACGATCCCCTTAGGTCATGTATTGTCAGTTCTAGAGCCAGGGCTTGAGACTATAACTTTAACTTTTAGCGGAGGAGATATCTATAACAGTGGAATAGATGGAATCTATACAGCAGATTTGGCTATCTCGGATGAAAATGGCTTTGTTATTGATTATCAATCTTTTGATACATCTGCTTTCAATCATGCTGAATTCGGTGAACTCCCGGCTGGGATGGAGATTTTAATAGATTACGGGGAAGATACAGATGGAGATGGTTTATTCGATTATCTAACAGCCGAAGTAGACCTCCATGTGATGAGAGCAATGAATTATATCCTCCAAGGAACGCTATATTCTAATGATGGTCTATTTATTACCTCAATAACTAATACTCATTATCTGGAAAACTCAGAAATACTTGAGCTTAACTTCGATGGAACAAAAATCCACAAATCAGAAAAGGATGGGCCGTATCTATTAGCTATTAGTTTGAATGATGAAAACTATGATCAGATCGGTTATCAGGAATATTTCACATCAACCTATGTATACACAGATTTCCAGGAGCCAGCCCAACAGTTTACCGGCACTTATTCTGATTACGGGACAGATACTGATGGCGATGGATTATTCAACTACCTCACTATAGAAGTAGGAATAGATATCACCACCCCGGGAGATTACACTGTAGATGGCCACCTCTACGATAGCAATGAAAGGCTGATAGAAATAGCCAATACCTCCACTTACTTACATGTCGGAACTCAATCAGCAACCCTAAGCTTTAATGGCCGATCTATTAATCGAAACCGAGTTGATGGGCCCTATTATTTGAAATACCTTGTTCTTAGTGACAGCAGTGACCAAATTGACTTTATTGACTTTGCAGTGGATGCATGTACCACCTTTGCCTATAGCTTTACTGATTTTCAGATACCACCTACACCGTTGAGTGTTTTGACAGGTAACTACTGGGATTATGGAACAGACATTGATGGCGATGGGATTTTTGATTATTTGACAGTAGATGTAGAGGCAATTCTGGCCGAACCTGGCTCCTGCGCCATATGGGCGAGATTAGTGGATATCAACGAGGAAGAGATAGTCTGGGCAGAAAACATTGCTGAGTTAGAGGCTGATCAACCTGAGATTATCCAGCTCAATTTCAACGGGGAGGCTATCTATAGCCATGGAGTCGATGGACCATACTATTTAAGAGATGTCTATATATATCATACTGCTGATCCAACCCTGCCAGATTATGTATATGAAGCCTATACTACCAGTGCCTATAGTTATTGGCAGTTTGGGAACCTTCCACCGGTAGCCGATGCCAATGGCCCATATTCAGGGGAAGAGGGTTCTCGGATATCTCTTACGGCAAGTAACTCTACTGACCCCAATGGTGACCCTCTAGAGTACCGCTGGGATTTCGATAATGACGGAATCTGGGACACTGATTGGCTAACCGAGCCCTCAGTGGAGCATACGTGGTATGATGACTACAGTGACTTAATAAAAGTGAAAGTCTGGGATGGAGAGCTTGAGGACACCGCTACTGCTACAGTCAATGTCAGCAATGTGAGCCCGATTATCGGCGAGATCACCGCTCCGCTAGACCCGGTTCAAGTTGGTACGGAAATCAGCATCAGTGCCGTCTTTAGTGACCCTGGTACTGATGATACCCACGTGGCAATCTGGGACTGGGGTGATAGTACCACTTCTGACGGCTACATTGACGAGACAGTCAGGCTCGTAAGTGGCAATCACACCTATACCGCCGCCGGCGTTTACACCATCAATCTGACCGTTACTGATGATGACAGTGGCTCGAACGAAGCCTTTTTCCATTACGTGGTTGTCTATGATTCGGGCGCCGGCTTTGTTACCGGTGGTGGCTGGATTAACTCACCAGAAGGTGCCTACACAGCTGACCCAACACTCACCGGTAAGGCGAACCTTGGCTTTAATGTTAAATACCACAAAGGAGATGATATCCCCACCGGCCAAACCCAGTTCAATTTCAAAGCGGCTGACCTCAAACTACACAATACAAGCTATGAATGGCTGGTGATTACCGGCGCGAAGGCGCTATTCAAGGGTGAAGGTACGGTTAACGGTGAAGGCTCCTACGAGTTCCAGATAACGGTGATTGATGCCGACGTAGACCCCAACGACGCTTTTGAGATTGACCGGTTCCGGATCAAGATATGGGAAGAGATTGATGGTAGTGAAGTTGTAATATACGACAACGCCCTTGGCGATGATAGTGACGATGCCACCACTGAGATTGGGGGTGGGTCAATTAAGATTCACAACGGCTAGTGATGAAAATTGTTAATTGGTATTATAAAGATGAGAGCGGAGTGAAAAACCCGGTTTGTTTCAACCTGAATATGGCTGTAAGAAGTCTAAGCATATAAGAAACTAACTGGGTGGATGATGGAAGATAAATATTGATTGCATGACACTAAAGAGTTATTATAATATAGTAAATTTCCGAATACCCGAATTAAATCTAGGCGTTAATTGGAAATGGACTCAACTGAGCTAACTAGGAGAAATAAGTTTCTACTTGCATTAGTAACTGTTCTTGTAACTGGGACTATACTTTTCTTTGGTTGTACTAAACAAAGAGAAGTACCGGTTCTTGAGCTTCTCGGAGAAGCTCAGATTGTGGTTTATGGAAAGGGTGAAGAAATAGTCTTAGATCCTCAACCACTCTATTTTAAAGAATTGCAGGCAGCTTGTGAAGAGATGTTAATCTCAGGTAAAACTTTTAATGCCGAGATGGAGACTCTCCCAGACCCGGAAGAAGTAAAGAGCCAAGAATGGGCCATAGAACTTACTTACTCTGAACCCATAATAGTTACTATACCTAGGTTAGCTGGCAGTACTGATGTAGGTGTTGGGGGTTTCCAGCTCGTAATTCCATTAACAGGAAGATTAACTCATCTAGAATCGGTATTAAGGGATAAGGAGCCAGATAATAAATATACGTATATTTTCCTTCTACCAGAAGAAATGGGTTTTCACAGCCAAATAATTGAAGGTGAAGCCGAACTGGTGGGTACTAAAAAAGATGTCCAGAAGATAAAAGATATTCTTACCCAATTCGATATAAACGTACCTTAATTTTAATACCTTTTGCATCACTTTATCTGGGCTTGCATTTCATGGTTTTGCTAGGCTTTCTGTAAATTGATACACAATCATTAAAATAGGTAGTTTTAGGTAAAATAGAGCCTGACTTTAGTCAACGTAAGACGTATGTTATATGTTATACATTCTTCCGTAATGCCTTTATGTGACAGAATTGCATTTTGTCCGATTCCTGGGTGGAATAAGATAGACTCAAGATCACTTGTCAACAAGCTTTATTTCCAAATCTAGCCACTTTTTCGGGCCTGCCTAACCTTCTACACCTTTAAGAGCCAATCCGGTAATCACACAATGTGACGTTTTGTGACTCCTCAGTGACTGTATGTGTCTCTTGACACTTGCCGCTGCGAGAGTCAAAGTGGAGGCTGAGGCATAAGCCCAGCAAGCGGATTTGGAGAGAAACTCATAAACTCCTATCCGAGTAAGTGCGCTCCAACGCTATTGGTCAACCTATTGTCAATTCGGGGTTGTAGATGATACTATTCCATCGGGTAATGAAAACGTTAAAGACAATTCAGGTTTTACGCTGCGGTAAATATATCTAGTATCGCCGGAGTATTTTTATGACATTCCAAATATCTGAAACCACACTCAGCCCTGAAGTAGGGAATTTACTTGAAAGCTTCTTGGGCTCAAAGATAGCCAGAGAAGGCGTTCTGCCAAATAGAAAGAAATTTGATTTTTTCTTATTCTTAAATGATTACAAAGTAATCATTGAGCTAAAAATAGGTGGCTTTGAAAAACTACCCTATGCTATATCACAGGCTGAAAGTTATAAGGAGAAAGTCGGTGCTGATGGTGTAATCGCCATAGTTTATCCAGATGAAGCCCGGAGAGTGGTCACCCGACCAGAAGAAGTGAGAGATATAGCTTCAGATTTGCAAGCTACTGTCATGGTACTTACTCCATTTCTCAAGGACTACTATCCCCACATATCTCTAGTTGAGCTTGCCACCAGATTAAAGGCAGCTATTGCTGAGCCTAAGTTGGCACCATCGGTTGACCTGGTTGTGGATACACTTCGAAATGCCGTTCAGGGCATATCCTTAGAGATTAGGAGAAGCATCGGAATTGACCACCCCATAATCAAGCAAACCGTAGGGTCTCTTGCTCTCTTTGACATACTAGTCGAAGACGTCGAGGACACTAAGGTCAAAGCAAGTAAGGAAGCTACGAAAGACATTGTGGTAGATTTGGCAGCTTATATATTGGTCAATCAGATTCTACTGAGACATATACTTGCTAAAAGCCTGAATTTATCAAGAGGCATAGAACCAGTTTCCTCTCCAGCAGAGTTAAATTCCTATTTTAAGGATGTTACAGACATTGACTACAAGGCAGTATATTGCATCGACATAGCCTCAAATATACCTGCTGTAGCCACTAATGAGGTTAATGTCTGTATTCTTGCAATACGAGCCATTCAACCGGAGAATCTGAGTCATGACCTTCTTGGCAGGATTTTCCACGAGTTCCTGCCTCAGGAAACAAGAAAACAGCTCGGGACGTTTTATACGAGACCACAAGCGGCTGAATTGCTTGCAGGGCTGTCTATTAACCGAGGCAATGAAAGTGTATTAGACCCATCATGCGGAAGTGGTACATTGCTGGTGGCAGCATATAGAAGGAAAAGGTATCTTGATAAGGCAAGGTCTCATAAGAAGATGATAGAGGAAGAGATAACTGGCGTTGATATTATGCCTTTTTCGGCTCACCTTGCAGCTCTCAACCTTACCATGCAATCACCTAGAGAAGTCACCAATAAGACCCGCATAGGCGTTGGCAACTCTCTAAACCTTGCGGCAGGAAGTAGTGTTGGCAATCTCTCACAGTGGCTCCAGACGTTTGGTGGAGGAGTTACTGATGTTGATGAAAATTCTCCTTACCGTAAAGGGGATGCTTTTGAGCTTGAGCCAGTTGACATTAGTATCATGAATCCCCCTTTTACCAGAAAAGAGCGACTAACGTCCGAAATGAAAGGTGTAAGGTTTGGCAGTATAGGCAACCAGAACTTTTGGGCATATTTTATCCTTTTGGCCGATTCTTTACTTAAAAATAACGGTACGATAGCGGCTGTCTTACCGCGAGACATATTCAGGGGTGATAATAGTAAAAACGTAAGAGGGTTCTTATGGAGTAAGGGCAGATACAGTCTATGCTATGTTGTCAAATCCACCAAGGACACTGCGTTTAGTGAGAGTGCCCGTTTTCGTGACTTTCTAGTAGTCACCAAAAGAAATTCAGGTCAGGAACCATGTGCTTTTGTTTATCTTAAGAAGAGAATAAAAGACCTCAGTATTGAAGATGCCGCCAACATTGCTGTTGGGATTCGGGCGATTAAAAAGGGTAATGACTTTGAGGATGAGTCCGTAAGAGTTATCTGGAAAGACCAAAAAGAGATTGCAGACAACTGGAAGGATTTGGGTCATCTCATTGTATTTAATACTGCGTCAGGACAGCGCTTAGTTCAACTCTACAATGAAGTTATCACTAAAGCCGGTTCAAAACTAACTACACTGAGCGATTTTAAACCAACTATTTCGGTGCTGAGAGGTTTGGAGCCTTCCTCCGAAAACCTACTGAATCTCATTTTTATCGTAAGACCACTGGATAAGAGAAGGACGGGACATTCCGGCCTAATCATCAACTCAGAAGGGAAAGAAACAATTACCGGCACGATAAAGAAGTCTTCCATAACCTTTGAAGTTCCTAAAAGCGCAGTGAAAAAGGGTCTCAAAACTGCAGCATATGTCCCAAGAATAGATGTCAGAAACATAACTGATTTAGCTATAGTCAAGTCTTTTCAAGGTATCAGTGACCTACAGCACTATCTTAATGTCAAAAAAGTAGATTTCAAGTCGCTTTCTTTAAAAGCCAAAGACAGGTTCTCTCACCTTGTAGTTTCAAGACGTATAAACATCACTGCACCTGGGACGAAAGTGATTGCATTTTATTCAGAGCAAGAGTTACTTCCCGGAAAAGCATTTTGGTCACTTCCTACGGATGTCGCCACATCACGGGCTTTGAGTATCTGGTTAAACAGTACGTTTTCGCTTATTGAACTCCTGCTCTCTCAAACAGAGACAGAAGGTTCATTCACTGAAATTACGAAGGAAAGTTTGATGGGGTTCCACGTCCCTGACTTTCGGCAAATTGATGTTAAGTGGCTTGAAAAAGCTTTTGAGACTATAGCTCAGGAAGAAGTCACATCACTTATTGAGCAATTTACTAACCCTCAGAGAACCCGGGAGACTATTGATAAAGCCGTTTTGAAGATTATAGGCTTTAGTGACGAGGAAAGTAGCACCATGTTGCGAGACCTCTATGCAGCAATGTCCACTGAGCTTCAGAGTTGGCTAGAACTTATGCGACGGTCTGAAAGAAAAGCTTCAAAAAATGATTTGCAGATGCAGATGCCACTGGAGGAAGATTAAACTTGCTCATTACATTCCCGATTTCTTTGATTCCCATATTTGTTTCCCTAGCGTAAATCTGACGAGGAGTACTGAAAATGAGCGACCTGATATATAGTTTATGGCACCGCAGCCTGGGGTATAGTTATTTTGCTATGGATGTGGACTTTATCGAAATAAGAGAAGATCGGCCAATGGCACTTATTGAAGCTAGCTTATGTACACCGAGCTTCCCTAGTTGTACTGGACAATCTGGTGTGTTTAACCGATTCTTAAGAGAAACAAGCGGCTTTCAATTGGAGATGGCATGGTGGGTAGCCAGATGGCTTGATGTACCCGCATACGTTGTCTGTATGAATGACCCCGACAAGAAAATTCATATTCTGTCGCTGGTTAACGGGAAACAGTTGGTTGTCGCAGAAAAACAGTATATTGATTTTCTTGATAAGATGGGAAAGCCTGATAACGAAGTAGAAAGAACTCTTTGTGAAAAACCTCTCGAATTACCATATCTTCTAGAGTCATTTGTAAAGCCTTTTCCAGGAGTCAAAGTATATCCTTATTTCAAATACAGAGAAAAATGGGAAATGGACTATAAGCAACAGCTTGAAGCGGTTGAAAATAGGAAGCCCCGGACACTACCTAAAATAGTATCTACTCCGAGCGGTTATCCAGTTAAAGGTGAAACAACTGGAGAGAGACCGATGGATTACGAAAGATTGCGAAGTTCATCTCCTTACCCATTCATTAGTTTACAGTGGGTAGAATGGCGAAAGGATAATCCTGCTCAGACGATTGGACGACCTGCAGCAATATTAAAAACCATATCGATTAATACTGACTTATACTCTTTCGAAAGAGCACAGGAGGTCTTCGAAGATTTCAAACAAAGCAAGGACGCGATTTGGTGGTCGGTTTGTGCCGAAAAACTCATTGTCCCATTTTATTTTGTTGTTTTTGAAGCATTACAAAGTACAAATAAAATTGGGGACAAATTTTGGGTATTGGATGTAACACATCCAGACTCACGGCCAGTCTGCTTTAGTGATAAGCAGGAATATGCAAATTGGATACGCGGTTTATAGACCACCGCGAGCATATAGATATTTTGGACGCGAAGGTGAGAAACTGAGCCATTCAACACTGAGGATTGAGCCACTCCTGGAAATCAGGCACAAGGTGTTGGTGGATGGTAGGGCTATTCATGAAAGCTATAATATGAACAGTAAATCCACAGAAGTTCGTATTCCCTTCGGTCAGGAACCGCACTTCAGAGCAGAGCTTTCATTGCGCAAAATAACGACTTTGTGATGGAACAACTAATCTTGCCCGGTTCCCGAAAGGAGACCCAACAATTCTGACTTTTGTTAAGTCAATACGTTCCACCTTAGGCCGCTGATCTTACACAACATTAGAAAAAGTAGAGAGACTTTAGCAATCTGAAAGGGTTACAAGTGATGCTGTCTTCGGGCCGTCAAAACGGTGACTACCTTGGAGATAAGCGCAACGTGCGGGCTTGGGCGGGTCAAAGAGCTCAATATCTTTCAAAGGAACGACGCTTTGCCACGGACGTCGCCCCTCCACAAACTCCTCCGGGGACCCAGCTATGGTAGCTGTGGCGACAATCTCCCCTTTCACCACAATCTGTATTCTATCGTCCCGCTTGAGACGCATTCGGTGGTTCCACCAGTAGTCTAGTCTTTTTATGCCCTTTTTAGTAACTTCTCTCGACCCATACAAATCGATTCGGTTATATCGAAGGTGCCACTCCAGACGATCCTCATCCCCATGATGCCAACAAGCTACCAGTTTCATCATGTTCCTCCTAAGAACGAATACTCACTTTTGTTAACCTAGCCTCTGCAAGGTGTCAGATGTGAGGTACCCCGGCTAGCACTGAACAGAATATCTCGCTATCTTCGAAAATCCGCCGACTGCAAGCTTAGCCGCTGTCCCTGTGAATCCTTCTTAGGTAACTTACTAATTCGCCAAGTTCGTTCATCAGGTAGCTGACGTCTCCCTCGTTAAGAGGAACCGATATGCTGTGTATGAGCTTGTTGCGCAGCTTATTCGCGTCCCGCAGTCTCCTACGAAACTCTGTATCAACAACACCCTTCGTGATTAACCTGTCCACTGAGTGTAGAACAGGCTCTCCAGGGGGTTCTTCCCTGCCTAGATACGATCTGGTCATCAGACGGACTTCTTGAACCAGGCTAGCCCACTTTGATACTAGATCTCCTAGTGAGCTAGTGGGTAGATTGGATTGGTCCTTCTCCAGTTCTAATCCAAGTAGGTTGTTTAACAGGACTTTTGCGATTTGCAGGTAGCTGTCAACATATTCCGGGTCAACTGTGATTCCATACCCCTCATGGTACAGTGTATTCCGCAAACGATGGTACACTTCGATATCACCAAGGTCTATGCCATTGAGTTTTCCTTTAGCGAATTCTTCAAGAAGGTCGAGTAAAACAGGAAAACTGGAGCCAGTTTCTTGGAGACGCTTTAACGGTGGCCCCACAGAACCGCGAATCCGTTTGGGAAGACCTAGGTAAGTCTTAATTGTAAGCTCAACTGCGTTGTCAACGCTTATCATTGCGATTCTAAAATCAAAGGGCTTGCCTTTGGCTAGATGCTCAAAAGCATGGTTTAAAAGTTCTCTAGGACCCGCTGTCCAGGGCTTGGTAGCATTGGCTTTCCCCATTTGGTTTCATTATAGATTGTGGAACAACCCAGTGCAATCACGGTCTTACAGCCGTAGCTAAATTTATTCTCCCGCGATGGATACAGACAGAGAGCTTCCATCGCCGGTAAACTTTCGCTGAAGTACAACAGGCTAATTGCACAAAGTAGCGTTTGGCCAACTTGCCAAGGTTCAATTAACTGGCTGTTTACCGCTTGGTGGTAGGTTCGAATTCTACCTCGGGAGCCAGTTTGCATTAGCAGAAAGCCGCGGATACCGATAGTTAAAACAATTTAGACTGTACTAGAGTACCGGCCAATAATCTGCGACCAAATTCTCCATATCTTATGCACTCGACATCTTCAAGCATACAAGCCCCATGAATCGAATTGTCGTTACTAACTACTAAATACCCGCGTTCCTTTGCTACAGCAACAATTTGGGAATCGACTCCGCCACCTACACCTTCGGTTTTCCAAAACCCGGAATAATTATGCCCTTTTATTATAGAGAAAGGCGGACCATATCTGGTATCAAGCTGCTTCATTAGAGCTTGTTCAACAGTTGTAAGCTTATGAAGGCAGCCATACTTATCCCAATTCTTGATTTTAGTGCCTATTCTAGTGCTCGTATCTGTTAGCTGGCGATAAACGCCTTCGACAAAACAAATATGACCATCCTTTGCGGATTTATGCAACTTCTCGAACCAGCCGGCAAGTTCCACATTGATAATGGTGTCTGCATCCAGGCAGTACATATGAATACTTTCTTGGCGTTCCTAGTTCGTTTTCACATAGTTGATGAAATCATTTACTCTTTCGATTTTCATACCTAAGACCCTTGAGAGGCTGGTCATAGATATATTGCTACTAACGTAAGCTTCGGTAAGTAATCTTGAATATGGCCCACCGAGCTCTCCATATCTGCGCTTCACTTTTGTTCTACCGAGTATCCGTAGGGGGGTCAAGCCTGAGAAATATGGCCTGCGCCTGTCCCACTGGGCTCTCTTTGTCTTATAAAAGCCGGGAGGCGCGAAATCCATGGTTTCTAACGATATTGCAACGACATCTCTGCTCACTTTAAAGTAATTCTTTATCATATCAATGTCAGAGTCACCCCAACGAGATTTGTAGCGGTCCATACGTTTACTTCCTAAGAACTCCCGCAGTTCATCCTTGCTCACCATCATCTCAGCAGCAAATTCGTTCGCAAAGCGTTCCACCTTTGCCTCTTTTTGAGAGCCAATAAAATCACATATTATTCCAGGTTCGCGCAACATCAAATGGGCCCATTCATGCAGAAGAGTAAAAGTGCGTCCTGTAGCTGATTCATAATCATTTTTGTTTACAAGAATAGTTGGTGGTGAGCCATCTTCCCATCTAGATGCCCCCCTCACTTCATTTACGATTAGCCCCAAAGAGATTACATAGACGCCCCTTTTTTCGATTGCCTGTTTCCAAAAATCGAAAGCCTCTCCCGGAGATTCCCAATCCTTGCGTATCGCATCACTAAAACTAAATAGCTCTCGCTCCTGTCGCACAATATCTTTGATATTCTCATTGAGGTGAATCCTGGTTACATCAGGACTATTGGTAACCCGTAGATCATTTACTATGCTGGATAAGGTATCAGACAAATATATGAACTCATCAATTTTCAGCCGTGATTCATAGCTGAGACTGTCGATCTTGTTTTCTGATAGACCGCGGAAGTTCACTTTATTGATTAATAATTCCGGTGGTTGCTCGAGAAAGAAATAACCGACTGGGCAACGATAGTGTTTGGCGAGTTTTTCCAAATCTTCAAGCGTAGGTACTTCAATCGATTTCTCCCAATTGACTAGTGTCTCTTCCTCTATCCCTGCTACGGCTTTCACTTGAGATGGATTCAGGTTCATGCGAGATCGGCAAAGATATAGAGAATGAGCATTTACCCAGTCGCTTGGCGGATCAAATCTAGAAGGATATTTATAAGTAGTAGTCACCTACACTCCTATTGAGCAGATTATGGCTATTATACCACAGGCTTGTCAATTGATTACACATCGATTTGCACCTCAAGGCGCTACTCCCCTACCCCCGTCTCTACAGAACGCATGTTCCAGATAAATGGGTGCCTTGTGGCCAATAACGGTGAAGTTATCCGGCCGTTGCAGAATTCGGTATGTAACGAAATTTGAACAATCACTCAGAATGTTACATTTACCTCAAATGGGAGGATTTCTTTATAGCTAAGTCCAAGTAGACATCCCGATGTTCATCCAATGGTGATGCACTTGAAGCCAAGCACATAGCAGTTCATCTAAACTTGGATTACTGGTTTATTCGTCATCATTTGCCACCTAATTTAAAGCAGGTATAACATAATTTGTTAAAATATTAAATATTCGTACTTTATCATGGTAATTGCCCCCAGTGAGGACAATAACCGTGTTTAGTTCGGGGGTTACCATGATAAACTGTCCCCCCCAGCCGGCGGCATAAAACATATTTATTTCTTTACCTGAATCAGAAAATGATTTAGTCCACCATGAGTAGGAATAACCGGTATTTCTCTCATCAGTACCCGGGACATTTATCCCATCGTTACCGGGAAACGAAGTGGCGCTTTTATTAACCCATTGTTCGGAAATAATTTGCTTTTCGTTCCAGACTCCCTTATTTAGAAATGTCACGCCGATCTTAGCCATATCTCTAGGTGTAATGTCTAAACCACCGGCGCCGTCAATCACACCATTTTCGAATTGATCCCAATGAGCAGAATCGATCCCCAGGGGTTGGAACAAATATCGTTCTGAAAACTCATCGAGATCCGTTTTTGTCGCGTTTTTAATAATTTCTGCCAACAAAACCATATTCCCGCCGGAATAGGTAAAGCTTGTTCCGGGTTTATCTGTCAATGGTCTTTCCAATATTGAAGTTATCGGATCTTTGCTGTAAAAAAACCACAAGGCGCCGATGTCATTGTCAGCACTGTTAGGCGACGCTCCCCACTCATCCCACTCTAATCCGGATGTCATAGTTACTAGATGTTCGATGGTGATTTTATCCTTACCCCCCGTATTGAGGTGCTGATATTCCGGCAGATAATCAAATATTGACTGATGAACGCTTTCGATAAAACCTTCATCTATAGCGATTCCGATACATATTGAAGTAATGCTTTTTGTCACGGACATAACAGGATGTCCCATATCATCGTCCCAAGTAACCAATTCACCATGAGCTTTAGGGGCGTCCCATTTGTATTTATGGCCCTCAAAATATTCTTCAAATACCAGCCTGTCATCCTTAAAAATAAGCAATGAATGCACTTCATCATATTTACCCCGGTTTATCTCATTCACTACCTTTTCCATCAACTCTGAATCAATATTCACTTCCTCTAAAGTGCTTACATCAAGCCCATCACTGATATTCTCAGGGGGTTGATACGTGTATGGGCTGGAAGGCTCTGACTGGCAACCGACAATCAATAACAATGAAAGAAATAAGATTAAAAGAATTGCTTTTTTCATTAAAACCGGCGTCTCCCAATTTATGTTCAATGACCGTTTCTGGGTACTGCAGAACTCAAAATCCCCAAATTACAGCGCTGGCATTATTCTAACAGCTTCTTTCCCATTCGGCCAATCGTAAGTGCAAGAAATCGGACATCCCGATGTTTGTCCAGTGGTTAATAGGGTTCAAGGTTACAAGATAACGATGTGGGCTGTGTTTGAAAACTCATTGGCGGTCGGGTAACAATAAAGTAGATTGTTCAATTCAGGCCACATCAGGTAACATTTGCTTGTTTGGTACCTCATTGCACAAAATAGCGTAATGTTACTCTAGTCGCTCACTGATATCACCTCCCTCTCCAAAATCATAACTACAATATGGCTTTTCGTGCAGACAAAATTCTCATTCTGAGAATAGGCGATAGTAGCAACTATTCGACTTTAGAAGCTAAAAGCATCGCTAAATTGAGTCCCCTATGTAGCATACAGACGAAGGTATTCTTCCAAATCTCTACAAACAAGAACTGGTTTACTAAAATGAGTAAGATCTTTCGCTATTTGAACAACACTTGTCTCTGGATTAACTATGATTAGTTCTTCTGGTGGTTTTTCACAGAAGGCGTCGAGAAAGAGTTTCCTGACATAGAAATCAGTGGGGGCAAAAGAGTAGCCAACCACAGCTAGACGTTTGCAGGTAGAAAGCTCATTGTGCGCTTGTCTCCAAGTATTCGAAAACACTCTATGTTCATAGAACTGCGACTTGTATAATACCGGCGTTATAATTAGTGGATCTAATAACCAACCCCGCAAATCGGGCGGCGCAATAAACCACCAACGACCTTGTATTAGCAGTACTTCCTCAAGTTTCTCCTTAGGCAATTGCTCATCGGAAGGGTTGACAGGGGGATATTTGCGAAAGGGCATATACCGGAACCAGTTGAGTGAGCCGTGTAGCTTTAGAATTTTCCAAGGATACAGCTTGTTATCGGGGTGACTATAGAAGCGGCTTCCTTCCACATATGTAGATAGGCCAGCTCTCTCAAGTTGAACCTCGTCGAATTGGATGCCATAGGCCAATGGTCGATTCCAGTTGAAATGGCTATACCACAGTTCTTCATCTGAGATTTCCGCTGAAATGTCGTATTCTCCACTGAGAGACTGTGGAATGGTCGTGTTGATACCGGAAGCGCTCTCTACCAAAGCTTCAAGAATACAGTCATAATTGAGTGTCACAACGGTTGGTTGCTCCCGATAGATAACTGCTCCGAACTCTCTCATAACGTCTGAACGACGGGCAAAAAGCTCTAAATCGGATAGATACTCTGCTAGGAACGACTTGAGTAGAAACTCAATAGTGCTAAGCTCAGAATAACGCACAGAATCTTCTGTTGGATTGGTTTCATATATCTGAAGCTGTAAGAAAGTGAAAAAATCCTCAAGATTGAAAGGCGTGTTACGCAAATCATTTATACTCTTCTTCCAGTATCGTGAAATGTAATCATATACGGTAGTGAGGCGGTCCGTGTAGGACTCATCGGAAAACTTCTCGCTCTGCAGAGCCATTTGGAAGAAGTTACAGCTAAGCGGTGGTCTTAGCCCATCCCAATCAGTAACAAGCTGATTGGCTCCTGCTCCAAGAAGATAGACAATGTCAGACATACTTCACCCAAATAGAAAACATTCCCTCTTCTACCAATTGCTAACAGTGTTCTCAGGCACTGCACAAGTTACTGCTTTCGACAGTTACAATAGTGAGCAATATAACGTCGTGTCACCTGAGTGATCACTCAAACGCACTCTGTAGGCGGGCACCTCGGGTCCGTAGCGTGCGCCTACGTCGCTGGCCAGAACTCCCCACCACATTGGCATTTATATGTCCTTTTCATTCCCTCACTTGAGAACTCAAAGCTGTGCAACACTCCAACCCAACTGCCGCATCGATCACATCTCCATGGCCCAGCATGACTATCCCGATCCCTTCTTTTAATGAACCGTTCTTTTTCAGAAAGGTTCAATTTGCGGTTGCTGGTGCCTTCTCGAATCCAAGCTCTACCATCATACTCGCAGTAAGGAACGCCCCGGTACCTTTCTGCTCTAACCACGAGAACTTGTTTGCCTTTCAGTTCTTTGACCTCTATTTGCACAATTGGAGTAGGGTCGAATTTGTTTCTTATGCGTTGCAAAAGTGAACGTTGGGCCGTATCTAAATTCCCTTGTTCGATTCCACAGACAGTTCCGTTTGGCTCAATCCCAAAAATCACTGTTCCGCCAGCTAGATCAGAATTGACCATTGCACATAACGCTTCAAGTCCTTCACGCTGAAGACTAAGGGACTTTTTGAACTCGAGCGTTTGACTCTCGCCTTTCTGCGCAAGTTCTTTAAGAGGTGATTGCCTTGGCATTTCAATCAGGCCTTTCGCCTACACGGTTACGGCTCACTATTCTACTACACTATTATATCATGCCACGGTTGTAGTGGTCTGACTCAACATTGATTTATTACACAATCGCTTATTTTGTTCAATCAGCAATTAAAACCATGCTGAGCGTGACTATGTTACTTAGCTCTTACCTATCCTGAACATCTTAGTCCCACACGTCGGACACACACCCTGAGTCGCTGGTCTTCCATTCTTCATAGTTATGGCTTTAGCATCCTTCATTTCCTTTTTAGCACGGCATTTCATACAGTATGCTTGCATTAAGCTGTACCTCCCTTCTTGTGTGGAGAATAGACTATTCCCTGCTCGAATGTCAACAGTTTCCTTGGCATTGCACCTCATGGCTGATAGTTTAATTATGACCAACCGAAACCTGTTGCATGACGCCAATCCAACAATAGCTCCTTTTGTCACCTTTGTGTAGCGAACTTTGTTCAAAGAGCTTCCTGACTTGTATACTTACAGAATCGTATCCCTGTTGGTCTTCGGACACGGCACAGACGGATTTTCCATCTTATCTGAGTAATTTATGTCATTGACATCTCTCGAGGCAGTTTGTGACGCATTATACGCTTTCTGAGGGCAGCCTAAGAGTCCAGGCGGGGGCTGAAAAAGGGAACTTGAGAGAGTCACAAGCGCTTGGAATTGCAGTCTAACAGATAAAGAAAGGGGCTCCAAGCTACTACTTATGCCGGGAGCACCTACTTTACAACGAGGGGCGCTCTGTAATCAAGACCTGGGTAGTTTTTTGAGGTGGTGAATGGTTTAATACCTTAGGGGGTTGGGCACAAAAAGGGGGTCGGGGGATTCGAACCCCCGACCCCCTTAGTAATATACCTCTAGTCATATACTAGAAGTCAAACAATGCCGGCTGCAGCGCCTTCTTTTCGGCTGCCGCCTCCTCTTTTCGCTGCCGCCGCTCAGATCGGTCTCGGTCAAGCCTGATATCAGTCCGCTTTCGGTAGAGCCACTCTTTAAGCCGATTGAGATCTACCACCTGGTCATCCCGTAGCGAATCCACCTTAATATCTTCTGGCATTTCGCCTTGTTTGTGGCGCTGGTATGTCTTGCCAGCGATGTAGAGGTAGATTTGTCCCCAGTCGTGGTCCATCGGCTGAGTAAGGGAAACCGTCATAAGATAGGCGCAGGCTTCGGCGTCAGTTCCAGTCATCTCTTCGCCTTTTAGTGCCTTTATGTTTTCTATCAGTCTCTCCAGGGTAATGGCGTTCTTCAGCCATTCAGGAAGAGTGTCTCCCCAACCCCCGGGAAAGACAAGGATGGGATCCGTAAAGACACCCACAATGTCGGAGATGCCTTTCTCAACTGTCCTGGGCGTATTCAATTGTTACCTCCTTATTTTGGTCAACATTTTGGTCAACTATTTTTACTGTTTGGCTAGTATCACCTCCTTTCTTACTTCTTTTCTAGCTTCAATCCGAGCTTATCAGCTTCTTGGTCTAGCTTTTTCCGCTTCCCCCACCACTGCTCCAGGCTGATGATGTCGGTGAGGATATGGATATCCTCACAGTCTACAGTGACCGCCGGGAATCCACTCTTGTGCTCTTTCATCTGGACATTCTTGCCCTGGAGAAAGAGGGCGTGGATCTCCTCATAGACCTTTTCTTTCTCCTCATCCGACTCCAACATAATGTCCTTGCGCTCTGCCACAATTTCACCTCCTTTCTGGGCATAGTTACCCCTTGCTAAACCGCTGTTTTTTAACGGTTTACCCCTTAGTCCTTAAATCTGGTTATCGTTAGACAGGCATAATGAGACTTGAACTCATCGAGCTTGCTGTCATAGAAGCCGTTACGGAAGTCAAGCAGCCAGTGCCAGTAGCCCTGGTATTCCTGCTCTCGGACAGCCACCAGGTAGTCGGTGAATATCCTGATTTGCCCACCTCGGCTTCCCCAGAGGACTACGACGCTCGGGATGTAGTCAATAGCGTCTTTGTACCTGAAAGGGAAGTACTCGAGCTGGAGTCGCCGGAGCAAGAGGTTATTGACCCAGTAGTGCTGGCCGCCAGCATCATACGAGCCGATGTAGATATCCTTGCCCTCTAGCTCTTTCAGGATCTCCATTAACCTGGTTAGGGCTTCCCTTCGCTTCTTGCGGAGGGGGATTCGGACCGAGTGCCGTCCCAGGCGCACCTCGGTCATTGGCTCTGGCTCTGCTACCGCAACCTTTGCCTCACCGAAGAGGTCTAGTTGCGTTGTCACCGGTGGCACCTCCTTTCCTTTGGATTTTGGGCATAGTAGCCCCTTCAAAGTGCGACACTTTGCATCACTTTGAGGCAGTTTACATCAGCGATTGGGTGCTGCCGTGCTTGGTGCACCCCAGCTCCGCCTCTATTGCTCCGTCAGGAATGTCTTTGCGGACCGACTCGATAGCGCCTTTGATGTATTCCATCCGGTCGAGCTGGTCAATGAGACGGTTGACCCGTTGCTCGATATACTGAGGCAGGTTAGCAATCTTCTTGGCTGCCTGTGCTTTAGCTTTAGCTTCGGCAATAAACGAGTCCGCCAGGTTAACCTGAGCTTCCACCTCATCCATAGCCTCACTCACCTTGACCGCGCTCCACTTGATAGGCATAGCTTCACCTCCTTTCTGGGCATAGTTATCCATTCAAGCTAGCCTGCCCTAGCTACCCTGTTAACTCAAGAGCTTCTCGGAGTGCTGTCTTGACTACCTCTGTCCAGCACTCTAAGCCCCACTCCACACCCTTCTTGACCTGGTAGAGCACATCATCGGTTATCGCTTCTTCGGATATCTCCATTTGCCGGGCGCAACCGATAACATCTTCTCTAGTCAGAATGAAGATTGTGTTTTGGTCGCTCACTCAGTTCACCTCCTTTCTTTTGGTTTTTGGCAAAAAGATGGGGTCGGTAATCTAGGGATTCCCGCCCCCCCCCTCCCAATTGCCCTGAGAGAATATTCTTTTGTTCGGAGAGCCTACTCTTTTTGGTTTTTGTTCGTACTGTACAACTGTCCGAGTGGACTTCCATTGAGTACGCAACCGCTAATAGTGTCCCTGCCATCGCGCCTCTAGCACTGCCATCGGGCATCGGCACTCCCTGCCACGCACAAAAAGAGGGGTATCCGCTCCCACGCTAGGGGAACGAATACCCCTGAAAAAAGCAAAAAAGCGGGGTCTCCCCCGCTTCTCTGCGTGGCTTTCTTTTTTGAGTTACAAGCGTTCTAGGCTACCGCAACCGCTACCTTTTTGCGGTTACGCTTTTTGGGCTTTTGCTCGGCTACTGGCTCGGCTTGCTCTGGCTCTTGCTCGGTAGCCTCTGGCTCTGGCTCGGTCTGGCTCTCGGCTTTTGCCTGTCTATCGGTTTTCGCTTGCTTGTTAGCGTCATCGGTCAACATTGGCATTACTACCAGTTGATAACCATTAGAGCTAAAAAGCATAGGCGAATATCCGTTGGTGAGCTTAAACTCTACCATACCCCCGCAAGCCTTAAGAGCTTGGGCAAGGTATTGACCATCTACTCTCACCTTGACTTCACCATCGGTATCGGCTACTAGCTCGGCTTGCCCCTTGTCATCGGGATTAGCCATAACTATCTTACCATCACCAATGGCAAGGTCTATCGGATAGTCTTTACCGCTAGACAGGGCTTTCAGTGAGTTGACCGCCTTGATTGCCTCAAGGGTATCAAAAGAGGCTATCGTGTTAAACTCGGTAGGGATTAGCTTCTCATAGTCGGGGAAGTCTCCGTTGACGCTCACCCACTTATAGCGGATTAGCTCGGTGTCTATAATGAGAGAGTAACCACCGATAGTCTCTCCGCCAGCCTCAAAGCTAACCCTAGCCCGCTTTGCCCTCTTAAGGGCGTTTACCATCCCCTTGAGGTTATCGGCGTTGACTAGGGCTTGCCCCTCTCCGTCATCAAAGTCAAGGCTAGTTACTGCTAACCTAAAACCATCGGCACTAGCTATTGTGAGCTTGCCCTCTTTAGCTACAAAGTAAACGCATTGGAGTATCGGTCTAGCGTCATCTGTAGCGGTAAAGGGTAACACTCTTGCCAGTGTGTCCGCTAACTCGGAAGCTCCGATATTGGGCTTGACGGAGTTGCTAGGGCTTACCCTAACACCGCAAAAAGTGAGAGGCGTGTTATCGCCAATCCATTCACTCTCGGCTAGGTAACTGGTATTAGCTCCACAGATAACTTTACAACCCTGGTCAACTGGCGACAACCAGAGTTACGTTCAGCCAGGAGGTGCTGCCATGATGGATCGAATCAGTACCCTCCAAATGCTCAATTTTGCCGTGAATGCGGAGAGGGGCGTATGGCACTGTTTTGGCTGCGGTAAGAGTGGTAACTACTACATCTTTCTTGAGGAGTGGAAAGCTCTTTACAAAGGATAAATACAGCCTGCGGGGGGTCACCACCCCCCGGGGCTAATAGAGGAGGTGATGAAATGATCGCATAGCTAACCGTCCCATGGCGGTAAATATGAATGCCAGCTATGCAGGACAGGAACTCAAGGCCTGTTTAGCTGTGCAAATGACCCAAAATAACCAGAAGAAGGAGGAACAATGACAGACGAAAACCAGAACGAAGAAAACCTGGGACAGGAAGTGGACGAACTACTGGAAGAGGGGTTCAGCCAGAAGGAAATCGAAGCCCGCGGCTACTCGCCTTCCCTGGTCAGGCAGCGCATCCGCAAACGGGTGAAAGCGGGCAAGGAGTCTTTCCCCACGTCAGTGGGGAAAGACAGTTCACTGGCTATCCGCAAAGAGAAAGAGTCGGTACTACCCGAGTGGCTGGAGGCCGATGTCGCTGAAATCTTTGACGGCAATATCAGGGACCGGAAGATATTCATGGCCGGCATGAGCGTACCGCTCATGGGATTGAGGATGTTCAGCGAGACCATCAAGCCCCTGACCGATCTCTTATCCACCTGGCAAAAAGGACAAGCTGAAGCTGCCCGGGCCATACAAGGCAGCGGCGCCGAGGTGGCCCAGATGGCCGCCCAGCAGGCGCTAAGTGGAGCGATGCCCCACTTCATGTCGGCGGTCAAGGATGCCAGTAATGCCAACTCACCTAACCCGTTCGCGTCAATGATGACCAGGGTATTCGAGCCTATTCTCCAGCAGACGATGCAGCAGATGATGGGTTCGATGATGGGTGGGTTTGGCATGCCCGGCATGGGCATGATGCCGCCTGCCGGCCAGCCGGCGTCAGGGCAACAACCAACGGCACAGGGACCACAATCCGGGCCGCAACCGCAGCCCGGGACTCAACCCGGGGGCGTCCGGGAAATAAGTAAAGACGAATTCGAGGAGGCATGGAAATGATGAACTTTGATGACATGATCAGACAGGGACAGGAGCAGTCTGCCAGCTTGGTCGAGAGCGGGCAGTTGCTCATCAACGTGGACCCGGAACACCTGCGGGCCCGTATTATCCTGCGTAATGTAAAGCCGGAGGCATCCGCTCCCCAGGTACTGAATTTCCTGACCATGATTCTAACGGTAGGGGCGCAGATGATACGCCTCGAACCGGTGAACAGCTCTCATGGCACACAGGAACAAGGAGGTATGGAATGAGCAAGGACAACTTAAACGAAACATTAAAAGCCTTGATGCCGTTTGTCGTCGCGTCGACGATGAAGGGAACCTTCAGGGAGCTTGAGTGGCAATGGAAACTCGCCGACCACATGAATGCGGTGTTTGGAGTGGCGATGTTAGCCGTAGCTGACGGCGTGATTCGGGCGCTGGTCGGGCCGGAGCTGGAGAAGAAAGGATTGAGCCCGCTCAAAGACTGGCACTGGCAGGCATTCCGGCAGGAGACAATGGCGAAATCCTATTGCATGTTCTGGATTGAGGAGTTCGAAAAAATGTGCCACGAGGCTGTTGAGCGGGAGATAATCCGCAGATTTGTCTGGGAAGGAGAGTAATCAAAAATGGAGATTCGACCCACCCGCGGTGGTTTTGCGCGTCCCTTCGGCGCCGGCTGGTTCATTCGTGAGTACCTTCGGGGCAATAGCCCCGAAGGCTCCACTCGGATTGACCCTGAGCGGGGAGCACCGCAATCCGATATCAACTATGAATACAAGGTCTCCCTGGCCACGGCCACAGCTCGTACTAGGGCAGAGAAAAGAATCAGCCAACTGGTGCTCAATGGGGTAGATGTTACCGAGGAACTTGCAGAGAAGATATACCAGCAGGAGTTGAAAAAGATTTCCCACAAGTTTACCCGCATGCGGTATCATTCTTTCCTCAAGTATTTCGGGACGCTGAAAAAATTGGGGTGGGTCGAAGCAACCTCGGAAACTGAAAACTCTGCGATACAAGACCATTATCCTGATGCGCCGGACAGAATCTACTACCGGTTGACGGAGGCTGGCCGCAAAGCTACCGATGAGGAGTGGTCAAACCCGCTCTCTACTATGTATCCTGAAATCGGGGCAAGCCACAAATCAAGGAACACCGGCTGGCCTCATCGGAAGGTGCAAAGAGATAGTCGGGGCTGAGCGAGTTGTGGGCGATTCACTTCGGAAACGACCATAATGACAAGGAAGTTGACATCGCCCGTCAGTTGGCTTATGGTAAGTGAAAAGGGATAGAATTGATGAACGACTATTTTACTCTCATGGAAAAAATTGAACGTTCTCGTTCTCAGCAACGTTACTATCAAGCTCTAGACCTTTCATTAGAAGCCGTGAAGTGGCTTCCACAATTAGTCAAAGATACCATCAAGGAATTTGGGCAATGGGATATAAAGGGTTCACCCCCACTTGGATACGCATGTCATTACTTGTCTGCCTTACGGCGCCGAGAGGATCTACACCGTATAGGAACACTGCTAAAGTCTACACCGGAGCTTACAGAATGGCTCAGCGAGGTTGACTTCGCTTTGAAACGAGCTGATTTGATGGATAAAGTAGAATCATTTCTTTTAGAAAATTCGGGGTTTATCCAGGCCAAGCTTGGCAAGGCACTAGGTGTTGATGGGCGTGAGATATCTAACTTATTAATATACGCTGAACAAATGGGCCTGATACGCAGAGAAAAAGAAGGGCAAAGCTATCGGCTTTATTCAGAGAAGGTGCCTTAGCTATGAGCATTAATAAAACAAGGGGATTTCTTTACTGGCTTGCCCGTATTCTGGGCGATGTTAATGCCGTCCAGAAAGGGAAGGTAGGGAAAAGAATGGCCAGGCGGGCCGTTGGTAAGGCTACCGGCAGGACATTGCGGAAGCTAATAAAATAGCTGGCAGTTTTCAAACAGCCTGTTCTCACTCAGATGTTCATGTTAACCTATTTAGTCTCAGGTTTTTCTTGTTAATAAGGTTAACAACCCATTGAGCTTCCTCTGAATAGTAGGCATATTTTGTCGCGGCGCTAGCTGTTCTCCTGTTAATTTCCCTTATGATGTTGTCTGTAGCAGCTATATAGCCTTCCAGTACATTTTTGTGCCAAGTCGCCCACAAAGTTATGGTACTAGATATAGGAAATGTGATTTCTGATTCAGGTTTTCCTATTCCCAGTCCTTCAAAAAAGAAGAAGGGATTATCATTTGTAAGGAAAGGTTGCCTTTTTTCAGACGTTAGGAAAATCCATGTCATAGCAGGTAGTACCGCACGAACCTGAGGTAAAGCATCTGGTTTGAGATTCTGATACCACACCTCAATAGGAAAATCACCTTCATATTTCAATTTTAACCCGGGTAGTTCTTGTAAGCGCTTTTGAAGAACATTTTTCTTTGATGGATGCTCGACAATAAGTCTTGTAATCTCGCTTTCTAGACCATTGAATATTTGATCCAGCACTTCGGGAGCCTTGGCTTTTGTCCGCTCAAGTCCTTTGGGCACCCGCTGTAACATGATTACCATATACGCTGAGAGCGTGTCTTTGTCGCTTTGCGATATTGGTTGGCGGCTACGGATCCTGTCGAGGACAGGTTTAGCTGGTGCCTCTATCTGATTTGCTAGGTACTCTTCAACACTTTTAGGCCAACGGTTATTCTCATTTGCGATGGTCTTGATAGCCGTTTTGAATATCCGATTGCTACCCTTCTCGTATACCCAAATGTTTGAAGAGGTCGGGAATTCGGTAAATCCTTCGAGATAATATTTAGGAATATAATGCTGTCCCATATTTTATAACTACTCACCAAACTGTTGGAGATTTACCGAATCAACGCCATACCGAAATATTTACAGATACCACCTTCGCCTTCAAACCCACAGTTGGAGCATTTTTGTTTTCATAGACGCCTCTTGGGAGTAGTCTTCAGTGAGGCTGATTCTGAAAAGCTAACTGTCTCATGGTGAAATAACCTTTTTAAAGGCTTGGCATTCTTGTCGGCTTCTGCCACCTTCTGAAGGTCAATAGGATTGTCTCCATCCGTGAATTTCATGGCTACGATTATTGACACACGTTCCCAGCCAAAAATGAATGCATGACAACGTTGGTCATTCTCAGCGAAAAACTGATTCCGTTCAGTCGTCAGATAGTCGATTATCTCGTCTTCGCTTATCCAGGGTACAAGATCAAGAAAGTAATGTAGCCTTGAGTTGACCAGTAGCACGTCAGGGCAGGCAACGAACCTATTTTGTGTATCTGTCTTCTTGTCTTTCTCCGTCAATGTAGGTAGGCCATAGTAGAGATAGCCGGGTTCAAAAAGTTCATTTCCACTTACCACCTGATGTGGAGTCGTTATATCTTTCAATGTACTGCCTATGTCCGTGGCTTCACTTTGGTAGACCTTCTTTTGTTCCTCACCCTTACCCGTATACCAGGATGAATGTATCTCACCACTTTGATGAACCGTAATATGTATCCAGCTTGAGTCTACATCTTTTCGTACATCCGGTGCGCAAGTCCAATATAGGTCTTCGCTTTTCCGTAATTCGAATCTTGCCCACCTTTTTACAGGTTCTATTGAGCCCAAGCCGAAACGTGCTGTGTACGGTAATTTCTTGATATCGAATGATCGGATTTCAGCTTGCATTACTCTATCGGCCACCCGGGAATCAAAGCATCTATCTCTGCCATCAGCCGCATGGTTTCCTTAAGTGCCACCATTACCTTCTGATAATGGGTAAGTTCATCATACGTGAGCGTCCTGCCTTTGCGGTCCTTGAGCCACTTCTCGGCAACCTGATAACCACCGATGTGGAAATCCCAGACCTCCGACGGCACGCCCTCAAAATACTGTGTCTTGTTGATATAGACCCGCTGGTTATTGTCATCATAGGTTACTTTTTCCACGGTGTTGGAGCCGGCGATGGGGTATTTCGTAATGAGGTTATTCAGCGCGGGTGATTCCATAAGGTGCAGAGCTACCAGTTCGGCGCCATTTGCCGCAAGCGACTTGAAAAGCCCTTTGTCTGAGGTCAGCGGCAGGCGAGGGAAGTCTATCTTGAGAAACTCGGCGTAGCGGGTGCGGTAGGTGGGCGAGTGGAAGACGGCATAGGTGTAGTGGAATATGTCCTCCGGGCCGAATGTCTGCTCAAGGTCTCCCATGCCGCCTTCAACAAATTTCAGTCCCAGCTTCTCCGAGACGGTCTTGATAAACTCCGGGTTCAGGTTGGGACGGCGTTCACCACCTTCAAATTGCATTTCGCCTTCGGCAGGGGAGAGGTAGAGAGGGAAGACATGCGAATTCCTGTCGTGTGAAACACACTTATATTCGCTCACGCTATCGGTACAAAGTATGTGATTGAAATCTAAACTCGTGACTTGCCGAGTTGTAGTAAGTACAAGATTCTTCGCCACTAAAATATTTCTCATAACATTATAGCGGTCTCGCTCAATTACAGCCTGATGATAGAATATGTGACGACTGTCAAAAGGCCTGTAAAATATCTTCGTAAAAGCTTTTCTCCAATTCTCGTCTTGATGAAGGTCTCTTCTAGCTTTGGAAATATCCCAGTTCTCGTTCAGGTCATAATTTTCTCGAATAGCATTGTCATTGAGGTTACTGTCTCGAAAATCAGTTATTCTATCTTTCAAAACCGCATAATCAAAGTCTATTACAAAATGGTCACGGTGCGTGACTATGCTAACACTATTAATAGGGAAGATATCTGTAATCTTCCAATTATTGGTGTACTCAGCTAACTGGTCTTCATTTCTCGGTACAAACAGGTAGAAGGGGCTGTGTGGCTTAAGCTCCGCCCATCCTGTCGCGGCGATATCTGTCTCCAATAGGGCGTGATACTTTGTGCCTTGCTGAGGATTAGGCCACTCCCCGCGTAATCCCCAGAGGTCAGCATAGTGCACCTCGGCTGGGCTACTCTTCCCAGGCTCCTTAATGAAGATTCCAATAGCAACACCCTGCTGAATATCAAACACGTTTCCATCCTTACCACCGTCCGGAGTAACCTCCCTTTTCTTTACGTTCCCGTGCAGATTCAAAACGTAGATATTGGTAAAGGTGTTCATCAGAGACTGGCGCATACCGCGAAAGGTGGGGTTATCAAGGTAGCCATGGTTGGTGATAAGGGCAAGTATGCCTCCTCCCGTGCGCTCTATCCGCCACTGCCCGAAGCGGATAAACTTAACATAGTCATCCTGAAGCATCTTGGGGTTTTTCTCACCCAGTGGATTGCCATCAACTGTCTTATATGTCTCAATAAGCTTGCCTATCCAGGTAAGCTCTTGCTTTGGTTTGCCCGTTTTCGGGTCAGTGACGGTGCGGATACTGTCGTTGGCAGAAATCCCGGAGTAAGGCGGATTGCCCAGCACCACCATGATAGGCTTTTCCTTCTTGATTTCCGCCGCAGCGTTAGCTTCATCAACAATATACTCATTAAAACCAGCCAGTTGTTCAGATTTCTTGAATGCTTCTTCAAGGGTATTGGTGAGGTAGACATGCAGGCGCTGGTCGCTCTGGAACTCGTAGCCCGTCTCCTGTAATAGAAGCCCCAGCTTCAAATGAGCGACGGCGTAGGGAGCCATGAGCAGTTCAAAACCAAAGATGCGGGGCAGGAGCTTCTCTGCCACGTAGTTATTCCATAATCCCTGCTGTCCCTTGCCTGTGTTAGCCTGGTGAATCTCGTTTATCACCATGTAGAGAAACGTTGCCGTGCCCAGCGCCGGGTCGAGGATGAGTGTTTTATCATCCGCCAGCCCCAGCGGTTTGTTGAAGCGGGTTTTCAGCAGGTGGTCAATTGAGCGCACAATGTAACTGACCACCGGCTCCGGCGTGTAGTAGACGCCGCGCATCTCCCGTATCCTCTGGTCGTATTCTTTGAGGAAGGTTTCGTAAAAGTGTACCACCGGGTCTTCCTTGCCGCTGTGCTTGCCGAAGTCCTTTAAGACTGCCTCCATATCTGCCTGCGCTAATACCTGTGCCAAATCATCCACTAGCCAGGCGATACGGTCATCGAGGTCAGGCCCGGCGATGGTGTTAAACAACTTGCGTAGGAACGGGTTAGTTTTCGGCAACAGATAGGCAGCATTCTGGCGGGTAAATTCCTTATTGTCGGGAGCGGAGCACCGGGCGGCAAACAGACCGTAGGCGATGGTCTGGGCATACATATCGGCAAAATACTCAACGGATAAATCGGGAATGAGGTTATCGCGGAAAGCAGCCAGTTGAGTATGAAGACTACCGCCTTCCGGCTCGTTCTGAAAGGCGTTAATGATGAGATTCCGGATCAGATGCGCCTGCCGGGCCATGCGCCGGGCAAGCTCCCTGGGTGTACCGACGCCTTCGGCTCTGTGGGACAGGAAATTACTGAAAAGCTCGGCTATATCCTGAATGCCGTCTTTATCCCGCCTTATTTTTCTGTCTTTGGTGGCACTTCCAAGGCGGGCTTTGAGACGGCACTCGCCGTCCACGTACCAGCGGAACTCAAGGTAATCGGTAAGAACCAGGTTGGTGAGTGAATCACGGTAACGTTTAAGCTGGTCGGTCTTCTCGGCTTCATCTAGACTCTTGCCGATGTCCTTGGCCTCGATGTAGCCGACAGTGACCGAATCTTTTCTAAGGATGAAATCAGGAGCACCGCACTCAATATGTTTCGGCTCGTTGGTGGCGGTGATGTTATTATCCAGGCTTTCGAGCAGGGTTTTCAGGGCGGGGCGGTGAGTATGTTCGGTAGCATCGCCAGCCGCCAGCGCTTTTTCAATGGCTTGTATGTAGTTCTGGAACGGCTTCAAATCAACACCCAATAGCTAAACCTCCAGCCCCCTGATAACCTTCAGATTGGGAAAAGGATAATGCTCAATATTGTTTGTGAGCAGTGGAGCGCCAAACTGTAAAGCCGTCGCGGCGATGATGGCATCGGCAATACCAATCGTCATTCCTTTTGAGCGAATCTCCCCCAGCATCGTACCTGCCCGCCGGGCAATCGGTATGTCAACAGCAACGGAAACAAGGCCATCGAGAAAGGCGTTGGTCGCCCTCTCTTCTCCAGTTTTCATCCCCTGGTATATCTCCAGATGAGTAAGAGTGCTTATTGCTAGAAGCCCTTCCCCGGCCCAACTCTCAAGCAGCTTCAAGGCATAGTCACGCCGTCTCAGGAAATCAATGGCGATGTCGGTATCCACCAGGCATGAGATACCCTTTAACCGGCTACTTTGCACTGACGCCCTCTAATCGCTGTTGTCGCTCTCGGTCTGCTTCCCTGATAGAGCGAACATAGGTAGTGGAATCTTCAGGAGTAGCCAGGTCAGGATGGCTCTTATCCTTCCAGGCGCCGAACCCCTTTTCCAGAGCTATCTTCTGCTTACGGTAGGCTATATAATGCTCCAGTGCCTCGGTGAAAAAAGAGCTTATCTCCCCCTGGGGCGAGATAGAACGGATCTCACTGGCTAGCTCCTTGGGTAGCGTCACCGACATTTTTTCTGTCCTTGCTTTTCCTCCCATTTTTTTTCTCCCTTCCGTATTATAAAGACTGTAGTATACTAAGAATACTACCGATTATCTTACATGTCAAGAGTGAGCCACGTACGGGTTGACAACGAGTAAGAGAGAAAACTACAATCCAGACGGAAGATGTTTGGTAAAAGTGATGGTTAACGACCCTAATTGGCTCTACAGCACTATCGCACAATCATCAGCTGCCATCGTAGCTATAATAGGTGGTTTTATTACTGCAAGTGTGCTGTCGCTAACTGCCGAAAAGAGAAGTCTAACCAATCAGAAAAAGGATAAAGAAACACGACTCCATACACTAAGAAACGAGGAAAGAATACTGTCGGTAGAATTGGACGAAAAGGAAGTTAAAGATTTTCTTGAATCTATCACGGCTAAAATAATTGATGGGGATGTACCCTCTTTAGAAGAGTTAATAAGAGATAATACGGAAGCTCAAAGCCTTAATCCTACAATATTAAAAAGAGAATATGAGGTTCTTGCCGACAAAGTACTTAAAGCTAAGAATTTCATAATGGAGCATTCAGAAAAAATCAATCTCAAGTCTGGTACATTTATTGACTGGGTTGAAATGAACAATTTGGATATATCGATATACGATTGTGAAATATTAGAACGGCTATATAATAATGTTCAAGACCAAAAGCAAGAATCGCTATCAGAGTGGGAACAAGCCACAATACCTCCAAGTCTACTAAGAATGAGACTTCCGTATGTTACTCCAATATCTGAACAGCAAGAATTGCAGAGATTGAGACAAAAAATCCAAGAGGATGCAGGCGAAATAGTGGTACTAGAGAATGATGTTAATAGTTTAGATTTTCGTATTTCAAAGTTTAGCTACCCCCCAAACTTAGGTTGGGCTGTCGTAGTTTTGGGCTTTCTTGCGGTTTTTGGTATACTACTACCCGCGCTCATAATAGCTAATGAGGCTTTCTTCTCTTGGGCGAAGCTATTGACATTGATCACATTTTGGATTGGTCTCATAGGGGTATTCACTTACGTTGTATTCCAAATTAGGACACTCAAAAAGTAACAATTACCTCTCCCAGCGTTGCCAGCAAACCCAGCTAGGTGCTAGCACCAGCGTGGCCATATTCTATCTTGAAACATAGAGAACTCGTCGCCTCAAAGAACAGCCCAGAGTTGGCTCTCAACGCGCAAGATACCGTAAAATAGTCGCTCCTTCATTTACACTATCTTGGCCATCGCCCCGCTGCCTTCAAAGGTAGCGGGGTTTTCTTTTTTAATCGCCGCCGGAGGGGAGGGGGGATGAGAATGGAGCTACTTCTTAAAAGTTCACATTAAGTAATTTTGTTTTATGCTGAAACTGGAAAGCAAAAAAGCACCTTAACAACTGAATATCGGAAGTCCAGAGCCTTGCCTTGAGACTAATAAAATACCCTAGCCAGCGTCTAACCGAGCTAGGGTAAATCTAACAAAGGCGGTGAAGCACAATGCTAGACTATCAGGAATATACCACACAGGTTGACCAGCATCAAGGCAACGGCAACGGCAATGGCAACGGCTATCACGGCAACGGATACGACCAGCTAGACGGCGACTATGCTCTATACTATAAGGTAGCCAAACGCTTTACTCACAAGGTAAAGCGAGAGGATACCGAGGACTTCCTACACGACCTCTTTTTAGCCTTTATTAAAGTCAAGGCAAGCTATCAAGTCAAAGGTAAAGAATTGACCGAAGGCGGGTTAGTCCGAATAGCGCAATACGAGCTAGCCGACTACTGGAGAGCTTACTATAAGCGGGAAAACGGGATTGAGTGTAGCCGCTGTAGTAAGGCGCAAAAGGCAAAGTGTAAAGAGTGGAACTATTGCGCTGGTGATTGTCCAAAGGCAATTCAACAGGAAAGCCTAGACAAGCTGGTAACAGATGGTAACGGCGGTAGCACCGAGCTACACGAATTGATAGCTGATGATAAAGCCGTTGACCTTGTGGCTATGCTAGACGCTAGGTTCATTCTAAAAGGTTATCCCACCAAAGCCGTTAAACTACTCTATAAAAGGTATGCGGGTTACTCGTTAGATAAGGCAGAGCAAAACTATTTTACCCACTTCCGAAAAAGGGCGCAAAAAAGGCTGGTTTAGTATCATCTTTTTGGCAGTTTGTAACGACTAACATAGTGGAAGGACTAAAATCCTTCTCTAGGGTTTTGACTAATGCTAGCGTATCGCAGGTTGGGCAAGGCTCTGGACAACTGAATACAGGGCTACTACTCACGGGTAAGGCTTTGCCTTGCTTTGAGGATACCCCTACAAGTGGCTGGTGGACTGGCTCACGGGCAAGGTGGGCTAGTCCGCACTCCATTAGTGCCAGCGAGTTGCGGGCTATTGGTGATGACCGCCTGACAGGGTAGAGTATAAAAGCAAGGTGATAATTGCTCGGTTTGATATAGGGGTAGTCTTACCTATTCACAGAGAGCGGGGCGGGCTAACAGGTTAGAAAACGCCTCGGTTGATTAGGGTAAGCCTTGCCTTCAAGGGGTAAGTAGCCAGCACGATAGTGGAGAAAATCACAGGCAAAGGAGCCTCGGTTGATACGGGGAACCTTTGCCTTTTTTTATGCTCAATCTAGGGCAGTCGGGAGATAATCCTGGCTGCCCTTTTTTATTATCCTGTTCATTCGAATCCAACCTCCGCTACCAATTGGATTTGGAAGGGAATACCGTAGCTTAACTGGTTTTCGGCAATAATGTCATTTTATCTTACCTTTCTTATTTCTTACTTCGCCAGAACAGTGCGGACAGGGTTCACAAAAACGATAAGTGAACCAAGAGACGGATTGACCACAACTCATACACTTGTTTTCGTGAAGACCAACCCATTCACCCGTTGACCCGAAGTGCTTCACAGCATTCTCAAGCTTAGGTAGCAACTGCATTTTATACTTCTCAATGTCGTCTTTACTGCCATAAGTTCTCATTGGATTCTCTTTGTCGGGTATAGATAAATACCACGCAATCTCAGCCGTAGGTTCTACTAGGTGGGCAAAGCGTTTCTCCCAAACCTGTTGGTCAAATTTTTTTATCTTCCATTTACTGAAATCACCGGACACAGAAGCTACCATAGCCTTATCCCCACTACGGTCTAGCGGGTAGTCACAGGTGGCAGAAAAATATCCTACGTATTTCCCTCCAGCAACCAGACTCTCTATAGAAGATGTTAGAAGGTCCATGTACCGAAGTTGAACGTAGAGTTCTAGAACATTCATCCAACCTCGTAACTCTACAGGTAACATATTCTTATGATTCCCAATTTCATACAAAGCGGGAAATAACTCTTCAGGTTTGCTGATTTTCCTCACTGACATAAGACCCCCCATTTTTTGAGGTTTGTACTTTGGTTTTAGAGCCCCGGTTTTTTCATCTCACCTAGTCGCCGTAATGGATTTCTCAATCTCTAATTCTAGTTTTTAGTGTTTTTAGTAACCACAACTCTATTAACGGTGCGAACCAATGCCTGTACTTCGCTTGTTTCCTTATCTAATTCATCTATCTTTTCCAACAGTAATTGCCGTCCATTCTCGTCATGTCTCTCTTCATAATGAGCACGACCGTGTAAAAGAATGCTTGTAGCAGTCGATTTTATTACAGGGATAAGATAATTAAATGTATCTATAGGCAAGTCCCTCTTAATATCTATATTAGTTTCCTTCCAAACATCGGCAGCCCGCATCAAATCTGCTTGTACCCAATTCAAACAGCTTACCAATAAAGCCACTTCTTGTGGCATTAAGAAAAGTTTGATGTCTCCACTTTTTAGGGCAACTTTTTCCCTAGCATTCATGCCGATTTACCTCCCATTTTTTATTTTAGCTAACGGATAGTTAACGCTCAGGTAGAAGCACCTGTTAGGAGTATTGACAATCTCTGGTTCACTTCGTTACTTTTAACCACGATGCAGATATCTTTAATACTGCCAATGCGGATATCATCACGCTCTTTGCTAGGGCCATTATAGCAGACCAATCTCCACTCTGATTGATAGGCGAAATCTTTCAGCTTCCGGAAAGGACCTACTTCTCCCGCATAGTTGCTGATATATTCAACAAGATTGGCTTTGTGATTGATGTTTCCTGACTCAAGTTGTGACGAGATTCTATCAATGAACTCCTGTGGATTCGTCAATATCAGCGCATAGTCTCCAAATCGGAAATTCCTTTTATCAACAGGAAAGTTCCCCATTGATGGACGTACCGCACACATGCAGAAGACATTTATCTTTTCAAGTTGAGGCAAATCCCGTCGGATTTCCCAACGGCTGACAATAAACTGGTTCTCTGGGTCGTTCTTAGGTGTCACTTTCCCGCTATTTCCCCTTTTGACATCAGCAACACCCTCAAATTTGTCTCCGCGAAGCTCTTCATCCTCTATTTGTCGAAAGTACAGAAGAGTATTCATGTAGAGAAGCCCTTGGTCTCGAAGCTGGCATATATGCTCGTATTGACCGAACTTAACCAAAGTCGCCTTTTCGATCGCTTGCTCCCTTCGATTTACCTTATTGCTCATTTGGAGACTAAATTTATCCTCCCTTCTTGGCTAGCGTCTCTTGTTTTCAGATTCAAATGCCTGGCGAAACGCTTTGGGAACATCTGGACGCTTGATCTTGATTGATTGATGAAAACGTCTTAATGACCGGTTAACCTGGTCAATGTTAAACTCTTCCGGGTCAAAAGGTCCACCAAGCCACTCCGTCATTCTGTCGTACTCCTCATGCGTTGGGTCACGGATGATTTCGAGCAAATCATCATAACCCCAGATGCCGCCGCAGTCCTCTGGTGGACAGGCTCGCTTACCGGCTAAACAAATGGGGTACTGAGCGCCAGGCTCAGGCGGTAGAATTTTCTCAACCAGAATCTGATGCTCCCAGCTATCGCCGAAATCATATTCATAGGTGAATCTGGCTTTCTCGCGAGGCGCAACTTTACTGAGTTTTGTTCTCCTGGAATCCACGAAGTGAAGCTCGTTAAAGTCATCTTCTACCGGGTCAGGTATGCTGTACTGGATACCTCCGATGTCAAATCGGTAAAGGTGCGAATTAGTCCAGCCCATCACGTCCTGTAAAATCAGGTGTAGCCTGTGGAGAGTAACGTTGCCGGAGACCTGGAACCGTCTCCAGATAGGCGGCTTGCTTTCCTTCAGGTTAACCTTGAACTGATAGATTTCTTGATTCATTTGCTATTTCCGTAATTCACTTAATTTCACGCAACAGTAATTATAAATCTATTCCACAACGGGGGACAAGCGACACCAGGGGCTTGACAAACCATATTCATAATGATAGTATAGACCTAGTCCTTATTATAGTTATGTGAGGGATAATCATAATGGATATGATAGCGACCAAACGGAAGCCGTTTGCAACGGGCCAGTCAAAAGGGATTACGTTACCCGGCAAAATGAAAATCTCGGATGAGGGAGTATCAATGGCTGCCAGTGACAGGCTTATCCTCATGGATACCACCGGTGAAGTCCCCGAAGACAAGTTGCTTCAGTTCTTTATGCAGTATATTGCACCTGCTTTCCCGAATTGGTGGCAGGAGCAAAAACAGGCAACCGCGAAACGCGGCGGTTTCCGTGTAATGCAAGAGGAGAACCAGCCGGTAGTCAGTGCGGCCAAGCCCATGGAGGCTGAGGGAGTGGCTACGCCACAACCAGACGTGCCGCTGGTGTCGTGTTTCCGTTGTGGTGAGCTCATTGCCTGGACGATTGACCCGCGGGCTACCGCGATTTGTCCCAGGTGCCGGGCGGTACTACGGCTGGTAGCGATACCACCGGCGTGAGAGGTATAGCAAAAAACTTGTGAAAGGAGGTGTGCGATGAGTCAGGATACGACGGGGATTTCTCCAGAACTGCTGGAAAAATGCAGGGAGCTGGGCCAGTACTTCACCATCGAGGTAAAGCGTGACCGTCAGGACGGTAAGTTCGAAATGAAGTATGTTCCGACCAGGCCCTGTCCCTATATGAACCAGTCCATGCTCGTGGAGGAGTTCTCCAACCAGGTAGTCTGGGGACATGCCATGCTGTTTGATATGAAGGGCCAGATTGCCGATGGTAATTAGCTAAAAAATTGAAAGGAGGTTTTTATAGATGGCACATTACCATTCCAGCCAGAAAAAACCGCAGCGGAATCCCGACTGGCCGGACGATAAGCGGTGGGTAGTCGGATACACTCGAGTATCCGATAATCCTCAAGCCGAGCCCGACCGGGCTTCCCTGGGCGACCAGGAGCAGGGTATACGAAAACGCTGCCACGACAAAGGCTATTTCCTGATTCGCGTATTCTCCGATGTGGGAAGACGCTGGGATGCCAACCGCCCGGACTTCCAGGCGATGGTACGTTTCATCAAAGAAAATCTTCGGGCCGGTGACACGATTATGGTCTGGTGCGCTGATAGAATCGTCGGCTCGGCCAGCACCTGCGCTGCCCTGGAACCGCTGCTGGACCAGGGAGGTATCGACATTGAGGGTGTGGTTGAAGAAGTAAACAAGAGGTGGTTGTTACTCAACGCCATCATTGCCAAGGGCGAGACGGAAGCCAAGAGGGAACGAGGAAAAATCGGCATCCGCACCGCTGTCAGCCGGGGGCACTTCGTTGGGACAGCCCCTTACGGAAGACGCCTGAACAAAGAAAAGAAACAGGTCGAGCTTGACCATGAAGAAGCTTTGTGGTACCGGCGGATGCTCGTTGATTGGAAAGACTGGGGAGACGATAAGGTTACTCACTACCTGAATTACATGGGTGTTCCGCAGAGGCTGAGTGGCACGAAAATCAAAAACGGGCCGAGAAAGGGTCAAATACTGGGCAAAGGATGGACCCGTTCTCACGTCCGCGACCTGCGCACCAATGAGCATGCCTACGGGAAAGGAACCTTCACAATCCGCGGGGGCGATGTATTGGAGTTCCCCTTACCTGCCGTAGTAACCAAGTCTGAGTTCGATGAGGCTCAGAAGGCGAGAGCCAGCAGGAGGCACTTTGGCAACAGGACAACGAACCGGATTTACCCGATACGCCACAATAAATTCAGGTGCGCTGGCTGTGGTCTCGGCTTTCGCCTGTTTTCTAAGGGCCTGTTCGTGAAACGCACACGAGCCAGCGGGGAAGTAAGAGTCTACCGGCGTAAGGCTCTCAGTCCGCTCTTAACCTGCCGGGGTATGTCCGAGTATTCCCATACCTATGACTGCCGCAAACCAAAACATCTCGACTTCGAAAAATTGCAGGGTCGCGTCCTGGAGAACCTGCTTGAAGTGCTGACTCCCGAGTTCTGTCAGGAGATAGTTGCTGAGCCGGTGGATAATTCGGCGCTGGAGCTGCGGGCCCAGAACGCCGTAGCCAGTCGTGACGATACCAAACGAGAGCTTGCCTGGCTGGTAACGCAGGCAAGAAAGGGCAACATTCCCAACGATATCTTTGAGCAGCAAGCACCTGCTCTCAAAGAGGAGTTAGCCACTAAAGATAACTACATCCGGCAGGTGGAAGCTGAGCTAGAGAGCGCTTGCAACAACCAGAACCGGACAGAGCAGATTGCCTATGCTGCCACAGTTCTGCGCGAAAATGTCCGTGTCCACTCCAGTATTCTTAACTACCTTCATCTGGCCTATCCGCAAGGAAGCCCGCTGATAGAAGCCTTTCGCCAGAAGCTGGATGAAGCAGCCATGACCGCCAGAGATACGGTCGATGACCTGATTGATTCGATCATGGTTATGCCAGACAACAAGCTCGTCATCAACTACAATTTCCCCCTCATTGACAATATCCGCAGTCGTCAGTTGACCATAGCCTCTTGAGGCGTTTACCGATAGCCTGCGACTCGCCAGCACTACCATTAGACGGCACAACCTTGATTATGTTACTACCACCTAAAGCCTTGAGATAACCGAGAAGCCCCTTAAGCCCTAGAGTTATGTCCATCAGGACTACTCTATCGGCTATCGCCCTTGATAGGGCATTTACCAGCATAGCCTTATGAGCTACAAAGCCCTCACCTGAACGCTTGCCCTCAATATTCAGTTGTTCCAATCTACCCCCCTTTTAGCTTCACTGGCAGTCGGGCAAGGCTGCCAGCTAGCCTAGTAGTAACTAACCGCTTAACTGCTACCCGCTAGCTTAAGCGGTAGTCCCACTATAGTAATGGCGGTTTGGGGGTAAAAAGTGTCTAGTTAATAAGCCTTTTTTGCTCTCTTTTTCGCCACTTACCGAGATAGAGCTTATCGGCATTGTCTAGTGGTATGCCCTCTTGCCTCTTAAGAGCTATGCCTATTAGCCTTTGGGGAAGGCTAGCCTTAAGGGTTTTAGCGTCTAGCCAAGCGTCAAGGTCAAGGGCATTATCATCGGCTATCAACTCTCCGAGTTCGGTTATATTGCCCTGACTATCGGTTATAGGCTTGTCTAGGTATTCCAGCTTGATAGCCTTTGGACATTCAGGATAGAGCCAATCCTTTCGGCACTTGTGCCTTTGTGCCTTGCTACAGCTATGGCAGTCCAGTCCGTTAGTGAGCTTGTATTGTGCCCGCCAGTAGTGGACTACAGTAATGCTGGCTACCCGATACATAGCTGGCTCGGTAAAGGGCTTGTGTCCGTTATTGCTAGCCACATCGGCAAGGACTATCATTATATCGTGGAGTAAGTCCTCTCTATCCTGTGCCTTTGCCTTGTAGCTAAAGTGTGAGGCTACCTTATAATAGGTAAGCCATACGCCCTCAAGCTGGTCATAGCCGTAACCGTTGTTGTCGGCTTGCCTTTTTCTACCGTTTGACCTAGACTTGATATGGCGAGGCTGTGCTGTGGAGCTTTGGCAAGTTGAGGGCTTATCGCACCACTGGCATACGCCTTGCCTTGTTTCTAGTGTCCAGATTTTACCGCAATTGCTACAGTGTCCAGTCATCGCTTACCCCCTTTTTGAGACTGGGGCAAGCGTTCAGCTAGGCTTTGAGCTATATTCAGTTGTTAAAGTGCTTTGTTTTACACTTTCATTATTGAACAAAAGAGCTTTTTGTTTAAGAAGTAAATGAACCTTCATAATCCCCCTCCCCCCCGAGGGGAGGGAATTTACAACGCAAAAAGAAAAGCCCCGACAGGGGCTTCTTAGAAGTAGGAGAGGATAACGCTAGACTAATGTGTCCTAAGCTTCACATACCTGTGATTTCGCCTGATGCCTCTGAGGTATTCTCTGGCCTTCTCGTCACCGCCCCATCTCTCGCTGTAGAGAGTGAAGAGAGGGTTCGACCAGGCAGCATCGCCTGCTCCTTTGCCTGCCTTGGTCAGGCGAAAATGCTTCCTCGGTGGTCCGAGAGAGTAGTGATCCTGAAACCGGGATGGCTCTTCCCTTCCGGTAAATTCTACCCATCCCAATCTCTGTAGATTTGAGAAATAAACTACAAACGAGTGGAAGCGACAAGAGGTTAGCTTATATGGAATACGACCGAGGTAACGCTTCTCTACCTTCTCAAAGATTTCTGCCTCCTCATCACCGGTGAGCTTTCTCTTTAACTTTTTCTCTCGGGCTTTAACCTCAGCCAGTGCTTCATCGAATGCCCAGTCCTCGGCATACTTGCGGAAGAGAGCTTGTTTGTAGTACCGGAAGATATCTGCCTGAGGAGCCCCCACATCGGGGTCAATAGCAGGTGCACCTTCTGGCCCATTCCCCAGGAGAAACTCCCTTATGAACCAGCCGCAGCCGAAGGGTCTGAGGAAACCACCTCTATTGGGTCTAAGGTCCATTGGTCTCCCCCTCTTCCTGCCACAGCCTATCATACCAGCCTTTCAGCTCCTCCCCGGCTACTTTTCTATATTTGGCGGTTGTGTTAAAAGAGATATGCCCAAGCTGCTCCTGGAGAAGTCTTAATCCATCGCCAGAGTCATCCTGCTTCACCGCATGTACGGCAAAAGCGTCTCGTAGCCTATGCGGGCTAACATTGTGCACCCTGCCTGTCTCAGGATTAACCAACTTTGGCAACTTGGCTTTTTCAGCACATTCTTTTATTATCTGCCATGCTCGGTGCCTATTGATCCCGAAGATGAGTCTCTTTCCTCCTTGTTTCACCGGGCCGCCGCGCTTGATATAATCCCTCAGCACCTCCAAAGTATATTTATCTGCAGGCAGTGTCCTCATCCTCCGGTGCTCCTGCTCCCGTGCAACTGCTTTCTCTACCTTTACACCACACTTGGGACAGAAAGAGTGGCTTTTCCCCAGCCTGGTGCCACACTTCGGGCAGGAGAGTTTGGTGCGCGCCTTCAGGTGCTCGATAGTGACCGTGCCCCGGGCAAAATCTATATTCTTCACCTCAAGAGCCAGAGCCTCACTGATACGGCAGCCAAGGTGGAACAAGAGCCTAATCAGCAACTTATCCCGCATGTTAGTTGCTGCCTTCTCTAAGCTCTGAACATCATTGGCTTCTAAATAAGCTTTGGTCATCAGCTATATCCTTCGTTATCCAAATCACAAACTGGAATTAGTATCCCCGGTTAATGCAGGCAGCGTGAGCCCATCCACGTTGACGCATATACCCTTTAATGGCTTCTTTTTCCTTCACGCTCATCACTTCTATCGTCTTCCTGCATATCTTACATGGGTAGGTCACCTTATAAAGTTCCTCCGCATCTCTATAGCCCTCACCATAACCTTCATCGTAGGCTTGAGCTCTTACTTCCTTTTCTTTTCTATTCTTGACTTTGAAAAGGCCAACCCCCGCTTCCACAATATTGATGTTACTTATCCCCTCTGCCTTTTTGACCTCCCGTATCCTCTCGTCAAGGTCTTTGTAAATCCGGAAGCTAAACGTCGGGCGGCTTTGTTCATATTTGACTCTAGAGGGGCTTTGCCTTTTCTTTTTCATCGCGTCTTCCATACCTCATCAGGCTGTCTCCTTGACTATTTACATCTCAAGGTCGCATTTGGCTGACTCAGCAGACGTTCCAGAGCAATCTTCGGTACCAGCAAGCGCTTCCCGAGGCGAAGAACTGGTATCTGCCCGGAACGAGCCAGTTCATAGGCGAGACCTCGTGAAATGCCCAGTATGCGGGCAGTTTCGGTAATGCTAAAGCATAGTCTTTCTTGATTTTCACCCGTTGGTACCCTACCAGCAGCCAAAGTGCTCCCTCCTTGCCTCCAGTGTTTTGACCAGTTTCCAGGCTACCCCTTGACAAATAACGAACATTATGCTATACTTAGTTCGCATACAGAATGTAAGTGATATTCGCATACTACGTATCATAATATACCACATAGACGAACTAGTGTCAACTAAAGGGAGGAGTCAAATAATGGTCAGGTTCAAAACAGATGTAAAAATGTTCGTCCTAAATGAACGTGATGAGGGGAAGGGGTGGAGAATAATCAGGGAGCGAATAAGGGAGAGATTTAATATTGAACCCCCGACAGTTAGGGCCATGCAGAAGTGGGAAAAGAATTTGGATCGAGCCGCTTTAAGCGCTGAACTTATGAAGGACATAAAAGGGGAGATGCCTGCAATTCAGACAGAGGCACAGGTGCGTTTTGCCCAAGAACTCCTCCCTGTGTTGTGGAAAGCAAGGGATGCCGGGCAAGACATGGAACTGGCCGGGTGGAAATGGTTTCTTCACTTGATCGACGGCAGGCTTGGTAGCGAGAGATTTGAACGTATGGTCAGTGAATACATGTCGGAGCAGCATTAATAGAGAGAATCTCTATGTATTTAAAATAGGAGGCGCAACATGAGAGGTCACATAACTAAGAGGGGAAAGAATAGCTACACCATTGTCCTTAACCTAGGAATTGACCCACAAACGGGTAAACGTAAGCAGCAATGGGTCAGCGTGAAGGGTGGCAAGAAGGATGCGGAAAAGAGGCTTTCCGAGCTGTTACACCAACTCGACACCGGCACCTTTATGAAGCCAACCAAGACCACCCTAGCAGAGTACCTTGAGAGGTGGTTAAAAGACTACGCTTGGCCCAACTTAGCCCCCAAGACAGCGGAAGGCTATGAGCATATCATACGCCGTCATTTTATCCCGGCGCTGGGGAATATGGCACTAACGCAGCTAAAGCCAGAGCACCTCCAAAGGTACTATTCACAGAAGCTAACAGGCGGCCTGAGCGCCCAGACAGTACGACACCACCATACGGCCCTACATAAAGCCTTGCAAACGGCGCTAGAATGGGGCTTATTAAGCCGCAATGTGGCTGATGCTGTCAGCCCACCCCGTGTGCAACGTCCAGAAATGCATACATGGGGGGAAGATGATATAGCCCATTTCCTTGAGGCTGCAAAAGACACGCCCTATTATGCGCTATTCTACACCGCCTTTTTCACTGGCATGAGACGGTCCGAATTGCTGGCCCTGCGTTGGCAGGACATAGACTTCGTACTAAGCCAAGTTTACGTAAGCCGCAGCCTGCATTGCTTGAGCGGTGGCAGGGTTGTTTTCAGGTCGCCCAAGACGGCTAAGGGAAGGCGTACGGTTGCGTTACCCCCTTCAGCCATCCTGGTACTCAAAGAGCACTATGAGAAGCAAAAGCTAGAGCGGGCGATGCTGGGAATGCCACTAACCGATGATGACCTAGTTTTCAGCCACCTTGACGGCAGTCCATTATTACCCGATAGCGTTACCCATGCCTGGATTAAGCTGGTGCGCCGTACTGGACTTAAGAGTATTCGGTTACATGACGCCCGTCACAGCCACGCCTCACTTATGCTAAAGCAGGGCGTCCATCCTAAAATCGTGCAGGAGAGGTTAGGGCACGCCAGTATTCAGATAACCCTTGATACCTATAGCCACATTGCCCCTGGGCTTCAACAAGCAGCGGCCAAACGCTTTGACGAGGCGTTTACCACCAAGTATAATGAACCTATCAATGAAACGGTCGGTTAGCAAAATGTTAGCAAAAATGGAAACACCGCAGTTATGTTAAGCACCCGGGGGTTAAATTAGCTTCAAAATAGAGCGTGCGCCTATAGCTCAGCGGACAGAGCATCGGTCTTCGGAACCGAGGGTCGTGGGTTCGAATCCCTCTAGGCGCGCCACTTTTTGAAGCTATAATACCCCAAAGCCAGTAGCCGTTCTAGCCGTGAGCCATCACTCCACCGCTAACAAAGTAGGTCTGCCCGGTCACATAACTCGAGGCATCAGAAGCAAGGTATACTAATAGCGCTCCGAGGTCATCGGGCCGATACAGGCGACGCAGCGGGATGTAGCGCACCAAAGGGTCTCTTAACTCTCCTTCCTCACCTTCGGCCTCCCCAGATATCCAACCTACCCCGATAGCATTAACCCTTATATTCTGTCGTGCCCACTCCAGAGCTAAGGCCTTGGTAAACTGACCAACCCCTCCCTTACTAGCGCAATATGCAGTGCTATTGGGCAGGCCCCTCTCGGCCAGGACAGAAGTGATGGTAATAACCTTGCCCTCTTTTCTTTCCATCATGTGTTTGCCCACTGCCTTGGTGCACAGAAAGACCGCAGTCAGGTTGGTAGTTATCACTCGGTGCCATTCCTCCTCGGTTACTTCGAGCAAGGGCTGGGCAAACTGGAGGTCCATGCTATTGACCAAGATATCTATCTTCTCCCACTGGGAGGTGACCGCTACCGCCATTTCTTCAATCTGCTGATAGCTGGTCACATCGGTCGGGATAACAATCGCCTGCCGGCCCCAGTTCTTCACCTCCTGAGCCGCTTCCTCCATTTGCTTTCGGTCTTGGTCAGCAAGGGCAACATCGGCCCCCGCCTCAGCCAGGAACGAAGCCAGTGCTTTAAGCCAGCTTCGCCCCGCTCCAGCTACTACAGCTACTTTCCCTTCCAAGCTGAACCCCTTGGGAATCATGTTATCCTCCCTCTCTGTCCTGTTTTTTTTCTTTAAATTGGGATGACGGGGGCATAGCCAGTTGGAGCAGAGCCACCGGCTAATGTGCCGCCATCAATAGCAAATACCTCTCCGGTTACATAATCTGAGGCATCAGAGGCGAGGTAAACTGCTAACGCTCCTATCTCCCGTGGGTAACCAACACGCCCTACCGGGATAAAGGGGTCTCTGGTATCATACATCTCCTTAGACTGCCAGGTACGAAAAAGACCGGGGGCAATAGCATTTATCCTGATGCCCTCACGGCCTAGACTTAAGGCCAGGGACATGGTAAGCAGAATTACCCCTGCCTTGGCCGTGCAGTACATAAAACCACCCCGCAGTCCCCTCAGCCCGAAGCCAGAGGCAATATTGATTATCCTTCCCCCTCTCCTCTCCACCATGTGCTTGGCAACAGCCCGGGAGCAGAAGAAGGCACCGGTAAGATTAGTATCTATCCCCAGATGCCACTCCTGGTCGGTTATCTCCCAAAATGGCTTCCCCGCTCTATCACCTGTTTCCTCCCTGACGATACCGGCACAATTAACCAATATGTCAACCTTACCCCACTGGGAAATAGCCCTGGCCATCATGCCGTTGACCTCCTCGGACTTAGTGACATCGGTGGCGATAAACACCGCTCTTCGTCCCAGACCGACAACCTCAGCCGCCGCACTCTCACCATCCTTGGGCCGGAAATCGGTGACAATGATATCGGCCCCTGCTTCGGCTAGAGCCAGTGATATAGCGGTACCCAACCCCCCACCACCCCCAGTAACCACGGCCACCTTACCATCCAGAGTCAGTTTTTCTAACATTGGTAACCCCCTATTGACTTAATATTGCCTTTTTGCACCTCAATCAGGCGATATTCTTCTTTGTCTCCAGGTCATAATTGCCAGCGGACACCTCGGTAGGTCTTTAAGTGCTTCTCCCTCTTCTTACAGTGTCACCTACCTATCTGAACAAACCAGTCTAACCCCTGCTCTAGAACCACTCCCAGAAAAGGCTACAGGTTATACGAGGTGTCAACGGGTGGCATTTTTGATTGGACAAGAGACACGTAATCTTTCAAGGAACCGAAGTGGGGCTCTTTTTCCCATCCTGGAATCCCGGTAGCTCTTTTAGCCGCCGCTTTATACATTTCCCAATCAGCATCATAATAAAACATCATCTGTTGTGCTGCTAGAGACCCCTCAGCATGGATGGTATGGCTACCATGCTGCCAACCCGTGATATCCCTGGCTAGCCTTATAGCACGAAGCCGGTATTCAGTTGGTATCCCAGCTTTGCCTCCGAGATATTTCTCTAAAAGGGGACGTTCTTCAGGGTTATTCCAATCTCTATATGTAGTAGGATCGGCCGCAATTCCCCCGCAGATGTCTTGCACTATCTTTGTAGCCTGGTGGAAGTTATCAGCATACATGTACTTGGCTATATTTGTGAACATCATGTTGGGAACGACTAAATCTGCCTCAGCTTCTTTATCAGGGAACATGCAGGCGGCCAGACTTAGGGCTTTGACGGCCTCGGTAAGCTGTACCAGCCATGATAATTTGTCGCGAATATGAGCATATCTCTCCAGGCCATTATATTCGGCCATCAGTGCTGCTGTACCAGTAAGCTCTTCAAGCATTGGCACCATACGAGAACAAGCAAAAAGGCGATGATAAGTGCCAAAGAGGTAGGCGATATCTCTGGAAAACTGCCATTCGCCGCATGAAAACACCATTTCCCAGGGCACAAAAACGTCATCAAAGACAATCATGCACTCACTGTCACCGATTCCATGCCTTGAAGCACTAGGATAATCCCAATATGTTTCTTCAGTGCTTAGCCCCTTTATTGTAGGTTCTGAAGATATAAGGGTGATGCCCTTAGCGTTTAGCGGGGTGGCAAAGACTACAGCATAGTCCGCGTCTGCCTCTTGATGAGTCCGACACGGCAGAACAATCACTTCGTTACAAGCCGGCGTCGAACTTATATGATATTTGGCTCCCCTGACTACTATGCCATCCTTTTGCCGGTCAACAACCCTGACATAGTAATCCTTATGCTGGACCTGCTTTGAAGGGTGAAGACTCCGGTCTCCCTTAACATCTGTCTGGGCTCCAGTGATACCGATATCTGTATCTTGCAAGTGCTTGCGATAAAGCTCAACACGCTCAGTATAATTCGTGCCTAATTTCCTATCCATTCTTTCAGCGAGAACCCTTGATGAAGCCAAGGCATCAACCCCCATGCTATGAAGGCCCATTCCAGCGGTTCTAGTACCCTCTATGTAAACCTCCCTCTTTCGTATAAGGTCTTCACTAGTTTTGGGCGTTGTCCACAGGAAGTGGATATCTTCTCCCGCTTCATTCTTGGTCACGAAGAGGTCTCGGCGCTCAGGGTCATTAACAAGAGCATATTCTGCAGCGCCACCCGCAACAACTCTCCTCAGAACAGGGTGACTTGTTACATCCTTCACCCTTTCTCCCAAGTTGTAAATCACCCTACCATCCCTCAAGCTCTCCAGGTACTGCTCTACCGTTCTAATCATAATAACCTCCTTACTCTTACATGTATTGTTTCGATTAGCTTACCTAGTCCGCAATTTCTACATAGCAAAGCCCCCTTTCTTTTATTTATCCAAATTTTTCCCGGCTAGCGCTTTTTCATAAGTTCAAAGATGACACCGCCGGGGCCACCACTCTCTACATAGGCAAAATGACCCGGGTCTTTGATGATAAGCTTGGCCCCTTGTGCCAAGAGGTTAGAAGTCTCCTCCTCTACATCATCCACATAAAAGCCGAGGTGATGCAAACCTTCCCCGAAGGTATCAAGGAAGCGGGACTGAAATATCCGACCCTCCACAGGCTGTACAAGCTCAATCTGTAGCGGGCCCAGGTAGGCAAAGGCTAGCCTTGCTTTCCAGGAGCGCCCCTTGGCATCAGTGCCGCCAATATCCCTGAAAGTCCAGGGGCTAATGCCGAACATCGATGACCATGTCTCAATAACCTTATCAATGTCCTTTACCGCGATGCTAATTTGGTCAACCGTTTTTAGCTGAAGCTTATGAGTTCCGCCACTCCCCATATTAGTCAGCCTCCCTTCTTACAGTTAGTATATAATCTAATTAGCTGATTCTCCTCTGTCAAATCCCTCTAGGCGTGCCAAAGTTATGGCCTGATAGTATTAGTAATATCACCGTCCAGCCGCTGAAACCGGGAAAGCCATTCCAGCCTCTCCCGCTTTAAGTCCTCCGATATCTCCTGTATCTGCTCTTCGGTGTAGAAATTGCTCAAGTCAAATCGCTCCAGGTCTACGCCAGGGATATTGACGGGCACTTCATAGCCCCAGAACTCATCCTTCTTCCACGCAATCTTATCACGGGCTATCATTTCCAGTATCTTTAATGAGTCCTTATGGGTTATCTTCTGCCCTCTATCTGCCCCACCCACTTTTCCAGTGTTTAGAATAAAACACTCGATACCAGGGTTATTTCTCAGGAGGCTAAGAAGGATATTGCCTTCTTCTTCCTCCTCTCCAACAATAAAGGGATTGGTGCCAACCACCCTCAGCGCTTTACCCGCCTGGGCAGGGTCACCGGCTGAGGTCTCAATTGACTCACCCAGCATAAAGGCAGCCGCCGCCCATTCCGAGGTAAGACGCACTACCGGCGGCATAATATCATAGTGCCGGGTAATGAATACCATATAATCGACTTTCTCCAGGTCAATCTCACTGTCGGTAAAAGCGATGTCCCTCCTCTTGACCATTCCCCGGCCATTGGAGGTCAACGTAGAATTAAAGAAATCTACCTTGCCTGTTTCTGGCTCCACCCAGACATTTTCCAGTATAGCCCGAGGGCTTATCGCTGCCGCATACAGAAGAGGCTGTGCGCTGGGTTCCAGCCCGTCTGTCTTGAGATAGAAGGACTCCTCAGTGCCGATAGCGCTACCATCAGACCTCAGTATCACCACATCGTCCTGGCGAATCACCACCCTCTCCGGCGGACATAGCCAGTGGGAATGGCAGGAGAGTGTTGTCTTCCCGGTGCCACTGAGACCAAAGAGGAGAAAGCCAAAATCCCTCAGTTTTCCGTCTCGGAATACTCGTATAATCTTACTAGCGGCGTGAAGTCCGAGATTTCCTTCCTTCTTAGCCCAATACATCACCTGGCGAAGCATCGCCTTCTTGTTCTCACCCTTGTAGTCACTTCCCAAAATGAGGGTTAGACCTGAATCGGGAAAAACAAGAACCTTCTTTTCCGGCCATTCGGCAACAGTAATCGTGGTGAAGTCAGGCTCGCCTCCCTCGGAAGGAAACAGGGTATTACCCCACATTAGCGGTATCCGGGGATACTCAGCAGTAAAATACACACGGCAGTTTCTTTTGTAGCCCGGTGTCTGGCACATCACCCTATCGAGCATAATCATTTCCTTGTCCCTCAAGTATTCCATAACTTTGTGGACAAGCTGCTCATCTTCCGGGTCAAGCTCCTCCATCACCACCTCGGTAAATTTGGCAATTCTATTCCGCACCTTGGTAACTACCGAAAGATTGCCAAACTCGGTTATTACTCCTCCCTGTTCCAGTGCCCACTCTCTCAGTTTCTCCTCAGAGGGATTATCAATTATCCTTTTCGGTTTAAATTCTTTGTCAAAAATATCCTGCATAACCACCTCTGACAAGTTAGTAAATCAATTAACCAATTATAACATCATTTCTCAGTAAAGTGATATAATTCAGGGACAGGAAAGGGTGACAAGCCTATGATTCGTGAGTGCCAACCAGGTGACAGCAAGAGGATATGTTTTATCATCAATGAAGCAGCCAAAGCCTATGAAGGCGTCATACCGGCTGACTGCTATCATCAACCCTATATGAGTATGGATGAACTTGAGCGGGAAATGAAGCGCATGACCTTCTCCGGCTGGGAAGCAAACGGAGAGCTTGTCGGGATAACCGGGCTTGAACCGATTAAGGATGTTACTCTTATCCGCCATGCCTATGTATTACCCCGGTGGCAGAAACAGGGGATAGGCAGTGAACTCTTAAACCACCTCAAGGCTCTGGTTACTACTCCTCGCCTGCTGGTGGGGACATGGGCTGACGCTTACCGGGCAATTCGCTTCTACCAGAAACACAGCTTTATTCTCCTGCCCGATAAGGACGAGCTACTCAGAACCTACTGGGACATCCCCCAGCGCCAGATAGAGACCTCGGTGGTGCTGGGGACAGAGAGAGCGAATAGAGAAGAATAGTTTCTTTCAGAGTGAGAGGCCGTTAGCCTATAATCTCTTGCCTACTGTAGTAGCGATAGAGGGCGGATAGTGCTTTGATGGCTCGTTCCGCTGATGGATATACCGGTATTCGCTTTGACTCCAGTTGCTGGGTCATCTCCCTTCCCTGGACAGGGTCAACCGCCCAGGTTACAACAGGTTTACCCTTTTTAACCACATCAGAAAACATTTTGGCGAGCCGCCCCGAAGCTGCCAGGAAAAATCCACCCGTTTGTATCGCCAGGCAATCAACATTCGGGTCATCTGCCAGAGCATCCAGAAGAACACCATAGACGTCAGCCGCATCATAAAACTGGGCACTGACCCCCATATCAAATGGATTTACCGGAATATCCCAGGTGGGAAAAACGGAGCGGAGTTTGCCATGCGTCTCTGGACTCAACTCGGCCAGGGTAAAGCCATTAAACTGGCAGAGGTCGGCGGCGATTACCCCCTCTCCGCCAGGAAAAGTGGCTACGGCAACTCTATTTTTCTGCAGAGGGGGCAAATACTCAAAAATCTTCGCCAGGTCAAAAAACTCATCCAGACCCTGCGCCCGAATCGCTCCTGATTGCTTTAAGGCGGCATCGACGATGGCATCACTTGACTTAATTATAGCACCAGTGTGCGAGGATGCTGCTTTGGCTCCGGCAGCGGTTCGACCTGTCTTGAGAACAATCACTGGCTTTTCCCTGGTAGTATCTTTCAAAAGCTGCATGAATTTTCTGGCGTCACCAGCAATACTCTCCATGTGTATGGCAATGACCCTTGTCTCAGGGTCTTGCGCCAGATACTCCAGAGCGTCAACCTCATTAACATCAATCTTGTTACCCAGGTCAATAAGCTTACTCAGGTAGAGATTAAAGTCTGAGAGAAGCCAGTTAAGCCTGGGCTGATATAACCCCGACTGAAAGATAAAGGAAAGCCACCCCCGGGGCAGCTTCTCAGTAGGACCAAAACCAATGATAAAGTTGTTTCGGGTGTTGATGGGGCTGAGTGCGTTCGGCCCAATTGCCCTGATTCCATTCTCCCTTAACAGGCTCGATATTTCATCCTGTAGCCCTCTCCCACTCTCGCCGGCCTCAGAAAAACCCCCCGGGATTAGGGTAACACCCTTTACCCCCTTGGCAACACAATCCCTGACAATATCTAGCGTTTTACTGGCTGGAACAGAGATTACAACCAGGTCTATATCCCCTTCAATACTCTTCAAATCAGGGTATGCTTTTAATCCCATAATCTCTTCAGCATTGGGATTTACCGGATATATTTTTCCCGGGAATTTTAGCTTTACCAGGTTTGGTACCAGGTAAAAGTTAGGCGTGTCCGGATTTCTGGAGGCACCGACCACAGCTACGCTTTTCGGATAAAAAAATAAATCCAAAAAATGACGCTCACCCTTACTCATACAGCCTCCTATCACACTGCCTGAATTATGCCACCTCTACCGGCAGCAGCTTATTGGTTAAATTCTCATCACTTCTAGCATACACCTTAATATAGTTGTCGGTAAGACCAGACCAGAGCCCGTTAGACTGCTTCTCCCATAATACTGGCATAACCTTGCCTAAAAATTGCTGCCTGAAGTTTTGTGCACTCTCTCCAGCCAAAGCCAGCATTTTCTGGCTGCGCTGCTTTTTAATTTTGTCCCCCACCGGCTGGGACATCTGGGCCGCCTGAGTCCCCTGGCGTGGCGAGTAGGTAAACACATGAATCCTGGCAAATTGTAACTGCCGACAAAGCTCGTAGCTTTCTTCAAACTCCTCCTCAGTTTCCCCGGGGAAGCCAACAATAATATCGGTGGTGATAGCTACATCGGGCACCAGCGCCCGAATTAAAGATACTGCGCCCTGAAACTCACTCATGCAGTAGCGCCGCTTCATCCGACTGAGCACCCCGTCACTGCCGCTCTGCAGAGACAGGTGAAAATGGGGACACAGCCTCTTGTTATGCCACAGCCCGATAAGTTCAGGGGAGATTTCCCGGGGCTGGAGGGAGGATAGCCTTAATCTAGTTACATCGGTCTCAGCCAGGATACGTTCAAGCAAACCCTTTAGATTGACGCCGTTATAATTATACGAGCCAATATTGGTTCCGGTTAATACCGCTTCCTTGACGCCATCAGACACCAGGTGCCCGACCTCAGCAACAACCCGACCAACAGGCAGGCTTTTCTCCCACCCCCGCACCAGGGGCACAATACAGTAGGAGCAAGGGTTATTACAGCCATCCTGAACCTTGATGAAGGCACGAGTCCTGAATACAGGCTTATAATTGGTAGCCAAGCCTCCCCGGGCGGAGGCTGGGCTGCTCGGGCAACCAGATTCTTGCAGTAGCCGCAGCAAATGCGGTTTTTCATCATTGCCCACGACCAGACCAACCCCCTCAATCTGAGCCAGCTCCTGGGGCACCCGCTGAGCATAGCACCCAGCCGCTACCACCAGCGCGTCAGGGTTTCGGCGATGAGCCAGCCTGAGCAAGTGGCGAGATTTGGCATCGGCAATATGAGTAACCGTGCAGGTGTTCAGTATATAGACATCGGCCTCATCTACCAGCGATACCAGCCTGTGCCCCGCCTCAGCGAATTGTCTGGCTAAAAACTCTGTCTCGGCTTGGTTCAGCTTACAGCCTAAAGTGTCCAAGGCGACCTTCATACACTCACATCCCTCATCAGGTTTCCTTGTCATTGCCAGCGAAGCGAACAATCCCTCTTCGCAGATTGCTTCGAGACTCCGTCTCTCGCAATGACTGCAAGGTGGCAAAGCCAAGTTGCACTTCAATCGCTATTTTGGAGTCTCACCAATCTGATTGACTATCCGACTAGAAATACATTATACTAACCATACTCTCAGGTAAGCAAATTGGGGGGGACTTGATAAGCAATCGTGACAATAGGGTGGTGATTACCGGGATAGGTACTCTGTGCCCACTTGGTCTGAATATGGCTACCACATGGGAAGCTCTTATTGCCGGTAAGTCTGGTATTGATTACATTACCCTCTTTGACGCCGAGCCCTTTGAGACCAAGTTTGCCGGTGAGGTAAAGGGGTTCGAGCCTACCGACTATATCAACCGCAAGGACGCCCGCCGTATGGACCGCTTCGCCCAACTGGCAGTTGCTGCCAGCCTGCAGCTGGTAGAACAATCCGGAATCCAAATCAACTCCGCCAACCAGGACAACATTGCTATCGTAGTTGGCAGCGGCATTGGCGGTCTGACCACCCTATTTGAACAGACCAAAGTACTATTAGAAAAGGGACCAGACAAGGTAAGCCCATTCCTAGCCCCGATGATGATATCTGATATGGCAGCGGCGCAGGTATCCATTACGCTGGGAGTGAAAGGACTAAATCTCTGCACCACATCAGCTTGCTCCAGCAGCTCAGATGCTATAGGAGTAGCTTATGAACTCATTAAGCGGGGTGATACCCAGGCGGCATTAGCCGGCGGCAGTGAGGCAATAATCAACCCCGTAGGTATTACTGCCTTCAATGCCCTCAGGGCTATCTCAACCAGAAACGATAAGCCACAGCTAGCTTCCCGCCCCTTTGATGCTGAACGTGATGGCTTTGTCATTAGTGAAGGAGCTTGCCTCCTCACTCTGGAAAGTCTTGCCCATGCCCAAAAGCGAGGAGCTAACATTCTGGCTGAAATTATAGCCTATGGAGCCAATGCTGATGCCTTCCATGTTACACAGCCGTCTGAGGACGGAGAGGGTGCCGCCAAGGCAATGCAACTAGCACTCGATAGAGCAGGACTGGCTCCCAGTGAAATTGATTATATTAACGCTCATGGCACCTCTACACCACTAAACGACAAGGTGGAGACCACGGCGATAAAGACCGTATTTGGTGACTACGCCTACCGTATTCCAATAAGTTCTACTAAGTCAATGCTAGGACATATGATAGGCGCTGCCGGTGCTATTGAGGCAGCGATATGCACTATGGTTATCCAGCACGGAATAATACCACCGACGATAAACCTTACCCAACCTGACCCTGAATGCGATTTGGATTATGTGCCTAATGTATCCCGCCAGGCCAAGGTTACCACCACCCTTTCTAATTCCTTCGGTTTTGGCGGTCACAATTCAGTCCTGATTCTACGAGAATATGGTGAGGCATAGCCGCTGGAATCTTCTGCCACCTACTCCAGACAAACATCTGATTAATGCTTCAGGTTTCTCTTCGCTAATAGCTCAGCTCCTTTATAATCGCGGCCTCACTGAGCCATCTCAGCTAGAATCGTTCATCGCCGCTGATGAGAGGCTATCTGGTGACCCTGCCCTGTTGTCTGACATGCACCAGGCAGTAGCCAGGATTTACCAGGCTTTGCTTTCAGGTGAAAACATCGCTATCTACGGGGATTTTGATGCTGATGGCATCACTGCTACTGCCCTCTTAGTCCAGGGGTTATCAATCCTGAATTGTAAGGCTACTCCCTATATACCCCATCGCCTGACCGAAGGCTATGGACTGAAAACAGCCGCACTAGAGAATCTATACCGGCAGGGCATTAGCCTGGTTATTACCGTTGATTGCGGAATCACCGCCTTCTCCCAGGTTAAGAAGGCACGTAAGATGGGACTTGATATAATTATTACCGACCATCACACCCCCCCAGCCACAGTCCCACCAGCCACCGCTGTGATTAATCCCAAGCTGCCTGATTCAAATTACCCTTTCTCGGAGCTAGCCGGTGTTGGGGTAGCCCTCAAGCTCCTTCAGGCTCTATTCCAGGGTATCGGCAAAGAGAAGCAACTCAACGAACTAATAGACCTGGTAGCCCTGGGGACGGTAGCCGATATGGTGCCTCTACTGGGAGAAAACCGATACCTGGTTAAACAAGGGCTGAAGCTAACCAATGCCTCCCCCCGCCTTGGCATCAGGGAAATAATAGACCAGACCGGGTTAAATATCGGCAGTCTTGATACCGCAAGCATCTCCTGGACTATAGCCCCGCGCCTAAATGCCGCCGGCAGACTGGAACATGCCATGAGCAGCTATAAACTGCTGATGACCGACTCACCGCAGGAGGCACACGAGCTAGCTATATGGCTGGAGCAAAAAAATACTGAACGGCACAGGTTAACCACCAAGGCACTAGATAAGGCTAGAGAGCAGGTATTAGCTCAGGGCATTTCACCACTGCTGGTAGCCGGTGATAGAGACTACCCCGCCGGCATCATGGGGTTGGTAGCCAGTAAGCTATCTGAGGAATTCTATCGCCCGGCAATTGTCATCAGAATTGGTGAGCAGATGAGTAGCGGCAGCTGTCGCAGCATCCCTGAGTTTAATATTATCCTCGCCTTAACCCAGTGTAGCAACCTCTTTTCCTATTTTGGCGGGCATTCCCAGGCAGCCGGTTTTTCCCTGCCAACCAGGAACTTACCTCGCCTGCACCAGGCACTTTTACAGATGGCAACTGCCCAGCTAGAAGGGGTTGACCTTCGTCCCAAACTGGATATTGATGCCGAAGTTATGCTATCCGACCTGGGTGGAGATACCTTTCCCATGATGCAAAAGCTGGCACCGTTCGGTCAAGGTAACCCAGCGCCTACCTTCCTCAGCCGCCGGGTAGAAATTATCGATTGCCGCGCTATGGGCGCTAACGGAGAGCACCTGAGGCTGAAACTAAGACAGGGTGGCACGGTATGGGATGGGGTAGGTTTTGGATTGAGCAACTACCTGACTGAGGCATCCTCCCCCCTCAACATCGTGTATAACCTGGAAATAGACCGCTGGGGTGGACAGGAAAAGCTCAGGCTCAATATCCTCGATTTTGCACCGGCTAAGTAAAAGACATTTATTGGAGGGAAGTTTGAAGGGGCGAAGCCCCTTCAAGAATTCTCTTCCCCCTCTCCTTTGAAGGAGAGGGGGATACAGGGGGTGAGGTAGAAACATAATCTAAAACTAGGGTAAATTGGGAGAAACGAGCTAGGAGTTCAGATATTAGATTCTCTCCCCGCCAGCAAAGCTTTCCACAGACTTGGCTCGCTGTCGTACTATCGACAACAGAGTTTAAGCTCTTACCACCTAAATAGTATGAACTTGCCCAAGATTTTACTGTTTGCCACCTTTCTCGCGAACCAAGCCATAAGCCAGCAGTGCAAACGGACCACCAACCAGGGCAGCTAGGCGCCAGAACCAGGGACTAATGCCACGAAAGGCTGAATCTATGGCTACCACCAGAAAGCAGCCCAGCCAGATACCAATGGCCAGAATACCCAAATCCATTTCGTTACCTCCTTATTCGCTTTCACTTTCTTCCCCCACCTTTACCCACCGTGTTCTCAAAGCCAGCAAGGGGATAGCGATGGCTAATACTATTATGGCGATAACCTGAGCCTGGTGTAAACCGAAGAGAAAGGGTGTCCCCACTCGCATGAAATCAGTACTCAAACGCCATAAAGAGTATAGGCTGAGGTAGATAAGAAACAGCGAGCCATCGGGTTTGAACCGCCCCCTTAATTTGACCAATACTCCGAAAACGAGCAGATTATATATAAGCTCATAAGGCTGTGTCGGGTGAATGGCAACCCCTAGACGCGCAAGGCTATCAGGGTGAATATAGACAACGCTCCAAGGTAGCCAAGAGGGCGCTTTTACGCCATAGCAGCAGCCATTTATGGTGCAGCCTACCCGACCAACAGCCTGAGCCAGTATGATAGCCGGCGCCACTAAATCAGCAAAGTAAGCAAACTGGAGCTTGCTGAACTTGCTGTAAATCCAGACACCGAGAGCTGCTCCCAAAATAGCGCCATAGGCAGTTAGACCACCCCCGCCGATAATCTGCCCCGGGTACCGGCTGTAGTGTTCCCACAAGTCAACAACATGGAACAACCTTGATATCACTATTCCTGAAGGAATACCCACCAGAGCCGCCGTAAAAACGGTATCATAGGAAATTTTGGCTCCCTTCCTTACCTGCCACATCACCCACAGGATTATCACCAGAATAGCCAGGGCAATCATAATGCCATACCATCTAATATTTAAGAAGGCTATCGGATTTATACCTATTTCAATCATATTCCCCCCAAGAAATCAGAGTATTGTGGTAACCCTCCCCCTTTATCCCCCTCCCTTGATAAGGGAGGGGGAAGTAGTTATATAAGAGAGGCTTCGCCTCTCTTTGACTCTCCTTTTAAGGAGAAGGGGAAGTTTGTTTTAAGAGGGGCGAAGCCCCTCTATAACTCCCCAATTATCTATAATTACTCAGCAACCCTTCAAGCAGTATCTGGGCTGCTTTCTTGTCTAGAGGTTTATTATTATTACCACACTTGGGCGACTGGATACAACTGGGACATCCCTCCTGGCACGGACACTCGGCAATTGCCCCCAGTGTCGCCTGCCAAAGCTCCTCCACCAGGTCAAAGCCCTTCTCGGCAATGCCAATGCCACCGGGATAGGCATCATAAATAAATATCTGGGCTCTCCCGGTATCAGGGTGTAAGGGAGTAGATACGCCGCCGATATCATTGCGGTCACACAGGGTAAATAAGGGAAGGATAGCGATAGCAGCATGCTCAGCAGCGTGTAAGCCACCGGCAAAGTCCAGTTGCTCCTCATCCAGCCGAGTCACCGCCTTGGCTGGCAGGTCAAACCAGAGGGCAACAGTAGGAAAACGCTGAGGTGGCAGGTCAAGTGGTTCCTCACCGATAACTTCCTCGGTGAATTGCGCCTTTTTCTTAAAGCCAACTACACTATTGGTAACCTCTACCTCACCCAGGTATACCTTCACCTGTCCACAGCTTCTATCACGAATTCGCTTAACAATACGCAAATCCTCAATTTCCTTAGTCTGAGTATAATAAGAGACAGTGGTCGGCACCGCGTAGGCGGTGCGGCCAGCCAGGTCAAGGTCAGTTACCAGATAGGATTCTCCCTGGTGGAGATAAATAGCACCAGGATGTATCTGAAAAAAGGCGACACTAGCCTCTACAGTCTCCAGCAGAGAACCAGAGGAGGTGTCAATAACAGCGAAGTTCTCCCCGGAGGTAGCACGAATATTGATTGCCTGAGCCGGGTAGGCGATAGTCGGTGAAAGATGCCACCTGTGGCGACGCTCCCTGAGCATGCCCTGCCCTTCCAGCTCTGCCCTTTCCTGAGCAAAGAGAGGACCAAAGAAGTTTTCATCATCGCTGGTTAGTGGCAATTCCCAGGCAGCACACAATAGGTGGGCTCTCAAAATATAGGGGTTTTCGGGGTTAACCAAGGCATTCTCAACGCTTTTTTGAAAAAAGAAGTCAGGGTGATGCATAAAATACTGGTCGAGAGGATTATCCAGACCGATAAAAAAGCTTAGCGAGCTATCTTTACCGCGACCACTCCTACCCGCCTGCTGCCAGGTACTGGCAATACTCCCCGGATAGCCGGTAAGCACTGTTGCCTCCAGGTCACCGATATCTATGCCTAATTCCAAAGCAACCGTAGCCACCGCTCCTATAAGTTGACCACTAAATAGCTCCTGCTCTATTTGGCGCCGTTCCTCAGGGAGATAACCCGCCCGATAAGCCTTGATTCGTTCTGCCAGGGCTGGATTAACTTCGGCTAACCTGTCCCGTGAGTAGGTGTAGATAAGCTCGGTCAGCCGCCGAGTACGGGTAAAGGTTAAAGTGCGAATGTCCTGACTCACCAACTCAGTAAATAGGTTGGCCGCTTCGCTATTAGCACTACGGCGAATGCTCCTCGCCTCATCTATGATTGGAGGCTCCCAGAAAACAAAGTCCTTCCCTCCATGAGGAGAGCCATCATTATCAACTACGGTGAAGGGTAAACCGGCCAGCTTTTCGGCATGCTCACCGGGGTTAGCTATAGTGGCTGAGCAGCAGATGAAGCGAGGGTTTGAGCCATATAGGTTACACAGGCGGCACAGGCGACGCAGCACGCCGGCGACATGGGAACCAAAAACACCACGATAGATATGGGCTTCATCTATTACCACATACCTCAAGCTTCGCAGCAGCCCTGACCAGGATCGATGATTGGGCAGTATACCGAGGTGAAGCATATCCGGGTTGGTAAGTATTATCCTGGCCCGTTTCCTTATCTCAGCCCGTTCAGCCGGTGGCGTGTCGCCATCAAAGGTAGCAAAATCCTCCGCCCTGAATAGACCGGGGCAAAATAGCTCCCTCAAAGCACGCAACTGGTCTTGAGCCAGTGCTTTGGTTGGGAAAAGGTAAAGAGCACGACTGGCTGGTTCGGTTAAAAGCGCCTGGAGTGCGGCAATATTATAGCACAGGCTCTTACCACTGGCGCTTGAGGTTGCCACCATGACATTTTTGCCCTGTCGGGCATTATTCACTGCTTCAGCCTGGTGAGTATAAAGGGACGATAAGCCATGCTCGTTAAGGCAATCTTGAAGGCTAGCTACCAGAGGCTCATCTAATCCAGCACAGTCCGCATTGCGGGGTGGAATATGCTCGATATGAACAATCTGGCCGCTATAAGTAGGTTGAGTTCTAAGATAGTGGAGGAAAGCCGATGTGTCCATTATGGCTCTTATAAAATTTACCCGGGGGAATCCTTACTCGCCTAAACTAGAAACAGGCAGAATCTCAATCTCGTAGTCAAGTATCTCCACTTCAAACCGACTATCAGTAATAAAGTCCACTATCCTTGACAGGACTTGATTAGCATGCCGCTTATCATTGCTAACACAGGAGATACCGAGAGTAGCCAATTGCCATAAATCCTGGTCGTCAACCTCAGCTACGGAAACGTTGAATTTGCTTCCCACCCGGGTGGTAATGGATTTCAACACCCGTCGCTTACCCTTAAGAGATAGATTCTCAGGTAAACGAAACCTGATACGACACACACCGACATGCATGGTATATACAGAAACCAATATACACCCGGCAGTTGGTCAGGTCAAGCTAGGACAAAACTAAGAAATATTTTAAAAATAGTTGGCAGGGGTCTTGACAAATGGTATCATTAATGATACCATCTTTTGTAGAGGGATGGATTCCACAGATGACGTAGTCAAACAACTGGAGAGGAGTCCGAATAATGTTAGGTTCGCTGACCTCTGTAAAATCTGTGATTATTACTTCGGGGAAGCACGGCAAAGGAGTAGTAGCCACCGTATATACAAGACTCCCTGGCTGGGTGACCCCAGAGTAAACATACAAGAGAAAGATGGTAAAGGAAAAGCCTATCAAGTTAGGCAGGTAATAAAAGCAATTAAAAGACTGGGGGTGCAAAGTGGTAATAAAAGTAGCAGGGAAAAATGACCGCTATACCTACCGAGTCACTTGGTCTGAAGAGGACAAGGAATATGTGGGCTTGTGCGCAGAATTTCCTAGCCTTAGTTGGCTCGATGATACTCAAGAAGCGGCATTACAAGGCATAAATAATGTTGTGGCAGACGTTATTTCAGATATGGAGTCTAATGATGAGGCTATCCCTGAGCCAATATCGGTCAAGCATTATTCAGGCAATTTCACGGTACGCATCCCATCTGAAGTACATAGAAAACTTGCTATACAGGCAGCAGAGTCCAGGGTCAGCGTTAATCGCCTAATCAGCGCAAAGTTAGCTGCGGACTAAATTTGTGGTTGCTTTCCCCACCTAGTTCTAGCTGCCTTCCTTGCTATCTCTACTCGTCTTTCAGGTGTGAGACTTGCAGCCCTAGCTTTACCACCTTTCAAACCACCAAGCCTACCTAATGCCACAGGGTCAAAGGTTTTAGCTGGTTTAGGTCTAGGCTGTTCTATTTGCCCCGTAGCTTCTTGAACCACCCTAAATGCCGTGATACTGAAATCGTGTTCTTTTTTCACTCGTTTAACCATACCTCAATTATAACACCTGTCGCTCAAGCATTGTCAACGCTCAAGCATTTCAAATTGACCCACTACCCGAAACTAAACTTTCGTTTACAGCCACAACCAGCTTGTGCTATAATCTCTTAGCTTATGCTATACTTATTATTTGTCAGAGCAGTTATGTCAATATAAAGAATAGAGAGGTAGTATAACTTGGGCAAAGCAGAGAAGACAAAAACCATAGAAAAGTTTGCCCTTCACGAGGGAGACACCGGTTCAACTGAGGTTCAGGTAGCCCTGCTTACCGAGAGAATAAATCAATTAACCGGGCACATGGCGGCTAATCGCCATGACTACCATACACAACACGGCTTAATTAAACTTGTAGGAAAAAGAAGAAGACTACTGGCTTACCTCAGTAGAGAGGATGTAGACCGATATCACAACCTGATTAAACAACTCGGGCTACGCAAGTAAAGCCATCAAAGGCGGGAGCCAAGCCCTTGAGGATACTTAGCAGGAGCGCCACAGCCTATGTGGCAAAGGGTAAGCCTGCTTAAAAAGAGGAGGAACCATTGCTAAAATCCCAGTCTTTTGAATGTGAGGTTGGAGGCAGAAACCTCACTATAGAAACAGGAAAGCTTGCCGGGCAGGCAACTGGAGCAGTAACTGTCCACTATGGAGATACTGTGGTTCTGGTTACTGTTTGCATCAGCGATAAACCCCGAGAGGGTGTAGATTTTCTGCCCCTGACCGTTGACTATGAAGAAAGACTATATGCCGTCGGTAAAATCCCAGGTGGCTTTATCCGAAGAGAGGGGCGTCCCAGCCAGGAGGCGACCTTAGCCTGCCGACTTACCGACCGCCCGCTGCGTCCGCTCTTACCCAAGAAGTGGCGTAACGATATTCAGCTTGTAATTACCGTGCTTTCCGCCGACCAGGAAAATGACCCTGATATTCTAGCTGTTATCGGTAGCTCGGCTGTCCTATCAATATCGGAAGTACCATTTGAAGGTCCGGTGAGTGCTGTCCGTATCGGCTATATTAACGACGAGTTAATATTAAATCCAACATTACCCCAGCTTGAAGACAGCCTATTTGACCTCGTTGTCGCCAGTACCAAAGAAGCCGTAGTAATGGTAGAGGCAGGAGCCCAAGAGGCTTCAGAAGACATTATTACCCAGGCAATTCAATTTGGTCATAAGGCGAACCAGGATATTATTAAGCTCCAAGAGCAGCTTCAGCAGGCTTATGGTAAACCCAAGATAGAAGCCCCCGTTACTGACATTAACCCTGAAGTAGTTGCCGCTATTTCATCAGTTGCCGGTGAGCAATTTACCCAGGCCCTGAGTCACTCGGAGAAATCACAGCGTGAGCAAGCACTCTCTGAGCTAGAGAAGGAACTTGTTGAGCGTCTAGGGGAATCATTCCCTGAAGAGGACATACTTTCCGCTTTTGATGCCAAGGTTGGGACTGAACTCAGAACCAGTCTCCTTGACAGAGAACAGCGTATCAGTGGTCGTAGCTTGACAGAGGTCAGGCCCATTAGCTGTGAAGTAGGGCTGCTACCTCGCACCCATGGCTCAGCCCTATTCACCCGGGGTCAGACACAAGTGCTGACCATTGCTACCCTGGGCTCCACCAGAAAGGAGCAGCAACTTGACGGATTAGGCATAGAGGAGACCAAACGCTTTATCCACCACTACAACTTCACTCCCTTCTCTACCGGTGAGGTGAAGCGCATCGGTTCACCCGGTCGCCGTGAAATTGGACATGGTGCTCTAGCTGAACGCTCCCTTGAACCGATATTACCCAAAAATGAGGAGTTCCCTTACACTATTCGCCTTGTCTCCGAGGTTCTTAGCTCCAGCGGTAGCACCTCTATGGCCAGCGTTTGTGCTAGTACCCTATCCCTGATGGATGCCGGGATACCGATAAAGAGAGCGGTAGCCGGGATAGCTATGGGCTTGGTTACTGGTGACCAAAACAACTATGTTATCTTGACCGATATTGAAGGCATAGAGGATAATTACGGTGATATGGATTTCAAGGTAGCTGGCACTACTGAGGGCATCACCGGGCTACAAATGGACACCAAACTCAAGGGCATAAGTTTGGAAATCGTAGAGAAGACACTAGAGCAAGCCCGGGAGGCTCGCTTGTTCATTCTGGATGCGATGGAGCAAACAATCAGTTCCAGTCGTCCTGAACTGAGCCATTATGCGCCGCGAATGCATAAAATGTCAATTAACCCCGATAAAATCGGCAGCGTAATCGGCCCCGGAGGCAAGACAATCCGAGCCATTTCTGACGAGAATAAAGTGACTATTGATATTAATAATGATGGCACGGTGCTTATCGGCTCACCTGATGAGGCAGCCGCCCGTAAGGCAATCGAAATAATCGAGAGTCTAACCAAGGAAGCAGAAGTTGGTGGCATATACACCGGAAAGGTAACCCGCCTGATGAACTTCGGCGCCTTCGTAGAAATTCTCCCCGGTAAAGAAGGTCTGGTTCACATCAGTGAACTAGCTGACTATCGGGTAGCTAATGTTGAGGATATAGTTAAAGTAGGTGATGAGATTACGGTTAAGGTAACTGAGATTGATAATATGGGCAGGGTAAACCTGTCACGGCGAGCGGTGCTTGAAAAGCTTCAGATACCCGGGAGTAAGGTAAAGGATTCACTCTCTCCAGACTACCCATTTAGAACACAGCAGGATACTCACTCCTCACCACACCCCCACCCTCCCCAGAATAAGCGGCGTTACTAGGATAAAGGGGTTTTAGTGATGGAGACAATAAGGGTAGTGGTTCAGGGGGCATTAGGCAGAGTGGGGCGAGAGGTGCTTAATGCCGTATGTCAGGAGCCCAAAACGCAAGTAGTTGGCGCGGTAGAACTGCAGGTTTCTGAAGATTACCTGCCTTTGCCTGATGGCTCGGGCACAGTCCCCTTCTCTTCCAATTTAGACCAAATTCTCACCAGTTGCCAGCCCGATGTATTAGTCGACTTCACTATCGCTAAAGCTACCATGCCGGCAGCGCGCACAGCGGCTAAACAGGGTGTTAATCTGGTAATAGGAACTACCGGGTTAACCGCCGATGAAATTAGTGAGATTGACCAGTTATCAAGAGCTCACCAGGTTGGGATAGTGATAGCTCCAAACTTTGCTCTGGGAGCAGTTCTGATGATGCACCTGGCCAAGATAGCTGCCAAATACCTTGACTACGCTGAAATCATAGAGCTACATCACGAGCGTAAGGTTGATGCTCCTTCGGGAACTGCCCTTTCTACTGCCAGAGCCATGGCAGCCGCTAGAGGTAAGCCATTCCTTCAGCCTTCAGTACAGGGAGAGGCTCCGGTTAGTCGTGGGCAGTCAGTTGAGGGAGTAACCATTCATAGCGTGCGCCTGCCTGGTCTAATGGCACATCAGGAGGTAATTCTGGGCGGAGACGGCCAGACGCTGAGGATAAGGCATGATCAGATTAGTCGGGAGGCCTTTATGCCCGGCGTGATACTAGCTATTAAGGAAGTAGTTAAACGCCAGGGGCTAATCTACGGCCTAGATGCCCTGCTCAATCTATAGGAGATGGTAATGAAAGGGTATAGAGTAGCTATTGTTGGTGCTACCGGCTTTGTCGGACAGGAGTTCATCAAAGTCCTAGAGCAACGCGACTTCCCTATGGAGTCGATTAGCCTGTTGGCTTCAGACCGCTCAGCCGGCAAGAAGATGTTTATCACCCACCAGGAGATTGAAGTCAAAGAGACTGTTCCTGAGTCTTTCAAAGGAATAGATATCGCTCTCTTCTCGGCTGGCGCTGAGACCAGTCGCTACTTCTCACCTATAGCCGCCCAATTAGGAGCGGTAGTTATTGATAATAGCTCCGCTTTTAGAACGACACCTACCGTGCCACTGGTAGTACCTGAGGTCAATCCTGAAGACATTAAATGGCATAGGGGGATTATAGCTAATCCAAATTGCTCCACTATTCAAATGGTAGTGGCTCTATACCCACTACACAAGGTCAATCCCATCAAGCGCATTATCGTCGATACCTACCAATCAGTGTCAGGCACTGGCGGCGCCGCCGCCGAGGAATTAACCACACAAGCCAAGCAGGTATTAGACGGGCAAAACACTGTCCCCCATGTTTTCCCTCACCAAATAGCCTTTAATGTACTGCCGGAGATAGATGTTTTCCTGGACAATGGATACACTAAAGAAGAATGGAAAATGGTAGAAGAAACAAGAAAGATAATGCATGCTGATGATATAGCTATTTCGGCTACTTGTGCGCGAGTCCCGGTACTTACCGGACATAGCGAGGCTGTCCATGTAGAATTCTCCCAACCTATGTCTCCTGACGAGGCACGGCGTATTCTCGCCCAGGCCCCAGGGGTCAAAGTATTGGATGACCCGGTTATTAGTCTTTATCCTCAGCCCTGGTCGGCAGTCGGCACTGACGAGGTCTTCGTTGGACGCATCCGTCGAGATGCTTCCCATCCTCGTGGTTTAGCTATGTGGATTGTAGCCGACAATCTGCGTAAGGGAGCTGCCCTAAATGCAGTCCAGATTGCCGAAGAGATGACTAAAAGAGAATGGATACATCCGAGGAGGCAAAATGAAAAAACCGGGACGATTGCTGACAGCCATGGTAACCCCCTTTAATGAGAAAGGGGCGGTTGATTATGAACAAGCCAAGAAGCTGGCGCTAGCCCTGCTTGACTCGGGGAGCGATGGTCTGGTGCTCGCGGCTACAACCGGGGAGTCGCCGACGCTTGTCCGAGAGGAGGAAGCGTGCCTGTTTACCGAAGTTAAATCGGCGGTGGGCGACCGGGGAACGATTATTGCTTACACCGGCAGCAACAGCACCACCGAGGCTGTGGCGGCGACTAAAGCGGCCGAAAAGATTGGGGTTGATGCTTGCCTGTCGGTTGTCCCTTACTATAACAAGCCATCGCAGGAAGGCATATATCAGCACTTCAAGGCTATCGCCGGAAGCACCAGCCTGCCCTGCATAATGTATAACATACCTTCACGCGTGGTCATCAATATGTCGGTGGAAACTATTGTCAGGTTAAGCCAGATAGACAACATCGTCGGTATCAAGGAGGCCAGCGGCGATATGAGCCATGTTGCTCAAACGCTCAATAATGCCAGGGAGAACTTCCTCATCTGGAGTGGCAATGATAACGATACCTTTCACATCATGGCTCTTGGTGGCTATGGCACCATCGGCGTTACCACGCATCTCGTTGGTAAGCAAATCAAGGAGATGATGGACGATATTCTCGCCGGGCAGGTTGAGGAAGCGGCGGCTATTCACCGCCACCTGCTGCCGCTGGTAAACTCGCTTTTTATCCAGCCTAGCCCGGCACCGCTGAAGTACGCCCTTAATCACCTCGGCTTCTATGTAGGGAAACCCCGCCTGCCCCTTACCGAGCCCGATGAAAAATCAGCCGCTGTTATCAGAGAGACCCTCAAAAACTATAAGATTGACCTGCCGGTATAGGCGGGAACTACTGTCCTGTAACACCCTGATTAAAAGATACAAGAGGTTTGTCCCTGAGAGTAATAATCGGTAGAGTATAATACCTTTAAATATTGGATTTAGCTTTAGGTGGTACTTTTTAGTACCACCTTGTATTTTATGGTGGTGAAAAGTTCGTTAGCAAAAATGTTAGCAGATTGCCTTCAAGAATCGCAGAATACTAAAAGCCCCAAATGGGCTTTTCTTTCTTCTTCTTAGGAGGGATTAAGCGCTTCACTGTTTTTGGAGTCTGACCGATCTTTTTGAGTTGTGTCGCAGAGAGTTTGTTTTGATCATACATCTTATGGTGAGTTGGGCACATTGGGAGAACCTGAGATCCGCCTCGTGAACGTGCCCTGATGTGGGCTTGCTCAAGAATACCGACCTGCTTTTCTGTTTGACCACAGATGACACACCTGTTCTTGTGACTAGCTTTGATTGCTGTCCATTCGGCTTTACCAACCATTTTATGCCCCCCCAGTTCAAGAATAGTAAAACAAATATAGCACCGCAAGAGAGGGTTGTCTAGAAGATTATGTTTGAGTGTTGTTGCAAATCAATCAATGGTGAAAAGTTCGTTAGCAAAAATGTTAGCAATATTAGATTATTCAACTACTTTAGAGTAGATATCCCAAGCCTGTTTCATGGTTTCCAAACGGACATTCCAGAATTTGTAAATATTATCCTTGCGTTTAGCCACGGCCTGCTTGACGGCATCGTCATAAGTATCTATAGCCTGCTGATAAGATAAAGGGTCTTCTTGCAGGGCTTCATCACGAGTTTTTGAGGCTTGAGCAATGGACTGGTCAAAGGCTTCGTTTTCAGTGCGTTCAGCTTCCTTATATGCTTCATCTAACCAGTATTCGTTTTCCTTGTATATATTGGATACCTTCTTAGATGCTTCCATATAAGCTTTATAGGCTTTTTCAGCTTGTCCGAGAACTTTATCAAGCGGTCTGATGTCAATCTGTTTTTCCTGGTATTCTTTAAGAGCACGGTCACGCTCCTCGACCATTTTTCCCAATTGCTCTAAATGCTCCACAAGCGCTTGCTCCGCTAGACTACGTTCAGTAACGTCACGTGCCACACATTGAAAAATTAAATTGCCATTTCTTTCATACTTGATGATATCTAATTCAAAATAGATAGAATGACCATTTTTTTTCTTAAATATTTGCTGAGTGTAACGGTAACCCTTGTCTGGGAAGTACGAAATACTATTCTTAAACCACCAATCAGCATTGGTATCATCAATAAATTCAGCCAATGATTTGCCAATAATTTCTGATGCAGGATAACCAAGAACTTTAATTAACGTCTGATTAACGTTCAATATACGATTGTCTGAATCACATAAAAAAGAAGGGGTATTAAGGAAATCCAAAAGTGATAAAGACGAGTCTGTAGATTCTAGTGGAGGTTCTTGTTTTTTATCTCTTAAAACGCGTTCTAAATCCACTGTTACGTGGACGGCTAAATCTTCTACCCGTGTATAAGATACTGTAAGATGGCTTGACCGCAGTAAATTCTTAAATCTTTCTAATGCTTTTATTCCAAAAGGGTCCACTTCGACATATGTTGGTAGAATAGGCATATCATCTGAGCGGAGGTAAACCAAGCATGGTTTATGATTATTCGAAGCCTCTGTATATTCCATCTCAGTATAAGAAACTCTCTTGTTCGGAACCAATGTTCCATATCGATGGCCTACAATTACAACAACAATATCACTAGCTCTTACTTCTTCTAGAACAACTTCCAACGGTGCTGCGGGTCTGGCACCGAAGAATTCCATTGAAGAGTGCAACAATTGAAGTCGCTGGATAACTTGTAATACGGCTTCACGTTCTTTAATTAAATCAGAATATGTAGAGCACAAAAACACTTTAAATGTTCGATTCTTCAAGATGTACTCCTAATCACAAACTATTGTTCATTCAATCATATCAAGATAGGTAAAGGATAAGCAACAAGCAATGTGGTGAATAATTCTAAGAGAGCGAATGTTATTGATTGTGAGTAAGAGTTCGTTAGTGAAAATATTAGCAATTAAAGGATAGGCATCTTCTGGATGGTCTGCTCTCGCCCGGGTCCCACGCAGATGATATTGGCCGGGCAAGAAATGAGTTCCTCCAGTCTGGTGATATACTGACGAGCCTGTGGGGGTAATTGCTCATATTCCCGAATATCAGTGATAGGAACTTGCCACCCGGGTAGCTCCTCATAGACAGGCTGACACCTCTCTAAAGCACCTATACTGCTGGGGAAATAATCGATGGTCTTGCCATCCAGTTTATAGCCCACACATATCTTCAGGCCAGGCAAGGTATCGAGAATATCAAGGCGGGTAATTGCCGCCCCGGTGAAGCCATTAATTCGGTTGCTAAAGCGAGCGGCAACAGCATCAAACCAGCCACAGCTCCGAGGTCGGCCGGTAACAGTGCCATACTCATAACCCCGTTCCCTAATCAGGCTGCCAGTTTCATCCTTCAGTTCAGTAGGGAATGGGCCAGCACCAATTCTAGTGCAGTAAGCCTTGAACACACCCAGAACAGCGTTAATTCTGGTAGGACCCACCCCGGCACCCACACAGCCTTGCCCCGCCAGAGGTGAAGAAGAAGTAGTATAAGGATAGGTGCCAAAATCGGGGTCAAGCAAAGTCCCCTGCGCCCCTTCTAATAGAACCACCTCGTCCCTGTTCAGCGCTTCCTCCACCATTATCGTTGTCTCCCGAATATGAGGAGCCAGACGCTCAGCGTATTGACAATACTGCTTGTATATCTCATCCAATAATAGAGGCTGGACTCCATAGACCTTGGTCAGAATGGTGTTCTTGTAGTCAAGTATAGCACGAAGTCGCTCCAGCAATGCTTTCTTATCCAAGAGGTCACCGGTTCTAATACCCAACCTGGCTACTTTATCAGCAAACACGGGACCTATCCCCCTGCGGGTTGTGCCTATTGCCTTGCCGCCCCGCGCTTCCTCCTCCAGGCCGTCAAGCAGGATATGATAGGGCATAATCAAGTGAGCCCGGTCACTGATAAATAGACGGCTAGTATCCACACCACGCTGGTTAAGCAGGTTTATCTCTTCAATTAGCACCGCCGGATTAATCACCACCCCATTACCGATAATACAATCAGTCTGGGGAGAAAAAATACCGGAAGGGACAAGACGCAGCTTAAACTCACCAAAGGGATTAACTACAGTATGCCCGGCATTATCACCACCGGAGAAACGCACTACCAGCCCTGCTCTTTCAGCAAGCAGGTCAACCACCTTACCCTTCCCCTCATCCCCCCACTGAGCTCCAATAACAGCAATAATCGGCATTATTCCCCTCCTAAAAGCCAACTAATTTTTCGTCTGTCGCCACACATAAAGTAGCCTCTGGGTAACTGTGATAAAACTAAATACCACTATAATAGCTAAGGCAGTAATTAAGGCATAATCAATTTGGCTCAGCAAAAGGCCCAGCGCCAGCACAACTACCCTCTCCGCCCGAGTAAATAATCCCACCTGGCACTCCAGGCCTAAGGACTCCGCCCTGGCTCTGATATAGCTCACCAGTAGTGAACTGGGCAGAGCAACACCAGCAAGTAAGATTCCGACAATGAATCCTCCTCTAGCATACAGCACTAAAATGCCGAGCAGCACTACTGCCTCAGCTAAGCGGTCGAGTGTAGAGTCAAGGACAGCACCAAACTGGGTAGTCCGGTTAGTGCTGCGAGCCAGTGCCCCATCCAGGATATCAAAAAAACCAGCAATAAGCACCACAAAACCAGCGGCAAAAAGATGTTCGGTGATAATAAGTGCCGCAGCGCCGAGAGTTAACAAAAAGCCAAACCAGCTTACGGCATTAGGTGCTATAGGTGTCTTAGCTAAAAGTCGAACCACTGGTTGGGTAAGGTAATAGGCTATGGTTTTACGGGCTTCGGATAATTTTGCCACTGAACATCGTTTTTCTGAAACAATACTATGATTATCCAAGCAGTCTTCCACTTCTTATTACTTAAACTGATTCTCGCAATCACTTTTTCTGAGGGCATTCACTAAGCACTCTAGCGTAGTAATCAAACACTCTTTGGGCAACATGTTCCCAGCTATACTCCCCGGCTTTAAGTCTCCCCCTGGCTCCCATTTGCTGCCGGAGTGTTCCGTCACTCATAACAGAAATTAGAGCCTGGGCTAACCTTCTACTATCTTTTGGTGGCACCAACAACCCCTCTTCATCATGAGTTACCACGCTGGCATAACCATCTATATTGGTGGCAACAATTGGTTTACCTGCAGCCATAGCCTCCAGTAAAACAATGCCAAAGCTTTCCCGGCTCGTGGCTGGAGCACAAAAAACATCGGCAGTCTTATAATAGCGGGGTAATTCGGCATAGGGGGCATAGCCAACAAAAACAACATCCTTTAAACCACGCCGCATAACCCACTTCTCATACTTTTTGCGGGGCCTGGTGCCAGGACCCACCACAATAAGTCGCGAGTCAGGGATTTCCCGTTTAACCCGCTGATACGCTTTGATTAGATAATTCACGCCTTTGCGGCTTTCTAAACGCCCGACAAATAGAATATTCTGTTTCCCGTCACAGAATTCCTCGATTGGAGCTACATCGGGAGAGAAGTGCTCTAAATCAATACCGTTGGGAATAATATTATAGTATCCAGGGACATGTTTAACGGCAAACTCCATAGCTGGTTTTGACACGGCAATCTTGCCGTCAAGCTTGCGAGCCCGCCTATTCAACATTATGGTAGTAACAGGTCTACCAAAATTATAACCAGGTCTACCATTACAAGCATGAAAGGTGCCTATATTTGGCACATTTGAAAACCGAAGCACAGCACTGCATAGCATAGGCATAAAGGGTTCATGGAGGTGAACAATATCAAACTTCTCTTCGCTGAGAACAGCTTTTATTGTGGAAGCCAGTCTAAGTGATATTGTAATACGACAGATTGAACCGCTCAGAGGAATAGGGCGAGGTTTGCCGATGGGAATAAATCTATCATCAAAAGTAGAGACTGCCTGAGATGCAGGGCCAATGACCTTCACCTCATGGCCCATCCGGGTAAATTGACGCTCCAGTGATGAAATATGATTGGTAACACCACCTGGGTAAGCAAAGTCGTAAGGGGAGACCAATGCTATCTTCATTACCTGCTTTAACCGCGCTGAACAACGTGGTTCTTCAACGCTTTAATTTATTCAGCTTCTCCTTTAGAGGAGGGCTTATCTCTTCACCCTGATTAGCCGCAATGAACTCTTCCACCATCCGGCGAGCTTCATCATCTGTATACTGGACAGGTGGTGATTTCATAAAGTAGGCTGAGGGAGCTATCAGTGCCCCTTTCAGTCCCTGCTCTAAGGCAAGCTTACAGCACCTGATGGCATCAATAACCACCCCGGCTGAGTTAGGGCTATCCCACACCTCAAGTTTTAGCTCCAGGTTCAACGGAACATCGCCAAAAGCCTGCCCTTCCATCTTAATATGGCAAAACTTGCGGTCAGTCAGCCAGGGAACATAATCGCTAGGACCAACATGGATATTTTCCGGGTCAAGTTTGTAATCTAGCTGAGAGGTAACCGCAGTAGTTTTAGATATTTTCTTAGACTCAAGCCGTTCCCGCTCTAACATATTAAGGAAGTCGGTGTTACCACCAAAGTTCAATTGATAGGTCCGCTCCAGTTTAACTCCACGGTCTCCAAACAGCCTGGTAAGCACGCGATGGACAATAGTAGCCCCAACCTGAGATTTTACATCGTCCCCAATAATTGGGAGACCTTTTTCAATAAAGCGCTCCTGCCAGTACTTCTCACGAGCAATAAAAACAGGGATACAGTTGATAAAGCCACACCCGGCTTCCAGCACCTGCTCAATATACCACTTGGTTGCCCCTTCGCTGCCCACCGGCAGATAGCTAATCACCACATCAGTTTGCGTTTCCTTAAGAACTTTAACTATATCAACCGTGGGTCCGGGTGCTTTCTCTATTATTTGAGACAAATACTTACCCAGACCATCGTGAGTCATGCCCCGCTGAACTATAACTCCTGTAGTCGGCACATCGGCGAATTTGAAGGTATTATTGGGCGAAGTAAAAATTGCCTCTGCCAAGTCTTTACCAACCTTGTTCTTATCAACGTCAAAAGCAGCCACAAAATTGATATCACTTATGTGATATCCCCCTAGATTAACATGCATAATTCCAGGCACGAACTCGGTCTCTTTCGCCTTCTCATAGTAGCTTACACCCTGAATTAGTGATGAAGCACAGTTGCCTACTCCTATTATGGCTACATTTATACTATCCAATGCTCAACCGCCCTCCTTCTAGCATCAGAAAATCTACTAATACTAACATAGAAGCTTTTTCAAGCTATGTCATTCTAAAATATTAAATCTCCAAAGAGGCACATATTAAGACAGCTCAGCCCTCCCCGGTATAGAACTCATCTTCCGCCACAAGCCTTCACTGAAACCGCCAAAAGGGTAAATAAACTGGAGGCATGTATCCCACAGTGAACAACCTGTCAGACCATTGAAAAACACTTGGACTTAACACAGTAGCTATCTAACGAGATGCACCACCACACCAGCACTGTGGAATCGAGTACTAGCTAGCTTTTACCGATTCTAAATACCTTGGTCCCACACGTAGGACAGACCCCCCGCGTAGCCGGTCTCCCATTCTTAAGAGTAACCCGCTCTGCGTTTTTCACCTCCACCTTCTTTCTGCACTTAAAACAATATGCCTGCGTCACTTTTCACCTCCCTTTCAACACTAGCTGGACTATATCCCTATTATATGCAAGCTGTCAAGAACTTGCTCACCTTTGTTTACTATTTACCAAAAATTGAATTTAGCTAGAGAAATACCTTCTCCGGTTGCCATTGTCCTTTTTCAGAGTTGAAGCGTAGCACACCTAAGAACCGCCCGTCAAGGGCATAGGCACGGCAATGGTCTTCAGAAGAAGACCCCGCTGGCAAGGGGCGCCCATTCCTTATACTCTGTCCGGCATCATCGCTGACAACCATAGCTGCCCAATGCAAAAGCACGCTATCTATGGGATAAATAAAGTATTGCCAGTAGCCATAGCGGAAAGCATCCTCAAGCTGAGACACCGAAACTGCGTCCCTTATATCAAAAAGACCGCACCTCAAGCGGATTAGGTTTTTCAAATAAGCTCCACAACCCAGAGCCTGCCCTAAATCATAAGCTAAGGAACGGATATAGGTACCCTTACCACAAACCACTTCTATAGTGGCTACCGGTGGCTGCCAGTCGACAAGCTCCAGGCGATGGACTTTAGCCAGTCGGCTTCTCCGTTCAACCGTGATGCCAGCTCGTGCCAATTGATAAAGCGGTTTACCTTGATACTTCACAGCGCTATACATTGGAGGGGTCTGCTGGATTAAACCGCAAAAAGAGGTAAGTGCCGATTCTACCTGGTCCTGGCTAATTCCAGAAGGGTCCCCCCTCTCAATAATCCGGCCACTGGCATCATAAGTGTCTGTAGTCATACCCAATTCAATCTCAGCCCGATAAGCCTTAGTAGCATCTACCAAAAACTCAATAACTCGTGTCCCCTGACCGAGGCAAACAGGTAAAACGCCGGTAGCCGCTGGGTCAAGGGTACCGGCGTGCCCAACACGCCGCTCCCCCGTCAGCCGTTTCACCATAGCCACAATGCTAAAAGAGGTTTCACCCCAAGGCTTATTAATATTTAATATACCATCCATAATCAACCCTGCTCGATTGTTTTATCAACCTCACCCCCCATTAAGTTATTATTAGGTAACCCTATCCCCTTTATCCCCTTCCCCTTGATAAGGGGAAGGGGAATTTATATAAGAGAGGCTTCGCCTCTCTTTAACTCTCCTTCCTAAGGAGAGGGGGAAGTCCTTCCTGTGGAAGGATAAAAGGTGCGTTAGCCCCTCCCTTACCTACACTCTCCCTTCCCTTTGTCTAGTTCACTCAAGTATCTTAATAAGCTCTGGTAAGCTGTTTATCGTCACCACACCAGTCAGAGTATCCGTTTTGACTGGCGGATATAACGTTTCTTGATCAACATCAACTCGAAAGTCTGGTAGCACACCAATGTTATCTGCTTCATCTCGCTGTAAGTATATGGGAAGAATACCAGCAGCACGAGCACCTACGACATCCTCTTCGGTATCACCCACGTAAACGACTTCTTCTGGTTGAAGCCCCGTTCTTTGGAGAGCTAAGTGAAAAATCCTCGGGTCAGGTTTCTTGATTCCAATGTCACCTGAGACAACTACCGCCGCGAAAAACTCCTCTAGACCCAACTCACTTACCAGAGCATGCACATACGGGGGATGGTCGAAGTTAGAGATTAAGCCGAGTGTTTTGTGCGGCTGCAACGCCTCCAGCACCAGGTGACAGTCTGAGTCAAGGAAGGCGTGTTTTTGCCACGCATTTAAAATCGTGGTAGCTGTGTGCTTTATTTCTACAACCTCCATACTGACATCCAGTTCAGAACACAAAGCCTGGATACGGCGTTCAAAGATAGTTAAGCCATCTTCTCGCTTAGGAGGTTCATCCTTAGAAAAGAAATGGTCGCAGCTTTCGGCAAAAGTCTCCTTAGGGATTGAAAGTCCATGCTTTTTCAAACATACATAAAACTCTGAAAGCCAATCAGACCATGCGGCAGAGATATCACCATGAATCAGGAGAGTGCCCCATAGGTCAAAGAAAACGCCGTTAATATTCATTTGTTACCCAATTAATAATCATAGCGTATAACTAGGTTTTCAAGTGGTGTCTCTCTGAGTAACCTCGTCAATTCGCTGCGAGAGGTAATCCCCCCGCTCAATAGAATCATCCCAGTGAAAGCTTAGTACCGGGGTATACCGTAGCTTCAGACGCTTAGCCAACTCCCTACGGAAAAAACCTGAAGCAGAAGCCAGTACGCTTAGCGTCTCTTGCTTTTCTTCCCCACTACCTATACAGCTTATGAACACCTTAGCATATTTCAGGTCAGTAGAGGTGGAAACCTCAGTCACAGCAATAAAATTGCCAAGTCGCGGGTCTTTGACTTGGCGCTGAAGTAATTGGCTAATTTCCTGGCGAATGAGACTATTCACCCGCTCAATGCGATGTGCCATAAGTATTTCCCCCCTTAGCCAGCTTCCTCAATCCTAAAAAACTCTAATATATCACCCACCTCAAACTCATTGAAATCACTGACGCCCACACCGCACTCATAACCAGCAGTCACTTCCTTGACATCGTCTTTAAAGCGTCTCAGGCTACTAACAGTAGATTCAGATACTACTTTCTCCTGACGCAACACCCTAACCGAAACACCACGACTTACCTTACCCTCGGTAACATAGGCACCGGCTATCTTTTGGACCTTGCCCACGGAGAAGATAGCCCGTACCTCAGCCCGGCCCTTGATAACCTCAACCTGAGAGGGCTCCAGCAAGCCTTTGAGAGCCTTGCCTACATCATCTGCCAGATTGTAAATCACGTCGTAGTGACGGATGCTCACACCTTCCAGCTCAGCCAATCGCTGTGCCCCCGGCTCAGAATCCGTATTAAAGCCAATAATGAGCCCCCTAGAAGCAATAGCCAACATAACATCACTCTCGGTAATATTGCCACTGCTACTATGGATAACTCTGACCTTGACTTCATCTGTTGCCAATTGTTCCAAAGAACTTCTTATCGGTTCAATGCTGCCTTGAACATCAGTCTTGAGAATGACATTAAGCTCTTTTACTCGTCCGGCGCTTACTTGCTCAAGGAGATTGCTAAGGCTCACTGATTTTGATAATGAAGACCCTTGCTGCACCTCCGACTGACGCTTCTCTATTAAAGCCTTTGCCTGGCGTTCACCAGCCACAACAGTTAAGGTATCCCCCTCTTGAGGCACACTATTTAAGCCAAGTATCTCAGCCGGCATAGCTGGCCCGGTCCTCCTCACCTGCTTACCCACATCATTAAACATAGCCTTTAGCCTACCCCAGGTATCACCAACCACCATTGTGTCACCAAGCCGAAGGGTGCCAGTATGAACCAGCACTGTAGCTAATGGTCCCTTAGTCTTATCCAGTTTGGCTTCGATAACTACCCCTGCCGCTGGCCGAGATGGGTCTGACTTAAGCTCCTCCATCTCAGCCACAACCAGAAGGTTCTCCAACAGCTCAGAGATACCTTTCTTCTCCTTAGCCGAAACTTGGACACAAACCGTATCGCCTCCCCACTCTTCAATAACCAAACCGGCATCAGCTAGCTGTTGCTTGACAAGTTCCGGGTTAGCCTCAGGCTTGTCAATCTTGTTGATAGCCACTAAGATAGGCACCCCAGCTGCTCGAGCGTGGTCTATTGCTTCCAAAGTCTGTGGCATTACTCCGTCATCAGCAGCCACTACCAAAATAGCAATGTCGGTTACCTGTGCTCCACGAGCTCGCATCGCGGTAAAGGCTTCATGACCGGGGGTATCCAAGAAGGTAATCTTTTCCCCATCCACCCCTACTTGATAAGCACCAATATGCTGAGTAATGCCCCCAGCTTCACTATCCATTACATTAGCCTGTCGGATGGCATCAAGTAGCCTGGTCTTGCCGTGGTTAACATGCCCCATAACAGTAACTACCGGGGGTCGTGCTTTAAGACCACTAAATTCCCTACCCTGCTGGAGCTGCTGCTTCTTAATTTCCCTGATAAGGCTGACCGACTTTCGACCCGCCTGAGGCTTCAGGTGTGTTTCATAACCAAAATCGACTGCCACCGCAGCAGCTGATTCATAACCAACAGCCTGGGTAATATTAGCCATAATGCCATTCCTCATCAGTCGTTTGATGATTTCTATGGCACTAACCTGCAAAAGGTCAGCCAATTGCTTCACACTTAAGGTCTCAGGAATCTCAATCAAGTGGGCCTTGGCCGATGAAGAACCAGCACTAGCCCCCTCACCCTGAGGCTCTGAAACCTTACTCGGCTTACCTACCCTTGCCACTAACCTGCTCCTTTAAAAAGCCTTTTCTCAAACTTAATAAGCTGTTCCCAGTTATCCCAGATAAGTTTATTCCTCGCCACTATCCCTTAAAAAGGTCTTTACTAAATCTAATAAGCTGCTCTCGATTATCCTGGGTAAGTGTAGCCCTCAAGGAACGTTCTAGCTGACCGCCCTTAAGCCCGCTCTCCCAGCATTCTTGTGCCCGACATAAATAGGCACCGCGCCCTGCCTTCTTACCACCGATATCAACCTCCACACTCTCATCGGAGATACGCACCAAGCGGATTAGCTCACGCTTAGCCTTTACCTTACGACAAGCCACGCAAGTCCGCTGCGGTATATGCTTAACAGAGTGGGCGCTAATACTCCTCCTCATCTATAGAGATGTCCGGCTCCCGGCGTGGTTTCTTAATCCCGACCCCGTCCTCCTCACGCTCCCTACCTTGCTTTTTCTTCTTCTTCCTTGATTTAGCCTGAGGCTTAGTCGGTCTAGGTGCTAAAATATCCTCAGCAAACCGAAGCCGAGGTTTTTCTACCTCCGCTGGCGGAGGAACGAATGTGGTATCAAGAGCCGGTAAAGGCTCAGCCGTCTCTGCAGAGGCTAAGGCTGGTTCCAGAACAGCTGGCATTTCAGCAGGAACTTCCTCACCAACTACAGCTTCTTCTTCCGTTTCTGCTTCCGCCTCAACTAAAGCCTCGGCTGCCTCCGCCTTTTCTGCCTCAGCCGCTGAGGCACTCTTAATATCAATCCGCCACCCGGTGAGTTTAGCTGCCAGTCTAACATTCTGCCCCTCTTTACCAATAGCTAATGAAAGCTGCCTATCAGGAACAACCACAGTAGCTACCCCCTCTTTATCGTCCAGCCCAACACTTAATATCTGGGCCGGGCTAAGAGCATTAGCAATAAAGACAGAAACATCTGGGCTCCACATGACAACATCTATCTTTTCGCCATTCAACTCACTGACGATATTTTGTATCCTGATGCCACGTAATCCAACGCAACAACCAACCGGGTCAACACCTTCCTGGCGTGCAACCACAGCTACCTTACTCCGAGAGCCAGCCTCACGAGCAATGGATTTTAATTCTACCACCCCATTAAAAATCTCAGGAACCTCCATCTCAAAAAGCTGACGAAGTAAATCTGGGTGCGAACGTGATACCACCACCCGAGGTCCACGGTTAGTCCGAACTACCTCTAAAATGTTCACCTTAAGCCGTTGTCCTACTCGATATCTCTCGCTGGGCACCTGCTCAACCGCCGGCAATAGTGCCTCGGTTCTACCCAGGTCAACAAAAATTTGCCTTGATTCAATGCGCTGCACTAACCCGGTGACAATATCGCCTTCCCTATCAGCATACTCTTCAAATATAGCGCTATGTTCTGCTTCATGAAGACGCTGCAGAATAACCTGTTTTGCCGTTTGGGCAGCAATGCGTCCAGCATTATGCGGGGTAGCTTCTACCACAAGAGTCTCGCCAATCTCCGCATCTGGCTTGATTCGGTGCGCCTCATCTAATGACAACTCACAGCGACCATCCGAAGGTTGTTCAACCACAACCTTCTCAGCCCACACTTGAACATTACCGTCAGTAGGATTAATCTTAACCGAGATATTCTGGTTAGCAGCAAAATTATCCTTCCGGTAAGCTGATACCAGTGCTGCCTCTACCGCGGCAATAACCACTTCCCTAGGCAAGTTCTTCTCAGCCGAGAGTTGTGTGATAGCCAGCAGAAAGTCACTCTTCATCTCGGATTAGACCCTCCAATTTATTTCCAGTATAACAAAAAAGTGGGAATCAAACCCACTTTACTACTCCACTAAAGTATATCACAATCCAATTCAAGATGCAAGTTGCCATAGCCGAATGGTGCTAGAAATCCTAGCCGCGTTAAGCTATAATAAAAGCTACTCAGTTTAAATCTACTTAAAAGTAATAGCCCTTAGTTGATTTTATGTCACCTTGGTGATGGTTGGAACGTTACCATCAAAATGGGGGAAACGTGGAGATAGAAAAATTAAAGGCTCAAATCTCTAGCGAAATAGACGCTCACCGCAATCAGCTCAGCGAGCTATCCCTAAAAATTCATTCCAACCCCGAGCTAGGTTTCCATGAAGTCAAGGCAGCCGAGTGGTTAACCCGATACCTGGAGGAAAATGGTTTCTCTATAGAGCGTGGTATCTGTGAGCTGCCAACTGCTTTTAAGGCAGGCTACGGGGAAGGGAGACCAGCTATCGCTATTCTGGCTGAGTATGACGCCCTACCTGGGCTTGGCCATGCCTGTGGTCACAACCTAATAGCTACCTGCGCCGTTGGTGCCGGTGTAGCTTCCAAGCCAGCCATTGACCAATTTGGGGGCAGCATTCTGGTTATCGGCACACCGGCTGAGGAGCTATATGGTGGCAAGGCAATAATGGCAGAGAGGGGAGCCTTCAACAATTTAGATATAGCTATGATGGTGCACCCGGGGACACGTGATACCGCTACCACCCGTGCTCTTGCCTGCCAGAATCTAGAGGTTGAATTCCTGGGCAAGGCAGCTCATGCCGCCGCCCGGCCAGAGGCAGGCATCAACGCCCTGGAAGCCATGCTCCAATCCTTCGCTGCCATTAATTCTTTGCGTCAACACATTAAGAGCACGGCACGTATCCACGGTATCATTACCGATGGTGGAGAGGCAGCTAATGTTGTCCCAGCCCACAGTGCTGGAACCTTTATAGTGCGTGCTGAGGATGACGCCTACCTTAATGAACTAAAGCAGAAGGTTCTAAACTGCTTTATCGGAGCCGCTACCGCCAGTGGTGCCCAACTGCAATACAAGTGGGATAAAGTACGCTATGCTCCTATGCGCAATAATCTACCTTTAGCCCGACTATTTACCGAGAATATGCAAACGCTGGGACGCAAGATTGCCCTCCCTGGTCCCGGCAGTGGCTTTGGCAGCACCGATATGGGCAATGTTAGCCAACTGGTGCCCAGCATCCACTCCTCTGTAGCCATAGCCAAGAAAGAGATAACAATCCACTCTCCCCAGTTTGCCTCGGCTGCCGCCTCAACGGCAGGCACCAAGGGGCTGCTTGATGCCGCCAAGGCGCTAGCGATGACCGTTGTTGACCTAACAGCCAATCCTGAGACAGTAGCCAAGGTCAAAAAGGAGTTTGAGCAAGGAAAATGATTAGGATAGGTATTCCCAGAGCTCTACTCTACTACCAATATTACCCTATGTGGAAGACCTTCTTTGAGGAACTGGGGGCAGAAGTGGTGGTTTCACCACCAACCAGTCAGGCTATGCTAGCCGAAGGTTCGGCTCGGGTAGTAGCTGATACCTGCTTGCCGGTAAAGGTTTTTCTGGGTCATGTTCTCTCCCTGGTAGAAAAGTGCGACTGGATGTTTATTCCGGCTATCCGTAGTGTGAAGAATAATACTTACAACTGCTCCAAGTTCCTTGGTTTGCCTGATATGACAAGGGCGGTTGTCCCTGAATCTCCCCCAATCCTGGATATAGATATTGACATCAACAAGGGAAAGCGTGCGCTGTATCAAGCTATTTACAAATTGGGACGGCATTTTACCTGGAATCCATTTAAGGTCAGGCAAGCCAGCCTGGCTGCATGGCAAGCCCACCTAAATTATCGAGAGCTAATGTCCAGCCATGGATTAACACCGGTTGAGGCAATAGCAGAAACTTCAGGCACACCTGAAGTGGAGCACAAAGCGTCTGCCAGCCACCCAACTTCAGCACGAGCCACTATTGCTCTCATTGGTCACCCATACCTTCTCTATGATGAATATGTAAACCATCGCCTTATCCACCGACTAGAGCAAGCCGATAATAAGGTATTAACCCCAGAGATGCTCACCACCGAGGAGCTTGAATCGGCTATAGCTAGACTCGCAGGCAGAGCCTACTGGACATACGAAGAAGAGGTTGTCGGCGCTGGAGGGCACTACTTGCAAAGTGGAACCGATGGTATTATTGGTATAATGACTTTCGGCTGTGGACCTGATTCGTTAATGATGGATGCAGTACGCCGGCACGCAGTCAAGCTAAGGGCTACCCCGTTTATGAGCCTCACCCTGGAGGAGCATACTGCTGAAGCCGGTGTGGTTACTCGGCTGGAAGCCTTTACTGATATGATATACAGGAGGAAAAGGAGACAGGTAGAAGCATGCGTATAGGCATGCCCCATATGGGCAATTTATATATACCATTTAAAGCCATGTTTCAAAGGCTTAATATTGACTTCGTCATACCACCGCTCACTAACCAGCACACTCTATCCCTTGGCGTTAAGCATTCCCCTGAAGGATTGTGCATTCCATTTAAGCTAACCCTAGGTAACCTGATTGAAGCTGCCCAGTTAGGGGCAGACACATTACTTATGCCCACCGGCTACGGCATCTGTCGCCTGGGCTACTACGCTAAGACACAGGAACAAATTCTCCATGACCTGGGATATTATAATGTTGAAGTAATCGGGGTAGGGATTTCTGAACACAAGCTTTTAGGCTTACTGAAAATAATTAAGCGCTTGTCAAACAATGCCCCCTGGCCCAAGATTATATCAGCCTTCCGCTTTGGTCTAAGCAAATTAAACACCCTGGACAGGATAGAGCGAGTGGTGCAAAAGGTGCGAGCTGTAGAGCTGGTAAAGGGGACAGCTAACCAGCTATTTGCCGAAGCCATTGGCGCCATTGACAAGGCGGACGATTATAATGCCCTGAAGAAGGCTCAAGCAGACTACATTGACCAGCTTAACCAGATAACTAAGGATAACCAGGCTGAACCAGTGGTAGTAGGCATTATCGGGGAACTTTATGTAGTACTGGAGCCATTCTCTAATTTTGATGTGGAGAGTGAATTAGGTAAACTGGGGGTAGAGGTGAGACGGACAATGTTTCTTTCAGAATGGACTAAATTCAGCCTGTTTCTTAACCCGCTGGGAATAAATGAGAAGGACAGGATTCACAAGGCAGCCCTCCCCTACCTTAAACGGGATATCGGTGGTGATGGCTGGGAATCGGTAGGGGAAAAGGTGCTTCACGCTAATAGGTACGATGGATTGGTACACCTGGTACCTTTTACCTGTATGCCGGAAATAATAGCTCAAAATATCATGCCCAAAACCAAGGAGAATATTCCGGTGCTGACCATCCTTTGTGATGAACAGATAACCAAGACAGGTATGCTAACCAGACTGGAAGCCTTCGTCGACCTGCTGCAGCGTAAGCGGCGGGTAGAAAATAACCGACAACGAGTAGCCACCTGAGGAGTGTTGATGGAAGCTTATTTAGGCATTGATGTTGGCTCGGTAACTACCAAGCTGGCAGTACTGGACAAAAATGATGAGCTTATTACCCACTCCTACATGTTGACACAGGGTAAGCCCATCGATATGGTGCAGCAGGGATTAGTACAAATCAAAGAGCAACTGCCGGAAGACGTTGACATCTGTGGTGTGGCTACCACCGGGAGCGCTCGCTACCTGGCCGGGGTTATTGTTGGCGCCGATTTAATCAAAAATGAGATTACCAGCCATGCTGTGGCCGCCTTGTTTTATTTCCCCCAGGTGCAAACGGTCATCGAGATTGGGGGGCAAGATAGCAAGATTATCATTATCAGGGATAGGATAGTAACCGACTTCGGAATGAACACCGTATGTGCCGCCGGCACTGGTAGCTTCCTTGACCACCAGGCACTGCGCCTTAATATGAGCATTGAAGAGTTCAGCCAGCGTGCACTGAATAGCCGGACATCAGTGCGTATTGCCGGGCGATGCACGGTTTTTGCTGAATCAGATATGGTCCACAAACAACAGATGGGGCATCGAACTGAGGACATTCTCTACGGGCTGTGCCAAGCATTGGTGCGCAACTACCTTAATAATGTCAGCTTGGGGAAAGAAATTAAACCCCCAATAGTATTTCAGGGTGGGGTTGCCTTTAACCAGGCTATAGTCAAGGCACTCCAGGAAGAGCTTGGTGTTGAGGTCATTGTCCCACCCCACCACGAGATTATGGGAGCAATAGGAGCCGCCTTACTGGCACACGAAGAGATGGTCAGTAGTAAAAATGGATGCAAGTTCAAGGGATTTGGCGTAAGCGAAGTAAAGTATCACACCTCCTCATTTGAATGCAAAGCCTGCCCTAACCTCTGTGAGATAGCCCAAATTTCGCTTAATGGTCAGGTTCTTGCCCGGTGGGGAGGTCGTTGCGACCTGTGGGAAAGAGTCCTAACTGAGGAAGCTAAATGATAATCGCCGTCGATGCCACCGGCGGGGAGTATGCTCCCCACGAAATAGTCAAGGGAGCCATAAAAGCAGCCCAAGAGTATAGTGTAAAAATTGCTCTGGTGGGCAGGAAAGACATACTCTATGTGCTGGGCGGCCGCCATCTGGGGAAACTAGGTATGACTATCATTGATGCCAGCCAGGCTATCGGGCCTAACGAGTTGCCTATTGAGGCAGTCCGCAGTAAGCCAGACTCCTCAATATCGGTGGGGACTAATCTGGTAAGAGATGGGCTAGCCTCAGCCTTTGTCTCCGCAGGCAATACCGGGGCAGTATTATACTCGGCTCTGCTCAGTCTGGGAAAGATAAAAGGCATCGAACGTCCGGCCATAGGCACTATCATTAACATCAATGCCACTGCCCCGTCTCTCCTTATTGACTCCGGGGCGAATGCCGATTGCCGGCCAGGCTACCTAGTTCAGTTTGCCCAGTTAGGCACCACCTACGCTAGAGAGATTTTCGGTATCGGCTCTCCGCGCGTTGGCTTGCTCAATAACGGCGAGGAGGGAACCAGGGGCAACCACCTGACCAAGGAAAGTTATCGCCTCCTCAAGAAGACCAAACTAAACTTTATCGGCAACATAGAAGGCCAGGACATATCAAGAGAAACAACCGATGTCATTGTTACTGATGGCTTTACCGGCAATATAGTACTCAAGACTATTGAGGGATTAGGCGACACCTTCCTAAGGTTGCGACAGGTGGGGCAACTACTCTCCAAGGCATACCACCTACAAGGGCGCGCCGTACTCTTTGATGTAGGGCTGGGTTCCCTGGTTAAAAGAATGGACTACCGGGAATACGGCGGGGCATGCCTTCTGGGGATAAATGGAAATATCATCATAGCTCACGGCCGTAGTAAGGCCACAGCTATTAAAAATGCCATTGGTTTAGCCAAACAGACTGTAGAACGAGACATCTGCCAGAAAATCAAGGAGGAAAACTATGAGCAAACCGGTCTCAATAGATGACACTAATTTTGACCAAACGGTGTTACAGGCCGGGAAGCCAGTATTGGTAGATTTCTGGGCAGCCTGGTGCAGACCCTGCCTTATGGTCGCCCCAATACTAGATACACTGGCTGAGGAGTATAACGGCAGGATAAGCTTTGTCAGGGTGGATGTTGACCACAATCCAAAGACTGCTGCCAGATACAGTATAATGAGTATTCCCACCCTTCTCATCTTTAAAAATGGGGAGCCCGTTTCACACATGGTTGGCGTCAGACCCAAGGGAGAGCTAAAGCAAAGTCTGGATGACGTCCTTGATTAAGGCTCTCAATGCCGAGATGGAGATTGGAGCCTAACGTTGATGGACAATGGTTACGATGTAGTTATTATTGGTAGCGGTCCGGCTGGACTTACCGCCGGGCTTTACGCCTCAAGAGCCAGACTTAACAGCCTGCTCATAGAGAGGGGGCTGGTTGGTGGTCAGATAGCCAATGCCGAGCGGGTAGAGAACTACCCCGGTTTCCCTGAAGGTATCAGCGGCTCTGAGCTGGGTCAATTAATGCACCAGCAGGCAACACAATATGGACTAAAAACTGTTATCGCCGAGGCTACCGGCATTGAGCTTCAAAAGAGTCAGAAAGTGCTAAAGACCACCGAGGGCGACTTTATAGCCAGGGCAGTAATTATAGCTGGTGGCTCGAAACGGCAGACCCTGGATGTGCCCGGGGAAGAGGAGTTTACCGGCAAGGGGGTGTCTTACTGCGCTACCTGCGATGCCGCCTTCTTCAGAGAGCAACCAGTAGCCGTAGTCGGTGGCAGCGATGCCGCTATTACCGAAGCCCTGCATCTGGCCAAGTTTGCCTCCAGGATTACAGTGATACACCGCCGCCGTCAGCTCCGTGCCACCCGCATTCTACAGGAGAGAGCCTTCGCTGAACCGAAAATAGAATTCCGGTGGGATAGCACGGTTGAGAAGATTGAGGGGGAAAATTCCGTTAAAAGAATCGGGCTTAACCAGGTGCAGACCGGGGAAAAATCAGCCCTGGAGGTAGCCGGAGTCTTCATCTCTATCGGGCTTAAGCCGGATACCGATTACCTGAAGGGTATTCTACCGCTGGATAATGTTGGTCATATCATTACCAATGAGAAGATGGAAACGGAAATACCCGGTATTCTGGCTGCCGGCGATATACGCCAGGACTCCGCCCGCCAGGCAATAACCGCTGCCGGCGATGGAGCTACCGCCACCATCTACGCCGAAAGATACCTCACCAAGCAATAGGGGATACTAAAAAAGAGGGGCTTGTCCTCTGCGGTGACCGCAGCGCCCCTCTTGGACTGCCTGTATGTTATTTCGGGAAAGGAGTATTCACCTGAAGATATAGCAAAGACTAACTGCGCCCTATGGCTTGTAAAAATTTGTCCTCGTCAATCTCAAGCTGTTTGAGAATATCTGAAAGAAAATAAGGGCTGATGGTTTTGGCTGGATGGATGGGAATAGGAGCCCGGCGGCAATCCTCATGATGGAATATTGCATGGCTACCCTTTTGTCTTACCTTTTTGAAGCCCATTGCCTGAAGACCCTTAACGACTATACGGACCTTCAGCGGAGGTAACTTTGTCATATGGCAACCGTAACCTGTTTAGCACCAATCTCCTCTGGTATTTCCTCACCGCGCTCTTTACGGAATTCCAGACAAAGTTCAAGCACTTCTTTAATGTTAGTTTCACATTCTTCGTAGGTCTCACCTTGAGCCTGTGCTTCTGGAATCAGAGGACAGCTAGCTATATAGAACCCATCAGGTGCCTTTCTGATAAAAATGGTATATTGCATCTCCAACTCGCCCCCTTGTCCTATTATAGCACCTTTTCTCTCATAAAATAATTAACTAGAGATTAGTTATCTACCTCACCCCTCTTAGACCAGCCTCATGTCTTTGCGAGGAGCGTCATTCCTCACCTGTCATTGTGAGGAGCATCATTCCTCACCTGTCATTGTGAGGAGCATCATTCCTCACCTGTCTTTGCGAGCAGCATCATTCCTCACCTGTCATTGTGAGGAGCGTCAGCGACGAAGCAATCTCAAGAGATAACATAGTTTTTATTAGGTAACCCTCCCCCTTTATCCCCCTCCCTTGATAAGGGAGGGGGAAGAATATAAAAAGAGGGGCTTCGCCCCTCTTAAACTCCTAGAGTGCAGATTTAGTATACCGCATGATATCCAATGGTAAGGGAATACTGAAATAGGTAAGTTAAAGAAGCTGAAGTATAAAACCAACTACTATGCAGATTAACCCAATAAAAGCCAGGAATGGTAATTCACCTTTCTCTTTACGTATTTTCAATAAATCCTCGTCGGAATATCTTTTCTTGGTTGTTTTTATCTTCAATACGTTCTGCATAAAATTTATTCCATTTTGCATAATAACCAAATACACGATATCCCACTGGGATGTCGTCTTCTCATAAATGAGATTTAATAGTTTATTAATACCTAGCAGCGGTCTGCCAACCAAAAGATAGGCTATCATAATAGGTTGTGTTGCTATTGTTACGGTTGCGAAAATAGCTACTGATAAGATGAATAATGACCACCAAATTACTTGCATAATCTTATTGCGCACCATTCTTTCAGTTGGCTGGTCTATTTGGAAACCAAGCTGAACTGGTGATACTCTTTTATAGCTAAGTCCCAATTTCTTCATTAGTGGCTTTATTGGCAGTGCAAAAGGCATTGAAAAAAGCGTAGCAACGTAGCCAATATTACTGACATATTGAAATGCTACCAACATTGCCCCGACAAATAACAACGTTTGTTCCAATTGCATTTCCTCTCAAAACTGCAGGATACAATACATTCTATCTATGGCAAAACTTGCTGTTGCTTTAACTTTTTAATACTATTACTCTATTATATCACCCCACCCTCTTTACCACCTCCTCCAGCACCTCTTGCCAGTGGCTGCCGAGGCGTTTGGGGTTGAGGCGGAGTTGGGCTAAACCTATTTTTATGCCGTCTTTCAAGTGAGGCTCCAGTCCTTTTACGAAAAACTCGAGTTTCTGCTTATCAAACTGCATACCTTCAAACAGCCTGAGTATGATTTGGCCCTCTTCGGTGGAGATGGACTCAATGCCCGCTTTAGCCGCCTGAATTTTGATTCTGAGCGCATACAGCAGGTTCTCTACCTCCGGGGGCAGAGCACCAAAGCGGTCGCCAAACTCCTGGGCTAGAGCCTCTACCTGCTCAACCTTCTCCAGCTTCGCCATTTTCTGGTAGAGTCCAAGCCTGGTATTGAGGTCGGTTACATACTCTTCCGGTATATAAGCCGCTAAGGGCAGGTCTATGGTTGGCGCCGGCAGGCGTGATGGTCCGGCTGTTTCCTCAGCAACGCCAGCCTGCTTTGCCTTTTGCTCCTCTACTGCCTGTGCCAGTAGCTGACAGTAAAGGTTGAAGCCAACGGCGCTGATATGACCGCTCTGCTTTACCCCAAGCAGGGTGCCGGCTCCCCTGATTTCCAGGTCTTTCATAGCGATACCAAAACCGGCACCTAGCTCGGTGGCGGCAAAGATAGTCTTCAACCGCTTCTCAGCAACCGGGGTCAGCCGCTTCCCCCTCTCATAGAGAAAATGGGCATAAGCCAGATTGGCACCGCGCCCTACCCGACCCCGAAGCTGGTATAGCTGGGTCAGACCAAATTTATCAGCCTGGTTGATAAGCATGGTATTGACATTGGGCATATCCAGCCCTGATTCAATAATACTGGTGCATACCAGGATATCGCTTTTCCCCTGAATAAAGTCAGCCATCACCCTCTCCAGCTCCCCCTCGGGCATTTGACCGTGACCGATGGCTATCCGGGCTTCAGGCACCAGAGACTGAAGCTTGTCAGCCACAAAGGCTATGCTTCGCACCCGATTGTGAACAAAGAAGACCTGACCATTCCGCTCCAGCTCTCTAAGTATGGCTTCCCGGACTAGCCGGTCATTACTTTCGGCAACATAGGTCTTGATAGGCAGGCGCTCTTCAGGCGGAGTTTCCATAACGCTCATATCCCTTACCCCCACCAGGGACATATGAAGGGTGCGAGGGATAGGGGTAGCGCTCAGGGTGAGAACATCCACCTCCCGCCTCATCTGCTTGAGGTATTCCTTATGGACAACGCCAAAGCGCTGTTCCTCGTCAATGATTAACAGGCCAAGATTCTTGAATGCCACATCCTTTTGCAGCAGCCGGTGGGTGCCGATACAGATGTCCACACTGCCATTAGCCAATCCGTCAAGGATAGCCTGCTGCTCCTTGGGCGTCCGAAAGCGGCTTAATACTTCAATTCTCACCGGAAAGGCATTCAGCCTCTGGCTGAAGGTGGAAAGGTGCTGCTCAGCCAGCACTGTAGTTGGCACCAGCACTGCCACCTGCTTGCCATCCATCACTGCCTTGAAAGCGGCACGGATAGCCACCTCAGTCTTGCCATAGCCTACGTCCCCGCAGACCAGCCGGTCCATAGGTTTGGCTTTCTCCATATCCCCCTTTACCTGTTTTTGAACTTCTATCTGGTCGGGGGTCTCAACATAGGGAAAGGAAGCCTCAAGCTCCTGCTGCCAGACAGTATCAGGAGCAAAGGCAAAGCCGGGCACAACCTCCCGGGTAGCATAAAGAGCCAGTAATTCCTGAGCAATGTTGGCTACCGATTCTTTAACTCTCTGCTTGGTTCGTGCCCATTCCTGGGTGCCCAGCCGACTCAATACCGGTGGCCGTTCACCGGCTCCTACATAGCGACTGACACGGTCTATCTGGTCGGTAGGGACATAAAGCTTATCACCAGCAGCGTATTCTAGAACCAGATACTCCTTCTCGCCGTTTTCGGCGCTCATCGTGGTCACGCCGGCAAATCTGGCAATGCCATGTTCAACATGCACCACGTAGTCGCCCGGAGTTATGTCAACAAATAGCCGGTGATGTGGCACCGGGCGCTTCTTGAGTAGCCGGCGCTGTTTGATAAAACCGAAGATTTCAGCATCGGTGAGCAGGTAGGTATCGCCATTCATAACCCAGCCCTCAGCCAGTAAACCCTGCACCAGGGTCAGTGAGCCGAGCGGAGGTATTTGCTTGATTTCAGTGAGGGGGGGAGCAATAATATCTTCTTCTTCAAATAGCTCTGATAACCGACTGGACTGATGGCTGATGAGGATGAGTCGCTGCCTCTGGACTAGCATCTCCTTGGCCTTTTTGATGAACACCGGCAGCTGTCCGGCATAGTTAGGAGCGGGGGTAAAGCTTAGCTCATGCCATTGTTCATCACCGGTAATAGCCCAGGCAGTAAGCATCAGGCAATGTTGACTCTTTACGACCGGCTCCAGCTCTTCCCAGGCGAAATATGGTCTGGGGAAACCAGATGGCAGCTCTCCCCGCTCTAACTTCTCAGCACGCAACTCATTGGCTTTAGCGTCCAGGTCTTCTATGGCTAGTTTAATGCTCTGGGGCTCATCAAGTATGAGAAGGACATCCTGAGGAAGGTAATCCAGGATACTGTCCTGGTTAAACAGTGGTGTCAGCAGTTCTGTAGCCGGACCAACAGCGATGGATGACACCGCCCTTAGTGAGCGCTGGCTCGCCGGGTCAAAAAGACGGATGCTGTCCACGGTGTTACCGAAGAACTCAAGCCTGGCTGGCAAGTCACTGGTGGGAGGGTAAATATCTATGATGCCACCACGATGACTTATCGTGCCTGGCACTTCAACCACGTCTTCTAATCTATAGCCCATAGCCTGCCACCGGCTGAGCAGGTGGAATGGCTCAACACCCATCCCTAACCTTATGGTGTGACCGGCAGCAGTGAAATCGCTATACGGTGCTACCTTCTGCATAAATGCCGGGGCAGAGGCAACAATCAGGGGAGGGGCTGTAGTCGGTGCACTGTCGTCTCCAGCTATGTTAGCTAAAGCAGACAACACCTGGAGTCTTTCCAGCTCAGTGGAGTTATCTGAGGCAATACGCTCATAGGGCAGAGCATCAGGCTCAGGGAACAGCTTTACCTGGCTAGAATCGCGCCAGATTAAGAGTTGTTCATAGAGCTTCTTACCGTTTTCTGGCTGCGCGGTAACAACGAGCATGGGTATCTGCAAGCGGTGATATAGAGACGCTATGAAATAAGGCTTGGCAGCATCAGGCACTGCCGCCCTGGCACTGCCCATTTCCTTCTCAAGCTCATCCACAAGCTGACCATAGGCAGGTATCTCGTCAATGAGATGTAGTAACTGAGTCAGGTCTAGCTGCATTTTTTCCTCAAACACCTCTAGGGCTAGCCGAAAACGACTAGCCCTCAAGTAAATTCTAGCATAGCACTAGCAACTCAACAAGGTTTTCGTTGCCTCAACGAGCTGCCCGAATGAGCCGAAGTGCAAGCTCATATACCTCTGCCTCCATGATATGGTGAAATCTGTTTAGAGCTTGTAGCACACTCACCATTTTCTCCGAAGGCAGTTTATCAACTTCCTGTTTAAGCTCCTCTGGAAGCCTCTCATACATTATCTCTACGTCTCTAGGCAACTTATTGCCTTTATCCAGTCCTCCCATATTACCTCTCCCTCTCTTCAGCCAGCTCAGGGGCAAGCCAGCAACCCGGGTCAGCAGCCATCATGTCACCAGTTTCCTCGTAGGCTCTGCCCCGACACCCGGAACAGGTAACTTTGTATAAGCAGTTCCCACAATCACCCTTGAGCAATTCTCTCTGCCGCAGTTTGGCTAATACCGGCGAATTTTCCCAAATGGATATTATGCTCTGCTCCCTGATATTGCCCAGCTTGACCTGGAGCAACATGCATGGATTCACCTCGCCATTGGATAAAACCATCACATAGCCCATAGGCATGCCGGCGGCACAACCCCTTCCGTAATAAGGAACTCTTTGCAGCACTTCCTTAGGGAAGTGTTTGGGCTGAATCTGCTTTTGCTGCAGGAGAAGGGGATACATAGGGCAGGCAGGAACCCTTATCACGATGGGACAGTCCTCCTGAGACTGGACAAGCCACTCCATCGCCCGTTTCCTCTCGTCACGGCTCAAGACCTCTTCCCGGCACTCCTGCTTAGCTCTTCCGGCCGCCACCAAGTCAAAGAATTCAGCAGCATTGGCGCCGCTATCCACCGCCAGACGCAGCATATCCTCCAACTGCGGCAGGGTTTCCTTCCTGATGACCATGTTGAACTGAAAGGGCAGACCGGCAGCCCGGCATGCCTCCACACCTTTAAGGGCCTGCTCAAAGGCACCACTTATCCCCCTGAAGGAATCGTGGGTTTGAGCATCAGCCCCATCAACCGAGATAGCCACTGACATGACACCCGCATCCAGCATCTTCCTTGCCATTCCTTCATCAATAAGAGTGCCGTTACTGCCGATAGTGGTTCTTATCCCCTTTGAGGAAGCGTATTTCACGACATCCAGCAAATCCTCCCGGCATAAGGGTTCTCCCCCGTCAATAATCAAAAGGCCTATCCCCCACCTCGACAAATCATCCATGAGCCTAAATGCCTCCTCGGTCGATAGTTCATCGGGAGCCACCTGGTCAGTAGACTCACTATAGCAGTGCTTGCACTTCAGATTGCACTTTGTGGTGATGCTGTAGGAAACCATAAACGGCGGCTGTATCTGCATAAAGAACTCCTCACTTCCAACTTGACCACGCTGAACTGGAACGTAGCCAGAGTTATTATACGCTTACCACGAAGACCAGGCAACGCCTATTTATCAGGCTGCCTAGTCTCAAACCTATTGCCTTAAAGCCCTCAGAGCCATCACTAAAGCCAAAACCAGGATAGCTGAGGCTGACACCAAGCCCAGCTGCACCCCCACTCCCCCTCCTACCCAGCCGACCAGGGGCGCCCCGATAGCCACTCCGGCAGTAAGCAGAGCATGGAACACCCCTGTTGCCATGCCACGCTCTTCAGGAACCGTATGGTCAGCAACCAATGCTGAAATGGACGGAAAGAGAATTCCATAGCCTATCCCGTATAATGCCATTACCGCCGCTAGCAGCGGGAATGTTGCCATCGAAGGCAATATAACCAGCGAAACTATGCTAAGGCTCAGGCCGGCAATAGTCGGTATCAGCCGCCCTACTTTATCAGAGAGAGCCCCGCTCGGAAACTGAGCGATTATGAACATAATAACGAAGGTAACCAGCAACATCCCCACATGAAAGATTCCCATTCCCAGGTTGTTCACATAGATTGGTAGCAGTGTAACCACACCCCCAAAAGCAAAATAATGGGCGAAGATAGAGCAGTAGGAGAGGGTTAAACCTTTTCTCCTCAGCAAACCTTTTACCTGCTTGAGGGTTTCACCAAATGAGGTCTTGGCGGTCATACCGCCACTCTTCTTATTAGCAGGCAACAACAGGCTCAGCACCACGCCTATGATTAACAGTATCGCCCCGAACAGGAAAACAGCCTTGTAGCCCAGCCGAGAGGCAATAACCCCGCTCAATCCATAGCCCACCAAGGTGGCTGCCGCCAGGGACATACCATAGAAGCCCATCGCCCTGCCCTTCCGGGTTCTATCGGAATAATCAGCAGTAATTGACATAGTAGCCGGACCTACCAGGCCACCGCTCATCCCGTGAAATGCCCGCACCAAAGCCAGGTGAATCGGCAAGCGGCACAGGGAATAAAAAAGCATCCCCAGAGCATCTCCGATTAGTCCAGCAACTAAAGGCACCTTATAGCCTACCCTATCAATCAACCGACCAGACAGGATATTAGCCACGGTATTGGTTATGGAATATAGACCAATAATAAGACCGACAATGCCGACACTGGCACCAAGCCCAGAGGCATAGAGAGCCATAACCGGTAGCAGCAGGTGAGTATCAAGAAAGCCGAGAAAAGTTACCACAGAGATGATAGGTAAAACCCTTCTACTTCGCGGTTGCTCTAATTCATTCATTCGTTACTCTCCACGCCAGTATAGCATACGACAAATAGGGCAAAAAGCTCCTGAAGCTGGGCATCTAGCCTGGGGATAGGGCTACATTTGTTCAAGTTGCCTTAGCTTGCTATAATGAAGCAAGTTCATTTGGTTAAAATTTAAATGGCTAAGAACAAAAGTGAAGAAGCCAGTTTGAAAAAAACTCTACCCTATCACCGGATAGTGGCTAAACTTGGCACCAGTCTCCTTACTGGCGGCAGCGACCACCTGAATCAGGACATAATGTCAACTCTTGTAGCCCAGTTGGCGCAGCTACACAGGCAGGGGCTGGAGCTGCTCATAGTCTCTTCCGGAGCCATAGCCGCTGGCAGGCATAAACTGGGACTGACCAGGGAGCATAAAGGTATTCCCTTTAAGCAAGTGCTGGCTTCAGTGGGGCAGAGTCGGCTGATGAATGTCTATGAGCAGCTTTTTGCTCAGCATAATATTACGGTGGCTCAAGCGCTGCTGACCAAGGCTGACCTTGCCGACCGGGCTGGTTATCTAAATACCCGCAACACCCTCCTGGCTTTACTGGAGCTTAGAGTGCTATGCATTGTCAATGAAAACGATGTGGTGGCGGTGGATGAGATTCAGGAGGCTAAATTTGGCGATAACGATAACCTGTCAGCTATGGTAGCTAATTTAGTCGATGCCGACCTGCTGTTAAATCTCACTGATATTGCCGGGCTATATACTGCCGACCCGCAGCGTGACCCTGATGCCCGTCTTATCCCGCAGGTGGACAGGATAGATTCAGAAATTGAACGCCTGGCGACTGATACGGCTGGCAATCTTGGCACCGGGGGTATGACTACCAAGCTCGAGGCTGCCAAACTGGCTACAGCCTCAGGGGTAACCGTAATCATAGCTGACGGCAGGGAACCAGATATTATTTTAAGGCTGGCTGCCGGTGAGACAGCCGGCACCCGTTTCCAGCCAATCACCAGCAAGCTGGAGAGTCGTAAGCGCTGGATGCTGAGCGGCCTTTCCACCAAGGGGAAGCTGATGGTGGATTCCGGGGCAGCCCTGGCGCTAAGGAAGCAGAACCGAAGCCTGCTGGCAGCCGGCATAACACAGGTGGAGGGTGAGTTTCAGCGTGGCGACATAGTCAATATCTATGACCCCCAGGGGTCTCAACTGGGCTGTGGCATAGCCAACTATAGCTCGGCTGATATTGCTGTTATTAAAGGGGCACACTCAAAGAAAATTACCGCCCTGCTCGGCTACGACTACGGCTCTGAGGTCGTGCACAGAAATAATTTGGTGGTATTATAGAGGTGACCTATCCCCCTGACCCCCTTCCCTTAATAAGGGAAGGGGGAGTATAAGTAAAAGAGGAGCTTCGCTCCTCTTAAACACCAGTTGCTAATGGGGGAAGTTTGAAGGGGCAGAGCCCCTTCAAGAATTGTCCTCCCCATCTCCTTTGAAGGAGAGGGAGACAAAGGGGGTGAGGTAGAGTTAAAGAAGGACGAAGCCCCTCTCAAAAATACTTCCCCTTCCCCTTATCAAGGGGAAGGGGATACAGGGGATAGGATTACCATAAATTAGGGTTACCAAATAAGGAGGAGACAGATACATGGAAAAATCAACGGACGAGATTTTAAACAGGGCGTTCGAAAGCGCCAAGCAACACGAACTGGAAAGTGGTGATTGTCCTCAATGTGCCATTGCCGGCATTTTTGAGGCACTCGGCATTGAAAATGACGATGTTTTCAGAGCCGCCACTGGCTTGGCAGATGGAGTAGGACTAACAGGAGACGGGCATTGTGGTGCCCTTTCCGGTGGGACTATAGCCATAAGCTATCTTTTTGGCAGGAAAAAGGAAGACTTTGGTGAAATGACGAAGGTATTAAGAGCCTGTATACTCTCAAAAAAGCTGCACGACCAGTTTGTTGAAAAATATGGCACCTGCCGATGTGCTGACATCCAAACGAAGTTAGTGGGCAGATTCTTCAATCTCTACGACCTAGATGAAATGGAGGCATCCATCAAGGCTGGTATGCCAGAGAAATGTTCAACGCTGGTAGGGGAAGTTGCCAGAATGGCGACTAAAATCATCTTGGAGGAGAGAGAAAGAAAGCCTGAGGCTTGAGAGTATCCATTACCTCAATTCCGCCGTGTGCTCCAAGATACAGGGGATAGAATTACCAAACAAAACCTAAGGAGTTAGAGATATGAAAACGGCTATCGAAGAACTGGAAGGGAAGGGAAAAGCAGCTAAGGCGGCTTCTCGTAGGCTAGCTTACCTATCGACTGAGGTCAAGAATAAGGCTTTAGTCAATATCGCCGATGACCTGTTAGCCAGGAAGGGTAAAATACTGGCGGCTAATGAAATTGACTGCAAAGAGGCTGAGGCATCAGGGATGGAGACGGCTATGCTCGACCGATTGATGCTCTCCCCCAGCCGTCTTGAAGCTATAGCCCATGATGTGCTGGCAGTAGCCGCCCTCCCCGACCCGGCGGGTGAAGTATTTGATATGCGCACCTTGCCCAACGGCTTGCTGCTCGGCAGAAAACGGGTTCCTTTAGGGGTAATCGGGGCTATCTATGAGAGCCGACCCAATGTTACTATAGACATCTCTGTCCTCTGCCTGAAGTCGGGTAATGCCGTTATCCTCAGGGGTGGTAAGGAGGCAATCCACTCCAATAGTGCTCTAGCCAGTGTAGTTCAGGAGGCGGCTACCAGGGCTGGGGTGCCCGAGGGAGCGGTGCAGTTCGTCGAGAATACTGACCGAGCCCTAATCAATCACCTGCTCAAGATGAATAGCACTATCGACCTGATTATCCCCCGGGGTGGAGCGGGACTAATAAGACTTGTCTCGGAAAATGCCACTATGCCGGTGCTTAGCGGTGGCATCGGTGTTTGCCATACCTATGTTGACCAGAGCGCCGATGCAGCTAAGGCAGTGGCTATAGCCTTTAATGCCAAGGTGCAGCGACCTACGGTGTGTAATGCCCTGGACACCCTGCTGGTTCATGCTGCTCTTGCCCAGAGCTACCTGCCCCTGGTGGCGGCTGAGTGGGCCAAGGCGGGAGTGGAGATGCACTGCGATGAACGTGCCCTGTCCATCCTCAAACCGTCCTCCTCTTTAAGGCTGGTCCCGGCTACAGACGAGGACTGGGGCAAGGAGTTTCTGTCGCTGGTGGCGGCGGTTAAAGTGGTGGACTCTCTGGATGAGGCACTGGAGCATATTGAGCACTATGGCTCAGGAGCAGATGAGGCTATTGTCACTGAGGATTATAGCGCCGCCATGCGTTTCCTTAATGAAGTGGACGCCGCTTGCGTCTATGTCAACGCCAGCACCCGCTTCACCGATGGGGGGCAATTCGGCCTGGGAGCCGAGGTCGCCATCAGCACCCAAAAAATGCATGCCCGGGGTCCAATAGGACTAAAGGAATTAACCACCTATAAATGGATTATCTTTGGCAGCGGACAGGTACGTCCTTAAACACTAGTTTTCAGGTAACTCCCAAAGCTATTCAAGCCCAGCAGCATGAGTTAATGTATTTACGCGTGCCCTGAACTTTGTTAAACCCTCCTGAGACTCGCCTTAACTCTTAGCCTGATTGTTATTTATCAAGGGAAATTTGAAGGGGCGAAGCCCCTTCAAAAACTATCCTCCCCCTCTCCTTTGAAGGAGAGGGGGACAAAGGGGGTGAGGTAGATAATAAATCTCTATCTTGTCCTTGGCGCTTCCAGGGCTGCTTGCTGGATTTGAAATAGCTCCCTAATGCCCTTCTCAGCTAAAGAAAGTAAGGAATCAATGGTCTCCTTGGTGAAAGGCTTACCTTCAGCCGTGCCCTGAACTTCAACAAACTCACCCTGGCCGGTCATCACCACATTAAAGTCAACCTCAGCATTGAAGTCTTCATCATAGCACAGGTCTAACAGCCTATAGCTATGCACAATGCCGACACTGGTAGCAGCGACGGCACTCTTTAGAGGTATGGACGATAATATTCCCATGTTGGCCAGGGTTAGCATTGCCTGATGCAGGGCTACATAGCTGCCAGTAATAGCGGCAGTTCTGGTGCCGCCATCTGCCTGAAGCACATCGCAATCTACAATCAGGGTTCTCTCTCCTAACGCAGTGAGGTCGGTTACCGCTCGCAGTGAGCGCCCGATGAGGCGCTGTATTTCCTGATTCCTGCCGGTGACCCTGCCCAGTGATGAGTCACGGGGGCTGCGGGTGACAGTGGCGCGGGGTAGCATAGAGTATTCAGCAGTAATCCAGCCACCGCCTTCTCCTCTAAGGAAAGCTGGCACTCTCTCCTCCACACTAACCGAGCACAGCACCCGGGTCTTCCCCAGCTCTATTAGTGCCGAGCCTTCGGCAAAGCTCTGGTACCTCGGTATTATTCGCACCGGTCGCAACCCATCCCAGGCACGACCATCAGCCCTTTTCATCTCAAATCTTCCTCTCTAGTTCTTGGGGTACCCTTTTAGTTTAAAAATCTTCCCTTCCAGCTTTTAATGTATGCCAAAGTATAGCATTGATAGGTGATGGTGGCAATTTGGACTTTCTTTATCTACCTCACCCCCTTAATCCCCCTCTCCTTCAAAGGAGAGGGGGAAGATTTTATAAAGAGGGGCTGCCGCCCCTCTTAAACACCCTGTTCGGGGGAAATAATATTAAGAGAGGCTTCGCCTCTCTTTGACTCTCCTCTAAACCTTATCCCCAGGAAGAAGGAAGATTTTTTATAAAGAGGGGCTTCGCCCCTCTTAAACACCCCAGTTAGGTGATGAACTTCAATTCCTGATGAGGCTTTTGACAAACCCAGCTCAGTCACTTAGAGTATACCTTAGTTCACTGATAAAAAGGGGGATAAAATGCCTACAGTAAAGGTTAGTGACATCAATACCTACTACGAGACCCACGGCGAGGGGGAGGCGTTGGTCTTGATTATGGGCTATGGCTGTCACATCGGGTGGTGGTTCCGGCAGATTCCAGTCTTTTCCCAGGAATGCCGAGTAATTGCTTTCGACAACAGGGGCACCGGGCGGAGCGATAAGCCGGATATCCCCTACACCATGGAGATGATGGCGGGGGATGTTGTAGGGTTGCTTGATGCCATCGGCATCGGTGCTGCCCACGTCTATGGCGTCTCCATGGGAGGCATGATTGCTCAGGAGTTTGCCCTTCGCTACCCAGAGAGGGTAACCAGCCTCATCCTGGGGTGCACCATGTGTGGAGGTTCCCATGCTATCATGCCCGATGCGGAGGCGATGACACAGCTTTTCAACTTTGAGCGCATGAAGCAGCTGACGCCGGAAGAACAGACGCGGGAGCTGCTTCCCTTCCTCTCCAGCCAGGAGTTCATCGATAACAATCCAGATATCATTGAGCAGTTTGTAACAGCGGTGGTGGAACATGTCACCCCCCTCCACGGCTACCAGAGGCAGGGGGAGGCGATAGCAGGCCATGATACCTATGACCGTCTGCCCCGGATTAAGGCTCCCACCCTGGTCATCGCCGGGGATGCTGACAGGTTAATTCCTGTCGAAAACTCAAGGCTCCTTGCCTCCAGGATAGCCAATGCCGAGCTCGTCATCCTAGAAAACACGGGACATGGCTTCATGGAGACCGCAGGGGAGGCCAACAATAAAGTCCTAGATTTCCTGAGACGGCACCGCCGCTCTGGCTAAGCTTTGTGCTTCAATATGTCTGCGGGTAGCTGACCTTATTTGCTTTGCGTACTTTACTACCAATTGCGCACTCCTACAAAGGAGAGAAGATTTTTAAAAGAGGGGCTAGAGCTCTTCACTCTTTTCCTGTAAACAACCCCTATTTCAAGCTCATCAGGTATTCTTTCAGCCAGCTTAAAGCTGCCTCGGCAGCACTGCGCTTGTTTTGCTCCCGGTCACCCTGGAAGTTGTGTTTCTGGTTATAGGCTCCAGCCTGGTGTGATAGCCCAATGTAGAATAGCCCCACTGGCTTCCCTGGAGTAGCCCCACCGGGTCCGGCGATGCCGGTGTCAGCTAAACATATATCGGCGGCTAATATTTTTCTACCACCCTGAGCCATTTCCTCAGCCACCTGGGAACTCACGGCACCATATTTGTTGATGGTCCCCTCTTTTACCCCAACCACCTTAATTTTTACTTCATTGCTATAAGCAGTTACCGACCCCTTGTAGTAATCTGAACTGCCAGGAACACTGGTTATCAGGTGAGATATTAAGCCTCCGGTGGCTGACTCAACTACCCCCAGAGTCAGCCCTTTCTGCCGAAGTAGATTACCCACATCTTGCTCAAGGCTAGACATTACTTTATACAAATCTCCCTACTAAATGGTCTTAACTCAAAAGAATCCCCGTTATTTGCTTTTCTTCAACCTAACTATTTAATACATATTGATTATATGGTAGTTTAGGATTAAAATAAAGCCAAAGGCTGCTTAGCTTTAGGCAGGACGGGCAAGGTGTAAAGTGAGGCCTCCGGTTAGAATTTATAAGCGACCCCGGCTTAGAAATCCACACCTCATTATCGGCTGGACAGATGCCGGGTTTGTCGGCATAAATGCTGTAGATTACCTGGCTGATAAACTAGGGGCTGAGGAGTTGGGGGAAATTGAGCCACACAATTTTTCCTTATTGCCCCACATCTTAATCAAAAGGGGCGTGTTACAAGAGATAGAGTATGCCGAGAATAGCTTGTATTACTGGAAAAACAAGAAAGCCACGGGCGATTTGATAATTTTGGGTAGTAAACCTCCCGTCATAAATCACTACGAATTTGCTAACTTGATATTGGATGTGGCTGAGCGCTTTGACGTTAGCAGAATCTATACGGTGGGTGGCATCTACGCCAATATTGCTCATACTGAAAAGCCAAGGGTATTCGCCATAATCAATAATCTCAGGTTAAAAAGGTATTTGACGCAGTATGAAATAGAATCAGGCATAGACTATCACGGCCCCACCAGCATGAACGGTTTAATATTAGGTATTGCCAAACACAGGAATATAGAGGGCATCAGTTTATGGGGACGGGTGCCAAGCTATATCGGTGAGATGCCAAACCCTCAAGTCTGTGGGGCTGTTCTCAGGGTATTAACCAGAATGTTAGGTATAGATATCGACTTTAGTGAGATTGAGGCTAAAGCCCGCCACGCCAATAAGCAGATAGACGAGCTAATCAGTTACCTCAGGCAGCAGGACCCAGACCTTGACCGACATATAAAGAAGTTAGAGATGGGTATGAGCGAGGAGACTTCGGGGGAAGATAGGCAGAGGTTCTTCGGAGAGATTGAGGAATTTCTTAAAAAGCAGCAAGACCGCCGGGAAAACGACTCGGTTTGATAAATAAGAAAGGGGGCAATTATGACAATATTAGCCTGGATTTTTGGTATCCTTGGCGGGCTGTGCGCGGTGATGGGGATTATCACGGCAGCAGAGGTAATCACGTTGCTCAGCGCAGAGTTTACCGCAATGTTCTGGTTGGCACTGAGCGCAGTTCTACTTCTAGCCTGTATTGCCGCCGCCGTTTCCCACAGCGAATATGAATAGCTAAGCTTCTCAAGCTATGTTAATCGGCGGAGTGGATGAACTAGCCAGGGAATGAAGGGGGGCCAACAAGCTGTCCACCGTCCACGACGATGGTCTCTCCAGTCACAAAGCTAGAGGCGTCCGATGCTAAAAAGAGCACGACCCCGGCTACTTCCTCAGGCTCTCCAAGACGAAGCAAGGCAGCCCTTTTCTTGGCTGCTTCACCTGCTGCCGGCTCCTTCCACAATGCTTCACTCAATCGAGTCTTTATCACCCCTGGGGCAACAGCATTAACCCTGATTCCATACTGACCCCACTCCCTGGCCATACACTCAGTCAGCATCTTTAGGCCAGCCTTAGTTACGCTGTAAATAGATAGTTCCCCAGCCCTCAGTGCGGCAGTAGAAGCTGTATTGATGATGTTACCACCACCCTGTTCCTTCATTACTTTAGCTACCAACTGAGCCAGGAAAAATGGCCCCTTGAGGTTGACATTCACGGTTACATCCCACGCCCACTCCTCGGCATCCATTAGAGGGCCCAGGTAAGGGTTGGTGCCAGCGTTGTTAAACAGAATATCAATCCTGCCAAACTCCGCTTTTACTTTCTCAACTAGGTTCTTTGACTCTTCTATCTTGGCAACATGGGAGGCTATAGCCAGGCCTTTTCTACCTTTAGCCTTGATTTCCTCAGCTACCACCTCCAGGTCAGGAAGCTTCCGACTGACTACCACCACATCTGCCCCGGCATCGGCAAATGCCAGAGCAGTGGCGCGACCAATACCCCGACTGCCTCCGGTTACCAGTGCCACCTTGCCATCTAGAGAAATTTTAGAAAGGTCCATCACTCTCCTCCTTTGCTGAAACTACCCTAGCAGGTTAGCATATAAGCGTTTTACTAGTCAAAAGCATGAGGAGCAACAAACGCCTCTTAACTAAGGGACTGCTTTGTAATTTACAGCCCCTTCCCGCGCTGGAATCACTGAGCCTTTTTCCTCCGGCGACGCCACCAGTAGACTATACCACCGATAACTATCCAGACCGGGCTGAAAATGCCAATCCAGATAAATATATTCGCCAGCACATGACCAAAGGTGACCAAGCCATTCCAGGCTCCACTGGCGATAATACCAGCACTCCAGCCAGGGAGGACAGTGATATAGTCGTGCCTGGTTTCAGCATCAGTGTTACCCCTATCATCGGTCACCTTGAGGGAGACAGTATAGCTGTCAGCAGTCTTGTAGGCGTGGGTTGGAGCCTTATCTGTGCTGGTACTCCCATCGCCGAAGTCCCACTCATAGCTATAGGGGGCAAAACCGCCGGCAATTTGGCGGATAGTAAACTGGACCTTCTGGCCTTCCTTCACCCTCCTCTTGTCAGCAGTGAAGTTGACATCAAGCCTGGCTTGCTCCAGATATATTTCAATAAGCGAGGTGGCAGAGGTTCGCTCCAGATACTGCATACGACCCTTCGTCTGTTCGATTTCGCCTCTCGTTTTGGAGAGTTCTCGCTGGACATCCAGCATATCCTCTACTGTTTCTGCCTTCTCCATCAGCCTGAGTAATTGCTCTTCGGTTGCCTCCAGGTTGTGCAATTTAGCGCTCAGGTCAACATACTCCTCGGTTACATCTTTGCTTGATGTGTCCTCAGCGGTTACCTCAACTGCCAGCCCGCGTAATGCCCTCACGACATCATCAAAATACTCAGCCGGCACGCGAATGGCAATAGTCCCGGCGACCCTTTCGTCCCCCTCCCACCTTTTTGAAGAAACCACATATCCATCAAAGTCCTCAGCGAGTCCACTAATCCGGCCTAAGGCAACAGGAACATCATCTACTACCAGCCACATCCTCCCGGTGCGCACAATCATGCGCTCAGTAGCCCACGGCTGGCCGACCTCACTCATCGGCATCACTGCTTCTTCTACTACTGACGGCAAAGCTTCAGCCCCACTTTCCTTCGGCGGCGCTGGCATTACTGCTCCCCCCACCATTGGTACTGAAGGTGAATCTTCTATTTCCACTACCGCTTCTTCTTGTTCCCCCCATACCGAGGGTGCTCTGGCACAGGAAACAGGTACCAGCAGAGCCACCACCAGCAATAGTCCTATTATCACCATTAACCTTCTCATAAGCCACCTCCTGTTTACTATCCCGACTTCACTATACTATAACGCTAAAGTAACAAAAAAGATAGGTAGGTTTTAGCCTTGTCTTGGTATCAATGTGATACCAGCGATATGTCCAATACTACGAACTCCTTCATTGCCGCCAATTCCACCTTGACTTGCATCAGTGTCATTGTCGCATTATAATAAGTGCCGGAAGGGGTAAATCTCGCTTTTGACCCTGATTAAGAGTCTGGCGGAAAGCAGTAGCTCTGGTGGCTTCTTGAAGGCGACGTAGCCAAGTGGTTAAGGCGGGGGTCTGCAAAACCTCTATTCACCGGTTCGAATCCGGTCGTCGCCTCCAATTAATTTGCCGGGGTGGCGGAATTGGCAGACGCAGCGGACTTAAAATCCGCCGGAGCAATCCTTGTGGGTTCGAGTCCCACCCTCGGCACCAAATAGGGAGTAAATATGCCCTGGCTAATAGTCATATTAGGTTACCTCCTGGGCTCTATCCCCACTGCCTATATTGCCGGGCGTCTGCTTAAAGGCAGGGATATTCGGCAGATGGGCGATGGTAATGTGGGTGCTGCCAATGCCTTTCGTCAGCTAGGGGCTAAGGCAGGGATAGCAGTATTTTTCGTTGATGCCGGGAAGGGGGCACTGCCTATTCTTATTGCCCAGGCAGTCAGCATCCCGCAGCTAGCCATCCTAACTGTCGGGGTAGCCGCAGTTATTGGTCACAACTGGCCAGTTTTTCTCGGCTTCAGGGGTGGGCGAGGGGAAAGCACCACCATCGGAGTGCTGCTGACCGTGATAACTCAGCCGATGCTAATTTTGGCTGGACCAACGCTAGTCGCTCTCTTTACCAAGCGGAATACATCTATCGCCGGTTGTGTTATGTTTATTCCATTGCCGCTGGTGTGCTGGTGGCTGGGGCTTCCCGGTGTGCTGATAGCTTACAGCATGGCTCTGCCCTGCCTGGTGGGCTTCACTCATTTCCTCAGGACGAGGCAAGTGGCTGACACATCAAGCATAGGGAGTGCCTAGGCAAACTATAACTACTCCTGGCAAATTAGTAATAAAAATTAGGGAAACAATTCCAGCCTAACTAGCTATGAATTGTTTTTGTAGTTATGTAAAGCTATTTTTGACTCGTGTCACTTTGTGGACAGCCTGCTCAATGTCTTTGGCGGTTAGACCATATCTCTGTAAAAGCTCGGCCGCCTTACCTGATTTAGCGTAGGTATCCTTAATAGCTACAAACTCCATTGGCACTGGCTGGTGTCTGGCTACAATCTGGGCAACCATGCTGCCCAACCCACCGTGCTCCAGGTGCTCTTCAGCGGTAACAATAGCCCCGGTGTCAGCCGCCGCTTTAATAATGGCAGCCTCGTCAATAGGCTTAAGGGTAGACATATTCAATACGCAGCAGTCTATGCCTTCCTGCTTGAGATTGTCAGCAGCTTCCAAGGCTGCCGCTACCATAACGCCAATAGCGATGATAGTAGCATCCCTTCCCTGCCTCATCGTTATTGCTTTTCCCAGACTAAAGCGGTAGTCATCAGTATAGACCAGCGGTATTTTGGGACGGCACAGCCTGATATAGAAAGGTCCATAGCTGGCAGCCGCCACCCTTATTGCCTGAGCGGCTTCAATGGCATCGGCCGGAACGATAACGGTAAACCCGGGTAGAGAGCAAATCAAAGACAAGTCTGCAATGGAATGATGTGAAGTGCCATCTTCACCGACAGTGATACCACCGTGAGTGACTACCAGCTTAACATTGAGTCCGGGTTGAGCTATAGACATACGAAGCTGGTCAAAACAGCGTCCGGGAACAAAAACGGCAAAGGTGCTGGCAAAGGGTATCTTGCCTGAGGCTGCCAGCCCGGCGGCAATACTCACCATATTCTGCTCGGCAATGCCGCAGTCAAAGAAGCGCTCGGGAAACTCTCTGGCGAAGAGATGGGTCATGGTCGACCGGGATAGGTCAGCATCCAGCACTACAATATCCGGGTTCTTCCTACCCAGCTCAACCAGGGTTTTACCATAGGCTTCCCTCAGTGAAGCTTCCTGGGGCATTTCTACTCCAGCTCCTTCATCGCTATCTCCACCTCAGCAGCAGTGGGGGCTTTGCCGTGAAAATCAGGGTTATTCTCCATAAAGCTGACCCCTTTACCCTTGATAGTATGGGCAATAATGACAGCAGGCTGCCTTTTAACTAATTTTGCCTGGTTAAAGGCATCAATAAGCTGGGGGAGATTATGACCATCAACCTCAATAACATGCCAGCCGAAGGCTTGCCATTTCTTATTGAACGGGTCTAGGTTCATTACATCACGGTTCCAGCCATCAATCTGCTGTCCGTTATTATCCACGATAGCCACCAGGTTACCCAGCTTAAAATGGGCGGCGGCCATAGCTGCCTCCCACACCTGACCCTCATCACACTCACCATCACCCAGCAGGACATATACCCTATACTCCTGTGAACTGAGGCGACCGGCCAGGGCGACACCAATGGCAAAGGATAATCCCTGTCCCAGGGAACCAGCCGACATCTCCACCCCCGGGGTAACCGTCCGGTCGGTATGACCCTGAAGGTAACTATCTAGCTGTCTCAGGGTAGATAGCTTTTCTAGGGGGAAGTAACCGCACTCAGCTAGAGCAGCATAGAGCAGGGGAGCAGTGTGCCCCTTGCTGAGGATAAACCTGTCTCTGTCTGACCACCGGGGGTCTTTGGGGTTATGTCGCAGCAACCCAAAATAAAGGGTAGTAACAATCTCCACCGCTGACAGGGAGCCACCGGGATGACCACTACCTGCCTTCCCTGTCATAGAAATAATGTGGCGGCGTAGCCTTTTAGCTACAGCTCCCATTTCCTTTACTGATAATGACCTGGCCTCAACGGCGGCGTTGACGTTCGCTTTTAGCCCGTCACCTGAGTCTGGCATAACCACGCTCCAAGTAAGTTTGTTCTCTATCCGGCCACGAGGGACTCAGATACCGGCTATATTCTACCAGGTGAGTCAGCACCTTGGCTGCCCTTTCCGGGGTAGGATAAATCAGGACGCCGTGCTCTTTGAGTTTATTAAATACGGGCGAACCCTTTACAGACTCATCAATGTGACTGGAAATAATAACCGGCTTTTGATATTTGTCCATATACTCAAATAATTTATCTAAACCCCTTAACTCTTCCTCCTCCAAGGCTTTCAAAAATTGCTCGGCTTGCTCCCTCAACGATGGGGGGATAAGACTGGTCATTCTACGCGCCCACATTGCCGTCTGACCAACAGAATCTATTGCCAGTAAAGCATCTATGTTATCGTCTTCCATCAGTGGCCAGAGGCAGGGATAAGTAACAAATCCAGCGGCTACCATATCAACCGGATTAGCATGTGGCCACCGCGCCGGCAGAACAGCGTTTAGTTTTTCCACAGTATTTGGTGATAACGGGGCTATCTCTAACCCCAGCTTTTCACAGGCATCCACAGTTACACAGCCGAAGCCACCTCCAGAGGTTAAGATGCCGACCCTGTTCCCTTTCGGTAGTGGTTGCCGAAGCAAGGCTGAAACCACATCAAAAAGCTCCTCAACCTCGTCCACCCTGATTACCCCTGCCTGCCTAAACATGGCATCATAGATAATATCTGAGCCGGCAATGGCACTGGTGTGTGACTTAGCTGCCTTCACCCCAGCCTCTGTTTTACCTACCTTCATCACTACTATTGGCTTCGTCTTGGTTATCTCTTTAGCCAATCTAAAGAAATCCCTTCCCTTCCTCAAGCCCTCTATATAGCCGGTGATTATCTTAGTCTCATCATCTTGCGCCAAATGCTCAAGAAAGTCCTCAAAATGCAGGTCAGCCTCGTTACCAACGCTAACGAACTTGCTAAAGCCAGCGCTCGCTTCAATACCACACATCAGAATATGCATGGCAAAACCGCCGCTTTGAGAGATAACCCCCATGCTTCCTCTGTTAATAGGTAATTCCGCGCGTATGGTAGAGAAATCATTGGCAGTATTGAAATGCCCCATACAATTCGGGCCAATAAGTCGCAGTCCACCTTTGCTGGCAATACTAACAACCTCTCGCTCTATCTCTGCCCCCTCCTGACCGGTTTCTCCCAACCCGGCAGTGATAATAAGAGCAACTTTGACCCCATTCTCAACACAATCCCTGACTACCTCAGGAACATCCGGAAAAGGAATAACTATTGCCACAAAGTCAACCGCCTCAGGTAGGTCTCTTACCGTCGGGTAGGCTTTTACCCCTTGCACCTCTGTGGCATTCTTATTTACCGGGTATACCCTTTTCACCGAGGGAGCAGCCAAGACACGACTAAAGATACCAGCCCCCCACTTATCAAGGGCATTGGATGCCCCTACTACAGCAACCGTCTCAGGGTTAAATATCAGTTCAAAAAGGCCCATACTAGATTCGTTCTTTTCAAGTATTGTATTCAAGGAGACCTTGCCCATTATATCAAGAATTTAGCTCAGCCGATAATAAAAAACCCTCGGCTTCCATAATTATTGCCGAGGTTTTTATGATGAATCACCACACTTAGTAATGGCACTAACAACTCCCGCCTTTACCTTATTTTACAACAGTTTCTAGCCCCAAGTCTACAAGGTCTGTTGCGATTCAGCCTCCTTACCCTGAAAGTAGTTGCCTCACCCTTTGCCAGACAATCTCCCTTATTTTCGCTTTAGATTGGCTGGCATCTACCACCAGCCAGCGCTCCGGCCCGTTAGCCGCCAGTTTGAGATAACCCTCCCTCACCCTGCGGTGAAAATCTATATCCTCCTGCTCAAAACGGTCACGTTTTTTGGTTCCTTTACGGGCAAGCCCTGCCTCGGCTGGTATATCCAGCAAGACTGTTAAGCTGGGTTTTAGCCCCCGAGTGGCAGTATTATTAATAGCCTTGACCATCTCTAAATCCAGTCCCCGCCCATAGCTTTGATAGGCAGTAGTGGAATCGGCATAGCGGTCGCAGATAACCACCTTCCCACTCTTCAGATTAGGCTGGATGATATTTTCTACTAGCTGGGCGCGGGAAGCATTAAATAGTAGCAGCTCGGTCAACGGTGATATACCTGTATCCCCAGCCCACTTTAACAAGCGGGCGAGCTTCTTACCAAGTAATGTGCCACCCGGTTCGTGGGTCAGCAGTACTGGAATAGCTAACTGCGCTAGCCTTCTGTATAGTGCCCTGGCCTGAAGGGTCTTACCTGTCCCCTCTCCTCCTTCAAAGGTGATAAATAGAGCCACTTATTACCTCCAGACCCTTGCTTTATCCCCAGTTTATCACGGCAAGGATAGTGAGGCAAAGAGCCATTCTTGTACTAATAGGGTAGTTCTATTATGTAATCCTCACCCTTTAAGCACAAGGAGGGGGAAGTGGTTATATAAGAGAGGCTTCTCCTCTCTTCAACTCTCCTTTAGCCCTCAACTCGCTCTTTAAAATATCTAGAAACCGGTATCCTTCCCTCAATACCTTGTTGGTTTCCACAATTTCTATCCGCTGCTTAAATAGAGGGCCATCAGTAACAAAGGTGTGATACTCCCCGGATTCACCACACAGGGTAATGTCCTTTGTCTCCCTTAATTCGGACAGATACCCCAGAAAATCCGAATCTACCTTCCGCCCCAGCCATTCTTCGTCAAACAACTCAGCCTTAACCACAACAATAATTGCCTCAAATCCCAGCCCTATAAAATCCCTCAGTATCTCCTCTTGAGGTATCCCCCATAAGGGCAAATGAGGTGTAATGTCTGCCTGCTGACATATCCGTTCAACCCACTGCCTGTGCTCATCAATGTCAATATCACCAAAGACGCCGCCCCCTATCCCCTCCTTCTTTAGAGCCAAGACAGCATTCTTAAAGTCAGTTTCATAAGTAGCCATTGTCGACCGTCTTTGCACCAGTGGAATTCCTAGTGCCTGCGACTGCATCTCCAGCAATTCGGTTGACAGTCCGTGAATCCATGACCGCTTACCATCCTCAGTTATCATATTTAATAAATAACGAACCTTTAGACCACCCTCAGCCGCCTGGTAGCAGGCAAAGCAACTGTCCTTACCACCACTCCACGAGGTAAAAACTTGATGCATACTAACCCCCTAAACATCGACCGGGCTGTCTCTCACCAGCAGCCCAACCCCAAAGACTATCGTCCACAATGACCACGGCAAGCAAAAAAGCAACTGCGGGATGGCACCACCACTCCACGGCCATGGAATCAGCCAAAAGGCAATTATGAGAACACCGGCGATGAGGCTCAGCAATCCCCATCTCATCTGCGATGCGATTATTGCCGCAACCCCGATTAAGAGAAGAGCCAGGATAATAAACACAAAAAAGGCTATTGAAGCCACATCATGCGGCAGGTCAATAGACCGCGGGAATATGCCCATAGTAGAAATCGCCATTGAGCCCAGAATAAGACTGACCATACCCGACTGCCCCAGTCGGCTTGAGAGAAGGCTCCGCCCGAGACCGATGGCAAATATAAGGCTGAGTAACCCGGTTAAAATAAGCCCCCAGTTAAATAGCGTTGTTGCTGAACCCTCAACTCCAAGAACACTTATATGATTTTCCGTCCAGCTGAACCAGGGAGAGCTGGAGATTGCCACCAGCAGAGCTGTAAGACCAACAAGCTGGGAGGTTATGCCACAGACTCCGGCAATCCTTCTCAGCACAGCGCCTCGCCTCGAACTTGACCATTCAATCAGCCAACCTCTCTCAAATGGGAAATGTCGTTTAACAGGTTTATTATCGCCCCTCGCGGGTATGTTTCCGCTATACTCAGTGAAGCATTATCAAAACGAATCTGCCACCAGTGGTGTTGGTCTATACCCAATAAAGAGCACACCAGCACTCGTAGCGGTCCACCATGAGAGACAATGAGAATTGTTTCCGACGGTGCGTGTCTCTGCAGTCTGTCCAGAAACTTATTCGTCCGCTCGATAAACCACTCAAAGCTTTCGCCACTAGGAAACTTCAGCCGAAGATTAAAGTTAACAATCGATTCAGCCACCTCAGGATAAAGACGACTAATCTCCTGAAATGTCAACCCCTCAGCATCACCGTAGTTCATTTCTCTCAGCTCAGAGCAGGTTACGATGTCCACCTTATGCTCGGAAGAGACAACCTCAGCCGTCACCAAAGCTCGTTTCAAGTCACTGGAGTAAATGGCATCAATCTTCTCATCTACCAGGCGGTCACGCAACCTCTCAACTTGGCTGTATCCATCAGCGTTCATCTCAACATTGCTATACCCGGCGAACCTTCGAGCGCTGTTGGATTCGGTAATCCCATGTCTCACCAGAAGCAATCTAGACAAATATCCCTCCTATAAACCTGCCAGATAAAAATAGGTAAAATTAGCCAATTGAGCCAAACCTACAGCTACGGCTATGGTTATGACCGTGGCTATGGCAAGCCCCTTGCCCGCTTGGACAAGGGGATAATCATGTCCCGTTCTTTTAGCCCTATAATATGAGAATCTGGTGAAAAATGCAAGCTGTGTGTGGCGGAGGTGGAGGGACAATCAGTAGGCGCAGCACTGAATTATCAAAGAAGGCGAACTTGGTTCAGCAAATCGTAAAAGTCGGAAAAAACGCCACAGGGAACCGACTCGGTGCTGAGCAATCTCAGTAGATGACCGGTGGCAAATACATGCTCAGCATCACGTGCTGCCTCCAGATCAGAGAGCCCGTCCCCTATGTAGATAATATGCTTGTCCCGTTTTTTAAGCCAGGTCAAATATTCTTTCTTGAACCCCTCGTTGATGATGTTACCCTCGGGGTCGTAGTAGGAGACGATAATGCCATCTCTGTTGAAGGATGTCTGCCCGCAGTGCAATTCTAAGCCTGGCATACCTATCCCACTGAGCACGGTGTTAATATAAAAATCCAGCCCACTGCTGACTATTACCAGCGGAGTATTAGTGCTCCGGCAGTACCTGACAAATTCTGGAAAACCCGGCTTTACCTCAATATGCTGGCAAACAAATTCCTCGAGCTTCTCTCTAGGTTCTTTAACGAGGACAAACTGAAGTTTATTACTTTGCTCAACAGTTAGCTGGCCGTGAAGATAGTCTGAATCAATCTTTTGCCAGTCACCGTGGGCAAACTTTTCTCTGAGCAGAACGCTAAGGTTATTTCCGATGATGGTGCCATCAAAATCACACTGAATAATCATTGCTCGTATCTAATATACCTAAATATATACCTAAATGTAAACGTGAGTTTGGCGGTGCTTTCACGAGCTTGGCTACTTTAGAATTAGGCTTGGATTAGTCGCCTCTTTGCCCGAGGTACCTATAGATATAAATTAGTCTATAGAAAACTACCAGGTTGGTCAAAGCGGCTATGACAATAAGACAGAAGTAGGCCTGCCCGATGACGGCTCCGAGCATTATCAGGAAAAGTCTTATATCACGCGAGGCGAGGGATTGGAGCCCTTTATCAAAGAGGTGCCGATGATTAGAATCGATGCGGGCCCTGGTATAGCTGATAGAAATGGTACCAGTGATGGCTAGGAAGCCGGCCAGCCAGATTCCGGGATAAGTCTCATGCCACATAGACCACAAGGTAAGCCCCAGCACTATCAAGATATCAGCATACCGGTCAAGCACCGAGTCCAGGAAGCCGCCGAATGTGGAGGTCATACCTTTTAGTCGGGCTAGACTACCATCTACACCATCAACAATAGATGATAGCTGAACCAGGAGACCCCCTACTATGTTGTGACCAAAAATGAAGCTTATAAAAGATAAAAGGGCGATGACAAATGCCGCCCAAGTTATTTGATTAGGCGTTACTCTTGTCTTTGCCAATAGCTGTGCCATCGGCTCCGATGCCTTCCGATTGACGTATTTAGAAATATAGCCGTCGTACACAGCTTCCATCTTTAGCTCTTATATTCCCGCCATGTTTAACTCTTTCTCGGTATCTACATCCATCCAAAAGCAGCCACTAACATTGCAGGTATGAAAACGATGCCCCTGGCTGACTAGGAAACGGATGACATCGCTAATTTCAACGTCGTTGCCAAGGTAATGAACAAGCTTGTGTAGCGCTTGAAAGAAATTCTCTGTCAGAAGAAAGACCCCGGTATCGAGAGCATCCCAGTAAACAAGGTCCTTACCAATGTCCTTAATACAGCCGGCACTATCAACAGTAACCTTGGTTGCCTCGTCTAGTTGATGGTGCTGGGCTGGCATATAATCAATACAAAGCGTTTCATTAACGACCTGCCTATCCAGAAGATACTTGACCGGCTTCCTCTCGATTATGTGGTCTCCCATGCAGAGAACAACTGGGTCTCCTTGCACCCAATCTCTGACCTTATATACTGAGATAGCATTGCCTCCGAGATAATCGGGGTTGAAAATATATTTCAGCCTGGCACCAAGGCTGCTGCCATTGCCCAGCGCCTCTATCACTTTGTCCCCTAGGTAACCAACCACAATCGCTATTTCACTAATTCCAGCCGCTACCAACGCCTCGATGGAATACCTTATTAGTGGTGTGCCGTTTATGGGCAACAGAACCTTCGGACAGGTAATGGTTAGAGAACCCATGCGGTCGCCATCACCAGCAGCCAGGATAACACCTTTACCAACTCTCTGTTTGAGCACTATGAGGCCTCACCTCCTTTTGAATAAAGATTGCGAAGTGCTCGCGCTGTGGCTCAGAGCCCCCTGTTGATGAGCTCTTAACCTACTGCTACTTCGCCAAATGGTAGCGGTTAATAGAATACTCGGAAGGGAGTAGTCTGTCAACTAGGTAATAGTCTGAAACTACACAAAATTTGTGATACTTCTGTGAGGTGCTAGTCCTATTTTGTGATGTGGTTGTGAGTTAACCCCCTTAAACTCAACTAAGGACATTCGTTAATAACGTTACCTTTGCAAGAACCGTTACAAGCCACCAGACTCAACTTGCAGTACGCAAGTAAATTTAAGGCACTGAAACAGTTAATTAGCTAATGTACCCAGATTGATAAAGGACTAACTTGAAAAAAGGATTAGAAGAGTGGTGCCCAGAATATCTTACTGCTGGTGCCGTCGCCGAGTATTGCGGGGTGAGCAAAGTGACAGTATTGCGGTGGATTAAGAAAGGGTATCTGACAGCATTTAGGCTTCCGGGGGGTCACAACCGGATACAGAGAGCTGATTTTAGTGAATTCCTAACAAAGTATAGCATACCAATACGTAAACACATGTTCAGAACGAATATGGGTAATAGGGTATAGACAAAGGGTCAGGAATTAAAAAGAGGGCAAAATGTTCATCGCCCTGTTTTTTTAGCTTTTATTTTATGCACGGTTAGTGCTGTATCGGAGGTACAGGCCAATGACTAAACCAAGAAAGCTCTTTCGCCCATCATTTTACCGCATCTTTTGTCTCCTGGTTACAACCGTCTTTCTATTTGGGTTACTACCGGTTCCAGTGCTGGCACAGGGGGACACCACCCCACCAGCTGATGTAACCGACCTGGCAGTGGGCAACCCAACCCCTGGCTCGCTAACCCTGACCTGGACTGCCCCCGGCAATGACGGGGACAACGGCACAGCCTCCCAGTACGATATACGCTACCATACCTCTATTATCAGCGATAATACCAGCTGGACAAACGCCACTCAGGCATCCAGCCCGCCGACGCCCAGTATCGCCGGCTCCAGCGAGAACTTCACCGTGGGCAACCTTGACCCTGAAACTACCTACTACTTCGCCCTAAAAACCGCCGATGAAACCCCCAACTGGTCCAGCCTGTCCAACAGCCCCAGCGGCACCACTACTGCTCAGCCGTACTTCAATATCGCACACAGTGAGGGAAGATTCTCTTTCATGTTGGAAGCTGGGGATAATATCACGGAAAGCTTCAACATATCATCGGTGAACAACTTTGAAGGACCTATTGCTTTAGTCTTCTATGGACCTCACGAGGTGGAAAACAACTCCAATTTCCTGGATACTAGTTCATTATCTACTAATGTGACTCTGGCTGCGGGGGACACGGCATCAGTCACTCTGATTCTAGGAACCAGTGCTCAGATGCCATCGGGAACCTACCAATGCAGCATTGAAGGTCAGACTGCCGCCTATGGCGGTCAGCAAAAAGGGGTCTTCTTCACCGTGATTGTGGGTGTTGCCGGCCAGCCGCTACTTTCGGCGTCACCATCGGTCGTCTCTGCCAGCAGTAACACGACTTTCTTTGCCTCCCAGTTTACCTCCGGTGAGGCTGTGACTCTCAGCTGGGATTCAGGACCCAAGGTGGGAACAGCAGAAGAGGAGCTGGCTACGGGTCAGATTGCAGGAGATAAAACCTGGAATGCCCAGGTAACGATACCTGCTGACATGCCTGGGGGAAACTTCGAGGTAAGAGCAAGCTCAGCCTCAAACACAGCTGTATGCACCCTCACCGTTACCTCAGGTGCAGGAGAAGACTTCATCATATCTTCTTCACCGCAATTCATTTCCATAGACCCGGACAGCTCAGGGAGCGTTACCGTTTACATCACTTCCATCAATAATTTCAGTGCTCCGGTCAATCTTTCAGTAAGCTCACTACCGGGAATAGCGTATAGCTTGGCGCCGAGCAGCGTAACGCCCCCTAGCGGAGAGACTACTTCAGCTACCCTTACTATCACTGTACAAGACTGGGTAACTTCGGATATGTACCATATCATGGTAGAAGGTGAATGCACCGACCCACTTATAAGTAAGAGCGTGGACATCACCCTGGACGTTCCATCCCCGGCAGGATGGGGACCCAGTATCGCCTTATCGCAAACTTATGGCATGGCAGGCGATGCCATTACCATCACCGGGTCAAACTTTCCTGCTCAGTGCCAGGGTGAGACCGTTGTAATCAGGGAGGTATTCACTGATACCCCATTAGTGACAACTCCAGCCACCATTTCTGTGGACAGTGGTGGTTTTACCGGAACGTTTACTATCCCGTCCGGGCTATCTTCAGGCAACTACCGAATTGAAGCCAGGGTGTCGACAACCGGAGACTTCGCTGAGAAGGACTTCCAGGTCCTGGGGGCAGGAACAACTTTCACTCTAGAAATCACACCCCAATCAGTAACCGTAGCCACAGAGGAAGACGAAAACTCAGCGTCGGTCTCGGTCAACCTATTCTCCACCGCAGGTGGCAGCTCTTCAGTAAACCTCGCTGTAGAGGGTGCCCCTTCCTGGCTTGAATACCAATTCGCAGGAGTATCGGTTAATACCCCCGCTTCCGGTAGTGATAATATCTCAGTGCCCGCCGGCGGGTCAGCTAGTAAGAGCCTTACTCTGACCGCTGACTTGATGGCTCCTACTGGCACTTATTCCATAACTGTCAAGGCATGGAAAACAGGACAGACAGCCCAGTCGGTCTCCCTGGAGTTGAACGTGCAGCCGCCTGCTGGCTTTGACATGTGCCAGCTTACCTTGAGTCCCGCTTACGGCGGCACTGGGAAAAAGGTGACTTTCTCCGGGTCTGGCTTTACTGGATGCACTCCAGGTGAGGTCAAGGAGCTGACTTTTGGTCCGGTGGATATACTCACCAGTCTGCCCCCCATTACCGTGCCTCAGTCCGGAGATTCAGCAGGAAAGTTCTCCGGCAACTTCCAGGTTCCAGTCCTGGACCCAGGAACCTACTATGTCAACATTAGAGTGGGCACATCTCCTGATAAGTTCTTTACTAAACTCTTTACCATAAGCGATGCTACTGACAGCTTTGTGCTCCAACTATCTCCTGCATTCATCTGGGTGGAGCAAGGAAGCCAAGTCAATACCTCGATAAAAGTGCAGGCAGTGAGTTCATCACCATCCTTGGTGAAGCTGGCAGTAGAAGGGGTGCCAGCTGACATCAGCGCCAGCTTCACCTCAGATAACCTTACACCACCGCCAGGCGGTGTTGCCAACACCGAATTAACCATTAACAGCAGCAATTGGACACCCACCGGACACTATACAATGACAGTTAGAGGGTGGGTTGACACTAATGAAAATGAGGTGGTGGACGGAGGGGAAGAAGTAGACCGAGCCAATCTGGAGCTGGATGTGGTGCCTCCTGCCGGTTTCGATATGGCCTCACTTTATATCAGCCCAACCTTCGGTGCCCCGGGAAGCTGGATTACCATCACCGGTACAGGATTCCCACCTTCCACACAAATGGAACACCTGTATATTGGTTCACCTACTTCTGAGAATGACGTAGCTTCGCAATTGCCTACAATAACCACAGATAGCTCAGGACAATTTTCGGCAGTGCTGCAGCTTCCCTCTACAGTCCCATCAGGGATGTATCCGGTGGAGGTTGTAGTGGGAATCCCACCCGCTGACATGAAAGCTACGAGTGACTTCAGCGTGGTTAGCGAGCAAGCAATCTTCAATATCAGCCTCTCGCCGACAATGATACATGCAGCACCGGATAGCATCGAATCAACCTCGCTAAATATTCAATCGGTAGGTTCTTCATCGGCCAATATTACCATTCAGGTGCCAGATGTGCCGCCCGATATCAGGTGGCGGTTTGACCAGGGAACCTGGGATAGCCCGACTACAGTAACCCCACCCATTGGGGGCACGGTGGTCTCTACCCTGGAGGTCAGAGCTGAGCCGTGGGTACCAATGGGCCACTATTCGTTAATAGTGGAAGCCTTTGTGGGAGAGGAGCGACAAAACCTCAATCTGGAACTCGAGGTAGGCGCTGCCGGGGATTATGACATGCCCATTTTCTCAGTTACCCCCAGTAGTGACACTGTGGGCACCTCTGTATCATTCAGCGGGTCCAACTTCCCTGCTGATACCCAGGTTTCCAGAATTACCTTTGGCGGTGACAACATCAGCCTTGCCCAGGCAATTACTACCTCACCCCAAGGCTCATTCTCAGGGAAATTTACCGTCCCCAGCACCGTGAGAGGACAACCTACGCTACCAGGAAGTTATATAGTTAATGTCATTGTAGGCTCAGTGCAGGCAGGAACACAATTCGATGTCTATGGCAGTGATGCCACATTTAATATTAACCTTTCCCCGAACTATCTACAGGGAGAACCCGGGGGCTACCCCGAGACTTCAGGCGTTCTCAAAGCTCTGGGCAGCTCAGCACCGACGGTCAAGATGACAGTTAAGGGTCTACCACCGGGTGTCATAACCAAATGGGATGGCCAGGCTCTAACTGTTTTCACCCTCAATACTCCCCCGGGAGGCCAGAACAACTTCGGACTTGGTTTAGAGCTTCCCTACATGATAGCCATGGGGCAGTATCCAGCCATTCTCGAAGGCTGGGTTGATAGCGTGGTTCAGAACGATGTCTGGGATGACGGAGAAGAGGTGGTCAGGGTCAATCTGGAACTGGCTATCATGCCACCTCAAGATTACGGTATGGGCATGTTATCACTGAGTCCGACTTTCGGTCAGGTAGGGGATACCATAACCTTTGCCGGCTCCGGGTTTTCCGGCAATACCACGGTGGCAAGCCTGACATTTGCCGGCACAGACGTGCTCACTCAGTCCATCACCACTTCTGCCGCTGGTTCATTCTCAGGCGTATTCACCGTTCCCAGCACAGCCTTTGCCGTAGCCACAGGGCCGGGGATGTACCCGGTTGATGTGACGGTGGGAACGCCGCCCCACGACCGTAGCGGTCATTTTGAATTTGATGTCGTCGCCTCTGACCAGAATTTCAGCGTTAGTGCTTCACCCGGCTGGCTGGTAAGGTCGGCCGGGGAAACTGCATATGTTAACATAGCGGTGAGGTCTCTGGTGGCCTCTCCCCCAAGCCCAACAGTGTTCGTACAGATTGACGGGTTGCCACGGGGGGTAACGTCCAGCTTCACCAGCTGCAATGTAACCCCTCCGGTGGGCGATATGGAGAGTAGAGAACTAGTACTGACTATTCTTGACTCCTGCCCGGTGGGCAATTACCCGATATCTATCAAGGCTTATAATGTTGCTTCGCCGACTGACGAGATGAGAGGTGGATTCACTTTAGAGGTAACACCATCCTCAAGCTTTGCTGAAATGGGCATGGCCATGGTCACCATTTCTCCTACCTTCGGTTCAGTAGGGGATACTATAACAGTTAACGGATACGGTTTCCCCAACAACCAGAGTCTTACATCAATATACTTCGGTGCCGAAAATGTAACCCCAACGGTAGCAATTACCACAGACGAGTACGGCGATTTCTCTGCCGTGGTTACTGTGCCCGATTTGAGTGCCGGGTCCTATTCAGTGCAGGCAATGGTACAGAATGTCAGCCGTCACGCCGAATTTATCATTATGGCCACCGACGCCACATTTTCCCTGCAGGTCAGCCCGCAGTGGTTAGAGCCAATTCCGGCTGGCGATGCAATGGGTCGCGCCATCGCGATAACGGTGAACGCCATGCCCGGTAAGACTCCAACCGTTACCTTAAGCATTGAGGGCCTATTTACACCGATGGGAACCATAACTGAGGTTTGGGAGCCAGCATCATCAGTCAACGTGACGATGTCCGGTGGTATGGCTGGGGCTAAGCTTATACTAAAACCCTCCATAGATACACCACCTGGAGCCTATCCGTTCCTTATTGTAGGTCAAGATACAGCTCAGAATAGATGGGAAGTCGCCATGGAGTTGATGGTTGCGTCCCCATCTGATTTCATGGACTCGCAGATGGGCATGACCGGAGAAGACTGGAACCAGCAATGGCAAGGCACAGAATGGGAGTACGGCATATACTTCCCCGAGGTGTCCTTGTCACCAAATATTGGTGCTGCCGATACGCCGGTAAACTATAGTGGCACCAACCTCCTGGCGAACGCAGTTATAACCAGTATTACTTTTGCCGGAAATACTGTGCCGCTGCCAAGCGGCAATCTGACAGCGGATAGTGAAGGAGGCTTCTCAGGCTCATTCATTATCAACGACGCCTGGCAGCTAGCCAGTGGAACATATAGTGTAGTATTCCACGCTGAGAAGGACAGCTGGTCACAGTATATTATGACAGATTTCAGGCTCACAACGAGCGGTGACAAGTTTATCATTGAGCTGAAGCCAGACTGGTTGCCGCCAATTCCTCCCGGCGGCAGTGAGAGCACCATGGTATATGTGAAATCGCTGGGAGCGGGAGCGACCGTAGCATTTAGCATTGAGAGCCTACCGTCAGGCGTTAACTATTCTTTCTCATCAGAGAATGTAACCGTATCATCAGGCGGAACAGCCAGTGTTACCCTTACCCTCACACCAACAACAGACATTCAATCAGGTCATTACTTTGCTGATGTCAAGGGTGAGGACAGTGATAGCAATGTATTCTACGCTCACCTCGAGTTTGAGGTGCAGCTGCCGACCACCTTCATGGACAAGACCTGGATGCAAGTGCAGGGCGTCTGGTTCCCTGAGATTACCCTTAACCCGACTATGGGACCGCCAGGAACCCAGGTGACCGTCAGAGGCACCGACTTTCCGGCCGAAGCCACAGTAACCTACCTCAGATTCGCCGGTATGAACCTCCCTGTGCCCAGCGGTACTGTCGCTAATGAAAACGGTGATTTTATCCTCGTCTTTAACGTGCCCACCACTATGTGGGGAGGCGCTACTCCCTCCGGCTGCTATGATGTCGAAGTCGAAGCCCAGGGACAACAGCCGGTATTCATCATGAAGCCCTTCCAGGTTACCGGTGCTGATGTCGCTTTTACCCTCAGGGCTAACCCCGACTGGCTGCCGCCTATCCCGCCAAACAGCACTGGCAGTACCACGATTCTGGTTGATTCAATAAGAGCAGCAGCCAACGTTACCCTGGCAATTGATATGATTCCACCCGGCGTCGATGTCGCCTTCTCCCCATCTAACCAGGTGTCAGTCTCACCCGGTGGCTCAAGCAGTGTTACTTTGACCCTGACTCCTACCTATATCCTGCCGGGGTACTACCACGCTGAGATTAAGGGCACGGCT